>FWPV01000021.1_pt1 | contig 615423 bp, 623 predicted proteins | sample 2228371 | NCBI WGS metagenome assembly FWPV01 (sample SAMEA103939776, study PRJEB20133) | metagenome
GCCGGTCCTGCGGCAGATCTCCCGGATCGATAGATGCTCTCGAAAATGCCAGCGTCGGATAACGCTCAACAATGCCATGTCGATCACTCCACAGCCCCCGCTCAAACCACGAGGGGCAAGGGTCACACATGGGTCAAATCTCGATGGAAGAATCCCAGCCTACTGGGTCAGTTCTCAGTGGCAATCAACAATACGCCTCACTCGCCAACGAGGCCCTGGTCGAACACCTGACCAATGCGGGCTGGTTTCCGTTCGCCGAAATGCTCGGACGCGAGACCTCGACGATGATCCAGCACGCCGAATCGGGCCTGCCGCTGAATGTGTTGGAACCGACGCTCTTGGAAGGATTTCCCGCGGAGCGGGTCGAGCGCATGCTAGCGCGATGGCTGGCAAGGCCGCACTTCGAGCAGAAGAAAGTGCTGCTGGAAAGCGCCGTCCGTTCGTATGTCGCGGGCGACCCCGTGTCGGTGATCAAGATCGCGCTGACCGAGATCGAGGGCATCCTCAACGAGGCATATCGCCAGAAGCATGGCAGAGGCACGCGGCGCATTGGCAAACTGCTGGAGTTCGCGGTTCAGTCTGCGGAGAAGCGCGCAGGGGGCGCGGACACCCTGTTCTTTCCGGCCGCCTTCGGGCGCTACATGCGGGATTATGTGTTTCAGGACTTTGATCTGGACGCCGCCGATGGGAAGGCCAACTCGCGTCACGCGGTCGGTCACGGCGCGGCTGATGCGTCTAGCTACACGATGGTCCGCGCGCTGCAGGCGCTCCTGACGCTGGACCAGCTTTCTTTCTACACCACCGCTGACGTCCAACGGGCCGCTCAGGGTGGGGTGTGATCCGGCTCCGGACCTGCACTTCGACGACTGGTTGCCAAGTCGGTGATCCTCTCGCATCGTGATCGCCATGGCCAAAGCTCCGCAAATCAAGAAGTCCCGTGATGACTTCAATGACGACACGCTGCGCCGTCTCGCGGGGCGCTCCGGCCATATGTGTGCGTTCCCCGGCTGCCGGCGGCTGACGGTAGGACCGTCCGATGATCGACAGTCTGGTCTGAGCATGGTGGGCGTAGGTGCCCACATCACTGCGGCTAGCGCCGGTGGCCCGCGTTACGACGGCTCAATCAGCAAGGAAGAACGCCGCAGCGAGAGCAACGGCGTCTGGATGTGCCAGACCCACGGCAAGCTGGTGGACGACAACACAAGCAAACACACGGTTGAAGAACTCAAGCGTTGGAAAAGTCAGCACGAGGACTGGGTGTTCCGACGGCTCGCCAATGGTCCCCAGCACGTCAGAAACGGCTTGTCACGCTTTCGGATCGCCGGCATCGGCCCCTTCCATCAGAACGGTCCGCATGAACTCAAGCTGGGTCGCGTCACGGTCGTTCTTGGCAATAATGGTGCGGGCAAGTCCACTCTCTGTGAAGCGCTGGCAGCGTTTTCCGGCGAACCTGCCTTTGGGATCTTTGCACAACGTTGGCGGTTTGGTGTCACAGCAGGCGATGCCTCCATCGAGGTGAGTGTCACTGAACAGGACGTTCTGACGTCGGTGAGACTGACCGAGACCGCCCGCAAGGTTGAGCCAGATACGCTCAAGATCAGCGATGAAGACGGTGATGATGAAGCGGCGCCATCTGCGGTGCGCTATGCGCCGGGCGCGCGCAGGATCTTGATCGAGGTGGACGACAAACCGGCCGCCGGCTGGCCAACGTCCAAGTTTCCCGCGATCTTCCTGCACGGCGACATGTTTGGCGAGAGGGACGAACGCTTTGAGTACGCTATGGCGGACACCGCACGGCAGTTTGGCCTCCCCGAGGAAGTCGTTTGGGATGCGCTGTCGGACGATGTATTCGCCTCAAGCGGCTACGCCTGTCGCTTCCGACGTCTTGGTCCCCGGCTGGTCGAGATCGCCACGCCCGGCAACGACTTCTTCCTGCCGCCTGCCAACCTTAGTCATGCGGAACAATGCCGTATCATCATCGCGCTGGTGACCCGTCTGTGCGTGCTCGACCGTCGGCAGGTGCCATGGTTGCTGCTCATCGACACCAACTTCAGCCAGCGGCTTGACGCCGAGAACAAAATTGCCGTGTTGCTTGACTTGGCAATGGACGAGGAGAACGGCATCCAACTGGTGTTTTGTCTGATCTGCACCGAGGACGTCGCGTTGGCGCAGACCTTACTGGCCGACAAGTGGTTAGGCGCGAGCTTGGTCGGTTCTCTGACGGCACATGCATTCCTATGAGCGAGAAGCCGTCCGGCGAGCTGACTCTCTCAGCGGCGGGCTGACTTGCGTGCCTGCCAAACCCGTACCCATCCGGCACGGTCGTCGAAAAGGCCTTGTCAGAGGCTCTTCTCGAGCCTCTGACACTAGCTCTCACTCAACTCACTGCAGTTGTTTTTATCGGATCCCAAAACGGCGTCGGGAACACATCGATCGGCGTAGCCCCGCAATCCGGGCAGTGCCAAAGGGTTTTCGCCATCGTGGCGCCGTCGTGCACGCCGTCGCAGTGCAGGCAGTACCAAGTCGCAGCAAGCCCGCGGCCCAACGGATGAAGAGCCCGGCCTCGCTGGTCAGGTTTGGTGGAGCGGCGGGGCCAATCTGCCGCCACTTCGGCATGCATGCGCTGGGCGCGGATTCGGAGCAGTTGCGTCGCCCGCTCGATGAATGTCGGATCAAGGGATGCGACCGACTTAACCCGCCCGCCCAGGCGTCGGAGCTCCGGTTTCGCGGCGGGAGACTGGTCGAGGATGATTTCCCAGCCTTGCGAACCAAACCCCACCTCGAATGCGTCCCCCACGAGGTAGAACATCTGGCCGTCAAGTTCGCCGTGGATTTCGTCGGCGTCCATCGGGGCAACGTGTTCCGGCGCCCAGCGGGTGAAGCGCAGGCTATCGCCAAACGCGGCCAATGCCGCATCGCGCGTGTTTAGTCCGTCAGACGCTATCGCATTGTCGACGAACTCCTTCACATCGGCAAGCTGCTCGGGGGAGGGCGCCCAGCCCTTTTTGTGAGCTTCTGAAAGCGCCCGCCAATAGGGCTTGCCGAGGCGTCGGGCGATGCAGTCCAGCGCCTCCATATGCGGAACACGTTGAGCCCGTGCCAGGCGCTTGCCAAGCGACTTGAGGAGTATGAGGTTATCGGTGGTCATTTGAGCCATTCCTTGTTGCAACGAATCCAACCGGGTGCCCACTGCCGACCGGACCCGTCCAAAGGAACGGTGTCAGTCTTGATCTTCTAAGGCGCACTGCCTGAGCTTTGCGTGGTGGGCACACCGGCCTGTGCGACAAGGCCGATGTCAGGATGGCCGCGATAGGGATACTCGTCAAGACAGCAGAGCAGGCAATGTCAGAGCATCTATTCTAGATAACAAAAAGAACGTCCCTATCGCGCCTACAAAGAATGGCCCCCGACGGGGGCCATTGCGATTCATCGGTTTTCCGACAGATACTATTTCTTGGTGCGGTGGTACTTCCGGTTGAACCGCCAGTTGCTGAATGCCATCAGGAATGGCATCGTGAGAATGAGGGCGAAACCAACTATGGTGAACAAAAACAACGCTTCGACGGGGTGCATGGCGTTCTCCAGCCGTCAATCGGCGGTTTAGGGAGGGGTGGATACATGTTGGATTGGCTTGGCGATCTGATTGTGGTCTACAAACAGACTGAAACGGCATTCGGTGGCGCAGAAAGCGTGCAGGGTGCATTCAGTGTAATGCAATTTATACTTGCTGTCATCTCGGTATTTGCTGCGTTTATTGCTTTGCATTTCTCTCAGCGCCAGCACGACAACATCCGGAAACACGACCTTGCGCTGTTACGGAAGCAGGAGCTTTACGCTTATCGGCGGACCTGGAACGGTTCTGAAATGATTGCGGCCCGGATAAGGGCAAACAGCTGCAAAGAGGAACTGCTGCAATCCCTCCCGGTGCCTCCGGGCCAATGGCTTGATGCGCACCCCTCGTACAAATGGGAGGACTTTGCCTTTATCGCCCACTTTATGGGGGATATTGAGCTTGAGCGTAAAAACGACCAAATCACTGACCGTGAAATTATCGAGAGCTTTGCCGAATTCCCGGATTGGGCCGCAGTGCTCATCCCTCTCTATTCCACCGACAAAGAAGAGGAGCGGCTGGTCGCTCAGATGAGCCAGCTTAAAGCGATTTTCGAGCCGGCGCCCCTGTCCACCATCAAAGTCTCGCGCAGAGACCTATTTTTCTTGCCTAGACGACCGTTGGGGGAGCGTCCAGCGATTTGACCTCATGTTGCGCCCTTCGGCGTGCTGGCTGCGCCAGCGGCGGGCAGGCTTCTCCGCCCGCCAGACCTGTACACGTCCGTTTGAGCTTTGTCCGGCTCCATGCTGGCGCCGCGCCGTCAGCCCTCAAGGCGCCTGCGGCCCGCTGGCGCGGCTGCGGCCTTGACCGCCGCCGGACGCGTTCGCCAATGGCCGAGGACGGACAAATCCCCTGATGTGGCGTGGGACGGTCTCCCGGTGTGGTATTCCGGCCAGCGACGGTCCTTGCGACACCATTTGGGGGCGGTTGTATGTCTAGCAGCTGACACGGCGCACGAAACGGCATTGTCATTGTGGAAGGAGCATGCTGAGCTTGACGTACCGACCACCATAAAAACTCTATATGAGCGACACAGATACAAATTGGGCGCGCAGTCCATCGGCAGTGTGGATTCTAGATCTCACTTTCTTTGTTTTGTGCTTCGCACTTGCGTGCTTTTCCTTTGTCTGGCTCAACATCGTTGGATTCAGCCCACTAGGACGTTTCACGCCGCCCCTGATAACTGTCGCCTCTATGAGCGCATATCTTGTGGTAGTGTTCGTGCGCAGAGCGTTCAGACGAAGCGTCGTCGTCGACAGCTTTTACTATATGGGCTTCCTGCTTACGCTGGTGACCATGATCTACGCCTTTGCCACGTTCGACCTCAGTGGCGATATAGACAACACGCACATCAGTGATCTGATCGCGCAAAACGGCATCGCCCTGACAAGCACCGTTTTTGGCCTCATATGCCGGATCGGATTCAGAATGCACGGGGCCGCCAGCGCGCCACAGGCTACATTCTTACTGTCCGCCTCGGATGCCGCAAGCTACATTCGCCTCCTCGAATCCCTCCGCAGCCTAGGCTCGTTCGCCCAGGACCTTGCAAGCTTTCAGACGGTTGAACAGTCATCACGAAATGCTCTGGCGACTCTAAAATCGAACGTCACGGACGTGGCAACTGAAGCGAGTTCCCTCGGAGCCGAACTCACCAAGCTTACCGCCAACCTTGAGGGGCTATCGGCGAGTCACGCGACCCTGGCCAAGCGACATAGCGACCAAATCGCGTTGTACGAGAAAGATTTTGAACGCACGAGCCTCGAGCTGGCCCGCGCCGTCAGACGCCTGAGCGACCATGTGGCCTCGCTCGAAGCCAAGAAGAATGAGACCGTAGAAGCGCAAACCATGCTTCTGCAGCTTTATAGCGAGCTGAACAGACAGCTCGCACAGCACCTTCAACAGCCGGCTGCCCAGTAATGCAGGGCGAGTCAGATGAGGAGATCGTCAGCACTACGATGTCCGAGCTCTCGGCAATCTTGGTGCTGGTGTTCTTCATGTGCGTGGCGTTGGTTGTGGTAGCGGGCCGTGAGCCCGCCGACCCACGAAGTGATTTTCCGTCGCCAGCGCTGCAAGCCAAGCTGATACAGGCGGGGTGCAGTTTCATCACCAGCGAGGGTGGGACTGCTCTCGACGTCTTAACTCTGAATGACTTGGCGCAAGATGAGGCCGCGGCGACGCCGCGCAATGTGCTTTTTGAGATAGCCAAGTCCGTCCCCACCCCCTTCGGTCAAGCGTGTTTTACGCCGGTTTGTGACGAACTCATCCAGATACTAAGTACCAATATCTTGCCCGACGAACTGATCTTCATCAACGGTCACACGTCGTCAGAATGGGGCGATCAAATGCTGCGACCGGGACCCGACCCTTTGCAGTTCTGTTCTGGCACCAGCAGAGAGACTTGCGAGCCCTGCCTCAATGCCTTCGATTGCAACCTGATGTTGTCAACGAGACGCGCGATAAGCATATTCCGGCTTTGCCACGGGCGTATGGCGGCGGATGGGAGAGCCTCGGATGGATTGGCTAACGCAACTTTTTACTCGCATTTCCGAGTGGGTGGGATCTCTTCGGCCGAGGCCATCGTTGTCGATGGAGTTGAAGATGCAGCTGGATCACGAAGAGTCGATTTTGTTATCCAGCAGAGATAAATTCCCGCTGGTGCAAGTAATTGTTTCGACGAGACAGTTGCGAGATGCCGGAAGGCACTTGAAACTCTAGTTTAGTGCTCCATAATCTCCTTGCTGACGGCACTCTGTGCCGTGGTGGCGCGGTGCCGATCCATGGGGGTCACCGCCGTGCTATCAGATGGAGACATCTATTTCCTTTTCGTGGGAGTTGGGTTGCCAGCGTTCGTACTGGCACTTTTCTTTATCTTCCTGGGAAGACGCTAAGCATAGCCGCCCTTTGGGGCGGCTATTTCATGATAGGCACTCGCACAACCGGGCAGGCGCCAGCGGCGGGCAGGCTCCTCTGTCCGCCAGACCCGTACACGTCCGTTTGAGCTTTGTCCGGCTCCTTGCTGGCACCGCGCCACCAGCCCTCAAGGCGCCTGCGGCCCGCTTAAGCGGCTACGGCCTTGACCGCCGCCGGACGCGGCACCAAGGGCCGTGGACGGACAAATCCCTTGGTGTGGCGTGGGACGCCCACCCCCTGCGGCGAAACTGGTGACAGGCGCTCTTTCCAATATCCTTTGGGGATAAACCGGGGCTACCATACCCCGGCTGGAGGGCCTGTGAGTTACACAAATTCTTTCACACGCGCAAGAACATCGAAAATAAACTAATAAAAACAAATAGATAGGTAATGTGGTGTAGGACTTAAAATCCCGAGGGTGTACACCCGTGTGGGTTCGAGTCCCACCGCCCGCACCAGTACGAGTCGCATGAGATCGGCCATGTCGGAACCGCCGCAGACCCGCTATGTCTGGCTCGCCCTGACGATCATCGCGTTCGGCGTCGCCGCAGTCTACCTGATCTTCGACTTCACCACGGGCACGTCCGGTATCCGTTGGCTGGCGGAGCGGTTCGTCCATGGTGCGTGCTGGGTGTTTCTGGGTTTGGCCGCTTTCACCAAGACCCGGTTCCTCCCCATCCCTGAAAAGCTTGCCGGGCCCTTCGCCATGTTCGCCGGTGCCTGCTACATCGCCTACCTGTTGTCGTCGTTCATTCCGGAGGCGTGATTGCTGCTCAAACTCGAAGTCCTCGAAGCCATAAGACGCGGCGAAATCACCCTGCAATTCCGCCGCTGGACCCGGCCCTCGGTGAAGCCCGGCGGCACCCTCAAGACGCGCGTGGGGCTGCTGCGCATCGGGCGCATGGACGAGATGGATCTGGCAGCCGTCACGGAGGAGGATGCCCGCCGCGCTGGTTTTACGGATCGCGCTGCGTTCGACAAATGGCTGGCCAGCATGAAGCAGGGGCCACTGTTTCACCGCATCGAGGTAAGCTACGCCGGGCCGGTCGACTAACCCGCGATGCGCGTGTCCAGCTGTTCCGCAACGATGGGACCGGTGGGCCGATAGTGCAGCAGGGCGCCGTCTAGGACGCGCCGCAGTAAGGCGAGGGCTTCCAGCCAGTCGCGCTGGGCTTCGCGTGCCTCTCGGTACGCCCGGAGTTCAACCACACGGCCTGTCGTTTCCGCCATCGGGCGGGTCGCGGCGCGGCCGTACTTTTCCACCAGATGCGAGTGCCGATCCGGCAGGGCGACGATCGCCCAGTAAATGGTCTGCGCATCCGCGTCCGCATCCGCCCGGATGTCGGCGTGCTCTTCGCGGAATGTCCATCTGATCAGTGCTTCGATGTCGATCGCGTACATTTGGCTCCGGTCCGCTGTCTGGTTTCGACCTGTCGCAATCCCCCTAACGACGCCCCGAGAACTAAGTTCCCCAACAGGTGTTGACCCTCACGCAGCGTCAGCCCCGATAGCGGTGTCGTGGAGAGACGAGCATGAGCAATTTGACTGTCAGGCAATTGGCGAGGATCGCGGGCGTGTCGGTCCGAACCCTGCACCACTACGACGCCATCGGCCTGCTCAGGCCCGCCTCTGTCGGACAGAACGGCTACCGCTATTATGGCGAGGAGGAGATGCTGCGCCTGCAGCAAATCCTTATCCATCGCGAACTGGGGATGAGCCTTGCCGACATCGGCCGGGTGCTCGACGCCCCGGATTTCGATCGGCTCCAGACCCTCGTCCAGCAGCGCGCCAGGCTCGCGGCTGAAGCGGAGCGCTATGCCCGGCTTGTCAGGACGATCGACCGCACGATCGCCCTGCTGAATGGAGACAGAACCATGAAGAACGCCGAACTCTACGAGGGCATTTCCGCCGACAAGCAGGCCGAATATGAGCAGTGGCTCGTCGACCGCTATGGGCCGGACGTCGCCGGCGATATCGCGAAGAGCCGTGCATCCATGGCCGCCATGGGGCCGGAGGACGCCAAGGCACGTCTGGTCGAACTCCATGACGTGGAGCAGGCCATCGCTGAGGCGCATCGCCGAGGGTTGCCAGCCGGATCACCAAGCCTCGCGCTGCTCTTGGAGCGCCATCGCGCCTGGGTCGGGGCCATGTGGGGGCGGCCCTGTCCGCCCGACGCCTACGCGGGCCTCGCGGACCTCTATCTCGCGCATCCCGATTTCGTTGCGCGCTACGAGACCATTGCGGAAGGCTTCGCGCAGTTTCTCGCCACGTCGATGAAGCTTCACGCCCGCCGCCTCACGGACTGATGGGCGGTCTGGAACGAATGCGGGGCTCAGCCATTGTGTTGGCACCAGACATTAGGGAGACCGCAAATGCACAAGGATGAAGTCGAAGGCAGCGCCAAGGAAGTCCGTGGCTCGGTCAAGGACGCTGTTGGCAAGGCGACGGGTGACAAGAAGCTGCAGGCCGACGGCGCTGCCGACAAGGCCGAAGGCAAGGTCCAGAAGGCCGCCGGCAAGCTGAAGGAAGCGGCGCGCGACGCGCTCAAGCACTAGTCTTGCGCGAAACTATGTACGAAGGGGTCGTCCTTGCGGACGGCCCCTTTTTGCTGCCTTGATGCGGCATCCGAAGGGAAGCCGACATGCTCGCAAACATTCTGACGGGCGCCGTCGCGCTCATTCACGTCTATATCCTCATCCTCGAGATGTTCCTGTGGACCACGCCGCGTGGTCGCAAGGCTTTTGGCACTACGGCGGAATTCGCCGAGCAGACGAGGGTGCTGGCTGCCAATCAGGGGCTCTATAACGGCTTTCTCGCGGCCGGTTTGGCGTGGGGAATCTGGCTGGGTGAGGCGGGGGATCCGGTGAAGATCTTCTTTCTGGGCTGCGTCGCCATCGCCGGCGTCTACGGTGCCGTCACCTCCTCGCAGCGCATCCTTCTCGTCCAGACTCTGCCGGCCGCGCTGGCCCTGCTTGCCGTCATCTTCACCTGAATTGTCCACAGTTCGATGCGCCGGGATGTTTGCCGGACGTTGCCAGCCCGGCTAACGTCACGGTGCGCGGCGTTGATCTGGGGAGTTTCTGATGTGGGATTTCTCCGTCGGGCAGGCACTGACCCTCATGGGAAAGACGCTGCCCTTCATCGTCTTCCGGATCGTGGTCTATGCCGGGATCGCGCTGGCCTACCTGCTCGCGACCGGCGTCGGGGCTGGTGTCGGCTGGGGTGTGGGCGTCTTTGGTGACGCCGACTTCCAGGCGTCCAGCACGGTCTGGGGCGGTATTGCCGGGTTCGGGCTGGTTGCCGGCATCCTCTACTTCGCCCGCGAGTACATTCTCTACATCGTCAAGGCCGGCCACATCGCGGTGCTGGTCAAACTGATCGACGGCGAGCCGGTGCCGGACGGGCAGGGGCAGATCGCCTATGCCAGCGAGGTGGTGAAGGCCCGCTTCGCCCAATCGAGCGTGCTGTTTGCCGTCGATCAGTTGGTCAAGGGCGTGCTCGGCGCGATCATCGGCATCGTCCAGGGCGTCGCCTCCTTGCTGCCGATCCCCGGGCTGCAGAACCTCGTCGGCCTGGTGCGGGCGTGCCTGCGCATTTCTATCGGTCTCGTCGATGAGGTGATCCTTGCCCATGCCATTCGCACCGAGGCGATCAATCCCTGGGTCTCGGCGCGCGAGGCGCTGGTGCTTTACGCGCAGAACTACCCGACCATGTTGCGCAATGCCGCCTAGCTTACGGTGATCACCTATCTCCTCGCTTTCGTCGTATTCCTCGTCATGCTGGCACCTGCCGGGCTGATCGTCTGGTTGCTGCCGGGTGGCTGGTCCGCCGGCGGGTTCATTTTCGCGCTGGTGTTTGCCTGGGCGGTCAAGGCCGCCCTGATCGAACCCTTTGCCATCGCCTGCATGATGCAGGTGTTCTTCCGGGTCACGGCGGGCCAGACACCCGACCCGGAATGGGAAAACCGAATCTCTGGCGTTTCGCGGAAGTTCAATGAGCTCAAGCAGAGAGCTATCCAGTGGATGGGCGGCAGCTCAGCGGCCGGAGGCGAGGGGCAGCGAGGCAGCTGAGGGCCGCAGACCGGCCAAGGATGTCGTCCTTCTCGTCGACTACGGCATGGTGAGCCACGGGCTCGCCCCGCTCTTCGTTGACGGTCACGCCACCGAGCTCGGCTTCTGGGGGCTGCCCAAGGACGTGCTCAGGCGCCTCACCCGGCTCAACGAGCTCTACGACCGTCAGATCAACTGGGACTATCCCAACGATCCGACCTGGCGGATTTCCGAGCGCGACCGCAACGAGTTCAATGCGCTGCTTCCCTTCGTCGCGACCGAGCTGCAGCTGGCGCTGGGCGACAGATGGCGGATCGTCGTGGAAAGCCAGCCGATCTAGTCGAACGCATAGTGCAGGCGGCCCCGCCCGTACCGAGCGCCTCGGCGGAGAGCAGGCGCAGCGACCTCGCAAATCCCGTCGGCGGAAACAGCGGCGTGCCGCCCCCGAGCAGCTGCGAGATCACATAGACCTCCAGTTCATCCAGTGCACCGCGCTCGATGAAGGCCATCTGCAGGCGGCCACCGCCCAGCATCCACACGTCGCCATCCTCGAGCGCCCGCAACTCGGCGATCAGGGCGTCGACATCGCTGCGGATCTCCAGCGGACCTTTGGGGTCGGGCAGGGGGTGTGAGGTGACGACGATCGCGCGTTGCTCGGCATAGGGCCAGGCAAAGTCCTGGCGGGCCAGCCAGTCGTAGGTCGCGCGTCCCATCACCACGGTTCGGATGCGCTTGATGAAGACGTTGTAGTCGTGCGCGCCCAGCACCAGGTCCTGCCGCCCCGTGAGCCAGTCGAGATCGTCTCCCGGGCCGGCGACAAAACCGTCGAGGCTTGTGGCGATATAGCCGACAATGCGGGCCATGGCGGGTTTCCTTCCGCGATTCGATGCGATAGCCTAATATAAACGAACGTTTATTTATATTGGAAGCATGGCCCGTCCTCGCAAGATCGCCGATGAAGACGTGGTGGAGGCCGTTGCCGCCTTGATAGCGCGCGATGGGCCGAATGGGCTGACGTTTTCATCCGCATCGGCGGCGACCGGCCTGTCGCCGGCAACGCTGGTTCAGCGCTATGGCACGCGCGATGCGATGCTGCGGGCCGGGCTTAGCTGGATGTGGGATCAGCTCGATCTCGCGACCGCTGCCGCCGATGCGGCGCATTCGGTCGATCCGGAGGGCGCGGTCGCACTGCTCCTGGCCTTGTCGTCAGGCTATGGCGCCGGAGAGGAGGCTGCGGCCGGCCTGTTGTTGCTCGGCGAAGACCTGAAGGACCCGGTGCTCCGGGCGCGCGGTGCGGCGTGGCACAAGGCGCTGGTCCTGGCGCTCGGTCGTCGGCTGACCGCCGATCCTGCCCGGCGCGAGGTGCTGGGTCGGCTGCTCGCCAGTCAGTGGCAGGGCGCCGTGCACTGGTGGGCCTTCACTCACGAAGGCACGTTGCGCGGCTATCTTCGTCGCGAGCTCGGCGACTGGCTTGCTGCTGCCGGACTGCGCTAGACTTGCGCTCATGCGTTACCGGATCTTCGAAACCGCACTGGGGGAGATGGCCATCGGCTGGACCGAGGCGGGGATCAGCCGCTTCAGGCTACCGGGAAATCCGGTTCCGGCCATGGCCGACCGTCTGGAAGCGGCCGGCTACACCGCCGATCCGGCCGGGCAGGGCGCCCTTGTCGACAGGATCGCCGCCTATGCCGAGGGCGCTTCAGACGACTTCGCAGATATCCCCGTGGACCTCCGCGGCGTCCCGGAACAGAACCGCCGCATCTATGAACATATTCGCGGGCTTGGCTGGGGTACCACCACCAGCTACGGCGCCATCGCGCGCTGGCTTGGTGACGTGGCGCTCTCCCGCGCCGTCGGCGCCGCCATGGGCGCCAACCCCGTCCCGCTGATCATCCCTTGCCATCGCGTCATGGCCGCCGACGGCAAGACCGGCGGCTTCTCCGCCCCTGGCGGCGTCGACGCCAAGCTCAGGCTGCTGGCCCTCGAGAACGCGGCATCCCCGACGGGCCAGCTCTCGCTGGGGTTCTAGTCGACCAGCCCGTTCCCGATCACCTTGAGGGCCACGCCGAATTCGTGGCTGGCGCGGTCCGGCACCTCGACATGGAGCCCGTTGCCATCGCGGGAGAATTCGAGCGGCGTCGTGTCGCCTATCACTTCTACCCGCGCCACCCGTCCGACGCCCAGATTGCTGCCCTCGGCCAGTGAGCCGATGCTCAGCCGGCCGGAGACCGGCCCCAGGGTGATCGCGTTGAGGGCGCTTGCCTTTGTGGTGAAGCGGATATCCTCGGCCGTGAACGGCTTGGCGGCTGCTTCGCCGAACTGCCCCGAGGCGACCTGCGTCGGGCCTTCGCCGGCCACACGCCACGGCCGGCTGGCGAAAATGGCGTCGCCGAAGCGGGCGTTCCAGCTGGCGACCTCCTCGAGAATGCGCCGCTCCTCGCTGTCGATGGTGCCATCTCCCTTCACCGGAATGCTGAGGAGCAGGTTGCCGTTCTTGGCCACCACGTCGCAGAGCCTATGGATAACGGCGCTGGCCTTCATGTAGGCCTTTTTCTCGAAGATCTCGCGCTTGTAGTGCCATTCGCCGATACAGGTGTCGGTCTGCCAGGCATAGGGCACGATGTCGGAGCGATAGCCGCGCTCGACGTCCTCCACCAGGGCGCCAAACCGCTCCGGCGGCAGTTCCTTGGTGTTGAGCACCGCCTCCAGCTTGCCGTCATGCCACTGCATCGACGCGTTGTAGTAATGCGCGGCGATATCCAGTCCGGCCTGACCGAGCGGCAGGTCGAAATTGTCGAAATAGAGGAGGTCCGGCTTGTAGCTGTCGATCAGGTCCTTGCAGCGGCGGAACCAGTTGCGGACGAAGATCGGGTTGGCGAGAGGCGGCACCTCATCCCACACCCGGTCATGCGCCTCATGCCAAGCCCAGGCCTCAGCCGCGTCGGTGAAGCCGTCCGGCGTCGGCATCACCGCACCGCCATAGAGTTCCTGTGGGTCCAGGCCGTCCCAATACTTGCCCGCCCCGTCGTGCCGCGTCAGGCGCCATGCATCGTAGCGCTCACCGGCTCGGGGACCTTCGGCATCATAACCATAGGCGGTCTGGAACCAGTGCCACACATGGGCCGAATGATTGGTCACGCCGAACTTCAGACCGCGCGCCCGCGCCTTCTCCGCCCAGATGCCGATGATGTCCTTGCCCGGCCCGACCCGCGTCGCATTCCAGTCGTGCCATCTGGAGGCATAGTTGTCGAAGTTGTCGTGGTGGTTGGCCATCGCCACAAAGTACTTGGCCCCCGCGCGCTGGTAGAGGTCGAGCAGGTCGTCCGGATCCCAGTTCTCGGCCTTCCACTGGCCGATGATGTCGATGAAGCCCGTATCGGCCGGGTGGCCGTACTTGGCGAGATGCTGGTCGTACTGCTTCTGGCCCTGCGCATACATGTGGCGGGCGTACCAGTCGCCGGCCTCGGGCTGGCATTGCGGTCCCCAATGCGCCCAGAGCCCGAACTTGGCGTCCCGAAACCAGTCCGGCGCCCGGTACTGCGCCTTCAGCGACTCCCAGGTGGGTTCGAACGGCCCCTCGGCGATCGGATCAGTGGGCTCGCGATAGGGGTTGGGAAGCGGACTGGTTGTGGGCATGGGCTTACCGTTTGGAAGTGCAGTGGGGCTGTGGGTTGGAACGCCAAGTGCTAGCCAAGGCGGCCATGATTCACAACTAAAGTGAAACGTTATTGAATTCCGGCGCGCAGCGGCTTGAAGGTGCGGCGAGGATCGCATCAGGCGGGCGCCCCTCACTGCCCCCGCTTGAACACCTTCAGGTGCGTCAGCTGCTTGGTCACGTGGCTGGCCACCGTTTCCACCGGGTCCTTGATCCCCACTGCCAAGACGTTCTCATCCGGTGTCGGTCGCTCGAGCGTGGCGAACTGGCTGTCGAGCAGCTTTGGGTTCATGAACTCGTGCCGGCGCGCCTCGATGCGTTTGCGGATGGTGTCGATATCGCCGTCGAGGAAAACGAACAGGATCGGCTCGCCGGCCTTCTGGGTGAGGAAATCGCGATAGGCGCGCTTCAGCGCCGAGCAGGCGCCGACGGCGACGCCCTTGTCGTGCGCGGCCTCCTTCAGCGCCCCGGCCAGCGTCTCCAGCCAGGGCCAACGGTCCTCGTCGACGAGCGGAATCCCCTTGCTCATCTTCTCCTTGTTGGCGGCCGGATGGTACTGGTCGCCGTCTAGGAACGGAGCATGCAGCTGCCGCGCGATGGCGGCGCCGGTGGCAGATTTGCCGGAGGACGAAACGCCCATGGCGATGATGATGCGAGCCCCCTCAAACGGTGGCTGTGAAGGCGCCGTCGACATAGAGGATGTGTCCGTTCACGTAGGTGGAAGCTTCGGAAGCAAGGAAGACGGCGGCGCCGCCCAGTTCGGCCGGGTCGCCCCAGCGGCCCATCGGGGTGCGGGTCTCCACCCAGCTGGTGAATTCCTTGTTGGCGAGCAGCGCCTCGTTCATCTCGGTGCTGATATAGCCCGGCGCGATGCCATTGACGTTGAGGCCGTGCTTGGCCCAGTCAACGGCCATGCCGCGCGTCAGGTTGGCGATGGCCGCCTTGCTGGCCGCATAGGGCGCGATGGAAGGCCGGGCCAGATTGCTCATCACCGAGCAGATATTGATGATCTTGCCGTGCTTGCGCGCAATCATCCCCCGCGCCACGGCGCGTCCGACGATGAAGGCGGAGGTGAGGTTGGTGTCCATCACCTGCCGGAACTTTTCGAGCGGGAAATCCTCGAGTGGCGAGCGGTGCTGCATGCCGGCATTGTTGACGAGAATGTCGATCGGCCCGATCTCGTTCTCGGCATAGGAGATGGCGTCTTCTACGCTTTCCTCGCTGGTCACATCGAAGGCCAGCGCCTTCACGGTCGCGCCGGCTTTGGCCAGCTTCGCGGCCGCTGCGCCCAGCGATTCCTGATTACGGCCGTTGATGATCAGTTCCGCGCCGGCCCCGGCCAACGCCTCTGCGATGCCGAAACCGATGCCACGGCTCGAGCCGGTGACCAGCGCTCGCCGGCCGGCGAGGCTGAATTTATTCAGATATTGCAACTGATGCTCCTCCATCGTCGCCGCGCAGACTATTCGACCCGCACGGTTTTGTAACCCGGCTTCCGGCCCCAAGGGGTGGCAATTGCACACCCGCCGTGCCAAAAAGCCGCGCCTAGTCCACCACACATTCGGAGAATTCGATGGCGTCCGCCGATATCGGCCTCATCGGCCTCGCGGTCATGGGGTCCAACCTCGCGCTCAACATTGCCGAGAACGGCTACACCATTGCGGTGCACAACCGTACGGCGTCGCGAATCGACGAGTTTGTAGAGATGGCGAAAGAGCAGGGCCTCAACGACAAGGTCGTGCCCGAAGCCGATCTCGTCGCCTTCATCCAGCAGGTGAAGCGCCCACGCTCGATCATCATCATGGTCAAGGCCGGCAAGCCCGTCGACGAAATGATCGAGCAGCTGCTGCCGCATCTCGAAGAGGGCGACGCCATTCTCGAATGCGGCAACTCGCTCTACACCGACAGCCAGCGCCGTTTCGAATACCTCAAATCCAAGGGCATCGGCTTTCTCGGCATCGGTGTTTCCGGTGGCGAAGAGGGTGCGCGCCATGGTCCCTCGATCATGGTCGGCGGCCCAGAGGAGCAGTGGAAGAACGCCCAGCCGATCCTCGAAGCCATCTCGGCCAAGTTCAACGGCGAGCCGTGCTGCGCCTATCTGGGCGAGGGCGGCGCCGGCCACTTCGTCAAGATGATCCACAACGGCATCGAGTATGGCGACATGCAGATGATCGCCGAGGTCTATGGCGTGATGCGCGACGGGCTCGGCATGAACCCGTCGGAAGCCGCCAAGGTGTTCAAGGACTGGAACAAGGGTCCGCTGAACTCCTACCTCATCGAAATCACTGGCCATGTGCTCGACGCCATCGAGCCCAAGACCGGCAAGCCGCTGGTCGAACTGATCCTCGACAAGGCCGGCCAGAAGGGTACCGGCGCCTGGTCCGCCATCTCGGCGCAGCAGTTGGGCGTCCCCGCCACCGCCATCGAAGGCGCTGTCGCTGCCCGCTCGATCTCGTCCCGCAAGGACGAGCGCGTTGCGGCCGAGGCGGTCTATGGCAAGCCCAACCGCGCGAAGTCGAACATCTCGCTGGCCGATCTCGAGCAGGCGCTGCTCGCCGGCAAGATCGTCTCTTATGCGCAGGGTTTTGCCGTCATGGCCGAAGCCAGCAAGGAGTTCGGCTGGGACCTGCCGCTCGCCACCATTGCCAAGATCTGGCGCGCCGGCTGCATCATCCGCTCGCGCTTCCTCGACCAGATGTCGGCGGCCTATGCCAAGGGCGGCAGCACCAACCTCCTGATGGTCCCCGACTTCGTCGCCATCATGAAGGAGGCCAACAAGTCGCTGCGCAAGGTCGTCGCCGAGGCGGCGCTGGGCGAGTTCCCGATGATCTGCCTTTCGGCCTCGCTGGCCTATTTCGACAGCTACCGGCAGGCGCTGGGCACCGCCAACCTCACCCAGGGCCAGCGCGACTTCTTCGGCGCGCACGGCTTCATCCTCACTGACCGCGAGGGCGAGCAGCACGGCACCTGGCCGTCGACGCTGGGCAAGTAGGCCACGGTGGCGCCTGATTTCACCACCGCGCTCACGAGCGCGGTGGAGCGCTATCTGTCGGACGTCGCAGGCCCGTTTGAGCGGCTATCTCTGCTGCGCTGGCAGATGGCCGAGGGCCATGCCCTCGATCGCCGCGAGACCATGCCCGGCCACGTCACCACCAGCGCCTTCGTCCTCTCACCCGACCATCGCCAGGTGCTGCTGATCGACCACATCACCATCGGTCGCTGGCTGCAGCCGGGCGGCCATTACGAGCCGGCGCGCAGCTTCTCGGAATCGGCGGCGCGGGAAGTGATCGAGGAAACCGCCGTTGCGGGCCTGACGCTGCATCCGTGGCATCGTGGCGGCGATCTGCCCTTCGTCATCGACAGTCACGAGGTGCCGGGCAAGCGCGCGCGGAACGAGCCGGATCACGTCCATCACGATCTGCAATACCTGTTCCTGGCCAACCCGGACACCGAGCTCGTGGCGCAACTGGATGAGGTGCACGGCGCGCGCTGGCACCCGCTCGATGCCCTCGCCGACATCTCGCCAAAGGGGGGCGAGCGGATTCGTCGTCTTTGAGAATTGCCGAAAGGATCATGGATTATGATAGGCAATGCCGCAGAATTGTTCGGATGCATCGACAAGGCAATGGCCGTTCTCAAGAGCGATCATAGACTTCAGGAAATCTCCTTCGACCATGACTATTATTGGGACATCGACATTGAAACCGCGATCAATATTGCGGACGGAGATCCAACCCTTCAGGTTGGGAGCCTGATGGATGACCTTGAAGCCATAAGGCGGATTGGGTCGGGGGGAGATTCGATAAATTCCGTAGAGTTGAATGCAATTGCTTCCGTCCTTCGATACATTTCGAGGATCGTCTAGCGCATGGATTTACTTCATGAGTGCGTCGGAAACGTCGGCCCGCTGGTGTCGTCCTGGTCGCCTTCGTGCGGCGGCGTCGCCTGCTGGCCGGGCTGGCCGAGATCGGGTTGCACCGGGTGCTTGGCGACCGATGGCCGGTGCATCAGGTCGAAGCGCCAGGCGGTATAGACGAACAGCCCGGCCGCAGCGGCCACCAGAATGCCGGCGCCCAGGAAAGGCGCACCGGGGAAATAGCCCGACGTGCCGCGTTCGGCCTGGGTGAACAGGCTGAACAGCTGCGTCGCCGCCAGCGGTCCGATGATCGCGGCCAGCGAGTTCACCGCATTGATCGCCCCCTGCAACTCGCCCTGGGCGTTGTCGGCGACCTGCCGCGACATCAGCGAATTGATCGCCGGCCCCGCAAGTCCTGCGAGAGAACCGAACACCAGGAAGCCGTAAAGCGGCAGTTCGGAGTGAATGAAGGCCGTTCCGATGAAGGCGATCGCGGCGGCCAGCATGCCGAGCAGCACCGTCGACCATTCGCCGATCTTCTTGGTCACCGGCCCGATCAGCAGCGCCTGGCTTAGCGCGAAGCCGATGCCGAACGTGCCCAGCGCGATACCGATCTGCGCCGAGGAGAACTGCAGCACCTCGATGGTGAAGAAGTTCCACACCGATGGAAAGGACTGGCTGGCGAGGACGAAGAGCCCGAGCACTGCCAGCAGCCAGAGCACCACCGGACTGTTGCGCCCGATGCTGAACAGCACGCCGAACGGGTTGGCCCGTCGGATGTTGAACGGGCGCCGCTTGTCCTTGCCGAGGCTCTCGGGCAGCACGAAGAAACCGAAAGCCAGGTTGGCTCCGGCCAGCATGGCTGCAGCGTAAAATGGCCAGCGCGAGCCGAGCTCACCCAGCAGGCCGCCCACCACCGGTCCGAAGATGAAACCAAGCCCGAAGGCGGCGCCGATCAGCCCGAAGCGGTGCGCCCGCTTCTCGCGCGGGGTGATGTCGGCAATGTAGGCCGTTGCCGTTGCCACCGAGGCGCCGGAAATACCCGCGATTGTGTGGCCGATGAAGATCAGCACCAGCGAATTGGCGAAGCCCATGATGGTGTAATCGATGGTCAGGCCCGCCAGCGCGATCAGGATGATCGGCCGCCGGCCGAAGCGGTCGCTGAGATTGCCGAGCGCCGGGCCGAACATGAACTGCATCAACGAATAGGAGAACACCAGGTAGCCGCCGATCACGGCGGCCTGCGCCACGCTGCCTCCAGACAACTCGCCGATCAGGCTGGGCAGCACCGGCAGGATGATGCCGTAGCCGAGCATGTCGAGGAAAATGGTGATCAGTACGCAGACAAGCGTGAGCTTGGACTGTGGGGAAACAGGCATGGGCCGTAGAGCCTCGTTCGTTTGGCGGGCAGTTGACACATCGCGGCCCCGCGAAGCAAGCGGCCCGGGACGATGCTGCGGTCACGTTTCGGCTGCGTCGTAGCCATAGATCCAGGCGAGACGCTCCAGATGGCCTCGCGGCCCCTGCGCCTTGATCACGAGGTTACGGGCCACGCTGACCGGCCATTCCGCGTGGAAGGCGAAGCCGTTTCGCTGCGACAATTGCTGCACGCGCTCGACGCGCGGACGGCGCAGTGTCTCGTATTCTGCCAGTGCCACTTCGGCGCTTTCGCTACGCATCAGCAGGGGCGCCAGAACGGCCGCGTCCTCGATGCCCATCGCGGCGCCCTGCGCCTGAAACGGCAGCATGGCGTGAGCCGCATCACCAATCAGCCCGATGCCGCCCTGGTGCCAGCTCGCGCCCTCCACCTGGGCCAGCGGCCAGAAGGTCCAGTCCCGCCGGACCGCAGCGAGAATTGCTGCGAAGCGCGGATCCTGTGCGACCCGGCGTGGCAGCACCGGCTGGTGCAGCGCGCTCTCGCTGAGCGAATAGGCCTCGTCGAAGCTCGAGAACATCACGACATTGAGCTGACCGCGCGCGGGCAGGGGGTAGATCACCGCATGCATTCCCGGCGCCCACAGCAGGCTCGTCCGGTCGCGTGCCACCACGCCATCGAGCGCATCGATCGGCAGCAAGGCTCGCCAGGCGACCCGCCCGGCAGAGACCGCCTCGGGGCCCATCATCACCTCGCGTCTCGTGCGCGAGCGCACGCCATCGGCGCCGATGAAGGCGAAGGCCTTTGCCGTGCGCGTTTTGCCGTCGGCCTCGTCCACCACCACCGACACCCCGGCCTCGTGGCTGACGACATCATGGCCGCGGACATTGAACAGCACGTCGATATTGGCAAAGCGCTTGGCGGCGCGATGCAGCATGTCCGCGAGATCGGCGCGGTGCATCACCGCATAGGGCGCGCCGAAGCGGTCGGCGATGCGCTGGCCGAGTTCCAGCGTCACCAGCGGGCGTCTGGCGCCCAGCGGATAGACGTCGATGCCTTCAGGCGTGAAGGCGCGTTCGTTGAGGGCCTCGTCGAGGCCCAGCCGGTCCAGCACCTTTCGGGCATTGGGGCTGATCTGCAGGCCCGCGCCGAACTCCTGCACCGAAGGCTGGCGTTCCAGCACCACGACGCGTGCGCCGAATTTGCCCAGCGCCAGCGCGAGCGTCAGCCCGGCAATGCCGGCGCCGGCAATGTAGATGATGCGTCCGTTGCCGGACATGACCCGAACTCAGGCCGCTTCGTCGTGATAGACGGCCGACAACGGCTCGGAAGTGCCAGGGGCGAGCTGGGAATTGTAGACATAGAGCGTCGAGCAATAGGGGCAGACGATCTCGTTGTCCTTGCCCATGTCGAGGAAGACGTGCGGATGGTCGAAGGGCGGCAGGGCGCCGACGCACTGGAATTCCTTGGAGCCGATCTCGATCCGGGCAAGCCCTTCGGTGTTATGGAAATGCGGCGTGCTCACATGGGCCATCGGTCGTTCCTTTCGAAATCGGCGCGAACATAGCGATGGTCTGGCGAGAAGGAAAGGTGCTCCCGAAGTCCGTCGCTCAGGCCGGACAACCTGCCGCGCTCCGGGGTTTCGCCGCCGCCGCGGGCTGTGTATGACCGCTGCACGATCGAGATAGACGCGAGGCGCAGGTGCCCCAGTTCAATTCAGCCGGAATCGCCATCGACTACGAGGTGCATGGCGAGGGACAGCCCGTGCTGCTCATTCACGGCTTCGGTTCGTCCGGCAAGGTCAACTGGATCGACACCGGCTGGGTCAAGACGCTGATCGATGCCGGCTACCAGGCCATCACCTTCGACAATCGCGGCCACGGCGCCTCGCGCAAACTCTATGACGCGCAGCTCTACTTCGCCCATGAGATGGCCGAGGATGCGCGGCGCCTGCTCGACCATCTCGGCATCGCGCGCTGCCCGGTGATCGGTTATTCGATGGGCGCGCGCATCGCCGCCTATCTTGCGCTCAATCATCCGGACCGGGTCAGTGCCGCGGTGTTCGGCGGCATGGGCCGTAACCTCGTCTCCGGCCTCGAAGACAGCGAGGAGATCATCGAGGCGCTCACCGCCGACTCGCTCGAGCAGGTCACCGGCCGCACCGGGCGGATGTTCCGCATCTTTGCCGACCACAACAAGTCGGACCGGGCGGCGCTGGCCGCCTGCATGGTCAATTCACGCGAGCCGATGAGCGAGGACAAGGTCCGTGCCATCGATGTGCCGGTCCTCGTCGCGGTGGGCAGCGAAGACGAAATGGCCGGCTCCGCCGCGGCTCTGGCCGATTTGCTGCCGCAGGGCGAAGCCTTCACCATCGAGCGTCGCGATCACATGCGCGCCACTGGCGATCCGCAGTTCAAGCAGGCAACGCTGGCCTTCCTCGCGCGTTGGTTGCCAGCCGAGGGGTAATCCGTCGCCCCGCTGGCAGCAATTCGGGAACCTTTTGTGCGTCGAGGGTTGGACTGCGAGCAGCACATGCCTTATATCGGCGGTCACCGATGGAGACCCAGATGACGAGCAATACCATCAAGCCCGCCGAAGTCCGCACGCTGGACCCCGTGTGGGACGCGGTGATGTCCGGTGCCCGCCAGGTTGCCCGGGTGGAGCCCAGCCTCGCCAATCTGGTTTATTCGAACGTTCTCAATCACCCGAGCTTCGAGCACGCGCTGGCGCATCGACTCGCCGAGCGGCTCGACCATGCGGATGTTTCCGCCGACCTCATCCGCCAGGCCTTCCATGATGCTCTGGCCTTCCGTCCCGAGATCGGTTCTGAGTCGCGGGCAGATCTTGCCGCCACGCTCGAACGCGATCCGGCGCTGCACAAGGCGGTCGATGGGTTCCTGTATTTCAAGGGCTACCACGCCATCCAGACGCACCGGTTCATCAATGCGCTGTGGCTGGCGGGCCGCAAGGATTTCGCGCTCTATCTCCAGAGCCGCTCGAGCGCGGTGTTCCAGGTCGACATCAACCCGGCTGCCCGGATCGGCAAGGGCATCATGCTCGACCATGCCACTGGCTTCGTTGTCGGCGAGACGGCGACCATTGGCGACAATGTCTCGATCCTTCAGGGCGTCACGCTGGGTGGCACCGGCAAGTCCGAGGAGGACCGTCATCCCAAGATCGGCAATGGCGTCTTGATCGGGGCAGGGGCGATCGTCCTGGGCAATATCAAGGTCGGCGATTGCGCCCGCATCGGCGCGGGCTCGGTGGTGGTCAAAGAAGTGCCGCCGCGTGTTACCGTTGCCGGGGTGCCGGCGCGCATCATCGGCGAAGCGGGCACGCAGCAACCGGCTTCGGTGATGGATCAGGTGGCCAGCGTCCGCGACATGGCCAACTGACCGACCACGTCCGTCACACCACGTCTGTCACGCCGCATTTTCGCCCATTGTAGCGGGGAAAAGCGCGTTCCGGGATTGCCCGGATGTGCGTCGTCCGTATGGTGGCGCCTCACTCAATGTTGCGAGGAGCGACCCTTGAACCATCCCGAAATCATCAAGCTCCAGAATTTCCTGCAGCGCAAATTCGGCAACCGGGCGCTCGACGTGCGGCCGCGCAACAAGCAGAACGACAGTGTCGAGGTCTATCTCGGCGACGAGTTTCTGGGCCTGATCTATGTCGATGACGAGGATGGCGACCGCTCGTACAACTTCCAGATGGCGATCCTCGACGTCGATCTGGACGAGTAGGCCGGTGTCGGGGCGCTACAGCGCCCCGATCTGCCGCAACCGTTCCTCGATGAGCGGGTCGAACTGTCGCCAGTTCGGCAGGACTTCGGCGTCAAAGCCGTAGATGGCCGCCATTCCGGGGCCGAGATACACCATGCGCAGGCACGATTGCGGCTCTCCGGTCTCAACCGGGGCGCTGCACTTTGCGACGAACGGCGCCGGGGACACCGGATCGTACCAGACGATCTCGCCGGAATAGCCGTCACCGGGCTTCAGCGGTTTGCCGACAAGGCCCGGCATGCCGGCGAGTTGCTGGCTGTCGAACTGGTGCAGATAAACGCCGTCGAGCAGGCTGGCGCTGGGGCGAACGCGACTGCGCGGCACCAGCGTCACATCGATTGCGGTGGCCTCTCGGTCGCTGCCGAGAGGCAGGATCAGCCTCAAATCAATCTGTTTGGCGAAACCCTCTTCCTGCTGCTCGTCATAGCGGAACCATTCACGCGGGATCATCAGGGTGCGGCCGCCAAGCGAGCGAGAGAGGGTCTTGCCGCTCGCCACTGCCGGTTCACGGGCTTGGCGGGCCATCGCGTCGATAAGGTATGCAGCGCCGACGCCCGCCAGCAGCAGGATCAGCAAGATGGTGGCCAGATTGTACCAGATGGACGGGCCGGTATGGCGGGACGGACCGGGGGCGACTTGAGCGCGCATCGAATTAACCAGTCGAGGCCTGTTTGCGTGACAGTCCACAAGGGCGCGACTATGCTTAATAAACGGTAAATGCATCTCGTCCGCGGCGGACGGTTCAGGGGGCACAATGCTGAGGGAATTGCTTCTGGCGGCGTTTCTGACGTCGGTGGGGATCGCCATCGCCGGAACCGGCACGCATCTCTACCAGGCGCTGCGCAAGGAGCAGGCCATGCTGCGCTACGACGGCAAGACGTTGCTCGGCGCCTTCGGCAATCTGGCGATCAGCTTCTTTTGCGGTCCGTACATCATGCTGCAGCTGGGCTGGCAGCGAGAGCAGGGCGGTACACTCTCGATCAGCATGGCTTTGGTTTCGGCCTTCGTCGCCTTTGGCTGGGCGTTCATCACCGGCCTGATCGTCGTCGGGACCTGGTTCGCGCTGGTCGCCTGACCGCGCCTACTGCTGGGCGACCATCATCATGCGGTTGTCGACCAGATCCACCCACGTGCCCGAGTCGGCCTGCGACTGACGCTTGAGATACTGGTAGGGCGTCTCGTTCCAGACCAGCACCCGGCCATTCTGGTTGTCGAGCACCAGATCGCCACGATCGGTGCGGACCATCAGCACGGCGTGGCCGCTGCCCGAGCTTTCGCGCACCACCGCGATCATCAGCGTCGAAGCTGGCCAGCCGGCTTCGATCAGCGCCTTGCGCTTGGCCAGCGCGAAATCCTCGCAGTCGCCATAGCCGTCCGGATAGGTCCAGTATTCGGCGACCTGATAGTAGTCCTCATCCGTCACCGGCACGATGGCGGCGTTGATCAGGTTGTTGATCTCGACCAGCTGTGTCCAGCGTGCATCGGTCAGCGGCTCCGCGTCGACCGCGGCGGCATTGACGCCGCATTCGCCGCGACGGGACTTGCAGAACTCGGCTGCGCCGACCGGGATGCTGGTCTTGGCGCCGATTGGGGCGAAGGCGGGATTGGAGAAGTCGACATTGGCAGCCTGTGCCGGCAGTGCGACGGCAGCGAGGCCCAGGACTGCGCCCAGAACCGTTGCGGCAAGAATGCTCTTGAAAGTCGACATCGTGGTTTGCCCCCTGACGGAGACCACGATGCCTTTGGCGAATTGCCCGGCCCGAAAAACTGCAAGCTAGTTTTTATGCGAATTGTCTTGGTGGCGGGAAGGATCCGCTAACCACGACAAGGCGCTGCTTCGGGAAGCGAAAGGGAGCTCAGTTCATCCTGAGATTCTGCTGCACGACTGACAGCATTTCCTGGGCGGATACGAACTCCACACCCACGCCTTCGGCAAAGTGCCGGATGACGCGCGCCCGCATGCGTCCCAGCGTCACCGGGGTACCCAGCGCCGGACGAACGGCAAGCTCGACCGCCGCACCCGAGAGCGAGATGTCGATGATCTTGCAATTGTAGCGGCGGCCATCGTCCAGGACGACCGTCGAGTGCCGGATGTCGGGCACGACGCGCTCATGCCGCCGGTCTTCCGGCAGATTGAGCAGGTCCTTATTGGCGAGCCAAGTCAGCTGCGCGGCCATCTTGTCGCGCTTGCGCGGCGAGGCGGTGATGTCCATGCGGAAACCGCCGTCGATCAGGCTGGTGATCTCGCCCTCGATGCGGCCGAGGTGATCGAGATAGGCGATAACCCGCTCTTCGACAGCACCTGCAACGGGGGCCACCACCACCGCGTCGCCCGGCGACATTTCCAGCACCTGACAGGGAAACTCACGGCGATCCGAGAGCATGTAGCGGCCCAGCACCGAAACCTTCACGCGCTGAAAGCGCGGCATCTGCGCGTAGGTACGCGCGGGTCGCGACAGGCGCGGGGCACTGGGGTTGTCGGTCAACATGGGGCCGCGAGCAATCAATGGGCTAAGCTATACCAAAAGCTAACCGCTCTTGGTTAACCGAAGGTAAGGCTGAACCCGCAGCTTGACCTAAAACCCAACTTTACTGCCGGCCGCCGTCGATGACGGCAAGATGCGCGTAACGCCTGGCCGAACGGCCGAAAACCGTGGCGGTCATCGGCGGCGGCACCGAGGCATTGGCCGTCGCGAAGATCAGTTCCTCGCTCTGAGGCAGGGGGTTGGTCAGTGTCGCTCCGGTGTCGGAAATCGGCGCGTCGTCCGGCCAGATCAGGCGCAGGCCGGTGATCCGCTGCTCGAGGATCGGTTGCACGCCGAACCAGTAGGGCTCGTCGAGCGCGGTCATCGCGCCGAGGAGGCGGGTGTGGGTGTTGCCGTTGTGACGCAGCGGCAACAGGATCGTCTCGACCGACAGGCGGGTGTGCACCGCCGTCGTGCCCTGGAATGTGACGAGGGCAACCGCATGATCCTCGGTGACGGCCCGGATCAGGGTTTCGATGGCGTCGCGGTCGCGCTCCTGCCACAGCCGGCTGAAGGAGCGTCCTTTCAGCTCCCGCGAATAGGCCGTGCATAGGTGCGATCCCGCGAGACGGAAGTCGAACTCGTTGGATTCGCCAAGCTCCAGGATGAAGGTGTTGGCCAGCGCTGTACGAATGCCAGTCGGGTCGATATCCCGACGATCCGGCGCGCTGCGCGAGCCGCGCAGGGCGTTCCAATAGTCAAAGAGCGCCTTGGTGCTGGGCTTCTGCATGTGTCTTTGTCCGTTCCCCAAACCCGACCACGAATCGCCTCCCGAGGGGCAAGTTCCGCAGCGCCGCCACACTGGCAAAACGGTCCGCCGAAATCGCCATTAAACAATCCTTAAGGTTAACGCGGGGGGTGGCATGTGGATAAATCGGGGGATAGGGGTACAAGAGCACGCCAACCCGGATTTGTGATGAACGAACGCCCCGAACAACCAGAGAATCAGCGTATTGACGGCAACGAGCCGGCCATTCTCCTGCCGGGCGTCATTCTGGCCCTCCTGGGGGCGCTGGTGGCGATTCACCTGGCGCGGAGCTTCGTTCTTAACGAACAGGGCGACCTCGATTTCACGGTTTGGTTTGCCTTCATTCCGCTGCGCTGGCTGCGTCCGGACGCCTTTCCCGGCGGACTCTGGCCACTGCTGTGGACCCCGCTCACGCACGCATTCCTGCATGCGGGGTGGGAGCACCTGATCCTCAATTCAGCCTGGCTCGCCATCTTCGGCACGCCGGTGGCAAGGCGCTACGGTCCGGTGCCGACGCTCATCGTTTTTGCGATCAGCGCCATTGCCGGTGCGCTGGCCTTCGCCGTGACGACCTTGCCCAATCTGCAATTGCTGCTCGGCGCGTCTGGAGGCGTCGCCGGGCTGACCGGTGCTGCCTGCCGCTTCATTTTTCAGCCGGTGCTGGTGGTGCGCGACCCGCTGACGGGCGAGCCCAAGGCCGTGGGGCGACGGACCGCCAGCCTCAAGGAACTGGCTCTGCATGGCCGGGCCCGGATCTTCATCGGCTTCTGGCTGGTCCTCAATGCCGCCGTGCCGTTCCTGCCGATGGTCTTTGGCGGCGAGAGCGGCATCGCCTGGCAGGCGCATCTGGGCGGCTTCATCGCCGGGTTGCTGATCGTGCCGCTGTTCGAACGTCGTCCGGGAGCGCCACATGACACAGCTTGAGGATCGGGTCGAAGCGCTGGAAACCGCGCTGGCCTACCAGGAACAGACTATCGAGGATCTCAACGCCGCCCTGAACCTGCAGGCGAGGGAGATCGAAACGCTTCGCCGCGAACTCGAGCGGCTTGGCGCGCATTTGCGTGACGTCGCGTCCCATCCGGCCCTGACGCCCGAGCAGGAACCGCCGCCGCCGCATTACTAGAGTGCTTTCAGGAAAAGTTGCAGACTTTTCCGGTTCGAAAGCGCGACAAAACAAAGGCTTTGGCCTTTGCCACGCTTCGATCAAGTTTTGAAATGGCCTAGCTCTTGTAGACGTCCTTGGGGTCGAAGAGGCGCGGGTCTCCCGCGTCGCGCAGCGTCGCAGCGTCCTCGACGATCCGGTAGAAGCAGCTTTTCCGGCCGGTATGGCAGGCCGCTCCGCGTCCGGTCTGCACGACGCTGATCAGAATGGCGTCCTGATCGCAGTCGGTGCGCATTTCCACCACCTGCTGCAATTCGCCTGAGCTCTCGCCCTTCTTCCACAGGCTCTGACGCGAGCGCGACCAGTAGTGCGCGATGCCGGTCTCGATGGTCAGGCGCAGCGCCTCGGCATTCATGTGCGCCACCATCAGCACCCGACCGCTACCGGCCTCCTGCGCGATGGCGATGACCAGTCCATGCGCGTCGAACTTCGGCGCGAAGGTCGTGCCTTCCTCGCGGGACGTGTGGTCGAGAGAAAGGTTGTCGGCAAATGGGGCGGCGGTGCTCGTGCTCATGGGCCGGGTTTTAGCCCGGCGCGGCGTGGCGGGCTAGTCTGCCAAGGCGTCGCCTTGCCCTTTCGTGCGTGGCGACATGTCAGCCGCGCGCCGCAGTTCGTTTCAAGATCCGTCTCGTCATGCATAGGAGACCTTACTGATCGATACTTGACGCCAACGCGGTGACCTATGTCCAAATCGCAATGATAGTCGCTCCCATCATTCCATGACCAAGTCCTAGGGGGAAACCTGATGTCTTTCAAACTGTTCGGTCGCCTGACACGCGCGTGCAATGGCCCGGTGTTCGAGCAGCGCCCAAGGCGGCTCCTGCTGTCCAGCGTCGCCGGGTTTGTGTTGCTGAGCACCGCGTCGGCCGCCCACGCGGACGATCCGGCATGGTGTGGTGCCCTGGCCGCCGACCTCGCGCTCGCGACGACCACAGCCTCGGCGCTCGCGTCGGAGGACATGAATCGGCAGATGATGTGGATCGGAACTCTGCAGCAGAACATCGACCTGGTGCCGGTACAGGATTCACCGCCGGAGATTCAGTCCGGCCTCGAAGAGATGAGCGGCATTGCCGACCTTTCCCTCGTCGGCGATTCTGCCGCCTCGGCGAAAGCGGCCGATGCCCTCGGCGTGAAGGTCATCGAAACCGCCGGCGCGGCAACGTCTGGCTGCCAGAATGCGCTGATCGGCTATCTCGCCTCGCTCGCTGACAAGCCACCCGCTCCGGCGACATTGAGAACCTGCGCCTACGCGTTCCGCTGGACAAACGCCGTCGCGACACTGGAGAGCGGTCAGGAAGGGATCCCTGCGATCCTCGCGGTCAATGACATCATGGATCTTTCGGCCAGCACCAACAAGCTCGAAGCCGACATGACGGCAGCGGGCTGGTCCGGCGATGCGTTCGCTGCCATCGATCGGCTGAACGCAGAACTTCCACCCGAGCCCAGCGATGCGTCGGGCCTGAGCGACTACCTCTCGGGGATTGCCGATGATGTCGCGATCATTCGGAGCGGCTTTGAAAGCACTTGCCCCTGACGTCGGTGGGCGCCACCGGCGCGCGGGGTGCAGTCGATGGCGCCAACCGGAAGCACCCCGCGCGTCAGCCGCTAGTCCTTGAGCTTCACCCAGATTTCCACCGTGCCGGTGCCGGTCGAAGGCTCGAAGTCTGGCCCATAGTACTCGACGAAGCTGAACCAGTCGGTGTCCGGCTCGCGGCCGAGGGCGGGAATGCCGGTCTCATAGACGGCCGCGCAGGTGTCGCGGATGGTCGAGATGTGCCCTTCATGGGTGAAGCGGGCATAGGTCCCGGCCGGGATGGTCATGCCTGTCAGGCCCGGCGGCGGGTCTTCGCCCTGGGGGAGCGCCGCGGCGGCGAAATAGTCGAATCCGTCGCTGCCTTCGGGCATGCGGCCGCTGATGCCGAAGGCCGGGATCGGCCCACCGCGTTCCAGTTGCGGGATATAGGGTCCGAAGCGCTGCCACAGGTGCGGGATCGTATCCATGGTCTTGAAGGTGAAATGATGCATCAGGCCGGCGATGCGCTGTGCCGGCAGCGTTTCGACGGCTGCCGGGGCAAGGTGCTTTTGTTCTGAAGGCATTCTGAGAGGCTCCACGAGTTCGAGCTGATCGAGGGAGCGCCGCCGGCGAAGCTCGTCGGGCGTCAGCCCGAACAGTTCCCGGAAGGCGCGGGTGAATGCCTCATGCGAGCCATAGCCGGCATCGAGCGCCACATCGAGAATGTCGGGCGCCCCGCCTGCCAGCCGGCGCGCTGCCTCGGTCAGGCAACGGCCACGCTGGTAGGCAGAGAGCTGCCGACCAGTGACGATTGGGAAGATGCGCGACAGATAGGACCGGGAGATGCCCGCATGGTCGGCCATGGCTTCGAGCGACAGCTCCGGATCCCCGATCCGGGATTCGATCAGCCAGACGACCTTGGCAATGGCAGACATGGGCACCTCCTCACATGAAGCACCCAGTCTATGCCAGAAGCGAACGCCTGCGGTTTGATCGGAGTTGCGCTGCTAGCGCTTTCCGACCATCGCGAAGAACCGGTCCTGCAGGTCCTTTTCCTCGGCAAAGCGGCCGGTGAAACGCAGCGTCGTGGTCGAGGCGCCATGCGCCCGGACGCCGCGCATCGACATGCACATGTGCTCGGCTTCCAGCATCACCGCCGCGCCGTGCGGGTCGAGTTGCTCGTTGATGGCGTCGATGACCTGCTGGGTCATGTTCTCCTGCACCTGCAGTCTGCGGGCGTAGAGCTCGACCAACCGCGCCAGCTTGCTCAGCCCGACGACGCCATCGCTCGGGAGATAGGCGACATGCGCCTTGCCGAAGAACGGCACCATGTGGTGCTCGCAATGGCTGGAAAACGGGATGTCCTTGACGAGAACGATGTCGTGGTAGCCGCCGACTTCCTTGAACGTGGTGTCCAGTACTTCGGCCGGGTCGCCCTCATAGCCGGCAAAGAACTCGCCATAGGCCTTGGTGACGCGCTTGGGCGTATCCAGCAATCCCTCGCGCGTCGGGTCGTCGCCGGCCCAGGCGATCAGCGTGCGCACGGCGGCTTCCGCTTCTTCGCGGCTGGGGCGCAGCGCAGGGGTGATGGGGGCAGGCTTGGCAGGCGGCTTGACAGTGGCGTCCATGGGGCTTGGTCCTCTGCTCCCGGGTGTTTATGCTGTTACGCGCCCGGCGCAGCGCCGGACCACCCGAATTCGTTCATGCGTTCGCTGCCCGCTGACACGCCGCTGGCCGCTCACTATATAGGTCGGGGCGCGCCTGCCTCAACCCACGGGTTCGTGTGGCAATGGAACTGATCGATCTCTACTCCGACCGCATCCTCGAGATTGCCGGCAACCAGCCGCGACCGGGGCGTCTCGCGCATGCCGATGCCTCCGCGCGCCGGGTCAGCCGCATCTGCGGCTCCTCGATCGAAGTCGATATCGCCGTCACCGATGGCGTCATCACCGGCTATGGCCACGAAATCTCCGCGTGCGCCCTCGGGCAGACCTCTGCGGCGATCGTCGCGACGAATCTGGTGGGCACGCCTGTCGAAGAATTCCGCCGGGTGCGCGACGAGATGACCGCCATGCTCAAGGAAGACGGGCCGCCGCCGTCGGGCGACCGGTGGGTCGACCTCAAGTATCTCGAGCCGGTCCGTGACTATCGCCCGCGCCACACATCGACCCTGCTGGTGTTCGACGCGGTCAGCGACGCGCTCGACAAGCTCGCGCCGGCATCGTGAGCCGGCCATGAGCTTCTGGCGCATCGTCGACTGGCCGCTCAGGGCCGTTTCCTGGCTGCTGATCCAGGGCTATCGCTATTCGCTGTCGATGTTCATGGGCTCGAACTGCCGGCACGCCCCGTCCTGCTCGGAGTTCACCCGCGACGCCATCTGGCGCCACGGCTTCTGGGCCGGCGGCTGGATGGGCCTCGCCCGCATCACCCGCTGCCGCCCCGGCGGTACCCATGGCTACGACCCGGTCCCGGATGTACCGCCCGCGCAGGGCAGATGGTATCTGCCGTGGACGTATGGCCGGTGGAAATAGGGTGGAGGCCATCCACTCCAAACTCCAACTTATCCCCGTGCCCTCCACCTCATGCGACTCTCACCCTCGTCCGTCGCGTCGAAGCGAGATCATGACGAGTGGTTGGCGCGGGGGAGGTCGGGTGAATGGCGGGTCGCTGCCATCCAGGCCGAAAGCAGGTCGGCATGATCCGGTTCGCCGGGGACGCCGCTAGCAACGCGCGGGGCGGTTCCATGCGGGGCCGTTCCAGGAGACCAGGTCGCCACGCATGAGGCGGCCGCAGAAACCGGGCTCGGCAGGACCTCAGGTCCGCCCACTGCAACGGCCTGCACGGTCTTTGCGATGCGGCACGGGATGCGCCCGAGCCGGCTTGCCATACGCCCAAAACCCCGGTCGGCCGGCGAGGCGCGCGCCTCGTTTCATTTGCGGACTAACCGCGTGGGGCCAGCGCCTCGCCGGCCCCGCTTCTACCCAGGCACATCCCGAGGCCCATCGCCGTCGGGCGCTTGCGCACGTCCCATCCCTGCCAGCCTCGGCAGTTGGCTTCAACGCGCCGCGCGTGCTAGACACCGCCGCCGGCCGAAGTAACGCGCCGGCTAAACCCATTGGAGATGAAAATGATCAAGGTGACGTTCCCCGACGGTGCAGTTCGCGACTATCCGCGCGGCACCACCGGGACCACCGTGGTCGAGGGCATCTCCCCCAGCCTCGCCAAGCGCACGGTTGCGATGAAGTGGAACGGCGTCCTCTCCGATCTGTCGGACCCGCTCGAGGAAGACGGCCGCATCGAATTCGTCATGCGCGACAGCGCCGACGGACTCGGGCTGATCCGCCACGATGCCGCTCACGTCCTCGCCGAAGCCGTACAGGAACTCTGGCCCACGACGCAGGTGACCATCGGTCCGGTGATCGAGAACGGCTTCTATTACGACTTCAAGCGCGACACGCCGTTCAGCGAGGACGATTTCCCGACCATCGAGAAGAAGATGGCCGAGATCGTCGCGCGCGGCGCCGCCTTCACCAAGGAAGTCTGGAGCCGGGACGAGGCCAAGCGCGTCTTTGCCGCCAAGGGCGAGAGCTTCAAGGTCGAGCTGATCGACGCCATTCCGGCCGACCAGTCGATCAAGATCTACAAGCAGGGCCAGTGGTTCGACCTCTGCCGCGGTCCGCACATGCGCTCGACCAAGGATATCGGCACCGCCTTCAAGCTGACCAAGGTGGCCGGCGCCTACTGGCGTGGCGACAGCAACAATCCGGTGCTGAGCCGCCTCTACGGCACGGCTTTCGCGTCGCAGAAGGAACTCGACGAGTATCTGACGATGCTGGCCGAGGCGGAAAAGCGCGACCATCGCAAGCTCGGCAAGGAGCTGGACCTGTTCCACCTCCAGGACGAGGCGCAGGGCTCGGTGTTCTGGCACCCCAAGGGCTTCACCATCTACAACCAGATGGAGGCCTATATCCGCCGGCGCGTGAACGCCAACGGGTATAACGAGGTCAAGACCCCGCAGCTGATGAGCTCGAAGTTCTGGGAAGCCTCCGGCCACTGGGGCAAGTATCGCGAGAACATGTTCGTCGTCCCCGACGAGGTGCCCGGCACCGAGGAAGAGGGCCCGGTGCTGACCGGCAAGGGCGATCTGATGGCGCTGAAGCCGATGAACTGCCCGGCGCATATCCAGATCTTCAACCAGGGCATCAAGTCCTATCGCGACCTGCCGATCCGGATGGCCGAGTTCGGCTGCTGTCACCGAAACGAGGCCCATGGCGCGCTGCACGGGCTGCTGCGCGTCCGCCAGATGACGCAGGACGACGCCCATATCTTCTGCACCGAGGAGCAGATCCAGTCCGAAACCGAGCGTTTCGTGCATCTGCTCTATTCGGTCTATGGCGACATGGGCTTCGAAAACGTCGTCATCAAGCTTGCAACCCGTCCGGAGAAGTTCGGTGGCACCATCGAGCGCTGGGATGCGGCCGAGAAGGCGCTGGGCGACGCGCTCAAAGCCACCGGCTACGATTTCGAGATCGCCGAAGGCGAGGGCGCGTTCTATGCGCCGAAGCTGGAGTTCCATCTCAAGGACGCCATCGGCCGGTCGTGGCAGGTCGGCACGTTGCAGCTCGACTATGTGCTGCCCGAGCGGCTCGACGCGACCTATGTGACCGAAGATGGCTCGCGCAAGCATGTCGTCATGCTGCACCGCGCCATTCTCGGCTCGCTCGAGCGCTTCATCGGCATGATGATCGAGAACTATGCCGGCAAGATGCCCATGTGGCTGGCGCCGGTGCAGGTGGTGGTCGCGACCATCGTCTCGGAAGCAGACGAGTATGCGGCAAAGCTGGTCCGGCAGTTGCAGGCCGGCGGCATCCGCGCCGAGCTCGACACGCGCAACGAGAAGATCAACTACAAGGTCCGCGAGCACTCGCTGCAGAAGGTGCCGCTGATGTTCGTGGTCGGCAAGCGCGAGGCCGAGGAGGGCACCGTCTCGGTCCGTCGTCTCGGCAGCGAAGGTCAGTCCGTGCAGCCGGCCACCGACGCGATCGTCGCGTTGATGTCCGAGGCCGTGCCGCCCGATCTCAAGCGCGCTGCCGAAGCCGCCTAAGCAACCCGGAGATCGCCGTCACGCGGCGGCGATCTCCACCATGATCCGGCGTGATGGTGTCCCGACCGGCTGCGGCGCGACCCGCACCAGCACGCGAGCCAGCCGGTAGTCGGAATTGCGCATGGCGAACCAGTGTCCCGGCCGGACGCGGGCGAACTGGCCGGCACCGAGGCTGGCGCTGGCGCCATTGATCATCAGGTCGACAACGCCCTCGGTGACCACGATGACGGTTTCCGAACTCGGGTGGTGCCCTGCGGTGGTGAGTTCCCCCGGCGTTAGCACCCGCTCGCGGGCCTGATAGTTCAGCCCTGCGCCGCAGGGGTTGGCGATGTGGAACAGCTGGTCGTCGTAGACGAAGAAGGCATAACGGGACATGTCGGCATCCTTGCGGGTTCTTCCCGCGTTCCTTGGCCGGTGCCGCCCGATCCCCGCTGCTGACGGCAAGCAGCACATTCACGATAGTGACGCCGCTTTATCCCCGTGAGGCTGAACCGATGGCATATTCGCCATTCAGTCGCGGTTCAGGTCTCCCGCTTCTCACTCCCTGTGGCATTTGCCATCATGATGCGGGGATAGCCTAGCACCGCTATTCGAGGCCGGCGAGACGCAATCCTTCGAGGTATCTCGCAAGGAGTCCGGGGTTCATGAAGCGCAGCCCATCGGCAATCATCGCGAGGTTTGCCCCCGGGTGGTACCGCCGGAAGCGCTCGAGCGCCTCGCGCGCCGCGTCCGCGTTGCCGGCATGGGCCTGGTAGACCGCGAGGTCGCGATAGGGCCAGGTGAGTCCGGGGCGCTCGGCAAGACCGCGACTGGCCCAGCCGATGGCGTCCGGCGCGCGCCCGGCGGCAAAGCTGGCAAGGCCCATGCCGATATGGACGTTGAAGGCGAACGGGTCCATCGGCGACATGCGCGCCGCATGTTCAAACGCCGCCAGACCCTGCTCGGCATTGCCGAGATAGACTTGGCCGAAGCCGCGCCGCATCCAGGCCCAGGCATGGTTGGGATCGAGCGCCAGCGCGCGGTCGGCATGGGCCGCGGCCTGCGCCACGTCGCCGCCCAGCTGCATCATCGCCGAAGCCAGCGCCGTCAGCGCGGTCGGGTCGTCGGCAATGCTGGCACTGGCCTTCTCGATCAGTGGCCACGCCGCCTGCCGTTCCGCCTCGAAGTCCGGCGCCCAGTTATAGGCAACCTGCTGACCATGGGCCCAGGCATTGAGTGCCGCGGCAAGGCCGAAATCAGGTTCGAGCTGCAGGGCCTGTCCCAGCAGCGCCAGCGCCGCGCGATTGTCCTCCGGGCGATGCGCCCACAGGTGCGGATAGGCCCGCATGACGAGGTCGTAGGCGGCCAGCGTATCGGGGCGCTTCTTGGTCGCCCGTTCGATCTCGGCCCGGCGGATCGACGGCTGGATCGCCTGCGCCACCGCCGCCGCCATCCGATCCTGCAGGTCGAACAGGTCCGAGAGGTCGCCTTCGACCTTGCCCGACCAGATGTGGCTGCCACCATCGGTCTCCACGAGCTGCGAGGTGATGCGCACCCGCTGTCCGACCCGGCGCACCGAGCCCTCGACGACGTAGCGCACCCCGAGGTCGCGCCCGATCTGGCGGATGTCGATCCCCGCACGGCCCTTGTAGGAGAAGGCCGAGTTGCGCGCGATGACGAAGAAGTCCTTCACCCGGCTCAGCGTCGCCGTGATTTCCTCGACCACCGCATCGGCGAAATAGCTTTGGTCGGCCTCGCCGCTCAGGTTGTCGAACGGGAGGACCACCAGCGAGGGACGGCTGGTTGGTGGCGTCGGTGGCGGCGTTGCCTGTTGCTGCGGGCGCGCCAGTCCGGCCGGGTGCCAGACGTACAGCCGGACGGTCCTCGAGATGTTCTTGAGCTCGGTCGGCCCCAGATCGGTGAAATCGAGATCGATGGTGCCGTCGAGATATTGGTACATCCACTTGGTGATGGCCATGCCGCCTGCCGGCGCATGCGATTGCACCCGCACCGCAAGGTTGATGCCGCTGCCATAGAGGTCGTTGCCGGCCACCAGCACATCGGCGAGAACGATGCCGGCCCGGATCTGGAACAACTCGCCACCCGGGCCCCTGATGCGCCGGCTGTGGATCTCGCGCTGCAGCTCGGCGGTCCATTGCACGGCAGCGACAATGCTGTTGAACTCGGCCAGCACGCCGTCGCCCATGGTCTTGAACACCTTGCCACCGGCATCGCCAATAGTGCGCGCAATCAGCTGTTCGTAGACCCGGCGCACGAGGCGAAGGGCCTGACGCTCATTGCGTTCGACGAGGCGGGAATATCCCACCACATCGAGCGACACGATCGGGACGAGTCGGCGGTCGGGCTGAACCATCGCACGGGCACTTGCTGCAGGTCGTCGCTCTATAGCACCGCGAACGAACCGGTAGAAAGCGATCTGCGCGGGCAGCCCTCAGCGATTTGCGCTGGCGAGGGACGTACGGGCCCGCTCAAGCAACAGGGCCTGTTCCTGATCGTTCTGCGTCAGTGCGGCGGCCTCGGTGAAGGCTTGGGCCGCGGCTTCGTGGCGTTCGAGCCGCGAGAGGAAGTCGCCACGCACGGCGGCCAGCGGCGCATAGCCCTTGAGGGCCGAGTCGCCTTCGAGCCCCTCGATCAGCGCCAACCCGGCTCCCGGGCCAAAGGCCATGGAATGGGCAACCGCGCGGTTGAGCGCGATGACCGGCGAGGGGGCTACGGCGAGCAGGCGATCGTAGAGCGCCGAGATACGCTGCCAGTCGGTCGCATCCGGCACTTTGGCGCGCGCGTGGCAGGCGGCTATGCCGGCTTGCAGTGCGTAGAACCCGTCGCTTCCGCCCAGCGTCTCCGCCCGCTGCAGGGCTTCGAGCCCGCGGCCAATCAGCAGCCAGTTCCATTTGGTGCGATCCTGGTCGAGCAGCAGCACCGGCGTGCCGTCCGCGGCGCGGCGGGCGGCAAGGCGCGAGGCCTGGAGCTCCATCAGCGCGACGAGCCCGTGCACCTCCGGTTCGTCCGGCATCAGGCCGGCGAGGATGCGCCCCAGCCGCATGGCTTCGTCGCAAAGGGCCGGGCGGGTCCACTCCTGGCCGGAGGTTGCCGCATAGCCCTCGTTGAAGATCAGGTAGATGACCTCGAGCACCGAGGCGAGGCGATTGCTGCGCTCCGCGCCGTCCGGCACTTCGAAAGGCAGTCCGGCTTCGGCAAGGCACCGCTTGGCCCGGACGATGCGTTGCGCCACCGTCGCCTCGGCGACGAGGAAGGCGCGCGCGATCTCCTCGGTGGTCAGTCCGCCGACCACTCTCAACGTGAGCGCCACCCGGGCCTCTTGCGAGATGGCGGGGTGGCAGGAAGTGAAGATCAGCCGCAGCAGGTCGTCGCCCACTTCGTCGTCGAGCGCAGTGTCGTAGTCCGGCGCGGTGCTTTCGGCCTCGCGCAGATCGTGGCCGATCTCGTCGAGCTTTCTGGCAGCCATCTTGTTGCGGCGGAAGTAGTCGAGGGCGCGGCGTTTGGCCGTCATCATCAGCCAGGCGCCGGGGCGTTCGGGAATGCCGGCCTGCGGCCAGCGTTGCAGCGCAACCAGCAGCGCATCCTGGGCCAGTTCCTCGGCGAGGCCGACGTCGCGGACCATGCGGGCGAGACCGGCGATCAGCCGCGCCTGCTCGATGCGGAACACGGCCTCGACGGCGTTGGCGGTGGCGATCTGGCCGCTGGCGGCCGCAACTATCTCGGACATGATGCCGGATCAGAACAGCTCCGATCCGGCGCCGCAAGCGGGTCAGCGCTGCTTCTGCGACTCTGTGGTCATCCGCATGGCGTCCTCGCGCTCACGCAGTTCCGGGGTGAACGCCTCGCCGAAATCGTCTGCGGTGAACACTTGCCGCAGTTCGAGCTCGACATTGCCGTGCCCGTCGAGCGGCGGCCATTGCCTCACCCATTCGAGTGCTTCCTCATAGGAACCGACCTCGATCAGCGTGAAGCCGGCGATCAGCTCCTTGCTCTCGGCGAACGGGCCGTCGACGACACTCGGCTTGCCGGCGGAGAACTTGATCCTCGCGCCCTTGGCGCTGGGGTGCAGGCCTTCGCCGCCGCGCAAGATGCCGGCGGCGGAGAGGCGCTCGTTATAGGCCGTCATCTGCTCGATAAGTTCGGTCGAAGGCAGCACCGCCGCTTCGGTTTCGGCATCTGCCTTGCGAATGATCATGAACTGCATGGTCGTCGGTCCTCCGTTCTGGGCCGTTCAGCGCGTGATGGGCTTCTCGTTGGCGGCGCGCCAGGCCTCTTCCTTCTCGGCGATATCAGGCGGCAGGGCGTCGCCGAAGTCGGCGGCCTCGAAAACGCGGCGCAACTCGATCGTCTCGCCGTCGTCGAACGGAATCCGCCTGACCCATTCCAGCGCTTCTTCCTTGGAGCTGGCGGTGATGATCCAGAAGCCGGCGATGAGTTCCTTGGTCTCCGAGAACGGGCCATCGACAACTCTGAGCTTTCCGCCTTCGCTGGTGACGCGGGCACCCTCCTTGCTGGGATGCAGCCCTTCGCCCGCCAGCAGCACGCCGGCGTTGATCAGTTGCTCGTTGAACTTGCCCATCGCCTCGAACACTTCCGGGTTGGGCATCACGCCCGCCTCGGTGTCGGGCGTTGCCTTGACGATGATCATGAAGCGCATGTCTCTCTCCTCGCGGTTAGGATGCCCGCCGGCCAACATGGCGATAGGGCTTCGAAGACACAACGAACGAGGTGCCGCGTCATCGACACGATGGAGAAAGAATTTCCGCCGGTCTCAGTAAACCGTGGTCAGCACTTCGATCTCGCGTGCCGGTCCGGCCTGGACTTCGAACTCGCGGTTGAACACCTGCTCGCCGCGCTTGGCGAGGACGAGGTACTCGCCTTCGGCGAGGACGGTGGAGGGGAATGCGCCCGTGTTGGTGAACACGCTTTGCCCGTCCGAGGTCTTCACGGTCCAATCGATATCGGCAATGGCTTCGCCGCCGGCCTCGCTGACCAGCTTGAACGAGACCTGCGCTGCCTTGTGGTAGAGGGTCGCCTCGGTGAGCTGGCCGGGCTCGACCCGCAGATCGGCCCGCACGACCGCGTTGACGCTGCCGAAGTTCGAGACCACGTGATAAGTGCCGGCGTTCAGCGTCACCATGGCGTTGGGGCTGAGCTTTTCGGCGACGAGCGTCCGCTCGGATTCGCTGCCGCCGGTGAAGATGTCGAAACTCAGCAGATTGATCGGGATCGGGACGTCACCCGCCACCGCCGCGTTGAGCCGCATGGCACCGGCATCAAGAACCAGCGACTTGCTGTTTTCCCCGTCGGTGACGGTCATGGTGTCGGTGGTCTGGGCCCGGCCATAGGCGACGTGCACGACATATTGGCCCGGGGGCAGCTCGAAGTGAGCCGTTGCGTCGTCGGATTTGGCCGCGAGCGCCAGATCGCCGCTGGCATCGGTGCGGGTTTCGAACACGCGCCACACCACGCCGCCGGGAATGGCGCCGCCATCGTCGGTGATCTTGGCAACCAGCGTAACCGGCTGAGGTGGGCCCGCCGCGGCAACCGATTCGGCTGCTTCGAGCGCCGCATTTTCGGGCACAGCGGTCGCGTCGGGAACAGCGGGTGCTTCGCCGCTGTCTACCGCTTCGTCTGGAGTCGTCGTTTCTTCGTTCGCGGGCGCCGCGGCCTCGGGCATGCGGTCGGCACGCCGGGGCAGGGGCACGGGACCCTCAGCCGCCAGGGCGAGCAGCGGCGAGGCGACCGCGAGGATCACAACCAGCAAGATGCCGAAGCGCTTCAACCGTTACCCCGCGTCATGAAGGCGAAAAACAATGTGCCCATAGCCTTGGATTGGGGAGAAGCTGTGTCATAAGCAGGACGACGCGGCAAGGATGGACGACCCGGTTAGGCACATGGCCAGCAACACAGCACTCATCGACTACTTGAAGACCCGGCGGTCGGTCGGGATTGGATTTCTCAACGAGCCAGGTCCCAGTACCGAGGAGCTGGAGTCGATCCTGACCATCGGCATGCGCGTGCCCGACCATGGCAAGTTCGCGCCTTGGCGGCTGGTCATCATCAGTGGCGACGACAGGGCGAAAGCCGGGGAATTGCTGGCCGAAATCGCCCGCAGCAACCGCCCGGGGCTCGACGAGGCGGGACTCGATATCGAGCGTCGCCAGTTCCTGCCGGCACCGCTGACGATCGGGGTCGTCTTCTCGCCAAAGCCCAATCCCAAGGCGCCCGAGATCGAGCAACTGCTCTCGGCCGGCGCGGTTTGCCTCAACCTCTGCCACGCGGCCTTTGCCCATGGCTATGCGGCGAGCTGGGTGACGCGCTGGTTTGCCTTCGACACCGCTGCGCAGGCCATGCTCGGCGCGCGTGCCGGCGAGCGATTCGTCGGCTTCGTGCATATCGGCACACCGACAACGGTGCTCGATGATCGTGACCGGCCGCGGCTCGAAGATGTCGTCAGCACGTGGCAGGCACCGGCACGGTAAGACTTCGTTAACCGAGAGTGGGTGATAGTTAACAAAAGGTTGTCGAGGAGCTTTTCGCCAATGGGTGTCTTGCCGGTCACGGTGCCGCAGGGCCTCGCCTATGCCATCGACTCGGCGGGCACCAAGAGCGATGTCGATTTCGACTATCTGCTGCAGACAGCCATTCGCGAGAGCAGCCTGAACCCGACGGCCAAGGCCTCGACATCGAGCGCCACGGGCCTGTTTCAGTTCATCGACAGCACCTGGCTGCAGGTGTTGAAGCAGGAGGGGCCGCGTCTCGGTTACCAGGCCTATGCCGACGCGATCAGGGTCGACGCCAGCGGCGACTACACCGTTTCCGACAAGGCTTTGCGCAAGGAAATTCTGAAACTGCGCGAAGACCCGCAGGTTTCTGCCGATCTCGCGGCCGCCTATACCCGCAGCAATGGCGAGTACCTCACCGGCAAGTTCGGCCGGATGCCCAGTCCCGGGGAACTCTATATCGCGCATTTCATGGGCGCGAAGGGCGCGGCGGACTTCTTCAACGCCGGGCTGCAGGACCCCGACCAGAGCGCCGCCAAGCTGTTTCCGAGGCAGGCGAAGGCCAACCCGACGATCTTTTACGAGGGGGGCAAGTCGCGGACGATTCGCGAGGTGTACGAAGTTCTTGTCGCCAAGCATGACGCTGCGGTCTCGGGGCCGGCCACTTTCGCCGCCCAGCAGGCCGCAGCCGATCCGTCGAGCCGTTGGCCCGAGGCACCAGTGATCCCCTCGCGATTCGGACCTGACGACATGTCGTTCACCTCGCTGTTTTCCAGCGAGCCCGAGATCAAGGGGCGGACATTGATGAGCCCGGACAGCGAGGCGCAGGGCAGCGCTCTGTTTACCCAGCTTTACGGGCAGGGCCAGTAAGTTAACCGACACCCTATGGGTATGGTGAACCGTTCCTTAAGGCTTGGCCGCTAGTTTCCGGGAGGTTCTCGGAGACACGGATGGTCGCCTATCACGATTTCGTCGCACTCAGCCAGTCCGGCGACAGCGAGGAGCGGGGGCAGGCGGCCCACCTGGCAGCGATGGCCTATGTCGGCCATGTCGGCCCGGCCGACGAGCATGCGGCGCTCTATGCCGCGCTGATCGGGTTTCTCGATGATCCGTCGGTGCGGGTGCGCGGAGCGCTGGCCTACGGGCTGCTGCACGCGCCGGAGGCGCCGCGACCGATCATCCAGGCTCTGCTGCAGGACAGTCCGGTGATTGCCCGCGCCGTGGCGCAGTATTCGCCCGTCCTGATCGACGCGGATCTGATCGGCATCATCCGGGCGGGGGATCCGTCCATGCTGCTGGCACTCACGCAGCGTGGACATCTGAGCCAGCGCGTCGCTGAAGCGCTGCTGCATTCGGGCGAACGAATTGTCCGGCTGAAGCTCCTGGACCGCCCGGACATTGCCCTGTCGCAGGCCGCGCTGCTGGCCATTGCCGAGACAGAGGGGCTCTGCGATGCGGAACTGCGCGGCGTGCTTCTGGCCCGCGATGACCTGCCGGGGGCGGCGCGGCTGATCCTGGTGGGCGCGGTTACCGATGCGCTGCGTCAATCGAGACTAGTCAGGGGTGCTGTCGCGGCGCAGCGACTGGATCGCTTGCTGCGGGATGCGTCCGATACGGCGCTGACGGCCATTGGCGAACGGGAAGCGTCGTTGCAGCACACCCCATTCGTCGCACAGATGGTCGAGAGGCAGCAGGTCTCGACACGCGTGATGCTTCATGCCCTCGTCCAGGGCCATGTGCTATTCTTCGCCGAGTGCGTTGCCGAACTCGCGGGGGTGCCAAGATCGAAGGTCTACTCATTGCTGCAGTCGGGCGGCCGCGCCGCGCTCAATGCCCTGTTTGCCCGCAGCGGGCTTGCCGATTCCGTGCGCAACCTGCTGTGTCGGCTGATTGCGCATGCCCGCACCGCCGATCTCGCCGATGACCTGGCGGCACGGCACTATGTGGTGACGGCACTGACCGAGGAGCTGCTTGCCGATCATGGCGGCCAGATCCCGGTGGATCTTGAAGACGCGTTCTCTTACCTCAGCGAGCAGAACGTCATTCTGGCGCGCCGAGCCGCGCGAGGTGTGATGGTCGGGTTTGCCGGAAGTGGCGACCGTGACATGACGCTACCGACAATGGCATTCGATGAGCGACGGGCTCTTCCTGCCGCGTGAGCTAGTAGCGGAACTGTTCGCTCAGCACGCGTTCATCCAGCCCTGTGCCTGGATCGAACAGCAGCGTGACCCGCCGGCTCCGGTCCTCGTGGACTGAAACCTCGACGACATGCTGGAATTCGACATTGTCGGCCACGGCGCTGACCGGGCGCTTCTCCGGCTCGCTGGTCAGAAAGGTCACGCGCGCCCGATTGTTCAGGATTGCGCCGCGCCAGCGCCGCGGGCGGAATGGCGAGATCGCCGTCAGCGCGAGCAGCGGGGCATCGATGGGCAGGATCGGGCCCTGGGCCGAGAGGTTATAGGCTGTCGAGCCGGCAGGCGTGCTGACCAGCACCCCGTCGCAGATCAGCTCTTCCAGCCGTGTCTTGCCGTCGATCACGATCCGAACCTTGATCGCCTGATAGGTCATGCGGAACAGCGAGACTTCATTGAGCGCCAGTGCGGTGTGGCGCGTGCCGTCCTCGCACAGAACAGACATCGAGAGCGGGTAGATGTGCGTCGGCTTGGCAGCCGCTAGGCGGCCCGGGAGTTCGTCGGGGTCGAACTCGTTCATCAGGAATCCGACTGAGCCGAAGTTCATGCCGTAGACCGGCACATTGTGATCCATCTTGCGGTGCAGGGTCTGCAGCATCAGGCCGTCGCCGCCAAGCGCAACGACAATGTCGGCATGATCGAAGCCGGCTTCGCCGTAACGGGCGCGCAGCGCGTGCATGGCGGCATCGGCCTCTGGGGTGCCGCTCGAGACGAAGCTGATCCGGTCGGTTGACTGCACGTTATGCCCTCCAGCGTGGTGTGCCGTAGCATGGCCCTGTGAAGCGGGGAAGAACGGGTTGATCGACCGGGATGTCTCAACTACATGAACGCCAAGCAAAACGAGGTCCACATGCGCGCCGAAATTGAAAAGGTTGTCGCCGAAATCGAGCAGGTCCTAAGCCTGCTGAGGAGGCATCTTTGACTGGGATACAGCACAAGCCCGTCTCGACGACCTGAACGCCAGAACCGAGAATCCCGACTTCTGGGCCGATCCTGAGAAGGCTCGGCCGATCATGCAGCAGCGCGATGAGCTGGATCGTCAGATCGGTGTTGTCAAAGGGCTCGAAGCGGCGGTCCGCGACAATTCGGAGCTGATCGAACTTGGCGATGCCGAGGGCGACGACGCGATCGTGGCCGAGGCGGAAGCCGCGCTCAAGCAGGCGCTGAAGGACGCGCAGTCGGCGCAGGTCGAGACGCTGCTGTCGGGCGAAGCGGATCAGAACGACTGCTATCTCGAAATTCACTCGGGCGCTGGCGGCACCGAGAGCCAGGACTGGGCCAACATCCTGCTGCGCATGTACACGCGCTGGGCGGAGCGGCGGAAGTTCAAGATCGAAGTGATGGAAATGCATGACGGCGAAGAGGCCGGCATCAAATCCGCGACGATCCGGATCTCCGGGCACAACGCCTATGGCTGGCTGAAGACCGAGTCGGGTGTGCACCGGCTGGTGCGCATTTCGCCCTATGACAGTGCGGCGCGGCGCCACACAAGCTTTTCGAGCGCGTGGGTCTATCCGGTTGTCGATGACACGATCAACATCGAGATCAACGAGTCCGACCTCAAGGTCGACACCTATCGCTCTTCGGGGGCCGGTGGTCAGCACGTGAACACCACGGACTCGGCTATCCGCATCACCCACATTCCGAGCGGTGTGATTGTCGCCTGTCAGCAGGAGCGCAGCCAGCACAAGAACCGCGCGACGGCGATGGCGATGCTGAAAGCGCGGCTTTACGAGATCGAGCTGCAGAAGCGCGAAGAAGCGGCAAATGCGGAGTCGGCGGCCAAGACCGATGTCGGTTGGGGTCACCAGATTCGCAGTTATGTCCTGCAGCCGTACCAGATGGTCAAAGACCTTCGCACCGGCTACGAAACCTCCAACACCAGCGCCGTGCTCGATGGCGACCTCGACGGCTTCATGGAAGCCTCGCTGGCCGCCCGCGTCAGCGGCTATGCCGATGGGGTCAAGGACGTCGACTAACTGACGGTCGCGATGGCGGCGGCGTAGGTGATGCCGCCGCCGAAGGCAACAAGACCGAGGCGCTCCCCAGACTTGCGCGTTGGCAGGGCGTCCATCAGGGCCAGCGGGATCGTCGACGAGCTGGTGTTCCCCATATTCCGGATGATCGAGTGCGCCGGGCGCCCGGAGCGGCGGGCGATCGCATCGATGATCCGCTGATTGGCCTGATGGGGCACCATCAGGTCGAGGTCATCCATGCTGATGCCTTCGGCAGCACAGGCCGAGTTCAGGGTCTGCGTCATGGCACGCACCGCGTCGGCGAAGACTTCGCGACCGTTCATATGCAGATAGCCGTCGCCAAGCCGCGGTACGCTCAGCAGTTCGCCGGGCTCGGGGGCGCCGGAGAGGGTTGGCAGAGAATAGGTGAAGAGGGGGGGATGATCGCCGTTATCCGCAACCACCAGCGAGGCTGTGGCGGCGTCGCCGAAGATCACTGCGGTGTTGAAATCGTTCTGATCGAGCAGTGGCGAGAGCACTTCCGAGGTCACGATCAGCACCTTGGCGCCAGGGTGCGTACCGATGTAGTCGCGGGCCTGGGCGAGCGCATAGAGATAGCCTGAGCAGGCCGCATTGATGTCGTAGGCGGGCAGGGCGGGCCGGTTGGCCCCCGCGACCGCTGCCGCAACGCGGCAGGCGAGCGATGGCGTTATGCGGTCCGGCGTCCCGGTGGTGGCAATTATCAGGTCGATGTCGTCGATCGTCAGCTTCTGCTCGTCGAGCAGCTTCTGTGCCGCGGTGGTGGCAAGCGACAGGACGGTCTCGCCCGGCAGGATCCAACGGCGGCTCTCGATGCCGGTCAGCTTGACGATGTCGGCGGCGTCGCGGGTCTGCCAGTTGCCTTTGAGGTCGGCATTGTTCACACGCCGGCCGCCGGTGGCCCCAGCGATGCCGGCGACGCCAACGCGATCCGCTACCCGACGCAGCGGGAGGGGAGACTGAACCGGGGCAGGCCGGCGCTTGAGCACGGCCCGGTCGATGATCTCAGCGGTGGCTGCGCGGCGATGTGTGGACGCTTCCGAGGCTTCCACGGTGAACAGCGGTGCACCCACCGGGACCTTCTGGCGCAACTCGACTTCGACCGAAAGCACCTTTCCGGTGACGGTGGACTGCACGTCGACGGCCGCCTTGGTGGCCTCGACCACGGCGACAAGGTCGCCCGTGCGAATGCTGTCGCCCGGTTTGGCCAGAAGCTCGATGATCTCGACCTCGTCATCCGCCGGTCCGGAGCCTATGGCGGTGATGGTGGATGGCCCGTCGGCTGACACCGCCGGCTCCCAGCGAAGGTCGAAGCCAAGCAAGTCGGCAGCCGATTCCATGATGCTGCGATAGGAGGGAAGCGCTTCGATCTGACGTTCGAAATGGAACGGGACATGGGTATCGGCGCGCGCCAGCCGCCGCGCTTGGACCGGGCGCCCGGCGTGTTCCAACACAGCTGCCATGATCTCGGCGCCGAAGCCGGTGGTCTTGCTGTCCTCGTGCACAACGAGCAAATGGCCGGTGCGCCGGACCGAGCGGAGAACCGTTTCCTCGTCCCATGGCGAGATGGAGCGCAGGTCGATGACCTCGATGCCGACGCCGTGCTCGGCGAAGGTCTCTGCGGCCTTCAGGCCCTGCGTCAGAGGATTGCCCCAGCTGACGAAAGTGAGGTCATTGCCCGGCACAAGGATACGCGCCTTACCCGGCGTGACGAATTGTGCCGCCGTATCGTCGGAGGTGCGGCGGTCGCCGATATTGAGCAGGCTCTTGGGATAGAGAAACACCGTGGGCCGCGACGAGGCAAAGGCGGCGTTGAGGAGCCCCGCGGCATCGGCGGCGCTCGACGGCATCACCACGTCGATACCCGGAACATGTGCGAGGATCGATTCCATGGTCTGGGCGTGGAACGGCCCGAGGCCCGGCTTGTAGCCGCCGCAGCTGACCATCAGGATGACCGGCACTTGCCAGGCGCCGTCTGTGCGCCAATACATCGACCCCAACTCGGAGATGATCTGGTTGAAGGCCAAAGGCAGGAAATCGGCGAACTGCAGGAAGCCGACCGGGCGCTGGCCGGCGAGAGCACGGCCGATCGAAGTGCCGACGATGGTCGACTCCGAGAGGGCGGTGTTGTGGACGCGCCCGGGGAATTCGGTCGATAGCCCCCGGGTGACGCCGAACACGTCGCCCTTGGGGTCCTCGATATCCTCGCCGTGCAGATAGATCTCCGGGCGGGTGCGGAGCTGCTCGCGCAGCACCCGGTTCAGCGCCTCGCGCATGGTCAGCTCGGCGCGCTCAGCATTGCCGCGATACTCGCGGCGGGTGTCAAAATCGGCCGGGTAGGGCGCCTTGGGCGCGCCATTTGACTTGGGCGCAACGTCGGCAAGCGCCTCGCGGGCGGCCTCGGCCACCTCGGCGATCAGGGTGGTCTCGATCTGCGTGAGCGCTGCTTCGCCCATCTGCGATTCGTGGAGGGTGCGCCGGATCGCCCGCAGCGGATCGTGGCTGCTGGCACGGGCGATGTCTTCCGCCGCGCGATAGAGGCTCTGATCGTCGGCATTGGTGTGGTCGGAGAGGCGCTCGACCTGGAGCAGCAGCAAGGTCGGCCCCCGCGTCCCGCGGGTCTTGCCAATGGCCGTCTCGAAGGCGCTGCGGGTTGCGGAGAGGTCGGCGCCGTCGACGCGGATGATCGGCATGCCGAAGAAGCTGTCGGCAGGGCCGCCGGGGAGATCGAAAAAGGTCTGGCCGCGCGTCGAGGTGGAAATCGACCAGCGGTTGTCCTGGACCACGAAGACGACCGGGGCCGAGCTGCGGACCGCTTCGGCGACTGCCTCCAAGAACTCACCCTGCTGGGTGGTGCCGTCTCCGACGCAGCAGATCACCACCGGCGCGTCGTCGGCGTTCTTAACCGCCTGCGCGTTGCCCACCGCGTGCAGCGCGTTGTTGCCAACGGGGCCCACCATCGACGCGATCTTCAGCTCGCGCGCCGAAAAATGTGCGCTCATCTGGCGGCCGGCCGAGTGCGACTGGCCCGTCGCAAGCAGGCTGCGGAAGAACTCGACCAGCGGCAGGCCGCGCGCCAGCAGCAGGGCCTTGTCGCGATAGTGCAGGTGTAGCCAGTCGTGCGGGCCCAGGAAGTCGACCAGCAGCGAGGTCGACTCGTGGCCGGCGCCAGAGACGTGAAAATGCGCAAGCCCTTGCTTGACCAGATCCTGCTCGACGCGATCAACCTCGCGCGCCAGAAACATGGCGCGGTGCAATCGAAGTAACGTCGGGATGTCCGAAGTCATTAGCATGGCAACAAAACCCTACGCCGGGCGCAGGCGGTTGACCAGCCTTCACCCCCAATGAACAAAGTTTGCATAACGGCCATGCCGAAGCGATGACACTTTAGCCTGCGAGGAAGCGGGCCAGCCGTTTGCCAATCGCCAGATATCGGGCCGGATCGACTGCGACGTCGTCGCGACGCACCTCAAAATGCAGGTGCGGCCCCGTGGAACGGCCCGTTGAGCCGACCTTGCCGATCGGCATGCCCGTTTCGACGACCTGGCCCTTCTTCACAAGGTAGGCCGACAGATGACCGTAACGGGTGACAAGGCCGTTGCCGTGGGCGATTTCGACCAGCTTGCCATATCCCGAGCGTTCGCCGGCGAAGGTGACCTTGCCGTAGCCGGCGCTCAGCACAAGCGTGCCGGCGGGCTTGGGATAGTCGATGCCGGCATGAAAGGCGCGGCCGCCGGAAAACGGATCGCGGCGGTTGCCGAACGTGGAGCTCATGCGGTCGACACTGCTCAATGGCAGATGTACGGGCGCGACATCGATTGCACCGCGGGCCGCTTCGAAGCGTGCAAGCGAGAGAAAGACAGCGTTGGCGTCATCGACGATGCTGTCGGGCTCACCGGTCCGCTCGGGCAGATAAGGGCCGCCAACAGCGTCGTTGAGCGCTTCGGGGAGCTTTGGCCGGATGCCGATATCTCCGAGTGCGCTCAGGATCGCGGTGGTGCTCTGATCGGCGCTTTCCGCCAGCGCAGCAATGGCTTGACGGCTTTCGACCATCATGCTGGTCATCGAGGAGCCCAGCTCGGCGAGATCGCCCGTGTCCGGCTCCGGTTGGATGGCGGCGGGCGTTGCGGCGATGTCGCCGGACGGCTCGACCGGGTCAAGACCCAGTTCGCTGGCCTTGGAGGCCAGTTGCCGGACCAATTGATGCTGCTCAAGCAGTAGCTCTTGCTGCTGGCTAAGTTCTTGTAATTGCAGGTTTATATCGCCAGCCTGCGCGTATTGGCGCGAATGGAGCCTGTCGACCTCAACGCGAAGCTGGGCGATCCGGTCTTCGTAGGCGGAGATGGTCGTGTCGGTCTGCCCGCCGACCAGGGCGGCGATGTCCGGGGCCATCAGCAGTGCGACGAGAGCCGCCACATTGGTTCCGGCCAGCATGGCGAACATGCCGTAGAACAGACCGGGCGCGATGCCATGTCGCCGAGGAGCCTTCTGCTCCTTGGGCGCGCGAAACACCGCGTGCCCATGCGACCGAAGTTTCTGACCCACCGCCGGGACTCCGCAACACAACCTCTACTGCGGATGATCATGATTGGTTAGGGTTAACAAATGGCCAAATCGGCCCGCGGGTCACGGCTTCGCTTTTGCACGTGCCGTTTTCGGGGGAGCCCAGTCGCGCGCCTGCAGCGCCTTCACCGCCGCGAGCACGCGCTCGGCATGGCCCTTGATCCGGGTGGCGTGGATCAGTTCTGCAATGTCGCCTTCAGGCGAGATCACCACGGTGGCGCGCTTGACGCCCATGAACTCGGCCCCGAACATCTTCTTGAGCTGCCAGAGGCCGTAAGCGGAAATGACCTTGCGCTCAGGGTCGGAAAGCAGCGGAACCACGAGGCCATGCTTGTCACGAAACGAGCAATGCTTCTCGATGGTGTCGGGCGATATGCCCACCACGACCGCGCGCAGGGCGGCGAATTGCGGCATCAGGTCGGAGAATTCGATGTTCTCAATCGTACAGCCTTCCGTGTCGTCCTCCGGGTAGAAGTAAATCACCACAGGATGTCCGCGGTGCGCAGCGAGATCGAATGTATCACCGCGATCGGAGGCGAGGATAAATTCGGGGGCTTTGCTGCCGACAGGGGGAGTGCTCATGCCGTCTCTCACGTTCCGACGGAAAGCGGGGATTGCTGAAAACCGTCGATATTCGGGGGTGTTGGTGCCATATTCCAGCCGGTATCCTCTAGCAGAGAAACGCCGCTCCGACCGATTCTAAAGTTAGGGCGGCAAAGCGCATCGTCTCAAGTCGGATTGCTGTGAAACCAACCAATGTTCCCGGCCTCAGGCAGAATCGGCGTGCGTGGTGGCGACTAGCAGGTCGGCTATCGACCTGGGCGCTCGGCGTGCCGACGGCGCTGATTGTCGTGCTTTATCTGGTGTTGCTGGTCACTCCGGTCCCGTTGCCTTTCGCCGGGCAGCAGGTTCGCAATCTGGTGATGAGTTCGCTGCCGCCGGGCAGTGAACTCGAACTTGGGGAAATGGCTCTTGCGCTCGAGGGCGGGGCGTTTCCCGTCATCCGGTTCACCCCGGTGAAGTTCACCGACACGAAGACCGGCGGAATCGTGCGCATCGATGCGCTGGAAATCGGCTTTTCGCCCTGGCGCGCGCTGATCGGCCAGCCGGGTGCCAGCATTACGGTCGTCGGGCCGCATTTGCAGATCAATCAGGACCTGTTCGGGCCGCGTCTCGCCAATTTCGAGTACGAGGACGCCCCCGACGGAACGCGGACGGTGCGCGTGATCGAGGGCGCCGACGCGTTTCCGCAGGTGTCGTTGTCGGCGGACGGCGTCAATGTGATGGGCGATCTGCCGAGCGCCAATGTCGGCATGCGCAGCGACAATGACTGGCTGGTCTACAACCTTGAGGCGGCGGCACAGGGGGTGGCCGGCATTGTCGAGCAGGCGCGGCTGGGCACTTTCTCCAAGCTCACGGTTCGCGATGGCGTTCTGGAAATGAACGACGCGCTGTACGGCGTCTTCCGGACCTTCCGCGACATCCGGATGACCATGTTGCCGGGGCTGGACGCCAAGTCCGCCTCCGGCGAGTTCTCGCTGGATTTCGGCGGCGCGCGAATGGGTGGGCTAGTCGAGTGGACGGAAGAGGCCGGGATGGCCCGGATGAAGGCATCCCTGGTCGATTTCAATCCGTCCTCGTTCATGCCGGTCTCGCCCGATGAGGAGGCACTGGCGCAACTGATCGGGACGATGGCGGTGTCGCTCGACCTGGGGTTCAGCCTGCCGGACGTCAAAGTGCTCGACGGGCTGTTTCACCTCGATCTGACCGGCATGGACCTCAGATTCGGCGAACAGACGCTGCCGATCGCCAGCTCCATTGCCGAGGTGCGCTGGGATCCGCCTGCCGGCCAGTTCACCTTGAGCGAGACGCAGTTCCTCGTGGGCGACAACAGTGCTTTCCTCAAGGGCCAGTTCGGACTGGGCCTCGACCCGCAATATGGGCCGACCGTCAGCATCGCGATGAGCGGGCGGGACATCGTGATCCCGTCCGACCTCGGCCCCCCTGCGGCACCCTTTCCCTCGATGCAGTTCAACGGCTGGTCGGCGCCGCTTTATGGGGCGACGGGGATCGACCAATTCGAGCTCAAGGCGCCGAGCGGCGGCGAAATCGTCTCGGAAGGCCGGATCGACATGCTGCGCAAGGGCGCGGGATTCCAGATGACGATCGCGGGCGAGGGGGTCACTGCGGAGGAGTTGAAGCGGGTGTGGCCGCCGATGGTGTCCAAGGATTCGCGCGACTGGTTCGTCAAGAACATCCCGGCCGGCCGGTTGAAAGCCTCGTCGATGCGGTACGACTTCCCGATCGGTTCGATCGACCCGACCGCCGCCAACCCGGCAATGCCGAAAAACTCGGTGTTCATCGACATTGTCGGCGAGGGGGTCGAGGTGACACCGGTGCCGGGCATGGATCCGATCAAGGTCCAGGGCGACATGAAGCTGACGGTGCGCGACAGCGATGTGACGATCTCGGCCGATGGCGGCATGATCGAGACCGAGGCCGGGGACATCGCGATTGCGAATTTCGGCATGGAGTTCGGGTCGGACACGCCGGAAGAGTCGTTCTTCGAGCTGTCGGGCGACGTGTCGGGCGACGTGCCATCGCTGGTCGAATTGATCAAAGACCATCAACCGCAGGCCCTTGCGGACGCGAATCTGCCGCTCGATCCGGCGGCGCTGAGTGGCGACATGAGTGTGTCGGTGGTGCTGACGACCACGCTGGACAAGGCGACGGGCGCGGCCAAAAGGACCGACTATGTGCTCAATGGCGTGTTGCAGGACTTTGCGTCCACCGCACCGCTGCAAGGCCATACGATCGGCAACGGGCAGTTGTCGTTCCTGGTATCGCAAGCGAGTTACAGGCTGACCGGGCGGGCCGATATCGACGGAATTCCCGCCAATCTGTTGATCGACGGCGTGATTTCGGAGAACGCCTCGGCGCCGAACATCGAGCTCAGCGCGGAGGTCGATGTCGCGGACTTCAAGAATTTCGGATTCGACGCGTCCGAGTTCCTGTCCGGACGGCTGCGCTTTGCCGCACGGCCGCTGGCGGATGGCAGTATCCAGGTGGCGGTCGATCTGAAAAATGCCGGCGTTGCGATCAAGGATCTCGGGCTCGAAAAGGCCGTAGGTGTCGACGGCGAAGCGCAGGCGACGATCAAGCAGACCGGGGACCTCGCGGAGGTCACCGGGGTGAAGCTCGCCTTCGGCGATGTCGCGCTGGAGGGCGATGTCAGCTTCGATGTGAAACAGGGGCTGAAAAAGGCCGAGTTCAGCAAGGTGGCGCTGAGCCCGGGTGACAGCGCACAATTGAGCGTGACGCCGGCCAATGACGGGTTTCAGATCCGGGTCCGGGGCCAACAGCTGGATTTCAAGCCAATGCTGCAAAGGTTCTTCAGTCTGAGTGGCGAGTCGACCGGTGGGCCCCAGGCAACGGCGGTGCAGCAGACGCTGTCTCTCGATGTCGAGCTCGACCGGGCGGTCGGGTTCTACAAGACGACGGCGTTCAACCTCAACCTGGAGCTGGTGCTGCGCGGCTCGGACCTGCGGAGGGTGATCCTGCAGGCCAATTTCGGCGATGGCCGGAACGTGTCGGTGGCGACCAACCCGACTCCCGACGGGCGCGTGATGTCCGTGGCCTTCAACGACCTGGGCACGTTGCTCAGGCTGCTGAACGTCTATCCCAACCTCGAGGGCGGCGAGGGAACGTTGGTGCTGAACACCGACACGGCTGCCAAGACCGATACCGGGCAGTTCATCTTGCGGAACTTCGCCATCGTCAACGAGTCCAATGTCGCGCAGATTATGCGGAACGACCGGGCGTCGCAGCAGATGCTGGAGCGGTCGAACAAGCTGAGCTTCCGCGCGGCAGAGGTGGACTTCATCCGGCGTACCGACCGTGTGGAGATCACCGATGCGGTGCTGACCGGCAGCACGGTGGGGGGCACGGCGCGCGGGTTCATCTATACCGACCGGCGGCAGTATGACCTCACGGGCACCTATGTGCCGCTGTTCGGGCTCAACAATGCCTTTGGCAAGCTGCTCGGCCCGCTCGCCGGGCGCGATGGCGAGGGGCTGTTCGGGGTGACGTTTGCGGTGCGCGGGCCGCTGGACAATCCGGAATTCAAGGTGAATCCGATGTCGGCGCTGGTGCCGGGGGCGTTCCGGCGGATTTTCGAGTACAGGGCACGGGAAATTCCTCGAACCGAATGACGGTTTGCTCTGGATCAAGGCGCAGTTTGGCACCATGTGGTGGGGTGAGGATAAGTTTCAGGTGAGGTGCTGCCATGTATAAGAAAATGCTGATTGCAACCGACGGGTCGGAGCTTGCGGGCCGGGCGTTGGACCATGGATTGAAGCTGGCGAAGCTCGTCGGGGCCGAGGTGACGATCCTGACCGTGACCGAACCTGCCGCAGTGGTCGGTGCGGGCTATGCCTCGATCGCCGGCACCATGATCGACCCGATGCCGGAGCTGATCCAGGCGCAGGAAGACGCGGCAAAACAGGTGCTTAGCACTGCCGAGGCGGCGGCGAAGGAGGCCGGCGTGACGGTTCAGACGCGGCTGATCGACAACAGTTTCCCGGCCGAAGGCATCGTCGCGGCCGCCGAGGAGACGTCCGCGGACCTGATCGTGATGGGCTCGCATGGGCGGCGCGGCATCGGACGGCTGCTGCTGGGCAGCCAGACCTCGAATGTGCTGGCGCATTCCAAGGTGCCGGTGCTGGTCACCCGCTGATCGCGAGGACCTGCGGCGAATGAGAAACGGGCCGGATTGTGTCCGGCCCGTATTGCTTGCCTCAGTTCAGCCCTGAAGCTGAACGCATTCTGAACGAAGCCTATTCGGGCTTCACCAGGACGGTTTTCTTCTTGCCCAGCTGGACCTTAAGGGCATTTGTCCCCGCGTACAGCGCGTCGAATGCGATGTTTTCGTTCGCATCGGAAATGACCGCGTCGTTGATGCGGACGGCGCCCTCGGCGATCTTGCGCCGGGCCTCGGAATTGGAGGCCACCAGCCCTGAAGCCACGAGCACTGCCGTCGCCGTCGCCGCGTCGGCACCGCCGCGGGCGATGCTCGTTGTCGGCAGCGCATCGGTGGAGATGCCGGTCTCGAACAGTGCCTTCGCCGCTGCTGCGGCTTCGTCGGCCGCGGCGCGGCCATGCACTATAGCAGTGACTTCGGTGGCGAGGATTTTCTTGGCTTCGTTGATCTCCGAACCGCCCAGGGCGTCGAGGCGCGCGATTTCGTCGAGCGGCAGGCGGGTGAAGATCTTGAGGAAGCGCGTGACGTCCGCGTCTTCCGTGTTTCGGAAGTACTGCCAGAAGTCATAGGGCGAGAAGAGCTCGCCATTGAGCCAGACGGCGCCCGAAGCGGACTTGCCCATCTTCTCGCCGCTCGACTTGGTGAGCAGCGGTGTGGTGAGCGCGTAGAGCTGCGGGCCGCCCATGCGGTGGCTGAGATCGACGCCGTTGATGATGTTGCCCCACTGGTCGGAGCCGCCCATCTGCAGCACCGTGCCGTAGCGGCGGTTGAGCTCGACGAAGTCGTAGCCCTGCATGATCATGTAGTTGAACTCGAGGAAGCTCAGCGACTGTTCGCGGTCGAGGCGGAGCTTCACCGAGTCGAAGCTCAGCATGCGGTTGACCGAGAAGTAGCGGCCGACATCGCGCAGGAACTCGACATAGTTCAGCTTGAGCAGCCAGTCGGCATTGTTGACCATGATGGCGTCGGTCGGGCCGTCGCCGTAGCGCAGGATGTGGCTGTAGACCTTCTTGATGCTCTCGATGTTGGTTTCGATCTGCTCGACGGTGAGGAGCTTGCGCTGATCGTCGCGGAAGCTCGGGTCGCCGACCATGGAGGTGCCGCCACCCATCAGGCTGATGGGGCGGTGGCCCGTCTCCTGCAGCCAGTAGAGCATGGTGACGGTGATCAGATTGCCGATATGGATGCTCGTCGCGGTCGCATCGTAGCCGACATAGCCGGTGATGCGCTCCCTGGCGGCGAGGACATCCAGCCCTTCCGGATCGGAAATCTGATGGATGAAGCCGCGCTGATCGAGGACGTTGAGGAAGTCGGACTTGTACTTGGCCATGGTGTTAACCGCTTGGGATGACTGAGGCCCGCAGCCGGGGCTGGGGCAGGGCAATCGAACCCCCGCAGCGCTTGGCCTCGCGGGGGTCCGGCTCTGATCGCGGTTATGCGCTCTTAAAGGTCAGCGCCCGCCGCCGGCGGCGATCTCCTGCCGGCGACGGTCGAGATAGTCGGCACAGCGCTCGGTGAGGTCGTCGATCTTGCCTTCGTAGAAGTGGTTGGCGCCATCGACGATCTGCTGCTCGATGGTGATGCCCTTCTGGGTCTTGAGCTTGTCGACCAGCTTCTGGACGGAAGCCGGGGGCGCCACGCGATCTTTGTCGCCATGGATGATCAGGCCCGAGGACGGGCAGGGCGCGAGGAAGGAGAAGTCGTAGAGGTTTTCCGGTGGGCTGACCGAGATGAAGCCCTCGACCTCGGGACGGCGCATCAAGAGCTGCATGCCGATCCAGGCGCCGAAGGAGAACCCGGCGATCCAGCAGCCGCGCGACTCGCGGTTGAGCGACTGCAGCCAATCGAGCGCGGCGGCAGCATCGGAGAGTTCGCCCACGCCATGATCGAACATGCCCTGGCTGCGGCCGACGCCGCGCGAGTTGAAGCGCAGCACGGAGAAGCCGCGCTTGGCGAACATGTAGAACAGATTATAGACGATCTGATTGTTCATCGTGCCGCCGAACTGCGGGTGCGGGTGGAGCACGATGGCGATCGGGGAGTTGGGCTCCTTGCCCTGCTGGTAGCGGCCCTCGAGGCGCCCCTCGGGTCCGTTGAAGATCACTTCTGGCATGGTGTTGCTGTTCCCTGGCCCCGCCAACCCTCCGCCTGGCGCATTGCACGCCTGTAGCTGGGGCCGGTCTGTCGGCTTGACGAATGGTGTGCCGCTGCCTAAAACCTAGGCTAGAAAAGTCAGTTTAGAATTATTCGAAACTGAGTTTTCGAGCGGCTGCGGCCGGAGCTTCCGACCGCGTCCGGTTGCTTGTGTGCGCTCCTTTTAGAGAATGTGAGCGCCGAATTTCAAGAATTGTTTCGAGCCCCCGGCGCCCCGGCGCGGGCCGGAGCATTTGGAAAGGGCCGGCAGGGTCTCGTGACGAACGCCAAGCCAGCGATCTACCTGGACCACAACGCCTCGGCACCGCTGTTGCCGGAGGCGCGTTCGGCGTTGATCGAGGTGCTGGACCTGGTCGGTAATCCGTCCTCGGTGCATGCACATGGGCGGGTGTTGCGGGCGCGCATCGACGCCGCGCGGGCGCAGGTGGCGGCGCTGGCAGGGGCGGAGCGCGAGCAGGTGGTGTTCACCGGCTCGGCGACCGAGGCGATCACCCAGGCGATCGTCGGCGGCGCGCGGGCCTTTGGGGTCGACGGGATCGTGGTGTCGGCCGGCGAACATGCGGCGGTGCTGAAGGCGGCGGAAGCCACCGGGCTGCCCGTGACGCGCGTCGGACTGGATGCCGAGGGGCGGATCAGGGTCGACGAGATCGCCGCGGCGCTGGCCGAGGCCGATGCTGCCGGGCACAAGCTGCTGGTGGCGGTGCATCTCGTGAACAACGAGACCGGGGTGGTGCAGCCGCTCCCGCAGATCGAAGTGCTGGTGGGGTCGAGCCGGCATTATCTGTTCGTCGATGCGGTGCAGGCGTTCGGCAAGCGGGCGCTGGAGTTCGCCAGCCGCGCGGCGGACCTGATGGCGGTGTCGAGCCACAAGATCGGCGGGCCGGCGGGTGTTGCGGCGCTGCTGATGAAGAACCATGCCGGCGAGGTCCGCTTGATCCCCGGTGGCGGGCAGGAAAGCGGCCGGCGCGGCGGCACGGAAGCTGCAGCGCTGATCGCGGCGTTCGGCGCGGCGGCGGCGGCGTTTCCGGGGCACTATGCAGCGGCCGAGCCGGAGGCGCTGGTGGCGCAAATCGAGGACGGGATGCGCGGCGTGGTGCCGGACCTGGTGATCTTCGGGGCTGGCGCCGACCGTATCGGCAATGTCAGCAATTTCGCGGTGCCGGGGCTGAAGAATTCGGTGGCGATGATGGGACTGGACCTCGCGGGGCTCTCGGTTTCGTCGGGTTCGGCCTGCTCATCGGGCAAGGTGGGCGCCAGCCATGTGTTGGCCGCCATGGGTGTCGATGCGGCGCTCGGTGGCAGCGCGTTGCGGGTCAGTTTCGGCTGGTCCTCTACAAAAGCCGACGCAGAGGCTTATCTCAAAGGTTTTGGCGAGGTGGTGGGCCGGGCCCGCCGCATTGCAGCATAGGAAGAGTTCGATGGCACGTTACGACATCCCGACGCTGAAGGAAGAGATCGAGGGCGAGACCGTCGAGCAGGTGCTGGCGCTCGACGTCGAGAAGTACAAGTACGGCTTCGAGACGCTGTTCGAGAGCGACAAGGCACCCAAGGGGCTGAACGAGGACACGATCCGCTTCATTTCGGCCAAGAAGGAAGAGCCGGAGTGGATGCTGGAATGGCGGCTCGACGCCTATCGGCGCTGGCTGACCCTGGACGAGCCGACCTGGGCGAAGGTGAAGTACCCCAAGATCGACTTCCAGGACATGTATTACTATTCGGCGCCGAAGGGCACGAACCGGCCGAAGTCGCTGGACGAGGTCGATCCCGCGCTGCTCGAGATGTACGAGAAGCTGGGCGTGCCGCTGAAGGAGCGGGAGTTGCTGGCCGGTGTCGAGCAGCCGAAGGTGGCCGTCGACGCGGTGATCGACTCGGTGTCGGTGGCGACGACCTTCCGCGAAGAGCTGAACAAGATGGGCATCATCTTCTGCTCGATCTCGGAGGCGATCCGCGAGTACCCCGATCTGGTGAAGCAGTATCTGGGCACCGTGGTGCCGGTGAGCGACAACTATTATGCGACGCTGAATTCGGCGGTCTTCACCGACGGCTCGTTCTGCTATATCCCCAAGGGCGTGCGCTGCCCGATGGAGCTGAGCACGTATTTCCGCATCAATGAGGCCAAGACCGGCCAGTTCGAGCGCACGCTGCTGATTGCCGACGAGGGCAGCTATGTCAGCTATCTCGAGGGCTGCACGGCACCGGCGCGGGCCGAGCATCAACTGCATGCCGCGGTGGTGGAACTGGTGGCGCTCACCGATGCCGAGATCAAGTACTCGACGGTGCAGAACTGGTTCCCCGGCGACAAGGACGGCAAGGGCGGGGTGTACAACTTCGTGACCAAGCGCGGCGACTGCCGCGGCGACCGTTCGAAGATCAGCTGGACGCAGGTGGAAACCGGTTCGGCGATCACCTGGAAATATCCGAGCTGCATCCTCAGGGGCGACAACTCGTCGGGCGAGTTCTACTCGATTGCCATCTCGAACGGCCACCAGCAGGTGGATTCGGGCACCAAGATGCTGCACCTGGGCAAGAACACCACGAGCCGGATCGTTTCGAAGGGTATTGCCGCCGGGTTCTCGGACAACACCTATCGCGGCCAGGTTTCGGCGCATGCCAAGGCCAACGGTGCGCGCAACTTCACCCAGTGCGACAGCCTCTTGATCGGCGACAAGTGCGGGGCGCACACGGTGCCCTATATCGAAAGCCGCAATGCAAGCGCGGTGTTCGAGCACGAGGCGACGACGTCCAAGATCTCGGACGACCAGATGTTCTACTGCCAGCAGCGCGGCCTCAGCGAAGAGGAAGCGGTGGCGCTGATCGTCAACGGCTTCGTGCGCGACGTGCTGCAGCACCTGCCGATGGAGTTCATGGTCGAGACGCAGAAGCTGATCTCGATCTCGCTCGAGGGGAGCGTTGGATGACGGACGAGGTCGAGAACCTGGTGCTGGAGCACCTGCGGGCGATCAGGGCGGATGTCGCCAAGATCAAGGACGACGGCCAGACGATGAAGGTGGAGATGGTGGCCCTGCGTCAGCAGGTCTCTGCCATCCAGACCATTCAGGAGTATGACCATGCGGAGATCGCGGCCATCAAGGTCCGCCTCGATCGCATAGAGCGCCGCCTGGACTTGGTGGACGTGTGAAGTGACCGACCGCCACGATATCATCAGTGTTGCCGATATTCCGACTCGGACCATCCATGATGGTCCGCGCTTTGCGGTGGCGCTCGCGGATGTCGATCGGGCGCTGGGCTTGACCCAGCTTGGCGCCATGCTGCATGTCGTGCCGGCGGGGAAGACGGCGTGGCCGTACCACCGGCATCACGGCAAGGACGAGCTATTCCTGATCCTGTCGGGCACCGGCGAGTACCGGGTGGGCGAGCGGCGGCTGCCGATCAAGGCGGGTGACTGCATCGGCGCGCCGGCGGGTGGCGAGGCGCATCAGATCATCAATTCCAGTGATGGCGAGCTGCGCTATCTCGCGTTCGCGAGCCACAGCCGCGCCGATGTCATGGAGTACCCGGACTCCGGCAAGATTGCGGTGGTGATCGCGCATGGCAACGACCGTGAGCCGATGTCGGTGTTCGATAAGACGGGGCGGCTGACGCCGGTGACGGACTATTGGGACGGCGAGGATATCGGGGATCACGAGACCCCATCCGGCGCCGGCGGAGTGAAATGATGGACGAGATGGCTTTCAAATCGGCGCATGTGCACTCGTCGCAGCATCGTGACCAGATCGAACGCAGCGAGTCGGCCGGGTGCTTTCACTGCGAGGTGACGTTTCCGGCGAGTGCGATCACCGAGTGGGTCGACGAGGCCGAGACGGCGCTGTGCCCGGTCTGCGGGATCGACAGCGTGATCGGCGATGCATCGGGCGTGCCGGTGCATGAGGCGCCATTCATGGCCGGGATGCATGCGTACTGGTTCAAGCGGGCGGGATCGGCATGAGCAGGTTCTGGTTTGCACGGCAGTTTCCGCTGACGGAGCCGCAGAACACCCGGATGAGCCCCGTGTCGGCGGCCGGCTGGGCCGTGGTGAGCCTGTTCGCGGGCTGCCTGATCGCGGGGCTGGTCGGTTTGGTGCTGTTTTCGTTCGTCTATCGGGCGCCGCTCGTGGGCTTCGTGACGTTTGCGGGCTTTGCCGTGGTGGGGGTGGCGCTGTTCGTCCTCGCGGTGAAGTTCAAGGGTGACACCGGCCATACGGTCGAGGACTACCGGGCCGGACGGGTGGGGCGCGCCTGAGGGCGGCCTGAGAGATTTGATGCGCGGCGCACGAGGCGCGGCGCGGTGACATAGAGCTGGATTTGTGTGGCGCAGGGCGGAGATGGTCCGGCGCGGCTGCGGCGGAAGCCGGATGATTGGAGACTGACAATGACGACGCCGATGCTTGAAATCCGCAACCTGCATGCCCGCATCGAGGAGCGCGAGATCCTCAAGGGTGTGAACCTGGTGGTGCCGCGTGGCGAAGTGCACGCGATCATGGGGCGGAACGGCTCGGGCAAATCGACGCTGAGCTATGTGCTGGCCGGCAAGGAGGACTATGAGGTCACGGACGGCGAAGTGCTGCTCGATGGCGTCAATATCCTCGAGATGGACCCGGCCGAGCGCGCGGCGGCGGGGATGTTCCTTGCGTTCCAGTATCCGATCGAGATCCCGGGCGTCGCGACGATGACGTTCCTGAAGGCGGCGCTGAATGCGCAGCGCAAGGCGCGCGGCGAGGGCGAGATGTCGACGCCGGACTTCATGCGGGCGGTGAAGGATGCCGGCAAGCAGCTCAATATCGACAGCGACATGCTGAAGCGGGCGCTGAATGTCGGGTTCTCGGGCGGCGAGAAGAAGCGCGCCGAAATCCTGCAGATGGCGTTGCTCAAGCCAAAGATGTGCGTGCTCGACGAGACGGACTCGGGGCTCGATATCGACGCGCTGCAGGTGGTGTCAGAGGGGGTCAACGCGTTGCGCGACGGCGAGCGCGCGATGCTTGTGATTACCCACTATCAGCGGCTGCTGAACCACATCGTGCCCGACGTGGTGCATGTGTTCTCGGATGGCCGCGTGGTCGAGAGTGGGCCCAAGGAACTGGCGCTGGAGCTGGAAGCCAAGGGCTATGCCGGGTTCGGCGGCGACGAGAAGGCGGCTTGAGCATGGCGGTTCCAGTCCGGCTCGGCCCTGCCGAGGAAACACTCATCGCCCAGCTGAACGCAGCTGGCGCCAATGCGGAGGCGACGCGCCTCGCCGGTGCCGGGCTGCCGACGCGGCGGGTGGAGAGCTATCACTATACCGACCTGAAGCAGCTGCTGCGCGCGGTGCCGGAGCTGGCCGGGGCGGCGGAGGCTGTCGGCGCGCCGGAACTGCGGGTGGCCGGCGCCTATCAACTGATGATCGCCAATGGCGTCGTGCAGGAGACCGGGACGGCGCCGGCCGGCGTGATCGTCGGGCGGGCGCAGGGCGGCGTGCTGTCGACGCGTGACGATGTGGTTACGCGTTTGAACAACGCCCTGGTCAAGGAAGCGCTGTCGCTGGAGCTGGATGGCTCGGTTGATCCGGTGATCCAGATCGACCGGCGGACCGAGGGCGCCGAGGGCGTGCATGCGGTGAGCGCGGCGAAGATCTTCGTTGGCGACGGCGCAAGCGCGGTGATCCTCGAGACCTATGCGGGGAACGAGGCGCCGCATCTTGCCAATCACGCGACCTATCTGGCGCTCGGCAAGGGCGCGAAGGTGACGCATATCAGTGTGAGCTTCGGCGGGCCGCAGGCGACGCATTTTGCCACCAACGAGTATCACCTCGCCGAAGGTGCGCAGCTGAGGACGGTGCTGATCCATGCGGGCGGCAAGCTGAGCCGGACGCAGGTGCTGCCGCGGATGGCGGGCGAGGGCGCCAATGCCGATATCACGGGGCTGAACCTCGTTGGCGATGGCGAGCACGCCGACATCACCATGGATACGCTGCACGCGGTGCCGCACACCTCGTCTAAGCCGCTGTTCAAGTCGATTGCGCGCGGGCGGTCGAAGGCAGTGGTGCAGGGCCGCCTGGTGGTGGCGCGCGATGCGCAGAAGACCGACGCCAAGTTCATGCATCAGGGGCTGATGCTGTCGGACGAGGCGGAAATCCTCTCGAAGCCCGAACTCGAGATCTATGCCGACGACGTGGTGTGCGGGCACGGCTCGACCTGCGGGCAGCTGGACGAGGACCACATGTTCTACCTCACCAGCCGCGGCATTCCGAAGGCAGAGGCCGAGACCATGCTGGTCAGGGCGTTCCTTGCCGAACTGATCGACCCCATCGAGGACGAGGCGCTGAACGAGGCGCTGACTTCGGTGGTGGATGAGTGGCTGGGCGGATGACCTTCGATCTCGTAAAAGTCCGGGCCGATTTTCCGATCCTTTCGGAGCCGATTCACGGCAAGCGCCTGGTCTATCTCGACAGCGGGGCCTCGGCGCAGAAGCCGGTGGCGGTGCTGGACCGGATGGACTGGGTACATCGGCACGCCTATGCGAACGTGCACCGTGGGCTCCACACGCTCGCCAACCGGGCGACCGAAGCCTATGAGGACGGACGGAAGGCGGTGCGGCGGTTTCTGAACGCCAAGCGCGACGAAGAGATCGTCTTCACCAAGTCGGCGAGCGAGGCGATCAACCTCGTGGCGTCGAGCTTTGCGGGCCCCCGGATCGCCGAGGGCGACGAGATCGTCCTCACCATCATGGAGCACCACTCCAACATCGTGCCGTGGCATTTCCACCGCGAGCGCAAGGGCGCGGTGCTGAAGTGGGTGGATGTGCGCGAGGACGGCAGCTTCGATATCGAGGCGTTCGAGCGGGCGCTGACGGCGCGGACCCGTATGGTTGCGGTTACGCATATGTCGAACGTGCTGGGCACGGTGACCCCGATCAAAGAGATCGTCGAGATCGCCCATGCGCGCGGGATTCCGGTGCTGGTGGATGGCAGCCAGGGTGCGGTGCATCTGCCGGTCGACGTTCAGGACCTGGGCGTCGATTTCTACATCTTCACCGGGCACAAGCTGTACGGGCCGACGGGGATCGGCGTGCTCTACGGCAAGTATGATCTGCTCGCCGAGATGCAGCCCTATCAGGGCGGTGGCGAGATGATCGACACGGTGACGCTGGACGCGGTGACCTATAACGCGCCGCCGCACCGGTTCGAGGCGGGGACGCCGCCAATCGTGCAGGCGGCTGGGCTGGGCGCGGCGATCGACTATGTCGAGGGGATTGGCCGCGCGGCGGCAGCGGCGCACGAGCAGGAGCTGGTCGGCTATGCGCGCGAACGGCTGGGCCGGATCAATGCGCTGCGGCTGATCGGCGATGCGCCGGGCAAGGGCGGCATATTCTCGTTCGAGATCGAGGGCGCGCATGCCCATGACGTGTCGACGATCCTCGACCGCTACGGCATTGCCGTGCGCGCCGGGACGCATTGCGCGCAGCCGCTGCTCAAACGTTTCGGTGTGAGCTCTACATGTCGGGCTTCGTTCGGCCTATATACGGGCAAGGACGATGTCGACGCCTTGGTCGAGGGCATCGAGAAGGCCCGGAGCTTTTTTGGTTAGGTGGATTTGATGGACGAGACCGAGAAGGCCGTGGACACGGCAGCAGCGACCGAGACGGCGGCCGCGGCGACTGCGCCGGCGGATGGGCCGCGCATCACGCCCAATGTCGGCGCCGCGATCCCGCCCGAGGAGGTCGAGCGGATCACTGCGGACCTGATCGGGGCGCTGAAGACGGTCTATGACCCGGAAATCCCCGTCGATATCTATGAGCTGGGGCTGATCTACAAGGTCGACCTCGACGACGACCGGAACCTGGAGATCGACATGACGCTCACCGCGCCGGGCTGCCCGGTGGCCGGCGAGATGCCGGGCTGGGTGGAGAATGCGGCGCGCTCGGTGGAGGGCATCCAGGATGTGACCGTGAACATGGTCTACGATCCGCCGTGGGACGCCAGCCGGATGAGCGAGGAAGCGCAGGTTGCGCTGAACTGGTGGTAATGGTCGCCCGATAGGCCTATATATCGTTAGATCACGATGAAGGTTTGAGCCGATGGCCCTGAAGATCATGAGTCTCACCGATGCCGCCGCCGAGCGGATCAAGGAGATCATCGAAGACAGCGACAAGCCGGTGATCGGCGTGCGCGTCGGCATCAAGGATGCGGGCTGTGCCGGGCAATCCTATACGCTCGCCTATGTGACCGAAGCGGTGGCCGGTGACGACCACGTGGCGGACAAGGGCGTCCATGTGTGGGTGGAGCCCAAGGCGACGCTGTTCCTCCTCGGCACGGTGATGGATTTCGAGGAAGACATCCTCAAGTCGGGCTTCACCTTCAACAACCCCAACCAGACCGGCGAATGCGGCTGTGGCGAGAGCGTGCAGCTGAAGCCGGCGGATCTGAAGGCGCTGGCCGAGGCGCGGGCGGGGGCCTGAGCTTCACGCATTTGTGGGTTTTGGGATCGCCCGGGCATGGCTCGGGCGGTTTTGCTATTGGGGCAGCGACGTGTTCGGGTTCTGCCGGTCGAGCTTCAGGAACGGCCGCTATCCTGCCAGTTGTGTGGGGACCGACTGCGGCCAATTGCGATCTCAGTTGGCAACGGGCGCATATTGAGACACAGTCGTTTCATGAAGGCTACGCACAGTACCAACTGCATCGCGCTTCCGCGTCACTGACGCAGGAAGCCAGAGCTGGCGACTGCACGGTCACCGGCTGGTGTTTGCCCGTTTGAGCGGGCGAACTGGCGCCGCATGCGCGGCTTCTGAACCGCAGGTTCTTCAGATGCAAAATGTCTTCGAAAGCCCCTTCAAGGGCATCACCCTCGACCGCCTTGTCACCAACCCGAACATCAAGGTCGGCCGCCACAGTTATTATTCTGGCTACTATCACGGCCACGGTTTCGACGACTGTGCCCGATACCTGCTGCCGGACGCGGGCGCCGACAGGCTGATCATCGGTTCGTTCTGCTCAATCGGCTCGGGCGCTGCGTTCATCATGGCCGGGAACCAGGGCCACCGGCACGACTGGATCAGCACATTTCCATTTCACTACATGCCAGAGGTTGCGGCCTTTTCCGGGGCCGAGGATGGCTATCGCGCCGCGGGCGACACAGTGATCGGGAACGACGTCTGGATCGGCTCGGAGGCGATTATCCTTGCGGGTCTCAAGATCGGGGACGGCGCGGTGATCGGAACGAGGGCGTTGGTGACCAAGGACGTGGCGCCCTACACAATCGTCGGCGGCAACCCTGCTCGGGAGATCCGCAAGCGGTTCAGCGAGGCGGAGATCGCCATGCTGCTCGAAATGCGGTGGTGGGACTGGGGCGACGACGCGCTGGAACCGGTGATGCCGCTGCTGACGAGCGGCGATGTGGCCGCGTTGCATCGTCACTTTGAGGCTGTCACCGCAAGATAGCGTTCCGGGGCGGGGTAGGGGCGAGACCCTTCCCCGCCGCGGCGGTCACATAGGCGCTGCAGGCGAGAGGGAGTTCCGGCGACGCTGTTCCTCCTCGGCACGGTGATGGATTTCGAGGAAGACATCCTCAAGTCGGGGTTCACGTTCAAAAACCCGAACCAGACCGGCGAGTGCGGCTGCGGCGAGAGCGTGCAGCTGAAGCCGGCGGATCTGAAGGCGCTGGCCGAGGCGCGGGCAGGCTGAGGCTTAGCGCATCGGTGAGGTTTAGGTCGCCCGGGCATTGCTCGGGCGGTTTTGTTTTTTGGGGGGCATGGCTCTGGGCGCCACGGTCTCGCACAAAGCGCTTATTGGGTGCCGCCACCGGTCTTCTGGGTATTCTCGCCGGCTCAAGTAAGGCTGAACTTGACTGACTTACCAGTCCTTCTTGTCTACTGCTAGACGGCGTCGAAGAACATTTATGTTCTTACCGCTTCTCACAAATTCATCGTATCGGCTCAGCGGGCCAGCGGAAGACTTGTCCTTTAGCCTCTCACTCCAGACCTCTGTTAGTATGAGAAGGTAGTCGTATCGGCGGGCGTTGAGAGGGTTGGTCCGTCGTTCATCGATGAAATCACGAAGAACTTCGACTGTGTTGACTAACGTCGAGGCCACCATTTCAAAGCAAGTTCGCTCGTCTAGAATTTCATCGAATATTGATATCGCCATAATCTCCCAATGAGCCAGAACGACTTTTGTTTGTCGAAGTGTTTCAGAGTCTTTCTCGACGTCTATTGATGGAGCTCTCGTTCGGTTCTTGAAATGCTCATTGAATTTTGCTTCTATCGCGCTTCGTGCTTTGAAGTACTCTGGATTCTTTGTTAGTGAGTATCCAATGGCCTCTTTCCGTTGATCCATGCTTTGCTTGCTGCGCCACGATAAATAGGCGATAGCGATCCCGATAAAGGCCAATACAGAGAACGTCGACTGCACAACTCGGGCAATATCAAGAACGATATCCGGCAATCTGTGTCTCCCGATAGTCTGGTGTGAAGAAGAAGCAATCTTTCGCCATTTATTTCGCAATGTCCAGCAATAGTCGGGGGATCTGTTCTTCCAGAGGAGCGGCTCGCTTGCCGACCGCGTGGGCTCTTAGCGGGAGAGATCGCGCACTGGGCGGACATGGTTCTCGAAGGGCACGTGCCGCCGACGGAAAGTGGTGGCTTCGTCGATCGTCGGCTGGCTGATCCGGTCCATGCGGAAATGCCGGAAATCGTCTCGTGCCGGGTCCCAGGCCACCAGGTACCAGAGCGGCGGCAGGATCAGCAGGGCGTGCGGTTCGACGACGCGATCGGTGACCGCGCCCCTGGCGTCACGATAGCGGAAGTGCAGGTGGTGTTGCTGGAGAAACGCCGTTTCGAAGGCGGGCAGCAGTTCGGGCTCCACCGCTCCAAGATCCGAGATGTCCACCAAGGGTGAGAGCTGGCCGACATAGAGGCCATCCAGAAGCCGGCGCAAGTCGCGCACCTTGTCCTGCGGCAGGGCCTTCTCGATCTTGGCGAGCCCGGCATCGGCGAGGCTGGTGAAGGGCAGATTGCCGGCGGCACGCATCGATGCGACGCTGATGAGCAGCGCAAAGACCTCGGCGACCGAGAGCCTGGTGGTGGTCTGTACCGATTGCGGATCGAGCTGCAGGCCGCCGCCGCGGCCGGGCTCGGAATGAATGACGAAGCCGTCGTCGCGCAGGGCGCTGATGTCGCGCAGCACCGTGCGCCGCGAGGCGCCGACCTCCCGCGCCAGGTCTGCGACGGTCAAAGTGCCATTGCGGCGCAGGCTGCGGACAATGGCGTCATGTCGAAGGCGAATGTTCATGCCGCAAGCTACCGCCTTTCGGTGCCAGCTTTTGGCACCATTGGCTTTCATTCGATGCGGGTGCAGCGCGGCCGGTGACAGAAGCCGGCCGATGCGGAGCCCACCAGATCATCGAAAGCTAGAAGGACATGCCGTGTCGACCGCAACCGATTTTCCCCAGCCGAGCCTTATTCGCGTGAACGGTATCGAACTGGAAGTGTTTGAAGCCGGACGAGAAAACGCGGGAAAGCCGATCGTGCTGTGTCACGGCTGGCCCGAGCATGCTTATAGCTGGCGTCACCAGATGCCGGCGCTTGTCGCGGCGGGTTACCACGTGATCGTCCCTAACCAGCGGGGCTACGGCAACTCGTCCCGTCCTGAAGAGGTGGCGGCATATGACATCGCGCATCTGACGGGCGATCTGGTCGCGCTGCTCAATCACTTTGGCTACGCGGATGCGACCTTTGTCGGCCATGACTGGGGCGCCTCGGTGGTCTGGGGGCTGGCCTTGCTGCATCCCGGCCGGGTCAACGCGGTGATCAATCTGAGCCTGCCGTATCAGGAGCGCGGCGAGATGCCGTGGATCGAATTCCTCGAGATGATCCTGGGCAGCGACTACTACATGGTGCACTTCAACCGGCAGCCGGGCGTGGCGGACGCGGTGCTCGACGAGAACGGGGCCCGCTTTCTGCGCAACCTTTACCGCAAGAACGTGCCGCCGCAGGCGCCCGAGCCGGGCATGGCGATGATCAACCTAGCCCGAGCGGAAACGCCGATGGGCGAGCCGGTGATGAGCGAAGATGACCTCGCCGTCTATGTGGCGGCGTTCAAGGCGTCCGGGTTTACCGGCGGCATCAACTGGTACCGGAACCTCGACCGCAACTGGCATCTGTTGGGGGAGGTGGACCCGATCGTCCGGCAGCCGACGCTGATGATCTATGGCGACCGGGACGTGGTCCCGAAATCCGAAAGGCTGGCGGCGTTCGTGCCGAATGTGGAGGTCGTCAGTCTCGATTGCGGGCACTGGATGCAGGAAGAGATGCCGAAGGAAACCACCGAGGCGATGTTGACCTGGCTGGCACGGCAGGGCGGCGGGGTGGGCGTCGCGCCGTGATGGCCGCTGCGCCGTGCTAGGGGTGGGGCGCCCTCGTGGTTCGACAGGCTCACCATGAGGGCGAGTGGGAGCGGGTGTCCTGTCGTGCGTGTCGTCGCCAACTCCGTGTCATCCCGGCGAAGGCCGGGATCCGTCTCACAGCCTGCGCTGGTGGCGCGATGGACCCCGGGTCGAGCCCGGGGTGACAGCCGGTGGGTGGGGCGGGCCTAACCCTTTGCCGAGCGGGTGCGGCCGAGCGCGACTTCGCGGTGGGCGTGGGCCTGGGAGCGGGTGAAGGCGTAGCTGGGGTCTTCGAGCAGTTTCCGGGTGGCCTCGACGTGTCGCCTGGCCGCCTCGGGGCCATGGGCGGCCGAGGCGTCGAGGATCGGCGTGATGGTTTCGCCGCCGAGCCCGACCAGAGCGCGGCTGAGGCTCATCTGGGTGTCGGCATCGCCGAGACCGAGACGGGTGGCGAGCTTTTCGGCCAGCCAGAGGCGCTCGGTTTCGGGCACCAGCGACACCGCGGCGTACCATGCGGTGCGCGCGACATCGGCATCCGGATCATCGAGGCGCGCGGCAACGGCCGGCCAGGCGGCGGCGTCGTGGAGCTTGGAGAGCGTGTGCAGGGCCTGGCTCCGGGCCTGCGGCTCAGGGCGCGTGAGTTCGGCGAGGAGGCGCGGCACGACTCGGTTGGCGGGGTGGCGAATGAGCGCCCAGGTCAGCATCTCGCGGACCTGAAAATCCGGCTCGGTGGCACATTGGGCGATCAGAATGTCGAGATCGCCCGGCGACGGGCGGACGCCGGCCGTGAGCACGGCGTTGAGGCGCACGGACGGGTCCGGATCGGCCAGAGCTTCTGCAAGTGTGCTCATGGTTGCGGCTCCAGGCATGCATCGACGAAGCCTAGCAAAGTTGCGGTGTCGGCGGGGGAGGCGTGGATGATGACCTTAGCGCTGCGGCGCAGCGGATCATGCGCGATGTCGAGCGTAATCGGGTGGTCCGACGGTTGCTGCCGCTGGGTCGCGCCGAGGAGAAGGGACGAGAGGCGCTCGACGAGTTCGCGGTCGACATCCTCGATATCGACGATACTGGTGGCCCGCGCCCCCCGGCTGCTCGGCGCGGGGGCGGCGCCGGCAAAGGCATTCAGATCGGAGCGCAGCAGCCGATATTGCTTGCCCACCCGGGTGGCCCGCAGGCGGCCTTCCCGAATGAAACGCAGCACGGTTTTGGGGTGGAGCTTCAGCAGGCGCGCGGCCGCATCGACGGTCAGGATCTCGGTGGTCATGCGGAGGATTGCTCCCTATTGCTCCCTAACATGGGTAAATAGGGAGTAATTGGGAGTCAATATCCGGTCGGGACCGGGACGCGCCATGGATTGGCGCGGTTGCTGCTGTCATGTCGACGGTCAGGAGGCCGCGGCATAGTGGGGCCTTACCGCGCCGCTGCGACATAGGCGCGGCAGGCGCGGGGGAGTTCCTGGCGGAGGCGGGCGAGGTTTTCGGGGGTGGGGGCCGTGTCGAGGACCATGCGGACGGCGCCGCCGATCAGTGACGCGAGCATGAAGGCGACCGCGTCGCGGTCGGCGAAATGGGCTCCGGGATCTGCGGCGAGAAGATCGGAGATGAGCACCGAGATCTGCTCGAAGGCCCGGCCCATGCCGGGTGCGAGGTCGAATTCGGCAACGAGGCTGTAGAGGGTGCGGAAGGCCTCGGATTCCGGGGTTTTGGCATCGAGCCAGGCGAGGGCGAGGCCTTCGGCCACTGTCTCCGCATCCTTGCCGCGCAGCTGCTCCGCGGCGGCGAGCATGAAGCCGACGACGGTTTCGAGCTGCTGTTCGACCATGGCGAAGAGCAGCGCCTGCTTGTGCGGATAGTATTGATACATGGTGCCGATGGAGACCCCGGCCCGCTCGGCCACCCGCGCCGTGGTCAGGCGGCCGACGCCCTCGCGGAGCAAAACCTGAATAGTGGCGGTGTGAATGGCCTCAAGCGTCGCGGTCGAGCGGGCCTGTTGCGGCGCTTTCCGGGGCTTCAGGAGCGATGGGGCAGGGCGGTTCACAATGCGATTACCGAAGCTGAGGAAACACTCATATATTTGCTGAACACACTGAACAGCAAGGATTTTCCGATGCCGACCGTCTTCATCACCGGCTGCTCCACCGGCTTTGGCCGCGAGACCGCGCTCTATTTTGCCGACAAGGGGTGGACCGTTTTCGCCACCATGCGGAACCCCGAGGCCAGCACTTTGCCGGCGACGGAGCGGCTCAAGGTCTTGCCGCTCGACGTTACCGACGCGGGATCGGTTGCAGCCGCCGTCGCAGAGGCCGGACCGATCGATGTCCTCGTCAACAATGCCGGCATCGGCTGGTTCAATGCACTGGAGGGGACGCCGCTCGCCACGGCGCGCGAGGTGTTCGAGACCAATGTGTTCGGCACGCTGGCGATGATGCAGGCGGTGCTGCCCGGGATGCGCGAGCGCCGGGGTGGCACGATCATCAATGTGTCGTCGGGCATCATCTACACGCCGTTGCCGATGTTCGCCGCCTATCGGGCCAGCAAGTCTGCCGTCACAGCGATGACCGAAGCGGTCGCCGGTGAGCTGGCGCCCTTCAACATCCGGGCGCGGGTGGTTGCCCCCGGCCTCGCGCCTTCGACGAGCTTTGCGGCCAATATCGAGGAACGTGTTGCCAAAGGCGGGTGGTTCTCGCCGGCTTATGCCGACTTCGCGCAGAAGGTGCTGGCAGAAGTGCGGAGTGCTCCCCTCGACCAGGTGACCAGTGCAATGGATGTCGCCGAGGCGGTCTTCCGGTCGGCGACCGATCCGGATTGTCCGGCCGTGCTGCCGGCGGGGCGTGATGCGGTCGCCGCGTCGATGGGGAACTAGGCGTACCATCGAAGCAGGTCGGCCGGGCTTGGCACCCGGCCGAGACTGCGCTAGAGCAGATGGGCTTGCTTCAACCTCACCCCGGCGACAGGACCGGGCCAGTCGACAGATCGATGGGACCGGGTCACCGGCGTGAGTGCGGCGTTCATCGCCGCTGATTGATGGGGTTTTCCATGTCTGCTGTCGTTTCCGCAAAGCCCGGGGCTTTGACGATCGTGCCGCCTACGCATCCGCTGGTGGGCAAGGTGATCGTGCCGGGGTCGAAGTCGATCACCAACCGGGCGCTGCTGCTCGCGGCGCTGGCCAAGGGGACGAGCCGGCTGACAGGGGCGCTGAAGAGCAAGGATACGGCGCTGATGGCGCGGGCGCTAGGGCAGATGGGCGTTCGGGTCGAAGAGCCGGATGCGACCAGTTTCGTGGTGACGAGCGACGGAACCCTGAAGGCGCCGGCCGCGCCGCTGCTCCTGGGCAATGCCGGGACGGCGACGCGGTTTCTGACGGCGGCGGTGTCGCTGGTCGAGGGCCAGGTGGTGGTCGACGGTGACGAGGCGATGCGCAAGCGCCCGATCGGGCCGCTGGTGGATGCGCTGCGCTCGCTGGGGATCGATGCGACGAGCGCGACGGGCTGTCCGCCGGTCACGATCAACGGCACGGGCAAGTTCGGCAGTGGGCGGGTGGAGATCGATGGCGGGCTCTCGAGCCAGTATGTTTCGGCCCTGCTGATGGCGGCGCCGTTCGGGGATGGGCCGATCGAGGTGGCGCTGACCGGCAAGGATCTCGACGCGCGTGGCTATGTGAACCTGACGCTGGCGGCGATGCGGGCGTTCGGGGCCTCGGTCGCCGAGATCGACGAGATGAGCTGGCGGGTGCAGCCGACGGGCTACAAGGCGACGGACTTCCACATCGAGCCGGACGCTTCGGCGGCGACCTATATCTGGGCGGCCGAGGTGCTGACCGGCGGCAAGATCGATATCGGCGTGCCGATGGCGGCGTTCACGCAGCCCGATGCCGAGGCGGCGAAGTTCATCCAGATGTTCCCGCGCCTGCCGGCGGTGATCGATGGTTCGCAGATGCAGGACGCGGTGCCGACGCTGGCGGTGCTGGCGGCATTCAACGAGACGCCGGTGCGGTTCGTCGGGATCGCGAACTTGCGGGTGAAGGAATGCGACCGGATTTCAGCGCTTGCGACGGAGCTCAACCGCATCCAGCCGGGGTTGGCGCATGAGGAGGGAGATGACCTGGTGGTCAATTCCGATCCTCGGCTGATCGAGTTGCAGCACCGGAACGCACGGACGCGGATCGAGACCTATGAGGACCACCGGATCGCGATGAGCTTTGCGCTGGCAGCGCTGAAGATCGGCGGGATCACCATCCTCGATCCCGATTGCGTGGGGAAGACCTATCCGGGGTATTGGGACGCGTTGCGGTCGCTTAGAGTGAAGATGACTGAGAGGTAGGGGCGGGAGAGCAAGTCCAGCTCATCCGTCGCGGCCGTAGATTGTCCGTGGGCTGGCCGCCGCCTAGGCGGCGACGACTTCGTCCTGAACGATGTCGCTCTCGACGACGACGATGTTCCGGCCACGGTGCTTGGCGGCATAGAGGCAGCGGTCGGCACGTTCGATCAGCGAGGACGGGGTGTCGTCGGTGCGGAACTGGGCAATGCCGAACGAGGCCGTGACGCGTCCGAGCTTCTCGTTGGTGGAGCGCTTGAGCAGTTCTTTGGCTTGAATGGCACGGCGGATGGTTTCTGCGAGGGCAGCGGCGCCGGCGAGGTCGGTGTCGGGCAGGATGGCGGCGAATTCCTCGCCGCCATAGCGCGCGGCCATGTCCTTGCCCTTGATGTTGGACTTCAGCGTCATGGCGACGAGCCGCAGCACCTGATCGCCGGTCTGGTGGCCCCAAGTGTCGTTGAAGCCTTTGAAATGATCGATGTCGAGCAGCATCAGGCACATGCCGCTCCCGCCGGTGGCGGCCGTGCTGACTTCCTTGACGAGGCTGTCGTCAAAGGCCTTGCGGTTGTAGATCTTGGTGAGCGGATCGAGCAACGCTTCGCGCCTGACGTCGTCGAGATCGCGCTGCAGCGCGGCAATGTCTTCCCGGGACGCCTCGAGGCTCAGTTCGAGCTCATGGTTGGCCTCCTGCATACGGCGGGTTTCCGACAGGAGGTGACGGGCCAGCACGGCAAGGCGACGGGGCTCCATGCCGGAATCGAGATCGCCGGCGGCGGTCTGCAGCGAGGCGGAGTAGGCATTCGCCGTGGTCATGGCGGAGTCGATGGCGTCGTTCATGGACTCGATGCGCGACGACATGCGCTCGGTAACGCCCGTGACCCGGGCGTTTGCCGTCTCGGCCTTGATGAACTCGTTGTACAGGCGCTCGGTGATGTCGGCGCTCGGATCGCCCTCGCGGAAGATCGAGTTGATCCGCGAATTCAGCGCCGGATTGACGCCGGTGGCATAGGTGTAGAGCAGTTCATAAAATTGCGGATAGGGCGGAACCGAGGCCCGCTGCAACAGATCCATCGCCGAGTTCGCATAACCCAGCGCCCTGCGAAATTCCTGTTCTGACACGAATGCCCCGCTTGTGTGCCGCGGCGTAATTGATGGGTCATGATGCGTATAGTCAATTAACCGCGAGTAAAAGTTGGTATTCGCGCGGCCAAAGCCCCCAAGATTCACGGGGAAATCAGAAGAAAATAACGCCTGGCGTTATATCCGCGTCAGCCGGTGCGGGTTGGACGAAGCAGGAAGGCCGGCACCGGACCGTCATTGCCGAACGGTGATTCGGGAACGACGCCCTCGACCTTGCGGCCGCTCCAATCCGGCTCGTCCTGCCGGTCGCGCCCGGACCGGTTGTCGCGGTCTCGGCGAGCGGGGCGGTCTGCATTGCGCTCGGGACGCGGGGCGCGGTCCTGCCGGGTGGACTGCTCAGGTTTGGGAGCGCGCGCGGGTTTCGCGTCGCTGGTCTCTACGTGGTCTTCAGAGTTGCTTTCCGAAGACTTTGATTCCGAGGATTTCGGGCCGGACGATCTGGCGACGCGCTCAGAGCGGCTGCCGCGGCTCATCGGGCGGCGGCGCGGGGCGTCCTCGGTCTCGGCTTGCTCATCGAGGGTGTCGGCGGCGGCGCCGGAGAGCTTGATCTCGGGGATGGTCTTCTGGATCAGCTTGCCGATGGCGTCGACATACTTGCCGTCGGCCGGGGCGACCAGCGTGTAGGCGGCGCCGGAACGGCCGGCGCGGCCGGTGCGGCCGATGCGGTGGACGTAGTCCTCGGCATGGGTGGGCACGTCGAAATTGAAGACGTGGCTGACGGCCGGGATGTCGAGGCCGCGGGCGGCCACATCGGAGGCGACGAGCAGGGTCAGCTTGTTGGTCTTGAAGGCCTCAAGCGTCTCCATGCGGCTCTTCTGATCCATATCGCCATGCAGGGCCCCGACGGAGAAGCCGTGGCGCTCGAGCGAGCGCGACAGCGTTGCGACGTCGCGCTTGCGATTGCAGAAGATGATGGCGTTGGTCAGCGCGGTTTCGCCGCGAATGAGCTGGCGGAGTGCGGCGCGCTTGTCCTCGGGCTTGGACGAGACGCGCACGAGCTTCTGCTCGATGGTTTCGGCGGTCGAGTTCTGGCGGGCAACCTCGATCTTGATCGGATCGCGGAGGAAACGGCTGGTGAGGCGCTGGATCTCGGGCGGCATGGTGGCCGAGAAGAACAGCGTCTGCCGGCGGGCGGGCAGGAGGCCGCAGATGCGCTCGATATCGGGAATGAAGCCCATGTCGAGCATGCGGTCGGCCTCGTCGATGACGAGGATGTCGACGCCGGTGAGCAGGATGCGGCCCCGCTCGAACTGGTCGAGCATGCGGCCGGGCGTGGCGATCAGCACGTCGGCGCCGCGATCGAGCACCTTGTTCTGATCCTCGAAGGAGACGCCGCCGATGAGCAGCGCAACGTTGAGGCGGTGGTTCTTGCCGTATTTCTCGAAATTCTCGTGGACCTGCGCCGCGAGTTCGCGCGTCGGCTCGAGGATGAGGGTGCGCGGCATGCGGGCGCGGGCGCGGCCCGATTCCAGCAGCGTCAGCATGGGCAGCACGAAGCTCGCCGTTTTGCCGGTGCCGGTCTGGGCGATGCCGATTATGTCCTTCTTTTCAAGGACATGCGGGATCGCCTGGGCCTGAATATCAGTGGGCTTGGTGTATCCGGACGCGGTGACCGCATCCAGCACCTTCGCGCTCAATCCAAGGCCGGTAAAGTCGTTTGCCAAATCGATGATCCGCTCAAGTAGACAGCAAAGTCGACGGGCAGCTACTTGAGGAGGTGCGGGTCGACGCGTGGTCGCAACTTCGGGCTCCGAGGAGTGGAGCTATCCGCCCGTGAGCCGATCCGAACCTCCGCCAAATCCGGGGCTCCCGCGCGACGCGAGGGGAACATAGTGGAAACCCCTTGAGAGTCAACGGGTTTCGGTGGGAATGGCGGCAGATGGTCAAGGGCAGGAGCCGGGTCCGTGCAAGTTACAGCCGAGACCAAGCTGGAACGCCCAGAGGGAGCAGAACAGCACTGGAACGTAGATCGCGCCAATTATCAGACGGCGCCACCACGTGGAAAAGAGCAGGAAGACCCCGATGATTGCCGAGACCAAGGCCAAGATAGCAGCTGTGAGTGCGAGGTTTGCGACCGAGCCTAGCCAACCACTCAAATAGAGATTTGCCGGCACCAACAGCAGGGGAACGATTAGCGCGAACAACGTACCGATGAGCAGGCGCGACGACGTTGGCGAAGCGAGAGCCACCTATATATCCAGGTCCGTTACGAAGGCCGCGTTTTCCTGGATGAAGTCGAAGCGGGCTTCGGGGCGGTTGCCCATCAGGCGTTCGACGGTGGATTTGGTTTCGTCGAGATCGTGCCGGACGCGGACCTGGAGGAGGGTGCGGGTTTTCTTGTCCATGGTGGTTTCGCGCAGGTGGACATAGGGCATTTCGCCGAGGCCCTTGAAGCGGGTGATTTCGGTCTTCTTGCCCTTGAACTCGGTCTCGATGAGCGCGTCGCGCTGCGCCTCGGTCATGGCGTAGAGCACTTTCGGCCCGGCAGTGATGCGGAAGAGCGGCGGCATGGCGAGGTAGAGGTGGCCGCCCTCGATGAGCTTGGGCATCTCCTGGAAGAAGAAGGTCATCAGCAGTGACGCGATGTGGGCGCCGTCGACATCGGCGTCGGTCATCAGGATGATCTTGTCGTAGCGCAGGTCATCTTCGCTGTAGCGGCTGCCGGTGCCGCAGCCGAGTGCCTGGATCAGGTCGGCAATGGCCTGACTGGACTGGATCTTGTCGCGCGAGGCGCCGGCGACGTTGAGGATCTTGCCACGCAGCGGCAGCACGGCCTGGCTGGCGCGATCGCGCGCCTGCTTGGCGCTGCCACCGGCCGAGTCGCCCTCGACGAGGAAGAGTTCGGCGCCCTGGGCGGCGGTCTGGGTGCAATCGGCAAGCTTGCCGGGGAGGCGAAGTTTCCTGGTGGCCGACTGGCGGTCGACTTCTTTTTCCTTCTTCCTCCGCAGGCGCTCTTCGGCGCGCTCGATCGACCAGTCGAGCAGTTTGCCGGCCTGGTTGGGCGAGGCGGCGAGCCAGTGGTCGAAGGCGTCGCGGAGGGCGTTGTCGACGATGCGGGTCGCTTCCGGGCTCGACAGCTTGTCCTTGGTCTGGCCGACGAATTCCGGTTCGCGAACGAAGACCGAGAGCATGGCGGAGCACTGGACGAGGACGTCGTCGGCAGTGATCTGAGCCGCGCGCTTGTTGCCGGTCAACTCGCCATAGCTGCGCAGGCCACGGAGCAGGGCGACGCGGAGGCCCTGCTCATGGGTGCCGCCTTCGGCCGTGGGGATGGTGTTGCAGTAGGAGTTGAGGAAGCCGTCGCCAAGACACCAGGCGATGGCCCATTCGACCGCGCCGTTCGAGCCGGGCTTGCCGACGGTGCCGGCGAAGATGTCGTCGACGATCTTGGGTTCGCCTTCGATGCGGGCGCCGAGGAAGTCCTTGAGGCCGCCCGGGAAATGGAAGCTGGCCTTGGCGGGCACATCGGCGGTGGCGAGGCTCTCGTCGCAGCTCCAGCGGATTTCGACGCCGCCGAACAGATAGGCCTTGGACCGCGTCATCTTGAACAGACGCGCGGCGGCGAAGTGGGCGTCGGCACCGAAGATTTCGGCGTCCGGGTGGAAGCGGATGGAGGTGCCCCGGCGGTTCTGCGCCTTGCCGATGGTCTCCATGGCGGTGACCGGCTTGCCGCGCGAAAACCGCTGGCGATAGAGGATCTGCTCGCGCGCGACCTCGACGACGAGATCGTCGGAGAGGGCGTTGACCACGGAAATGCCGACGCCGTGCAGGCCGCCGGAGGTCTCGTAGGCCTTGGAGTCGAATTTGCCGCCGGCATGCAGCGTGGTCATGATGATTTCGAGGGTCGAGCGGCCCGGGAATTTCGGGTGGTTCTCGACCGGTATGCCGCGACCGTTGTCGATGACGGTCAAGTAGCCATCGGCACCATAATGGACCTCGATGCGGTTGGCGTGGCCGCCGATGGCCTCGTCCATGCAGTTGTCGATGACTTCGGCGAAGAGGTGATGCAGCGCGTTGGCGTCGGTGCCGCCGATATACATGCCGGGGCGGCGGCGAACCGGCTCAAGCCCCTCCAGCACCTCGATATCGGCAGCCGAATAGGACGAGGCCGGCGCGGGGGCCGGTGTCGCACGCGGGGCAGGGGCGGGCGCGGGATCGCGCTCCGGCTTGCGGGGCTGCGGGGTATCGTCTTCGGAACCGAACAGATCTTCGATGGCCATCACGTCTCCAGACGCCGAATCGGAGGGGATTGTCGAGTATACCCGACGGAGGGCGCCGGGCGGGAAGTAAGGCGCGGCGGACGATCTGGCAACCTTGGCGCATAAAATGCCGCGACGGCCGCAGAACCGCCATGCCGGCGCCGGGGAACGCCCATGAAGATGAACGCAAGCTGAACGTCCCGGTCCGGAGCAGTTCATGGTCGGGCGGGTATTCAGGGTGCAAGCTCGCCCCAGCAGGTCCTGCCGGGGCGGCACCAGATAGAGGAGACGACCATGACTTTCGCCACTGCTTTCAAGAAGACCTCGCGCGCGGCGCTTGTTGCCCTGACCCTGGGTGCGGCCACCGTGACGGCGATGCCGGCGCAGGCGCAGTCGGGTCCGTCGTTCAATTTCGAACTCGGCATCGGCAACAATGGCAGCGGCATGTCGTTCCGCGGCGGCAACAAGAAGCCGCGCTTCGACCGCTGCATGACCAACCGCCAAGTCGAGCGCGGCCTCGAGCACTATGGCTTCGACGACGTGAACGTCGTGCGCAACCTGGGCAAGAACCGCGTGCTGGTGATCGCCGAGTGGGGCCGCCGCGACTACGCTATGAAGGTCAACAAGTGCACCGGCCGCGTCTACGACGTCGAGCGCCTGCGCCATCGCCGCGGCATGCCGGGCTTCAACTTCCAGTTCAATTTCTAGAGGTATTCGGCGGTTCCCGACCGCCGCATAGCCGATCATGCAGCGACCTCGGCCCATGGCCGGGGTCGTTTCCGTTTGGGCGCCGGCTTTCACTTTGGGAGGCAAGCGCGTCATTTTGGGGCAGCCGGTTCAGACTCCGTTTGCTTTCTTTCAGCACTTTTTTAAGCGCGGCCCCATACAGTGACAGACATACGGTTTCATGTGTCTGGAGTAGCCGTATGCGTACCGGTGATGCCGCTGGTCTTGCGTATCCTGAGACCCGAACACCGGTGCTTGCCCGAACAAGGTGGCTGCAGGCCGGATTTCATAGTTTTGCGTACCGGCTTGCCCATCTTGCGGGCGCTCGCGCCCTGCTGACGGCGATGTGCGCGGCCCTGTTCTATTTCGGCTGACGGCCGGCATGTTGCCAATGGCGCCGGCGCGCGCTAGTTCTTGGCTGTCGCAACTGGGCCGAGCTCAATGATCTGGCGCCATCCCACGGCTGAACCTGTGTTCGCCCTGCAGCAAGAGATGTTGCAGGGCTGACCGAACTGGGTCCGGACGTCCTCGTCGACTTTCCCATCAGGTCTGCCCTTTGAGGCCTGCGCCATGCAGGCCATTCACGGCAAGGCGCGTTTGCGCCCCCCAGACCAGGACGACGAACATGGGCTCGATCAGCCTAAACAATCTTTCCCTCACGCTTGGAACCGAGCTGTTCCGCAATCTCGACCTCGTGGTGTCCGATGGCGACCGCGTCGGGCTGGTGGCCGCCAATGGCGCCGGCAAGAGCTCGCTGCTCCGGATTATCGCCGGGGAACTGGAGCCCAGCGAAGGCGACATCACCCGCTCGCGCGGGCTGACCATCGGGCATGTCGAGCAGGAGGTGCCGGCCGCGCTGATGGAGCTGAGCCTCCGCGACGCGGTGGCGGCGGCGCTGCCGGCCGAGCAACGCGAAATCGAGAGCTGGCGAGCCGATGTGGCGCTGGACGGGTTCGAGACGCCCTGGGAGCTGCGCGACAGGCCGGTGGGCGCATTGAGCGGCGGCTGGCAGCGGCTGATGCTGATTGCCCGGATGTGGGTGGCCGAGCCCGATGCGCTGCTGATGGACGAGCCGACCAACCATCTCGACCTCGGCAAGATCATGGTGCTGGAGGACTGGCTGAACCGGGAGGCGCGCGGGGTGCCGATGATCGTGGCCAGCCACGACCGGGCGTTTCTCGATGCGGTGACGAACCGCACGTTGTTCCTTAGGCCCGGAACCTCGCAATTCTATCCGCTGGCGTTCAGTGCGGCGCGGACCGAACTGGCTCGGGAGGACGCGACGGTCGCGGCACGCAATGAGCGGGAGCTGAAGGAGGCGGGCAAGCTCAGGAAGCAGGCGGCGAAGCTGAAGAATATCGGGATCAACTCGGGCAGCGACCTGCTGCTGACCAAGACGCGGCAGCTCAAGGAGCGGGCGGCACAGATCGAGGAGAATGTGCAGGCCGTGCACAAGGAGCGCAGCGGCGAGATCAGGCTCAGCAATTCGGGGACGCATGCGCGGTTGATGCTGGCGCTGGAGAACCTGACGGTGGCGACGCCAACCGGCGAGGCGCTGTTCAGGATCGACAAGCTGCACATCTTCCAGGGCGACCGCATCGTGCTGCTGGGCAAGAACGGCACCGGCAAGACGCAACTGGTGCGCATGATCCACCGGGCGGTGAGTGGGGAGGTCGTCGCCGGCATAAGGGTGACGCCATCGCTGGTGGCGGGATATGCCGACCAGGAGATGAGCCAGTTGCCGGGGACGATGACGCCGGAGGAACTGATCTCGACGCAGTTCCGCCTGCCGGATGCGCGGGTGCGGAGCCTTCTCGCCGCGGCGGGCTTCGACATCGACCGGCAGGCGCGACCGATCTCGAGGCTAAGCCTGGGGCAGAAGGCGCGGCTGGGGCTGCTGGCGCTGCGGCTGACCGAGCCGAATTTCTACCTGATGGACGAGCCGACCAACCATGTCGATATCGCCGGGCAAGAGGCGCTGGAGGCGGAGCTCCTGGCGCATGGGGCCACAGCGGTGCTGGTGTCGCACGACCGCAGCTTCGTGAGGCAAGTCGGCACGCGCTATCTCGAGATCGCCGGACGGAAGCTGCGCGAGACGGAGGGGCCGGAAGGGTTCTTTGCTTCACTGGCAGCAGAGGTGAAGGCCAACACACCCTGAGAACAGAGCCTGCCGCCCGTTTAGTGCGGGCGGCAGCAATGGTCGCAATAATGAATTGTTACGCTGCATGTTACAGTAAGTAACGTATCATTCATGAGGCGGGCGTTAGCTTTCCGGGCGAAACAGCCGGGGGTGTTGTCATGTCGCTGCGACCTGACGGAAGTGCAGGGTTACAGCGTGCGCTGGAGCGACGCGACACGACACGCTACGAGGGCGGACTCGAAGGTAGTTTTTCGTTGGCTGGCGGACGTCCCGATGGCGGCGTCAGAGTATTTGCCTGTCGCATCACCAGTCTATCGGCCAATGGCATGGTGGTGACCGCGCCGGTCAACACCCATGTCGGCGAGAACGTCTTGATCGACATTGCCGGCTATGGATTGGTGCGTTGCGCGGTGCAGGCGCTGCGCGACGATGGCTTCGTGTGCAGCGTGCTGCTGGCCGACAGCCAGCGCAGCAGGCTGGCAACCTGGGTGAACTGGCTCAGGCGGCATGCCGGGCGCATCGATGGCGACCAGCGTGGCTTCACCCGTACGCGCCCGCGCGACCCAAGAACCACGATCGTGCTGGACGATGGCACGGTGCTGAGGGCGCTGATCATCGACCTGTCGCGCTCGGGCGCGGCGCTGTCGGCCGATCTGTCGCCGGAACCAGGGGCAGATCTGTTGGTGGGGCAGGTGCCCGCCAAGGTGGTCCGCGCGCTCGATGTCGGGTTCGCGGTGGTATTTGCGCGCGTGCTCAGCGCGATCGAAGCGGACACGATGGTGTCCGGGTTCGAGCCGGCGCCGCAGACGTCGCGTATGGCGGTTTGAGGCCGGCGTGTTGGGGCAAGCGGCAATGACGGATGGTGGGCGATCCGCGGTGGCAGCGCGGTTGCAGGCGGAGACGCGCTTCATCGGCGACGTGATGGGCAGCTATGTGCTGGCGTCCCGGATGGATGAGAGCGGACCACGGGCGTTTGCCTGCCGCGCCCGCAGCATTTCGGCGAGTGGCGCGGTGGTGAGCGCACCGGTGAAGGGCGCGGTCGGCGATCGGCTGACGGTGAATTTCGAGGATGTCGGGCTGCTGCGCGGCACGATCTCGCGGCTGCTGCCTGATGGGTTTGCCGTCGCCTTCGACGCTGAGAGTGCCGACCGGGAGGCACTAGGCGCACGGATCAGCTGGCTGAAACGGCGGGCATTGAAAGCAGTGAGCGACCGGCGGGTGCACAAGCGGGTGCTGCCGCGCGAGACGCGGGCCAAGCTGATCATCGGTGGCGGCAAGCGGATCGACTGCATGCTGATCGACATGTCGCGCTCGGGCGTCGCGGTATCGGCGGATGTGGTGCCCAAGCTGGGGACGGTGGTGGCGGTCGGCTCGGTGCCGGGGCAGGTGATCCGGCATTTCGAGTGCGGATTTGCAGTGCAGTTCTATGAATTGCGCGACCTCGACACGCTAGAGGGGCTGCTGACGCTGGCGACGGACGCCGACCGGGCGCTGGCCAAGGAAGTGCTGGGGTTCGACCTCACAAGCCGCGAGTAGTGGCTGGTCGCGAAGCGGCGCCCGCTTCGCCGCGCCTTTGGCAGCACTTGCGGTAGTTTGCTGCTAAGCAATTGATTCACAACACTAATGTGACATTTTGCGTTGCGCGTCCAGCGCAAATCACTCAGCATCGTTCGGTCTGGATCACTTCGCCGTCTGGTAGAAGCGGCGGAGGAATCCAAGGCTTTGCTTTGTCGCGCTTTCAAACCGGAAGGGCCTGCAACTGTTCCTGAAAGCGCTTGATGACCGGAGGTGCCCATGGGTGTGTTACACGTCCCCGAGATGCGCAATGAGGGTTTTGGACTGACGACGGCGCGCATCATCTATCGCCTGCCCGACAACCCGCTGCTGCTGCAGGACTATGTCTGGCAGGAGTACGACCTGTTCCCGCAGTTCCCGACGCTCAGGAAGTTCCTGGCGTTCTGGGAAGAGCAACTGGAAGGGCCGCTGCATTCGGTGACGGTGGCGCACCAGCGGCTGATCCGGCCGGTGGAGCTGACGCACAGTTTGCACTGAGGGTGTTTGCCCACCAGAATCTTGTGGGCAGTGCAACGACCGAAGGCAAAAAGAGACCCCTCATCCGCCCTTCGGGCACCTTCTTCGCCTTCGATCGCGCCACCGGCGCGATCGATCGCTGCGCGACCGGCTCGAAGTCCCGCAAGGGGAGAAGGCGGTCCCCACTGACACCTGAGTCAGAGGGGCGGCTTAGGTTCCCAGCGCGGCGGCGATGGCTTTGGCCTGGGCCGCGAGTTCGGCGTCGTCGGCCTTGCTGCCGCCGTGGCGTCCGAGTTCCACGCCGTCATAGACCGGGATGACGTGGAAGTGCAGGTGGAAGACGGTCTGGCCGGCCGGGGCTTCGTTGAACTGGGCGATGCGGACGCCGTCGGGCTCGAGAGCGGCCATCACGGCGCGGGCGAGACGCTGCACGTGGCCGATGGTACGGGCCAGGACCTCCGCATTGGCGTCGAGGATGTTACGCGACGGCGTCTTGGGGATGATGAGCAGGTGGCCCTTCGATTGCGGGAAGATGTCCATCATCACGAGCACGTCGGCGTCCTCGTAGACCTTGTGGCAGGGGATCTCTCCCTTGATGATCTTGGCGAAGATATTGCCGTGGTCATAAGCGGTCACGAGGCTGCTCCCAGATATTCGTCATCGGCGAAGGCGTTGCCGGGGTAGTTTTCGATGGATTCCTCGACGATGTCGGCGGCAAGGCCTGTGCCATCCTCCTGGCGCAGGCGTTCGCCGAGCGCTTCGGCGGCGACCGCGAAGGAGCGATCGGTGGCGAGTTCGTCGAGCGCGTGGGCGAGGATGGTGGGGGTGAGCTTGCGCAGGCGCACTGGGGACGGACCGCAGCCCAATTCGAAGACGCGGCGTCCCCAATAGGGCTGGTCGAAGAATTGCGGGACGACGAAGGTCGGCTTGCCGGCGTAGAGACCCGCATAGGTGGTGCCGGCGCCGCCATGATGGACGACGGCCTTCATCAGCGGGAACAGCTTGGTGTGGGGCGCCTTGTCGATGGTGTAGACGGTGTCCGGCAGATCCTCGGACTTGATGCCGCCCCAGCCGCGGCCGACGACCGCGCGGCCACCCCAGGCCCTGAGGGCCTTGGTGACGATTTCGGTGTTGCGCTGGGCGCCCCAGGGCATGGAGCCGAAGCCGAGATAGACGGGGGCCTCGCCGGCATCGAGGAAGGCACGGAACGCGGCGTCCGGCTCCCAGCCGGTGATGTCGTCGAGCCGCCAGAAGCCGGTGACAACGGTGGTTTCGGGCCAGTCGAGCGGGCGGGGCGAAATGACGGGGGAATAGGCGTGCAGCGCCGGGATCGGTTCGCCGCGGGCGTTCTTCTGGAAGCCGCTGCGCTTGCGGCTGCGCAGCCCAAGCAGCTTGGTGCGCATCTTGTCGCGCGGGAAGTCATAATAGGATTGGTGTGCGGCCTGGACGACGTAGCTCAGCCGGTTGAACAGCGGATCGAGGCTGATGCGGTTGAACAGCGGCTCGGGCGTCGCACCCTCGTAGCCGAAATAAGGGAACTCGCCCGTTGAGTTGATCGGCTGGAAGGCGGTCATGATGGCCGGGATATCGAGAGCTTCTGCGACATCCACGGCGAAATTGGTGGTCTGGTGGAAGATGATGGCGTCGGCATCCTGCACGGAATCCCACAGGTAGCGGCAGGCGACCTTGAGGATCTTCTGGCCCTCGCGCAGCAGCTTGGGGGCGTAGAGCAGGGAGTTCTTGGCCATCACGGTGTCGAACTGCGACTGGCGCAGGAAGGCCTGGATGTCGCTGCCCAGCGACTGGAAGGCGAGGCCGTGCTGGGTGACGAAGGCTTCGAAGTCGGCGGTGGTGGCGAGCAGCACGGAGTGGCCGCGCTTCTGCAAGGCGAGCGCGAGCGCCACAAAGGGCTGGATATCGCCCATCGTCCCGATAGCGGCGATCGCTATACGCTTGCTCATCAAGTCTCCCTCGTCCGGCCGTTTTTTCGGCAGTGCTCCGCATCGACGCCGAAGATGGCGGCGATAGGGCGGCCGGTTGCGCGCGGTTCAGCAATCATACCTTGTCCCACGAGGCAATGGGAGAGGCGCCGCTATGAACCATCGGATGGTTCACCCGGCCGGGCCCCCTTGCGGAAGGGGGTGTAGCGATCCAGCACCTCCTGGTCGCGGGCGACGGAGGCGCGCTCGGCGGCAACGAAACGGGCCACGGCGTCGCGGAGGCCGGGATGGGTGATCCAGTGGAGGCTGCGGGTGATGGTGGGCTCATAGCCGCGGGCCAGCTTGTGCTCGCCCTGGGCGCCGGCTTCGACGACCGAGAGGCCGTGGGCGATGGCGTAGTCGATGGCCTGGTAGTAGCAGAGCTCGAAATGGAGGAACGGCACTTCGCGGGTCGCGCCCCAGTAGCGGCCATAGAGCCGGTCGTGGCCGACGAGGCTGAAGGTGCCGGCCACCGGTTCACCGCCACCATAGGCGAACATCAGGACGATGCGGTGGGCCATGGCCTCGGAGAGCAGCGAGAAGAAGCTGCGGGTGAGATAGGGGCGGCCCCACTTGCGGCTGCCGGTATCCTGATAGAACTCGAAGAACTGGTCCCACACGGTTTCGGTGAGGTCGGCGCCGGTGAGCCAGCGCACGGTGATGCCGTCGGCGAGGGCATCGCGGCGCTCGCGACGCGTAACCTTGCGATGACGGGATGACAGGGTTTCGAGGTAGTTCTCGAAGCTCGCAAAGCCGTGGTTGTAGAAGTGGTACTGGGTGTCGTTGCGCACCAGCCAGCCGGCGTCGCGGGCCAGGGTTTCGTCGGTCTCGTCGGCAAAGGTCATGTGCGCCGAGGAGATGTCGTTGCGACTGGCGAGGCCGGCGACGGTGTCGATGAGGGCGCGGCGGACTTGATCGGTGCGGGCAAGCAGGCGCGGGCCGGTGACCGGGGTGAAGGGCACGGCGCATTGCAGCTTCGGATAGTAACTGCCGCCGGCGCGCTCGAAGGCGTCGGCCCAGCCGTGGTCGAAGACATATTCGCCCTGCGAGTGTGACTTCATATAGAGCGGCATGATGCCGGCGATGTCGCCGGAGGGCTGGCTGAGGACCAGGTGCTGCGGTTGCCAGCCGGTGCGGTGGGTGGCCGAGCCGGAGCGTTCGGCGGCGAGGAAGAAGGCGTGCTCGAGGAAGGGATTGTCGGGCACGCCATCGTGACCGGGCGCGAGCGCGTTCCAGACGTCGGCCGGGATGTCGGCGACGGAGTTGACGACACTGGCGCTCAGCTCGAGATCAGGCACCTTGTGGATCGAACCCTTCGAAAACGATCTGGTCGGCCTTGCCGACGGTGGCGAGGGCGGCGTTGGGGGTCTTGATGGTCCAGGCCGTGACGGGCACGCCCAGGGCCCGGAAGAAACGGACGGCCGGCAGATCCAGATCCTCTGCGCGGCAGGAAATGAAGTCGAAACGCGTCATCGGCCAGTGCAGCAGATGGCGCAAGGCGAAGCGGCGGCTGGCGGAAAGGCCGGTGTCCCAGTCGGGTACATTGTAGCCATAGGTGACGATGCCGAGCGGCATGTTGGCACCACGCCGCCTGAGGGCGATCAGAAGATTCGGATCGAAGCTCTCGATGGTGACAGGTCCGCGATAGGGGCGGAGGGCGTCGAGCACGGTCTGGGCCAGCATCTGGGTGGCACCGTCGGTCGGCTGCTGCTTGAGTTCGATCTGCAGCAGCACGCGGCCGGCGACCTGGGCGAGAAACTCGGTGAAGCGCTGCGGGGCCTCGCCCCTGGCGCTGCCGCGCAAGGGGGTCGCGGCGATCTCGGCCATGTCGCGGGCATTGGACGGCCCGGTAAGCGTGGTCAGGCGCTCGAAATCGTCGTCGTGGAAAATGTACGGCACGCCGTCGCGGCTGAGCTGGACGTCGCATTCGATCGTGTAGCCCCGCACGATGGCGGCCGCGAAGGCGCTGGGGCTGTTCTCGATGACGCCTTGGGCGGCGTCGTGGAAGCCGCGATGGGCAATAGGGCGGTCGAACAAGGGCTTGGGCATGGGTCGCTCTGCATATGGGAGTAGGGAGGCGCTGCCGCTAGCACCTCCCCGTGACAATCCCGCGTCGCGCGCTGTCAGTCCTCGACTTCGATAATGCCTTCGACTTCGACGGCGGCGCCGAGGGGCAGGGCGGCCATGCCGATGGCGGAGCGGGCGTGACGGCCATTATCGCCGAGCACGCCGACGATAAGGTTGGACGCGCCATTGGCCACGAGGTGGTGCTCGGCGAATTCGGGGGTCGAGGCGACGAAGACGGTGAGTTTGAGCACGCGCTTGACCTTGGTGAGGTCGACGCCGGCGGAATGGACGATCTGGCTGAGGAGATTGACCGCGGCCAGTTCGGCGGCATTGCCGCCCTGGACGACGTTCATGGTGTCGCCGAGCCGGCCCGTGACCGGGCCGTTCTCGTTGGAGGAAATCTGGCCCGAAATGTAGACGATGTTGCCGGTCCGGGTGACGGGGATATAGGTCGCGACCGGGGCCTTCGGCATCGGCAGCTCGTAGCCGTATTCGCGGAGCTTATCGAGGGGGGAGGTCATCTGGCTTCTCTTGGGGTTCGGGTGATTCCTGGTCGCGGCTTTGCCGCGCCTTATGTCGTTCATACAGCTTTCCACGGATGACTGCATCCTTGCCGAAGCGGGCACGCAGCTTATCCATGGCGCGCTCTGCCGCAGCGTTGCGCGCCACCTCGGGGGCAATCAGGTCGACCGGGTCGCTGCCATCGGCAGCGGAGAGCCCGGAAATCCCGATGCCGATAAGGCGATAGGCGGTGCCATCGAGCTCACGTGTCAGCAATTGCAGGCCGGTCTCGTAGAGGATGCCGGCGAGCTGGGTGGGCATGACGAGATGCCGCGCCCGGGTGCGGAGGCGGAAGCCGGCGGATTTCAGTTTCAGCGTGACGGTGTCGCCGACGATTCCCTTGGCCTTGAGTCGCTCGGAGAGCCGTTCGCAGAGCGCGAGAAGTTCGACGCTGAGCGTGTCGAAATCGCGGAGGTCGGTGTTGAAGGTGGTTTCGCTCGAGACCGATTTCATCTCGCCGTCGATGGCGACCGGGCGGGTGTCCTCGCCACGCGCCAGGCGCGCGAGGCGGGCGCCGGTCTCGCCATAGCGGCGCATCAGCACTTCGGGCTCGACGGCCTGGAGCTGGCCGATGGAATGATAGCCGTCGCGCTTGAGGGTTTCGGCGAAGACCTTGCCGACACCGTAGATCATTTCCACCGGCTGGCGGGCGAGGAAGTCGCGGGTTTCGGCGCGGCCGATGACGGCGAAGCCGCGCGGCTTGTCGAGATCGGAAGCGATCTTGGCGAGGAACTTGTTGTGGCTGAGACCGACCGAGATGGTGACCCCGATCTCGGTTTCGACCTTTCGGGCGAAGCGGGCGAGCATGGCGGCCGGATGGGCCCGATGCAGCGCCTCGGTGCCGGACATGTCGAGAAAGGCTTCGTCGATGGAGAGCGGTTCGACCAGCGGGGTCAGGTTGTCCATCATGGCCCGGATCTGGCGGCTGACGGCCACGTATTTGGCCATGTCGGGCTTGATGATGACGGCGTCGGGACAGAGCTGGCGGGCCTTGAACATCGGCATGGCCGAGCGGACGCCGAACTGGCGGGCGATATAGCAGCAGGTCGAGACGACGCCGCGAACGCCACCGCCGATGATCAGCGGCTTGTCGGCGAGGGACGGGTCGTCGCGCTTTTCCACCGAGGCATAGAAGGCGTCGCAATCGACATGGGCGATGGCGAGGTCGGCCAGTTCGTCATGGGCCACCAGACGCGGCGAGCCGCAGGACGGGCAGCGCGCCGGCGGCGCTCCATCGATCCAGGTTCCGCACTGGCGACAGAGCGCCTGCACGGTCAGCCCGAGGGATTGAGCCGAGCCCAGACGCGCATGAAATCGTCGGGGCCGAAGCCGTTATTGGCGCAGAGCGCCAGCAGCAGCGGTTCGTTGGTGGCGAAATAGTCGATCAGACCACGGGCCAGCTGGTCACCGCCGACCGCGCGGCGCAAGGCATCCGGCGAATAGCCGGTCATGGTCATGAATTCGGCAAGCTGATCGGGCGACTCGGCCAAATGATGCAGGCACAGATCACCCAGATGGGCAGGGGTAAGCTCAATTGACTTGGGCACGGACTCGGAGCCCTGTTGTGGCTTTGGTAATGGGCCGCATGCTAGCGGTCTTCGCGGCCGAGTACGAGGCCACCCGATGCGAAAACCGAGCAGGTCACGCTGAATAATATGCCCAAGACCGTAATGATCGTCGAAGACAACGAGCTGAACATGAAGCTCTTCAACGATCTGTTGGAGTCGCGTGGTTATGCCGTGGTGCAGACCCGCAGCGGGCTCGAAGCGCTGGACCTGGCGAGGGCGCATCGGCCGGACCTGATCCTGATGGATATCCAGCTTCCCGAGGTGTCCGGGCTGATGGTCACCAAGTGGCTGAAGGAAGACGACGAGCTGATGTCGATTCCGGTGATTGCGGTCACGGCCTTTGCCATGAAGGGCGACGAAGAGCGAATCCGGCAGGGCGGTTGCGAGGGTTACATCTCCAAACCGATCTCCGTACCTCACTTTTTGGAAACCATTGCCCGATACATTGGACCGGCCAACTAGCTGGCATCCGGGCGCATCTCCCGAAAATCTGCGAGGCACTGTTGCGAGGCTTGGGCGCGTGACGGCACGTGTGCTGATCGTTGACGATATTCCGACCAATGTCCGCCTGCTCGAGGCGCGGCTTTCGGCGGAGTATTTCGACGTCGTGACGGCCGTTTCCGGACCCGAGGCGCTGGCGCTGTGCGAAGCGGGCAATATCGACATGATCTTGCTCGACGTGATGATGCCCGGCATGGACGGTTTCGAGGTCTGCCGCCGGCTGAAGGCCAACCCGATCACCTCCCATATCCCGGTGCTGATGGTGACGGCACTCGACCAGCCGTCGGACCGCGTGCACGGGCTGGAAGTCGGGGCGGACGATTTCATCACCAAGCCGGTCGACGATGTGCAGCTGTTGGCGCGAGTACGCAGCCTGCTGCGGCTCAAGGCGCTGACCGACGAATTGCGGGCGCGGGCGCGGACCGGGCAAATGATCGCCATGGAGGAGGCCGCCGAGGCCATCCAGGCGATCAGCGCCGAGAACGGCAAGCTGCTGGTGGTCGATACCGACCCTCGGCAGGCCGAGCGGATCAGAAGCTATCTGGCGCAGAGCCACAGTGTCGACGTGCTGACCGATCCGGCCGATGCGGCGATGGCCGTCAGCGATGGCGGCTACGAGGTCGTCCTGGTGTCGATGAGCCTCAACAATTTCGACCCGCTCCGCGTGTGCTCGCAGGTGCGGACCGCTGAGCAGACGCGGATGCTGCCGATCATCCTGATCGCCGAGGAGGCGGACCGGCCGCGGGTGGTGCGCGGGCTCGACCTGGGCGTCAACGATTTCATCATGCGTCCGGTGGAGCGCAATGAGCTGCAGGCGCGGGTGAAGACGCAGATCCGGCGACAGCGCTATGCGATGCAGCTGCGCCAGAGCGTCAACAATACCATGGCGCTGGCGGTGACCGACGAGCTGACCGGGCTCTACAACCGCCGCTATTTCGACCGGCACCTGGCCCTGATGCTGGCCAAGGCGCAGGAGCAGCAGCGCGACATGGCGCTGATGCTGATCGACATGGACTACTTCAAGGCGGTCAACGATACGCATGGTCATGCGGTGGGCGACGCGGTGTTGCGCGAGTTTTCGGATCGGCTGCGCCGCAATATCCGCGGTGTGGATCTGGCCTGCCGCTTCGGTGGCGAAGAGTTCGTGGTCTTGATGCCAGATACCGACTTCAACCAGGCGCAACTGGTGGCCGAGCGCGTGCGGTCGGCCGTGTCGGAACGGTCCTTCGATGCAAATACGGGCCGCTCGCTGGCCGTTACGGTTTCGGTTGGCGTGGCGCTCAACGAAGGGGCAGGCGATACGCCCGACGAGCTGCTGAAGCGCACCGATATTGCGCTCTATCGCGCCAAGCGCGAAGGCCGTAACCGCGTGGTGTTCGACGCCGCGTAACAGTGGAGGCGAACAGTCCCTGCCTCTATTAGGGTTAACAATTAGTTACGTTTTGTTGCGCCTGTTTCGGGCTGCCGTGCAATTGGCTAGAGAAGGGCCAACAGCACAGCGCGGACAAGTTTGCGCTGTCAAACAAACCCTACGTTCTCCTCAGGTCCGCCGCAACTCCTGAGCGCGTAGGGAGGTTGGTCCGTTGCGGTCAAGAGTGGCCTCTTCGATATACCGCAGCGGACCAGCCGCTTATTAAGCCCAGCGTTGTTTCAGGGATGTTTCCCAGGAACGGTGCGAAGCTCCAAAACTCAACGCCCGTTCCCACGATAGGGGGCGGGCGTTTTCGATTCGTTATGCCGGAAATAACAAAGCCCCGCACAAGGCGGGGCTCGGTATTGTGTGCCTGGAAGCGGCGACTTATTTGATCTTGGCTTCCTTGAACTCGACGTGCTTGCGCACAACCGGATCGTACTTCTTGAAGCTGAGCTTCTCGGTCTGGGTTCGGGAGTTCTTCTTGGTGACGTAGTAGTAGCCGGTGTCGGCAGTCGACACGAGCTTGATCTTGAGCGAGACGGCTTTGGCCATGATTCACGTTCCTTGAAACGAGCTGCCGCGCGGGTGGCGCGCGGCACGAAAACTGTTGGCCATCCGGCCCGGTCGAATTGTGGCGCAAACTACGGATTTGCGGCCGATTGTCAAGCACGTCGCCGGACGACGTGCGGGGCGTGCGATCAGTCGATGGCGCCGGGGCGGCGCAGAGGGTCGAAGCCGTGCATGTAGGTGGCCCATTGCAGCGCCACCACCATGCCCTTGATGGAGGGCAGCATGGCGAGCGGCAAGAGGATGGAGGCCGGAACCATGGTCCAGACATAGAACATCGGGTCCACCGGGCCGCTCATTTCGGCATGGAGCATCCAGCCGACCAGCAGGTGGCCGACGATGAAGATGGCGATGTAGGGCGGGAAATCGTCGGCGCGGTGGAAACGATACTCCTCGCCGCAGGCGTCGCAATGGTCGACGACCTTGAGATAGGAACTGTAGAGCTTGCCCTTGCCGCAATGCGGGCAGCGGCACATGGCGCCGCGGGCCAGGGCCCGTAGCAGCGGACGCTCGGCGCGGGTCGATTCGATATGAGCGGGCATTCTATCTCTTCCTTCGCGACAGCTTGCGGTAGGGCGCTGGCTTCGCTTTGCCCCTAGATGGTCCTTTGCCGCTGCGGCGGCCAGATGACGGATCGCCGCGGCTGCCCTCGCTGAGCAGTTCGAAGCGCAAAGCGCCGGCAACGGGGGCAACCTCGAGCAGGCGGACTTCGACGGTGTCGCCGATGCGGAAAGTTTCGCCGGTGCGGTCGCCGACCATTGCCTGCATCTCTTCGACGAAGCGGTAGTAGTCGGCGCCGAGGGTGGAGGCGGGGATGAAGCCGTCGGCGCCGGTATCGGCGAGGCGGCAGAAGAGGCCGGAGCGGGTGACGCCGGAGATGCGGGCGGTGAAACGCGCGCCGATGCGATCGGCAAGGAATTGCGCCAGCAGGCGGTCGACGGTTTCGCGTTCGGCCAGCATGGCGCGGCGCTCGGTGGACGAGATGTGCTGGGCGATGCCGGGGAGCTTGGCGAGCTCGGGCTCGGTAAGGCCGTCGCTCCCCAGATCCAGCGCGCGGATCAGGGCGCGGTGGACGATCAGGTCGGCATAGCGGCGGATGGGCGAGGTGAAGTGGGCGTAGCGATCGAGATTGAGGCCGAAATGGCCGTAGTTCTCGGCGGCATACTCGGCCTGGGCCTGGGTGCGCAGCACGATCTCGCTGACCTGCTGGATCTTGCCGCCTTCGCGGGCCTTGTCGAGGATGCGGTTGAAATCGGCAGGGCGCACGGCATCGGATTTCGGGGCCGGCAGCGAGAGCGATGACAGGAAGTCGCGCAGGGCGACGAGCTTTTCGTCGCTGGGCGTGTCGTGGACGCGGTAGAGCAGGCCGGTGCGGTGCTTTTCCAGCGTTTCGGCGGCCGCGACATTGGCGGCGATCATCATTTCCTCGATGAGGCGATGGGCATCGAGCCGCTCGGGAACGTGGACGTCGCGGACCATGCCGTTTTCGTCGAGCAGGATCTTGCGCTCGGGCAGATCGAGGTCGAGCGGACCGCGCTGGTCGCGGGCCTTGGCCATGGCGGCATAGGCGGCCCAGAGGGGGCGCAGGATCGGCTCAAAAATCGGGCCGGTGGTGTCGTCGGGCTTGCCGTCGATGGCGGCCTGGGCCTGCTGGTAACTGAGTTTGGCGGCCGAGCGCATCAGGATGCGGTGGAAGCTGTGGCGGCGCTTCCGGCCATTGGCGTCGAAGACCATGCGGACGGCGAGGGCAGCGCGGTTCTCGCCCTGTTTCAGCGAGCATAGGTCGTTGGAGATGCGCTCGGGCAGCATGGGGACCACGCGGTCGGGGAAATAGACCGAGTTGCCACGCAGGTACGCCTCGCGATCGAGTGCGGTGCCTGGGCGGACATAGGCGGCGACATCGGCGATGGCGACGGTGACGAGATGGCCGCCGGGATTGGCCGGGTCGCTGTCGGGCTCGGCATAGACGGCGTCGTCATGGTCCTTGGCATCGAAGGGGTCGATGGTGATCAGCGGCAGGTCGCGCCAATCCTCGCGACCCTTGAGCTGCGCCTCGGTGGCGGCGCCGGCCTCGGCGAGGACGCCGGTTGGGAAGCGGTAGGGGATATCGAGGGAGTGGATGGCGATCATCGAGACCGCGCCCTCGGACTTGGGGTTGCCGATGACATTGACGACCCGGGCGCGCGGAATCATCAGCCGGCCGCGCAGCTTGACCTCGACCTCGACGAGGTCGCCATCGCGGGCGTCGCCGAGTTCGCCGGCCTCGATGCGCATCTCCTTGCCCTTGCGGTCGACGGGGATGAGGCGGGCGCCATCCTCGTCGCGCCGGACGATGCCGATCTCGCCGCGGCGCGGCTTGTCGAGGATCTTCATCGGCTTGGCGGTGTAGTTCGGGATCTCGCCGTCGCCGGCATCGATGCGCGCGAGGATGCGGTCGCCGGGCGCGGGGGCGATGCGGGTGTGGCGCGAGGCTTTGATGGCGACGCGCGGGCGCTCGCCTTCCTCGGCCTCGTTCCAGTTGGCGGGGAAGGCGTGGAGGTTGTCGGGATCGGCGTCGGACGGGATGTCGAGAACGGTGACGGCGGGGAGGGCGGCGGTGCGCCGTATTTCCTTGCGGTTGCGGGTCAGGTGGCCTTCGCCTTCGAGCTGCTTCAAGAGCTGGCGGAAGGGATTGCGCTGGTCGCCGCGCACGCCGAAATGTTTGGCGAGGTCGCGCTTGCCATCGAGGGCGGGATTGTCGCGCATGGCCGCGAGGATCGCCTCGCGCGAGGGCAGCTCACCATAGGTGAAGGCGTGCTCCCTGGAGGTGGCGGCAGTTGGCGCGGGGTCTTTGGCTTTGGCCATTTTCGGCTTTCGTTGCATGTCGCATAGATAGGGCGAGACGGGCCGCTTGCCAAATCGCCTCGCCTGCCGGGCGCAAAACGTGTCAGGTTTTGCCGACAGTGAAACGAGTCCGGTGCCCATGACCATTCCATTCTTCGACGGCCACAACGATACGCTGCTTCGTCTGCTCGAGCATGGCAGTCCGGACAAGGAGCGGCTGTTCATCGAGGGGACGGCGGACGGGCACCTGGATCTGCCGCGCGCCAAGGCTGCGGGGATGGTGGGCGGATTCTTCGCGATGTTCCCGCCGCCGGTGAAGCCGGCGCCGGGCGGCGCGCCGCAGCAACCCAACTTTGCCAGCGGCGAGTTGCCGCCGGAGTTGGGTCTGGCCGATGCCCAGGCCTCGACGAACGGGATGGCGGCGATTCTGTTGCGGCTGGAGCGGTTGGGCGTGCTGGATGTCTGCCGTTCGGCAGCGGAGATCCGGGCGGCCATTGCCGGGGAGCGGTTGGCGGCGATCTTTCATATCGAAGGCGCCGAGGCGATCGACACGAAGTTCCAGTCGCTGGAAGTGCTCTATGCGGCGGGGTTGCGCTCGATCGGGATCACCTGGAGCCGGGCGAATGCGTTTGGGACCGGGGTGCCGTTCCGGCACAATGCCGATCCCGATATCGGGCCGGGGCTGACGGCGGCGGGCAAGGACCTGGTGCGGCTCTCCGACGAGATGGGCGTGATGATCGACCTGTCGCATCTCAATGCGGCGGGTTTCCGCGACGTGGCGGCGCTGTCGACAAAGCCGCTGGTCGCCACGCATTCGAATGTGCATGCGATCAGCCCATCGACGCGCAACCTGACCGACTGGCAGCTGGCGGCGATCCGCGACAGCGGCGGGGTGGTGGGGCTGAACTATGCGGTGGTGTTCCTGAGGCCGGATGGGGCGGCCAATGCGGATACCGGGCTCGACGTGATGATGCGCCATCTCGATGCGCTGCTGGAAGCGGTGGGCGAGGATGGCGTGGTGCTGGGCTCGGACTTCGACGGCGCGCGGATACCGGCGGCGATCGGGGACGTGACCGGCGTGCCAAGACTGTTCGAGGCGATGCTGGCCAAGGGCTATGGCGAGACGCTGGTGCGGAAGATCGCGCTCGACAACTGGCTGGGGCTGCTGGAGCGCACGCTTTAGGCGGAAGGGAGCCAGCGAGGGACCAGATCGCTCGCTGACCGTGGGCGTGGAGCGGGCTTCTCAGGCCGCGAGACCGTGTGTGGCCTCGAACCGGCGCCAGCCATCCTCGATGGCCGGCAGGATTGCGACGAGTTCGAAATAGGGCTTGGCGAAGATCGGGGAGTCGCGCAGGCGCTCGAAGGTGTCGTTGGCCTCGGTGGGGTTGGTGTTCTCCAGCACCCAGATGTCCGAACACATGGCCGAGAAGGCTTCGCAGTCGAACTGCCGGACCACCAGACCTTCCGGCAGGCTGGCGGCGACGGTTTCGGCGATGTCGCGTCGTTCCCCATGACTGAGGGAGAGGAAGCTGGGAAGCGCCTTGATCAGGACGAACAGGGTTAGCGGGGCGACGGCACCCCCGGATGTCATTTTGTGCCTCTTGGCTGGTCAGCGGGGGTCGACGCGGCTATAATCCGAGCAAATGCTCGGGTTCTCAACTCGCATTCCAGCTGGTGCCTTCTTATGACCGCCGCCGTCCCCGAACCCCGGAAAACGCCGCAACAGGCCAGATCTCGCGCCACCTGCGCCGCCATCGTCGAGGCCGCAGCTCGCATTCTGGAGACCGACGGCGACGACGGGCTGACCACCAATCGCGTTGCGGAGGTGGCCGGGGTTTCGATCGGCACGCTCTACCAGTATTTCCCTGACAAGCTTGCGATCGTGATGGACCTGATCCGGCGCGAACGTGCGGCGATGCTGGAGGAGCTGCGGATGATCGGCGACGACGCAGCGGACCCGTTGAGCGAGATGCTCGATGCGGCGATCCGGCACCAGTTCGCCCGCCCGAAAATGGCGCTGGCGCTGGAACGGCTGGAAGCAGCCTTTGGGCTCGACGAGGAGAACAGGGCGCTTGCGGCGGCCGTCGCTGAGGAGGGGCAGCGGCTGCTGCGCGCCCAATGGGGATCTTTGTCGCCGCTGGCCGTAGCCGACGCGATTGCCATTGCCCGGGCGCTGATCAACGGGGCCGCCGACGGCAGCCTGTCAGCTGAGGACCTCAAGCAACGGCTGATCAGGGCGGTCGGTGGCTATCTGCTGCCGGAAGATGCGGCCAGGGGCATGCGCTGAACGGCCGGCACTTTCGGTCGCGGTCGCCCCTCGCCAGCAGCCATCGACTGACAACTGGGTCGCACATCCGCCGGCCAGGGCCGACGCGCGGGCCTCTGGCTAGAACGGCGCGTCTTCGTCGGCGAGGGCGGGTTTGGCCGGCTTCTTGGTGGCAGGCTTCTTGGCGGCGGTCGACTTGGCCGCGGGCTTCTTGGCGGCTGCCGTCTTGGTCGCCGGTTTCTTGGCGGCGGCCTTCTTTGCCGGGGCCTTCTTTGCCGGAGCCTTCTTTTTCGGAGCGCTGCCGGCCTTGGCGGTGATCAGTTCGAGGGCCTGCTCGAGGGTAACCTCTTCGGGCTTCAGCGTCTTGGGCAGGGTGGCGTTGACCTTGCCCTGATTGACGTAGGGGCCGTAGCGGCCGGGGCGGACGGTGATCGGGCCGGCTTCGTGCTCGAAGGTCTGGATGGCCGTCGGCGTGCCACGCGCGCCCTTGCCGAAGCGACCGCCGCCGGCGGCCTTCTGGGCGAGGAGATCGACGGCACGGTTGAGGCCGACGGTGAAGACCTCCTCGACGTCGGGCAGGTTGGCATAGGTGCCGTCATGCAGGATGAAAGGTCCGTAGCGGCCGATGCCGGCGCTGATCGTCTTGCCGGTTTCCGGATGGTCGCCGACGACGCGCGGCAGGGTGAGGAGCTGCAGGGCGCGTTCGAGGGTGAGGCTGTCCGGTGTCCAGCCCTTGGGCAACGAGGAGCGCTTGGGCTCGGGCCCATCGCCGAGCTGGACATAGGGGCCGAAGCGGCCGGATTTCAGCAGCACGTTGAGGCCGCTTTCCGGGTCGACGCCGAGAATGCCGTCACCGGCAGCGGCGCTTTCGGCGCCGGAGGCGGCGTCCGACAGCTGCATGGTGTGCTTGCACTCGGGATAGTTGGAGCAGCCGATAAAGGCGCCGAACTTGCCGAGCTTCAGCGAGAGCTGGCCGGTGCCGCAGGTGGGGCAGCGGCGCGGATCGGAGCCGTCGGCCCTGGGCGGGAAGATGTGGTCCTTGAGCGACTCATTGAGCGCGTCGAGCACTTCGGAGACGCGCAGATCCTTGATGTCGTCGGTCTGGCGGGTGAAGTCGATCCAGAACTCGCGCAGCACGTCCTTCCAGTTGAGGGCGCCGGCGGAGATTTCGTCGAGCTTTTCCTCAAGGCCGGCGGTGAAGCCATATTCGACCAGCTTGGCGAAGAAGTTTTCAAGGAAGGCGGTGACGATGCGGCCGCGATCCTCGGGGATCAGCGTGCGCTTTTCCAGACGGACATAGTTGCGGTCCTGGAGGACCGAGATGGTCGCGGCATAGGTGGAGGGCCGGCCGATGCCGAGCTCTTCCATCTTCTTGATGAGGCTCGCTTCGGTGTAGCGCGCCGGCGGCTGGGTGAAATGCTGCTCGATCAGCGCTTCTTCGAGCTTGGGGCGGTCGCCGACGGCGAGCGGCGGCAGCTCGCGGCTGTCCTCGTCATCCTCGGCATTGGGATCGCGGTCTTCCTTCGCCTCGACGCCGTAAAGGGCGAGGAAACCGGGGAAGGTGACGACGGAACCGACGGCGCGGAGCGCGATGTCGCGGCTGGTGGCAAAGACGGTAATGTCCGCGGTGGTGCGCTCGATCTCGGCCGCACGCATCTGGCTCGCGAGAGTGCGCTTCCAGATCAGCTCGTAGAGCCGGTGCTGGTCGGCATCGCCGCGCAGGGTGTCAGGGTGACGGAACAGATCGGTCGGACGAATGGCCTCGTGCGCTTCCTGAGCGTTCTTGGCCTTGGTCTGATAGAGGCGGGGCTTTTCGGGCAGGTAGTCGGCGCCGAACTGCTTGACGATCGAGCGCCGGGTCTGATCGATGGCCTCGGGGGCCATCTGGACGGCGTCGGTACGCATGTAGGTGATCACACCGTCCTCATAGAGCCGTTGGGCGATCTGCATCGTGCGGCTGGGCGAGAAGCCGAGGCGCGACGAGGCGTCCTGCTGGAGGCTCGAGGTGGTGAAGGGCGGATAGGGGTTGCGCCGGGTGGGCTTCTTGTCGAGCGCGCTGACAGAGAAGCTGCCGGCCTCGATGGCGGCCTTGAGGGCCTTGGCCTCGGTCTCGTTGGCAATATCGAGTTTGTCGCTGCGCTTGCCGTCAACGGAATAGAGGCGAGCTTCGAAGGCCTTGCCCTTCTCGCTGAGGCGGGCGGCGACGCTCCAGTATTCCTGGGCGCGGAACTTTTCGATCTCGCGCTCGCGGTCGGACACGATGCGGAGCGCGACGGACTGGACGCGGCCAGCGGAGCGCGAGCCGGGAAGCTTGCGCCAGAGCACCGGCGAGAGGGTGAAGCCGACGAGGTAGTCGAGGGCGCGGCGGGCGAGATAGGCATCGACCAGCGGCTCATCGATCTGGCGCGGGTGCTGCATCGCCTCGGAAATGGCGGTCTTGGTGATGGCGTTGAAAACGACGCGGCTGACCGGCTTGTCCTTGAGCAGCTTCTTCGAACGCAGGACGTCGAGCACGTGCCAGCTGATGGCCTCGCCTTCGCGATCCGGGTCGGTGGCGAGGATCAGTTCGTCGGCGCTCTTGAGCGCATTGCCGATATCGGAGAGGCGCTTTTTCGACTGGGTGTCGACCTCCCAGCTCATCTTGAAGTCTTCGTCGGGCAGGACGGAACCGTCCTTGGCCGGCAGGTCGCGGACGTGGCCGAAGCTGGCCATGACCTCGTAGTCCTTGCCGAGATAGCTGTTGATCGTCTTGGCTTTAGCAGGACTCTCAACGATGACGAGTTTCATGAGTATGGGCTTTCAGAGTGGCAGTCGAAGCGCGGCGCAACATGGTGAAGGCGCTGGGGGCTGTCAACCACGCCGAATGCGGGCGTCGGGCTCCCCCCTATGGGGGGAAATTTCGCGCAGCGGCAATGGGGCGTCGCGTTCAGGGGCGAAGGGCCACCAGTTGGCCGCTGGACCACTCGATGCGGCCTTCGAGGTCGAGTTCCAGCAGCAGGGTCTGGACGCGGCCGGTGGCGAGGCCGGTGGCGCCGATGATTTCGTCGACCGGCATGGGGGCGATGCTAAGCGCGTCAATGAGCCGCGAGCGTTCGTCGGGGTCGGGAGCGGCGGTGTCGGCGAAGTCGAGTTCGGGCAGCCAGTCGGGTTCGAGCAGCGAGGTGCGGGTGGGATCGGCCTCGCGCAAGACATCGATGATGTCGGCGGCAGTGGTGATGAGCCGGGCGCCCTGCTGGATGAGGGCGTTGCCGCCTTCGGCGCGCGGATCGAGCGGGGAGCCGGGGACGGCGAAGACCTCGCGATTCTGTTCGAGTGCCAGCCGCGCGGTGATCAGCGAGCCGGAGCGCCTGGCGGCTTCGACGACGACGGTGCCGAGGGCGAGGCCGGAGACCAGGCGGTTGCGGCGGGGGAAATCGCGGGCGCGGGGTTCCCAGCCGAGCGGCATTTCGGTGACGAGGGCGCCGCCATTGTCGAGGATTTCGCGGGCAAGGGGCACGTTCTCGTCGGGATAGATGCGGTCCATGCCGCCGGCGAGGACGGCGACGGTGCCGGTGCGGAGCGATGTGCGATGGGCGGCGGCGTCGATGCCGCGGGCGAGGCCGGAGACGACGAGATAGCCGGCTTCGCCGAGATCGAGCGCCAGCATGCGGCAGAATTTCTGGCCGGCGGCGGAGGCGTTGCGGGCGCCGACCATGGCGACGGTGCGCATCCAATCGAGATTGCGGCCACCGGCGATGGCGAGGAGCGGCGGGGCGCCGGAGATGAAGCGGAGGAGGAACGGGTAGTCCGGCTCGCCGGAGGCGACGAAGCGGCCGCCGAGCTTTTCGAGGCTGGCGACCTCATCCTCGGCTTCGGCGAGGGAGGGGATGCGGGCTGGGGTGCCGAGGCGCTGAAGGATCGCGGGCAGAGCGGCCAGCGCGGCTTCGGCGGAGCCTTCGCGGTTGACGAGTTGGCGGAAAGTCTGCGGGCCGACATTGTCGGTGCGGATCAAACGCAGCCAGGCGAGGCGTTGCGACGGGGTGAGAACGATGCCGTCCCGCGCCGCCATTCTGTCAGCCGGCCTTGGGCGCCTGGTTGGCCGTTTTCTCCGAGCCGATCTTGGGTTCGGTGCCATCCCAGAGGCGGCGGATATTGGGCCAGTGCTTGTAATAGAGCAGCAGCGTCATGACGCTGGCGGCCGCGGCGAGTTCGAGGCTGTCGAGCCCGAAGGCAAAGAGCGGGCAGGTGGCCGCGGCGGTGAGCGCGGCGAGGGACGAGTAGCGGCGCGTAACGGCGATGAGCAGCCAGACGCCGCAGAAGACCAGCCCGACGATCCAGTTGAGTGCCAACATGGCGCCGATATAGACGGCGACGCCCTTGCCGCCATTGAACTTCAGCCAGACCGGGAACAGGTGGCCGAGGAAGGCGGAGATGCCAGCGGCGTAGACCACGAGCTTGTCGGCAAGGATCAGTTCCATGCCCGGCGTGCTGGACAGGAACCAGCGGGCGATGAGCACGGCGGCCGCGCCCTTGCCGGCATCTAGGATCAGCGTGCCGGCGGCGAGCCAGCGGTTGCCGGTGCGCAGCACATTGGTGGCGCCGATATTGCCCGAGCCGATCTTGCGGATGTCGATGCCGACGGTGCGCGTCAGCAGCAAACCGAACGGGATGGAGCCGAGCAGATAGCCAATGGCGACGGCGAGAATGTAGTTCATCGAATGTCCCCCGACAGCGCAGCATGGCTGAAGACCAGCCGGCCGGCAACGAAGCTTTGCATGACGGCGCCTTCGAGGCGGGCGCCCTCGAAGGCGGAATTGCGCGAACGCGAGCGGAAGGACCCTTCCTGGGCGATCCAGGGATAGTCCGGATCGAAGACGATCAGGTCGGCGGGGGCGCCGATGGCGAGACGTCCCGAGGTGAGGCCGAGGATTTCGGCGGGTCGGCTGGTCATGGCGCGGAGCAGCGTCATGAGCGGCACATCGCCTGAATGGTGGAGACGGAGGGCAGCGGCGAGCAGGGTCTCGAGCCCGATGGCCCCGTCGGAGGCCTCGGCGAAGGGTTGGCGCTTGACCTCGCTGTCCTGCGGGTCGTGGCCGGAATGGATGGTGTCGATGGCCCCGGAGTTGATGGCGGCGATCATCGCTTGCCGGTCGTCCTCGCTGCGCAGCGGCGGCGAGAGCTTGAAGAAGGTGCGGTAGGGCGCGACGTCGTTCTCGTTGAGGCTGAGATTGTTGATCGAGACGCCGGCCGAGATCGCCGGGTGGCGCTGGCGGGCAGCAAGCAGGAGTTCCGCCGAGCGCGCGGTCGAGACCTGGGCCGCGTGATAGCGGACAGCCGTCAACTCGGCGAGCTGGAGGTCGCGGGCCAGCGGGATGGTTTCGGCGGCCGTCGGGATGCCGCGCAAACCGGAGACGGTGGCGAGGAGTCCTTCGTTCATCACGCCATCGCCGGCCAGCGACTGATCGCAGACGTGGTGGATGACCGGCAGGTCGAAATTGCGCGCATAGGTGAAGGCGGCACGGAGCAGGCCGGCGGACTGGATGGAGGCGCGGCCATCGGTGAGGGCGACGGCGCCGGCCTCGCGCAACAAGCCGAACTCGGTGATCTCCTCGCCCTTGAGGCCGCGCGTGATGGCGGCGGCCGGGAGGACTTTGACGCGGGCGGTGTCGCGGGCGCGGCGGCGGAGGAAGTCGACCAGCGCGCCATCATCGATGACCGGGCTGGTGTCGGGCATGAGGACGAAGCTGGTGACGCCACCGGCAGCGGCGGCATCGGCGGCACTGGCGAGGGTTTCACGATATTCGTGGCCGGGCTCGCCGGTGAAGACCCGCATGTCGATGAGGCCGGGGGAGACCACGAGGCCATGCGCATCGTGGATCTCGGCGCCATCGGGGATGCCTTCGGGGCCGCCGGAACTGATGCCGGAGATGAGGCCATCGGCAACAAGCACGGCGCCGGGGGCGTCGCGGCCAGAGGCCGGATCGATGACGCGGGCATTGATGATGACGACGGGGCGGTGGGTCTGAGGCACGTTCATGCGTCCGCGCTCCGGTCGAGCAGGGCTTCGAGTACGGCCATGCGGACGGCGACGCCCATCTCGACCTGCTCGGTGATGACGGAGCGGGCGCTGTCGGCGATGGCCGGGTCGATCTCGACGCCGCGGTTCATCGGGCCGGGGTGCATGATGATGGCGTCGGGCTTGGCGTAAGCCAGCTTTTCGGCGTCTAGGCCGTAGAAATGGTAGTATTCGCGGACCGAGGGGATCATGCGGCCATTGGCGCGTTCGTGTTGCAGGCGCAGCATCATGACGACGTCGGCGCCTTCGAGACCCTTGCGCATGTCGGTGTGAACCTCGCTGGCCAGCGCATCGATGCCGCGCGGCAGAAGGCTCAGCGGCGCGACGACGCGGGTGCGGGCTTGCATGGCGCCGAGCAGCAGCAAGTTCGAGCGGGCGACGCGGGAATTGGCGATGTCACCGCAGATGGCGACAGTCAGGTCGGCGAGATTGCCCTTGTGGGTGCGAATGGTGAGCGCGTCGAGCAGGGCCTGGGTCGGATGCTCATGGGCGCCATCGCCGGCATTGATCACCGAGCAGCCGACCTTCTGGCTCAGGAGTTCGACGGCGCCGGCCGCCGAGTGACGGACGATGATGACGTCCGGCTGCATGGCGTTGAGGGTGGTCGCCGTATCGATCAGGGTTTCGCCCTTGGTGATCGAGGAGGTGCGCACCGACATGTTGGTGACTTGGGCGCCAAGGCGCTTGCCGGCGATCTCGAAGCTTGCCTGGGTGCGGGTCGAGGGCTCGAAGAACAGGTTGATCTGGGTGCGGCCGCCGAGCACGGGGCGGGATTTCTGCAACTGCCGCGAGACCGGGATCATTGCCTCGGCGCGATCGAGCAGATCGACGATCTCGTATTGGTTGAGCTGGCTGATGCCCAGAAGATGCCGATGACGGAACGGCATGCGGGAGCCGGCAGAGCCGGCCGGGGACGATGCGGGCGCAGAGGTTGCCATGCACTCCAGTCCTTGAGGTTCGGCGGGGTCTAGCGCAGTGCGGGCGTGAGGCGCAAGCGGCTCGGGCGATTATCCCCGGCCGGGGGCACGGAACTCGCGCGGTCAGGCGTGGCGCAGCCGCTCCAGAAGACCCTGGAGGATGTAGCTGGCCGCGAGCTTGTCGACGACCTCGGCGCGCTTGTCGCGGCGGACATCGGCGTCGATGAGGGTGCGGGTGACGGCGGAGGTGGAGAGACGCTCGTCCCAGAAGACGATGGGAATGGTGAGTTTCGGCGCGAGGTTGCGGGCGAAGGCGCGAGTCGACTGGGCGCGCGGGCCCTCGGAGCCATCCATGTTGAGCGGCAGGCCGAGGACGATGCCGGCGGCCTGGTTCTCCGTGACAAGCTCGAGCAGACGGGCGGCATCTGCGGTGAACTTGGTGCGCTTGATGGTCTCGAGGGGAGTGGCCGAGTAGCGCATGCCATCGGAGATGGCGACGCCGATGGTCTTGGTGCCCAGATCGAGCCCGAGCAGCTTGCCGGAGGCGGGCAGGGCGGAGAGGTCGAACTCGGTCATTGGAATAATCGCCGGCAATCGTTATGATTGGAACTGATTGGAGACGATTGCCATGAGCACCCGAGTCCTGACTGCCCATATCCCGGAAGAGCTGGCCGAGAAAGTGGATGTGTATGCCAAGAGCATGGAGCGCTCGCGGGCGTGGATCGTCAAGCAGGCGCTTTCGAACTGGGTGGCGTGGGAAGAGGAGAAGCACCGGCGAACGCTTGCAGGCCTAGCCGATATCGAGGCCGGGCGCACCATCTCCCATGAGAAGATGGTCGCCTGGGCGAATAGCCTTGATACCGACAATCCACTGCCGCCGCCGACCCCAGACGATGATTGAGTGGTCGGCGGAGGCCAAGGAAGATCTCGTTCGACTGCACTGGTTCCTGCTGGAAACGAGTGAGCGCGCGGCCAGCACTGCCGTGCGGCGTCTGATCCAGGCGCCGATGAGCTTGACCGAGCATGCGCGCCGCGGGCCTGTGGTGGAACGCTATCTCCCACGCGAAGTCAGGCGGTTGCTCGTCGGCAACTACGAACTCCTCTACGAGGTCCGCGGCAAGGACATCTACGTGGTGAGTATCTTCCACATGCGCGAGGAACGATGAAACTGACCTGGTTTGCCGGAACAACGATCCGGATTCATATCGGCGGGCGCATTCTTGTTTGCGATCCGGCGGGGGCTGGGGCCGGGGTGGATCAGGACGAGCTGGTGTCGGGTGCCGATGTGCAGTTTGCGCTGGCGGAAGCGGGGCCCTCGGTCGATCCGGTGCTCTGGGAGCCGCGGCGGGCGGCGGCGATGATCGAGGAAGAGACGGTGCCGGAGGTGCTGGTGCATGGCATCGCCGGCGGCGCGCTGATTGCCGCGACCGGCGAGCCGCCGCTGCTGCTGGTCGATGGCGAGGTGGCCGCGGCCGGGCGCTGGGGACGGGACGCGGTGGTAGTGGTGTTCGGGCCGGAGGCCGGCCGGCTGGCCGCGCGGGTGCTGGAAGTGGTCGGACCGCGGTTGATCGCGATTGCCGCCGGCGAGGCTGTGGTGGATGCCACCTTCGCCGCACTGGCGGAGCAGTTGCGCGGGACCGGGCTGATGGCGCTGGAGAGTGGATTGGCCGTGGAAGTCTGATCGGTCCGATCAAGAGTTTTCGTTGTTCATCGCGCCGATCCATTGCTAGAAGCCGAAAAACGCAGGCTGTTTGGAGAGTTCCATGTCGGTTGACGCCAAGACCGTGACGCGTATCGGGCGGCTGGCCCGGATCCGGATCGAAGAGTCCGAGGTCGCCGGCTACCAGGACGAGCTCAATGCCATGCTGGGCTTTGTCGAGCAGCTGGGCGAGGTGGACGTGACGGGTGTCGAGCCGATGACCTCGGTGACGCCGATGCAGCTGCGCCGGCGCGAGGACAAGGTGACCGATGGCGGCTATCCCGAGCAGATCGTCGCCAATGCACCGCTGGCGGAAGACAATTTCTTCATGGTGCCCAAGGTCGTCGAGTAAGCGCCATGGCCGTGACGATCGCCATCGAGACGCCGCTTCAGGACGATGTCCGCGAACTGGTGACGTTGCTGAACGCCTACCTCAATCCGCTGTCGCCGCCCGAATTTCAGTTCCAGATGACGGTCGAGCAGATGGCCGACCCGAAAACGACGGTGTTCGTGGCGCGCGACGAGAGCGGCCGGGCCGTCGGCATGGGGGCGCTGAAGGTGGAGAGCGCCGACATGGCCGAGGTGAAGCGCATGTTCACGCGACCCGAGGTGCGCGGTCAGCGGGTCGGCGTGGCGCTGCTCGAGCGAATCGAGGCGCTGGCGCGGGAGAAGGGCATTGCGCAGCTGATGCTGGAAACCGGCGATGTCGCCGGGTTCGAGCCGGCGCATCGGCTTTATACCAATAGCGGCTTCACCCGGCGCGGCGCGTTTCTGGACTATCCCGAGAGCCCATATTCGGCCTTTTTCGAGAAACGGCTTGCTGCCGACGCTGTGGCCTGAGGTTGCGGTTCACCGCGGCACTCTGTAGGAACGGCGAGCATCCGAACTCGTGCCAAAACCCACGCGAGAACCGCCTTTGACCGACCTGACCCGCCTCACCCTTGCCGCGGCCCGTGACGGGCTGAAGCAGAAGTCGTTTTCATCCGCCGAGCTGACCGGGGCGTATCTGAGCGCCATCGAGGCCGCGAACCCCCAGCTCAACGCCTATGTGGCGGTGACGGGCGAGCTGGCCCGCGAGATGGCAGCGGCCAGCGACGCGCGCCTTGCCAAGGGCGAGGGCGGGCCGCTCGAGGGCGTGCCGCTGGGGATCAAGGACCTGTTCGCGACCAAGGGCGCGCATACGCAGGCGGCGAGCCACATCCTCGACGGGTTCAAGCCGGAATACGAGTCGACTGTGACGAGCCAGCTGTGGCGCGATGGCGCGGTGATGCTGGGCAAGCTCAACATGGACGAGTTCGCCATGGGCTCGTCGAACGAGACGTCGTATTACGGGCCGGTGATCAACCCGTGGCGCGCCGCGGGTTCGAATGCGCAGCTGGTGCCCGGCGGTTCGTCCGGTGGCTCGGCGTCGGCGGTGGCCGCATGGCTGTGCTCGGCGGCGACCGCGACCGATACCGGCGGCTCGATCCGCCAGCCGGCGGCGTTCACCGGCACCGTGGGGATCAAGCCGACCTATGGCCGCTGCTCGCGCTGGGGCATCGTGGCGTTCGCCTCGTCCCTGGACCAGGCCGGGCCGATTGCCCGGACGGTCGAGGACGCGGCGATCATGATGAATTCGATGGCCGGGTTCGACCCGAAGGATTCGACCAGCGCCGAGCTGGCGGTGCCGGATTTTGCGGCGGCGGTCGAGCGCGGGGTCAAGGGTCTCGTGATCGGCATTCCGCGCGAGTATCGCATGGATGGCATGCCGGCCGAGATCGAGGCGCTGTGGCAGCAGGGCATTGCCTGGCTGAAGGCCGAGGGCGCGGAAATCCGCGACATCTCGCTGCCGCACACCAAGTACGCGCTGCCGGCCTACTACATCGTGGCGCCGGCGGAGGCCTCGTCTAACCTCGCGCGTTATGACGGGGTGAAATACGGGCTGCGGGTCACTGGTAAGGACATCACCGACCTCTATGAGCTCAGCCGCGCGGCCGGGTTTGGGCGCGAAGTGAAGCGGCGTATCATGATCGGCACCTATGTGCTGTCGGCCGGCTATTACGACGCATATTATGTGCGGGCGCAGAAGGTGCGGACGCTGATCAAGCGTGATTTCGAGCTGGCGTTCAACGACGGCGTCGATGCGATCCTGACGCCGGCAACGCCGTCGGCGGCCTTTGGGGTGGGCGACGAGGACATGAACGCCGATCCGGTGAAGATGTACCTCAACGACATCTTCACGGTGACGGTGAACATGGCGGGGCTGCCCGGAATTGCTGTGCCGGCGGGCAAGGATGCGGCCGGGTTGCCGCTCGGCTTGCAGCTGATCGGCAAGCCGTTCGACGAGGAAACCCTGTTCGCCGCGGGGCGCGTGATCGAGCGCAGTTCCGGCATGTCCTTCGCGCCGGACAAGTGGTGGTGATGGCCGCGAAGGGCGAAACCGCTTGATAACGGGCGATTTCGGCACTATTTGCCCGCCATGCACAAATTGAAGCTGATTACGACGCGTCCAAGGGTTGCGTCGGGGCCACAGGGGGGCTTGCCGATGTCCGTCGATATTTTCACTTCCGAGGACTGGTCTCAGCCGCCCAAGGACATGTCCAAGCCGTTGCAGGCGCTGTGGTGGATCCGCAAGGGTGAATACCGCGTCGGCCCCGAGTGGGAAGAGGCGCATGTCATCGTGCAGGCGATGGAAGGCACCTTCGAGTTCGATTGGGTGCATGCGCTACTGCACTGGATCGAGGCGGACATGGGCAATGCCGACTACTGGTACCGCCGCGCCGGCAAGCGCCGCACCGCGCCGAGCGTGAAGGGCGAGTGGGAACACATCGCCAAGACGCTGTCGGGCCCGACCGAGCACTGAGGCGGGGTTTCCCCGCTCAGGCCGCAAATTCGCCCTCTTGGTTCGACGGGCTCACCATGAGGGCTTCTCTACTTCCCGCGCATGGCGCGGCTAGAGCTCCTTTTCTGCCAATCCTCTGAAAGCATCGGGGACGCGGGAGTGCTTTTCGAGCGCGACCGTGCCGTAGCCGATGGCGTCCCAGCCGAAGCGGTCGCGGACCTTGTCGACGGCCTTGTCGGCCAGCCAGCGGGCGGCGCCGCGACGGGTGCCGGGGCGGTGGTTTTCGTCGGCGAGGCCGAGCGAAAGCTCGAGCTGGAGCACCGGCTGGCGTTCGAGCTTGGACACGGAGATGGCGAGAAGGCTGATGCTGGTCTCTTGCGGGTGGAGCGCCAGCATGTGGCGGACGAGCTCCTCGGCGACTTCGGCAAGCGTGCTGGTGGCGGCGATTGGTGCGGGCAGAGTCACGGCGTGGGTGACCGAGCGCAGGTCGGCGAAGCGCACGCGGGCGGTGACGGTGCGGCCGGCGAGCAGCTTGCGCCGAAGGCGGGTGCCGATGCGGTCGGCGAGGTGGATGAGGGCAGGGCGATAGACCTGGACGGTGGCGGGCTGGCGGCCGATGGCGGACTGCGCGCCGGCCGAATGGGCGCGGCGATCGGTGACGATTTCGCGGGCATCGCGGTTCCAGGCGAGGGCGGCGAGCTTGTCGCCCGCGGCGGGGCCGAGGAGGCGGGTAAGGACCCCGCTGGAGGTGGCAGCCAGTTCGCCGATGGTGCGGATGCCCTGCTCGACAAGCTTCTGCTTGGTGACCGGGCCCACGCCCCACATCAGCTCGACCGGGAGCGGGTGGAGGAATTGCAGTTCGCCCTCCGGATCGACCATGACCAGGCCGTCGGGCTTGGACACCTGCGAGGCGATCTTGGCGAGGTGCTTGGTGCGGGCGATGCCCACGGAAATGGGGAGGCCAAGCTCGTCGCGGACGCGGCGGCGGACCGTGGTGGCGATGTCGAAGGGGCTGCCGAAGAGCTTCTCGGTGCCGGCGACATCGGCGAAGGCTTCGTCGATGGAGATGCGCTCGACCAGCGGGGTATAGTCGCCGAGGATGGCGATGGCGGCGTCGCCGAGGCGTTGATACTGGTCGAAATGGCCGCCGACGAAGATCAGATCGGGGCAGAGTTCCTTCGCCTTCCAGCCCGGCATGGGAGCATGGACGCCGAAGGCCTTGGCCTCGTAGGAGGCGGCGAGGACGATGCCACCGCCGACGGCGATGGGTTTGCCGACAAGGCTCGGATCGAGCAGTTGCTCGACCGAGGCATAGAACGAGTCGAGATCTGCATGCAGGATCGTGGCCGCGTCGGTCATGGCGACATCTCGGATTGCATGAGAACATAACAGGAACATGTGAGGAGGAGTCAAGCGGGACCTGCGCGGTGCAGGTCCCGCCGGACGATCAGCGGTTATCGACCTCGCTGCGGACCAGTTCGAGGCCGCGGCGGGTGATGCGGTAAGGCCCGCCGCCGGATGAGGCGATGGCCTGCTTGCTTTTCAGCTTGCGGAACAGGCGGAGCGGGCAGGCCATGAGCCAGCCGTCGCGTGTGTAGCACTCAAGCTCGGCAACCTTGCCGTTGGGGGTCTTGAGGGCGTGAATGGCGCCGCCGCGCGCGAGTGCATGCAGCACACGCTGTTCCTCTCGGGAGATATCCATTTCTGGGACAACCTGAATGACGTGAGAAAGCGGGCTGCGGCCGGCATCGCGCGCGGCGGCAACCAGGTTTCAGACCCCGTTCCGGCACTTCACGCGCCAATCAGCGCCAGTGCGGACGGGGTGTCAGACGGTCTCCAGATGGCGAGACATAAAGGGTCCCTTGGCCGAGAGTTGGTGAGGCAGCGGTGCTGCTGCATCGAACAGACGGAAAAATAGTCAGTCCGGTGGCGATTGAAAAGTGGGAGGCGGGGCGGGCGGTTGCATTCGCGGCTGGTCCGGTGCACACCAGCAACAGTTGAGAATAGCCGAGAATGACCGTGACCAAGTTGCCTGCCGATTGCCAGACCAAAGAAGACGTCCGCGCCGAGATCGACCGGATCGATCAGGGATTGCTCACGCTGCTGGCCGAACGGCACCAGTATGTGACGCGGATGGCCGAGATCAAGACCGACCCGCACGAGGCGCATGACCCGACGCGGATCGAGGCGGTGATCGCCAAGCAGCGCAAGCGCGCCGAGGAGCTGGAGCTCGACGAGGATCAGGCCGAACTGATCTGGCGCACGCTGATCGACTGGAATGTGAACTACGAAAAGGGCATCATCGCCGCACGCCGGCACCGCACCTGACCCCGGGGCCGCGAGGAGGCCAGACCATGTCTTTGCTCGCCGCCACCATCCGCCGGGCCGAAGCCAGCGAAACCGAGCGCCTCGTCGAGATTGCGCTGGCGGCGTGGGATCGCGACCTCAGGCCGTTTCTGAGCGGGACTGCAGCAAACCCGGCGACGGAGCGCCGCCGGATGCAGCATGCGGTGCATGACCTGCTGGGACGCACGATCGTCGCCGAGACCGAGGACGGCGCGGTAGGCTGGTGTGCGCGGGCACGGACGCGGGCCTATGTGCCGTTCCTGTTCGTCGATCCGGTGTGGCAGAGCCGTGGGATCGGAACGCTGCTCCTGAGCCGCACAGAGACGCTGCTGGAGCTGGAAGGCGCCGAGCGGGTGCAGCTCGACACGCTGAGCGACAATGTGCGGGCGGTGGCGTTCTACCAGCACCAGGGCTACCGCATTCTGGCGCTGAAGCGCGATGGCGGCGGGCGCGATCCTGAGCTGAATGTGCGGCTGGAAAAGCGGCTGACGCCGTTCCGTGGGCCGGTGGACGAGGACGAGTAGGCGGGCGCTTGCGGTCCATTGCATCGGAATGCCGGGGCAAGTAAGCAGGGGCGTCGGGTTTGCCGGTTGGGCAGGCCGGACGGACCGGACATTTGCCTCAGGATTTCGAAGTGACCCTCGTCGATACCCGCACACCGAACCCGAAGACCTTCATCAACGGAGCGACCGGTGACTGGGAGATCGTCATCGGCATGGAAGTGCATGCGCAGGTGACATCGGAGAGCAAGCTGTTCTCGGGCTCTTCGACCGAATTCGGTGCGCCGCCCAACGCCAATGTGTCCTTCGTCGATGCGGCGATGCCCGGCATGCTGCCGGTGATCAACGAGGAATGCGTGCGCCAGGCCGTGCGCACCGGCCTGGGGCTCAGGGCGAAGATCAACAACCGGTCGATCTTCGACCGCAAGAACTACTTCTATCCCGACCAGCCGCCCGGCTACCAGATTTCGCAGTACAAGGACCCGATCGTCGGCGAGGGCTCGGTGTTCCTCGACGTGGACGGGGAGCGGGTCGAAATCGGCATCGAGCGGCTGCACCTGGAGACAGACGCGGGCAAGCTGATCCATGACCAGCACCCGTCGATGAGCTTTGTCGATCTCAACCGCGCCGGTGTGGCGCTGATGGAAATCGTATCAAAGCCGGACATGCGGTCGTCGGAAGAGGCCAAGGCCTATCTCGGCAAGCTGCGGACAATCCTGCGCTATCTCGGCACTTGCGACGGCAATATGGAGCAGGGCTCGATGCGCGCCGATATCAACGTTTCGGTGCGGAAGCCCGGCGGAGAATTCGGCACGCGCTGCGAGATCAAGAACGTCAACTCCATCCGCTTTGCCGGCCAGGCCATCGAGTTCGAAGCGCGGCGGCAGATCGATATTCTCGAGGATGGCGGCACGATCGACCAGGAGACGCGGCTCTACGATCCGAAGACCGGCGAGACCCGTTCGATGCGGTCCAAGGAAGACGCGCAGGACTATCGCTACTTCCCCGAGCCGGACCTGTTGCCGCTCGAGTTCGACCAGGCGTTTGTCGACGCGCTGGCGGCCGAGTTGCCGGAACTGCCCGATGCCAAGCAGGACCGCTTCATCGCCGAATATGGCGTGACGCCCTATGACGCGATGGTGCTGACGCTGGAGCGCGAGACGGCGGACTACTACGAGGCGGCGGTCAAGTTCGGCGGGACCAAGCGCGACGGCAAGGCGGTGGCGAACCTCGTCACCGGCGACATTGCCGCCTATGCCAATTCGCAGGGGCTCAGCGCCTACGAGACGCATATCAAGCCGGGACAGATCGCGGGGATTGTCGATCTGGTCGCGGCCGGGACGATTTCGTCCAAGGGCGCCAAGGACCTGTTGCAGGTGATCATTGCCGAGGAGCCCGAGGGCGAGCCGGCCGAGATCGTCGAGCGGCGCGGCATGAAGCAGGTGACCGATCTCGGCGCCATCGAGGCGGTGGTCGACCAGATCATCGCGGCGAACCCGGGCCAGGTCGAGGCGGTGAAGGCCAAGCCGACCATGCTGGGCTGGTTCGTCGGGCAGGCGATGAAGGCGAGCGGCGGGAAGGCAAATCCGCAGGCGCTGAACGAGATCCTGAAGCGCAAGCTCGGCATCGAATAGGAGGCCGCATGGCCAAGGGGTATTGGGTCGTCAGTCTTGAGGTCACCAATCCCGAGGCCTATCGGGCCTATCAGGACTTCGTGCGACCGTTCCTGGCCGCCAATGATGGCCGGTTCCTCATCAGGGGTGGGCTGCAGGAGGTGGTCGAGGGCGCGATGAAGCCGCGCGTGGTGGTGATCGAGTTTCCCAGCTACGAGCACGCGGCGCGGGTCTATCACTCAGAAGCCTATCAGACCGGTCTCAAGCTGCGGCTCGGCGCGAGCATGGCGGATTTTGCCATCGTCGAAGGCTTCGACGCGCCGTAGCGGCGGTCGCTAGACCGGCCTTTTCCGCCATATCCTGACCACGCGCCCATCGATCAGCAGCAGGCCGAGGAAGATGGCAGCCATGCCGAGGAAGTGGATTGGCTGGAGGCGTTCGCCGAGGAGCGTGACGCCGAAGAGGATGGCCGAGACCGGGGCGATGAAAGTCACCGTCGAGAAGTTGGTCGCGCCGATGCGCGGCAGGATGCGGTACATGACCTGGAAGGCAAAGGTGGTGGCCAAGAGCCCAATGCCGAGGGCGGCGAGGACAGTTTCGCCACGAGTGATGACCGGCACGCCTTCGGCGGCGAAGGCGGTGATCACTGCGACGATGGCGCCTCCGGTCAGCGCCAGGGCGGCGAGCGTCGTCGGGTCGATCTTGGAGAATTGCCGGGTGATGTTGAGGGAGACGGCGTAGCAGCCGGTGGCCAAGAGGCAGGCGCCGATGGCCCAGAGCTCGCTGGTGCCGCCGCTGCTGAGGGCCGGCCAGGCGAGAATGGCGGCGCCGGAGAAGCCGGCGATGACGCCGAGGACCTTGAGGCCGGTGGCCTTCTCGCCGCCGGGCCAGAACTGCGAGACAACGACGGTGGTGATCGGGGTCAGGGCGTTGATAATCGCGGCGACGCCGCTGGCGAGGTGCTGCTGGCTCAATGGGAAGAGCGCGAAGGGGATGGCGTAGGCGAGAACGCCGAGGGCGCCGAGCTGGAACCAGAGGCGCGGGCTGGAGGGCAGGGGCTTCTTGAGCGCGACAAAGACCGCCCAGCAGCCGAGCGCGCCGATGCTGACGCGCAGCGCCGAGACCCACAGAGGACCGAGCTCGCGGATCAGGATAGCGTTGAACAGGAACGAGGTGCCCCAGATGGCGCCCAGCAGAATCACCCAAAACCAATCGCGCAATGACATGTTTCGTCTCCAGCAGGGCGGCGACGCTAGTCCTGGCCGCGCTGCGGGTCGAACCGATTTTGACGATCAAGCCATCAATTTCGGTGATGCGCAGGGCTTGTCGAGTGCCGCGGCAGGTGATTATGTAACAAGTTACGTAATTGCTGACGGATATCGATGATGGAATATGTTTCGGGACTTGGGCTGGTGGCGTTGGGCAGCCGCTTGCGGGCGTTGAGCGACAAGTTCTACGACATGGCAGACGAGCTCTATCGTCGCGAGGGCATAGCGCTGCAGTCGCGATGGATGCCGGTGCTGCGCCTGTTGCATGATCGCGGGCCGCGCACCGTCGGAGAGATTGCCGAGGCGATCGGGCAGACGCACTCGGCCGTCAGCCAATTGAGCAAGAAGCTGGTGCAGGGCGGTTGGCTGCAGCCGGTGGCAACGGCGGACCGGCGGCAGCGGCGACTGGATGTGACGCCGAAGACTCTGGCGGCGATCCAGCAGACCAAGCCGCTCTGGCACGCGCTGCGCGAGGTGCTGGAGGCACGGTGCGCGGCGGCGGGTGTAGACCCCTTGGCGACGCTGGCGGTATTGGGCGACTTCCCCGGCCCGGAATTGGCAGAGGCGGTACTGGAGCGATCGCGCGAGTTGCAGGCCGATCAGGTCGAGATCGTGCCGTTTGCGCCCGAGCTGCGCGCGCATTTCCATCGGCTGAATGTCGAATGGCTGCAGCGCTATTTCCATGTCGAAGAGATCGACGAGCGGGTGCTGTCGAACCCTGAAAGCGAAATTCTGGCGGGCGGCGGCGCGATCTGGTTCGCGCGGGCCGGTGGCGGCATTGTTGGTACCTGCGCCCTGATGCAAGTCGAGCCGGGGGTGTACGAGCTGACCAAGATGGCGGTGGACCCGGCGGCGCGCGGGCTCGGCATCGGGCGGAAGCTGATCGAGCGGGCGATTGCGGAGTTCCAGCAGCTGGGCGCGCGCGAGCTGTTTCTCGAGACCAATACCAAGCTGGCGCCGGCCATCCGGCTCTACGAGAGCGTGGGCTTCGAGCATCAGCCGACAGTCAGGCCGGGCACGCATTACTCGCGGGCGAATGTCTACATGATCTGGCGCGGCGGCGGAGCGGGGTAGCAGGTCGTCCAGAAAGCAAGGCGTGCGTGATACTTGACAGTCAACCTACTAGAAGGTAGGTGATGGACATGAATGCCCTTTCAGATACTGCCGAGACGATTCTACGCCGCACCCGCCCGCTGCTGCTGGCGGGTGGCTATGACGGTTTCAGCTATGCCGACGTCTCCGATGCCGTGGGCATTCGCAAGGCGAGTATCCACCATCACTTCCCGACCAAGGCGGAGCTGGTCCGCGTTCTGGTCAATCGCTATCGCGAGGAGGCGGCAGCCGGACTGGCGCATCTGGACGCGCATGTCCCCGACCCCGCAGAGCGGCTACGCGCCTATGTTGGCTATTGGCAGACCTGCATCGGCACCGGTACGGAGCCGATCTGCGTGTGCGCATTGATGGCTAGCCAGATGCCACTCCTGCCCGAAGCCGTAGCGGTCGAGGTGCGTGCGCACTTTCGGACCTTGGCTGCCTGGCTCGCGGGCGTGCTGGCCGAAGGTGCCGCGCGGGGACGGTTCCGACTGACGGATGATGCCGCCGTCGAGGCGGAGATCTTAGTGGCAACAGTGCATGGGGCGATGATCTCCAGTCGGGCCCATGACAATCCCGAGTTGTTCGAACGCATCGTGGGCCCGGTCGTCGAGCGCATGATGGTGTGAGTTGTCGCTGGTTAGCGTTCTGGCCGCTGCTGCGACCGGACTGTCTACCAACTAGTAGGTTGAAATCGGCGGTTGTCGCCTGTTGATGAAGGATTGAAAATGTTCGGGATTTCTCCCCTTGGCTGGGTTCATACGCTGGGCAGCCTGCCGGCCCTTGCCGTCGCGGCATACATGCTGGCACGAAGCGGCCGGATCGTGCCGCGATCCGGATCAGGAGCGGTGTATCTGGCGTCGATGCTGCTGGGGGCGGTGACGGCGTTTCTGGTGGCCAAACAGCCGGTCAGCTACGCCATTGGCGGACTGACCCTCATCGTGCTGGTGGTGGGCTATGGCGTCGAGCGCGTCACTGCCCTTGGGGGCCTCAGAAAGTACATCGAGACGATCAGCCTCAGTATCAGCGTGCTGCTGCTGATGCTGCCCACGGTGACGGAGACGCTGACGCGGGTGCCGGATGGCGCGCCGTTTGCGGCCAGCCCGACATCGCCGTTGGTGCTCGGGGCGCATGGCGCGCTGCTGCTGGCGTTTGTGGTCGGGGTCACCTGGCAGATCATCGCGCTGCGCCGCGAGAGCAAGGGCCTTGTCGCCGCGTCGTCCTGACGGGTTCAGTTCAAGGCGATCTCGCCTGTGGCCACCTTGCGCAGTGCCTCGGGGTAGGCCCGGTGCTCTTCGACGAGGATGCGGGCGGCCAGTGTGTCGGCGGTGTCGCCGGGGAGCACTGGCACGCGGCGCTGCAGGATTGTGGGGCCATCGTCGAGATCGGGGATGACCCAATGCACGGTGCAACCCGACTCGGTGGCGCCGGCGTCGAGCGCCTGCTGCTGGGGTTTTAGGCCCTTGAACAGGGGGAGCAGCGAGGGGTGGATGTTGAGCATCCGGCCGGTCCAGCGGGTGGCAAAGCCGGTCGAGAAGATGCGCATGAAGCCGGCGAGGCAGACGAGCTCGGCGCCCCAGCCATCGAGAACCGCCTGGATATGCGCGTCGAAGGCTTCGCGGCTGGCAAACTCCTTGTGGGAGCGCACGGCGGTGGGGATGCCGGCATCCGCTGCGTATTGCAGTCCTGGCGCGTCGGCGCGGTTGGAGAAGACACCGACGATCTCGGCCGGATAGTCGGGCGACGTCGCGGCGTTGATCAGCGCCGTCATATTGGAGCCGCGGCCGGAGATCAGGATGGCGACGCGCTTCTTCACAGCGCCAGCCGGCCCTGGAAGGTGACTGGCTCACCGGTGCGCGGGGTGAGGGCGCCGACGATGGTGGCGGTTTCACCTTGTTCAGTAAGGTGTTCGACGAGTTTGTTCGCGTCATCCTGGCGGACGGCGCAGAGCATGCCGACGCCGCAATTGAAGGTGCGCAGCATTTCGCGCTCTTCCATGCCGCCGACGCGGGACAGCCAGCCGAAAACCGGCGGGACCTGGATGCGGTCGAGATCGACATGCGCCGCGAGATGCAGCGGCAGGACGCGCGGGATGTTGTCGATGAAGCCGCCACCGGTGATGTGGGCGAGGGCTTTGAGGCCAATCTCGGCTTTGAGGGCGGCGAGCAGCGGCTTCACGTAGATGCGGGTGGGGACGAGCAGCGACTCGGCAAGGGTCTTGCCTGGCGCGAAGGGCGAGGGCAGGTACCAGTCGATGCCGGAGATCTCGACGATCTTTCGGACCAGCGAATAGCCGTTGGAGTGGACGCCCGAGGAGGCGATGGCGACGAGGACGTCGCCGATCTCGAGATCCTCGCGCGGCAGCAGCGTGCCGCGTTCGGCGGCGCCGACGGCGAAACCGGCGAGGTCATAATCCTTGCCGGCATACATGCCTGGCATTTCTGCGGTTTCGCCGCCGATGAGCGCGCAACCGGCCTGGCGGCAGCCTTCGGCAATGCCTTCGACGATCGCCGTGCCGATGGCGACGTCGAGCTTACCGGTGGCGAAATAGTCAAGGAAAAACAGCGGCTCAGCGCCCTGGACGATGATGTCGTTGACGCACATCGCAACGAGATCGATGCCGATGGAGCCGTGCATGCCGGTGTCGATGGCGATCTTGAGCTTGGTACCGACCCCGTCATTGGCGGCCACCAGGATGGGATCGACGAAGCCAGCGGCCTTCAAGTCGAAGAGCCCGCCGAAGCCGCCGATCTCGGCGTCGGCGCCCGAGCGGCGGGTGGAACGCACCGCAGGTTTGATCGCCTCGACAAGGGCGTTGCCAGCGTCTATGTCGACCCCGGCCTGCTTGTACGAGAGCCCGTTTGATGGCACGTTCGGGGCGTCTGACATGGGCTGATTTCGCCGTATTTTCTGGGCAACAGAGTTGTGAGCGCTGATAGCCGCTCAACCGCAGTGACGCAAGAGTTGGCAGGCCGATGACGCTCAGGACACAGGTATTGGTCTGGATAGGCATTTTCGTTGCCGCGATCCTGCTGCTGTGGCTGTTCCGCTCGATCCTCCTGCCATTCGTGATCGGGCTGGCGCTCGCCTATTTGTTGAACCCGGTGGTGGCGCTGCTGGCGCGATTCCGCATCGACCGCACCTGGGGCTCGATGCTGGCACTGGCCGTTGCGATAGCGATCGTGGTCGGGTTGTTCCTGGCACTGGTGCCGCTGGTGGCGCAGCAAGGAGCAGGGCTGGTGGCCCGGCTGCCAACCTATATCCGAGAGTTGCAGGCATTGTTGCAGGAATGGGCCCCGCAGCTCAGCGCCTGGCTGGGGCCGGAGCGGGTCGCGCAGCTGGAATCGAGCCTTGCGGACCTGCTCGGACGCGGTGTGGAACTGACGGCGGCGCTGACGGCGCAGCTCGCTCAGGGCGGCATCAACATCCTGACCACGATTGCCGTGCTGTTCGTCGCGCCGGTGGTGGCCTATTACCTGCTGGTCGACTGGGAAGGCATGGTGCGGAAGGCGGACGAGCTGCTGCCGCGGCCGCAGCAGGCGGAAATCCGCGGCATCCTCAAGGATATCGACCGGGCGATGGCCGGCGTGATCCGCGGGCAGGGTGGTGTGATCCTGGTGCTTTGCGCCTATTACGGCACGTCGCTGACGCTGGCGGGGCTGAATTTCGGTGTGGCCATCGGGCTGGTCGGAGGACTGTTGAGTTTCATCCCCTATGTGGGGTTCCTCATCGGCTTCACGCTGTCGATGACGATTGCGCTGGTGCAGTTCTGGCCGGACCAGTGGGTATTCATCCTGGTCGTTCTCGGCATCTATGTCGTCGGACAGTTCCTCGAGGCCAATATCCTCTATCCCAAGCTGGTGGGGCAGAGCATCAACATCAATCCGGTGTGGCTGATGTTCGCGTTGTTCGCCTTCGGGTTGCTGTTCGGGTTCGTGGGGCTGCTGCTGGCGGTGCCGCTGGCGGCGATTGCCGGGGTGCTGACGCGCTACGCGCTCGCCAAGTACCAGGCATCGAGTCTCTATCTGGGGACCGATGCGGTGGTGGAGCCGGTGGTCGCGCCCTCGGCTCCGAAGCCGGTCGCCGCCCCGAAACCTCGTGCACGGCCGCGCAGCCCGAGCCGATGAGCCGCGACGATGCGAACCGCCGCCCCGGCCAATTGGCGCTGGAGTGGGCGCACGACCCGTCGCATGCCGAGGCCGACTTCATCGTCGGGGACGGCAACAGGCTGGCGCATGCGCATGTGCTGGCGTTTCCCGACTGGCCGGGCCCACTGACGCTGATCGAGGGGCCTGCCAGTGCCGGAAAATCGCATCTGGCGCGCATATGGCTGGAGCGCGCCGGCGCGCTGGTTGCCGGACCAGAGACGGCGGAGCAACTGGCCACCGACGGCGGGGTGGGGCCGGTCCTGCTCGAGGATGTCGACCGGGCCGGCTTTGAGGAAGCGCCGCTATTTCACCTGCTCAACCAGTCCATGCGCGACCGCAGGCCGCTGCTGATGACGGCGCGCGAGGGCGTTGCGAACTGGCCGTTCGCGACCGCAGACCTCAAGTCGCGAGCGCGGCTGGCGCAGCACTTCCGGGTCGAGGTGAGCGACGACATCCAGTTGTCGCAGATGTTCGTGAAGCTCTTCGGCGACCGGCAGGTTGTCGTGGACCCCAGGACGATCGCCTATGTCGTGGCGCGCATGGAGCGCAGCCCCGAGGAGGCGGTGGCCCTGGCCGAGGCGATGGACCGCATGGCGCTCGAGCGGGGGACGGCCATTACCCGTGCGATCGCTGCCGAAGTACTGGCGCGCCGCGAGGATGGGCGCGATGATGACCAGCTGAGGCTGCACCTGGAAGGCGATGACGATGAATGAGATGAGCCCGGACACAGATGGGCGGGTGGGCCCGGACGCGGCCGAACTGCGGCAGAGCCCGGCGCGCTTCGTCAACCGCGAGGTCAGCTGGCTGCAATTCAACATGCGCGTGCTGGAGGAGGCGGGCAACGTCAATCACCCGCTGCTGGAACGGCTGCGGTTCGTGTCGATCTCGGCGACCAATCTCGATGAATTCTTCATGGTGCGGGTGGCGGGCCTGCGGGGTCAGGTGCGGGCGGGGATCACCAAGCAGAGCGCCGATGGACTGTCGCCGGCCGAGCAGCTCGATGAGATCGCGACGTTTGCGCAGCATCTGCATCTCGAACAGCAGGACCACTGGCAGCAGTTGCGCGAGGAGCTGTTTGCGCAGGGTGTGGTGATCCACGAGGCGGACGATCTCAGCCCGGAGCAGTTGAGCTTTCTGCAAAAGCTGTTCCGCGAGGAGATCTTCCCGGTGCTGACGCCGATCGCGATCGATCCGGCGCACCCATTTCCGTTCATCCCCAACCTGGGGTTCACGCTGGCGTTCGAGCTGGTGCGGCAGGGGGGCACGCAGACGCTGACCGCGCTGGTGCGCGTGCCCAGCAATCTCGACCGCTTCGTGACGTTGCCGCCGGACCTGACGGCGGCGAGCCGGGTCGAGGTGGTGACCATCGACACCTTGATCAACCTCTTCATCACCAAGATGTTTCCCGGCTACGAGGTGACCGGGTCGGGATCGTTCCGCATAATCCGCGACACCGAAATCGAAATCGATGACGAAGCCGAAGATCTGGTGATCGAATTCGAGACGGCGCTGCGCCAGCGCCGGCGCGGGCAGGCGATCCGGCTGGAGATCTCCAAGCGCATGCCGCGCTCGCTAAGGCGGCAGATCTCCGAGCGGCTCGGCGTTGGGGAGACGGATACGTTCGAGGTCGAGGGATTTCTCGGACTCGCCGACGCGGCCAAGATCTGCGACATCGACCGGGCCGATCTGAAGTTTCCGCCCTATATGGCGCGGTTTCCCGAGCGCATCCGCGACTATAACGGCGACATCTTTGCCGCGATCCGGGCCAAGGACCTCCTGGTTCACCACCCGTTCGAGAGCTTCGACGTGGTGGCGCAGTTTCTGATGCAGGCGGCGCGCGACCCCGAAGTGGTGGCGATCAAGCAGACGCTGTATCGGACCTCGCGCGACAGCCCGATTGTCAAGGCACTGGTGCTTGCGGCGGAGGCCGGCAAGTCGGTGACGGCGCTGGTGGAACTGAAGGCGCGGTTTGACGAGGAAGCCAATATCCGCTGGGCGCGCGACCTGGAACGCGCCGGTGCGCAGGTTGTGTTCGGCTTCATCGAGCTGAAGACCCACGCCAAGATGAGCCAGGTGGTGCGGCGCGAGGGCGGCAAGCTGGTGAGCTATTGCCACCTCGGGACCGGCAATTATCACCCGATCACCGCCAAGATTTACACCGACCTCAGCTACTTCACCACGGACCCGGCGCTGACGCGCGACGTCAGCCGGGTGTTCAATTTCATCACCGGCTATGCGCGGCCCGCCGAGATGGAGGCGATTGCCTATTCGCCGGTGACGCTGCGGCAGACCCTGCTCGACCACATCACGCGCGAGGTGGAGCACGCGCAGCGCGGCGAGCCGGCAAATATCTGGCTCAAGATGAACGCACTGGTCGATCCGCAGATCATCGATGCGCTCTATGACGCCAGTCAGGCCGGCGTGAAGATCGAGCTGATCGTGCGCGGCATCTGTTGCCTGAGGCCCGGGATCCCCGGGTTCTCGGACAATATCCGGGTGAAATCCGTGGTGGGGCGCTTCCTCGAGCACTCGCGGATTTTCTGCTTCGGACAGGGCGAGGAAATGCCGTCGCGCCGGGCGAAGGTGTTCATGAGCTCGGCCGATGTGATGCAGCGCAACCTCGACTGGCGGGTGGAAGTGATGGTTCCCATCCTCAACCAGACCGTGCATAAGCAGATCCTGGACCGGATGATGGTGGCCTATCTGCGCGACAACCAGCAGAGCTGGGAAGTGTTGCCGGATGGCAGTTCGGACCGGGTGCGGCTGGCGGAGGGCGATGAACCTTTTAGCGCGCACGAGTATTTCATGACCAATGCCAGCCTTTCCGGGCGTGGCACGGCGCTGAAGCGCGACACCGAGGATAGCGACGATTGAATGAATTCTGGGGCCTCGACGCCGACCCCACCGCACAGGGGCGCATCCAGGGTGCGCGACCGGTGGCGGTGCTCGACATCGGATCGAACTCGGTGCGACTGGTGGTCTATGAGCGGCACTCGCGCTCGCTGACGACACTGTACAATGAGAAGACCGCCTGCTCGCTGGGTCGCGGCGTCGCCAAGACCGGCCGCATCGCATACGAGAACATCGATCGCGCACTGACGGCGATCCAGCGGTTCGCGCTAGTTTGCCAGCTGATGAAGGTCGGCGACGTGCATGTGCTGGCGACTTCCGCTGTGCGCGAAGCGAGCAATTCCGACACGTTCGTCTCGGCGGTCGAAGCGACGATGAATGCGAAAGTGCGGGTGCTGAGCGGCACCGAAGAAGCACATTTCGCTGCCCTGGGTGCCCTGTCGGGCATGCCGGGATTCGATGGTGTGGTCGGCGATCTGGGTGGCGGCAGCCTAGAGCTATCGCGGATCAGCGAGGGCCACGATACGCAAGGCGAAACGCACGCGCTGGGGGTGATCCGGGTTCAGGACGATTCCGGCGGCTCGCCGGCCAAGGCCGCGCAGCTGGCGCGGCAGCGGCTGAAGGGCTCCGAGCTTCTGGTCACAAAGGGTGGTGCCTTCTGCGCGATTGGCGGCACCTGGCGCTCGCTGGCGAAGGTCCACCAGGTGCTGCGCAACTATCCTCTGCATATGGTGCAGAACTACAGCGTCAAGGCCGATGACATGCTGGCGCTGTGCGACGATATTCTGTCGGCCGCCAATGACGGGCGGCAATGGGCAGGGTCGGATGCGGCCAGTTCAGGCCGCCGCGACCTCGTGCCATATGGCGCGGCGGTGATGGCCGAGGTGCTGCGGACCGGCAAGTTCGACGAGGTGGTGTTTTCCGCGCTCGGCGTCCGAGAAGGCTATCTCTACGGCCTGCTCAGCGAGGACGACCAGAAGATCGATCCGCTGCTCGAGGTGGCCGAGGAGATGAACCTGTTGCGCTCGCGGGCGCCGCGGCACGCCGACGACCTGATCGATTTCACCGACCGGTTCCTCGAGGCGATCGGGGTCCGCGAGACCGAACCGGAGACACGGCTGCGCAAGGTTGCGGCCTACCTTGCGGATATCGTCTGGCGCGGGCACCCGGATTACCGCGGGGACCAGGCTGTCGACATGGTGGCCTATAGCGCAATGACCGGGGTGGATCATCCCGGACGCGTTTTTCTCGCCGAGGTGCTGGCGGTGCGCTACATGGGGCTGAAGCAGAAGAGCGTCGGGCAGGCGCTGATGAACCTGGCGGGTCCTGCGGCGAACACCAAGGCACGGCTGCTGGGGGCTGCATTCCGGGTGGCCTATCCGATGTCGGCGGCAATGCCCGGGGTCCTGCCGCGGACGAGCTTCACGCTGGAAAAGGGTACGCTGGCGCTGCACCTGCCGGCAGACCTGGCGTTTCTCGATGGCGAGCACCTGCGCAACCGGTTGAACCAGCTGGCGGGCGTCGTCGGGATCAAATCGACCGAGGTTCTGGCGGACTAAGGTTTGGTGGCCGAAACGATCAGGCGGTCGAGTGCGCTCTCAAGCGGATCGAGGTCCTTGGTGTAGATAGCCCACAGATCATCGTGGTCTACCTTGCGATAGGCGTGGCGGAGGACGTTTCCCAGGTCGGCGATCTGTCGCCATGGCACCTCGCGCTCGGTGTCCTTGAGCGCCTGAGGCAGGTGCCGACAGGACTCACTGACGATTTCCAGCAGGCGCTCGTAGGCGAGCCTGACGATCAAATCTTCCGAAGGGGACTTGCTGTTTCGTCCGTCCAGTATCTCGCGAATGCGGGCGATAGCCTCCTTCGCGTCGTTCAGGCGGATCAACGGGTCGATCAAAAGACCTTCACCGCATCGCGCTCGACGTTTGCGAGAAACGGCCCATCGAGTGCGCGGCGGTTGAGAACGTTGGCCGGCATGCCCGTGTGATCCTCAACCACATGCTGAATGCCAATCAGGTCGAGCAGAGACAGCCGAGCTGTCGGCTCAAGCTCCACGACAAGGTCGATGTCGCTGTCCGGACGGTTGTCGTTTCGGGCCCGCGAGCCGAACAGAACCACATGGGCAACACCGCGGCGGCTCAGGTCTGCCTGCAGCCCGCGCAGTTCGTCCAGCAATCCTGCCTGAGATAGGTCGCGCATGGCCGCCATGATAACATGCCGGACGCCGAACACCAATAATCCGAGGCTTGTCGCTCAGTCCTCGTCGTCGTCGAGGACGTCGATTTCGACGACGCCGCCTTTGTGGGCGGCGAGGCCGAGGCGGCCGTGCTTGATGGCGAGGGCCTTGTCGCCAAACAGCTTACGGCGCCAGCCCTTCAAGGCCGGAACGTCGGCATTGTCGTCGAGGACCAGGGCGTCGATATCGTCCGAGGTGGCGATGATCCGCGAGGCGACGCCGTGTTGTTCGGCGACGGCTTTGAGCAGCACCCGCACCAGATCGCCGACGGCGCCCTTGGGCGAGGGGCCATGGTGGCGGGGCGGCATCTTGGGGAGTTCCGCCTTGTCGAGCGCTTCAACTGCGGCGAGGAGCCCCAGAATCTCGCCGGCGGCCGACGAGCGGCCGAAGCCGCGCTGGACGGCCCGGAGCTTGTCGAACTCCTCGGCCGATTTCGGGCGCTGCACGGCGAGTTCGAGCAGCGCATCGTCCTTGAGGACGCGGCTGCGCGGCTGGTCGGTATCCTGGGCGCGGCGCTCGCGCCAGGCGGCCAGCGCCTTGACGGCGGCGACATCACGCGGCTTCCCCAACTTGCTGCGCAGGCGCTCCCACGCGTGTTCGGGCTCGACGACATAAGTGTGGATGGATTCGAGAACTGCCAGCTCGTCCTCGACCCAGTCCCAGCGGCCGGCATCGTCCACCTGCTTGAGGAGCTTCTGGTAGACGTCGCGCAGATGGGTGACATCGGCGAGCGCATAGAGCTTCTGCTTCTCCGAGAGGGGCCGGGCCGACCAGTCGGTGAAGCGCGAGGACTTGTCGAGTTCGACGCCCGTCAGCGAGCGGACCAGATTGTCATAGCTGACGCTGTCGCCGAAACCGCAGACCGAAGCGGCGATCTGGGTGTCGAAGATGTTGAGCGGCACCTTGCCGCTCAGCTTGACGAAGATTTCGATATCCTGCCGGGCGGCGTGGAAGACTTTTCGCACCTTCTCGTTGGCGAGCAGCGTGAAGAACGGCGCCAGATCGAGCCCGGGGGCGAGTGGATCGACAAGAACGGCTTCCTCGAGCGTCGCTGCCTGCAGCAGGCACAGCTTGGGCCAGTAAGTGGTTTCGCGCAGGAATTCTGTGTCGACGGTGACGAATTCGAAGTGGGAGGCGCGGTCGCAGAAGGCGGCAAGCGCGGCAGTCGTGGTAATCAGCTCCATCAGGGCTCTTTCGCGCCGATGCTTGTGGGCAATTGTTGTTGTTGCAAGTGCATAACAGGCGGAGCGGGATGCTGCCAGCATGGAATCGGGCAGCAGGGTGCAGACGGGGGCGCGATGCTTGACAAATAGCGGCTCGCATGCGCTTGTCCGGCCCGATTTTGCCTGCCGAAAGACCGAGAAAATGGCCGAAATGCACCGCTATCGCTCCCATACCTGCGCCGCACTCCGCACGGGTGACGTGGGCAATAATGTGCGCCTGTCGGGCTGGGTGCATCGCGTCCGCGACCATGGCGGACTGCTGTTCATCGATTTGCGCGACCATTACGGGCTGACGCAGCTGGTGATCGACCCCGATTCCGCGGCATTCAAGCTGGCTGAGTCGGTGCGCTCGGAATGGGTGATCCGCGTCGATGGCGAGGTGAAAGCCCGTACGCTCGAGACGGTGAACGCCAAGCAGCCGACCGGCGAGGTGGAAGTCTTCATCCGCGAGTTGGAAGTGCTCGGCGCGGCGACGGAACTGCCGCTGCCGGTGTTCGGCGAGCCGGACTATCCGGAGGACATCCGGCTGAAGTACCGGTTCCTCGACCTCCGCCGCGAGACGCTGCACGCCAATATCGTCAAGCGCACCAAGGTGATAGCATCAATGCGCCGGCGGATGGCGGATATCGGCTTTGCCGAGTATTCGACGCCGATCCTGACGGCATCGTCGCCGGAGGGGGCGCGCGATTTCCTCGTGCCCAGCCGCATCCATCCGGGCAAGTTCTTCGCGCTGCCGCAGGCGCCGCAGCAGTACAAGCAGTTGCTGATGGTGGCCGGGTTCGACCGGTATTTCCAGATCGCGCCGTGCTTCCGCGACGAGGACCCGCGTGCCGACCGGCTGCCGGGCGAATTCTACCAACTCGACCTCGAGATGAGTTTCGTGACGCAGGAAGACGTGTGGAACACGATGACGCCGGTGATTACCTCGATTTTCGAGGAGTTCGCCGATGGCAAGCCGGTGACCAAGGACTGGCCGCGCATCCCCTATGATGTGGCGCTGCGCAAGTATGGCTCGGACAAGCCGGACCTTCGGAACCCGATCGAGATGGAGGCCGTGACCGAGCACTTTGCCGGGTCGGGCTTCAAGGTGTTCGCGGGCCAGATCGCCAGCGACGACAAGGTCGAGGCCTGGGCGATTCCGGCCAAGACCGGCGGCTCGCGTGCTTTCTGCGACCGGATGAATGCCTGGGCGCAGGGCGAGGGGCAGCCTGGGCTGGCCTATATCTTCTGGCGCTCGGAGAATGGCGCGCTCGAGGGCGCCGGGCCGGTGGCCAAGAATATCGGGCCGGAGCGCACCGAGGCGATCCGCACGCAGCTCGGGCTGGGTGAGGGCGATGCGGTGTTCTTCACGCTCGGTCGTCCCGAGAAGATCTACAAGTTTGCCGGTGAGGCACGGAACAAGGTCGGGCTCGAGCTGGGGCTGACGGCGCTCGACCAGTACAAGCTGTGCTGGATCGTCGACTTCCCGTTCTACGAGTGGAGCGAGGAAGAAAAGCGCATCGACTTCGCGCACAACCCGTTCTCGATGCCGCAGGGCGGGATCGAGGCGCTGAACGGCCAGGATCCGCTGACGATCAAGGCGTATCAGTATGACGCCGTCTGCAATGGCTACGAGATCGCCTCCGGTTCGATCCGTAACCAGGAGCCGGCGACGATGGTCAAGGCGTTCGAGCTGACGGGCAAGAGCAAGGAAGAGGTCGAGGAGCAGTTCGGCGGCCTCTACCGTGCCTTCCAGTACGGTGCGCCGCCGCATGGCGGGGCCGCGTTCGGCATCGACCGCATCGTGATGCTGCTCTGCGGGGCGACCAACCTGCGCGAGATCACGCTGTTCCCGATGAACCAGCAGGCCGAAGACCTGCTGATGGGGGCGCCGAGCCCTGCCGCGCCCAAGCAGCTGCGCGAGCTGCATGTGCGCGTGGTTGCGGACACCAAATAGTTCGAGCACCGGCCGCCTGAGGGCGGCCGGCGTCTTTGTCGCACACCGACGACTTGAGCGCGGATGCGCTTGGGGCTATGGCGGTGAGCAAGGGGACAATGATGTTCATGCGCCGGCGCAGCATTGCCAGAGAGGTCGGGACCGCGTTTGCGGTGCTGGCCCTCTACGTGCTGACGCTGCTGCTGCCGCTGCACCAGGTGTCTGCGGCACAGCGCGAGCTGAGCACGCTCGGGTATGAGACGCTCGGCGTCTGGTCGATCTGCGAGCAGCTGACCGAAGATCAGAACGGCGATCCGGAGACGGCGGCGGCGGTCAAGTGTCCGGCCGCAGGCATCGCCAAGCATGAGTTCGCAGCGCCGCCTGCCGGAACGCCCGAGCTGGTCCGCGAGGACGTCGCGACTTCGGTCCGCTATGCCGTGCCGGTCTACATTCCGGAGGGACGCACTCCGGACCATTTCGGCCAATCGAGAGCCCCACCAGTCCCGGTCTGACGCTTTCGCGGGCAGCCTTGCTGCCGATCAGACCATTTTTGACTGGAGATCATCATGATCCGTATTCTCGTTCGCGCCGCCTCTGTGGCCGTGGCTTTCGCCGCAATTGCCGCTCCGGCTTTCGCCCACTCGACCCTGGAAGTGCAGGAGGCCCAGATCGGGGCCAGCTACAAGGCCGTTCTGCGGGTGCCACATGGTTGCGGCACCGAGGCGACCAATGTCGTCCGCGTGCAGATCCCCGAGGGCTTCTACAACGTCAAGCCGATGCCCAAGGCCGGCTGGACCCTGGAGACGGTCACCGGACCATACGAGCAGGCCTATGACAACCACGGCACGCAGCTTACCGAGGGGGTGAAGGAGATCGTCTGGAAGGACGGGAACCTGCCCAACGAGTGGTACGACGAATTTGTGTTCCGCGGGACGTTTGCCGCGACGCTGCAGCCGGGCAAGTTCTATTTCCCGGCCATCCAGGAATGCGCCAACGGCGAGGAAGCCTGGGTGAATGTCACCGGTGCCGCGGATGGTGGCGAGCCGGCCCCGAGCCTAGACCTGATTGCCGCGGATACGGCGGTCGACGAGCATGCCGGGCATATGATGGCCGCTCCCGCCGAAGTGACGCTCGGCGACCTCGTCATCTCGGGCGGTTTTTCGCGCGCCACCTTGCCGAATGCGCCGGTTGGCGGCGGGTTCGTGACGATCACCAACAAGGGCGCGGTGGATGACCGGCTGGTTGCCGTCACGTCGCCGGCGGCCGGCGAGGTGCAGTTGCACGAGATGGCGATGGAGGGCGACGTGATGAAGATGCGCGAGTTGCCCGATGGCATTGCGGTGCCGGCCGGCGAGACGGTGACGCTGCAGCCGGGTGGGCTGCACATGATGTTCATGCAGCTGACCGGTCCGTTGGTCGAGGGGACGAGCTTTCCCGTGACGCTGACCTTCGAAAAGGCCGGGACGGTCACGGTTGAGCTGAGCGTCGCCAGCTCCGGGGCGAAGGCGCCCGAAGGCATGGCCGGGATGTCGCACTGATGGCGCTCGACCTGAAGGGTGCACGCACCCTGTTGTGGGCGGGAGTCCTGGTGCTGGCGTTCGTCGCCAGCGGGATCTACGCCTACACCACGCTGACCCGGTCGGGATCGACCGGGATCGGCGCGGGGGACTACACGCTCGCGACGACCGATGGGCAGGCGTTCAACCACGACAGCCTGAAGGGGCAGCCGAGCATGCTGTTCTTCGGCTACACACATTGCCCGGATGTGTGCCCGACGACGATGGCTGAGATGGCGGGCTGGTACGAGACGTTGGGCGATGAAGCCAAGGATCTCAAGGCCTTCTTCGTCACTGTCGACCCCGAGCGGGACACCAGCGATGTAATCGGCGAGTATGTGTCATGGACCGGGCATGTCCAAGGCGTGACCGGCAGCCGCGCCGAGACCGACAAGGCGATCGCGGCCTGGCGGGTATTTGCCGAAAAAGTGCCGGGCAGCGATGGGGACTATACGATGAACCACACGGCATCGGTGTTTCTGATCGACACCAAGGGTAACTTCGCCGGGACGATCGCCTATCAGGAGGACGCGGCGACGGCGGTGGGCAAATTGCGAAAGCTGCTGGCTGGTTGACGAGGGGGCCAAGTGCCCCCTCCGCATTTCTGCTCGTACGTCAGGCCGGCTGGGGCGCGGCGGGGCCGTCCACCTCGCGCTTTGGCGGGAAGGCCAAGGCGAGTGCGGCAGCGGCGAGCCCGATGAGCCCGGACGCGACATAGAGCCAGTGGTAGCTGCCGAAGGTGTCGTAGAGGTAGCCGCCGCCGACGGGCCCGAAGGCCATGCCGATCGAGGAGGTCATGGTGATTGATGCCGCCGAGGACGGTGCCCATGACCCTGGGGCCGAAATAGTCGCGGGCGAGGACCGAATAGAGCGGCATGACGCCGCCATAGGCGAGGCCGAGAATGACGGCGAGCGCGTAGAACTGCGGCAGTTCGCTGACCCAGATGTAGCTGTAGATGCCGACGGCCTGCAGCGCCAAGCCGCCGATGATGACGCGCTTCACCCCGATGCGGTCTGCGAGGACGCCAAAGATCAGGCGGCCGAACAGGCCGGCGACGCCTTCCACACTGTAGATGCTCGCGGCCGCGAGCGCCGAGGCGCCGCAGAGCATGGCATAGCTGACCGTGTGGAAAATCGGCCCGGAATGTGCCCCGCAGCAGAGGAAGAACACGCCGGCGAGAATGAAGAACTGCGGCGAGCGGAATACGGAGGCCATGCCGGAGGGACGGGGCTCGGCGGGGACGACGTCGCTTTGCGGGGTGGGCGCGGCGGCTATCGCTTCGGGGGCGCGGCGGATGAGGAAGGCAGCGGGAAGGATCAGCGCGGCCGCGACGATGGCGGTATACATCATGGCGCTGCGCCAGCCGTAGGTCTGGATCAAAACTGTCGCGAGTGGCGTGATGACCATAGGGGCGACGCCGCCGCCCAGGGAGACCAGCGAAACGGCGAGGCTGCGATGCTTGTCGAACCAGGCGACGGTGGTGGCCATCAACGGGGCGAAGAAGGCGCCGCCGGAGGCGCCGACGAGGCCGCCATAGGCGATTTGGAAGATCAGGAGGTCGGTGGCCTGACTGGCAACAAGCAGACCAAGGCCGAGCATCAGGGCGGCGATGAGCACCACCGGGCGGGCACCGATGCGATCAGTCAGTGTACCCCAGAAGAAGCCGGCGACGCCCATGACGATGAAACCGATGGTCATGGCGCCGGAAATGCCGGCGCGGGTCCAGCCGGTCTGGTCGGCGATCGGCTGCAGGTAGACGGGCAGGGCGAACATCGCCCCCATGGCAACGCAGGTGATAACCGCGCCTGCGGCAACGATCACCCAACCATAGTTCCTGGACATGAGACAGTTCCTCCGAGAGCTCAATGCCCGGTAGACGAACGGCGGGCGGCCGCTTCGACAAACCTCAGACGGGCAGGTGCTCGCCGAGGTCAGACCACTTGCAGAATGCAAATGGTTTACCGATCCGGGTAGCGCTTGTAAAGTGCAAGTAGACCGAAGGAGATCGTGCTTGGACCAAAGATCGGGATGCCCCATCAACCTCACGGTGGAGGTGCTGGGCGACAAGTGGACCCTGATCGTGCTGCGCGACATCATGTTCGGCAATTTCCGCACCTATGGCGAGTTGCACAGCCATTCGCTGGAGGGCATTGCGACCAACACGCTGGCGGATCGGCTGAAACGGCTGGTCGAGAATGGTCTGCTGACGCTGGCGCCTGACCCGACGCACAAGCAGCGGGGCATCTACAGTCTCACGGAAGCGGCCATCCAGCTGGTTCCGGTGATGGCGGCTCTGGGGAACTGGGGGGTACGGCATATGCCGGCAAGCCCGGATCTTGCGGCGCGGGCCATTGCGCTGAGCGAGGGCGGGCCAGCGATGTGGGAGGCTTTCGAGGCGGAGCTGCGGCATCTGCATCTCGGGACGCCAATGCCGAAACGCTCAGTGCTGGCGGAACTCGACGCGGCCTATCGAGCGGCCCTGGCCCTGCAGCAGGGCGCCTTGCAGGACTGATCATTGAGCGTTGACTGTGGTGTCACTGGCCGGTCATGGCGACAGGCTAGGGCGAACGCAGGATAGAGATTTGAACCGGAGACCCCGATGACGCTGAAGTTCGTGGTGATGAGTGACCTGCACCTGGTGCCGGAGGGCGAGGTGTCGATGACGCTCGATACGGCCGCGCGCCTCGAGGCGGCGGTCGAGGCCGTGAATGCCCGCTATGGCGACGCGGATTTCTGCGTGCTGGCTGGCGATCTTGCGGATCTCGGGCAGGCGGCTGCCTATGAGCGGCTGAAGGCGATCATTGCGCGGCTGCAGATCCCGGTGCATGTGACGCTGGGCAATCACGACGACCGGCCGACCTTCCTCGAGGTGATGGGCGAGGAGTTCCTGGCCGAGACCGGCAAGGTCGACAAGGTGATCGATGCCAAGGGGTATCGCATCATTCTGCTCGATTCCTCGGAACCCGATCGGGTGGACGGAGTGCTGGAAGCGGGACAGCTCAACTGGCTGCGGGCGCGCCTCGCCGAGGCGCTCGACCGGCCGGTGATCGTGATCCTCCACCACAATGCCAATGCGCTGCATATCGAAAGCGACAATATCGCCATTCTCGAGCCTGCGGCCTTCCTCGACGCATTGGCGACGCACCCGGACATCCGGCAGGTGATCGCCGGGCATGTGCACCTGACCTCGACCGCGATGTGGCGGGGCATTCCGTTCACGTCGCTGGCCGGTGGGCACTACTCTGTCAGCTTCAATGTCGACCAGCCCAATGCCCCCTACAAGAGGCTGACCGGACCTGGTCAGATGGCGGTGGTGGTGGCCACCGAAGACCGGACGACGGTGCTATTCGAGGACTTCATCGACGGCAATGATGAGATCCTGATGGCCTGAGGCTGACGCCGGTTACCGGAGAGCAGAAAGGGCCCCGAGGGGCCCTTTCGTTCGTCGTGTAAGCTGAGCAGAGACTAGAGGCCGCCGCCGCGCAGGTTGCGGACCTTTTCGGCCGCGTCCTTGGTGGCTTCCTCAACCGTCATGGTGCCGGTGAGGGCGTTCTGCATCATGTCCGGGATGATGATGTTCATGATCTCGGGCGCTTCCGGAAGGGCCGGGAACGGGATGCCGTTGGGCAGCATGGATGTGGTGACGTCAAGGAACTTGATGGAGTCCAGACGCTGCTTCATCCACTCGGTCTTGAAGCCGCCCAGATGACCCGGGTTCGACGCGGCCCAGGCGAGTTTCAGCGACCATTCGGGGCTGGTGTACATGCAGATCAGCGCCTTGGCCGCCGGCTCGTCGACCACGCCGCCTTCGACATATTCAGGCTTGACGATGTGGATGTTCGAGCCGCCGAACACCACGGCACGCTTGCCGTCGGGCCCGGTCGGGATCAGGCCGTAGCGCATGTTCTCGAGGACCTTGTCGGCCGCCTCCTTGTCCGAGCCGGTCGCCTGGCTGGCCAGTTCGATCATGCGGGCATATTCGGACGGGTGCGAGATCATCATGGCCAACTGGCCGGCGATGAACGGGGCCTGGTTCTCGGCCTGCGTGTTGGTCAGAGCCGAGGTCGGGACCGACTTGTCGCGCACATACATGTCGTACGATGCCTGCAGGGCGCGCTTGCTGGCTTCGCTGTCGAGGCGGATCTCATCGTAGGTCGGATTGGCATCCGCTTCGTCGAAGACGCCGCCGCCGTAAGCCCAGAGCTGGGGCATGAAGCGGTATGGCGTATTGCCTGCGTTCTGCTTGGCGACGAGGCCATAGCCGGCGATGCCGAGCTTGTCGTGGATGGCCTTGGAGTAGGCGACCACGTCGTCCCAGGTGGCGGGCGGTGCATCGGGGTCGAGGCCGGCCCTTTCGAAGATGTCGGCGTTCCAGATGAAGGCCATGGTCTCGTTATTGGTCGGAATGCCGTAGACCTTGCCCTCCCAGGTGACGGCCTTCATGGCGCCCGGCCAGAAGTCCTCGGTCTTGTAGCCGACATCCTCGGGTCGCAGTTCCTCGAGATAGCCCTTGGCCGCAAACTCGGTGCCGCCCAGAATCTGCAGGCGGATGACCTGCGGTGCGGCATTGCCAAGCAGCGCAGTGCGGAACTTGTCGAGCAGTTCGTTGTAGGTGATGCCCTGTTCCACCAGCTCGATGTTGGGGTAGGTCTTGCGGAAGTTGGCAAAGAAGTCGGCATAGTTGTCCCGCATGATCTGCGGGTCCGCCTCGAAGACGCCCTGGTACCAGAAAGTCACCTTACCCTTGTAGTCGGTGGGCGTGATGGCGTTGCAGTTGCCGACCGTGTCGTAGGTCTCGGTGCCGGCGATCGACCGCACGTATTCCGGTGACCATTTCGACACGTCGACGCTTTGCGCCAGCACGGTCGAGCTCATCAAGGCGGTGGCCATCACGGCCGCGGTCAGGCCGCGCCCGACAGCGCGGCTGGTCTGATATTTCGTCATGCGTTCCTCCTCCATTCCGCCCTCTGCGCGCCCTCGCACAGGATTGCGGAAATTCACCCGGCTTCACGAAATCCCGCCGGTTGTGGCTAGTATAGGGAGAAAAATTCATGATAAGCAATCTGGATTGTACATTATCCGGACGCGCAGCCGGATCGTTCGTGGCAAGGGCCGTCATGCCCTTGTGCGGCGGCGAGGTGTGCGGGCCGTCGAGTAGGCAGGGTTGACCGGCAATGGGGATGTTTGAAGCGCGGCCACCAGCGGGGATCGACCCGACGGGCGTATCGGAGGAGGGGGCCAGCGCTTACGAGTTGATCCGCGATGACATCATCTCCGGGCGACTGAAGGCCAATGACCGGCTGGTGGTTGCCGAACTGGCCGAGCGGCACGGCACGTCAAGCAATCCGGTGCGTGAGGCGCTGCAGCTGCTGCGGGCGCAGGGCTTCGTGCTGATGGCGCACAACAAGAGTGCGCGCGTCCGACCGATCGACGAAGACTTCGTGCGCGATATCTACGAGATCGGCGTGCTGACCGAGCCGGCCCTGGTGCGCTGGTTCGTGGGCATGGCGACCGATGCCGATATTGCCCGGCTGGAATGGCTGCAGGCGGAGATGGAGGCGAACAATTTCGCCGACCCGATCAGGCACAGCGAGCTCGACACGCAGTTTCATACGCTGATGTATGAGCGGCACTATAACCGGTTGGCGGCGGAGATCTGGTGGAAGCACCGGGAGGTGCTGCGGGCGGTGACGCGACGGCTGAACTTCACGCTGGCGCGCCGGGCGCAGGTGATGCGCGACCATCGCGAGCTGATCGAGCTGATCAAGAGTGGCGATGCGGACAAGGCCGCCGTGCTGATTGCGCAGCACGTCGAGGGCTCGGGTCGGCACATTCTCGAGCAGATGCGGGCGGCGGGCGTGGCGCGCGCCAGTTAGCCACGGTTGCGACACAGGCGCGGACAACGCGCGGGACGATTGGGAAGAGGGATTGCGATGAAGATTACCGGGGTCCGGCCGTGGCTGGTGAAGGCCAGCACGTCCTATTGGGGCGAATACCTGTTTGTCGAAGTGACCACAGACGAGGGGGTGTCGGGCTGGGGCGAGATCACCTCGACGACGCGGATCGCAAACCGCGCGCTGGCCTCGATGCTGAAGCAGATCAGCGGGCAGATCAGCGGCGAGGACCCCAGCAAGATCGAGCGGCTGTGGCACAAGATGTTCCGCAGCTTCACCTATATGGGCAGCCGGGGCGCGGCCTGTGAATGCGTCAGCGCCGTCGATATCGCGCTGTGGGACATTCGCGGCAAGGTGCTGGGGCTGCCGGTCTACGAGCTGCTGGGCGGCGCGGTGCGCGAGGAGATCTCGCTCTACACGCATCCCGACCAGAGCAAGTTCACCAGCCAGCAGGGCGTGATCGACGAGATCACCGACATCGTGAAGTCGGGTCACGTGGCGCTGAAGTTCGATCCGTTCCCCTATCAGGGCAGCCGCGAGCAGCGGGATGGCTATCTTGATGGGATGATGACCCGGCAGGACGAGCGCAAGGCCGCCGAGCTCACCGCGTTGATCCGCGAGACGGCCGGGCCCGAGGTCGAGATCCTGATCGACGCGCATGGGCGGTTCGACGTGCCGACGGCGATCCGGCTGTGCCGCTCGCTGGAAGAGGCGGGCAATATCGACTGGTTCGAGGAGCCGGTGCCGCCCGAGAGCTATGGTGCACTCAAACAGGTGCGCGAGAAGGTAAGCGCGGCGATCTCGGTGGGTGAGCGGGCCCACACCAAGTGGGATTTCGCGCCGATCCTCGAGAACAACCTCGCCGACTACATCATGCCGGACGTGACCTGGACCGGCGGCATCAGCGAGATGAAGAAGATCGCGATCCTCGCCGAGGCGCACTACGTGCCGATTTCGCCGCATGATGCGGGCGGCCCGATCAACGTGCTGGCGGGCGCGCATGTGATGATGACGGTGCCGAATTTCTACCGGCTCGAGACTTCGCGCTGGGACCTTAGCGGCTACAACGAGCTGATGCACACGCCGCTCGACAATTCGAATGGCACGCTGAAGGTGCCGAAGGTGCCAGGGCTCGGGATCGAGATGAACCGGGATTATCTCGCCGCCAACGAAATCCAACTCGCATAGGGCAGGGGCGCGGCCGCTGCGGTGGCCGCTCGGGAGCAAAGGGCCGGAGCGCCCTACCAAGAACGTGCCGGGGAGGCAGGACCATGAAGATCACCGGGATCGAAACCGTCGTCGTCAACGCTGTGCACCGCAACTGGATCTTCGTGAAGGTGCTCACCGACCAGCCCGGCCTCTGGGGTTGGGGTGAGGCGACGCTGGAGTGGAAGACGCGAGCGGTGACCGGCACGATCGAGGACCTGAAGCCGTTCGTCGTCGGGCAGGACCCGCTGCGGATCGAGCATCTGGTCAATGCGATGACGCGGTTCAGCTTCTGGCCGCTGGGCTCGATAGGGCTGACCGCCGTGTCGGGCATCGAGCAGGCCCTGTGGGACATCAAGGGCAAGGCGCTGGGCGTGCCCGTCTGGCAGTTGCTGGGTGGGAAGGTGCGGGACAGTGTGCGGGTCTACACCCACCTGATGCGCGGCAGCTCGTCCAAGCGGGTGCCCAATACCGACATCAGCGCCTTCTGCGATGCGGTGCAGGAAACGGTGGAGATGGGCTACAACGCCATCAAACTCGGCTTCGTGCCCTATACCGGCTATGACGCGCCGCTGCCGGCCGTGCGGCACGTGGAAAAGCTCGCTGCCGCGGTGCGCGAGCGGGTGGGCGACGGCGTCGATATCATGACCGACTTCCACGGGCGTCCGGATTCGCTCGACGCGGCCATCGCCTACATCAAGGCGATCGAGCCGATCAAACCGCTGTTCTGCGAAGAGGTGATCCAGCCCGACGACACGGCCGGGATGGCCGATATCGCGCGGCGGGTGGATTGCCCGCTGGCGACGGGTGAGCGGCTGTTCACGCCGCGCGAGTTCATGGAGGTCGCGCAGACGCGGGCCGTGGCATACATCCAGCCGGACCTGGCGCATTGCATGGGCTTTACCGGCGGGCGGAAGATCGCGGCGATTGCCGAGGCGGCGCATATGGGGGTGTGCCCGCATAACCCGATGGGTCCGGTTGCGGGCGCGGTGGCGCTGAATTTCGATGTGGCGACGACGAACTTCGTCATCCAGGAAGAAGCGGTGGGGATCGTGCCGCATTTCGAGGAGATCTGCTCGCTCTATCCGCTGAAGCTGACCAATGGCAGCTGGGAGGTGCCGGAGGCGCCGGGTCTGGGTATCGAGATCGACGAGAAGGCGGCGGCGAAATATCCGTTCGCGCCGGAAGTGATCCCAGCGCTGGAGTCGGTGCTGGCCGACGGGCGGATCGCCAACTGGTAAGGCGCGGGTGGCTGTGAGACGCCGCCCGGATGAGCAGCAACAGGCAGGTGGCCGTGTCGCAATTCGATGATCTGGTGTGGTTGAACCCGCCGCCGGTGGCTGAACCGGTGGCCGAAGGTCTGCGGGTGCTGACCGGGAAGGGCACGGATTTCTGGCGCGGCACGTTCTATGGGTTCTGGCGCGACAGCGGGCATTTTCTGTCGCGGCCCGTCAGCGGCGATTTCAGCGCCGAGGTGACGATCACCGGAAAGTTCGAGACGCTTTACGATCAGGCCGGGCTGATGGTGCGGCTGAGCGAGACGCACTGGATCAAGGCCGGGATCGAGTTCGCCGATGGCGCGATGCAGTTCTCGGTGGTGGTGACCAACGACAATTCGGACTGGTCGCAGATGCCGGTGCGGGCAGAGGGCGGGCGACTCCGGTTGCGGTTGACGCGGCACGGCGAAGCGATCCGCATCCAGTATCTCGATCAGGACGACGGCGACTGGAGGGCGGCGCGGCTGGCTTATCTGCCCAAGAGCGAGAGCATCGAGGTGGGGGTGATGTGCTGTTCGCCCGAACGGGCCGGGTTCGAAGTGGTGTTCTCCGACTTCAGCATCGGGCCGCCGATTTCGCGAAACCTGCACGGCGACTAAGCCGGGCGGGTTCGGGGAACTGCGGGCGGCGGGTCGCGTTGGCTCCAAGGCAATGGAGGACAGCGCAATGCAGGTGCAACGACTTCACGAAATCGCCGGGCAGCAGACCTGGCTGATCGTTCTGGAAACCGGGGACGAGGCGATGGATTGCCTGCGGCGCTTCGCGGCGGACGAGCAGCTGGACGCAGCGAGTTTCAAGGCGATCGGGGCCTTTTCCCAGGCGCGGCTGGCCTTCTTCGATTTCGAGACGCAGAGCTACGAGCCGATTGCGGTGGATGAGCAGACCGAAGTCGCTTCGCTGACCGGCGACGTTGCGCTCGATCCGGAAGGGAAGCCGGCCGTGCATGTGCACGCGGTGCTGGGGCGGCGCGACGGCAGTGCACTGGCGGGGCATCTGGAAGAGGGTGTGGTGCGGCCGACGCTGGAGGTGATGCTGACGGAATCGCCAGCGGTGCTGCGAAAACGACTCGACCCGCAGTCGGGGCTGGCGCTGATCCGCGTCTAGCGGCAGAGTTGCCGCCACAATCAGGTGGCGACGATGCTGGAGCTGAGCTTTGCTGCAGAGGTGATCGAGTGGCGTGGACCCGCGCCGTTTCTCTATGCGCGCCTGCCGGTAGAAGCCGCCGAGGAAATCGCAGCGGTGAAGCGGGCCGCGAGCTATGGCTGGGGCGCAATTCCTGTGACGGCCAGCATCGGCGACGTCACATTCACGACCTCACTGTTTCCCAAGGACGGCACCTATCTCCTGCCCCTGAAGGTGGCGGTGCGCCGGCAAGTCGCGATGACCGTCGGCGACGTGGTGCAGGTTGAGATGACTGTCGAGAGTGCCGGCTGGCGGGGCTGACGGCGGGCCAAGCCGCGCCGCCAGCACCGGCGGGTCAGGCTGCAGCCGGGGACGGATGCGCCAATTGGTCGAAGGCTTCAATGGCGTGCGCGGCATACATGACGGCCGGGCCGGCGCCCAGATAGATGGCAGTGCCGAGAGTTTCCATCACCTCTTCGCGGCTGGCGCCCTGTTCCAGCGCGGCCTTGGCGTGAAAGCCGATGCAGTCGTCGCAGCGCGTCGCCACGGAGATAGCGAGGGCGATGAGTTCCTTGGTCTTGGTGTCGAGCGCCTGTGGCTTCAGCGCTGCCTGGGCTAGCCCGGAAAAGCTCTTCATCACGTCGGGGCTGCCGAGGCGGAGCTCCCTGAGCGCGGGCGAGAGTGACTTGAGGTAGGCGTTCCAGTTGTCCTGCATCGGATGATCCCTAGGTGTCGAACGGCAAGGCGCGATGGTCGCGTCTTATATTCGAGAGGGCTAATATACGTGCAGGAATGCGCCTTGATCTGGGTCAAGCTGGCGCCGACCGGCCGATCTTGGACGCGGGACAGGGTGTGCCGCGGCGACCCGACGCCGCCGCGACACGCGACGGGTCACGGAAGCAGGACCGCGTCGATCACGTGAATGACGCCGTTGTCGGCGCGAACGTCTGCCTGAACGACATTGGCCGTGTTGGAACCGGCGACAGTGACGCCCGAGTGGGTGGCGCTGATGGTCAGCCGCTCGGCGGAGTTGAGCGTCTTGACGTGGAAGGGATGGTTCAGCAGCTGGTTGGAGGCGAGGACGCGCGGCAACACATGCATGGTGAGGATGGCGACGAGCTGATCCTTGTTCTCAGGCTTGAGCAGCATTTCGACGGTGCCGGCGGGCAGGGCGGCGAACGCATCGTCGGTGGGCGCAAACACCGTGATGTTCTGGGTGTCGCTGAGGGCACCAGCGAGGCCTGCGGCCTCGGCGGCGGCGAGCAAAGTCTTGAAGGTGCCGACGGAATTGGCGGTCTCGACAATATTGGCCGCGTGGGCCGTGGTTGCAACGGCGCCGGCGCCGATGGTCAGCGCAAACGAGAGTGCAGCAGCCTTGAATAGTGACATTGGGAATCCTCCGTTTTGACCCGATTTACTGTCGGGGTGACAAGAAAAACGGAGGCCGATAGCGGGAGGATCAGACGATCTTGCCGCGAATTGCCGTGAATCGCGGTGATCTGGCGGCGCTTGTTCTGCGTTTTTGCGCGCCTGTTGGATGCCCTGGCCAGCGGCGAGGCCGGCCAGGGCAAAGGATCACGGCTCGAGCTGGCCGGTCTTGGGGGCCTGCTCGGCGCCGATATCGCCTTCGTTGCGGGTCTTCCACAGCGAGAAGATGACCCCGCCGGCGAGGATGCCAAGCGTCACCAACAGGCTGAGTAGCGTATCGATCTTGATGCCCATGGGCACGAGGAAGATCTTGATGCCAACCAGAACGAGGATGATCGCGAGCGATGTCTGCAGGTAGCGGAAGCGGTTCATCGCGGCGGCGAGCGCGAAGTAGAGGGCGCGAAGGCCGAGGATGGCAAAGATGTTCGAGGTGTAGACGATGAAGGTGTCCTGCGTGACGGCGAAAACGGCCGGCACGGAGTCGACGGCGAAGATCAGGTCGACGGTCTCGACCATGATCAGCGCGATGGCCAGCGGAGTCAGCCAGGTGACCAGCTTGCCGGTCTTGGGGTCGGGCGCCTTCACGGTGAAGTTGCGCCCATGCAGCTGCTTGGTGACGCGGAAGCGCTTGGTCAGGAAGCTATAGACCGGGTTGTGCTCGATATCGGGTTCGTCGTCCTGATGCCGGAACATGCGGATGCCGGTGAAGACGAGGAAGGCGCCGAACAGGAACAGGATCCAGCTGAACTGGTAGACCAGGGCAGCGCCGAGGCCGATAAGGATGGCGCGGAAGGCGATGACGCCGAGGATGCCCCAGAACAACACGCGGTGCTGGTACAGCCGAGGGATGCCGAGAAAGCCGAAGATCGTAGCGATGACGAACATGTTGTCCATCGCCAGAGACTGCTCGATCAGGTAGCCGGTGTAGAATTCGAGACCGGATTCGACGCCGCGCTGCCACCAGACCCAGCCACCGAAAGCGACCGCGATGGCGACGTAGAAACCGTAGAGCGTCAGGCTCTCCTTGGCACCGATCTCGTGCTCGTCCCTGTGCAGGATGCCAAGATCGAAGACGAGGAGCGCGATCACCACCGTGATGAAGGCGACCCAAAAATAAACTGGTGTACCGAGGAAATCGCCCATCAGGGCGCCAAGCAGCGAATCCATCGCCGGACCTTTCTCCATGAAGTTTGGAGCAGCTCCGACATCGCGAGGACATAAGTCATCCTCGCCAGAGGGGCCCGGCGCCGCGCCTGTAAAATGCCGGTTCGGCAAAAAAGTTCAACCCCCGAGCTGCGGAATTTCGGTTGCAGCGCTGCAAAGGGCTGGATTGGCGGAGCGAAGCAGGGGAATCCGCTCGGTCTGGGGAGCGGGCAGGGGCGGGGTCGCGTCGGCGCGGGTAGGCTGCTAAGAGCCTGATCCGGTAGGTCGAATGGTGGGAGCTGAGCTTGCGGGCCGATGAAATCCGTCTCTATGCAGGGTTTGGCGTGGTGGCGGCGCTGCTGGCCGGGTTCGGGATGCTGGCCGACGAGGTGCTCGAAGGCGATACGGCGGCGTTCGACCAGGCGGTGGTGATGATGTTCCGCGATCCGGCCGCACCGGAAATCGCGCCGGGGCCGGAATGGCTGGTCGAGGCGGTGCGCGATATCACCGCGCTCGGGAGTTTCTCCGTACTCGGGATCCTGACCATCGGCGTCGTGCTGCACCTGTTGCTGACCGGGGCGGCGCGTACCGGGGTCTTCGTGGCCGTGAGCGTCGTGGGCGGGACGATTATCAGCACGGGGCTCAAGGCCCTCTTCGACCGGCCACGGCCGGATTTGTTTGAGACCGTGCACGTGTTCACCGCCAGCTTTCCGAGCGGGCACGCGACCGTTTCGGCGGTGGTCTACCTGACGATCGGCGCGTTGCTGGCCGAACGGGCGGAGACTTGGCCGGCACGGGTGCTGTATATCGGCGGCGCGGTGCTGCTGACGGTGATGATCGGGGTGAGCCGGATCTACTTCGGCGTCCACTACCCCACGGACGTCCTCGCGGGCTGGTCGTTGGGCGCGGCCTGGGCGTTGCTGTGCCTTGCGGTGGCGCATCTGCTGAGGACGCGTGGACGGCTGAAGGACATGCCACCGCCGGGTCCCTCGACATAGGGTAGCTGGGGCGCAGAAGGTTCGGACCAACCGGCTATGGCCCTGCCAAGGTGGTGTGCTGGCTGACGCCGCGGGAGACCAGTAGACAGCCTCCAGTCCGCCCCTGGCCTAGTGGGGCGGAGCCCGGTTGCAGCCGGGCCCCGCCGGGAGTGTTTACTTCTCGATCGTCACCGCATCGAAATACGGGGTGTTGAGCGAGGACCGCCAGAAGCCCTGCACGTAGGGCTTCATCATCATGTACTGGTTGCGATGGTACTGAGGCAGGATGACCATGTCTTCCATGATCAGTGCCTCGGCCTTGCGCATGTCGTCGAGCGACTGCTTCTCGTCGCCGGTCGACTTGGCGTCGGCGATCAGCTTGTCGTAGTCGGGGTTCGACCAGCCGGCGAGATTGTTCGGGCTGCCGGTGACGAAGTTGTCGAGGAAGGTCATGGGGTGCGGGTAGTCGGCGCCCCAACCCATCTGGGCGATCTGGAACTGGATCTTCTGCACTTCCGGATAGTAGACCTGCCACTCGGACGCCTGGATCTTGACGTCGATGTTGAGGTTCTTCTTCCACATCTGCTGGATCGCTTCGAGCAGCTTCTCGATCGGCGGCGACGAGTAGGTCGCGTAGACCGTGTCGGGGAAGCCTGCGCCATCCGGATAGCCGGCTTCGGCGAGCAGCGCCTTAGCGGCCTCGACCTCGGCGGTCGGGGCGAGGCCGAAGCTGTCGCGGCCTTCGGTGAAGTCCTCGCCGGCAACGCTCATACCCGGCGGGACCAGCGCCATGGCCGGCTGGTCGGCCGACTGCAGTACGAACTCGACGATCTCCTCGCGATCGATGGCCATCGACAGCGCCTTGCGGACGCGGACGTCATCGAGAGGCTTCTGGTTGGGGTTGAAGAAGGCATAGGTGGTGCCGAGCGCCGGCACGACGAGGAAACCGTTGCCCTCTTCGGAGGATAGGCGGGGGATTTCCGGCGCCGGCACAGCCTCGATGCCATCGACATCGCCGGCCTCGTAGGCGGCGAGCGCAGTCGCGGGATCGGGGATCAGGCGGAAGGTCAGCTTGTCGAGACTGACATTGGCGGCGTTGTAGTATTCCGGGTTCTTTTCGAGCACCACGGACTCGCCGAACTTCATCTCGGTGACCTTGAACGGGCCGGTGCCGATATAGGTCTCGGGCTTGGTGGTCCAGCCTTCGGGATCGGCGGAGACGATGTCTTCGCGGACCGGGAAGAAGGTCGAGTAGCCGAGCAGCTGCATCATGTAAGGGACGCGCTGCTTGAGGGTGAAGGTCAGCGTCTTGTCGTCGACGGCGGTGATCGCGACCTCGTCCTTGCTCTGGTCGGCGAAGAACTCTTCGGCGCCGACGATCGAATAGAGCATCGGGGCATTCATGGCGCCCGAAGCCGGGGTCAGCACGCGCTTCCAGGCATAGACGAAGTCGCCGGCGGTGACGGGCTTGCCGTCGGACCACTTGGCGTCATCGCGGATCTTGAACGTATAGGTGAGCCCGTCGTCGGAGATGGTCCAGCTCTCGGCGAGCGCCGGGACGATGGACCCATCCGGGGCGTACTTCACCAGCCCTTCGAAGGCGTTGCCGATGATGGGGGTGGCGAAGGTTTCGGCGGTGGTGCCGGGATCGTATTTCGCCGACTCGTTGTTGACCACGTAGGTCAGCTCGCCGGCAGCCCAGACCGGGCTGATCGAGGTGAGCATGAAAGCTGCCAGGGCGGGCAGCAGCGCTTTTTTCAGCATGACAGTTCTCCCTGTATGGGCTGGACGAGATGCCCAGCCCGGTGAAGTCCGGCGGCCACGGTCACGTGGTCTCCATCTGACGCGCCATCACGTCTTCGGCGTAATGGCAGGCGGTGAAATGGCCCCCGTCGAGTTCGCGCAGCGGCGGCTCGACCGAGGCGCATAGCTCGGTGGCAAACGGGCAGCGCGTGCGGAAACGGCAGCCCGAGGGGATGTCGACGGCGGTCGGAATCTCGCCCCGCATCGGCGCCACGTCGCGGCGCGCCGCCGGATCGGCGACCGGGATGGAGGCGAGCAGTGCCTGGGTGTAGGGGTGCGCGGGGGCGCGGTAGAGCGCCTCGTTGGGCGCGATCTCGACGATCTTGCCCAGATACATCACCCCGATCCGGTCCGAGATGTGACGCACCATCGAGAGGTCGTGGGTGATGAACAGGTAGGTGAGGCCGAGTTCGTCCTGCAGGTCCTCGAGCATGTTGACGACCTGCGCCTGGATCGAGACATCGAGCGCCGATATCGGCTCGTCGCAGATCACAAGGTCGGGATTGAGCGCGATGGCGCGGGCGATGCCGATCCGCTGGCGCTGCCCGCCCGAGAACTCGTGCGGAAAGCGGGTGGCGTGGTCGGGGTTGAGGCCTACCTTGTCGAGCAGTTCGTCGGCGCAGGCGCGGCGCGAGGCGGCATCGCCGATGCCGGCGATTTCCAGCGGTTCGGCGACAAGGTCGGCGACCGTCATGCGACCGTTCAGCGAGGCATAGGGGTCCTGGAAGATCATCTGCATTCGCCGCCGGAACGGCGCCAGATCGCGTTCGCCGAGCTCGGCGATGTCCGTGCCGTCGAACAGCATCTCGCCGCTGGTTGGCTTGAACAGACGGATCAGCGTGCGCGCCAGAGTCGACTTGCCGCAGCCGCTTTCGCCAACGAGCCCCAGCGTCTCGCCGCGGCGGATCATGAGGTCGACGCCATCGACCGCGCGCAACACGACGCGGTTACGGCCGAGCAGCCCGCTTGAGAGGCGGAAGTGCTTGGTGAGATTGCGTAATTCGATCAGCGGCGCGTCCGTCATGCGGCCACTCCAGTATTGATCCCATCGACCCGCGGCGCTTCGGCATGGTGAAGCCAGCAGCGTGAGCCGTGCGCCGTCTCCACCGCATAGATCGGGGGCAGGGCGCGGGTGCACTGGATCATGGCGTTGGGGCAGCGTGGGGCAAAAGGGCAGCCCTCGGGCGGCTTGCGCATGTCGGGTGGCGATCCGGGAATTGGGGTCAACCGGCGGTGCGTGCCATCGCGGAGATCGGGCAGCGAACTCAGGAGGCCGCGGGTATAGGGGTGGCTCGGCCAGGCAAACAGGCGGGCGACCGGCGCTTCCTCCATCACCATGCCGCCATACATGACCAGCACGCGGTCGGCGGTTTCGGCGATGACGCCGAGATCGTGGGTGATGAGAATGACGGCCATACCGAGGCGCGACTGCAGTTCCTTCAGGAGTGCGAGAATCTGGCGCTGGATGGTGACGTCGAGTGCGGTGGTGGGCTCGTCGGCGATCAGCAGCTTGGGATCGCAGCTCAAGGCGATGGCAATCATCACACGTTGCCGCATTCCGCCTGAGAACTCGTGCGGATAGGAGCGCAGCCGCTTTTCCGCCGAAGGGATGCGGACGAGTTCGAAGAGCTCGACGGCGCGCTTCCGGGCCTCGGCACGCGAGATGTCGCGGTGCTTGAGGATGGTTTCGATCACCTGCTCGCCAACCGTCAAGGTTGGGTTGAGCGAGGTCATCGGGTCCTGGAAGATCATGCCGATTTCGTTGCCGCGCAGCTGACGCAGGTCGCTGTCGTCGAGGGCAATGAGGTCGCGGGTGTTGAACAGGGCCGAGCCGCCAATCACCTTGCCATTGGTCTTCAAGAGGCCCAGCAGGCTCATGCAGGTGATGGATTTGCCCGAGCCACTCTCGCCGACGATGCCGAGGATTTCGCCCGGCCGCAGCGTGAACGAGACGCCGCGCACGGCCTGCACTTCACCGCGCGAGGTGAAGAAACTGGTCCTGAGATCGCGAACGTCGAGGAGAGGCGCGCTCATGTCCTGAGCCTCGGGTCGAGCGCGTCGCGCAGGCCATCGCCCAGGAAGTTGAAGGCGAACATGGTTAGGCTGATCGCCGCCGCCGGAAAGAACATCTGGTAGGGGTAGGCGCGCAGTGTCTCGACCGCTTCGGAGGTCAGCGTCCCCCAGCTCGCTTCGGGCGGGGTGACGCCAAGGCCGATGAAGCTCATGAAGCTCTCGATGAAGATGGCGCTCGGGATCAGCATGGTGAGCGTCACAAGGATCGGGCCGATGGAATTGGGGAGAAGGTGCCGGGTCAGGATGCGGCTGGTCGAGGCGCCCATGGTACGGGCGGCGGCGACATAGTCCTGCTGCTTCAGCGTCAGGATCTGGCCGCGCACGATGCGGGCCATGTCGACCCAGTAGACCGAGCCGATGGCGATGATCACCGAGAAGAAGCCCGAATTGAACACCACCATGATCAGGATGACGTAAAGCGTCAGCGGGATGGTGGAGATGACTTCGACGATGCGCATCATCACGGTGTCGACGCGGCCGCCGAGATAGCCGGCGATGCCGCCATAGAAAATGCCGATGAAGAAGTTCACCAGCGTCGCCACGGCGGCGACCGTGAGCGAAATGCGGGCGCCATAGAGCTGGCGGGCCAGCACGTCGCGGCCGAGCTGGTCGGTGCCGAACAGGTTGCTCATGTTCCACTGCCAGCTACCTGGCAGCAGCGCGGTGCCGTCGGTTAGTGTCAGCGACTGGGCTGCGCCGTTCAGCGTCACGACGGTGTCGCCGAAGTTGTACACGGTCTGCTTCTTGATCAGATCCTTCTTGCCGCGGATCAGTCCCGCGATGCGACCGTCAGGAGTGACCTCGTAGAGGTTGAGATTGCCGGAGTTGAAGAAGAAACGGGTGGTCTCGCCACTGCCATCTGTCACCTCGTAGGTCTGGAAGAGCGGCGGGATGTTCGAGAGCTTCAGGTCCTGCTCGTAGTAATTGTGCGTGGAGACCATCGGCCCGAAGATTGCGGCAAGGACGAGGACAATGAGGAATGCCAGCCCGATCATGGCCGGGCGGTTGCGCCAGAGGCGTTGGCGCACATCCTGCCAATAGGTGAGGCTCGGGGCGGCGATCTGCTCGGCCGACCCGGCGACCCGGGTGGCTGTCTGCCACATTTCCGGCGCGACAGGGATATCGGTCATCGCGCCTCGCGGTATTTGATGCGCGGATCGAGCACGAGATAGAGCATGTCGACGATGAAGATCATCACCATGAGGACCGCGGCGTAAAAGATGGTGATGCCCATGATGGCGGTGTAGTCGCGATTGGTGATCGAGAGCACGAAGTGTCGCCCGATGCCGGGCAGGGCGAAGATCTGCTCGATGACGAACGAGCCGGTGATCAGGTTGGCGACCACCGGGCCGAGGACTGTCACCACCGGGATCAGCGAGTTGCGCAGCCCGTGCTTGAACAGGATCTGACCCGGTCCGAGGCCCTTGGCCTTGGCGGTGATCATGTAGTCGAGCTGCAGCGTTTCGAGGAGGCTGGAGCGGGCGAGGCGGGCGATGAACGAGATCCAGAAGCCCGACAGCGCGAAGACGGGCAGGAAGTAGCCCCGCCAGTCGTCGAGGCCGAAAGTCGGTACCCAGCCCAGCCGCAAGGCGAAGACATAGAGCGCCACGGTGGCAATGACATAGGATGGCACCGCGACGCCGATGGTGGCGATGATCATCACCAAGGTATCTGGCCAGCGGTTGCGATTGAGCGCGGCAACGATGCCGAGTGGCACGCCCAGCGACACCACGCAGATCAGCGCCAGCACCCCGACCTTCATCGTCGTCGGCAGTCCCTCGGCGATGATCTGGTTGACGCTCATACCCGCGTATTTGAAGGACGGCCCCAGATCGAAGCTGGCGATACCCTTGAGATAGTTGAGGTATTGCACCCAGATCGGGTCATCGAGGTGGTACTTGGCATTGATCGCTGCCTGGATCTCCGGCGCCATCATCTTGTCGGAGACGAAGGGCCCGCCCGGCACGGCATGCATGAGGAAGAAGGTGAGGGTGATGATGGCCAGCAGGGTGACCAGCATCAGCGCCAGGCGTTGCACCACATAGGTGGTCATGCCGACCGCCCAACCGTTCCCGCCACTGCCAACTTTAGCTCCACTATAGTCGGAGCCATATCAGCACCTTGGCTGCGGCCATGCAACTGTCAAAAACGCGGCGGCCGTCAGATGGTGAAGCGGCTGCGCAGGATCAGGAAGCAGGCGATTGCCGGCACGACCAGCAGCTTTGCGGCCTCGACGCGCTCGGGCGTGTACCAGCCTTCCTCGTGCAGCAGATTGACGCTGCCGAGCATTTCGCCGCCGGCCACGATCGGTATGTTGATGGCCGAGCCGCAGCCCAGCGACACGATGAGGTCCAGATCCGGGAAGTCGGCACGCATCTCCTCGACCGAATTTGCCGAATAGACGAAGCGTTCCTCAGTCATCTTGCGATAGGTGTCGTCGAACACGATCGGCTTGGTGCCCAGTACGGGGTAGGCGGCCTCATCGCTTGAGTACACACGACGCACATAGCCGCCGGCCGGATTGTCGGCTGTCATGGTGAAGAGCTTGACCCCGACGCTTTGCTCGGCAAGCCGATGCAGCGCGAGACCGATGTCGCGCTCGGAGCGATAGGTGGCGATTGCATCGGCGAACGATGCGTAGGGAGCGGATGCAAGGGACTGATTCATGCCGAGTATGTTCAATGCCATTGGCAGGATGTCCAGCCTCCGAAATGCGGTACGCGGCGTTCGAGGCTGAGGCGTCAGGCCGCAGGCAAGCCGATACGATACCGTCCCCAAAGTCGCGCCGGGCAGCGCGCGCAACAGCGGGAAATGCATAACCCGCAGGCATTCTTGGATATTGCATTGCGCGTAGGCAGGCGGCTAAGTGCCGGCAATGTCAGACCCGAAGCTCTCGATCCTGATCATCGACGAAAACCGCATCCGCGCCTCGATCATCGAGGACGGCTTGCGCGAGGCGGGGCATAGCCGCGTCGTGGTGATCCACGAGGTCAACGAAGTTGCGCGGGTGATCGAGGCGGCGATGCCTGACGTGATCGTCATCGATCTCGAGAACCCCAAGCGCGACACGCTGGAGCACTTCTTTACGCTGACGCGGGCCATCCAGCGCCCGATCGCGATGTTTGTGGATCGCTCCGACGGGGCGATGATCGAAAAAGCGGTCGAAGCGGGGGTGTCTGCCTATGTCGTCGACGGGCTGAAGAAGGAGCGGGTCAAGTCGATCCTCGACATGGCGATCTCGCGCTTCAACGCCTTTTCGCGGCTGACGCGGGAGTTGGAGCAGGCGCGCAGCGAACTCGAGGATCGCAAGGTCATCGATCAGGCCAAGGGGATCCTGATGGCGACGCGTGGACTGAGCGAGGCCGATGCTTATGCGCTGTTGCGCTCCACCGCGATGAACAAGAACCGGCGGATCATCGAGATCGCCCAGAGCCTGATCACTGCCGCCGACCTGCTGGGCAACTGAGGACGACGCCATGGCTACGCACCATCTCACCGCCGGGTTCCTGCCGCTGCTGGACAGCGTGCTGCTGGTTGTGGCGCATGAGCACGGGTTTGCCGAAGACGAAGGGCTGGCGCTGCACCTCGTCAAGGAGACCAGCTGGGCCAATATCCGCGACCGTGCCGCCATAGGGCATTTCGACATTGCGCAGATGCTGGCGCCGATGCCGCTGGCGGCGAGCCTGGGGCTCACCCCGATCGCGACGCCGATGATCACGCCTGTGGTGCTGGGGCTGGGCAATAACGGCATCACGGTCAGCGCCGAGCTTTGGCAGGCGATGGCGGAAGAGGGGGCTCCGGGCGATCTCGCCGCGGGCCCCGCCGGAGCTGCGCTGGCGCGGGTGGTGAGGCGTTCGCCGCGGAAGCTGCGCTTCGGGGTGGTGCATCAGACCTCATCGCACAATTACGAGCTGCGCTACTGGCTGGCCGCGAGTGGCATCCGGCCCGACCGGGATATCGAGATCGTGGTGCTGCCGCCGCCGCTGCTTCCGGATGCGCTGGGGACCGGCGGCATCGACGGCTATTGCGTCGGCGAGCCCTGGAACAGCATCGGGGTCGCCACCAAGGGCGCGCATATCGCCACGGTGAAGGCCTCGATCTGGCAATCGAGCCCCGACAAGGTGATCGGCATGCGCTCGAAATGGGCAGCGGAGAATGGCGAGGTGGTGGCCGGACTGGTCCGCGCCATCTATCGGGCCGGGGTGTGGTGCAACGAGGCCGCCAACCATCACGAGGCGGCCAATATCATGTCGCGCGCTGCCTATCTGGATGCGCCGGCGGAGATCGTCGAACGGGCTCTGACTGGGCGGCTCGACAGCGGCGCCGGCGCGATGCGGCAAGTGCCGGACTATTTCATGCCGCACCGGAGCGCGGCGAACTTTCCCTGGAAGAGCCATGCGCTGTGGTATTATTCGCAGATGGTGCGCTGGGGCGAGGTGGCGGCGAGCGCAGAGAGCGCGGCGGTGGCGGCAACCTGCTTCCGGCCGGACCTCTATCGCGCTGCGCTGGCGCCGCTGGGGGTGCCGGTGCCTGCGGAAGACTTCAAGACCGATGGCGAGCGGGCGCAGCCGGGCGAGATCGCGACGCCCGAGGGGCCGCTGGAACTGGGAGCCGACCTGTTCTTCGATGGTGAGGTGTTCCGGCCGGACGCGCTCGAGGCCTATATCGACGCGCAGCGCGTGCGGTAGTGGGCAACACGCAGGCACAACGGAAATCTGATCACCGAATGTGCAGACTGGCGTGATTTTGCACCGCATCGATGCGACGCGGGTCGTCAGCGCTTCAGATGAGATTTTTACAAGTCTCTGAATTTCCACAGAAATGCACGTAAGCCTGGAATTGGCACGCTTCGTGCAATGAAGCTGGCGAAGCGACGCTCCTCCCGAGACGCTTCCTACATTTTCGATGTCCAACGATGGGCGTCACCCAGGCAAGGCTGCCAACCGATCCCGCACGGTCACCGACCGGCGCGTCGATCCGTTGGCAGCCTTTTTGTTTTTCCGATCGGCAATGCTGGAGAACTTGATGCGAAAATCGACGACGACGAACCGCCGGGGCTTCCTGAAGGGCGCGACCGCCACGGCTGCAACGCTCATGGCTGCGCGGACCCTGTTTCCCTCCGGCGTCTTTGCGCAGGGCGCGGGACCGGAGGTGACCGGCGCCAAGCTCGGCTATATCGCGCTGACCGATGCCGGGCCGCTGTTCGTGGCCAAGGAGAAGGGAATCTTCGCCAAATACGGCATGCCCGATGTCGAGGTGTTGAAGCAGTCCTCCTGGGGTACGACGCGCGACAACCTGGTGCTGGGTGCGGCCGGGAACGGCATCGATGGCGCGCATATCCTGACGCCGATGCCCTACCTGATCTCGTCGGGCGCGATGACGCAGAACAACCAGCCCACGCCGATGATGATCCTCGCCCGGCTCAATGTTGCCGGCCAGTGCATCTCGGTGGGCCAGGAATATGCCGACCTCAAGCTCGGCACCGATGCCGCGCCGTTCAAGGCGGCGCTCGAAGCCAAGAAGGCCGCCGGCAACGAGGTGAAGGCGGCGATGACCTTCCCCGGCGGCACGCACGACCTTTGGATCCGCTACTGGCTCGCGGCCGGGGGGATCGACCCCAATACCGACATTTCCACCATCGTGGTGCCGCCGGCACAGATGGTCGCCAACATGAAGGTTGGCACGATGGACTGCTTCTGCGTGTGCGAGCCGTGGAACGAGCAGTTGAAGAACCAGCAGATCGGCTACACGGCGCTGACCACGGGCGAACTCTGGGACAAGCATCCCGAGAAGGCCTTCGCCATGCGCGCCGACTTCGTCGAGGCCTATCCCAATGCCACCAAGGCGCTGCTGATGGCGGTGATGGAAGCCCAGCAGTGGTGCGAAGACATGGCCAACAAGGAAGAGCTGGCAAAGATCTGCGCCAAGCGCAACTGGATCAATGCGCCGGTCGCCGATGTGGTCGAGCGCATGCGTGGCAATTTCGACTACGGCAATGGCAAGGTCGTCCAGAACAGCCCCTACATCATGCACTACTGGGCCGACCACGCGTCGTACCCGTTCCGCAGCCACGACCTGTGGTTCCTGACCGAAGATATCCGCTGGGGCTATCTTCCCGAGAACACCGACACCAAGGCGTTGATCGACCAGGTCAATCGCGAGGATCTGTGGCGTGAAGCCGCGACCGAGCTCGGCGTCACCGATATCCCGACCTCGACTTCGCGGGGGATCGAGACCTTCTTCGACGGCAAGGTGTTCGACCCCGAGAACCCCTCGGCCTATCTCGACAGCCTCGCAATCAAGCGCATGGCCTGACCGGCGCGCACCCCCGCCGCGCGGTGGGGGTGCGCTTGCCCTCGGCCTATCGGACAGAAAGGAACGATGACATGACAGCTACGGCGGCAAAGACGCTGCAGCCCGCGACACAGCCGGTCGGCGCGGGCGCGACCATCCTCAAGCTTCCCGTCACGACGCGGCCACACACTCGCCGGCTGCTGGACATGGCCCGTGGCCTGTCGACCAATCTGCTGCCCCCGCTGGTGATGCTGGTGATCCTGATCGGGCTGTGGGAAGCGATCTGTTCGAGCCCGACCTCGTCGCTGCCGCCACCGTCGCAGGTGGTCAGCGACACCTGGGAGCTGATCGTCAACCCGTTCTACGACAATGGCGGCAATGACAAGGGCATGGGCTGGCAGATCCTCGCGAGCCTGCAGCGCGTCGCGCTCGGCTATGTGCTGGCGGCGGCGGCAGGAGTGGCGCTGGGGGTGCTGGTCGGGCAATCCAGCCTTGCCATGCGCGGGCTCGATCCGATCTTCCAGGTCCTGCGGACAGTGCCACCGCTGGCCTGGCTGCCGCTGTCGCTCGCCGCATTCCGCGATGGCGAGCCGTCGGCGATCTTCGTGATCTTCATCACCGCGATCTGGCCGATCATCATCAACACAGCGGTGGGCATCCGCAACATCCCGTCGGACTATCGCAACGTGGCCCGGGTGCTGCGGCTGAACGGGCTCGAGTACTTCACCAAGATCATGCTGCCGGCAGCGGCTCCCTACATCTTCACCGGGCTGAGGATCGGCATTGGCCTTTCCTGGCTTGCGATCGTCGCGGCGGAAATGCTGATCGGCGGCGTCGGTATCGGCTTCTTCATCTGGGACGCGTGGAACTCGTCCCTGATCAGCGACATCATCCTGGCGCTCATCTATGTGGGCATTGTCGGCTTCGTGCTCGACAGGATCGTCGCCTTCATCGGCAGCCGTGTCACCCGCGGCACTGCGGCATCCTGAGGAGCAGACCCATGGCCAATCATTATCTCTCCATCGAAGGCATCGGCAAAACCTTCGCGCGCGGCGGCGCGACGACCGAGGTGCTGCGCGACGTGACGCTCGGCGTCGAAAAGGGCGAGTACATCTCGATCATCGGCCACTCGGGCTGCGGGAAGTCGACGCTGCTCAACATCGTTGCGGGCCTGACGCCATCGACGGTCGGCGCGGTGCTGCTAGAGGGCAAGTCGGTCGACGAGCCGGGTCCGGACCGGGCGGTGGTGTTTCAGAACCATTCGCTGCTGCCGTGGCTGACGGTTTACGAGAACGTCGCGCTGGCGGTGGACAAGGTGTTCGGCGCGACGAAATCCGCGGCCGAGCGGGCCGAGTGGACCAAGTACAATCTCGACCTCGTCCATATGGGGCACGCCCGCGACAAGCGTCCGTCGGAGGTTTCGGGCGGCATGAAGCAGCGCGTCGGCATCGCCCGGGCGCTGGCGATGGAGCCCAAGGTGCTGCTGCTCGACGAGCCGTTCGGGGCGCTGGATGCGCTGACCCGCGCGCATCTGCAGGATCAAGTGATGCAGATCCACCAGACGCTGGGCAACACCGTGCTGATGATCACCCATGACGTCGACGAGGCGGTGCTGCTGAGCGACCGGATCGTGATGATGACCAACGGGCCGTCGGCGCGCATCGGCGAGGTGCTGGAGGTGCCGCTCGGGCAGCCACGCAAGCGGCTGGAGCTGGCTGGCGACCGCACGTACCTCAAGTGCCGCGAGGCGGTGCTGAAGTTCCTCTATGAGCGCCATCGCTTCGTCGAGGCGGCATGATCATGACCGAAAAGCTTGTCATCATCGGCAATGGCATGGCGCCCGGGCGCATGCTGGAGCACCTGTTCGAGGCGGCGGCGGGGCGCTTCGAGGTCACCATCTTCAATGCCGAGCCGCGGGTGAACTACAATCGCCTGATGCTGTCGCCGGTCCTCTCGGGCGAAAAGACCTACGAGGATATCATCACGCATGGCGACGACTGGTATGCCGCCAATGGTGTGACCCTGCACAAGGCGTCGCCCGTGGTCAGTATCGACCGCGAGGCACGGGTGGTGGTCGCGGCCAACGGTATTTCGGCACATTACGACAAGCTGGTGATAGCGACGGGATCCTCGCCGTTCATCCCGCCGCTGCCGGGACACGATCTCGATGGCGTCGTCACCTATCGCGACCTCGACGATGTCGACAAGATGCTGGCGGCTTGCGACCGCGGCGGGCGGGCAGTGGTGCTCGGCGGCGGCCTTCTTGGTCTCGAAGCGGCGGCCGGGCTCAAGATGCGCGGAATGGAGGTGACCGTGCTGCATCTGTCGCCCACGTTGATGGAGCGGCAGCTCGATCCTGCGGCGGGATACCTGCTCGAAAAGGCCTTCGCCGAACGCGGCATCAAAGTGGTGACCCGCGCGAACACGAAAGAGATCCTCGGAGACGGCAAGGTGGAGGCCGTGCGCCTCGACGACGGCACCGCGTTTCCGGCCGATCTGTTCGTGATGGCGGTTGGCATCCGGCCAGCTACGGCGCTGGCGAAGGCGGCCGGCCTCGCGGTCAATCGCGGCATCGTCGTGGACGACCAGATGCGCACCGACGACCCCGACATCTATGCCCTGGGCGAATGCGCCGAGCATCGCGGCATGTGCTATGGCCTCGTGGCGCCACTGTACGAAATGGGCGAGGTGCTGGCACGCACGCTGATGGGGGAGAAGGCGAGCTATCATGGTTCGGTGACCTCCACCAAGCTCAAGGTCACCGGCATCGATCTGTTTTCGGCTGGGGACTTTGCCGAGGGCGAGGACCGCGAGGAGATCGTGCTGCGTGACGCCTCGTCCGGCGTCTACAAGCGGCTGGTCCTCAAGGAGGACAAGATCATCGGGGCGGTGCTCTATGGCGAGACCGCGGATGGTCCGTGGTTTTTCGACATGCTGCGCAAGGGGACCGACACGCGGGAACTGCGCGATACCCTGATCTTCGGCCAGGCCTATCAGGGGGGCGCCCCCCTGGACCCTATGGCGGCCGTTGCAGCCTTGCCGGATGATGCGGAAATCTGCGGCTGCAACGGCGTATGCAAGGGCAAGATCACCGGCGCCATTGCCGGCAAGGGCCTTACCGGGCTCGACGACGTGCGGGCCCATACCAAGGCCTCGGCCTCCTGCGGATCATGCACCCACCTGGTCGAACAGCTGCTGCACCTGACGCTTGGCGACGGCTACAACCCGGCCGCCGTCAAGCCGATGTGCCCGTGCACCGAGTACGGCCATGGCGATATCCGCCGTCTGATCGTCGCCAAGGGTCTCAAATCGATCCCCGCGGTAATGCAGGAACTCGAGTGGAAGACCTCGTGCGGCTGCGCCAAGTGCCGTCCGGCACTGAACTATTACCTGATTTCGGAATGGCCCGGCGAATACGAAGACGATAGCCAGAGCCGGTTCATCAACGAACGCGTGCACGCCAATATCCAGAAGGACGGCACTTATTCGGTGGTGCCGCGCATGTGGGGCGGGGTGACCAATCCCAGTGAGCTGCGGGCCATCGCCGACGTGGCGGACAAGTTTGCCATTCCCGCCATCAAGGTGACCGGCGGGCAACGCATCGATCTGCTGGGGGTGAAGAAGGAAGACCTGCCAGCGGTCTGGGCAGACCTCAATGCGGCCGGCATGGTCTCCGGCGCGGCCTACGCCAAGGGTCTGCGCACGGTGAAGACCTGTGTCGGTTCGGACTGGTGTCGGTTCGGCACCCAGGATTCCACCGGCCTCGGGATCCGGCTTGAGAAGTTCATGTGGGGATCCTGGACCCCGGCCAAGGTCAAGCTCGCCGTCTCGGGTTGTCCGCGCAACTGTGCCGAAGCCACCTGCAAGGATATCGGCGTCATCTGCGTCGACAGCGGATACGACATCCATTTCGCCGGTGCGGCGGGGCTCGAAATCAAGGGCACGAAGGTGCTCTGCCATGCCGACAGCGAGGACGAGGCGCTGGAGATCATCGTGGCGTTGACCCAGCTCTATCGTGAGCAGGGACACTATCTCGAGCGCATCTACAAGTGGGCCGACCGGGTGGGCATGGACTCCATCAGGGCGATGATCGTCGAGGATCGCGACAAGCGCCGGGTCTATTTCGAGCGCTTCGAATACTCGCAGCGCTTTGCCCAGGTCGATCCCTGGCAAGAGCGCGTCAACGGCAAGGACGCGCATGAATTCGCAGCCATGGCCGAGTTCGGCCTCCCCGTCGCAGCGGAGTAAGGATGATGGACTGGATCGAAATCGGCACGGTCGCCGCAGTGCCCCGCCGCGGAGCGCGTTGCGTCAACACTCCGCACGGCAAGATCGCCGTGTTCCGCACCATGGAAGATAAGATCTTTGCCATCGAGAACCGGTGTGCGCACAGGGGCGGCCCGCTGAGCGAGGGCATCGTTCATGGTGCATCGGTCACCTGTCCGCTGCACAACTGGGTCTATGACCTCGAGACGGGCAAGGCGCTTGGGGCCGACGAGGGGGCGGTGCGGACCTTCCCAGTGCAGGTGATCGACGGCCGCATCCTGATTGCGCCCGATGTGCTGATGCTGGTGGCGGCGGAGTAGCGCCGGTGGAGCCAGGCACGGTTCGCACCACCTGTCCTTACTGTGGCGTCGGATGTGGCGTGCTCGCGACGCCGCGTCCGGATGGATCGGTCGCGATCGCAGGCGATCCCGCGCATCCGGCCAATTTCGGCCGGCTCTGCTCGAAGGGCGCGGCATTGGGGGAAACCCTTTCGCTCGAAGGGCGATTGCTGCATCCCGAGATCGGCGATCGGCGCGCCAACTGGAACGAGGCGCTCGATCTGGTGGCCGAGCGCTTCGGCAAAGCGATCGCGGAACATGGGCCCGACAGCGTCGCTATCTATGGCTCCGGGCAGCTGCTGACCGAGGACTATTACGTGGCCAACAAGCTGATGAAGGGCTTCATCGGCTCGGCCAATATCGACACCAACTCACGGCTTTGCATGGCCTCGTCGGTGGCGGGGCACAAGCGGGCCTTCGGCTCGGACACCGTGCCGGGCAATTACGAAGATCTCGAGCAGGCCGATCTCTTCATCCTCGTCGGCTCCAACCTCGCCTGGTGCCACCCGGTGCTCTATCAGCGCATTGCCGCCGCACGGGCGGCGCGGCCTCAGATGAAGCTCGTGTTGATCGATCCGCGCCGCACGGTCTCGGCCGACGGCGCCGAACTGCACCTGCCTATCCGGCCCGACGGCGACACCGCACTGTTCGTTGGGCTGCTGCTCCATCTCGCCAATAGGGGTGCCGTCGACGCGGCCTATGTCGATCTGCACACGCGAGACTATGAGGCGGCCCTGCTGCTAGCAGAGGACTGGGACTTGGCGCGGGTCGCCGAGGCCACGGGACTGTCCGTCGATGAGGTGGAGCGGTTCTATCGGCTGTTTGAAGACAATGAGAAGGTCGTCACGGTCTACTCGCAGGGCGTCAACCAGTCGGCATCGGGGACCGACAAGGTCAATGCCATCATCAATTGCCATCTTGCCACGGGCCGCATTGGCCAGGTCGGGATGGGGCCGTTTTCGGTCACCGGCCAGCCCAATGCCATGGGCGGACGGGAGGTGGGCGGGTTGGCCAATATGCTTGCCGCGCATATGGACTTTTCCGACGCCGCAGTCGAGCGGGTCGGACGGTTCTGGGGCAGCACGCGAATGGCGCGGCGGCCCGGGCTGAAGGCCGTCGACCTGTTTGCCGCAATGCGCCGCGGCGAGATCAAGGCGGTCTGGATCATGGCGACCAACCCGGTCGACTCGATGCCGGAAGCTGACGCCGTGCGGGCCGCACTGGCGGCCTGTCCCTTCGTCGTCGTTTCCGACATGAACCGGGCCACCGATACGATGGAAATGGCCCATGTGCGTTTGCCTGCGGCGGGCTGGGGTGAAAAGGACGGTACCGTCACCAATTCGGAGCGCCGTATCTCGCGGCAGCGGGCCTTCCTGCCGCTGCCGGGACAAGCGAGGCCCGACTGGTGGATCCTCGCCGAGGTGGCGAGGCGGCTGGGGTATGGGCCAGCCTTCGACTTCGCAGGGCCGGCAGAAATCTTTGCCGAGCACGTGGCGCTGAGCCGATTTGAGAACGGCGGGAGCCGCGATTTCGATCTGAGCGGGCTTGCCGATGCGGACTATGACAGGCTGGAGCCGGTGCAATGGCCGGTGCGACAGGGCCCGACGGCCCGGATGTTCGGCGACGGGCGGTTCTACACGGCAGACGGCCGGGCGCGCTTCGTTGCCATCGAGCCGCCACCACCGTTGCGGCCAGCGCCCGGCGCTGGACGGCTGAATACTGGCCGGGTGCGCGATCACTGGCACACAATGACCCGAACCGGCAAGGCGGCGCGGTTATCGGCTCATATGGGCGAACCGTTCGTCGAGATCCATCCCGATGACGCGCGTGCTGCCGGCATTCGCCGCGCGAGCCTCGTTCGCCTCTCCAATCGGCATGGAACGGCGCTGGTGCGGGCGCTCGTGACCGAGCGGCAGGCGCGCGGGCAGGTCTTTGTGCCGATGCACTGGACCGATCAGTTCGCCTCGAATGGTCGGGTCGATGCCCTGGTGTCCAGCAAGACCGATCCGGTCTCCGGGCAACCGGCATTGAAGATGGCCGAAGTGTTTGCCGAGCCCATGGCGGTGCAGGCGTACGGCTTCTTCGTGTCGGTTGAGAAGCCGCGCCTCGACAGCGACTATTGGGCGATTGCGCCGGCCGTTGGCGGTTGGCGAGGCGAGCTGGCCTTTGTCGAGGCGCCGGACGACTGGCACGCCTGGCTCGAGAGCAGCTTCGGCACCACCGCCAGGTTCGAGTCCATAAGTGATGAAAGGAGCGGCCGGTTCGGCTTTGCGCTGGTCGCGGCAGGGCGATTGGTGGCGGCACTCTATGTCTCGCCGGACCCGGTGCTGGTGTCGCGGCAGTGGGCGGCCGGGCTGCTCGAGGAGACCGGCCTGACCGCCGCAGCCGTGCTGGCCGGCCGACCGGGGGGCGACCGTGCGGACGGTGGTGCCATCGTCTGCTCCTGCTACTCGGTCGGCATCAACATGATCGTCGATGCGGTGGCCCGGCAGGGTTGCGCCAGCGTCGAGGCCGTCGGGGCGTTGACGCGTGCTGGCACCAATTGCGGCTCGTGCCGCGCTGAAATCCGGCAGATCATCCAAGCGCACGCTCTCGCTGCAGCCGAATGACCCCGGCACCGATCCGGTAAGGGTGCCGAGTGCACCCTTGCCGAGACCCGGAAAAACAGAACGCGCCCGAGCTGCCGGCAAGGAAGCGGCGCGAGCGCAGCCTCCTTGCCATGCATCGTCCCCAACTTCGAATGGCGGTCGGCATGGGGGACGGTTCGGTTGCGTCCATAGCGGACGCTACTGGCCCTGGCCGAGGGAGAAGCCCGCCTCGCCATCGAACAGGTACAGATTCTCGGTCTTGATGAAGTCGACGCCGAGCGCTGCCAGCCGCCGCAGCAGATCGATGATCATGGTCCGGTTGAACTGCTTGCCGGGGGCAGCGAGGTAGCGGCACCGCCAGTGGTCGGTGCAGGAGGTCTCCGGGATGCCGTTTGGCCAGACTTTCACGCCGCGATTGGTGATCATCTGCAGGCCGTAGGACCCCAGCACTCCAGCATTCATCGCGTCCACCAGATTGGCAACCGGCCCGGTGTAGTCGACAAAGACGTCCACGCCGACCAGCACCTTTTCGACGGGATGAAGCGCCACCGGCCGCGCTTTCACGGCTTTGACCGGGGGAACAGGTGTCGTGCCAACCACCGGCAGCCGGGCGGGTTCAGCGCCCAATCTCGCGATCACGGCGTCGGCAAAGGCCTGTGTGCCTACGAGCCGGGTCGACTCGCCCTCGACATAGATATCGGGCGTGTGGACGCCATCCTCGATGGTCTTCCGCCAAGCATTCTGAACCCTGGCCGCGACGTCGGGTTGGCCGACATGGACCAGCATCATGGCCCCGGCAAGCAGCAGTCCCGACGGGTTGGCAACGTCCTGACCGGCAATGTCCGGCGCGCTGCCGTGCACGGCTTCGAACATGGCGCAGTCGACGCCGATATTGGCCGAGGGCGCAAGGCCGACCGAGCCGGCGACCTGGGCGGCGATGTCGCTCAGGATGTCGCCATAAAGGTTGGGCGCGACGATCACGTCGAACCGTTCGGGCGTGTCGGCAAGCCGCGCAGCGCCGATATCGACGATCATGTGCTCGGCCGTGATCTCGGGATATTCCGGGGAGATCTCGTCGAAGACCTTGTGGAATAGCCCGTCGGTCAACTTCATGATGTTGTCCTTGGTGACGCAGGTCACCTTCTTCCGACCATTCTGCCGGGCATAGTCGAAAGCGTAGCGCACGATCCGCTCGCAGCCGGGCCGCGTGATGAGCTTGAGGCACTGATAGACCTCCGCCGTCTGCCGGTGCTCGATGCCGGCATAGAGGTCTTCCTCGTTCTCGCGGATGATCACCACATCCATCCCCGGATGCCGGGTGGCGACGAAGGGCGCATAGGCAATGGTGGGCCGCACATTGGCATAGAGGCCAAGCGACTTCCGGATGGTGACGTTGAGGCTCTTGTAGCCGCTGCCCTGTGGGGTGGTGATCGGCGCCTTGTAGAAGACCCGGGTGCGCCGGAGGCTGTCCCAACTCTCCTGCGCAATGCCCGAGCTATGGCCCGCCCGATAGACGGCGTCGCCGATCTCGATGGGCTCGATTTCCAGAGCCGCGCCGGCGGCGTCGAGGACGCGAAGCGCCGCGTTCATGATTTCGGGTCCGATACCGTCGCCATGGGCGACGGTGATGCGAACGGCACGGGCGGGGGCAGCCGCCACCGCGACAACATCGTGTAGGCCGGTCTTTTCTGCGAGGTACATGGCAGGTCCTTTCGTTTCGTCGGGGAACATGCCGAGAGGACGAGCACGAGTAAAATATATTGTTTTGTAGATTTCGTTCGAATAAAGTGATGCAAAGGACCGTACGAGTGCGTCATGCCACAGCTCAACTACAAGCATCTGCGCTACTTCTGGGCCGTTGCCCACGAGGGAAATCTCACGCGGGCGGCCGAGCAGATGAACGTGTCGCAGTCGGCGCTCTCGATGCAGATCGCCAAGCTCGAGGATGAGCTGGGGCATCGTCTGTTCGAGAGGCGTGGGCGGCAGCTGCTGCTGACCGAAGCAGGTCGGATCGCCCTCGATCACGCCGATACGATTTTCGCGGCGGGATCGGAACTGCTGGGCACGCTCGGCGAGCAGCGCAGTGAAATGCGTCAGGTGCTGCGGGTTGGAGCGATCGCCACGCTGTCACGCAACTTCCAGGTGGGGTTCCTCAAGCCGCTTCTGGAGCGCAAGGATGTCGAGCTGGTGCTGCGGTCCGGGAACTATGCCGAGCTGTTGTCGGCGCTGGAAGCGCATAGACTCGATGTCGTCCTGACGAATGCGGCTTTGACCCGCGACGCCGCGACCCCTTGGGTCGCCCACCGGATCGCCGAGCAGCCTGTCAGTGTCATTGGCTCGAATGGGTTCGATGCGGCCGGGCGCGGACTGCCGGAACTGCTCGCCAGCGAACCACTGATTGTTCCGACCCCCGAGAGCAGCATTCGTGCCGGTTTCGACGCGCTGGTCGAGCGGCTCGGTATCAGGCCAGTCTTTGCGGTCGAAGCCGACGACATGGCGATGTTGCGCCTGATTGCCCGTGAGCGCACCGGGCTCGCCATCCTGCCGCCAATCGTGGTGCGCGACGAACTTGCAAGCGGCGTGCTGAGCGAGATCACCCGACTGCCCGATCTGGTTGAGACGTTCCACGCGATAACCCTCAGGCGCCGCTTTCCTAATCCCCTGCTCAGGGAACTGCTTGGAGGCGACCAGATCCGTGGCGACGTGCAATTCTCCGCCGGCTGAGCCCTGGCGATGCCGAAGCAGCGCCCGGATCTTTGTCAGGGCCAGGGCGGATACCCAGGCGTGCAGCATGTGGAGCTGGCAGGACGCCAGGCTGGTGCAGACCTATGCTGCGGGCGCCAGCTTGAAGTGAAAGCCGAAGCACTGCGACGTCTCTGGCACGAGTTGCTGCAGGGTGATCCTGCGGAATGGGTTGAGCAACAGTGCCTCGGCCTTTGCCATCGTGTCGGACAGCGCGTTCCACCTTTTACGCGGTGTCTTCGTTGCGGCTGCCTTTATTGCTCAGGCGTCCTTCTGTTCCGTCAGCTCATACCACATGGCGTTGAGGATGCCGAAGCTGCAGGCAAGGCTCACGCCCAGGATCCAGGAAAAGTACCACATCTTGTCGTCTCCTCAGTAGGCGTTGGGGTTGCGGTGGAGGCTGCTGGTCGTCACCGGCCCGCGCATAACCCGGAACACCCAGGCGGTGTAGGCCAGGACGAAGGGCAGGAAGAGCAATGTGGCGCCCAGCATGATGAACAGCGTGAGCTGGCTCGAAGAGGCATCCCACACGGTCAGGCTGGACCTTGGATCGATCGACGACGGCATCAGGAACGGGAAGAGCGTCAGGCCTGCGGTGGCGATGATCCCGGCAATCGCCAGACTCGAGCTCAGGATGCCAAGCACCTTGAGGCGGAACTGCAGCGCTGCAAGGGCCAACAGGCTTGCCGCGACGCCGAGGCCGGGCGCCAGCCAGGTCCACGGCATCGCCGCATGGTTGGCGCCCCAGCCGCCGGCGACGATTTCCACACTCTTTCCGAGCGGGTTGGACGGACCGAAGACGTCCTGAGTGCCGACGACCTTGAAGCTATCGAGCAGGGTGAGCGCGATCACGCCGGCCAGCGCGAAAAGAGCCACGGTCGCAAGGGCCGAGATGCGGCCGTAGGAGCGTGCCCGTTCCGCAACCGGACCATCGGTGCGTGCCGCGATGATGGTCGCGCCCTGCGTAACCAGCATGCCGAGGCTGACGAGACCGGCCAGGAGGGCAAACGGCGTCAGCAGGCCGAAGAAATTGCCTTCGTAGGTCGTGCGCAGCGTGTCATCGAGACGGAAGGGGACGCCCAGAAACAGGTTACCCACGGCGACGCCGAAGACGAGCGACGGCACGAAACCGCCAACGAACAGGCTCCAGTCCCAGATGCTGCGCCAGCGCGGGTTGTCGACCTTCGAGCGGAACTTGAAGCCGACGGGCCGCAGGATGAGCGCCAGCAGGATGGCGATCATCGCGATGTAGAAGCCCGAGAAGCTTGCTGCGTAGATGGCCGGCCAGGCCGCAAAGATGGCGCCGCCGCCCAGCACCAGCCAGACCTGGTTGCCTTCCCAGGTCGGCCCCGAAAGGTTGAGCAGGACACGCCGTTCCTCATCGGTCCTAGCGACGAAGGGGAGCAGAGTGCCAACCCCGAGGTCCATGCCGCCCATGATGGCGAAGCCGATCAACAGGACGCCCAGGAGCGCCCACCAGATCAGGCGCAGCACTTCATAGTCGAGAGGAATCGCGCTCATTGGGCAGGCTCCAGCTTGGCATTGTCAGGGATCGAGACGGCATCGTCGAGCACGGTGCGCTCTGGCGGCCCCTTCTTCACGGTGCGCACCATCAGCCAGACCATGATGACGGCGAGGGTGGTGTAGACCGACACGAAGAAGGTCAGCGAGATCACGAGATCCAACACCGTCAACCCGGATGCGGCGTAGAAGGTTGGGAGGACGCCCTCCACAGCCCAGGGCTGGCGCCCATACTCGGCAATCAACCAGCCTGCCTCGGCTGCGAGCCAGGGGAGGGGCAGCAAGGCAACCGCCGTCCTGAGCAGGAACGGGCTGCTGTCGAGCGTATGCCGCGAGGCCTTCCAGAACCAGAAGGCGAACACCGCGATGAACAAGAAGCCGATGCCGACCATCAGGCGGAAGCTCCAGAAGAGCGGCCAGACGTCCGGCACTGTGTCGAGTGCGGCCATGGTGATCTCCTCACCGGTGGCATTCTCGACATCCGGACGGTACTTCTTGAGCAGCAGCGCATAGCCGAGGTCGGCACTTGTCGCCTCGAAAGTGGCACGCGCAGCCGCGTTGTTGCGGTCGGCCTTGATTTCCTCGAGTGCCTTGTAGGCCGTGATGCCATTGGCAATCCGCCCGGCAGCCTGCTCGGTCAGTTCGGTGATACCCGGCAGATCCCGGTCAAACGAGCGTGTGGTGATCAGGCCCAGAATGTAGGGGAACTTGACCTCGTAGGTGGGCCGACCGTCTGCGCCTGGAATGGCGAACAATGTGAGATCGGCCGGGGCCGGCTCCGTCTCGTACATCGCCTCCATCGCTGCGATCTTCATCTTCTGATGCTCGGTGGCGACGTAGCCCGATTCATCACCCAGAACGACGACCGAGAGCGCCGCGGCAAGCCCGAAACTGGCCGCCACCACCATCGAGCGCTTCGCCAGTTCGACATGCTTTTTGTTGAGGAGGTAGAAGGCGCTGATGGCCAGCACGAACACGGCGCCTGTAACGTAACCAGCGCTCACCGTGTGGACGAACTTGGCCTGTGCGACGGGGTTGAAGATCACGGCTACGAAGTCGGTGACTTCCATGCGCATGGTATCGGGATTGAAGGAAGACCCGACCGGGTTCTGCATCCAGCCATTGGCCACCAGAATCCAGAGGGCCGAGAAATTGGCGCCCAGTGCCATCAGCCAGGTAACGACGAGGTGCGCGACGGGCTTGAGCCGATCCCAGCCGAAAAAGAACAGCCCGATAAAGGTGGCTTCGAGGAAGAAGGCCATGAGGCCTTCGATCGCCAGCGGCGCACCAAAGACGTCGCCGACATAGTGGCTGTAGTAGCTCCAGTTCATGCCGAACTGGAACTCCATCACGAGGCCTGTCGCCACACCGACAGCGAAGTTGATACCGAACAGAGTGCCCCAGAACAGCGTTGCCTTGCGCCAGACCGGGCGCTTGGTCATCACATAGACGCTTTCCATGATGGCCATCAGGAACGAGAGGCCAAGGGTCAGTGGGACAAACAGGAAATGGTACATGGCGGTGGCCGCGAACTGCCATCGCGATAGTTCTACGACGAGGGGATCGACCATCTTTTCCAGCAATCCTTCAAGTGCTTTCCGGCCAAATGCCGAGATATCGAGGTGATCTGCCGATGAGGGGGCACCTGCCTTGACACAGATCAAACCCGTCAGGGCCGGCCGCCGGTAAGTGCGAGTGCGCTTTGCCAATCGGGCCGTGACCATGCCGAAATCGAACTCGCTGCAGCAATTCTGGGCTGCCGGTGGAAACAGCCGGTTCGTGGCGATTGGACTGCCTGTGCTGGCGGGACTCTTGCTCCCGCTCCAGGCCCTGATGCTGGCGCGGATCCTCAGTGCGGCGATCGTCGATGGACGTCCGCTGGCCATGCTGGTTGGAGAGGTGAGCCTTTTTGCCGCACTCCTCGGACTGCGGGTATTGCTGAACTGGTTGGGGGACCGTGCTGCCGTTGTAGCGTCTGAGACTGCCAAGCAGCGCGTGCGCGCCGATCTCGTCGGGGCGGTGCTGGGGCATGGGCCGATCTGGACGTGCGGTCGACCCAGCGGGCTCCTGGCCTCGCTGGTCGTCGAACAGGTCGAGAGCATGGATGGCTACCTCGGCCGCTACATGCCCGCGCTGGCGCAGGCAGCCATCCTGCCGCTCGCCTTCGTGGTGGTGATTGCCCCGCTCGACGCGTTGGTTGCGACCCTGTTCGCACTGACCACGCCGCTGATCCCGATCTTCATGGCGTTGGTGGGGTGGGGCGCGGAAGCTGCGAGCCGTGCGCAGGCCGCAGCGCTGGGGCGGCTCAACGCCTATTTCGGTGACCGGCTGCGCGGCATCGTTACCCTCAAGCTGCTGGGACGGGAGCAGGCCGAAGTCGCCGGTATGCGCCGCAGCAGCGAGGAGTTGCGGCAGCGCACCATGAAGGTGCTGCGTATCGCTTTTCTCAGTTCGGCCGTACTGGAGTTCTTCGCCGCGCTCGGCGTTGCCGGGGTCGCCCTCTATGTCGGGCTGGGTTTGCTCGGTCTGCTGCCGCTCCGCGTCGAGCCGATGAGCCTCGAATTGGGTCTGTTCTTCCTGCTGATGGCGCCCGAGGTCTATCAGCCAATGCGGACGCTGGCTGCCCATCATCACGATCGTGCCGCTGCCAAGGCTGCGCTTGAAGCGATGGTCAGCGAGCTGGGGCCGCCGGCAGCCTGGGCCCCCGCACCGACCGGCGCGCCGAGCGTCGTCACGGTGCAATCCACCGGCCTCGAGTTGCGGGACCTCAGCGTCGCCGCGCCGGACGGGCATGCCGTGATCCGCGGCGTCAGCCTGACGGTACGGCCCGGCGAGCATGTCGCGTTGATGGGCCGCAGTGGTTCCGGCAAATCGACATTGCTGGAGGCCATCGTCGGTCTGCGCGAGCATGCGGGTGAGGTGCTGTTGGGCAGCACGCCGCTGATGCTTCTGCAATCGCCCGATCTCCGTCCGCCTTTGTTGCTGCTGGCGCAACGCCCCAAGCTCTTCGCTGGCACGATTGCGGACAATATCGCGCTCGGACGGGCGGGAGCGGACAATGCCGCGATCCGTCGCGCCGCAGAACTCGCGATGGTGACGGCCTTCGCCGATAAGTTGCCGCAGGGTCTCGACACCATGCTGGGCGAGAACGGCGTCGGTCTCTCCGGCGGCGAAGCGCAGCGCGTGGCGCTGGCCCGGCTGTATCTGGCGGCTCCGGACGTTATTTTGCTGGACGAACCCACATCCCATCTGGATGCGGCCACCGAAGCCGAGGTGCTGGCGCGCCTGTTTGCCTTTGCCAGGGGGCGCACCATGCTGATCGCCACGCACTCCCCAGCTGTGGCGGGCCTCGCCACGCGGCAACTGCGGCTCGACGGCGGACGGTTGAATGCTGCGCGGCCGGCAAGGGCAGGGGAGTTCGCGCCATGAAAGCAATGCTCTACTTCCTGCCATTGCTGGCGCGCAATCGCGGTGCCTTGCTGCTCACACTTGCCCTGTCGCTGCTGACGCTGGCGGCCGGTGTGGCGCTACTCGGCCTCTCCGGCTGGTTCATCACGGCCACGGCGCTGACGACGGCGGGTGCGCTGTTCAACATCATCGGACCGTCGGCGGGCGTGCGGGGCCTTTCCCTGCTGCGCATCGTGGGACGCTATGCCGAGCGCTATTCCGGTCACGCCACAACCTTGCGCCTGGTGTCGCGCACCCGTGTCTGGCTGTTCGAGCGACTGTTTGGCCGCGTGCCGCTGCCGCGCGAACTGAGCCGTGCCGATGTCGTCACGCGCCTGGTCGCCGACCTCGACATGCTCGACAACGTCTTCCTGGTCGCCCTGGGGCCGATCAGCACGGCGGGGTTGACGGCATTGGCCATGGGGCTAGGGCTTGCCATCCTGCTGCCCGCCGCGGCCGTGCCCTTTGTCGTGCTGTTTCTTGTGGCGACGATATTGGTGCCGGTCTGGCTGCTGCGGCGCAGCCGGCAGGACGCACAGGCAGCCGTTGCGGCCGCGGCGCGGCTGCGCAATGAACTGCTCGATGGGCTCGATGGCCATCGCGACCTGGTGCTGTTCGGGCAGTTGCCGAGGCTGGTCGACGCCACCGGCGCAGCAGCTGCGGAGCTCGGTGCAGCACGCGTCGCGCTCGGGCGACATGCAGCTGCCGCGGGCCTCGCGGTGCAATTGCTCACGGGAGGCGCGCTGGTGACGGTCCTCCTCGCTGGGCTCGCGGGCTTCGCATCGGACCGCATCGACGGCGCGTTGCTTGTCGGTGTGTTACTCGCGGTGCTCGCCAGCTTCGAGTCCTCGCAGGCGCTGGTGCGCTCGGTGACGCGCCTCGCCGCATCGATCGCGGCGGCCGAACGTGTGATGCTGCTGGCCGAGGGCGAGCGGGAACAGCCGGTTGTCGCTGCGGTCTTGCCGCCTCGCAGCGGCCGGATTGGCCTCAGCGGCGTCACCTTCGCCTATCCGGGGCAGCATCCGGTGCTGCGCAGCATCGACCTCGACATTGGACCGGGAGAACGGGTCGCCATCACCGGCCCGAGCGGCAGCGGGAAGTCGACTGTCGCAGCGCTGCTGGTTCGACTGATCGCGCCGCAGGAAGGAACCTGCCAGCTGGACGGAGTCGACCTGGCCCGCATGGACCCTGCCGAACTGCGCCGCCGCGTGACAGTGATGCTTCAGGATGCGCCGGTCTTTTCCGACACGATCCGCGACAACCTAAGGATGGGCAATCCTGCTGCGAGCGACGCTGCGCTCTGGGACGCGCTGGCGGGGGTCGACCTCGCCGATGAGGTGCGGGCGGCCGGAGGGCTGGACGTGCTGGTCGGCGAGGCCGGTCTCACGCTCTCGACCGGCCAGGCCCGGCGGTTGGCGCTGGCTCGCACGTTGCTATGCCCTGCCGATGTCGTGGTTCTCGATGAGCCAACCGCCGGGCTCGACATCGAGGCTCAGGCCAAGATCCTCGCAGCGCTGGGGCGCCTGACGGCCGGCCGGACGACGATCGTGATTACGCATGCCGCCGATCTTTCCGGCTTTGATCGCGTGCTTTCCCTCAAGGATGGGACCTGGGCCTAGCCACGGGGCCGCACACCAACATCTGCTTCGATGTCCCGCTGCCTGGAGCAGCCGGGACATCGACGACGCGAGTGCAGAGCCGTCGGCGGCTATGCCAATCCGGGCCTGGACATCAGCGGTGTCGTGAGCAGCGCCCATGCGACCGCGAAGAACCAGGCGATGGCGCCGAGGCCGAACACCGCGCCGGTTACATCGCCGATGGCAGGGACGATGGTGGTGAGACCGGCAAGACCCACGAGCACACCAAGCGCATATGTCATCCCAGGGAGGGCACGCGTCTGCCAGGCCGCGACGCTGACGAGCAGAATCCAGGCACCGCCCGCGATCTCATTGCCGCCGCCCAAGCCCAGTTCGACGCTGTGCAACACGTGCCAGCGTTCCGCGGCCGCGGCAGGGTCGGTCACGAAGAGATGGGCGGCCTGTTCCGCCGCGACATTGCCGATCATGCCCGCGCCCAGAACCAGCGCCGCCCAGAGCAGCCCCAGGGCCATGGTCAGGTCGGCGACGGTGCTTCCCTGCGCCGCCAGCCGGGTGCGCATTGCCATCACCAGCACGGCGAGCGCGAGGGCGTTGACCACATAGATGATCGTGTTGAAGCTCAGGATCACCGACGGGTTGGCGTGGATGAAGGCCACCACTGCGTCTGCATCGATGCCGGTGGTGCCGTAGCCCATCGGGGCGAGGACGGTCGCGAGCACGGCGAAACCTACGACATAGGTCGCGCCACACACTGCGGCGGCATAGCCGCCGAGGTCTTTGGTAGCCATCTTGAGTTCTCCGGTTGAAACGCTTTTCAGCGATAGGCGAGTGGCGGCGATCAGACGATCTAGTCGCCTTCACCGAGCAAGGCGGAAAAGTCGCTTTCCGATCGTCGGAAGCGATCGCGATAGTCGGTTGCCGATATCCCCAGCAGGCGACTGAACGAGCGGCGCATCCGCTCGGCATTGCCGAAGCCGGTGTCGATCGCGATCTGCTCCATGCCTTTGCCAGAGGTTTCGAGCGCGACGCGCGCGGCCTGGACGCGGGCAGCCTCGACATAGGACGCCGGCGTCATGCCGGTTTCATCCTTGAACCGCCGCGCAAACGTCCGCTCCGACATCACAGCGCGTGCTGCCAGGGCGGTCACCGAGAGGGCGAGGCCGAGGTTCTCGAGGATGTATTGCAGGGCATCGTTGATGGCGGGGTCCTCCGCCCTTTGCGCCACGAGGTGAGCGCTGAACTGCGACTGCCCGCCGGGGCGCATCATGTACATGACATTGTAGCGCGCCACGTTGAGCGCCACCTCGTGCCCCCAGTCCATCTCGACCAGCGACAAGGCAAGGTCCATCCCGGCTGTCACGCCCGCGGAGGTCCAGACATTGCCATCGCGCACGTAGATCGCGTTGCGATCGACGGTCACGGCGGGGTGGCGTTTTTCGAGGATCGGGCACCACCACCAGTGCGTAGTCGCCCGCCGTCCGTCGAGAAGCCCGGCCGCAGCGAGGATCATCGCACCGGTGCAGATGGAGACGACGCGACGAGCGCGCCTTGCTGCCATGTGCACGTAGGCCATGAGCGCGGCGTCCTCGAGTGCGCCGGTGGTGCCGTGCCCGCCGCACACGATGAAGGTGTCGATCTCGGACTCATCTCGGGAAGCTTCGTCGAAGCCGAAATGCGCGACTATCCCGAGGCCGCTGGAGGTCTGCACGGGGCCCGCAGCCGCAGCGACGACGCTGACGGTGTAGGGCTCGGGCCCCTGAGGCACGAACAGTTTGCTGCAGGTCAGGATCTCGATAGGTCCAACGACATCCAGAACGTGGGCATCCGGATATGTGACCATGACGACGTGGCGACCGCGTGCCGGAATGTGTGTTTTCAAGGTCATGTCCGACACTAACGTTCAGCGGCGGGTGACAGAAAGGACAAATGCCCCACCTTTTCTGCCAACATGACGGCGCAGGGCACCAACTGCGGAATGCAGGGATGACGCCGTGCTCCGCCCGGTGGGCGGTTGCTTCGGGGGCGTGAAGCAACCATTGTCGCGGGGGTCGCGCAGTTGCCTGTGGGGCGATCGACGCAGGCGCATGGCAACGGACGACAGGAGCTCGTCATGACTCTTTCCGTGTACAGCGCGCTGGCCTTCGCAATGATCTGCGCTGGTGTGGTTGCGTTTCAGGTTGCGCTGATTGCCGGTGCGCCATGGGGACGACTGACGCAGGGCGGTGGCACCGAGGGCGCGTTGCCTGTTCGGGGGCGGGTTGCCGCTGGCATCTCGGGTTTGCTCATCGCTGCCATGGCGCTGGCCATCTTGTCCGCGGCGGGCATGTGGCCGAACTGGCCCATCTGGACGGGTTGGGCAGCGGTGGCGCTGCAGGTCGTATCCACCATCCTCAACTGGATCACTCCTTCGGCTGCGGAACGGCGGCTGTGGGGACCGACGACCACGCTGATGCTGGTGCTGGCTGGCGCGGCAGTGCTGGCCGCCTAACGTCCCAGGGGGCGACGCACCGCGCTGCACCGGGGGCGGCAGCGCGGTCGCGGCGGTGGACGTGGAGCTTCGTCGCGTTCGAGATGGCGCTAGGCGGCGGCGCGGGCCGCGGTCGGCATGTCCACGTCGATGACGACGGCGCCGACCTTGTGACGCCGGGCAACACGCCGGTAGGCGTCGACGATGTTCGCCAGCGGCACCGTGCTGTCGATCACCGGGCGGATTGCGCCGCGGGTCGCGAGGTCGGCGAGGATTTCGAGGTCGGCAGCACTGTCGCCGTTGACCCCGATGACGATCCTGCGGCCCTGCCGATCGGAACGCATCGAGCCCAGGATTTCGGGCACGCCGAACTCGAGCGGTACGAACCGGCCACCGGGAGCAAGGACGCGGGCGGCCTGCCGGAAGCTCGACACACCTGCGGTGTCGAGGATGATGTCATAGGTCTCGCCGCTGCGGGTGAAGTCGGCCCGCTTGTAGTCGATGACGTGGTCGGCACCGAGCGACTTGACGAATGCGACGTTGCCGGTGCTGGTTACCCCGGTGACCTCAGCGCCGAGATGCCTGGCGATCTGCACGCCAAAGACGCCGACGCCGCCCGATGCGCCGGCAACCAAGACCTTCTGGCCGGGCTGGATCTTGGCGAAGTCGCGGAGGAAGACCAGGGCCGACAGGCCACCAAAGGGCAGTGCCGCCGCCTCGTCGTAGCCCAGTGCAGCGGGCTTTGTGACGATGGTCTTGTCCTCGGGGACCGCGACATACTCGGCGTGCGCGCCGGCCCCGACGACGCCGAACACCTCGTCGCCGAGTTTGAAGCGCGTGACCGACCCACCGATCGCCACGACGCGACCCGAGAAGCTGCCGCCCTGGATGGGGTTGCGGGGCCGGAAGACGCCGAAGATCATCCGGGCGGCGATCTGCAGAACCCCGCCGGCGTTCATTTCGACCATCCGCCAGGCCCCGGTCGAAACCGAGGTGGCGTAGACCTTCACGAGGACCTCATTGTCCTTGATCTCCGGACGGGCGACATCTGCGATGTGCACGACTTTGTCTGCTGGTCCGTATGCGGTGTTGACTGCGGCCTTCATGTCTTCTGTTCCCTTTGAACTGCGCTTGCTGTTTGTTGACAGCGGCGTTCTAGGGGCAGGGCGTCCCAAGAGAAATTGACTGAATCTCTTCATTTGATATGCGTTTTCGCATGGATTGGCGCAGCGTCAGATTTGACTGGAACCGGGCGCGGGCGTTTCTCGTCACCGCGGAGGAGGGCTCGCTCTCGGCGGCGGCGCGGGCGCTCGGCATGACGCAGCCGACGCTCGGGCGTCAGGTCGATGCGCTGGAAGAAGAGCTCGGCGTTGTGCTGTTCGAGCGTGCCGGGCGGGGGCTGGTTCTGACGCCGTCCGGGCTCGAGCTGCTCGACCAGGTCCGTCGCATGGGCGAGGCGGCAAGCGGCGTGTCGCTCACCGCGTCGGGGCAGGCGCAGAGCATCGAGGGCAATATCCGCATCAGCGCCAGCGAGATCGAGGCGCTGACGCTGCTGCCGCCGATTATCGCCAGGCTGCGCCGGGAAGCGCCCGGCATCGAGGTCGAAGTCGTCGCCTCCAATGCGGCGTCCGACCTGAGGCGTCGCGAGGCGGACATCGCCATTCGCAGCTTTCGGCCGACCGAACCGGATCTGATCGCCAGGAAGATCCGGGAGAACTCGGCGCGGCTCTATGCCTCGACGGCGTTTCTCGACCGGCTCGGGCGACCGATCGATGTTGCCAAGGTCAACAGCGCGGACTTCATCGGCTACGAGCCCCCCGAGTTTTTCCTCCAGAGCCTCAACGAGCGCATCGGTCTCGCCGTGTCGCGGGCCAACGTCAAGGTGATCAGCTCAAGCTCGGCGATGCACTGGGAACTGGTGAAGCTTGGCGTCGGGATTTCCGTCATTCCCGAACGGTTGGGCGACGCCGAACCGGGGGTGGAACGGGTGCTCGACGGGGTTGCGAAGCCCATCGTCTTTCCGATGTGGCTGACCACGCACCGCGAGCTCAATACGTCCCGGCGGGTGCGCTACGTGTTTGACTTCCTTGCCGCCGAACTGTCGAGCCAGACGCCGGGCGCATAGGCTAGGCCGGTCGCGAGTGTGCCTCGCAGCTGACGTCGAGAACGACGATGCCGGTCTTGGCGCCGCTTTCGACGTAGCGGTGCGCTGCGACGGCCTCTTCGAGCGGAAAGCTGCGATCGATTACGACCTTGAGCGCTCCGTCGGCAATCTGCTGCTTGAGCTCGTCGAGGTCTTCGACCGGTTCGCCGGCAAGCTGGAACAGCACGCGCACCCGCTTGCGCCGGTTCTCGGCGAGCGCCTTGAGCATCTGGCGCGTGTGCGGATTGCCGAGGAAGTAGCGGCCGCCGTCGTTGAGCGCAGCGACGCTCGGGGTGAAAGGACTCGAGCCGACGACATCGATGATCACGTCGTAGCGCTGGCCGGTGGCCCAGAAATCGGTGGACTGGTAGTCGACGAAGTGGTCGGCGCCCAGGTCGATGAGCATCTGGCGCTTGCTGGCGCGGTCGACACTGGTGACTTCGGCGCCGCGCGCCTTGGCGAGCTGAGTGGCGAACATGCCGATCGACCCGCCGGCACCGTTGATGAGCACTTTTTCGCCCGGCTTGGGGTCGCATTGGCGGATGAAGTGCAGGCCGTTGAGCCCGCCGGTCGGGATGCCTGCCGCTTCGGCGTAGCTCAGTTGCGGCGGGATGGTGGTCAGGCTGCCGGCCTCGGGGACCACGGCGTAATCGGCATAGGCGCCCATGCCGAAACCGGTCGGCCCGAACACCCGGTCGCCGGGCTTGAAGCGGGTGACGCCTTCGCCCACCGACTCGACGTCGCCCGCCACCTCCATGCCCAGCACCGGCTGGCGCGGCCGGGTGATGCCGATGGCAAGGCGGGCCGGCACCCAGACCCAGCTGACCATCTTGAAGGCGCGGACCTCGCAGTCGCCCAGCGTGACACCGGCCGCGTGGACGCGGATCAGCAGCTGACCCGGCTTCGGGATGGGCTTGGGCACCTCCCGCAGCGTCAGCACATCGGGGGGGCCATAGCGCGTGCAGTGAACGGCTCTCATTGTCGGGCAGCTTAACGGAAGCCGTCTCGATGACAACCGCGGATGGCCGCGTTGTGCCGTTTCGGGGGATCGGGTGAGGCTGCCGACGCGTGAGTGGCGCGAAGGACATCGGAACGGCGGCGCGCGAAGAGGCATCCGCCGGCCATGGACCGCGGAGGATGGCATAGAAGAAGCGGGGCCGGCGAGGCGCTGGCCCCACGCGGGTAGTCCGCAAATGAAACGAGGCAAACGCCTCGCCGGCCGACCGGGGTTTTGGGCGTATGGCAAGCCGGCCCGGGCGCATCCCGTGCCGCATCGCAAAGACCGGCAGGCCGTTGCAGTGGGCGGACCTGAGGTCCTGCCGAGCCCGGTCTCTGCGGCCGCCTCATGCGTGGCAGCCTGGTCTCCTGGAACGGTCCCGCATGGAACCGCCCCGCGCGTTGCTAGCGGCGTCCCCGGCGAACCGGATCGTGCCGACCTGCTTTCGACCTGGATAGCAGCGACCCGCCATCCACCCGACCTCCACCGCGCCAACCACTCGTCATGATCTCGCTTCGACGCGACGGACGGGGAGAGAGTCGCATGAGGTGGAGGGTGCGGGGATAATTCTCTCCGCAAATGCCCTTGGTGGGCGCGCCCGCGCCATACCCACCGCTGTCGCCCCGGCGCAGGCCGGGGGCCCATCCTGGGGCGTCGCCGCGCGTCATGAAGGTGGAAAGACCTCAGGATGGATACCTTGCCATTCGAGCATAGCTCTCAAGGCCTTCTCGGGGAGATCGGTCCACCGGACCGATCTCTGATCCCTCGAAGTTCGCCGGTGTGACACCGCGTATGAGGTTGCTGTCGGTGGCCGAGGGCGGCTGCGGGAGTGGGTGACGAGCGCAGGGCGTGGGAGGCCCTAGATGCAATTCTGAGTGATTTGCAGGACGAACGGCATCGGGTTTGGGGGCATCGGGCTTGGGGGCTTCGGGCGTCGGGCGAGGGGGGGGAGGGGGACGGGGGCAAGCGCGGGGTGCGTGGAGCCTCGCACAAGTCCGTTGCCTGGGCGAGAAGGTGACCGACTACTTGTGCCTACTGGTTGCGTCGCGGGGCGAGCCGTGAGACGCTGAACATTCCTACTGCGGAGTGGCGCCTAACGGCGTCGTCTCGTGCGGGCGCTTTGCCTTCAAGGGAAAGCCGGACAAGCCCCACAGGCCCGGCTGCACATCCGCTTCAACGTACCTGCCCGGTGGCAGGTCTTTGGAGCCATGTGCGATGGGGAAATCCAGACTAGCGAAACTGCGCCGACAGGCTGCCGAGCGGCAAGGCTGGCAGTGTTTTTACTGCGGCCTGCCGATGGTGGACGGAGCGGTGCCGGGTGGGCTGACGCGACGGAGCTTGTCGCGGCTGTGTACAGCGGAACATCTGGTGGCGCGATGCGAGGGCGGGGCGGAGAGTGCCGAGAACATCGTTGCCGCCTGCTGGTGGTGCAAACAGCCAAAGGCATCGCCGAAAGGTGGCGCCGGCGCCGGAGGTTTGGCGGGAGATGGTGCGCGGGGCGGTGAAAAAGGGGGAGCTCGGGTTCTAGATGCAATTCGGAGTGACTTGCAGGACGAAGAGCATCGGGTTTGGGGCGGTGGGGTGAACGGGGAGGGGCGTAGGACGAAGGGTGACGGGGCGAGGCGGGAGGGGCGTTGGGCGAGGCCGGAGGGACGTCGGGCGAGGGGGGAATGGGGGGTGGTGCGGTGCTGACGGCCAGCGATGAGGCCCTACAGGGGCAGTCGCGCCCCCTCCACCATGCTTCGCATGGTCCAGACGCCACTCGACCCTTCTTCGGGAAATCGTTCCACTGGAACGATTTCTGATCCTCGAAGTCCCGTGGCCTTCTTCGGGACGACTGCTCCACTGGAGCGGTGGCCAATCCCTCGAAGTTGCCTTGTGCAGCTCCGCTGGAGCTTCGCACTCGGCCGTTGGCCGACCGGCTGCGAAGTTGCCCCGCATCGCGGGGGAGGATCAAAGTGGGCTAGAGTTGGCATCCGGGCCTGCCGGGGGAGGGTCAGGGGCTCGCCATTAGCGCGGGGTTTGCGGCTGGGGTCCTCCCCCTGCGACGCGGAGGACTTCGAGGGATCAGAAATCGGTCCAGTGGACCGACTTCCCCGAAGAAGGCCATGAGCGCTATGCGCGAATGGCGCCGGGACGGGCGGAGCCGGTGGAGGGGGCGCTGAGGGCTGTGCTTTGCGCACTGACCTGCCACAGCCCCGATGTCACCCCGGCGCAGGCCGGGGTCCATCGATCGGCAGGCGCGTGAGGCGAGATGGGCCCCGGCTCGGGGGCCGGGGTGACACCGCGTATGGGGTTGGCGCTGGTGGCCGAAGGCGGAAGAGGCGACAGCCTTGCCGACATCCACGCGGTGCGCGCGCGCTTCGAGCGGGCCGGCATCGCGACGGGGTGCAACACGCTGGACGGGGTGGCGTGCGGCGGTTTTCCAACAGCGCGGCGCTGGCGCGGCCGGAGGCGGTGTGGGGCGGGCTGCTCGGGGCGGGGGTGTCGGTGGTGCAGACGGATCTGGCGGGAAGGGGGATCCTGGCGCGAGGGGAGCCAGTCTATTCCCCCGACCGCATCAAGCGACGTCAGAAGCTGCTATTGCCGTCGCTGCGTCGGCAGTCCATATTTTGCGTTGTGTTGGAGGCAGGCCCCGGGCGGTGCCAGGGGGCGAACGTTACTCAACCACGCCGGTCTTGCTTTTCATTCCGCTGAACGCGGAATCCGCATAGAGGTCATAGTGTTCCGGCGCGATACACTCACTCCGTTCCAACCCCAAGAAAAGTCCGTACCGCTCGACGATAGGTCTTGATGTTGTGCTAAGCAACAAATTGTACATAAGAACAATTGATTCATCTCTTGTTATCATCGATCGCAAGAGCTTGTAATAAAATCGCGCACGATCTTGGTCGGCAATTTGACCAATGTATTCAATTATGTTAATAAACATCCGAACATAAGGCCAAAATTCCGCTCCTTCGTGATGCGTGAAATTAATTACGCCACGTTCAACTGCTCTTCTTTCGGTTTCCCCGTTTATGTGGTTCCGCAGATATTGAATAAACACGATGAACGCGTCCCGACCCCTCTTCTCTCTGCCACTGGCGTCCGTCACATCAATAGATGATGTGAGTTGATTGAGCAGTCCAAGCATTTGAAAAAGCGTTCCCTCAAAAACCTGAGATTCAAGCGCCGCGTTCTGCTTCTCAAGAGCGTCGCGCTGACCAGAGATTTCCTCTCGTGTGAGCGATAGTTCTTTTCGCTGTAGTGAAAGTTCTTGGCGCTGAAGCAATATTGCGTAAATAAGGCCCACGAAAGCTAGCCCCGAGAACAGGGCGTTGGTGCCGCCAAACATGTCGCCAAAGGTGCCGCGATCCGTGGCGCCTGACAGGGCCAGCCATGTGACCAGCCATATCAATATAACCACCGCACCGACGACTCCTGCGATCAAAGTCACGCGACCTGTCTTTTGATCGATTGCGATATTCTTTGTGCTGGCTATTTTGGCCTCCCAAGGGATATATTTACTTATCGTTTATTGAGTTCCTGCAGCTTCAGAGGGGTGAGAAGCTGAGATTGTCCACCATTAAGTCGTATGCTCCGGCCTAGCCAATGGTGCGTAAGCAGTGAGTTCGAATGCTTGTGGCAATCGCTCCCTCGGACCGCGCCAATGCCCCTAGGCTCGCCTTCGCGCCATTCTCCTAGACAAAAAGCGGCGACCCTTCTCGCTAAGTCGCCAGATTACAACTTTCTGAGCTGGTCGATGTATTGTCGTTCGACCAAACTCCACCTGGTGTCCGAGAGAAGCAACTTCGTCAACAGCATTTACCAGACCGAGTGCTTCAAACTGATACCGAAGCTCACTCACAGGCGTGACCATATTGGCGGACCGCGTTAAAGTAGGCTCTGGATTACCCTCAGACAGGTCTGCAAGCTTCTTGGCGAGTACGGTTCCAATAGTTCGCTCTTCCGCACCTCTGTATATGAGGTCGCTTACAGCGACTAGCGCATCGGCCCAACTGATGGGTACAGAAATTTCTCGGTGCGTAGGTTGGCCGCTGGTTGCTCTGGAAGTGAGCTTCAGTTTTTCTGAAATGTCGATCTTGATATTGATAGTTGCATCGATTGACTCGATTTCCTCTGGAAAAGATACTTCCTCATTTCGTATAGAGACGAGTTCCTGTTCCAGTTCTGATATCCGTCGCTGCGCGGTCGCAAGCTGTTCGTAGGTCTTGGGGTCTGCGGCCTGATCACCGCGTACCCAACCTACGCCAGGATTGAGTGTGGATTCCTGCCCCAAAGCCACAACGACTGAGGTGGCTAGGCCCGCTGCGTCGTCCCAAAAATCTACCATCTGCGACGACTCTAGCGATGCCCGTAGCGCCGTAAGGCGCGCTTGCCGCTCCGGCACAAGTTCGATGTCTATAGCCTTGAGTTGGCCTAGGTCGCGATGGAGAAATGGAAGTATCGGTATACCTATTGATTTGGCGTACTCGTATTCCCTTTCGGTATAGCTGATCCCCTCATCATCTACCGAGCCATATCGTCCCGCCAGTATTAGAACGTAGTAATCACAGCGATCGATTACCCGCTTTATGAAATCGAGTTGTTTCTGGCTCGATGCTGGAAAGAGTTCCATACCCTCGCAGACATAGCCTGCCTTGGCGGCTGCGTCTCGGACTGCTCTCCGCTCTTCTTCAAGGTCGGAGAAGGTCGAACTGATAAAGACATGGTAGATTTTCTGCATTCTGGTGCTCAAAATGATGGAGCCTGCGAGAGTTATTCGCAGGCTCCATCGACCAACTCAATGCTTATTGTTCAAGTTCTCAGCTACACCCGGTCGTGGTCCCGCAATCCTCGCACACCATGCAGTGGCCGCTGACCTTCATCCGCATCGAATTACAGTTCGAGCACTGGTCGCCCGTGTAGCCCTGCATCTGGGCCTGGGAGCGGAGGACGCCGAGGTCCTGGCTCGGTGGCGGGGTGGGGATGGGGTGGAGTTCGGCGGCGTTGAGGGCCGTCGGGCTGGGTTCGATCTTGAGGGCCGTTGCCGCTTTCAGGGCGGTGACGGTGCTGGTCTGCATGGTCTGGACCGGGTTGAAGGTCTGCGCGGTGAGGCCGCCGGGGACCAGCATCAGGTTCTGGTCCTTGACCTTGCCGCGGGTCATGCCGCGCGAGACGAGGTTCTGGGCCGGAACCGGGGCCGGGGCCTGGCGCTGGCCTTCGTCGGTCTTGGACAGCGCCGTCGGGCTGTCGGCGTGGACGTGAGCGAGATCCTCGCGGTCGAGATAGGAGACGGCCAGCTCGCGGAAGATGTAGTCGAGGATCGAGGTGGCGTTCTTGATCCGGTCATTGCCCATGACCATGCCGGCCGGCTCGAAGCGGGTGAAGGTGAAGGCCTCGACATATTCATCGAGCGGCACGCCATATTGCAGGCCGAGCGAGATGGAGATGGCGAAGTTGTTCATCATGGCGCGGAAGGCGGCGCCTTCCTTGTGCATGTCGATGAAGATTTCGCCCAGGCGCCCATCGTCGAACTCGCCGGTGCGCAGGTACACCTTGTGACCGCCGACATTGGCCTTCTGGGTGTAGCCCTTGCGGCGGTTCGGCAGCTTTTCGCGCTCGCGGGAGACGCGCTCGACGATCTTTTCGACGATCTTTTCGGCGACCTGCGGGACGCGGGCCATCTGGTTGGCGGCGAGCAGCGCCTCGGCGGCATCGTCCTCCTCGTCCTCTTCATCGGCGAGGAGCGAAGCGTTGAGCGGCTGCGAAAGTTTCGAGCCGTCGCGATAGAGGGCGTTGGCCTTCAGCGCCAGCCGCCAGCTGAGCATATAGGCTTCCTTGCAGTCGGCGACGGTGGCGTCGTTCGGCATGTTGATGGTCTTGCTGATCGCGCCCGAAATGAACGGCTGGGCGGCAGCCATCATCAGGATGTGGCTTTCGACCGAGAGGTAGCGCTTGCCGATCTTGCCGCAGGGGTTGGCGCAATCGAAGACGGGCAGGTGCTCGTCTTTGAGGTGCGGGGCGCCCTCGAGGGTCATGGTGCCGCAGACATGGAGGTTCGCCGCCTCGATGTCCTTCTTGGAGAAGCCGAGGAAGCTGAGGAGGTCGAAGCTCATGTCACTGAGCTGGGCGTCGGTGACGCCGAGGCTCTTCAGGAAATCGGCGCCGAGCGTCCACTGGTTGAAGACGAACTTGATGTCGAAGGCTGAGGCGAGGCCCTTGGCGATGGCTTCGATCTTGTCGTCGGTGAAGCCCTTGGCGCGGAGCGTCGAGGGGTTGATGCCGGGGGCCTGGTTCATGTTGCCATGGCCGACGGCATAGGCCTCGATCTCGGCGATCTGGGATTCCGAATAGCCGAGGGTGCGCAGCGCCGGCGGCACGGCGCGGTTGATGATCTTGAAGTAGCCGCCGCCGGCGAGCTTCTTGAACTTCACCAGGGCGAAGTCGGGCTCGATGCCGGTGGTGTCGCAATCCATGACGAGGCCGATGGTGCCCGTGGGGGCGATCACCGAGACCTGGGCATTGCGATAGCCGTGCTTTTCGCCGAGCGCGAGGGCTTCGTCCCAGGTCGCCTTGGCGCGGGCCGAGAGGGCGGCGTCGCCGATATTGGCGTGGTCGAGGGCGACCGGGTTGATCGAGAGGCCCTCATAGCCATCGGCATGACCGTGGGCGGCGCGGCGATGGTTGCGGATGACGCGCAGCATGTGCTTGGCGTTGCGCGGATAATCCTCGAAGGCGCCGAGCTCGCCGGCCATTTCGGCGGAGGTGGCGTAGCTCACGCCGGTCATCACCGCGGTGATGGCGCCGGCAATGGCGCGACCCTGGGCCGAGTCATAGGGAATGCCCGAGGTCATCAGGAGGCCGCCGATATTGGCGTAGCCTATGCCGAGGGTGCGGTAGAGGAAGCTGCGCTCGGCAATGGCCTTGGACGGGAACTGCGCCATCATCACCGAGACTTCGAGGACGATGGTCCAGAGCCGGCAGGTGTGTTCGAAGCCCGCGACGTCGAAGGACGAGTCGGCGTTGCGATAGGGGAGCAGGTTGACGGAGGCGAGGTTACAGGCCGTGTCGTCGAGGAACATGTATTCCGAGCACGGGTTCGACGCGACGATCGGGCCAGCCTCGGGCGAGGTGTGCCACTCGTTGATGGTGGTGTGGAAGTGCAGCCCCGGGTCGGCGGAGGCCCAGGCGGCGTAGCCGATATCTTCCCACAGGTCGCGAGCCTTGAGCGTCTTGGTGACCTTGCCAGTGATGCGGGCCTTGAGATCCCAGGTGCCATCGGTCTCGACGGCTTTGAGGAAGTCATCGGTGACGCGGACGGAATTGTTGGAGTTCTGGCCGGCAACGGTCAGATAGGCCTCGCTATCCCAGTCGGTGTCGTAGACCGGGAATTCGAGGTCGGTATAGCCCTGGCGGGCGAACTGGATGACGCGGCCGATATAGTTCTCGGGGACGAGGGCTTTCTTGGCCGCACGGACCTCGCGCTTCAGCGCCGGGTTCTTGGCGACGTCGAAGCAGTCGTCGCCATTGCCGTCGCAGTTCACGCAGGCCTTCATGATGGCCTTCATGTGCTTGGAAACGACCTTGGAGCCGGTGACGAGGGCGGCGACCTTCTGCTCCTCCTTCACCTTCCAGTTGATGTACTGCTCGATATCGGGGTGATCGATATCGACCACGACCATCTTGGCGGCGCGGCGGGTGGTGCCGCCCGACTTGATAGCGCCGGCGGCGCGGTCGCCGATCTTGAGGAAACTCATGAGGCCGGAGGACTTGCCGCCGCCCGAGAGCTTTTCGCCTTCGCCGCGGAGCGCGGAGAAGTTGGAGCCGGTGCCCGAGCCATATTTGAACAGGCGCGCCTCGCGGACCCAGAGGTCCATGATGCCGCCCTCGTTGACGAGGTCGTCAGAGACGGACTGGATGAAGCAGGCATGCGGCTGCGGGTGCTCGTAAGCCGACTTCGAACTCATCAGCTTTTTGGTGAAGGGATCGACATAGAAGTGGCCCTGGCCGGGGCCGTCGATGCCATAGGCCCAGTGCAGGCCCGTGTTGAACCATTGCGGCGAGTTCGGCGCGACGCGCTGGGTGGCGAGCATGTAGCACAGCTCGTCATAGAAGGTGCGGGCGTCTTCCTCGGAGTTGAAGTACTTGCCCTTCCAGCCCCAGTAGGTCCAGGTGCCGGCGAGGCGCTCGAAGACCTGGCGGCTGTCGCTCTCGGAGCCGTAGCGTTCGGATTCGGGGAGCTTGGCCAGCGCCTTCTCGTCGGGGACGGAGCGCCACAGCCAGGACGGCACGTCGTTTTCCTCGACGCGCTTCAGGATCTTCGCAACGCCGGCCTTGCGGAAATATTTCTGCGCCAGGATGTCGGACGCGACCTGCGACCAGGTCGACGGGACCTGGATGTTTTCCAGCCGGAACACGACCGAGCCGTCGGGATTTTTGATCTCGCTCGTAACCGAGCGGAATTCGATCCCCGCATAGGCGCTGTCGTTGCTCTTGGTGTACCGCCGCTCGATCCGCATTCGCTATTCAATCCCCAAATCAGCGGGCACAAACACCCGCGAGCCGCCAATGACGGCTTCTGCCTCTATGATGACGCTGTATCCAACCGGCTGCCGCAGCCGCCAAGGAGCCCCGTTGCAGGTCGGTCCCGGTCTGGTGCCGGCCTCTACCCGCGATGCCGCCCCGGAACGGCCAACCCGCCCCGACGCAACCCGAAAATGGTTGGCCCTAATCGCCGAGTCGGTCAATCACACCCCTCGATCACGAAACACAACCGGTAGTGGCATTGCCTGCTTCTGCTGCCTAAATCCAGTGTCTCATATGTGAATAGCGGGGAAAAGCCGGAAGTGCGATTCGGCGGATCGGATGGTCAATTTTGCGTGCGGCGAAGGAAGGTGGCGCTGTCGGTTTTGCCGCTAAGTCCGCGAAAGTCCGCCACTCTTCAGTCCAGTTCGCGTGGCGCTTGAGGTGGAGGTTTTCGGGCTAGCGGCGAGGCGGTTTTTTGCGACGGAAGTGTCAAGCGCGTTTTTTCGCAGGGGAGCGTGACCGCAACAGGTTGGGTGGCAACCGATGCGGGGGCCACTAGCGGTGGGGATGCCGTGGCGAGGGGCAGGTCCCAATTCGGTCGCGGGCCAGCGGCGCGAATGACGCCGTGGCACTAGCCCCACGCGGGGGAGCATGCTAGAGGCCAACCACAGGCGTGCGAAGCAATCTCGGCGCTTCACAGAGGATAGAGACGGTATGGAACGCGGCGGCTGGAAGGACTTCCTGATCGAGATTTTCGCCTGGTGGCGCGGCAATACCTGGGGCACCAGGTTCTGGATCGCGCGGCACGGCGAGTATGTCGGCTCGGATGAGGCCGGCAACCGCTACTACCGGTCGAAGAAGGGCGAACCGCTCGGTCCCAACGGCTACGAGCGCCGGATGGTGGTCTATGCCGGCGGCGCGGCCGAGGCGAGCACGATCCCCCCGGGCTGGCACGGCTGGATGCATTATCGCACGCATGTGCCGCCGAGCGAGGAGCAGTACACCCCGCGCGCCTGGCAGAAGCCGCACCAGCCGAACCTCACCGGCACGTCGCTGGCCTATCGCCCGGATGGCAGCCTGTTGAACAAGGGCGAACGCCCGCGTGTGACGGGCGACTACGATGCCTGGTCGCCTGAATAGGCGGCGCCAGCGCCCGCCATGCCCATTCGCAGCCGATTTGCCCTGAGGGCAGCACTCTGCCTTGCCATCATCCTGGCCACTGTCGCGCCGTCGCTGGCACAGACTATCGCCAATCCGGTGGCCCGCTTCACCGGTCTCGACAAAATCACCGGGCGGGTGACGCAGTTCGACGTCTATGTCGACGAGACCGTGCAGTTCGGCGCGCTACAGATCACGCCGCGCGCCTGTTACTCGCGTCCACCTTCGGAGACGCAGCGGACGTCGGTGTTCGTGGAAGTCGACCAGGTGAGTCTGAAGGGCTCGATCACCCGCATCTTCACCGGCTGGATGTTCGCTGACAGCCCGGCGCTGAATGCGGTGGATCACGCCGTCTATGATGTGTGGCTGGTCGACTGCAAAGCGACGACCGACGTGCCGCCGCCGCAGGGCACGACGGAAGCCGCGCCAGCGGCGGATGATCGCGGATAGCCGGCTACTTGGCGGTCTGGCGCATTATTTTCGAGATCTCTGCGGATGACGGCGTGCCATCAAGATAGGTCGCCGAGCCAGCTCCCAGCAGTTCTTGCGCCGCAGCCATCATGCCACCCAAAGCGGCCCGCGCGAACGAGCTGCCGGTGGAGACGCGCCTGACGCCGGCTTCGGCCAGCTCGGCGAGCGTATAGGGCGTGTTGCGCGCGCCGAGCACGACATTGACCGGCTTGCTCACCGACGCGCAGACAAGGCGGATCGCCTCTAGATCGGGCAGGCCGGGGGCGAACAGCACGTCGGCGCCGGCCGCCTGGAAGGCCTGCAGACGCCGGATGGTGTCGTCGAGATCGCGGCGGCCGTGGAGATAGTTCTCGGCGCGCGCGACGAAAGTGAATGGGAAGGGCAGGGCGTGCGCCGCTTCGGCCGCCGCCGCGACCCGTTCGACTGATTGCTCGAAATCATAGATTGGGCGCGTGGCATCGCCGGTGGCGTCCTCGATGGAGCCGCCGACCAGACCGGTTTCGGCCGCAAGCCGGATGGTGAGCGCCGCGTCTTCCGGCGCATCGCCATAGCCGTTCTCGAGATCGGCGCTGACCGGCAGATCGGTGGCGGCGATGATGGCGGCGGCATTGGCCAGCGCTTCATCGCGCGACACCGCCGACTCGGCATCGCGCCGGCCGAGCGAGAAGGCGAGCCCGGCACTTGTGGTGGCAAGAGCGGCAAAGCCCATCGCGGCAAGAATGCGGGCGCTACCAGCATCCCAAGGGTTGGGAAGGACGAAGAGCGGGCCCTGGTGCAGCGCGCGGAAGCGCTCGGCCTTGAGTGTCTGCGACATGCCTGGAGCCTTTTCCACAGGGGCGAATGTTAGCGGTCATAACCGCCTTTCCGCGCCTGCGCATTAACCATTTCGCCATGGTTACACCAATGTGGCTAGACGGGAACGAATGAGAACATTAAAAGAACAATCGTCGAACACGGAGGCAATGATGCTCACTTTCGTCAAGGATCTTCTGGCGCTCACCACTATCTGCGGCTTTTCGCTCGCGTCGCTTACCTGGATGGATATCGCGGCGCGATTCGTGTGACCCTGTGGACGACTGCCCTCGTGCCGCTGGTGGCGGCGCGGGGCAGGGGATAGGGAACACACATGGCTGGCCCCGGTTTCATTCATCTGCACGTGCACTCCGCCTACTCGCTGCTCGAGGGGGCATTGCAGCTCGGCAAACTGCTCGATTTGGCCAAGGCCGACGCGCAGCCCGCAGTGGGCGTTGCGGACACCAACAACCTGTTCGGGGCGCTGGAGTTCTCCGAAAAGGCGGCGGGCAAGGGCATCCAGCCGATCATCGGTGTGGAGCTCGGGCTCGATTTCTCGGTGCTCGAGAACCGGGAGGACCGATGGCAGGATCGCGGCAATGATCGCGGCCAGTTCGGCAAGGGCGGCGTCGTCCTGATCGCGGCCAGCGCCGTGGGCTTCGAGAACCTGTCGCGGCTGGTCAGCCGGGCGCATCTCGAGGGTGAGCATGGCAAGGTTGCGGCGCATCTCGACTGGCTGGATCAGGCCGGGCTCGAGGGCGTGATCTGTCTTTCCGGCGGGCCGGAGGGGGCGATCGACCCGATGCTGGCCACGAACCACGATGCGATGGCGCTGGCGCGGCTGGAGCGGTTGCGCGAGCTGTTCGGCGACCGGTTCTATGTCGAGCTGCAGCGGCACGGGCGCCCGCAGGAGGCGCTGAATGAGGCCAAGCTGATCGACTGGGCCTATCGGCGCGGGGTGCCGCTGGTGGCCACCAACGAGCCGTTCTATCCGGCTTCGGAGGATTACGAGGCGCATGACGCGCTGCTGGCGATTGCCTCGGGCTCGGTGCTGGCTCAGACGGAGCGCCGGAAGCTGAGCGACCAGCACTATTACAAGACGCGTGCCGAAATGCAGGCGCTGTTCGCAGACCTGCCGGAGGCGCTCGAGTCGACCGTCGAAATTGCACAGCGCGTTGGCTATCGGCCCAAGAAGCGCAATCCCGTGCTGCCGACCTTTGCGGCGACGCCCGAGCAGACGCCGGAAGAGGCGGTGACAGCCGAGGCGCTGGCGCTGAGCGAGATGGCGCGGAACGGGCTCGAGGAGCGCTTCCGGACGTCGGGTTTGGCACCGGGCTGGACGGAAGAGCGCTATCGCGAGCGGCTGGAGTTCGAGCTCGGGATCATCGCCAAGATGAAGTACCCGGGATATTTCCTGATCGTGGCCGACTTCATCCAGTGGGCCAAGCAGCAGGGCATTCCGGTGGGGCCGGGACGTGGATCCGGCGCGGGGTCGCTGGTGGCCTACGCCACGACGATCACCGACCTCGATCCCCTACGCTACAACCTGCTGTTCGAGCGCTTCCTCAACCCCGAACGCGTTTCGATGCCGGACTTCGACATCGACTTCTGCCAGGACCGGCGCGGCGAAGTCATCCGCTACGTGCAGCAGAAATATGGTGAGGCGCAGGTGGCGCAGATCATCACCTTCGGAACGCTGCAGGCGCGCGCGGTGCTGCGCGACGTCGGCCGCGTGATGCAGATGCCCTATGGTCAGATCGACCGGATCGCGAAGCTCGTGCCGGCCAATCCGGCCGACCCCTGGACGCTGGAACGTTCGCTGAAGGAAGTGCCGCAGCTTCGGCAGATGGGCGAGGAGGACGAGCAGGTCGCGCAGTTGCTGGCGGTGGGCCAGAAGCTCGAGGGGCTGTATCGGCACGCCTCGACCCACGCGGCGGGTATCGTGATCGGCGACCGCCCGCTGGCGGAGCTTGCGCCGCTCTATCGCGATCCGCGCTCGGACATGCCGGTCAGCCAGTACAACATGAAGTGGAGCGAGGCGGCGGGCCTCGTGAAGTTCGACTTCCTGGGGTTGAAGACGCTGACGACGATCAAGCGCGCCGTCGACCTGATCAATCGCGACGGCGGCAACTTCAGGATCGAGGACATCCCGATCGACGACGAGAAGACCTATAAGCTCTACTCGATCGGCGACACGGCGGGCGTGTTCCAGGTGGAAGGCGCCGGCATGCGGCGGGCGCTGACCGATATGAAGCCCGACCGCTTCGAGGACATCATCGCGCTGGTGGCGCTCTATCGCCCCGGCCCGATGGAGAACATCCCGCTGTTCAATGCGCGCAAGCGCGGCGACGAGGAGATCGAGTACCCGCACGAGGCGCTGAAGAGCGTGCTCGACGAGACCTATGGCATCATCGTCTACCAGGAGCAGGTGATGCAGATCGCGCAGATCCTGTCGGGCTATTCGCTGGGCGAAGCGGATCTGCTGCGCCGCGCGATGGGCAAGAAGATCAAGGCGGAGATGGATGCGCAGCGCGTGCGCTTCCAGGAGGGGTGTCTCCGCTACGGGCTGACCAAGGGGCTCGCGGACACGATCTTCGACCTTCTCGCCAAGTTCGCGAACTACGGCTTCAACAAGAGCCACGCGGCGACCTATGCGCTGGTGAGCTACCAGACGGCCTATCTCAAGGCGCACTATCCGCACGCGTTTTTCGCGGCGACGATGACGCTCGACATGGGCAATACCGACAAGCTCAACGAGTTCCGGCAGGACGCCAAGCGCCACGGCATCGAGATCGTACCGCCCTGCGTGAACCGGTCGATGGCGGTTTTCGACACGCGCGACGGCAAGGTGTTCTATGCCATCGGCGCCGTGAAGGGCGTGGGGCAGGCCGTGGCCGAGCATATTGTCGAGGCGCGCGGCGACAAGCCTTTCGCCGATCTCGGCGATTTTGCCGCCCGGGTCGATCCGCGGATCATCAACCGGCGGACGCTGGAGGCACTGGTTAATGCCGGGGCGTTCGACCAGCTGGTGCCGCGGCGCGAGCAGGCGTTTGCGGCGATCGACTCGATCATCGCGGTGGCGCAGCGCACCAATGCCAATGCGGCGGACGGGATCGTCGACATGTTCGCGGCCGACAAGGCGGAGTCGATTGCGCTGCCGCAGGGCATCGCCAACTGGCTGCCGGCCGAGCGGCTGTCGCGCGAGCACGGGGCGATCGGGTTCCACCTGAGTGGGCATCCGCTGGACCAGTATGCCGAGTTGTTCGAACGGCTGCGGGTGACGCCATGGAGCCAGTTCGAGGTGGCGGTGAAGGAAGACGGGGCGCGGGCCGGGCGGCTGGCAGGCACCATCGGGACGCGCAATGACCGGCGGACGAAGAAGGGGACGCCCATGGCGATCCTGACGCTGTCGGATGCGAGTGGCGGGTTCGAGCTGATCGCGTTTTCCGAGCAGATCACCCAGTATTCGGCGGTGCTGCAGCCCGGCAAGTCGGTGATCGTCAATGTCGAGGCCGACGAGCGGCCGGACGGCATCAGCCTCAGGCTCAGCAGCGCCGAACCCATTGAGGGTGCGGCAGCCAAGGCCGGCAAGCGCCTGACCATTGAAGCGGAGTCGGAGCGTTGCCTCGCCCCGATCCGCTCGCTGCTGAAAGACAGCGGCGATGGCAAGGTGGTGCTGGTCGTGGCGCGCGAGCGGGCGACTCGGCTCTACGAGGTCGAGTTACCCGGCGGTTACCGGTTGACGCCGGAACTGGCCGGCGCGGTGAAGGCGACGGAAGGCGTGGCGGACGTGAGGTTGAGCTGAGTGCGGCCGTGCTTGCCTAACCGCCCAAAACCCCCTATATGCGCGGCGCGGCCGGATGACCGGGCGTAATTCACATGCAGGGCGGACCCGCTGATCTGATCAGCTGCTCCATCCGGTGGCGGTGACCCCGCTACGAGCCCTGCAGAGGCAAGAACCGGAAAGGAGCCATTCCAATGGCATTGCCAGATTTTTCCATGCGTCAGCTGCTCGAGGCAGGTGTTCACTTCGGCCACCAGAAGCACCGCTGGAACCCGAAGATGGAACGCTACATCTTCGGCGTGCGCAACGACATCCACATTCTCGACCTGACGCAGACCGTGCCCGCCCTGCAGCGCGCGCTGCAGCTGATCTCGGACACGATCGCCGATGGCGGCCGTCTGCTGCTGGTCGGCACCAAGCGCCAGGCCGCGCCGGTGGTGGCCGAGGCCGCGCGCCAGAGCGCCCAGTACTATGTCAACTCGCGCTGGCTCGGCGGCACGCTGACCAACTGGCAGACGATCTCGAACTCGATCGCCCGCCTGCGTGAACTCGAAGGCATTTCGGAAGGCCAGGTCGGCCTGACCAAGAAGGAGCTGCTGCTCCTGTCGCGCGAGAAGGAGCGGCTGGACCGCGACCTCGGCGGCATCAAGGACATGGGTAACCTGCCGAACCTGCTGTTCGTGATCGACACCAACAAGGAAGCGAACGCCATCAAGGAAGCCAAGCGTCTTGGCATTCCGGTGATCGCGATCGTCGACTCGAACTGCGATCCCGACACGGTGGACTTCCCGATCCCGGGCAATGACGACGCCGCCCGCGCGCTGGAACTGTATGCGAACCTGATCTCGCGCGCCGCCCTCGACGGCATCTCGCGCTCCGCCGCCGGCCATGGTGCCGATCTCGGCGCTGCCGAAGAGGCTCCCGAGGAGCCCGTGCTCGAAGAGACCGCCGCGACCAACTAGACCTGCGGTCTGGTCCAGGATCGATCGGGAACGACCTCCGGGTCGTCCCGATCGGCTTTTTGGGGATGGCGTCGCCATCCTGTCGTGATTTCCCATTAGGCGCGGTCGGATTGGATTCGGACCGCGAAGAGGTGAGAACAAATGGCTGTAACTGCCCAGCAGGTGAAAGAACTCCGCGACATGACCGGCGTGGGGATGATGGACTGCAAGAAGGCGTTGGCTGAGACCAATGGCGACATGGAAGCCGCCATCGACTGGCTGCGGACCCGTGGCCTTGCCAAGGCCGCCAAGAAGGCCGGCCGCGTGGCGGCCGAGGGCCTGGTCGGCGTGGCCATCGACGGCACCCGTGCCGCCATCGTCGAGGTGAACTCCGAGACCGACTTCGTGGCGCGCAACGAGCAGTTCCAGTCGATCGTCAGCAATATCGCGACCCTGGGTCTCGACGCCGGCGGCGATGTCGGCACGCTGAGCGAGATGCCCTATCCGGGCACCGGCCGCTCGGTTTCTGCGGAGCTGACCGACGCGATTGCGACCATCGGCGAGAACATGAACCTGCGCCGCACGCAGGTGCTGAGCGTCACCGACGGCGTGATCGGCTCGTATGTCCATAACTCCGTCAAGCCCGGCCTCGGCCGTCTCGGCGTGATCGTGGCGCTGCAGTCGACCGGCGACAAGACCGTGCTGGCCAATCTCGGCAAGCAGATCGCGATGCATATCGCCAACACCAATCCGCTGTCCGTGTCGCCCGACGACATCGACCCCGAGGTGGTGGCGCGCGAGCGTGCGATCTTCACCGAGCAGGCCAAGGAGAGCGGCAAGCCGGCCGAGATCATCGAGAAGATGGTCGATGGCCGCGTGCGCAAGTTCTATGAGGAAGTCACGCTGCTCGCGCAGGTCTTCGTCATCGATGGCGAGAACAAGGTGGGTGATGTGGTGAAGGCGGCCGAAAAGGATGCCGGCGCTCCGATCACCGTGACCGGCTTCGTGCGCTATGGCCTCGGTGAGGGCATCGAGAAGGAAGTCAGCGACTTCGCCGCCGAAGTTGCCGCCGCTGCCGGCGTCAACTGATCGCGGTCAAAACTTGCGGGCGGGCTGGTCAACGGCCCGTCCGAATATGCAATAACCTCTCGCGGGCCGGACAGATTCGGCCCGTTTTGTCGCAATCAGAGGGGTGCGCCCATGGCCACGTCCGCCTATAAACGGATCCTGCTCAAAGTATCGGGCGAGGTGCTGGCGGGTGACCAATCCTTTGGTATCGAACCAGAGTTCCTCGACTCGATGGCTGAGCAGATCGCCGTCGTCGCACGTTCGGGCGTGCAGGTCGCGGTGGTGATCGGCGCCGGCAACATCTTCCGCGGCATGGCGGTGGCGGCCAAGGGCGCCAACCGTGTGACCGGCGACGTGATGGGTATGCTTGGCACGGTGATCAACTCGCTGGCGCTTGGCGACGCGATCGAGCGCAAGGGCTGCAAGGTCAAAGTCTATTCGAACGTGCCGATGGAGACCGTGGCCGACACCTTCACGGCGCGCGACGCCAACCATGCCCTCGACGAGGGCAATGTCGTGATCTGCGCCGGCGGTACGGGCAGCCCGTTCTTTACCACCGACACGGCGGCCGCGCTGAAGGCGATCGAGTTGCGCTGCGACGTGCTGCTGAAGGGTACCAAGGTCGACGGTGTCTATTCCGAGGACCCCAAGAAGAACCCGCGGGCGCAGCGCTACGAGACGATCAGCCATGAAGAAGTGATTGCGCAGGACCTGCGCGTCATGGACACGGCGGCGTTCGCCCTTGCCCGCGACAACGGGTTGCCGATAATTGTCTATGCGCTCGACGACAAGGAGGGCCTGCTGGGCGTTCTGTCCGGGCGGGTGAGAAGTACACGCGTCGGTTGACGCCAAGAAGACTGGAGCAGAACCATGGCCGAGAGCTTTTCCCTCGATGCGCTGAAGCAGCGCATGCAGAAATCGGTGGCGTCCCTGAAGGACGAACTTGCCGGCCTCAGAACCGGTCGCGCCAGCGCCAGCCTGCTCGAACCCGTGATGGTCGAAGCCTATGGCGGCAAGATGCCGCTCAATCAGGTGGCCACCGTCACCGTGCCGGAAGCGCGCATGCTGAGCGTGCAGGTCTGGGACCGTACGCTGGCCGGGGCGGTCGAGAAGGCGATCCGGAATTCCGGGCTTGGCCTCAATCCCGCTGCGGAAGGCACGATCATTCGCGTGCCTCTGCCGGAGCTGAATGAAGAGCGCCGCCGCGAGTTGACCAAGGTTGCGCATAACTATGCGGAGCAGGCCCGCGTTGCCATTCGCCACATCCGGCGTGATGGCATGGACCTGTTGAAGAAGCTCGAAAAGGACGGCGATCTCAGCCAGGACGATAGCCGCAAGCACGGCGAGCAGGTGCAGGTGGCGACCGACGCCGCAGTGGCGGATGTCGACAAGGTGCTGGCCGTCAAGGAACAGGAAATCATGCAGGTCTAGACTATGCCCTAGTTTTTGGGACCTGCAGCTGCCCGGGAGGGCACAAATGTCCGTGGACACCGCCACTGCCGACCTGCCCGGTTTGAAGCCGGGCCTGAAGATTCCGGCGCATGTCGCGGTGATCATGGATGGCAATGGCCGCTGGGCGACGTCGCGGGGCAAGGTCCGGACAGAGGGGCATGTCGAGGGCGTGAAGGCGCTGCGCCGGATCGTGGCCAGCGCCATCAAGCTCGGTATCGCACACCTGACGGTGTTCAGCTTTTCATCGGAAAACTGGCGCCGGCCGCCCGCCGAGGTGAACTTCATCTTCGGGCTCCTGCACCGGTTCGTCGCGTCCGATCTGGCGACGCTGATGCGCAACAATGTGCGCGTCAAGATCATCGGCGGCCGGGACGGGCTGGACGATGGGCTGAAGCGGATCATCGACGACGTCGAGAAAAGAACCGCCGCCAATACCGGGCTCGAGCTGATCGTGGCGTTCAACTACGGCGGCAAGGCCGAAATCGTCGAGGCCACCCGCCGGATTGCACGCGCGGTGGCGGAGGGGCTGATCAGGCCAGACGAGATCACAGAAGAGACGGTCGCGACCGCGCTCTACACGCATGGCATTCCCGATCCGGACCTGATCATCCGCACCAGCGGCGAGCAGCGCATCTCGAATTTCCTGATCTGGCAGGGCGCTTATTCGGAACTGGTGTTCGTCAAGGAGCACTGGCCCGACTTCGACGAGGCCACCCTGATCAGAGCGCTGGAAGACTATTCAGCACGACAGCGCCGGTTTGGCGGTACTGACGCGAGCACGCCGTGACAGAACAGCCGGCGCCACGTCCCCGTTTCGACCCGTTGGCGCGCCGCTCCTGGACCGATCTCGGGCCGCGGGTGGTTTCGGCTGCGGTGCTGCTGGCGATCGCGGCGGCCGGCCTCTATTTCGGTTCATATGTGTTCGCTGCGCTGGTGGGCGCGGTGTTCGCCGGCTGCTACCGCGAGTGGGACCGGATGGTGACGTTGCGGCCGCTGTCGAAGGTGGGCATTGCCCTGATTGCGCTGCTGGCGGTCGAAGCCCTGATCTATCCGCTGTTCGGGGTGACAGGGAGTGTCGCCGTGCTGGCGGTGGCCGCCGCAACGGCGATGCTGGATGGCTCGATCAGCCGCACTTGGCGCGTTGCCGGGGTGTTGTTCTACGGGATCGTCATTCTTGCGGTGCTGACGATCCGCGGCGAGGCGACCTGGTATGTGCCGGGCAGCTTCGACAGTGGGCTATGGGCCGGGGTGTTTCTCGGCACCGTTGTGTGGGCGACCGATACTGGCGCCTATTTCACTGGACGGCAGGTCGGAGGGGAGAAGCTTGCCCCGGACATCTCGCCCTCCAAGACCTGGTCGGGCGCCATCGGCGGGCTGGCGGTGGGGACGCTGGCGGGGCTGGTGGTCTGGCTTCTGGTGGTGCCGCAGTCGCCCTGGTGGATCGGGCTCGCCATTGCCGCGGCTACAAGTGTGCTGGGGCAGGTGGGCGATCTCAGCGAGAGCGCGATCAAGCGGCGGTTCCGCGTGAAGGATTCGGGCGACATCATTCCCGGGCATGGCGGACTGATGGACCGGCTGGACAGCCTGACCTTCGGTGCGCTGTTCTTTTGCGGGCTAGGTCTGCTGCATGACGGCGGTGCCACAGTGGCAGCGAGCGTGCTGTTCTGGTGAGAGCAATTCAGCCCCCATAAGACCGCAATCGCTGCCTAACGATTTGCCGCGTGTGCGGCGCGGCAGAGTGCTACCAATCTGGCGGTAGGCGCCAATTTGCTGGCTTAGGGCGCCGCTGCCGACTGCCCCTGTTGCCGAATAGGACTGACGAGATGGACTTCATATACCTGGTTGTGCCGTTTCTGGTTGTGCTGACCGTCATCGTGTTCGTGCATGAGATGGGGCACTATCTGGTGGCGCGCTGGAACGGCATCGCGATCCATACCTTCTCGATCGGTTTCGGCCCAGAGCTGTGGGGCTTCAACGACAAGGCGGGGACACGCTGGCGGCTGTCCGCGATCCCGCTTGGCGGCTATGTCCGCTTCGTTGGCGACATGAACCCCGCCAGCATGCCGGACGATGCGGTGATCGCCCAGGCGGATCCGGAGATGGCGCCACGGCTGTTCGTCAACAAGTCGGTGTGGCAGCGCATTGCGGTGGTGGCCGCGGGGCCGATCGCCAACCTGATCCTGACATTTGTCATTCTCTACGCCACGCTGGTGACGACGGACCGGTACTATTCGCCGCCGGTGGTGCAGCAGGTGCTGGCCGACACGCCTGCCGAAGCGGCGGGTCTGATGCCGGGCGACCGAATCCTGAAGATCGATGGCTTCACGGTGCATGGCTTTTCCGATGTCAGCCGGTTCGTGGCCACGGCCCCCGAGCGGACGGTGACGATGGTCATCGAGCGCGATGGCGCCATCCGCGAGTTGCAGGCCGTGCCGCGCCGGGTGGTCGAGACCGATGCGCGTGGCCGGACCTATCGGGTCGGCCGACTGGGGTTGAGCAACGACATCCAGCAGGAAGATATCTTCACTTGGCGGCCAGGCCCGGTGGAGGCGGTAGGCGCGACGCTCGATGAGATGCGGTTCATCGTCGACAGGACGGCTGCGTTCATCGGCGACTTCTTCGTGGGCCGCGGCGACATGGAGCAACTGGGCGGCCCGGTGAAGGTGGCGCAGGTTTCCGAGCAGGTCGCCCGCGAGAATCCGCTCGACCTCATCGGGCTGGTGGCGCTGCTGTCGCTGAACATCGGCATTTTCAACCTGTTACCGATCCCCGTGCTCGATGGCGGGCATTTGATGTTCTACGCCTACGAGGCGATCCGCGGCCGGCCGATGAGTCAAAGAATGCAGGAGTTGGGATACAGAATCGGGTTAAGCGTCGTGCTGACGCTGATGCTGTTCACGCTGTTCAACGACACGATCCTCAGCTATCTGCGTTCGCTGTCGTGAGGCCGGCGATCTCGCCGGCCCGAGGAGGGCCATATCGGCGGCTGCGCGCGTTAACCCTTGGATAACCTTGGTTTTCCAGGTGTTGCAGGAATGCACGGCAGCCAAGCTTTCGCTAACCCAATGACAGGCAGCGGCTTGTCTGTGGTTAAAAAAACAGTAAAAGCTGACACTGGAGTTAGCTGGGGGAGTGGCCGTGTACGGTGATTCCCCTGTCGTAGGTCGTACGAGGCAACGAAAAACATGACGAACCCGAACAAGCTGCTGCGCGGTGTTTTCTTGGCGCTGGCGCTGACACTGGGCACCCCCCTGGTTGGTGCGGGGGTCCCGGTGCTGGGGGTCGCAGACGCTCAGGCCCAATCGCAGCGGCTGATTGCAGCCGTGTTGTTCGAGGGCAACCAGGCGTTTTCGGACGCGGCGCTGCTCGATATGGTCAATGCCGCCGAGAGTGGCGTGTATAGCGAGGCCGGCCTCGCAGCCGACGTCGAGACCATCCGCCTCGCCTATGACGGCAAGGGCTTCGAAGGTGTTTCGGTTACCACGCGCGTCGAGAACGCCGACAATGGCCGGACCCGCGTCGTCTTCGTGATCAACGAAGGCGAGCGCACTGGAATTGCGGCGATCAACTTCACCGGCAACAACTCGATCTCGAGCGGCACGCTGAAGTCCGTGCTCCGCACCAAGGAGACGGGTCTGCTGAGCTGGCTGTTCCGCGATGATGCCTTCAACGAGGATCAGCTGATCGTCGATCGCGGCCTCATCGAACTCTACTACATGAACCATGGCTATCCCGACGCGACGGTGACCTCGGCGGTGGGTGAGTATGACGCGGCGCGCAACGCCTATTTCGTCAACTTCACCATCAACGAAGGCCAGCGCTACCAGTTTGGCGATGTGTCGGTGGAGAGCTCGATTCCGGGAATCAATACCGGCATGCTGGCCAGCACGATCCGCACGCAGCGCGGCGAGACCTATTCGCTGGCCGAACTGTCGCGGACCCAGGAAGACATGGCTCTCGAAGCCACGTCTCAGGGCTTTGCCTTCGCAGACGTGCGTCCGCGCATCGATCGCGATGCGGCCAACGCCACGTTCAATGTCACCTATCTGGTCGACCAGGGCGCGCGGATCTATATCGAGCGCATCAACATCACCGGTAACGAGAAGACCCGTGATGCCGTTATCCGTCGCGAGATGGATTTCGGTGAAGGCGACCCCTACAACCGTTCCATCGTGCAGCGCGCGAAGAGCTCCATCGAGGCGCTTGGTTTCTTCAGCTCCGTGACCATCGACACCGCGCCCGGCAGTGCGCCGGACAAGGTGACGCTGAATGTCGCGGTGGTTGAGCAGTCGACGGGTGAGTATGGCCTGTCTGCGGGCTATGCCTCGGATTCCGGCCTCCTCGGCGAAGTTTCGGTGACGGAGCGCAACTTCCTTGGCCGCGGCCAGTATGTGAAGGCGTCGATCAGCGCTTCGCAGTCGGGCCAGAGCTACGACTTCTCGTTCACCGAGCCGCGCTTCATGGGGCTCAAGATGTCGGCGGGCTTCGACGTCTATCACCGGATCAGTGCCGAGAGCAGCAGCTACGTCTATGGCAGCACCGCAACCGGTGGTCAGATCAGGTTCGGTGTGCCGGTCACCCGCGATGTGAACTTCTCGGTCTTCACGGGTCTTGAGACCAAGACGATCGAGGATGCTGACTCTCCGAACTCGATCATCGTTGACGACGGCGATGTCTTCAACAAGGCTTGGGTTGGCTACACGTTGGCCTATTCCGGCGTCGACAACACCAAGAACCCCACGGAAGGCCTCGTCGCCTCCTGGACCACCCAGTATATCGGCTGGGACTTCAACCTGGTGAAGTCGGAAGCCAAGGCGCGCTACTTCATGCCGCTGCTGGCCGATGCCAACATCATCGGTAGCGTTCGTGGGCAGGCAGGTGTAGTGGCCTCGTTGGACGGCGACTCGGTCCATCCGGTCGAAGCGTTCAAGATGTCCTCGACGCTGGTGCGCGGCTTCCAGTCGGGCAGCCTTGGTCCGAAGGTCTTCAATGGCACCAACAACGAAGCGCTGGGCTACACTTCCTACGCTCTGGCGTCCGCCGAAGTGGAGTTCCCGATCCCGGTGATCCCGGAGACCTATGGTCTGCGTGGCGCGGTTTGGGCCGATGCGGCTGTTATCGGTGGTCACGGTTCCGACCTGGATCCCCTCGAGGGCAGCATCGACGACAACCTGAAGGCGTCGGTTGGCGTGTCGGTGATCTGGGACAGCCCGTTCGGCCCGCTGCGTGGCGACTTCGCCCATGTGCTGAACAAGGCGACCGAAGACAAGACGCAGGTGTTCCAGCTGAGCATTCAGCAGCTGCTGTAATCGGCGACACTCGGGCGATTTCCCGCCAAATCAAGAAGGCCGCGGTTGCTCCGCGGCCTTTCTGTTGTGTAATGACAGCCATGGTCGATATCCGCTTCCACACATCCGCCGGTCCGATTGCGCTCGAGGCGCTGCTTGCGACCCTGCCGGAGCCGCGGCCGCAGGTTGCCGGGGCAGGGGGCATCGTCATTACCGGAGCCGATGAACTGGATCTGGCCGATGCCGGGCACCTGGCGCTGGCGGCGAGCCGTGAGTATGGCGAGGCGCTGCGGCAGACCAATGCCGGTGTGGTGGTGGTCCATGAGAAGCTGACCGACCTGGTCCCGGCCGGAACCATCGCCATCCCGAGCGCGCGTCCGCACGAGTTGTTCGTCGACCTGCTGGAACGGCTCTATCCGTTGGGTACGCGGGGCGTCGTGACCGGGATGCTGGACCCCACGGGTGCGGCGCCATTGCTCGAGGATGGCGTGCGGCTGGGTCAGAACGTTGTCTTGGCGAATGGCGTGGAGATCGGGCGCAACACGGTGGTTGGCGCCAATAGCGTGATTGGCCGCGGCGTTACGATCGGCCGCAATGTGGTGATCGGGGCCAATGTCAGCATCGAGTGCGCCTATATCGGCAACAACGTCGTCATCCATCCGGGTGCCCGGATCGGGACCGAAGGGTTCGGTTGGCTCGACCATGGCCGCAAGAATCGGAAGATCCCTCAGCTGGGCCGCGCCATCGTGCAGGATGGGGTCGAGATCGGCGCAAACTCGACAATCGACCGTGGCGCGCTGGGCGATACGGTGATCGGCGAGGGCAGCAAGATCGACAATCTCGTGCAGATTGGTCACAACTGCCAAATCGGTCGATATTGCCTGATCGCAGCACATTGCGGACTGGCAGGATCAACGGTACTTGAAGATTCCGTGCTGATGGGCGGGCGGGCGTCTACCGCCGGCCACCTGCGCATCGGCACCGGCGCCATGGTTCTGGCGGGCAGTGGCGTCGCCAGGGACGTGGCTGCGGGGGCGCGCGTCGGCGGGTCTCCGGCCCAGGATGCACGGCAGTGGTGGAAGGAAGTCGCCCTACTGCGGCGGATGACCAAAGGGGATGAAAGTGGACGCTAAGCACGAGGCCAGCGCGGTATCGGCCAGCGAACTGGGCATCATGGATATCAGCGAGATTCTGCAGCATCTGCCGCATCGCTATCCCTTCCTGATGATTGACCGCATTGTCGCCGTCGACGGCGACGACTCTGCCGTCGGCATCAAGAATGTCAGCTTCAACGAGCCGATTTTTCAGGGACATTTTCCGGGCGAGCCGGTGTTTCCGGGCGTCCTGATCATCGAGGGCATGGCCCAGACTGCGGGTGCGATCGCCATCGCTGCAGGCACGGCGTCGGGCATCGACCACATCGTCTACCTGCTGACGGTGGACAAATGTAAATTCCGCCGTCCGGCGCGCCCCGGCGACCGGATCGAGTATCACATCAAGAAGCTCAAGCGCCGGATGTCCATGGGCTGGTACGAGGCCAAGGCGATGGTCGATGGCGTGGTGATCGCCGAAGCGGAAGTCGGCGCCATGGTGCAGCCCAGCACCGCACGATGACGGCGAATATCCACCCCACCGCGATCGTCGAGCACGGCGCCGTGCTCGGCGAGAATGTCACGATTGGCCCGTTCTGCCATGTCGGAGCCAATGTGGTGCTCGATCAGGGCGTCGTGCTGGTATCGCACGTGGTGATCGCGGGCCATACGCGGATCGGCGCCGAGACCCGTATCTATCCTTTTGCCTCGATCGGCAGTCCGCCGCAGGACCTGAAGTTCCGCGGTGAGCAGAGCCGGGTGGTGATCGGCGAACGCTGCCAGATCCGCGAGTATGTGACCGTGCACCCGGGGACGGCCGGCGGCACGATGGAGACGCGGATCGGCAACGACTGCCTGTTGATGAACGCCTCGCATGTCGCCCACGATTGTATCGTGGGCAATAACGTGGTGATCGCCGCCTATGTCGGGATCGCCGGACACTGCCAGATCGGCGACTTTGTCGGGTTCGGCGGACTTTGCGGCGTGCATCAGTATGTTCGGATCGGGGCCCATGCCTTTATCGGTGCTCATTCGATGGTGGACGCCGATGTCATCCCGTACGGGATGGCGGTGGGCAACCGGGTGCGGCTCGCCGGGCTGAACCTCGTTGGCCTGAAGCGGCGCAAGTTCGATCGCGAGGCTATCCACACGCTGCGTGCCGCCTATCGCATGATCTTTGCCAGCGAGGGGACGCTGAGCGAGCGCGTGGAAGATGCCGCTCGGCTGTTCCCCAACGAGCAACTGGTGCAGGATGTCGTGGCGTTCGTCTCCGCTGGCGCCGACCGGCCGATCTGCATGCCGGTCAACGGCAACAAGGAGTAGCATCGCCGTGCGTTACTGCCTTGTGGCCGGTTCGGGCGATCTGGTGACCCAGGTGGTGCGTGTTGCGCTGGCGCGGGGCGTGTCGCTGACCATCCTCTCACTGGCGGGGCAGACCAGTGTTGCCGGGCAACCGGCGCAAACCTTTGATCCACACGATCTCGACGGCCTGTTTGCGGCGGTACGCGCCTCGGGCGCGTCGCGTGTGGCCCTGGCCGGCTATGTTTCGGTGGCAACCTGGGAGGCGCTGCACAAGCACCCGGCGCTGAGGATACCTGCCGGAATGCTGGCGGGCACTGCCGAGCTCGCCAAGCGGCTCGAGGCAGCGCTGCCGGAACTGACGGGCGCGCGGCTGGCCGGCATTCCGGAGCTGGCTCCGGAGCTTCTGGTGCCGAATGCGTCGATTGCCGGCCCGGCCCTGACCGAGGCGTGGCGCGAGCATGCGCTGTCGGCCCTGCGGAAGGCTCGTGAACTGGGCTGGCGTGACGTCGGGCAGGCCGTGGTGCGCACCCCGAATGGCGAGTTCGAAGCCGAGGACATGCGTGGCACGGACGCCTTGCTCAGCCGGATTGCCACGCAGCGCGAAGGCCAGGGGCCGGGTGAGCTGCCATGGGTGCTGGCCAAGGCCCTGAAGCCGCAGCAGCCCTTGTCGATGGACGTGCCGGTGATCGGGCCCGCTACGATCGAGAACGCGCGCAGGGCCGGGATTTCGGTTATCGCGCTCGAGGCCGGCGGAACGGTGATCGTCGACCGGCCGATGGTGGAGAAGGCCGCGGGCGACGCGGGGATCAGCGTCGTCGGCATGGCGTTCTAGGGCATGGCCCTGAAACTCTTCATTCTTGCCGGCGAGGCGTCGGGCGACCGGCTGGGCGCGGATCTCGTGGCGCGGCTCAAGCGATTACGCCCCGATATCGAACTGAGTGGCGTCGGTGGGGAGCACCTGATCGGCGAAGGGCTGAAGTCGCTGTTCCCGATGCGCGAGCTGTCGGTGATGGGCTGGGCGGATATCCTGCCGCGGCTGCCCTGGCTGCTGATGCGGGCCCGGCAGACGGCGAAGGCGATCATCAAGTCGAAGCCTGACGTCGTGGTTTTCGTCGATGCGCAGCTGTTTTCGAAGAAAGTCGCCGGGCATGTCCGCAAGGCCGGCGGTACCATGCCGATGGCGCTCTATGTCGCGCCGGCGGTGTGGGCGTGGGAGCCGGAGCGGGCGCAGAAGCTGACAACGCTGTTCGACGAGGTGCTGGCGGTCTTGCCCTTCGAGCCCGCCTTCATGGCGGCACACCGTGGGCCACCAACGCATTATGTCGGCCACTCGGCGCTGGCGCGGTTTCCGGCGCGCGATCTCCTGCCAGAGCGTGGACCGCTGCTGCTGCTGCCCGGCAGCCGGATGGGCGAACTGAAGCGCAACCTGCCGCAGATCCGCGCGGTTGCCGAGGCACTGGCGCAGCATCCGCGCGTCACCGAACTGGTGCTCCCGACGCTGGGCTGGCTGGCAGATCGGCTGCGGAAGGAGACGACGGGCTGGCGTGTGCCGGTGCGGATTGTTGTCTCGCCTGAAGAACGACGGTCGGCATTCGCAGCGGCCGTCGGGGCCGTGGCCGTGACCGGCACGGCGACGTTGGAGCTGGCGCTCAGCGGCATTCCGCAGGTTGGCACCTATGTCGGCGACAAGGGACAGATCGAGCGCTGGCTGAAGTTCAAGGTGCGCTTTGCGGCGCTGCCCAACATCATCCTCGGACGTGAGGTGATGCCGGAGGTGCTGTTCGGTCCGCCGCCGGAGCCGGAGCGGCTGGTGGAGGCGATGCGCGCCGTGCTGGAGCCGGAGGCAGGCGCGGCGCAGGTGACGGCATTTGCCCAGATGCGGGACCTGATGGCAAAAGGGGCGCCTGAGGCGCCCCTGGTCGATGCGGCTGAGCGGGTGCTCGCCCTTGTCGGTCAGCGCCGGTCGAGCGGCTCGTAGTCGCGCGAGACCGAGCCGTTGTAGAGCTGGCGCGGGCGGCCGATCTTCTTTTGCGGGTCGCCGATCATTTCCTTCCACTGCGCGATCCAGCCGACGGTGCGGCTGAGCGCGAAGATGGCGGTGAACATCGAGGTCGGGAAGCCGATCGCCTCGAGGATGATGCCCGAGTAGAAGTCGACGTTCGGGTAGAGCTTGCGCGAGATGAAGTACTCGTCGGTGAGCGCGATGTGCTCGAGCTCGCGGGCGACCTGCAGCAGGGGGTTGTTGGCAACGCCGAGCAGGTCGAGGACGCGCTTGGCGGTCTCCTGCATCACCTTGGCGCGCGGGTCGTAGTTCTTGTAGACGCGATGGCCAAAACCCATCAGGCGGACGCCGGACGACTTGTCCTTCACCTTGGCGATGAACTCGGGGATGCGATCGGGGGTGCCGATCTCCTTGAGCATGTTGAGCGCTGCCTCATTGGCACCTCCATGGGCGGGGCCCCAGAGGCAGGCGACACCGGCCGCGATGCAGGCAAAGGGATTGGCGTCGGAGGAGCCGGCGAGGCGCACAGTCGAGGTCGAGGCGTTCTGCTCGTGATCGGCATGCAGGGTGAAGATCAGATCCATCGCCTCGGCGATGATCGGATTGACCACATAAGGCTCAGCCGGGACCGAGAAGCACATGTGGAGGAAGTTCGAGGCGTAGTCGAGATCGTTGCGCGGATACACGAAGGGCTGGCCCACCGAGTACTTGTAGGCCATGGCGACGATCGTCGGGATCTTGGCGATCATCCGGATCGAGGCGATCTCGCGCTGCTGCGGATCGTTGATATCGGTCGAGTCGTGATAGAAAGCCGCCATAGCGCCGACGACGCCGCAGACCACCGCCATCGGGTGGGCATCGCGCCGGAAGCCACGGAAGAAGAAGTGCATCTGCTCGTGCACCATGGTGTGCTTGGTGACGCGCTCGACGAAATCTGCCAACTGGGCCTTGTTGGGCAGCTCGCCGTAAAGCAGCAGGTAGCAGACCTCGAGATAATTGCTCTCGGCCGCGAGCTGCTCGATCGGGTAGCCGCGATACATCAGCTCGCCCTTGTCACCGTCGATATAGGTGATGGCGCTGTCGGTGGCGGCGGTGGAGGTGAAGCCCGGATCGTAGGTGAACAGCCCGGTCTTGGCGTAGAGAGATCGGATGTCGATGACGTCGGGGCCGACCGTGCCCGAGAGCACCGGGAATTCGAAAGTCTGATCCCCGATAGTGAGTTTGGCGACGGTGTCGGACATAGGGGTCTCCCTCTGGCGGCCGTTCCCGGAGGTCTGCACAGCGGGACGGTCTGATGGTCTTTGGCGAGCAGTTGAACTGGCCTAAACCATTTGCCACAGGCGCGCAACAGAAGGGTGAACACCCCTGTCCTAACCCGAAAGTCCGATACTCAGGCGGCCTGATCGGCGAGGCGTGCGAGGGCTTCGTCCTTGCCGATGAAGACCATGACTTCGAAGATGCCGGGTGACACGGTGCGGCCGACAAGTGCGGCGCGCAGGGGCTGGGCAACCTTGCCGAGCTTGAGGCCACGCGCTTCCGCAAACGCACGGGCGGCGGCATCGATGGCGGCCACCGACCACTCCGGAAGTTCGCGCAGGACTTCGATGAACGCGGCAATATGTCCGCGTGTCTCGGGGGTCAGCTGATCGGCGGCAGCAGGCTCGATGGTGATCGGGCGCACGGCATAGATGAACTGGGCGAGGTCGATGAGCTCGAGCACGGTCTTGGCGCGCGGCTGCAGATCGGGCAGGGCGGCGAGGACAGTGTCCTGCCGTGCCGTCAGGCCGGCAGCGTCGGCATCGCGGCCGAGTTCGCGCGCGGTGGCCAGCATCACCTCGTAAAGGCGCGCGGGCGTCGCGGCGCGGATGTAGTGGCCGTTGATGTTCTCGAGCTTGACGAAATCGAAGCGTGCGGCACCCTTGTTGAGTGCCTCGAGACTGAACCACTCGACCATCTGCTCGGTGGAGAACAGCTCCTCGTCGCCATGGCTCCAGCCGAGGCGTGCGAGGTAGTTGCGCATCGCCTCGGGCAGGTAGCCCATCTGGCGATAGGCCTCGACGCCAAGGGCGCCGTGGCGCTTCGACAGCTTGGCGCCGTCGGGGCCATGGATCAGCGGGATGTGCGACATCTCCGGCACGGACCATCCCATGCCGTTGTAGATGATGATCTGCCGGGCGGCATTGGTCAGGTGATCGTCGCCGCGGATGATGTGGGTGACGCCCATATCGTGATCGTCGACGACGACCGCGAGCATGTAGGTGGGGGTGCCATCCGAACGCAGGATGATGAAATCGTCGAGGTTTTCGGCCTTGAACACCACCTCGCCCTGGACGTGATCCATGACGCGGATCTCGCCGGAGGGTGGGGCCTTGATGCGGATGACGGGCGCGACGCCAGCCGGCGCCTCGGACGGATCGCGATCGCGCCAATAGCCGTTGTAGCGCGGCGGCAGGCCCTTGGCCCGGGCGGTCTCGCGCATTTCGGCGAGCTCCTCGGGCGAGCAATAGCAGTAATAGGCCTGGCCGCGGGCGAGAAGCTCCCTCGCAACCTCGGCGTGGCGCGCGGCGCGGCTGAACTGCATAAAGGGTTCGCCGTCCCAGGTGAGGCCGAGCCAGCTCAGGCCGTCGAAGATTGCCTGCACGGCGGCATCGGTCGAACGTTCGCGGTCGGTGTCCTCGATGCGCAGCAGCATCTTGCCGCCGGTATGGCGGGCATAGGCCCAGTTGAACAGCGCGGTGCGCGCGCCGCCAATGTGCAGGTAGCCGGTGGGCGAGGGGGCGAAGCGGGTGACGACGGGTGCGGACATGCGGGGTTCGGCAGCCTTCTCAGAGTTTCTGCGGGTGTGTAGCACTTGAGCGCCGAAGCGCAAGGGCGCGCGGTTGACAGAGGCCCGCGAGCGGGGCACGCACGTTTGGCAGGTTGGAGGGGGCCGTGGCACGGATTGTTCTGGATGCGCTGAGCCACCAAGCGGTGCGGGAACTCGGCAGCGAGGCCGAGACCTATGGCACGGCGCCAGCGGATGCCGGTCGCTGGGCGGGGCAGAGGCTCACCGGGCTGCGCCAGGCGCTTGAGGCGGCCGGCTATGGGCTGGTGATCGCGCCGCCGCAGCCGGATGAGCTCGATGACGCGGCCGCGCTGATTGTCGGCAGCCGCAGCCAGCTGGTGCCGTTCGATGCGTTGGAAATGGACGCGATTGCGGCCTTTGTCGGGACCGGTGGTGGGCTGCTGCTGATGGCCAACCATCGCGGGCTGGTGCGGCCGCAGCAGCAGTTGGCGGAAGCGCTGAAGCTGCCGATTTCGTTCAACGATATCAGCGTGGTGGACGGACCGCGGATCGGTCTGGTGCTGCATGAGCTGACGGCGGGCGTCGAGGCGATCGCGGTGCGCAATTGCTGCAGCCTCGCGGTGGCGGCGGGGGCGGAGCCGCTGGCGCTGTTCACCGAGCCGGGCCATGTGTTTGCGGCGGCGATGTCTGTCGGGCGCGGCCGGGTGGTGGCGGTGGCGGATTCGGGGTTCATCGCCAGCCGGGACGATGCGGGGCGCGACATGTTCGCGAGCGCCAGCAATGCCCGCTTCATCGGCAGCATCCTCGGCTGGCTGGCCGGCCGGACCTAGCGAGGTTAGCCGCAGAGAGGCCCGGGACCTAGCGGTTCCAGTGCATTCGGGACTAGACTTCCGGCCAGAGGGGCAGGGGGCTGGCCCGTGAGCGAAACGGCGACAGCGGGGGCAGTTGCGACGAAGGAGGCGCTGGCGCCTGCTGGTCGGCTGCCTGTGCCGCAGCGTGAGCCACTAGCCCGGAAGCGCTCCCTGCGGCTTGGGCTGGATGCGGCGATCACGGCGGCGCTAGAGCGGCGGCGGCTGATCACCCTGGTGCCATTTGCGCTGATCGTTGGGTTGCTCGGCTATGTGGTGCTGCCGGCTGAGCCTTCGCCGGTGCTGCTGCTCGCGGGGCTGGTGGTGGTTGTGGCTCTGATGGTGGCTCTGCGCAATCGGCACGGGCTGTGGCAGGCCGCGGTGTTGCTGGCGGGGCTGTGGGCCGGGTTCGGGCTGATGCCGCTACATGGGGCGCTATGGGGCACCGAAATGCTGCGGCGGCCGGCTTACGGTACGTACCAGTTCCGGATCGATGAGGTGCTGACGGCGGCGGCGGGGGAGATGCGGGCGCTGGTGTCGGCGATCACGCCAGTCGGCCAGACCCGGGCGGTGCCGATGCGGCGGGCGCGGCTGGTGCTGGGGAGCGAGACGCTGAAGCCGGGGGATCTGGTCGAGGCGGCGGTGCGGTTCTACCCGGTGCCGGGGCCGGCGATCCCCGATGGGTTCGACGCGCAGTTCCAGGGCTACTTCGATGGCGTCGGAGCCTATGGCAATAGTACCAGTGAGTTGACGGTGGTCTCCACCGGAGACGAGAGCGCGCCGGTGCGGGTGATCGATGGGATCCGGCGGGGAATTGCGGCACGGATCGATGCGGTGCTGCCGCAACCGTCGGCCGGGATCGCGCGGGCGCTGATCACCGGGGACCAGAGCGAGGTCGCTGAGGCGGCGCGCGAGACGATGGCGACGGCCGGGCTGGCGCATGTGCTGTCGGTGTCGGGATTGCACCTGACGCTGGCGGCGGGGCTGGCGCTGGTGGCGCTGCGCTATGGGCTGGCGCCGTTCGCGGGATTGTCGGCGCGGCTGCCGATCAAGCGGATTGCAGCTGCTGGCGCAGTCTTGATTTCATTGGGCTATTTTGCGATTTCCGGAGGCAATGTCGCGGCGCTGCGCTCGACGATCATGATCGTGCTGGTGCTCGGCGCGGTCGTTCTGGGGCGAAGGGCCTTGACCATGCGCAATGTGGCGCTGGCGGCGCTGATCGTGATCCTGAGCGATCCGGCCAGCGTGTTCCGCCCGAGTTTCCAGCTGTCGTTTGCGGCGGTGATCGCGCTGATTGCGGCTTGGGAGATGATGCCGCGGGGCGAGGCGCCGCGGGAGGGCTGGCTCGAAAAGCTCGGAGGGTATTTCGGCGGGATCGTGATCACCAGCCTCGTGGCTGGGCTCGCTACGCTGTTGTTTTCAATCTACCATTTCCAGCAGACCTCACCGCTGGGAGTGGTGGGGAACCTCTTCTCGCTGCCACTGGTGGGGTTCGTTTCGATGCCGGCGGCGATGGCGGCGACGCTGCTGATGCCGTTCGGGCTGGAGCAGTGGCCGCTGTTGGTCCTGGGCTGGTCGGTGGACCGCATGCTCGATCTCGCGACTGTCACGGCGGGGTGGAGCGAGGGGCTGAACGCGAGCCCGTTGCTGACGCCGGTGGCGCTGGGGCTGGGGCTCGCGGCTTTCGCGTGGTTTGCGTTTATCGAGACCTGGCAACGGCTTATCGCACCTGTGCTGCTGGTGCCGCTGGTGCTGCTGCTGGCGATGGACCGGCCGCCGGATGTGCTGGTGGCCGATACCACTCAGGCCGTGGCGGTGCGCGGCGAGGCCGGGCTGGAGCTGGTGGCAGGGAAGCCCGAGAGCTTTGCGGTGACGATCTGGCGGGAGACGTGGGGCGACAGGCTGGAGGCCGCGGCGAAGGGTAGTTTCGGCTGCGATAGCCTCGGGTGTTCGGGGGTGAGCAGTGTGGGGTTCAGCTGGACATTGGCGCGGGATGCGGGGGCGGTGTTCGAGGATTGCGGGGTGGTCGACCTGATCGTGGTCCGGCGGCCGCTGGAGATGTCCTGTGCCGAGAGCCTCATGATCGACCAGCGCGCCCTGGAGCGGCGCGGGGTGCATTGGCTGCGGTGGCTGGGGTCGGAATTCGAGGTCAGAAGGGCGATCGTCGGGGAGGGGCGATTGTGGCGGATCGCGTATCCGGCTGATTGAGCAGAAGAGGTGTATTCGTAACGGATTGGTGACGGGTCTTGATGCTGTGCATCAGGCGAAATGTGGCGGGGGCCGCCACATTTGCCATGATAATGAACGCATTCTGAACGGCTTTTGCCGGCGATCCTGGCTTACAGCACCAAGTCGGGTTCGGGGAGGCCGGGGACGTCGACGTTGATGGCGAAGACGCTGCCGGCCAGCGGCTCGGCTGCAAGCTGTTCGGGGGTTTTGTGCTCGCGGGCGGTGGTGATGTAGAGCGTCTTCATGTCCTTGCCGCCAAAGGCGGGGCAGGTGACGTTGCTGGTCGGCAGTTCGACGATGCGGTCGACCTTGCCGTCGGGGGTGTGGCGGACGACGCAGCTGGCGCCCCAGCGGGCGCTCCAGACGCAGCCTTCGGAATCGGTGACGGCGCCATCGGGGCCGCCGACGCCGACGGTGCTGGCGAACTCAGTCCATTCGCCGACCGGCAGGCCGGTCGCTGGATCGGTGGCGCATTTGAGGATTCGCGGGTTCATCGTATCGGCGAAATAGGCGATGCGGCCGTCGGGCGAGAAGCAGGTCGAGTTGGGGATGGTGATGTTGTCCATCAGCTGGATCAGCTCGCCGGCGCGGTAGCGGTAGACGGCACCCGCGCCTTTGTCCTGACCGCCATGGCGGCTCATGGTGCCGATCCAGAAACCGCCGGTGCGATCGACGCGGCTGTCATTGGTGCGATTGCCCGGCTTGTCGGGCTCGATGGGGACGATCGGGGTAGCGGTGTCGGTCGTGAAATCATAGCGCAGCAGCATGCCGGCCTGGGCGACGGCGAGTGTGTTCTTGTCGATGACGGCGGCAGCCGCGACCACGTCCTTGAAGGTGATGCGATCGACGACATGGCCATCGGCGCCAGCGCTGAGCATGGTCTGGTTGAGGATGTCGAACCAGAACAGCCGATCGAGGTGGCGGTGCCAGAACGGGCCTTCACCCAGTTCGCAGCGGCTATCGACGAAGAGTTCGGCCTTGAGGTTCATGCAGCGGTTCCTTTGTCATAGGCCGCGACGGCCGTTGTGGCCCGCGTCGCGACATCGGCGGCGGTCATGCCGGGCTTGAAAATGTAGGTTCCGAGGCCGAAGCCGGCGCAACCGGCGGCAAAGTACTCGCCAAAGTTGTCGGGATTGGCGCCGCCGACGGCGTAGAGCGGCACGGCGGGTGGCAGCACGGCCTTCATGGCCTTGATGCCCTTGGGGCCCAGAACCTCGGCCGGGAAGAACTTCAGGCCGGTGGCGCCAGCGCGGAGCGCGGCGAAGGCATCGGTGGGGCTGAAGACGCCGGGGTAGGAGGCCATGCCGAGCTCGCGGGTGCGGGCGATGACGGCAGGGTTGGTGTCGGGCGAGACGATGAACTGGCCACCGGCCGCCTTCACCGCGTCGACATCGGCGGGCGTCAGCACGGTGCCGGCGCCGATCAAGGCTTCGGTGCGGAAGCGGGCGGCGGCGTCGGCGATGGATTTCAGCGCTTCGGGCGAATTGAGCGGCACCTCAATGAGGGTGATGCCGGCGGCGATCAGCTCGGCGCAGACCGCGATGGTCTCGGGCGGCGTGATGCCGCGCAGGATGGCGATGAGGTGGCGATGGTCGGTCATCAGAGAGCGCTCCGGGCGGCCTTGAGGCCGGCAAGGGTGGCGTCGGTGGCATCGACGATGCGGGTGGCATGGCCGATGCGGGCGAAGGCGCGCGCGTAAAGGGCGCAGAGGGCGCTGCCGCCGACAAGCGGAATTTCCGTGTCAGACGCGCCGGCCCAATCGCGGAGGCCGCCAATCTCAGCGCCAATCAGGAGGCCGGAGAGGTAGCCTGCGCACCAGCCGGGGGAGCGGCCGGAGAGCAACGCCGCGGCGCGGGTCTTGAACAGCATGCCGGTGAGGCGCTCGGGGTACTCCAGGCCCTGGATGAGGCCGGCATCGAAGCCGAGGTCCCGCTCGGCGGAGTCGATCTCGCCGGCAAAGGAGTGGCGGAGCACGGAGTGGGTCTTCAGTACTTCGAAGACCTCGCCGGTCATGGCGCTGGCGAAACGGGTCAGGCGGTCGCCATCGAGCAGTGCCCACTTGGAGTGGGTGCCGGGCATGACGACGAGGCCGGAAAAACCGGGGTTGAGGGCGCGGAGGCCGAGAAGCTGGGTCTCCTCGCCGCGCATGACATCTTCGGCGCCGGCTTCGCGCTGACAGACGCCCGGAAGGATGCGGACGCTCAGGCCTGCAGGCGCGGCGGCGGGGGTGACGGCGCCGTCGGCGAGGCGATCGAGATTGGCGGGCGTGTCGAGATAGGGGGCTTCATGCCAGCCCTGGCGGGCGCCGGCCATGCCGCAGACGAGGATGTCGGTGGCGCTGGAGCCGGTATCGGCGAGGAGCCCAGAGAGGACGCCAGGAAATTGGTCCCGGGTGAGCTTGCCCATGCCGTCATGCGAGTCGCGGGCGAAGGCGATGGCCCCGTCGGCAGCAACGCCCCAGAGCCTCAGGTTCGACGTTCCCCAGTCGACGGCAATCCACGCCGCGTCGTTGGCCATGATACTCCCCCACAAGGCTCCGTGCAGTGCAGGGTAGCCAAATTCCTCGTCCGGGGGTTAGCGCGTTTGGAGGCAATGCGTCCAGACACAAAGAAAAAGGCCGGTCACAAGACCGGCCCAGTCAGCGCGGCGTGCGCATCTCGAATGGCAGTCAGTACTTGCGGAGCAGCCCGACCAGCCGGCCCTGGACCTTGACGCGGTCGGGCGGGAAGATGCGGGTTTCGTAGGCCGGGTTGGCGGCCTCGAGCGCGACGGAATTGCCGCGGCGGCGGAGGCGCTTGAGGGTCGCTTCCTCGTCGTCGACGAGGGCGACGATGATCTCGCCGGTGGCGGCAGCGTCCTGCTTCTTGATGAGCACGGTGTCGCCATCGAAGATGCCCGCCTCGATCATCGAGTCCCCGCGCACTTCGAGCGCGAAGTGCTCGCCCGCGCCGAGCATTTCGGGCGGGACCATGATGGTGTGGCTGTGGCTCTGGATGGCCTCGATGGGCGTACCGGCAGCAATGCGGCCCATGACCGGGATGCTGACGGCGCGGCTGGAGTCGGCGGCGGCCGGGACCGCAGCCGGACGTGCCGGCGGGGCGGCGACGCGGCCGAGATTGCCCTCGATGACGCTCGGCTCGAAGCGAGCGCGACGGCCGCCGAGCGAGGGGTTCATCGAGTCGGGCAGCTTGATGACTTCCAGCGCGCGGGCCCGGTTGGGCAGGCGGCGGATGAAGCCGCGCTCCTCGAGCGCGGTGATCAGGCGGTGAATGCCGGACTTGCTGCGCAGATCCAGCGCGTCCTTCATTTCGTCGAAGGAGGGCGGGATGCCCGATTCCTTCATGCGCTCATGGATGAACATGAGCAGCTCGTGTTGCTTGCGCGTCAGCATGGCGGTCCCCCGCTGGGAATCGGAACAAAGGCTGAACGATGTGTACCCGTTCCAGTTCTGTTCTGCAACATCTTGGTGAAGAACAGGTTAGCAACCCGGCCGGCGGCCGGATCAGCCCCAGTTGAGCGGGATGACTTCGACGATCTCTCCGGGCGGGGCGCCGGGGTCGTTTTCGGGCTGGACGATGAGGGCGTCGGCCATGGCGAGCGAGGCCGAGTGCGAGCTGTCGGTTTCGAAGATCGGGGTGACTTCGAGAAAGCCGATCTCGTTGCGGCTGATGGTGGCGCGCATGTAGTGGCGGCGCGGGCCGTTGGGGGGCATGGCGCTGAGGACGGGGGCGCCGATGCGCGGCCAAAGCGGATCGGCATGGCCGGTGAGCGCGCGAAGCGCCGGCTTGATGATGATGGTGGCGGTGACCAGTGCCGAGACCGGATTACCCGGGAGGCCGAAGACCAGGGTCTTGCCGCGGGTGCCGAACATCAGCGGCTTGCCGGGGCGCATCCTGAGTTTCCAGAAGTCGAGGCTGACGCCGAGATCGCGCAGCACCTCCTGGACATAGTCGCGCTCTCCGACGCTGGCGCCGCCGGTAGTGACCAGCATGTCGACGCCCATATCGAAGGCACTCAACAGGGCGGCTTCGAGCTTGGCCGGATCGTCGGGGACGATGCCGAGGTCGATGACCTTTTCGGCATAGGGCGCGAGGAGCGGGATCAGTCCGTAGCTGTTCGACGCGATGATCTGGTCGGGGCCCAAGGTGCCGCCGGGGGCGACGAGTTCGTCGCCGGTGGCGAGGATGGCGATGCGGGGGCGGCGGGTGACGGTGAGCTCGGGCCGGTTGGCTGAGGCGGCGAGATTGAGCATGGCCGGGGTGAGCGCCACGCCGGCGGGGAGCAGTTCGGCGCCGCGGAGGAAGTCGAAGCCCTGCTTCCTGACGGACTGGCCGGGGCGTGGGGCCTTTTCGAAGCTGATCTGGTTGCCGGTGGCGGTGGCCTCTTCCTGCATGATGACGGCATCGGCGCCAATCGGCAGTGGCGCGCCGGTGAAGATGCGGACGCACTGGCCGTGATCCATCATGCCGACGAAGCGGGCGCCGGCCTGGGATGTGCCGGCGAGCTTGAGCGGACGGCCGGGAACGACATCGGCGGCACGGACGGCATAGCCATCCATGGCGCTGGCATCGAAGGGCGGCTGGCTGTGGCGAGCGGTGAGCGGGGCGGCGAGCACGCGGCGATGGGCGCGGATCAGCGGCACGGTCTCGCTGCCGAGATCGGGGAGTTTTGCGAAGATGCGCTCGATGGCTTCGTCGACCGGGATCATCGGTTGAACTCCCCGGACTTGCCGCCGGATTTATGCTCGAGCTGGATGGGACCGATGCGCATGGCGCGATCGTGCGATTTGGCCATGTCGTAGAGCGTGAGGGCGGCGACGGAGGCAGCGGTCATGGCTTCCATTTCGACGCCGGTCTGCGCGGTGGTTTCAGCGGTGGCGGTGATGAGGAGGTCCGCGCCATCGGGGGCGATGTCGACGGCGACGCTGGTTAAGGGAATCGGGTGGCAGAGCGGGATCAGCTCGGCGGTTTTCTTCGCCGCCATGATGCCGGCGATGCGGGCGACGGCGAGGGCGTCACCCTTTTTCAACTGACCACCCATGATCAGCGCGATGGTGTCGGCGCCGGCCGCGAGCCGAGCCGTCGCGATGGCGCGGCGGCGGGTCGTGGGCTTATCGGCGATATCGACGATATGGGCGTTGCCGCGCGCATCGAGATGGGTGAGGGCCATCTCAGCCCCAGAGCAGTTTCAGGGTGGCGGCGGTGACATCGTCCTGGCGCATCAGGCTTTCGCCGACGAGGAAGGAGCCGATGCCGGCCTCGGCCTCGAGCATTTTCAGGTCGGCATTGGTGTTGATGCCGCTTTCGGAGACGAGGTGGACGCCGGCCGGGATGCCGCCCGCGAGCTTGACCGAGGTGGTGAGCGTGGTTTCGAAGGTGCGGAGGTTCCGGTTGTTGATGCCGATGAACTCGGCGTCGAGCCCGAGGGCGCGGTCGAGCTCGATCTGGTCGTGGACCTCGATGAGGGCGTCCATGCGCCATTCCTCGGCGGCATCAAGCAAGTAGCGGGCGGTGTCGTCGCTGACAGCGGCGAGGATGATCAGGATGCAATCGGCACCATAGGCGCGGCTTTCCGCGACCTGGTAGGTCTCGAACAGGAAGTCCTTGCGCAGCACCGGGAGGTTGGTGGCGGCGCGGGCCTCGATCAGGTAGCTCGGGGCGCCCTGGAAGCTCGGGCGGTCGGTGAGGACCGAGAGGCAGGCGGCGCCGGCCAGCTCATAGGCGCGGGCGATCTCGGCGGGGTTGAAGTCGGGGCGGATGAGGCCCTTTGAGGGGCTGGCCTTCTTCACCTCGGCAATGAGGCCGTAGCCGCCTTCGTCGCGCTTGCGCTTCAGGGCCGAGAGGAAACGGCGGACCGGCGGCGCGTCATGGGCCTCGGCGACGACCTCGTTCCAGGGCTTCAGCGTTTTGGCAGCAGCGATCTCTTCGCGCTTATAGGCTTCGATCTGGGAGAGGATGTCGGAGTTGGCAGAGGACATGGGCGTGAAGGATCCTGGTCAACCGTTGGAGGCGGCAACGAGCCGGGCGAGGGTGGCCTTTGCGGCACCGGTGTCGATCTGGCGGGCGGCGAGCGCCACGCCTTCGGGAAGGGTGGCGGCGCGATCCGCGACGATGAACGCAGCGGCGGCGTTGAGCAGCACGACGTCGCGATAGGGGTCGCGGGTGCCATCAAGCAGCGCGGTCAGGCGGGCGGCGTTGTAGGCCGGGTCGGCGCCCTTCAGATCGGCGAGGGTGGCGCGGGGCAGGCCGGCATCTTCGGGGGTGACCTCGAAGCTGCGGAGGTCGCCGCCCTTAATGGACGCAACGAAGCTCGGGCCGGTGGTCGAGAGCTCATCGATACCATCGGCGCCATGGACGACCCAGGCCGCGACGGCGCGGTTGGCGAGGAGCGCGGCGGCGACGGGCTCGACCCATTTGCGATCGAAGACGCCGAGGAGGTAGCGGCGGGCGCCGGCCGGGTTCGACTGCGGGCCCAAGAGGTTGAACATGGTGCGGGTGCCCATCTCCATGCGGGTGGGGCCGACATGCTTCATTGCCGGGTGGTGGGCGATGGCGAACATGAAGCCGATGCCGGCCTCGCGGATCGAACGGCTGATCTGGTCGGGGCCGATATCGATGTTGATGCCGAGGGCCTGGAGCACGTCGGAGGCGCCGGATTTCGACGAGAGGGCGCGGTTGCCGTGCTTTGCCACCGGGACGCCGGCCGAGGCGACGACGAGGGCGGTGGCGGTGGAGATGTTGAGGGTTTCGGCGCCATCACCGCCGGTGCCGACGATGTCGATGACGGCATCGGGATGGTCGACGGCGACCGGGATCATCTTTTCGCGGAGGATGGAGACGGCGGCGGCGATTTCGCCGACGGTCTCGCCCTTGACGCGCATGCCCATGAGGAAGGCACCGATCTGGCTGGGGGTGGCGCCGCCCTCCATGATGATGGTCATGACGGCGCGCATTTCCTCGCCGGTCAAATCCTCGCGCTGGGCGATGCGGTTGAGCGCCTGCTTGATGTCCATCACGCGGCCCTCTTGAGGTGGAAGTCGCGGGTGAGGTTGAGGAAGTTCTGGAGCAGCGCGTGGCCGTTCTCGGAGGCGATGCTCTCGGGATGGAACTGCACGCCGTGGCTGGGGTAGCTGCGATGCTGCATGCCCATGATCAGGCCATCGTCACTGGTGGCGGTGACCTCGAGGGCGGCGGGCAGGGTGTCGCGCTCGACGATCAGCGAATGGTAGCGGGTGGCTTCGAAGCCGGCATTGAGGCCGCGGAACAGGCCCTTGCCGGTGTGGTTGATGCGGCTGGTCTTGCCATGCATCAGTTCGGGCGCGCGCTGGACGACGCCGCCAAAGGCCTGGCCGAGCGACTGGTGGCCGAGGCAGACGCCGAGGATGGGGGTTTGAGCGGCGAAGCGCGCGATGAGGTTGAGGCAGATGCCGGCCTCGTTGGGGGTGCAGGGGCCGGGGGACAGCACGATGCCCTCGGGCGCCATTGCGGCGATCTCGTCGAGGGTGATCTTGTCGTTGCGGTAGACGGCGGGCGTGGCGCCGAGTTCGCCGAGGAAGTGGACGAGGTTGTAGGTGAAGCTGTCGTAGTTATCGATGACGAGAAGGCGCATGGCTGAGTTCCTGCTGGCAGGCAAAGGGCATGGATCGGCACCGCCGGAGCGGTATGGTCAGGTCAGACCGGCCATCGCCATCGCTTGGTCATCGTGTTCACTGGCCGATCCGTGCCTCACCGGCGTAACGTAGTGCTTCTTCGGCGGCGCTGAAAAGGGCGCGGGCCTTGTTTTCGCATTCGAGCTGTTCGAGCTCGGGCCTGGAGTCGGCAACGATCCCGGCGCCGGACTGCACGTAGATCTTGCCGTCGGTGACGATGGCGGTGCGCAGGACGATGCAGGTGTCCATGGTGCCGTCGGCGCCGAAATAGCCGACGCAGCCGCCATAGATGCCGCGGCGGTCCTTCTCGAGCTGGTCGATGATCTCCATGGCGCGGACTTTCGGGGCGCCCGAGACGGTGCCGGCGGGGAAGCCGGCCGACAGCGCGTCGATGAAGTCCTTGGTCGGATCGAGTTCGCCCACGACATTGGAGACGATGTGCATGACGTGGGAATAGTATTCGAGGAAGAACTTGTCGGTGACCTCGACGGAGCCGATCCTGGCGACGCGGCCGACATCGTTGCGGCCGAGATCGAGCAGCATCAGGTGCTCGGCCAGTTCCTTGGGATCGCTGAGCAGTTCGTCGGCGAGTTCCTTGTCGCGGGTCGGGGTGGCGCCGCGTTTGCGGGTGCCGGCGATTGGGCGGATGGTGACCTTGCCCTTTTCGACTTTCACCAGGATTTCCGGGCTGGAGCCCGCGACGGCGAAGCCGCCGAAATCGAGGAAGTACATGTAGGGCGAGGGATTGGTGCGCCGGAGCGCGCGATAGAGCGCGGTGGGCGGCAGGCTGAACTTGGCCTCGAAGCGCTGGCTCAGGACGACCTGGAAGATGTCGCCGGCGCGGATGTACTCCTTGGCGTCTTCGACCATGCGGCGGTATTCGACCGGGGTGGTGTTGGAGACGACCTCGATACCGGAAATGTCGGCGGGGGGCGACGCGGCATAGGGCAGGGTGCGGCCGAGGCGGGCGACGGCATCGTCGATACGGGCCTGTGCGCCTTCCCAGGCCTGTGCGGCACTGACGCCGGGGCGGATATAGACCGGGGCGGTGAGGTAGAGCTCGTCCTTGAGCGTATCGAAGACCGCGAGGACGGTCGGGCGCATCAGGATGGCGTCGGGGAGGCCGAGGCCGAGGCCGTGGCGATCGGGCAGCACTTCCATGTGCCGGACCATTTCGTAGCCGAGATAGCCATAGATGCCGGCGGCGGTGGAGGGCAGGCCCTCAGGCACGTCGGCCTGGCTTTCGGCGACGAGCGCACGCAGCACGTCGAGCGGCGAGCCCTCGACCGCCTCGAAGGCCTCGGGGGTGAGCCCGGCATTGCGGTTGAGGCTGGCGCGGCCGCCTTCGACCTTCAAGATGATGTCGGGATCGAAACCGATCATCGAATAGCGGCCACGGGTGGCGCCGTCCTGCACGCTTTCGAGCAGGAACGTGTTCTGCCGGCCCTCGGCGAGCTTCAGGTAGGCGCCGATCGGGGTTTCAAGATCGGCGACGACGCGACGGAAGACGATCTGGGCGCGTCCTGCCCCGTAGGCCTCGGAGAAAGCGGCGAAACGGGGGTCGGACATCACTGGCCCGTGCTGTTGGCGCCGAGGACCTGGGCAAGCACCTGGTCATTGACGCGCAGGGAGACGCCGCGAGTCACGCCGGCGACGAAGTCGGCATAGAGCGCGTCGCGGGTGCTCTTTTCGACGAAGGCGACCGCCGGGGCCGCGTCTGGCGAATCGGCGGCGGGCGGGACGATCTCGACGACCTGGAAGACCACGTGGTCGCCCTGTGCATTGACCGCGGAGGCATGATGGCCCTCGCCGCCCTTGAAGATCTCGGTGGCGACCGCGGCGTCGATCGTTCCGCCATCGCCCGAGCGGCCCAGCGGCTGGCTGAGCTGCGGGAACTGATTGGCGGCAACCGCGGCATCGGCAAAGCTGGTGCCGCTATCGAGTTCGGCAAGGATCTTCTCGACCTCGGCGGCGACGGCTTGGCTTTCCTTCTCGGCGGTCCAGGCAGCAACGAGCCGATCGCGCACTTCGTCGAGGGTCAGGTCGCGCGCCGGCTGGATCTCCTTGAGATCGAACCAGACATTGTAGTTCGAGCCGAGCGAGACGGTGGGCGACAGGTCGCCCTGCTCGGTGGCGAAGACGCGGGTGGAGATGCGGGTGCGCTGGTCGGCCGGCAGATCGGTGAGGACCGACAGTTCGGCACCGGAGGCGGTGAGCCCGACATTGTGCAGCGTCAGACCGAAGCGGTCGGCGATCTCCGACAGCGGCTTGAAGGCGGCGCGCAGCTCTTCGATCTGGTCGAGGATGTCGTTGTACTGGGCACGGGCGGCAGCGGTGGCCAACTGGCGGGTGATTTCGGCGCGGGCGTCCTCGAGGCTGGTTTCACCGGCCGGGGTGATGGCGGTGACTGCAACGACGCGTTTGTTGCCGCCAACGCCCTCGATGACGGCAAAGCCGGTCTCCGGGAGACCGAAGGCAGCCTCGGCCAGGGCAGAGTCGCTGATCTGGTTGCGGGTCAGGGTGCCGAGATCGGAGGGAGTGAGCCCGGTTTCGGCGAGCAGTTCGGAGAGCGGCCGGCCGGCGGCCGCGGCATCGGTGAAGAGCTGCGCCTGGGCGGGATCGGTGAGGACAATCTGCTGGATGGTGCGCTGCTCGGGCGTGGCGCGCGAGGCCTTGGTACGCTCGTACTCGGCGACGACTTCTTCCTCGGTGGGCTGATTGGCCGCTGCCAGAGCTTCGGGCGAGAGCGCCATCAAATCGACCTGTCGGGTCTCGACGGTGCGATAGTCGGCCTGATGCTCGGAAAGATAGGCGGTCAACTCGTCTTCGGTGGGCGCGGCAACCGGTGGCAGGCTCTGTGCGTTGAGCACGAAATAGTCGACGCTGCGCTTGTCGCCCGAGAAACGGGTGATCAGGTCGCGCGCGGCCTGCGGCACGGGAGCATCGTCAAAAAGGGCGGCCTCCAGCTGCTCGCGGCGCACGGTGCGCGAGCGCAGCTCGAGATACTCATTTTCGGTGTAACCCAGTTGCCGCAAAGCATCCTTGAAGCCGGTCCGATCGAAGGTGCCAAGGACATTGCCGAGGCGCGGATCCTGCTGGATGAGCTCGCCGAGCCGCTTGTCGGTGACGCCGAGGCCAAGCTCGGAGGCCAGCGCGTTGACCGCGGCATCGGTGTGGAACTGCTGAAGGACGAGGCCCGGGATGCCGAGGGCCTGCGCCTCCTGATCGGTCGGGACGCGGCCGAGGCGCTGCGACATGAAGTTCAGGTAATCTTCGTAGCCGCGGCTGAAATCGCGTACACTGAGTTCCTGCCCGCCGGATTCTGCGACGGTGTTGCTGCTCAAGCCAGTGATGACATTGGTGATGCCGAAGGCGACCATGCCGACCGCGAGAAGGCCGGTGAAGAGCTTGCCCCAGATGGACTTGGCGAACTTGCTAAAGGAAGAGAGCATGCGGGCACGATCCAAACTGGGCCGCCGGCGACCGGTGTGCTGGCTGGGCGGCGGATACTAGACAGGGTGACGATTGTGCCGCAAGGCACATCAGGGCACGGGGGTTATGGGAAACCTCGCGTTTACGCAATAGCAGGAGCAGACAGGTGAACGAACAGATCACGCCGCTGATCGCGGGCAATTGGAAGATGAACGGTACCGCAGCCTCTTTGGCGGAAGTGCGGCGGCTGGCCGAACTGATTGCCAATGGCGAAGCGCCGCGCTGCACAATCGTCATCTGTCCACCGGCAACGCTGATTGCGCAACTGACGGCGGAAGCGTCGTCGGGCGGCATTGTGTCGGGGGCGCAGGACTGCCACCCCGGGGTTTCGGGCGCGCATACCGGCGATATCTCGGCAGGGATGCTGGCCGATGTCGGGGCGCAATATGTGATCGTGGGACATTCCGAGCGGCGCTCGGGCCATGGCGAGACCGACGAGCTGGTGCGCAACAAGGCGCTGGCAGTGATCGCGACGGGACTGATTCCGATCATCTGTGTCGGCGAGACGCTGGAAGAACGCGAGGCGGGCCGCGCCGAGGACGTGGTGCGGCAGCAACTGGCCGGCTCGTTGCCCGGCGAATGGGGCAGCCGCGGGCTGGTCATCGCCTATGAGCCGGTCTGGGCGATCGGCACCGGGGTGACCCCGACCGCCGCCGATATCGGCGCGATGCACGCGGCGATCCGGCGGTTTCTCGTCGATAATTTTGACAAGGGCGCCGGTGTCCGCATCCTTTATGGCGGATCGGTGAAGCCGGGCAATGCCCACGAGATCCTGCGCATCGAGGAGGTGAATGGGGCGCTGGTGGGTGGCGCAAGCCTCTTGGCAAACGACTTCCACGCCATTATCTCGGCGGTGTAGCCCGGCGGCGCGTTCCGCGCGGCCGGCCTGGACACGTTTCGTTGCGCCACCCAATCCTCGCAGACCGGGAGCCCGGTCCGAGGTTGGCGCTTTCATTTGTTCCGGCGCGCGTGTATAGGCGCGCCGAAACCACAAGTTCGAGAACGCCGGTTCCCATGGCCAATGTCCTGATTGTCATCTACCTGATCATCGCGCTCGCGCTGATCGCGGTTATCCTGTTGCAGCGCTCCGAAGGGGGCGGGCTGGGGATGGGCACCAGTTCGGGCGGGCTGATTTCGGTGCGCGGTTCGGCGAACCTCTTGACCCGGACCACGGGCATTCTGGCGGCGCTGTTCTTTGCGACGGCGATCGGGCTGACGGTTCTGGCCGAACTCGACCGCGGCTCGCAGTCGGTGCTCGACAGCGTCGGGACCGGAGTCGAGGGCACGGCCCCGACCAGTGTGCTCGACGCCATGCAGCAGTTGCAGCAGCAATCGGCCGGCGACCTGCCGGTGCCGGCGGACGCTGCGCCTGCCGCAACCGACACCGCGACCGATGCGGCGCCTGCGGCTACCGAGACAGCGCCGGCGGCAGACCCCGGACTGGCGGTGCCGACGGAAGCGCCGGCAACAGAATCTCCGGCCCCCGCAGGCAACTGAGCGGGCTGAAGCGACAGACAGGAAGGGGATGGCAACATCCCCTTCTTCTTTTTGTGTGGGGCATTGGCTGAAAAGCGGCCGACGCTCTTCGAATCAGGTTCGTGAACTTCTAAGGTGAAAGCCCATGGCTCGGTACGTCTTCATCACCGGTGGCGTGGTTTCCTCCCTCGGAAAAGGTCTGGCATCGGCGGCGCTTGGCGCGGTGCTGCAAGCGCGCGGCTACAAGGTACGGCTGCGCAAGCTCGACCCGTACCTAAACGTCGATCCCGGCACGATGTCGCCCACTCAGCATGGCGAGGTGTTCGTGACCGATGACGGGGCGGAGACCGACCTCGATCTCGGCCATTACGAGCGCTTCACCGGGCGGCACGCCAACAAGCGCGACAATGTCACCACCGGCCGTATCTATTCGGACATCATCGCCAAGGAGCGGCGCGGGGACTATCTCGGCGCCACGGTGCAGGTGATCCCCCACGTCACCGACGCGATCAAAGATTTCATCCGCGAGGGGAACGACGAGTTCGACTTCGTGCTGGTCGAGGTCGGCGGCACGGTTGGCGATATCGAGGGCCTGCCGTTCTTCGAGGCGATCCGGCAGTTCGGCAACGACCTGCCGCGCGGGCAGGCGGTGTATGTCCACCTGACGCTGATGCCGTTCATCCCCTCGGCGGGTGAACTCAAGACCAAGCCGACGCAGCACTCGGTGGCGACGCTGCGTTCGATCGGCATTTCGCCCGATATTTTGCTGGTGCGCTGCGACCGCCCGATTCCGCAGAGCGAGCGCAAGAAGCTGGCGCTGTTCTGCAATGTGCGCGAGAGCGCGGTGATCCAGGGGCTGGACGTCGCTTCGATTTACGATGTGCCGCTGGCCTATCACAAGGAAGGCCTCGACAGCGAAGTGCTGGCGGCGTTCGGCATCACGGATGCGAACGAGCCGGATATGTCGGCCTGGGACGAGGTGACGAACCGGCTGCACAACCCCGAGGGCGAGGTGAACATCGCCATCGTGGGCAAATATACGGGCCTCAAGGATGCCTATAAGTCGCTGAGCGAGGCGCTGGTGCATGGCGGTATCGCCAACCGGGTGAAGGTCAACCTCAACTGGATCGACAGCGAGATCTTCGAGCGCGAGGACCCGGCGCCCTATCTCGAACATATCCACGGCATCCTGGTGCCGGGCGGGTTCGGTGAGCGCGGCTCGGCCGGCAAGATCCAGGCGGCGCGGTTCGCGCGGATCAAGGACGTGCCGTATTTCGGCATCTGCTTCGGCATGCAGATGGCCTGTATCGAGGCGGCACGGAACACGGCGGGGATCAAGAACGCCAGCTCGAGCGAGTTCGGCGTGACCAAGGAACCGGTCGTGGGCGTGATGACCGAGTGGACCAAGGGCAACGAGAAAGAGACGCGCTCGACCGAGGGCGATCTCGGCGGCACGATGCGGCTCGGCTCGTATCCTGCACAGCTCAGCAAGGGCAGCCGGGTCGCCGATATCTACGGCACGACGCGGATCAGCGAGCGGCACCGCCACCGCTACGAAGTGAACATGAACTATCGCAAGGTGCTGGAGGCCAACGGGCTGCTGTTCTCGGGCGTGTCGCCGGACGGGAAGCTCCCCGAGATCGTCGAGCGGACCGACCACCCGTGGTTCATCGGCGTGCAGTTCCACCCCGAGCTGAAATCGAAGCCCTTCGAGCCGCATCCGCTGTTTGCGAGTTTCATCGAGGCAGCGAAGGCGCAGAGCCGGCTGGTGTGATGGCTGACATCCGCACGGTCGCGGAGATGCCGTTGTGGCAACGCTCTTGCGGGTCCGGGACGCGCGATCCTCTCGCCCCGCGGTGAGAGGAAACGCTAAGTTCGTCGGACGTCAGTCGGTGTGTCCCAGTTCGACATTTAGGTCTTCGCCAGTGCTCACGACGCTTTGCCCTCGGTTAGGGCCAGAGCTCGAGCCAAGCGGCGGAGCCGCGACGGCAAGCCACTCGTTCTTGCGCGAAAGCACGCAGAAGAACAGAGCAACCATCCAGACAAGGGCGATGCCGGCCAATACTCCCAAGAGAATTCGTGTGGGTACCGCCCAGATTGGCCACTCCACTACGGCATCCCGATTGGCCGATGGCAGCAAATTCTCAATTGGCGATCCCCACCCGATCAGGCTCGTCATGGCGATGAAGAACGTCGTTGCGAAGTAGAACAGGCTCTCGTAGACGCGGATCGATGCGTCCCGTACATTCTCGGAAATCCTGTAGATCGACTTGGAGAACAGGCTCGCGAGGTAGAACGTGGGCACCATAACGACAAGTACGACAGCCGTGCGCTTGACGAACGTGTCCAGCCAGTCCCAAAGGTTCAGGAAGCTGATCTGGTATACCAGATCGATAACCAGCGCACTACCGCCCGAGGCTAGGACGATCATGAGTGTGCGAGCAAGGCTGTCACCCTTCTGGTAGAATTTGCGCAAGAACGTGGTGACGGGGCGGATATAGGTGTATGGCTTGACCGCGAACTCATAAAGCATGCTGGCCACCGCGATCAGCAGGGAAAGCAATGCGTTGCCAATCTCCCTGTCGGAGAAACTGTAGACAGCCAGTGCAAGAGACAGCACGGCCACGACGTGGCGGAAAGTGAATGTCTGCGCGAACGAAGGTGTGCCTGATGTGTTGTTGCCTGTGGTCATTGTTCATCCCCCGAGAACTCAGACCAATCTATCACCTACCGCTTCATGCCCAAGCGAATTCGAGCGATTGTCACATGGCTCTTGTCCGCGGATAGATGAATAAAGTAACGGGTGTGTAAGATGGCTGACATCCTCTCCCTATCGAAAGCCCGCAAGGCGAAGGCGCGGGTCGCCAAGGAGGCGACGGCGGCCGAGAACCGGGTGAAGTTCGGGCGGACCAAGGCCGAGAAGCAGGCTGAGGCGGCGCGGGACGCGCTCGCGCAGAAGCGACTGGACGGGGCGAAGCGGGAGGAATAGGGCAGGGTGATTGCCCGGTCCCGAGGATTTCCGATGACGTCGTTCTACGATTTTACTGCGCGGCTGGCCGATGGCACAGAGGTGTCGATGGCCGATTATCGCGACAAGGTGGTGCTGGCGGTGAATGTGGCCAGCAAGTGCGGGTTCACCCCGCAATATACCGGGCTGGAGCAGCTGCACCGGACCTACAAGGATCGCGGGCTGGTGGTGCTGGGGTTTCCCTGCAACCAGTTCGGCGAGCAGGAGCCGGGGACGGAGCAGGAGATCTCGGCGTTCTGCCGGGTGAACTATGACGTGACCTTTCCGATCTTTTCCAAGATCGAGGTCAATGGTAGTGGGGCGCATCCGCTCTACAAGTGGCTGAAGCGCAAGGCGCCCGGGCTGCTGCGCGTGCAGCTGGTGCCGTGGAATTTCACGAAATTCCTGATCGATCGCAGCGGCGAGAAGGTGAAACGGTTTTCACCCGATTTCGAGCCGGCAAAGCTTGCGGAGCCGATCGAGGCGCTGCTCTAGGAGAGGTCTGCGGCCCTGCACAAATACCCCTCATCCGCCCTTCGGGCACCTTCTCCCGCAAGGGGAGAAGGCGGCAAAAACGGCCGCCGTGCATGACCACCGGGCGGAACCGGCGGGGCGGGTGGGCGTTGATCCTGTGACACACGAACACAGGAGAGTCACATGACCACCGCTTCTGGACACACGACTGCCATCCGCGCCTCGCGGGTGATCGGGACCACCGTCAAGAACAACTCCGGCGACACGTTGGGCAAGATCGAGGACGTTGTGCTCGACAAGACCGACAACTCGATCATGTTCGCGGTGGTGGGCTTCGGCGGTATTCTCGGGATGGGCGAGAAGTACCACCCGCTGCCGTGGTCGGTGCTCGATTACGACGAGAACAGCGATGCCTATGTGGTGCCCTACACCGAAGAGCAGCTGAAGGCCGCGCCGGCGGATTCGATTTCCGAGCTGACGCGTGACGATGGCACCTACCATCGCGACCGTGCCTACGACTATTATCAGGTTCCGAAGTACTGGAACTGACATCGCGCGAGAGCGATGAGGGACTGGCGGCGCTTCGGCGCCGCCTTTTTTGTTTTGGGGAGTGAGCACGTGAGCAAGGTCATCATCATCGGCGGCAGCGGACATGTCGGCACGTTTCTGGTGCCGCGGCTGGTTGCGGCGGGCCATCATGTGGTCAATGTGACGCGGGGGCAGCGGGCGCCCTATCAGCAGCACGGCGCGTGGCGCGCGGTTGAGACGGTGGTGATCGATCGCGAGACGGCGGAGGCGGACGGGACGTTTGGGCAGAAGATTGCGGCGCTGGGTGGCGACGTGGTGATCGACATGATCTGCTTCACGCTCGAGAGCGCGCAGCACCTCGTGGCGGCGCTTGAAGGCAAGGTGCAGCAGTTCCTGCATTGCGGGACGATCTGGGTCTATGGCCACAATACCAGCGTGCCGGCGACGGAGGATCAGCCGCGTAACCCCTTTGGCACCTATGGCACGCAGAAGGCGGCGATCGAGGCGCTTCTGCTCGACAAGGCGCGGCGCGACGGGTTTCCGGCGACGGTGTTCCGGCCGGGGCACATTGTGGGGCCGGGCTGGGCGCCGCTGAATCCGGCGGGGCATTTCAACCCGGCGGTGTTCGGCACGATTGCGCGTGGCGAGGAGCTGGTGCTGCCGAATTTCGGCAACGAGACGGTGCATCACGTGCATGCCGACGACGTGGCGCAGATCGTCGAGCGCGCCATGGGCAACTGGGGCGCGGCGGTGGGCGAGGCGTTCAACGCGGTGTCGGCGCAGGCGGTGAACCTCCGCGGTTATGCCGAGGCGATGTACCGCTATTTCGGGCAGACGCCGAAGCTGAGCTACCTGCCATACGCCGAGTGGGCGAAGCTGCAGGTTCCGGCGGAGGCCGAGGCGACCTGGGAGCACATCATCCGCAGCCCGAGCCACTCGATCGCCAAGGGGCAGAAGCTACTGGGCTATCAGCCACGCTATTCGTCGATCGAGGCGGTCGAGGAGGCGGTAGCGTGGCTGGAGCGGGATGGGCAGATCACGCGGTGACGCGCACGCCGTGATGAAAAAGCGTGGCGGCCCTCTTCCAGTTGTCACACCGCTTGTCTAGGAAGGGCGGGAGTTTCGCCATCAGCAAGGGGCTTTTGCCATGTCATCCATCATCGACGTCACCGGCCGGCAGATTTTCGACAGTCGTGGCAACCCGACCGTCGAAGTGGACGTGATGCTCGACGATGGCAGTTTCGGGCGTGCGGCAGTGCCGTCGGGCGCCTCGACCGGCGCGCATGAGGCGGTGGAACTGCGCGATGGCGGCAAGCCCTTTCTCGGCAAGGGCGTGACCAAGGCGGTGGATTTCGTCAACACCGAGATCTTTGCCGAAATCCAGGGCCTCGACGCGCTTGACCAGATCGGGCTCGACCAGACGCTGATCGAACTCGACGGGACGCCGAACAAGAGCCGGCTGGGCGCCAATGCCATTCTCGGCGTGTCGCTGGCGGTGGCAAAGGCCGCGGCCGAGTCGAGCGAGTTGCCGCTGTTCCGCTATCTCGGTGGGCCGAACGCGCATGTGCTGCCCGTGCCGATGATGAACATCATCAATGGCGGCGCGCATGCCGACAACCCGATCGACATGCAGGAATTCATGATCCTGCCGGTGGGCGCAGAATCGATTGCGCATGCGGTGCAGATCGGCTCGGAAATCTTCCACACGCTGAAGAAGGGCCTCGGCGCCGACGGGCACAACACCAATGTCGGCGACGAGGGCGGCTTTGCGCCGAACCTGCAGTCGGCGGACGCGTAGCTCGAGTACATCGTCAAGGCGATCGAGAAGGCCGGCTATGCGGCGGGCAAGGACGTCTATCTCGGGCTCGATTGCGCCGCGACCGAGTATTTCAAGGCCGGCAAGTACGAGATGGTGGGTGAAGGCAAGAGCTTCACCTCCGAGCAGAACGCGCAGTTCCTCGCGGGGCTGGTCGACAAGTTCCCGATCATCACCATCGAAGACGGCATGGCCGAGGACGATTGGGACGGCTGGAAGGCGCTGACCGATCTGCTCGGCAAGAAGGTGCAGCTGGTGGGCGACGACCTGTTCGTCACCAATACCGAGCGGCTGAAGTCGGGCATCAAGATGGGCGTCGCCAACTCGATCCTGGTCAAGGTGAACCAGATCGGTTCGCTGTCGGAAACGCTCGACGCCGTCGATACGGCGCACCGTGCCGCCTATACCTCGGTGATGTCGCACCGCTCGGGCGAGACCGAGGATTCTACGATTGCCGACCTCGCGGTCGCGTGCAATTGCGGGCAGATCAAGACGGGTTCGCTGAGCCGGTCGGACCGGCTGGCCAAGTACAACCAGCTGATCCGCATCGAAGAGCAGCTCGGCGCCTCGGCGAAATATGCCGGCCGGGATATCCTCAAGGGGTGATCGGTCCGGAGCTTCGTATCAAGGGGCGGCTTCGGCCGCCCTTTCGCATTCTCAGGTGATCCGATGCTGATTGTTCGCCCCTATCGCGATGATATTTCCGATCGCGAGGCGACGATCCGCATCTTCCTTTCCGCCATCCGCGGCACGGCTTGCCGCCACTACACCCCGGAGCAGGTGGCGGCGTGGGCGCAGGTGGACGACCCCAGGCGATGGCACGCCTTACGGCTCAGCCGCCCCACTTGGGTGGCGGAGAGCGATGGCGAAGCGGCTGGCTTCACCGACCTGTTGCCGAATGGGCTCGTGGACATGATGTTCGTCGCACCCTGGGCAGGCGGGCAGGGCGTTGCCCGCGCGCTGCTCGACAAGGCCGAAGCGACCGCTCGCGCCGACGGACTTCCCCGGCTGTGGACGGAAGCCAGCCTGACCGCGGAGGGCTTCTTTGCGCGCCGAGGCTTCAGCGTTGTGTCGCGACAGGTGGTCGAAAAGCGCGGTCAGCAGTTCCGCAATGCCGTGATGGAAAAGTCTCTCGGGCCGCTTGGTGAAACGCCGGGCTAGACCGGGTGTCGCCTCCGGGATGAAATGCCGATGGGGCCTTGCTACTCGCGCGGGCCACTCGGCTGCTGACACGGTGTGGCAGTGGTCGCGGCGAGGGTTGCGGCATGAGCGATCATCTGAGATTCGCCGGTGCGCCGGCCGACATGCAGGCCGAGGCGGTGCGCGGGATCATCCGGCAGGCGCCGCTGCTGATGGCGACGCTGGAGCGAAAGAGTGTATTGGCGCTGCCGGACAGCTGGCTGGTGTCCGGGGCGATCTATAACAGCGTGTGGAACCATCTGACGGGCCGGCTGCCGCTGACCGGGATCAACGATCTCGACGTGTTCTATTTCGACGCGTCGGACCTGAGCTATGAGGCGGAGGACCGTGTCATCCGGCGGGCGGAGCCGGTGTTTGCCGACCTGCCGGTGCCGGTGCAGATCCGCAACCAGGCGCGGGTGCACCTTTGGTACGAGCAGCATTTCGGAACGCCCTATGCGCCGCTGACGCATTCATGCGAGGCGGTGGACCGGTTCGCGTCGACGACGCATGCCGTGGCGGCACGGCTGGACGGGGAGGGCGCTATCGCGCTCTACACGCCCTATGGGCTAGACGCGATGCTGGCGTTTCGCGTGGTGCCGAACCGGAAGACGCGGAACCGCGAGACGCATGAGCGGAAGGCCGCGCGAGCCAGCACGGTGTGGCCGGAGCTGGTGGTGGAGGCTTGGTGAGGCGGGCCTCATAGATGGTAATCCTCCTGCGCCAGTCGCTGTGGTTTGGCGCGTTGCACCCCCCACCCTTAATCCCTCCCCACAAGGGGGAGGGAGACGCGACCGAGAGGTCGCGGGAGCCCACCGCATCCTGGCACCGCTTTCAAATGGCTTCGAAAACCCCGAGCTGAAAACCCAGCGTTAAGGCCTGGTGAATAGGATCGGCGCAATCAATCGAGCCGTAGCCCATGCCCACACGCGTCAAACGTCCTGCCTTCTGGCGCCATCTGCTGGTCACGGCCGGCTTGTTGGCGTTTCAGGGCTATCTTGGCTATTCGGTGGTGAGCGGACAGTTCGGCATCGAGAGCGCCGATGTGCTCGAGGCGCAGATCGGCGAGCTGTCGGCGCAGGCGGCGGCGTTGCAGGCCGAAGTGGATGCCTACCGTCATCGGATCGACCTGTTCCAGACGCGCCGGCTCGACCCTGACCTCGTGTCGGAGCGGGCGCGGGCGCTGTTGGCGATGGCGTCGCCGGACGAGATCGTGGTGATGGTCGACCCCGTCACCGGTAAACCGATTTCCAGTTCATTCATTCAGTCAACTGAAACTCAGTTAAACACGACAATCGAAGAGATTCTGGACTGATGGCGGTGGTTTTGGGCTGAAACGGCGGATTCGATTCCGTCATCGGATTGCGCTAGAGTGATCCGATCCGGCAATGAGCCGGCACCAGCTGCAACGACTATCGGAGCGAATGCCCATGGCGCGCAAAGCGGCGGCCAAACCGGCCCAGTCCAATATCCCCGAACTCAGCAAGGATCAGGAACTTTCCGCTTATCGCGACATGCTGCTCATCCGCCGCTTCGAAGAGAAGGCCGGCCAGATGTACGGCATGGGGCTGATCGGCGGGTTCTGCCACCTCTATATCGGCCAGGAAGCGGTGGTGACCGGCGTCACCATGGCCTCCAAGAAGGGCGAGGACGCCCAGATCACCGGCTACCGCGACCACGGGCACATGCTGGTGATGGGGCTCGACCCCAAGGGCGTGATGGCCGAGTTGACCGGGCGTCAGGGCGGCTTGTCCAAAGGCAAGGGCGGCTCGATGCACATGTTCTCCAACGAGCACCGCTTCTATGGCGGCAACGGCATCGTGGGTGCGCAGGTGTCGCTGGGCACCGGGCTGGCGTTCGCCTCGAAATATCGCGAGGACAACACGGTCTCGATCTCCTATTTCGGCGACGGCGCGGCCAACCAGGGCCAGGTCTACGAGAGCTTCAACATGGCCAAGCTCTGGAACCTGCCGGCCGTCTATATCGTGGAGAACAACCGGTACGGCATGGGCACCTCGGTCGAGCGTGCGTCGGGCCAGCCGGATTTTTCGAAGCGCGGCATTTCCTTCGGCATCGAGGGCGAGCAGGTCGACGGCATGGATGTGCGGATGACCTATGACGCGGCCAAACGCGCCATCGAGCATGCGCGCTCCGGCAAGGGCCCGTATATCCTCGAGATGCAGACCTACCGCTATCGCGGGCACTCGATGTCGGACCCGGCCAAGTACCGTTCCAAAGACGAAGTGGCCTCGATGCGCGCCGAGCGCGACCCGATCGAGCAGGTGAAGGCCCGCATTCTCGAAAAGCGCTATGGCAACGAGGAGTGGCTGAAGGAGGTTGAGGCGGAGATCCGCGCGATCGTCACCGAGGCGGCGGACTTTGCCACGAGCGATCCCGAGCCGGATGCGTCGGAGCTTTGGACCGATATCTACGCGGCATGACCGAGCTGATCCTCATCCTCGGTTTTCTGGTGTGGCTCTTCGCAGCCTACGCGTTTGTGCGGATCCTGTTCAGCTGGCAGCGGATCGTGCAAGCGGCACCGGCCGGGCAGGGGTGGCCGGCGACGCTGGAGCTGTGGAGCCTCAATTTCGACGCCGTGCGGCGCCGGGTGGGCGAGGCGGTGGATGGCGAGGTCACGCAGGTGGCCAAGAGCATGAAGCTGTTCGTGATCTGCGTGGTGACGCTGGTGGCGCTGGCATTGATCAACATCGTCAGCGGCAATGCGGCGTGAGGAGCGGCAAGGTGGGCGTGGCGGCAGATGAGCGAAGGACCAGATTGGACGCTGTGGCTGCTGGCGGCGGCCGTGCTGGCGTTGTTCGTGGGCTATTTCATCTTCGTCGGGCGGACGCTGTTCGGTTCGGCGCGTCGCCTGATCGACACGATCCAGAACTGGCCGCAAATCCGGCGGGCGATGGTGGAGGCCGAGGCGAAGGCCGGCGGGCGCTACCCGTTCTGGTTTCGCGCCATCCGCGTGCTGCTGGTGCTGTCGATGATCGGGCTTTTGGCGTTCTACGCCTGGTACAAATTCGGCTGACGGCGGATCGCCGCGGCCTCAATTCGATGGTGCTGGCCAGGCCGGCGCCGAACGGTTTCAACCTGTCGCGCGGCCTCGCCGCCTGATCGACCCTTCTTCGCGGAGCACAAGATGCCCACAATTCTGATGCCCGCCCTCTCGCCGACGATGGAAGAGGGCAAACTGTCGAAATGGCTGGTCAAGGAAGGCGATAGCGTCAAGCCGGGCGACGTGCTGGCCGAGATCGAGACCGATAAGGCGACCATGGAAGTCGAGTCGGTGGATACAGGCGTCGTGACCAAGATTCTCGTCGCCGAAGGCACCGAGGGCGTGAAGGTCAATGAACCCATCGCGCAGGTGCTGGGCGAAGGCGAGGTAGAGGGCGAAGAAAAGCCGCAGCCGGCCACCCAGAAGCCGACCAGCATGTCGGCCGAGGCGGTGTCGGAGGCCAAGGCCGCGTCGACCGAAGAGGCGCCGGCGCGTGTCGCGATCCTCGAGGTCGCTTCGGACCCGGACCTGCCGGAAGGTGTCGAGATGGTCGAGATGACCGTGCGGCAGGCGCTGAACGAGGCGATGGCCGAGGAGATGCGCCGCGACCCGGACATCTTCATCATGGGCGAGGAAGTCGCCGAGTATCAGGGCGCCTACAAGATCACCCAGGGGCTGCTGCAGGAGTTCGGGCCGAAGCGCGTGGTGGATACCCCGATCACCGAGCACGGCTTTGCCGGTATCGGCGTCGGCGCAGCGTTTGCCGGCCTCAGGCCGATCATCGAGTTCATGACCTGGAACTTCGCCATGCAGGCGATCGACCAGATCATCAACTCTGCGGCCAAGCAGCTCTATATGTCGGGCGGCCAGGTGACGGCGCCGATCGTGTTCCGCGGGCCGAACGGCGCGGCAGCACGTGTGGGCGCGCAGCACAGCCAGGACTACTCGGCGTGGTACAGCCATGTGCCGGGGCTCTATGTGGTGGCGCCGTTCAGCGCGGCGGACGCCAAGGGGCTGCTGAAGGCCGCCATCCGCTCGAACAACCCGATCGTCTTCCTCGAAAACGAGATTCTCTACGGCTCGACCGGGCTGGTGCCGAAGGTCGACGACTACGTGCTGCCGATCGGCAAGGCGCGGATTGCGCGCGAGGGCAAGGACGTGACCATCGTGTCGTTCTCGATGGGCATGCGTTACGCGACTCAGGCGACCGAGAAGCTGGTGGCGGCGGGCGTCGATGTCGAGCTGATCGATTTGCGTACGCTGCGTCCGATGGACACCAAGACCATCATCGAGTCGGTGAAAAAGACCGGCCGGATCGTGACGGTGGAAGAGGGCTGGCCGCAGGGCGGCATCGGCGCCGAGATCGCGGCGGTGGTCGTCGCCGAGGCCTTCGACTATCTCGATGCGCCACCGACCCGGGTGACAGGCAAGGACGTGCCGATGCCCTATGCGGCGAATCTCGAGAAGCTGGCGCTGCCCAGCGTCGACGAGGTCATCGCGGCGGTGAATGCCGTGACGTACCGGGGGTAGGGATGGCTGCCGACGCCAAGCGCACCAATCGGCTAATCTGGTCAGTGTTCTGGAGATTCACACTCGTGACCTTTCTGGTTTCTCTGGCGGCAGGAACTGTGGTCGGCTTTGCCATCACCATGATCTGGAAGATCAGTTCAGGCGGCGCGCCGACACCGGAATGGGTAAGCATCACGAACGCCTTAGGCGGTTTCGTAGCGGGCCTCGTGACCAGTTTCTTTGTCCTGCGGTGGGCGATCCTGAGCCGGCTCGACAAGGAAGCAGGCGGCCTCCGGCTAATGCTAGCTGGCGCAGGAGAGAGCAATTGAAGCCGTCGTCCGACGACCAGAAGTTCCTCGATGCCGCCTATGAGGAGGCGCAGCAGGGGTTGCGCGAGGGCGGGATTCCGATCGGGTCGGTGCTGGTCAGGAATGGCGAGATCATCGGGCGCGGGCATAACCGGCGCGTGCAGAAGGGTGACCCGATCCTGCATGGCGAGATGGACGCGATCCAGAATGCCGGGCGGCAGAAGACCTACAGGGACGTGACGTGCTACACCACGCTCAGCCCCTGCATGATGTGCACCGGCACGATCATCCAGTTCGGGATTTCCCGGGTGGTCGTGGCGGAATCAAAGAATTTCAAAGGGTTCCAGGACGTGTTGTCGCTGGCTGGCGTCGAGGTTCACGATGCGCATGAGGCGCGTTGCGAGCACATGATGGCCAAGTTCATCGAAGAGCATCCGGAACTGTGGAACGAAGATATCGGCGAGTGAGGCAAGACCTATGAGCATCAACATCACCATGCCCGCGCTCTCTCCGACGATGGAGGAGGGCACGCTTGCCAAGTGGCACGTCAAGGAAGGCGACACCGTCTCGTCCGGCGATGTGATCGCGGAGATCGAGACCGACAAGGCGACGATGGAAGTCGAAGCCGTGGATGAGGGCAAGATCGGCAAGATCGTGGTTCCCGAGGGCACCGAGAACGTGAAGGTGAACGCGGTGATCGCGGTGATCCTGACCGAGGGTGAGACCGAGGTGTCGGAACCGGCTCCGGCTCCCAAGGCCGCAGAGAAGCCGGCCGAGAAGGCCCCGGCTGCGCCGAAGGAAGAAGCCAAGGCGGCCCCTGCCGCGCAGATGCCGTCGGCCACCACCGGTTCGGCAGCAGCGCCGGTTCCGGCGGCCAAGGCGCCGGCTGCGGCCGCTGCGCCGGCAGCCAATGGGGCGCGGGTGTTTGCCTCGCCGCTGGCCAAGCGGCTGGCGGCTGAGGCCGGGATTGCGCTCGATGCGATCAGCGGCACGGGTCCGCATGGGCGCGTGATCAAGAAGGATGTCGAGGCGGCCAAGTCCGGCAAGGCGCCGTTGAAGGCGGCAGCGCCGGCAGCTGGCACTGCTGCACCGGCTTCGGGCGGTGCGGCGCTGGCCGGCGGGATGACCAAGGCGCAGGTGCTGGCGCTCTATCCCGAGGGCAGCTACGAGCTGGTGCCGAACGACGGCATGCGCAAGGTGGTCGCCGCGCGACTCACCGAGTCCAAGCAGACCGTCCCGCATTTCTACCTGACGCTTGACTGCAAGATCGATGCTCTGATGGCGGCACGCGAGCAGATCAACGCGGCCGCGCCGTTGAAGGACGGCAAGCCGACTTACAAGCTTTCGGTGAACGACTTCGTGATGAAGGCCTGGGCGGCGGCGCTGATGAAGGTGCCGACGGCCAATGCGACCTGGGCCGGGGACTCGATCCTCTACCACAAGCATGCCGACGTCGCGGTGGCGGTGGCGGTTCCGGGTGGGCTGTTCACGCCGGTGGTGAAGGCCTGCGATACCAAGTCGCTGCGCCAGATCTCGGATGAGGTGAAGGAGCTCGCCGGCAAGGCCCGCTCGAAGAAGCTGACGCCGGCCGAGTATCAGGGCGGTTCGAGCTCGGTGTCGAACCTTGGCATGTACGGGATCAAGAACTTCCAGGCGGTGATCAATCCGCCGCATGGCACCATCCTCGCGGTGGGCGTCGGCGAGGAGCGGGTCTATGTCGAGAAGGGCCAGATCAAGACCGGCAACTTCATGACGGTGACGCTGAGCTGCGACCATCGTGCCGTCGACGGGGCGCTGGGGGCAGAGCTGCTGGCGGCGTTCAAGACGCTGATCGAAACGCCAGTGATGATGCTGGCCTAGGGGCAGGGCGATGAAGACCATCCTCGCCTATGGCGACAGCCTGACGTTCGGCGCCAATCCGATCCCTGGCGGGCCGCGGCATCCCTATGAGGATCGCTGGCCGACGGCGCTGGAAGTGGCGCTGGGCGGCAAGGCGCGGGTGATCGCCGAGGGGCTGGGCGGGCGGACGACGGTGCATGACGACTGGTTCGCCAATGCCGACCGCAATGGCGCGCGCGTGTTGCCGACGCTGCTCGAGAGCCATTCGCCGCTCGACCTGATCATCATTATGCTGGGCACCAACGACATCAAGCCGCACCACGGGCGGACGGCCGGCGAGGCCGGGCGCGGCATGGCGCGGCTGGTGCAGATCATCCGCGGCCACTATGCCGGCCGGATGATGGAGACGCCGGAGATCATCCTCGTCTCGCCACCGCCGATCATTCTGGGCGAGTGGGACGACATGATGAACCATTTCGGCCCGCATGAGGCGATTGCGACCTCGGTCGATTTCGCCCGCGAGTACAAGAAGCGCGCCGACGAGCAGCAGGTGCACTTCTTCGATGCCGGCACGGTGGCCAAGACCGACAAGGCGGACGGCATCCATCTCGATCCGGCCAATACCAGGGCGATCGGCACGGGCCTCGCGCCGCTGGTGAAGCAGATACTGGGCCTTTAGGCCAGGAGGCGCTTCGGCACCTCCCCGCGTAATTCAGACGAAAGGCAGGCCAACATGGCTGACAGCTACGATCTCATCGTCATCGGCGCCGGTCCGGGTGGCTATATCGCGGCGATCCGCGCGGCGCAGCTTGGGCTGAAGACCGCGATTGTCGAGCGCGAGCACATGGCGGGCATCTGCTCGAACTGGGGCTGTATCCCCACCAAGGCGCTGCTGCGCTCGGCGGAAGTGTATGGCCATATGGGCCATGCCAAGGATTACGGGCTGAGCGCCGAGAAGTTCGGCTTCGATATCGGCGCCATTGTCGACCGGTCGCGCAAGATCGCCGGCCAGATGAACAATGGCGTGCAGTTCCTGATGAAGAAGAACAAGGTCGACATCATCTGGGGCGAGGCACAGCTGACGGCGCCCGGCGAGATCGTGGTCAAGAAGATGACCAAGAAGCCGGTTGAGCCGCAATGGCCGGCACCGAAGACCGTGCTGCCGGAAGGCACCTACAAGGCCAAGAATATCATCATCGCCACCGGCGCGCGGCCGCGTGTGCTGCCCGGGATCGAGCCGGATGGCGAGAAGATCTGGACCTATTTCGAGGCGATGAAGCCGGCGAAGTTCCCCAAGAGCCTCGTCATCATGGGGTCGGGCGCCATCGGTATGGAGTTCGCCTCGTTCTACCGTTCGCTCGGGGCGGAAGTGACGGTGGTGGAACTGCTGCCGACGATCCTGCCGGTCGAGGATGCCGAGATCGCCGCGCATGTGAAGAAGCGCTTCGAAAAGCGCGGCATCAAGATCATCACCGATGCCAAGGTGGCCAAGGTCGACAAGACCAAGGACGGGATCACCGCGCATATCGAGCCCAAGAGCGGCGACAAGCTCACGATTTCGGCCGATGCGCTGATTTCGGCGGTGGGTGTCGTGTGCAACACCGAGAACCTGGGGCTCGAAAAGCTCGGGGTGAAGATCGAGCGTGGCGCCATCGTCATCGACCACTACGGCCGGACGAACGTTCCGGGCGTGTGGGCGATCGGCGACGTGGCCGGCCCGCCGATGCTGGCGCACAAGGCCGAGCATGAGGCGGTGATCACCGTCGAGACCATTGCGGGCCTCAAGGGCGTGCATGGCCTGGACAAGTCCAAGGTGCCGGGTTGCACCTATTGCGAGCCGCAGATCGCCAGCGTGGGGCTGACCGAGGCCAAGGCCAAGGAAGCCGGTCGTGAGATCAAGGTCGGGCGGTTCCCGTTCGTCGGCAATGGCAAGGCGATTGCGCTGGGCGAGCCCGAGGGGCTGGTGAAGACCATCTTCGATGCCAAGACCGGCGAGCTGTTGGGCGCGCATATGGTGGGCGCCGAGGTGACCGAACTGATCCAGGGCTTCGTCGTGGCGATGGGGCTCGAGACCACCGAGGAAGACCTGATGCACACGATCTTCCCGCATCCCACGCTGAGTGAGACGATGAAGGAAAGCGTGCTCGATGCCTATGGGCGCGCGCTTAACATCTGATGCTGGTTCCGCCGGAGGACATTCCGATCATGTCGCCTGACCTGACTGCACTGTTGATCTTCCTTGGTATCGGCCTCGTCGCCGGGTGGCTGGCGAGCCTGCTGCTTGGCGGCGGCGGGCTGATCCGCAATCTGATCGTCGGGGTGATCGGGGCGTTTGTCGGCGGCTGGCTGCTGAGCGTTGCCGGGATCACGCTGCCCATCGGCAATGCGCTGCTGAGCCAGATCATCACGGCCACCATCGGCGCCATCGCGGTGATCCTCGTGGCGCGGGTGATCGTGAAGTAGGTCCTCGGACCAGCGGTTGAACCCCGTCCAATCCATCGCGATATGAGCGATGGGCATCATGGGTGACTGAAATGGCACTGCCAACGGAACGTGACACTGGAAGGATTTTGAACATGGGTCGTACGGATACGCGTTCGCTGATCATCTTTCTGGTGATTGGCCTGGTTGCCGGTTTCCTTGCCAGCCTGATTGTCGGCGGCGGCGGATTGATCACCTATCTCGTCAGTGGCGTGATCGGCGCATTCGTCGGCGGCTGGCTGTTCTCGGCGTTGAAGATCGATCTCAAGATCGGCAGTCCGATCGTGTCGCAGATCATCACCTCGACGGTGGGTGCGATCATCGTCGTCATCGTTGCCCGGTTGATTGCCGGATAATTTCTAGCCGCGCCGGGCAGGGTGTTCCTGCCGCAGGCGCTGAAGGATATCGCCCGTGGTTACTCTGATCGACAGCCGGGACACCCGGCCGCGGCACCCCGAGAAGGCCAACCGGCCGGAACACGAGATGCTGCGCAAGCCGGACTGGATCCGGGTGAAGGCGCCCGGATCGCTGGTCTATCGCGAGACGCAGGAGATCGTGCGCTCGAACAATCTGGTGACGGTGTGCGAAGAGGCCGGCTGCCCCAATATCGGGGAGTGCTGGAGCAAGAAGCACGCGACCATGATGATCATGGGCGAGATCTGCACGCGGGCCTGCGCATTCTGCAATGTGCGGACCGGTCTGCCGCTGCCGCTGGACGTCAACGAACCCGAAAACGTCGCCAACGCGGTGGAAAAGCTCGGGCTGAACCATGTGGTGATTACCTCGGTCGATCGCGACGACCTGCCCGATGGTGGCGCCGAGCACTTTGCCAAGGTGATCCGGGCCATCCGGGCGCGGACGCCGAAGACCACCATCGAGATTCTGACGCCAGACTTCTTGCGGAAGCCCGGGGCGCTGGAAGTGGTGGTGGCGGCCAAGCCCGACGTGTTCAACCACAACCTCGAGACTGTGCCGTCGAAATACCTGAAGGTCCGGCCCGGCGCGCGCTACTTCCACTCGATCCGGCTGCTGCAGCGGGTGAAGGAGCTCGATCCGACGATGTTCACCAAGTCCGGCATCATGGTCGGGCTGGGTGAAGAGCGGAACGAAGTGCTGCAGCTGATGGACGATTTGCGGTCGGCCGATGTGGATTTCCTGACGATCGGGCAGTATCTGGCGCCGACGAAGCGCCACCATGCGGTCGCGCGGTTCGTGACGCCGGACGAGTTCAAGTCCTATGCGACGGTGGCGCAGGCCAAGGGGTTCCTGCTGGTGTCGTCGAGCCCGCTGACGCGCTCGTCGCACCATGCGGGTGACGATTTCGAAAAGCTCCGCGCCGCGCGGCTTGCCAAGGTGACACATGCCTGACGTCTTTCTCGAGCGGCATGTGCCGCATCTGCCGCAGCGCATGTTCGACCTCGTCAGCGACCTCGAGGCCTATCCGCGCTTCGTGCCGAACTGCAGCGCGATGGACGTGCGTGACGATGCTGGCGGCGCCGTGCTGGCCAAGATGACGGTGCAGTTCGGGCCGATCAAGCAGGCCTATACCAGCCGCGTGGTGGCCGACCCTGTGGCGATGACCATCACCGCCAAGGCGGTGGACGGGCCGTTCAGCTATCTCGACAGCAAGTGGACGTTCACGCCCGAGGGGCAGGGCACGCGGATTCGGTTCGACCTCGATTTCAAGATGTCGAACCCGCTGGTGGCGGCGGTGGCCGAGCCGGCTTTCGCGGCCAAGCAGGACGAAATCCTCGATGCTTTCGCCGACGAGGCAGACCGCCGCTTCGGGTGAGTGCCAAAGACGGCGGCAGGCTGCACTACTGACGGGCAAATCGCGGCGCAAGAGGTCGGCTTTATGCCCGGATGCGCGGCTTTTGAGCGGTGGCATGCCTATTGCATACAATGAGGGGTGACTTCATCCCTCGAGGCAATGCCGTGACTGACCAACCCCTGTACTACCGACCCGCCAAGGAACTCGCCCAGCTGCTGGCCGGCGGCGAAATCTCGTCCGTCGAGGTGACCAAGGCCTTTCTCGGCCGGATCGAGGAGGCCAACCCCAAACTCAATTCGATCGTCAGCCTGTTGCCCGAGAGCGAAGCGCTGAAGCTTGCGGAGGGGGCGGACAAGGCGCGGGCGGCGGGCGAGGCGCTGGGCGTGCTGCACGGGCTGCCGACGGCGGTGAAGGACCTCAACCATGTGAAGGGCTTTCCGACGACCTTCGGGTCGCGGGCGCAGCTGGACGATCCGGTGGCGGACCGCGACGTGGCGATGGTCGGCAATCTCCGAAAGGCCGGGGCGCTGATCATCGGCAAGACCAATACGCCGTCCTATGGCGTGGGCACGCTGGCGTTCAACGATGTGTTCGGGGTGACGCGGAACCCATGGGATCTGTCGAAGCACGGTGGCGGTTCGAGCGGTGGCGCGGCGGCGGTGGCGGCGGGGTTGCTGCCGGTGGCCGATGGCGGCGATAGCGGCGGCTCGATCCGCTATCCGCCATCGTTCTGCAATATCGTGGGCCTCAGGACCTCGCCGGGGCGGGTGCCGCTCGACGGGTTCGGCGACGCGTGGACGCCGCATGTGGTGCTGGGGCCGATGGCGCGCTCGTCGGAGGATGCCGGGCTGTTGCTGGCGGCGATGGCCGGAGTGTCGGACATCAGCGCGACCTCGATCGACGAGGACCCCAAGGTGTTTCTCGATCTCGCCGATGTGGATCTCTCGGACGTCCGCATTGCCTGGAACAAGGATGTCGGCGGGCTGCCGATCGCGCCGGAGGTGCGGGCGGCCTATGCCAAGGCGCGGGCGAAGCTTGAGAGCCTCGGCGCCAAGATCGACGATGTGGAGTTCGATTTCTCGACAGCCGACCGGGCCTGGGAAGTGGTCGAGATGTTCGGGTTCTATCTCGACTCGCCCGATGCGGTCAGGACCAAGCCCGAGATGCTGCGGCCGGATTACCTGCGCAACATCAAGCAGGGGATGGCGACGCCGGCGGAAGAACTCGCCTGGGGTATCAAGGAGCGCACGGCGATGTTCATGCGCATGGCGAAGCTGTTGCGCGACTATGACGTGTTCATCACGCCCGCAACGCCGGTGACGGCGCCGCCGGCCGAGGTGGAATGGGTCAGCGAGATCGATGGCACGGTTTTCGACCGCTATTTCATGTGGCAGCGGATGGCGTGCCGGCTGACGATGACCTGTCACCCGATCCTCGTGACGCCGGGCGGATTCACCGAGGCCGGGATGCCGTTCGGGCTCCAGATCGTCGGGCCGATGCGCGGCGAGCACAAGCTGCTCTCGCTCGGCAACGCCATCGAGAAGGCGACCGGATGGGCCGGGATGCGGCCGACGGGGATCTAGCGGTCGGCCTTGGCGGCCTTTAGCAGTATCTTGAGGGCCTGGAGGACCGTGGCGTGGCGGACGGCGTCGCGGTCCATGTCGGCGAAAAGCTTCTTCACGTGCGTGGTGCCGTCCTCGCTGGCGAGGGCGAAGTGGACGGTGCCGACGGGCTTGTCGGCGCTGCCGCCATCGGGGCCGGCAATGCCGGTGACGGCGATGGCGAGGTGAGTGCCAGCGGTGGCCAGCGCGCCTTCGGCCATGGCGATCGCGACGGGTTTCGACACCGCGCCGTGCTGGCGGAGGAGGCCGAAGGGCACGCCGATCATGGCGAGCTTGGCCTCGTTGGCATAGGTGACATAGCCGCCATAGACGGCGGCGGACGAGCCCGAGATCGCCGTCAGCGCGCCGGCGATGAGGCCGCCGGTGCAGCTTTCGGCGGTGGCGACGGTGAGGCCCTTGGCGATGAGCGCCGCGACGGTTTCGGCGGCGAGGGCGGCGATATCGTCAGGCAGCTTCATCTCAATCCTCCCGGGGAAGTTCGATACTGGCCGAAGCCATGGCGACGATGCCCTCGCGGCGGCCGATAAAGCCAAGTTCCTCGTTGGTGGTGGCCTTGACGGCGACGCGCGTGGGCGCAACGCCAGCGGCCCCTGCGATGGCGGCCTTCATGGCCGGGACATGCGGGCCGATGCGCGGGGCTTCGCAGACGATGGTGATGTCGAGGTTGACGATGCGGCCGCCGCGCCGGCGAACGAGATCGGCGGCGTGGGCAACGAAGATCGATGAGGCGGCGCCGCGCCAGCGCTCGTCGGAGGGTGGGAAGTGCTGGCCGATATCGCCTTCGCCGATGGCGCCGAGAATGGCGTCGGTGAGGGCGTGGAGCGCCACGTCGGCATCGGAATGGCCCTTGAGCTTCATCACGTGCGGTATGCGGATGCCGCCGAGCCAGACGGCGTCGCCGGGCTCCAGCGGGTGGACGTCGTAGCCGGTGCCGATACGGGTTTCCATTTGGTGCTCCTCGCCCAGCAGCCGTTCGGCGCGGCGGAAATCCTCGGGATGGGTGATCTTCAGATTGTGGGCATTGCCGGGGGTAAGCCGGACGGTAAGGCCGGCCCATTCGGCGATGGCGGCGTCATCGGTGAACTCGGTGCGCTCATTGGCTGCGCGGCGGTGGGCGGCGAGGATATCGGGGAAGCGGAAGCCCTGCGGGGTCTGGGCGGCAAAGAGCTGGCGGCGGTCCTCGGTGCCCGAGACGCTGGCGCCATCGACGGAGCGCTTGATGGTGTCGGTGACCGGAATGACGGGTAGGGCGGCGGCGGTGGTGTCGAGCGCGGTGACGACACCAGCAATGGTGGCGGTGTCGACCAGTGGGCGTGCCGCGTCCTGGATGAGGACGAGATCGGGGGTGTAGGGCACCAGTGCTTCCAGGCCTGCCAGCACCGAGCCCTGGCGGGTGGCGGCGCCATGGGTGGGCGGCAGGAGGCGGGGGTGGCTGAGGTTCAGGCCGGCATAGCGGGGGGCATGGTCCGGGTGTATCACCGGCAGGACCCAGGCGACGCCGGGATGCTCGAGAAAAGCTGCGATTGTGCGCGCCAGTACGGGCTGGCCTGCGATGGAGCGGTATTGCTTTGGGGCGTCCTCTCCGCTAGCAGAAGCGCGCTCACCGCGACCGGCGGCGACCACGATGACGGCGATGGACCTGTCGTTGGACATCGACACTCCGGAGCGTTGCGGACGGCGGGTTCGCCGCTGCTGTAGCTGTCGCCCCGGGAAGGGGCAAGGGTTCGACAACCCCGTTGCACGGCAGAACGCCTTGGTGGTTGCGCTCGCTGCAATTTTGACTATTCTGCGGGCAATTCCGACATTTGAACAAATCCAGTGCAGGTTGTGGTGTCTGATTTTGCCTGCGGCTTGAGCATATCGGGCCACGAACTGCCCAATCGCTGTCTCCTCGCGCCGATGGCGGGGATCACCGACGCGCCGATGCGCGCGGTCGCGGCGCGCTATGGCGCGGGAATGGTGGTGTCGGAGATGATCGCCAGCAATGCGCTCGCCACAGGCATGGACGAGATGGTGCGCAAGCTGACGAAATCCGGGCCGCTGCCGCATGTGGTGCAGCTGGCCGGCTGCGAGGCGGAGTGGATGGCGCGGGGCGCCGAGATCGCGCATGCGGCCGGGGCCGACATCATCGACATCAATATGGGTTGCCCGTCCAAGCGGGTGACCAATGGCTATGCCGGCTCGGCGCTGATGCGGGTGCCGGACGAGGCGCTGAAGCTGATCGATGCGGTGGTGGGCGCGACGCCCCTGCCGGTGACGGTGAAGATGCGGCTCGGTTGGGACGATGAGAGCCTGAATGCGGCCAGTCTTGCCAAGCGCGCAGTGGATGCTGGGGCGCAGATGATCACCGTGCATGGGCGGACGCGGCAGCAGTTCTACAAGGGCACGGCGCGCTGGCAGCTGGTGCGCGAGGTGGTCGAGGCGGTGGATGTGCCGGTGGTGGTCAATGGTGACGTTGTCGACCTTGCGACGGCGCGCGAGGCGCTTCGGCAGTCCGGCGCCGATGCAGTGATGATCGGACGCGGCGCGCAGGGGCAACCCTGGGTGGTCGGGCAAATCGGCGCGGCGCTGGCCGGACGGGTTGGACTAGAGACGCCGACAGGCGCGGCGCTGGCCGAGCTGGTGGCCGAACACTATGAGGCGATGCTCTCGGCCTATGGCCGGACCCTGGGCAATCGCATGGCCCGCAAGCATCTCGACTGGTATCTCGAGGCAGCGGGTGGCGGGCCGGACAAGGCGGTGCGCAAGCGTCTGCTGACGGGCGAGGATAGCGATGAGGTGCTGGCCATGATCCCCGATCTCTTCGGCACAGACTGGAGGCAGGCGGCATGAGCAAGCCACCGATTCCGGCCCTGTCCACCGCGGTGCTGCAGGCGCTGCCACAGCCGGTGCTGGTGTGCGGCGAGGACCTGTCGATCATCTTCGTCAATTACGCGGCCGAGGCGTTCTTCGGTGCCTCATTGAGCGTGTTGAGCCGGCAGAAGCTCAACGACCTGATCGCCTTCGGCTCGCCGATCATCGGGCTGATCCGCTCGGTGGTGGAGCGGCGGGCGCCGATGACGGAATATCGGGTGCGGGTCGGTTCGTCGCGTTTTGGCGACGGGCGCGACGACCGGGTGGTGGATGCGTTTGCTTCGCCGCTGTCGGACTCGGACGGACGGATCGCGCTGCTGTTCCAGGAGCGCACCATGGCCGACAAGATCGACCGGCAACTGGTGAGCCGCGGCGCGGCGCGCTCCGTGACCGGGCTGGCCTCCATGCTCGCCCATGAGATCAAGAACCCGCTGTCGGGCATTCGCGGCGCGGCGCAACTGCTCGAGCAGAGCGTGACGCCCGACGAGCTGCCGCTGGCCCGGCTGGTGCGCGACGAGGTGGACCGGATCGTCGACCTCATAGATCGGGTGGAAGTGTTCGGCGACGACCGGCCGATCGAGCGCGAACCGATCAACATCCATGTGGTGCTGGAGCGGGTGAAGCTGCTGGCCAAGAGCGGCGTCGCCAAGGGCATCACCTTCCACGAAGAGTACGACCCCTCGCTGCCGCCGGTCGCCGGCAACCGTGATCAGCTGATCCAGGTGTTCCTCAACCTCGTGAAGAACGCCGCGGAAGCCCTTGAACGTACACCGAAACCCGAGATCAAGTTCTCGACCGCGTTCCGACCGGGCATCCGGATTTCGGTGCAGGGGGTGGCTGACCGCATTTCGCTGCCGCTTGAGATCATCATCGAGGATAATGGCCCCGGCATTCCGGCGGACATGGTGCCGATCATCTTCGATCCGTTCGTGACATCGAAGTCCAACGGGTCCGGGCTGGGACTGGCGCTGGTCGCCAAGATCATCGGGGACCATGGGGGCGTGGTCGACATGGACAGCCGCCCGGGGCGGACGCGGTTCCGCATCCTGTTGCCGGTCGCCGCGCGGCCACAAACGCAAGAGACTGAAGAGGTTCTGGGCAAATGAGCCACACGGTGCTGCTCGCAGACGACGACGCCGCGATCCGCATGGTGCTGAACCAGGCGCTGACGCGGGCGGGATACGAAGTGCGGCCGACAGGCAACCTGTCGACGATGTGGAACTGGGTGAGCCGCGGGGAAGGCGATATCCTGATCACCGACGTGGCGATGCCGGACGGCAATGCGTTCGACATCATGCCCAAGATCAAGAAGCTCAGGCCCGACCTGCCGGTGGTGGTGATGAGCGCGCAGAACACCTTCATGACGGCGATCCGCGCCAATGAAGTGGGTGCCTACGAATATCTGCCCAAGCCGTTCGACATTGCGGAAGTGCTGAGCGTGGTGGCGCGGGCGCTGGCGGACGCCAAGAAGCCGGCCAAGACGGCGCGCGAAGACGAAGAGCCGGGCGAGACGATGCCGCTGGTTGGCCGTTCCCCGGCGATGCAGGACATCTACCGGGCGCTGGCGCGGCTGATGCAGACCGATCTCACGGTGATGATCACCGGCGAGAGCGGCACCGGCAAGGAGCTGGTGGCGCGAGCGCTGCACAATTTCGGCAAGCGGCGGAACGGGCCGTTCGTGGCGATCAACATGGCGGCGATTCCGCGCGACCTGATCGAGGCGGAGCTGTTCGGCCACGAGAAGGGGGCCTTCACCGGGGCGACGGCGCGCTCGTCCGGCCGGTTCGAGCAGGCCGAGGGCGGCACGCTGTTCCTCGATGAAATCGGCGACATGCCGATGGACGCGCAGACGCGACTGCTGCGCGTGCTGCAGGAGGGCGAATACACCATGGTCGGCGGGCGCACGCCGATCAAATCCAATGTGCGCATCGTGGCGGCGACGCACCGCGACCTCAGTCAGATGATCCGGCAGGGGCTGTTCCGCGAGGACCTCTATTACCGCCTGAATGTAGTGCCGATCCGGTTGCCGCCGCTGCGTGAGCGCAGCGACGATATCGCGGATCTCGTGCAGCACTTCCTGCGCGTGGCGCAACGCGAGGGCGAGCCGGTCAAGACCATTTCGCCCGACGCGATCCGGCTGATGCAGAACTACAGCTGGCCCGGCAACGTGCGCGAGCTCGAGAACCTGGTGCGGCGGCTGTCGGCGCTCTATGCGGACGAGAATATTTCGCTCGAGATCGTGCAGAGCGAACTCAACCTCGCGGACCGGCAGCCAACGCCGACGACGGCCGGACCGGTGGATGTGGCGACGGCGGTCGAGACGCATGTGGCGCAGCTGCTGCGTGAGTATGAGCCGAACCTGCCGCCAGCGGGGCTCTACCAGCGGGTGATCGACCGGGTGGAAGCGCCGCTGATCGCCATGGCGCTCAATGCCTGTGGTGGCAACCAGATCAAGGCGGCGGACCTGTTGGGGCTGAACCGCAATACGCTCAGGAAGAAGATCCGGGCGCATGCGATCGAGATCGTGAAGCAGAGCAGGCGGCAGGGGTAGGGGCGAGGGCTATTCGAACTGCCGTTTGAGCGCAGCTCTCATGGCCTTCTCGCCTCAGATCCGTCCACCAGACTGACCTGCCCTGCGGGACGTGTCGAAGTCTCGCGGCCTTCTCGCCTTAAGTCGCGCCACCGGGGCTGTCTGACATACGATGTCCGTGGGGCCAGAGCCCTGCGAGCGTAGCTCTCCGGGCCTCGTGATCTCAAATCGCTCCACTGGAGCGATTTGACCGCCCGTAGGGCCGCTCACGCCATTCGACCGTAGGTCTCATGGCCTTCTCGCTTCAAATCGCGCCACCGGCGCGATTTGACCCGCGTAGCGGGTCAGCGAGAAGAGTGTCACATTTTGGCAACAATTGTCTTGAAGGGTTCGGCAAACTGGGTCACCTTGTCGGCCCGCTACCCAGACCGGGCTGAGGATGACCAGCACCGCGGCATTGACCGATCTCAACGAAGACACTCGCCTGCCCGACGCCGCTCCGGCGCGGGCGTTGCTGTTTGGCGATGCCGGACGGCAGGCGGTGCGCTCGATCGGGCTGGTGATCGTGTTGCTGTCGGTGTTCGTGTCGTCAGGCTCGTTCCTGGTGATGACCGGGGCGACCGACATCGAGCCCACGCCCGAGGTCTGGACCATCATCTGGGTGGTCAACGGGCTGCTGGTGCTGGCGGTGTTTGCGCTGGTGCTGACCGAGGCGATGCTGCTGATCCGGGCCCGTATGCGTGGCGAGCCGGGCGCGGGCATCCAGGTGCGCATGGTGACCATGTTCGCCATGGTGGCGGCGGTGCCGGCTTTGCTGGTGGCGCTGGTGGCGATGATCACGCTCAACCAGGGGCTCGATCAGTGGTTCAGCGAGCGGACCCGTTCGATTGTTGAATCGTCGCGGCTGGTGGCACGCTCCTACATGCTGGAGCACGCGCAGGTGCTGCGCGACGATATCATCTGGGTGGCGACGGAGCTGGAGCAGGCGCGCGGCACGTTCGAAACCGACCGGGTGAAGTACCAGCGCATCCTGACTGCGCTCGCTGTGAACAGGTCGCTGCCCTTCGCGTCGCTGATCTCGGCGGATGGCGACACGCTAATGAAGGCGCAGATCAATGCGCCGGGGACGGCGCCGCGGGTGCCGGAAGGGCTGACCGCCGGGGTAGGCGAGGGCACGCCGACGGAAATTCTTCCGGGACGGACCAATCTCGTGGGGTCGGTGGTCAAGCTCAGGGGCTATGACAATACCTACCTGTTCGTGGCACGGCCGGTGGACCCCGAAGTCCTGCAGTTCATGCAACTGACCGACGATAACATCTCGGAATACCGCCAGTACGAGAGCAACCGGCTGGTGCTGCAGATCACCTTCACGCTGATGTATGTGGGCCTGGCCTTCGTGCTGCTACTGGCTGCGGTGTGGATCGGCATTGCACTGGCGAACCGCTTCGTCGATCCGATCCGAAACCTGATGATTGCGTCGAGCCGGGTGTCGCAGGGCAATCTCGATGTGGTGGTGCCGGTGCAGGAGGGCAGGGGCGACCTGCGCGACCTGTCCAACCGGTTCAACACCATGACGCAGCAGTTGCGCTCGCAGCGGCTGGCGCTGGTGGCGGCCAACGAGACCAATGAGAAGCGCCGGCAGTTCACTGAGGCGGTGGTGGAGGGCGTGTCGGCCGGTATCGTGGGCCTTGATGCGTTCGCGGTGATCACGCTGGTCAATGCGCGCGCGGCGCAGATGCTCGGCCAGGATGAAATCTCGCTGGTGGGCGAGAAGATCGAGGAAGTGATCCCCGAACTGACCCCGATCATCGAGCGGGCGAAGTCGTCGCGGCGCGGGCAGATTCGCGACCAGATCGAGATCGGCTCGGGACCGGACTACCGAACCTACCAGGTGCAGCTGACCCGCGAAGGCACGATGACCGAGTCGAAGGGCTTCGTGGTGACGCTGGACGATATCACCGACCTGTTGTCGGCGCAGCGCACTGGCGCCTGGGCCGACGTAGCGCGCCGCATTGCCCACGAGATCAAGAACCCTCTGACGCCGATCCAGCTCAGTGCCGAACGGCTGCGGCGCCGCTATGCCAGCAAGCTGACCGACGATTTCGAAGTGTTCGACAAGTGCATCAATACCATCGTGCGGCAGGTGGGCGATATCGGCCGGATGGTCGACGAGTTCTCCTCGTTCGCGCGGATGCCGGAAGCGCGGCTGGAGAAAGGCAATCTCAGCGAGGCGGTGCGGCAGGCGGTGTTCCTTGAGGGCGTGCGGCTGCCCGAGGTGGATATCCGTATGCAGCTGCCGGACGAGCCGATCATCGGCTCGTTCGATCCACGACTGATCAGCCAGGTGCTGACCAACCTCATCAAGAACGCCGTCGAGGCGATCGAGGGGGCCGGGCTCGAAGCAATCAAGAACCCTCGCATCGTGGTGGAAGCGAAGACCGAAGGCGAGATGGTGCGTATTTCGGTGTCGGACAATGGCAAGGGCTGGCCGAAAGAAAACCGGCACCGGCTGCTCGAACCCTATGTCACGACGCGGGAAAAGGGTACAGGACTGGGGCTTGCCATCGTTGCCAAGATCATCGAGCAACATGGCGGCAAGGTCGACCTGGTCGATGCCGAACCGGACGAGAGCGGCCGGGAGGGTGCCTGTTTCACCTTCACGCTGCCGCTCTGGGACGACGGTGACACTGTGCCGGAGACGGAGGCGTCAGCAGCGCCCTCCGACATGACGGCTGCCGAGCGTGCTGTCGCAGAGGCATTGGCGCAGCGGGACGAAAACCAAAGTGCGGGCGGGGCAACGCCTTCGGGCGACAAGCAGGAGGAACCGCGATTGCATGCGGTCGATAACAACTGATGGCCCTCGATATTCTGATCATTGACGACGAAGACGATATCCGCGACCTGATCGCGGGTATTCTCGAGGACGAGGGCTACGAGGCCCGGCAGGCGCACGACGCCGATTCCGGGCTCAACGAAATCGCCAAGCGGCGGCCGAGCCTGGTGTTTCTCGATATCTGGATGCAGGGCAGCCGGTTGGACGGGCTGCAATTGCTGGACGTGCTGCAGGCCCAGCACCCGGACATGCCGGTGGTGATGATCTCGGGCCACGGCAATGTCGAGACCGCGGTCTCGGCCATCCGCCGCGGCGCCTATGACTATATCGAGAAGCCGTTCAAGGTGGATCGGCTGCTGCTGATCACGCAGCGGGCGATGGAAGCGACACGGCTCAGAAGCGAAGTGGCGGACCTGCGTGAGCGGTCCAACACGGCGGCGGAACTGGTGGGCAATTCACCGGCCCTGCACCAATTGCGGGCGCTGATCGAGAAATCGGCGCCGACCAATTCGCGCATTTTCATCGCCGGGGCCTCGGGAACGGGCAAGGGGCTCAGCGCCCGGATGATCCACCAGAAGTCGTCGCGCATGGCGGCCCCGTTCATCGAGATCAACTGCTCGCTCTATTCGCCCGACGAAGTGTCGACGGTGCTGTTCGGGCGTGAGTCCCGGGAGAAGACCGGCACGGTGCGGACTGAGGTCGGGGCATTGGAGCGGGCGCATGGCGGCACGCTCTACCTCTCCGAGGTGGCAGCACTGCCGGCGGCGGCGCAGCAATCGCTGCTCAGGACGCTGGTGGAGAGCAAGTTCAACCGCGTTGGCGGCACGGTGTCGGTGCCGATCGATGTGCGCATCATTTCGTCGAGTTCGCAGAACGTGGCGCAACTGATCGAACAGGGCCAGCTGCGCTCGGACCTGTTCCATCGGTTGTCGATCGTGCCGATTCAGCTCAGCCCGCTGAAGGACCGGCGCGAGGACATTCCGCCGCTGGTCGCAATGTTCATCGAGCAGATCTGCCGATTGCATAACCTCAAGAGCATGACGATCGGCGAGGACGCCATTGCGGTGCTGCAGGCGCAGGACTGGCCGGGCAATGCCCGGCAGCTGCGCAATTCGATCGAGCGGCTCTTGATCATGGTCAAGGACCAGACGCCGCCGGACGGGGTGATCAGCGCGGCGCTGCTGCCATCGGACATCGGTGAGGTGCTGCCGACGGTGGGCGACAACGATTCGTCAGCGCACCTGATGAGCCTGCCACTGCGCGATGCGCGCGAGGTGTTCGAGCGGCAGTACCTCCTGGCGCAGATCGAGCGGTTCGGCGGAAACATTTCGAAGACCGCCGAGTTCGTGGGCATGGAGCGCAGCGCGCTGCACCGCAAGATCAAGAGCCTGGGGTTGTGAGTGTGCATCCCGCGCTTGCATTGCGCGCGGGTAGGCACGACATAGGCGATGTGCCATAGTCTTCCCGCGGTTGGGAGACCTCAGAGCATACGGGCGAGGGCGGTGGCAGCTCTCGTTCGAAATATGGGCGCCGGACAACGGCTGACCCGCAACCATACGCGAGAAGAGGCCGACGAATGCCCCCCAGCGAAAAGACGCAGAACCTCCAGGATGCGTTTCTCAATCACGTGCGCAAGCAGAAGGTGCCGGTCACGATTTTCCTCGTGAACGGCGTCAAGCTGCAGGGCGCGATCACGTGGTTCGACAATTTCTGCCTGCTGCTGCGCCGCGATGCGCAGTCGCAACTGGTGTATAAGCACGCCATCTCCACCATCATGCCCGGCGCACCGATCCAGCTGTTCGACCCCGAGCATACGAACGATAGCTGACAAGGGGCCCATGACCTCCGAACACGACAAGGCCGAGGACCATAGCGGCCCTCAGCCCTTCATCGATCATCGCCAGGCGCCGACGCGGATCGGGCTGATTGTGCCCGACGTGCGCGGCAGTGCGTCCGGACACTCGATCGAGGCGCGCAAGGCCGAGTTCGAGGGGCTGGCGAGCGCCATTCGGGTCGAGATCGTGTTTTCGGAAATTGTCAGGGTGCGCGAGATCAAGCCCGCGACCTTTATCGGCGGCGGCACCGTGGCCGAGATCGCGACGCGGGTGAAGGCGGAAGAGATCGAGCTGCTGCTGGTGGATGCCGCGCTGCACCCGATCCAGCAGCGCAACCTCGAAAAAGAGACCGGCGCCAAGGTGCTGGATCGCACCGGGCTGATCCTCGAGATCTTCGGCGAGCGGGCCGCGACGCGCGAGGGTGTGCTGCAGGTCGAGCTTGCCCATCTCAACTATCAGAAGAGCCGGCTGGTCCGGTCGTGGACGCACCTTGAGCGGCAGCGCGGCTCGGGCGGCTTCGGCTTCATGGGCGGCCCCGGCGAGACGCAGCTGGAAAGCGACCGCCGGCAGTTGCAGGACCGGATCAAGCTGCTCGAGGAGCGCATCGAGAAGGTGCGGGCGACGCGGGCGCAGCAGAAGGGCCGGCGCGACGCCGCGCCCTATCTGGTGGTGGCGCTGGTCGGCTATACCAACGCCGGGAAATCGAGCCTCTTCAACAGGTTGACTGGGGCAGGGGTGTTCGCCAAGGACCAGCTGTTCGCGACGCTGGACACCACGGTGCGCCGGATCGAGCTGCCGCATGGGCGCGAGGTGATGTTGTCGGATACGGTGGGGTTCGTTTCGGACCTGCCGACCGAGCTGATCGCGGCGTTCCGCGCGACGCTGGAAGAGGTGCTGGAAGCCGATGTGATCCTGCATGTGCGCGACGTGGCCAATCCGGACCACGCGGCGCAGGCGCAGGATGTGCTGGCGGTGCTGGGCGAGCTTGGGGCGCTGACCGAGGGCGCGCCGATCATCGAGGTCTGGAACAAGCTGGACCTGCTGGAACGCGACGAGGATGGCAATGTGCTGGCCCTGTCGAGCGTGCATCCGGTCGGGACGGTGGCGGCGACGGTGCCGGTATCGGCGGTGACCGGGGAGGGGACCGATGCCCTGCTTCTCGCCATCGAGACGGTGCTGGCGAGCGCGGCGCGGGTCTATCGCGTGCATGTGCCGCATACGGCCGGCGCCGATGTGGGCTGGCTCTACGGCCATGCCGAGATCCTGGCGCGTGGCGAGCCGGACGATGACGGGCAGGTGTACGAGGTGCGCGTCGAGCCGCGGCACACGGCTGCCTTCGCGACGAAGTTCGCCGGGCGCATCGAAGGCGCGGACGCGGCTTAGTCGGCCTTGCGTTCGCGGGTGCGGATTTCGTTCCAGTAGCCATCGAGGCGGGTAAGGCCGGCTTCGGCCAGGGGCACGCCATCTTCGGCGGCGCGGGCCTCGACGTGGCGGAAGCGGCGGGTGAACTTGCTGTTGGCCGCGCGCAAGGCGGCCTCAGGTTCGACGCCGAGCTGGCGGGCGAGATTGACGGCGGCGAAGAGCAGATCGCCGATCTCTTCCTCGACATGGGCCTGATCGGCGCCACTGGCGGCAGCCTGTTCGACCTCGCCGAGTTCCTCGGTGACCTTGGCCATGGTCTCACGCCAGTTCGGCCAGTCGAAGCCGACCTTGGCGGCGCGGCGGGTGAGCTTTTCGGCGCGCATCAGGGCGGGCAGGGCATCGGGCACATCGTCGAGGATGGAGGCGGATTCCGCCCCGCGCTCAGCGGCTTTCTTCGCGCGTTCGTCGGCCTTGACCTCATCCCACTTGGCCTTGGCGCCGCCGGCGCTGCGTGCAGCCTCTTCGCCAAAGACATGAGGATGCCGTCGTATCATCTTCTGGGTAATGGCATAAATGACATCGCCGAAATCGAAGAGCTGCTTTTCGGCCGCCATTTGGGCGTGAAACACCGGCTGGAGCAGGAGGTCGCCGAGCTCGTCGCGGAGGTCGGCAAAGTCTTCGCGCTCGATGGCGTCGGCGACCTCGTAGGCCTCTTCGATGGTGTATTTGCTGATCGAGCGGAAATCCTGCTCGAGGTCCCAGGGGCAGCCGCCATCGGGGTTGCGCAGTGCCGCCATGATTTCGAGCAGGCGGGAGATGTCGCGGGACGGCTGCATGGGAAATCCTCGATCAGACGATGTCGAAGGCGACGGTGTGGTTGCCGAGCTTGCCGAGGACGGCGCCAGTGCCGCTGATGGGCACAAGGCCGCAGAGCGAGCCGGTGGTCACCACGGTGCCGGCCTTGAGCGGCAGATGCGGCTGCTGATTGCGGGCATAGGCGATGTAGGAGGCCAGCACGGTGCCGAAGGAGTGCTTGGTGGGCGCGAAGTGGATTTGCTGGCCGGCGAAGTGGAGCTCGACGTCGAAGCCTTCGATCTCGGCGCCAAGGTCGCGCGGCGTCGGGTCCATGACATAGCCGAGCGCGGCCATGTTGTCCGCAAGGCCGCCATTGTAGCCGGCGGCGGCGCGATCGACATAGCGGGTGCCGCAGATCTCGACGCCGACGAAATAGTGGTCGATGGCATCGATGGCGGCGACTTCGTCGGCGGCGGCTTCGACGCTGAGGTCGGCGCCAACCACGAGGCCAATCTCGAGTTCGAGGCCGATGACGTTGGCGGATGGCAGACGGAAGCCGTTGTGACCGAAGCCAGACGCATAGATCGGTGCGGCGGCGCCGAGACCGTCGGGCGCGACGGCGGTCTTGATCAGTCCGGTGGCAATGCCGAGGCTGGACTGCACAGCGCGCTGGATGGCGAAGGCGTCGTCACGGCTGATGCCGGCATAGGGCGCCGGGTCGACATCGTGGAGGCCGTTACGATGACCCAGGGTGAGGCGGCGGGCGAGGTTGGCAATATCGGTCACGAATATCCTCCTTGACTCGCATAAGACATATTATGGAACTGGCGCATGGATCCGGAAGCGCTGGAATGCGGGTTTTGCGTTGGGTTGCACCTTAGGACCGTGGCCGTCGGCATAGAAAGTCCCGTTGCGCGAAATCCGCCCTGTGCCGCGAGTTGATGCCGCTCGGTGCTCATTGCCTGCCGCGCTGTGCGACCACGACGCCAGCAATGATCAGCGCGATGCCGACGAGGATCCACGGCAGGTTGCCCTGGTTCGGCGCGAATATCATGTCGAGCACGACGCCGGAGATCATCTGGCCGGCGATGATGAGGATGGCAGTCTGGGCGGCGCCGATGCGTGGGATCAGCCAGGAGCCCGCCGCGACGAAGACCACGCCGATGGGGCCGCCGATATAGTCGAACCACGGCGCAGTGGCGGCACCCGGTGGGATCAGCCCGCCGATGACGAGGCCGAGCAGTGTCAGCGCCACAAAGCCGACGACGTGGTTCCACAGCGAAGCCTGTAGCGGCGATGTCGAGAGGCTGAGCCGGCCATTGACCTGGCGGCTGACGCCGACCAGCACGCCACCGGCAATGGCTGCTGCGAGCGCGGTGATCATACGGTACGGCCCAGGAAGATGATGACGATGCTGCCGGCAAGGATGAGCAGCAGCGACAGCGCGTCGCGGCTGCCCAGGCGACGGGCCGGCAAGCCGAGCCAGCCCCAGCGGTCGGCGGCGAGGCCGAAGACGACCTGACCGGCGAGGCCGAGCGCCAGCGTGCCCGAGAGCGCGAGCACCGAGTTGACCGCCATCGACGTCAGCATGACGGTTGCCGCGCCAGAGAGGCCGCCGAGATAGGCCCAGAGCGGCGCTCCTGGCACCGTGCCGGCCGGCGTTGCACGTCGCGGCAGCGCGAAGAGGAACAGCAGCGCGGCGACCGTTCCGGTGCCATGCGCCGTCCAGGAGGCGAAGAGCGGGCCACCATGACGGCCGAGTTCACCGTTGAAATGCACCATCAGGGTAAGCAGCAGGCCGCTGCCGAGGGCCGCGGCGAGGGCGAGGATATCGGCCCTGCCCTTGTCCGTTTCGACCGGCGTCATGTTCACACCGTCGCGTTGTCGACAATCGCCGTTGCGGTGATCTCGATCCTGAGGCCCTTGGCCAGCAGTTCCTTGACGACGACCGTCGCGCGGATCGGATAGGGCTTCTGATTGAAGAACTCGGCATAGACCCGGTTCATGCCCGGCGCATCGGCGCTGTCGATCAAGAAGATCTGGACCTGCACGAGGTTGGTGAGCTCGCCGCCGGCCGCGCGAACGGCCTGCTGCAGGTTGCTAAGAGCCTGCCGCGTCTGCATCTCGATGTCGCCGTCAACGATGGCGCCGGTCTTGGGATCCTCGGCGATCACCACGATCCAGACGTGGTTGCCGGCGCGCACGCAATCGTTGATCGGGCCGCTGGACGGCGCGATGCCAGTGTTGATGACTTCGGGCACAGTCTTGCTTTCTTGACAGGAGCGCCGGCCACTGGGAGGCGGCCGGCATGTTGGTATGCGGGATCAGAGCGTCTGGGCGAACCGGTCGACGGTGAGCTTCATCAGCCGGTCGAAGGCGGTCATGTCGCCGGTAAAGATATTGAAGGTGTGGTCGGCGCCATCGATGATCTCGACAGTTTCATTGCTGCCGGCGGCGGCGTCGATGATCTGCTGGGTGGCCTTGGGCGGCACGACGACATCGTCCGAGCCGGCGATAGCCAGCACGGCGCCGTCATATTTGGCAAGTTCGGCAGCGATGTCGGTGCTGCGGACTTCGTCAAACCAGTCGATCGACACGTTCAGCGGCGCGCGCCACTCGAACTCGGCAACCGCAAAGCCTTTTTCCTTGGCTTCCTCGTAGAGGTCCGCGAAGGCACCGCTCATGTCGAGCGCACCGGCCCACGTAACCAGCGACTTGACGTCGTCGCGGCGCGCAGCCGTGAGCATGGCGATGGAGCCGCCCTGGGACCAGCCCATGACACCAAGGCGCCCGTCGTCGATCTGGTCGAGCCCGCGCATGTATTCGATGACAGCAGCGCCGTCGGCGATGCCGCTGGTGTAGGTGTATTCGGTGTAGTCGACCTTGCTGTCGCCATTGCCGGCAAAGTCGAAGCGCGCGCTGGCGATGCCTGCGGCGGCCAGTTCGGGCGCGAGGAGGTCGTAGCCATTACCGGCCTCGTGCCGGTTGGAGCCGGTGCCGTGATACATGACCACGAACGGGAACGGACCATCGCCATCGGGCAGGGTGACGGTGACCGGGACCTGATGCCCTGCCCCGTCGACCATCACCGTTTCCTCGGCCGCAAATGCGGCCGGTGAGATGATCGCCGCGGCGACGAGGGCTGGGATAAGAACCTTCATAATGAAATGCCTTTCTCGTTCCCGGCGACCGCCAAATCTGGATCAGCGCGGGCTCAGTACCGTTCCCATACTGATGTCGATTTGCAAGCCGTCATAGGCCGGACGAACATGATCGGGCGTCATTGCGTCGGTCTGGGCGTAATCGAGATCGATGTGGAGATTGGTGAGCACAGCGTGGCGCGGCTGGCGCTGCTCGACGAGTTCCAGTGCCTCGGAAAGGCTCAGATGGCTGGGGTGCGGCGCCGGCCGCAAGGCGTCGAGGATCCAGACATCGAGGCTCGAAACCGCCGGTATCGAGTCTTCCGGGATGCCGCTCAGATCACAGGAATAGGCGAAGTTTTCAATTCGGAATCCGAGTGAGGAAATGTCGCCATGTTCCTGTAAAAACGGAAGAATTTCGATGTCACCGCCCGGACCGGAGACGATCAGCGGGTCGCCTGCTTCGAGGAGATTCTGGTTGAGGATCGGCGGGTAGCCACTACCCGGTGGCGCGGTGAAGCAATAGGCGAAGCTCGGCACAATCCGGTTGGCGGCTTCCTGGCTGAAATAGACATCGATGCGCTTGCGCTGGTTGAGCGCGAGGACGCGGAGGTCATCGATGCCGTGGGTGTGGTCGGCGTGCTCATGGGTGTAGAGCACGGCGTCGACGCGATCGACATTGGCGTCGAGCAGCTGCTCACGGAGATCGCAGCCGGTGTCGATGATGATGCGGGTCGGTTGCTCCGCGCCCGCGGTGAAGCCCTCGACGAGCAGCGAGCAGCGGCGGCGGCGGTTCTTCGGGTTGTCCGGATCGCAAACGCCCCAGTGGCCGCCGATGCGCGGCACGCCGCCGGACGAGCCGCAGCCCATGATCGTTGCAACGATGCGTTGGGCCGGAGCCATCAGTCGCGCCTGGCTTTCGAGAAGAGTCGATAGAAATTGTCGGAGGTTTCGCGGCCGAGCTGCTCGAGCGAGATGCCGCGGACCGACGCGAGATGCTCGGCGGTATGGCGCACATAGGAAGGCTCGTTGGTGGCGCCACGATGCGGAACCGGCGCGAGATATGGCGCGTCGGTTTCGACGAGATAGCGGTCGGCGGGCACGAAGCGGGCGACCTCGCGGATCTCCTCGGCATTCTTGAAGGTGACGATGCCGGAGAACGAGATGTAGCCGCCCAGGGCTAGGGCGGTGCGGGCGAGCGCCGTGCCGGCGGTGAAGCAGTGGAGAACGAAGGGGAAGGGCCCCTGCCCTGTCTCTTTTTCGAGGATCGCTGCGACATCGGCATCGGCGGAACGGGCGTGGATGACCAGCGGCAGGCCGGTGCGGCGGGCTGCCTCGATGTGGCGGTGAAAGCCGGTGGCCTGCGCTTCGCGCGGGGCGGTGTCGTAGTGGTAGTCGAGGCCGGCTTCGCCTATGGCGATGCAGCGCGGATGGGCGCTGAGGGCGACAAGGTCGTCGGCGGTGATGTCGAGTTCCTCATCGGCGTGGTGAGGATGGGTGCCGACCGAGCACCAGATTTCCGGATGGGCCTGGGCGATGGCGGTGACTTCGGCGAAGCGTTTGACCCGGGTCGAGATGGTGACCATGCGGTCGATGCCGGCGGCACGGGCGCGTTCCAACACACCGGCGCGATCGGCAGCCAGTTCCGGGAAGTCGAGATGGCAGTGGCTGTCGATCAGCATGGTCTCAAGCCTCTGCCGGCCGCTCCAGGCGGGCGAAGACGCCCTGCGGGACCGGCAGTTCGGTGCCGGCGACGAGCTGGTTGGGCTTTGCCGCATCGGCGAGCGTCCGCTGCGCCTCGGGCACGGCGAGCTGATCGAGAAGGCGCGCCGCCGAGGCCGGAACAAAGGCCAGCATCGGGATGGTCAGCCGGCGAACCGTGTCGGCGGTGACGTAGAGCACTGTCGCCATGCGGTCGGGGTCGGTCTTCTTCAGTGCCCAGGGTTCCTGGCCAGCGAAATAGTTATTGGCGGCGCTGAGCGCGGCGATGAGGGCGCCGGCGGCGTCGTGGACAAGCTGCTGGTCCATGGCGGCCTGAGCCGCAGCGAGCGCGGTGTCGACTTCCGCCAGCATGGCGTTGTCGGCATCGGTCAGCGGGCCGGGGGTGGGCACCCTGCCCTCGCAGTTCTTGTTGATCATCGACAGCGAGCGCTGCGCCAGGTTGCCGAGATTGTTGGCGAGGTCGGCATTGGCGCGGTTGACCAGCTTTTCGTGGCTGTAGTCGCCATCGTTGCCGAAGGAGACCTCGCGCAGCAGGAAATAGCGCAGCGCGTCGGGGCCGAAGGTGTCGACGAGGAAGAACGGGTCGATGACGTTGCCGAGCGACTTGCTCATCTTCTGGCCGTCGACGGTGAGGAAGCCGTGGGCGAAGACGCGGTGCTGCACCTCGATGCCGGCGCTCATCAGGAAGGCGGGCCAGTAGACCGTGTGGAAGCGGATAATGTCCTTGCCGATGACATGTAGATCGGCGGGCCAGAACTTCTTGAACAGCTCGCTCTCGGTGTCGGGATAGCCGACGCCGGTGATGTAGTTGGTCAGCGCGTCGACCCAGACATACATGACGTGGCCGGGGGCGCCGGGCACGGGAATGCCCCAGTCGAAGGTGGTGCGGGAGACCGAGAGGTCCTGCAGGCCGCCCTTGACGAAGGAGATGATCTCGTTGCGGCGCTCCTTGGGAGCGATGAAGTCGGGGTTGGCCTCGTAAAGGTCCAGCAGTTTCTGCTGATAGGCCGAGAGGCGGAAGAAGTAGGTCGGCTCCTCGACCCACTCGACTTCGGCGCCGGATGGGGCAAAGCGCTTGCCGTCCTTCTCGGTCAGCTCGGCTTCGTCGAAATAGGCCTCGTCGCGGACCGAATACCAGCCGGCGTAGGTGGACTGGAAGATGTCGCCATTGTGGTTGGCGGCCATCTGCTGCCAGATCGCCTGCGAGGCCTTGTGGTGACGCTCTTCGGTGGTGCGGATGAAGTCGTCGTTGGAGACGTTCAGCACGCCAGCGAGGCGCTTGAACTCGGCGGCGTTGCGATCGGCCAGCTCGCGCGGCGTGACACCTTCGCGGGCGGCGGTCTGCACCATCTTGATGCCGTGCTCGTCGGTGCCGGTGAGGAAATAGACCTCGCGGCCCTCGAGCCGCTTCCAGCGGGCGATGGCGTCGGTCGCGATCATCTCATAGGCGTGCCCGATATGCGGAGCGCCGTTGGGATAGGAGATCGCGGTGGTGACGTAAAAGGGTTTGCTGGTCATCTTGGCTCGGTGGGAAAGGCGGTCGTCATGCTGCGTCGGCGCAGTGCCTTCTGATGGCGTCGAAGAGCGCCACCAGGGTCTGCCGCATGTCGAGGTTGTAGGCATCGGCGTCGGCAAGGGATTGCCCGGCCTTCTCCCATAGCTCGGAAGCCGAGGCAAGCCGCTGGCGCGGCCCGGAGATGGCGGCCTCGCGCGCTTCGGCAGCCAGCCAGTCGAAGATCAGCTCGCGGGCGAAGCGCATCTGGGCGCCATCCTTGTCGGCGGCGAGCGTATCGGCGAGGGCGATGCGGGCGGCCGGCGGTGCCGCGGCGGGGTTGGAGAGCCAGGCGCGGAGCGCTTCGAGCGCATCGGCGCTGCCCAGTTGCAGGGCTTCGAGACCGCGGCGCGGACTGCCGGCGGCGAGCGCGGTGGCGCGGGCGATAATGTCCGGATCGGCTTCGGTGCCGGAGGTTTCGAGCACGGCGCGGACGTCGGTTTCGGCCAGCGGGCGCAGGGCGAGTTCGATGCAGCGCGAACGGATGGTGGGGAGCAGTGCGCCCGGACGATGGGAGACAAGCAGGAAGGTGGTGTCCGCCGGCGGCTCCTCGAGGATCTTGAGGAGTGCGTTGGAGGAGGCGGTGTTGCAGTCGTCGATGGCGTCGAGGATGGCGATGCGGTGCCCTGCCCTGCCGCGGGTGCGGTGCATCTGTTCGATGAGGGCGCGGACGGCATCGGCCTTGATGACGGTGTCGTAACCCTTGCCGGAGTCCTTGGGAGCACGGCGGAGGACGAAGAGGTTGGGATAGGCGCCGGCCGCGACCTGGGCGGCAACATGAGTCGCGGATTCGTCGCCGGTCGCGGTGAAGACCTCGCGGGCGAAGGCGAAGGCCAATGTCGCCTTGCCGACGCCGCGCGGACCGTGGAGGAGCACGCCGCCTGGAAGGCGGCCGGCGGCGAGGCGCTCGCGCAGGGTGGCGAGAGCGGCATCGTGACCGCGAAGATCGGTGGTGTATTCTGGTGGCGCGACGCCTGGCAGTTGGTCGGGCTCGCGTTCCTCGTAGGCAGTGGTCACGAGGCCCCCAGCTCCGGCAGCTCCTCGAAGCGGCGGGTCATCAGGTCCCAGATCTCGTCCTCGAGGGCCTGCTCGGTCTGGTTGGCGGGCAGGACAACGCAGCGCTGCGGGTTGGCGGCGGCGATTGAGAGAAAGCCCTGGCGCAGGCGGCGGTGCCAGTCGAGATCTTCCTTCTCGAAGCGATCGCCGGTGTTCTGCAGTGCGGTTTCGAGTTCGCGAGCGTTGACGCGGCTGAAGGCCAGCTCGGGGTCCATGTCGAGGACAATTGTGAGGTCCGGCAGGTGGCCGTTGAGGGCGAGATCCTCCAGCCCGTCGATCAGCCGGTTGTCGACGCCGCCGGTGAGGCCCTGATAGGCGCGGGTCGAGTCGTGGAAGCGGTCGGAGATCACCCACTTCCCACTCTCAAGACTAGGGGCGACGAGATTGTTGACGTGGTCGAGGCGTGCGGCGGCGAACAGCACGGCCTCGGCACCCGGGCCCCAGCTCTCGGAGCGGCCCTGCAGGATAAAGGCACGGACGGCTTCGGCGGTGGGCGTGCCGCCGGGCTCGCGGGTGCGGACGGCATCGATGCCAAGCCGGTTCAGGCGGACCAGCAGGCGCTTGACCTGACTGGATTTGCCGACGCCCTCCCCGCCCTCGAAGGTGATGAATCGGGCGCGACCATTTGCGGCAGCGGTGAACATCTATCAGCCTTCCCGGAAGCTCTACAGCCAGCCCAGCGCCAGTTCCTTGAGGGCGTCGGTCGCCTTGCGGACGATGTCGCCCTCTTCGACGTCGGCACCGGCATAGAGAGGCGTCACCTGCACCACAACCCCGTTGCACATGACGTTGAGTTCGCCGATCTGCTCGCCCTTGGCGACGGGCGGCAGGATGGGGGCGTTGTAGGTGACGTTGGCCTGCGGGCAATTCTGGGCGCCCTTGGGCAGGAACAGGTCGATCTTGCCTTTGCCGACCAACGGCACCTGCGATTCCTTGCCGCCATAGACGTCGGCATTGGCGACGACATCGCCTTCGGAAAAGACCGGAATCAGCTCGAAACCGCGAGTTCCCCAGGTGACGAGCTTGCGGGCTTCCTCGGTGCGTTCGGACATCGAGGTCAAACCGTGCAGTACGGCGATAAGCCGGCGCCCGCCGGCGGCGGTCGAGACCACCTCGCCATAGCCGGCGGCTTCGGTGTGGCCGGTCTTCAGGCCATCAACGCCGATCCCGAGCTCGAGCAGCGCATTGCGGTTGAGCTGGCGGATCTTGTTCCAGGTGAACTCGGGCTCGGAGAAGATCGAGTAGTATTCGGGGAACTGCGCGATGAGGAAGCGGGCAATGATCGCGAGATCGCGGGCAGTGGAATACTGATCGGGGTCCGGCAGGCCGGTGGCGTTGACGAAATTGGAGTTCCTGAGGCCGATCTCCTGCCCGAGCCGGTTCATCATCTGGGCGAAGCTGGTCTCGCTGCCGGCAATGCCTTCGGCCAGCGCGATAGCCGCGTCGTTGCCCGACTGGATGATGACCGAGCGGATGAGGTCGATGACCTTCACCTTGGAGTTGAGCTCGGCGAACATGGTGGAGCCGCCCGAAGCCGCCCCGCCGTCGCGCCAGGCATGCTCGGAAATGAAGAACTCGTCGTTGAGGTTGAGCTTTTTCTGCTGCAGCAGGTCGAAGACCACGGCAATGGTCATCAGCTTGGCCATGCTGGCCGGTTCGAGGCGCTCGTCCGCGGCCTTGTTGAACAGCAGCGTGCCGGACTCGTAGTCCATCAGCACGGCGAACTTCGCCTTGGTGTCGAATTCCTGCGCGACGCTGAGGGCGGCGCCCGAAAACACCGCGACCAGGACGAACAGCAGTCTGAGGCCCAAGTTCCGCAAATCTCTCCCCGTCGCGGTCCCTCCGACCGCAAATAGATTAATAGAGAACCAATTCGTCGAGTCCAAGCTCTCGTGCCAGCGAAACCACGTCATCGCGCGCCACACCCGGTCGCAAATGCGTGAGGCGAAGCTCGGTGGCGTCGCCCGCGGCGATGCGGACCGGTGTTTCGCTGACCGCGCCGAGAATCGCGAAGGCCGAGGCGACTTGCTCGGAGCGCTCGGCGGAGGTGAAGAGGCCAAGCCGCAGATCGATGGCGCGCGCATCGTCATCGACGCTTGCCAGCCAGGGCTGCAGGGCGTCGGCGCGCGTTGCCATGTCGTTGGCGGCGGCATGGGCGGCGTTGATGCTGGCGTCGATGGCGGTGGGCTCGGCATAGCCGAAGAGGCCGATCAGGTCGCCGAGCGGATCGAAATCGGCGGCGGGGCCGGTGTTGAGGGCCAGCCGGGTATTGCCCTGCTCGAGACGGGTCGGTTTGTCGACACTGGCGAGGAGCATGCGGGTGTCGTCGCCGTTGAGCGGCGCGGGACCGACATACTGGACCTGGAGATTGCCGACGCCCTTGTTGGCGTAGCCGAGGATTTCGGCGGCGCGATAGCTCAGATCCATCACCCGGCCGTGGAGGTATGGGCCACGATCGTTGACGCGGACCAGCATGGAACGACCATTGTCGAGATTGGTGACGCGGACATAGCTGGGCAGCGGCAGGGTGGGATGCGCGCCGGAAATGGCATTGGCCGAGAAGATCTCGCCATTGGCGGTGCGGCGGCCGTGGAAATCGGCGCCGTACCAGGAGGCGCTACCGGAAGCGACGTAACCGGTGGGGTCCTGCTGCGGCGTGTAGGTGACGCCGCGCACGGTATAGGGCTTGCCGACGAGCAGGCGCCCTCCCCCACGTGGCGGGTTCTTGGCCGTCGAGACCCGCGGCGAAACGGCAACGCCGAATTCCTTGGAGGAGAAGGCCTTGCGCTCGACATGCGGCACGCCAAGGCCGCCAAAGCCACCGCCGGAACAGGCGGCGAGAACCGGGACGATCAACAGGGCGGCCAAAGCCGGACGAACGGCGCGGACGAAACCGCGGAGACGCAAAGACAAATCCAAGCCTCGGATACTGGAGTTCGGCACATGGTACCCGAAGCGTTCCGGGAACTGGGCTCAACACGGCGAACGTGGTTGAGGCCCGGTTAATTTGTCTCAAATGCCGGCTATTGCAGGCGATCCAGCCAGCGCAGCAGAGCTGCGGTCGTGGGTTCGGGCTGCTCGGCGAGGGCGAGGTGGCCAGCGGCCGGGATAATCTCGAGCGTGGCGACGGCAATGGCGGCGGCCATTTCGCGCGAGAGGTCCGGTGGGGTGAGGCGATCGCCTTCGCCGACGACGATGGTGGTTGGCACAGTGATGGTGGCGAGGTCGGGTCGCGAATCCACCCGGGCGATGATCGCCTGCTGGTGGCGCGCATAGGCCGCGACGCCATTGGCGAGGCTCATGCGAAGGTGGAGGTCGCGCAGCGCTTCATTGTCGACATGGTCGGGATGGACGGCCATGGGGAAGGCGTTGAGCAGTGCCTGGCGGAACTTGCCGGATTGCGCCAAGGCCACGGCATTGCGTCGCCGCGCGGTGGCCTCCGGCGAGTCGGGATCGGCGCGGGTGTCGACTAACGCCAGCCCGAGAACGCGCTCCGGCGCCTGGCGCCAGATTTCGAAGGCGATGTAGCCGCCCATCGAGATGCCGGCGACGGCGAAGCGCGGCGGGGCCATAGCGAGGATGCTGCTGGCCATGGCCGCAACGGTGTCACCGATCAGGTGATTGGCAATGGTCACCGGGCCGCGGGACCAGAGCCCGGGCGCCTGCCCGCTCCAGATTTCCGCGGTGCAGCCGAGCCCGGGGATCAGCAGGGTCGGAATTGTCATGGGCGCGCGGCTCCTTGGGTCGTATTGTCGGCCGGCAAGCGCCCCGGGGAACGGGGTTGCTTGTTCCATTCGGCGGTATGATATAAAGAAATCTTTATATGTATCGTGCGAGCGATTGGCGTCATGCCCCTATCGTGGCGCAACCGATCGCAGAAAGTCGAGCGATGACCACAACGCAAGCCCCTCAGATCGATAGAAATTCCTTGCCGGATGGCGACGAGGTGCGCAAGGCGCTGCTCGCGGCGGCGGCAGAGCGCATCCTGATCTTCGATGGCGCCTACGGCACGATGATCCAGCGGCTTAAGCTCGAGGAGGCCGACTATCGCGGCGAGCGGTTCAAGGACTGGCACATCGATGTGCGGGGCAATAACGACCTGCTCAACCTGACGCTGCCGGATGCCATTCGCGATATCCATGTCGAGTATTTCCTCGCCGGGGCGGACATCTGCGAGACGAACACGTTCTCGTCCACCGGGATCGTGATGGCCGACTATGGCATGCAGGAGTTGGCCTACGAGCTGAATTACGAGGGTGCGCGCATTGCCCGCGAGGCGGCCAAGATTGCGGAGGCCAAGGACGGCCGGCGCCGGTTCGTGGCGGGCTCGCTCGGGCCGCTGAACAAGACCGCGTCGATGTCGACCGATGTCAGCAACCCCGGACACCGGGCGGTGACGTTCGACGAGATCGTCGCGACCTATAGCGAGCAGATCAACGGACTGATTGATGGCGGCACCGAGCTTCTGCTGTTCGAGACGATCACCGATACGCTGAACACCAAGGCCGGCATCTTCGCGGCCAAGCGCATCTTTGCGGAGCGCGGCTATGAGCTGCCGGTGATGATCTCGGGGACGATCACCGACCTCAGCGGACGGACGCTGTCGGGGCAGACGCCGACGGCGTTCTGGTACTCGGTGCGGCATGCCAAGCCCCTGACCATCGGGCTCAATTGCGCGCTCGGCGCGAACGCGATGCGGGCACATATCGCCGAGCTCAGCGATGTCGCCGACACGATGATCTGTGCCTATCCAAATGCCGGGCTGCCCAACGAGTTCGGCGGTTATGATGAGACGCCGGAGTTCATGGCGCGGCAGCTCGAGGGGTTTGCGCGCGACGGGTTCTTGAACATTGTCGGCGGCTGCTGCGGCTCGACGCCGGATCACATCCGGGCGATTGGCGAAGCTGTGTCAAAGTACAAGCCGAGGAAGATCCCGGAAGTCCCTCACCTTATGAGACTTTCCGGGCTGGAGCCATTCACGCTGACCGAGGAGATTCCGTTCGTGAACATTGGCGAGCGGACCAATGTCACGGGCTCGGCGCGGTTCCGAAAGCTGATCACGGCCGGCGACTACACGGCGGCGCTCGATGTGGCGCGCGACCAGGTGCAGAACGGCGCACAGGTCATCGATATCAACATGGACGAGGGCCTGATCGACTCCGAGAAGGTGATGACGGAGTTCCTCAACCTCCTCGCGGCGGAGCCGGACATTGCCCGGGTGCCGCTGATGATCGACTCATCGAAGTTCTCGGTGATCGAGGCGGGGCTGAAGTGCGTGCAGGGCAAGGCGCTGGTCAACTCGATCTCGATGAAGGAGGGCGTCGACAAGTTCATCGAGCAGGCACGGCTGGTGCGCGACTATGGCGCGGCGGTGGTGGTGATGGCGTTCGACGAGGACGGCCAGGCTGACACCTATGAGCGCAAGGTCGAAATCTGCACGCGGGCCTATCGCATCCTTGTCGACGAGGTCGGGTTCCCACCCGAGGACATCATCTTCGATCCCAACGTGTTCGCGGTGGCGACCGGGATCGAGGAGCATGCCGGCTATGGCATCGCCTTCATCGAGGCGGCGCGGGAGATCACCCGGACGCTGCCGCATGTGCATATTTCGGGCGGCGTTTCGAACCTCAGCTTCTCGTTCCGCGGCAACGAGCCGGTGCGCGAGGCGATGCATTCGGTGTTCCTCTATCACGCCATCCAGGCAGGTATGGATATGGGCATCGTCAATGCCGGGCAGCTGGCGGTGTACGACTCGCTGGAGCCGGTGCTGCGCGAGGCGTGCGAGGACGTGATCTTCAACCGCCGCGCCGACGCGACGGAACGCCTGCTGGAGATCGCCGAAGGCTACAAGGGCCAGGCCGGTGCCGAGCAGAAGGCCAAGGACCTCGGCTGGCGCGAGAAGCCGGTTGAGGAGCGGATCGCGCATGCGCTGGTCAACGGGATCACCGAGTTCATCGATGCCGATACCGAGGAAGCCCGGCTGAAGGCCGAGCGGCCCCTGCATGTCATCGAGGGCCCGCTAATGGCCGGGATGGGCGTGGTGGGCGACCTGTTCGGGGCGGGTAAGATGTTCCTGCCGCAGGTGGTGAAGTCTGCCCGGGTAATGAAGCAGGCCGTGGCGCACCTGCTGCCGTTCATGGAGGCCGAAAAGAACGCCGACGGCAATGTCACCGGGCGGCAGAGTGCCGGCAAGATCCTGATGGCGACCGTGAAGGGCGATGTGCACGACATCGGCAAGAACATCGTCGGCGTCGTCTTGAGCTGCAACAATTACGAGATCATCGATCTCGGGGTGATGGTGCCGACGGCGAAGATCCTTGAGACGGCGAAGGCCGAGATGGTCGACGTGATCGGGCTCAGCGGGCTGATCACGCCGTCGCTCGACGAGATGGTGCATGTCGCTTCCGAGATGGAGCGCGAGGGGTTCTCGATTCCCCTGCTGATCGGCGGAGCGACGACCAGCCGCGTGCACACGGCAGTGAAGATTCACCCGCAATATAGCGGTGGGCCGACGGTGCATGTGCATGACGCGAGCCGCGCCGTGGGCGTGGTGTCGGCGCTGCTTTCTGCGGACCAGCGGCCGGCCTATGTCGCCGATACACGGGCCGAGTATGACCGTCTGGCGGAAAAGCACCGGCAGAGCGAGGCCGACAAGCAGCGCACGCCGCTGGCGGTGGCGCGGGCCAACCGGTTCGCGCCGGACTGGACGAGCTACACGCCGCCCAGGCCGGGCTTTACCGGCACCAAGGTGTTCGAGAACTATGACCTCGGCGAAATTGCCCGCTATATCGACTGGACGCCCTTCTTCCAGGCCTGGGAGATGAAGGGGCGCTACCCGGCGATCCTTGAGGACGCGGTGCAGGGTCCGGCGGCGCGGCAGCTGTGGGACGATGCACAGCAGATGCTGCGCGAAGTGATCCAGAAGAACTGGTTCCGGCCCAAGGCGGTGATCGGGTTCTGGCCGGCCAATCAGGTGGGCGACGATATCAAGCTGTTCACCGACGAGAGCCGATCCGAGGAACTGGCGACGCTGTTCACGCTGCGCCAGCAGTTGTCGAAGTCCGGCGGCAAGGCGCAACTGGCGCTGGCTGACTTCGTCGCGCCGGTCGGTACGCCGGATTATGTTGGCGGGTTCGTGGTGACTGCGGGGCTCGAAGAGGTGGCGGTCGCCGATCGCTTCGAGCGCAAGAACGACGACTATTCCTCGATCCTGATCAAGGCGCTGGCCGACCGTTTCGCCGAGGCCTTTGCCGAGCTGATGCATGAGCGGGTACGCAAGGAGTTCTGGGGATACGGCAAGGATGAGAATTTCGCGCCGGGCGAGCTGATTGGCGAGCCGTACCAGGGCATCCGCCCTGCCCCGGGCTATCCGGCGCAGCCGGACCACACCGAAAAGACGACGCTGTTCCACCTGCTCAACGCCAAGCAGCGGATTGGGGTCAGCCTGACCGAGAGCTACGCGATGTGGCCGGGTTCGTCGGTGTCAGGACTCTATCTCAGCCATCCGGACAGCTATTATTTCGGGGTGGCCAAGGTGGAGCGCGACCAGGTCGAGGACTATGCGAAGCGCAAGGGGATGAGCATTGCCGAGGTGGAGCGTTGGCTCGGCCCCATCCTCAACTACACGCCAGGAGCGAAGGTCGATGGCTAGCGCAGCGCCCTTTGCGGCACGAAAGCAGTCGGTGCCCGTGCAGATCGAGACCGACCCGGGCCGGTTGGCGGCGCTGGCCGGGGATGGCGTGGCCGTCATCCAGCTCGAGGCGCCCCTCCATGCGCATGCGGATGGCAGGGCCTGCCCTGCCTGCGAGACGCGTGGCGATGTGCGCGTGGCGCTGTTCGAGTTGCTGGAGCGCGAACGGCTCGGTGCGGTGCCGCCGTTCACGCGGGTGGTCATCGATGCTCGAGCGCTCAGCGACACGGTCGCCCTTGTCGATGCGCTGGTGCCTGGCCGGCGGCCGGCCGCTGGTCTGCGGGACTTCACAGTGGCGCGGAGCTTTCATCTCGCGATGGATGAGCGCGCCACGGGCTCCTGAGGCCTAGGCGACCGGTCTGTTGCGGTGCCGAGCCGACGACACAGGTTGGTGCGCCTATGCACAACGGTTTATCACTGTGATGACAAATCAAGCAGCAATCGCGCGACAGCAACCGCGCGTGTGGCGGGCCGGGTGATTTTGGAGTCTGGCCCGGCGGGTTTCCCGTCGTGTTTGCGCAGCGGATTCTAGATCGCAGCTTATCCTAAGTATATTTGTCCAGTATTCCGGAGTGGTTGGTTCGGCGCCGCGTTGTGTGCAAATATCACAGCCGTACTGCGGGGTACGTTGTTTTTCCTCCGTATGAGACAGCCGGAAAGGTGCTTGCGTATTCTCCGCTGAGCTGTCAGGCATAGAGGAGTCGGCTGTGCAGAGCTTGATGCATGGCGGTGATGTCCCGTTGGCAAGGAGGTCTGTCGGATATTCACCTTTCCCGTGGCAGCGGGTGTCGACATGGGTCGGTAAGCCGGGGGGCTTGGCGAGACATGGAGTGACTGAAACAATGTACAAGATCCCGGAGGAAGAGGTCGAACGGATGCAGGAGCGTCTGCATCGGCTCACGGGACGGCAGAGTGAGATCCTCGATCATGTGCTGGACGGCAGTACGAACGAGGAAATAGCGGCAATGCTGGGCATTTCCCGCAGGACAGTGGAAACGCATCGCTTGCGTGTGATGGCCGCGCTGGGCGCGCACAACACCGCCGAGCTGGTGGGGAAAGTGGTCTGGCTTCGGGCGCGCGAGCACTTTCTCGATCGCATGGCGGGCTGAGGCTCCTTCGGAGCGAGCACTGGTTGGCCGCGCCGCTGAAAGGCGCGGCGGAGAGGGGCAACGGGCTCCCCGGTGGCGGGGCTCGGTTGTCGCGCGGGGCGCCACCGTGCCGGCGCCCTCTCGTGGCGGCTCAGGCTGCAGTGAGGACCATGGCTCCGGACAGATGGGCCAGGAGTCCGAGGCCCGCGAGGATGAGCAGCGTCCAGGGCACACTGAGCTTGAGCACGAAAAGCGACAGCGCCGCTAGAGCGACGAAAGCCAGGGCGAGCGGGTCGAAGCTCTGCCAGGCCGGTAGCGGCACGCTGACAATGCCCAGATCAAGGCGCCCGATCTCGGCGAACAGCACGTGCAGGCCGAACCACAGGGCGAGGTTGAGGATGACACCGACCACGGCGGCAGTGATTGCTGCCAGTGCGCCCGAGAGCAGTCGATTGCCGCGCAGCCTGTCGATATGCGGGGCGCCGGCGAAGATCCACAGGAAGGACGGCGCGAAAGTGGCCCATGCGGCAACGAGGCCGCCGAGAAGCCCGGCGGCAAGCGGCCATAGCCCTGTCGCCTGATTGAGCCCGGCGAGGAAGCCGACGAAGCTCAGGACCAGCACCAGCGGGCCCGGGGTGGTTTCGGCGAGCGCGAGGCCATCGATCATTTCGGCCGGCTGCAGCCAGCCAAAGCCTTGCACCGCCTCCTGCGCCACATAGGCGAGAACGGCATAGGCGCCACCGAAGCTCACGACCGCCATCTGCGAGAAAAACACAAAGATCGACACGAAGATGCTGCCGGCGCCGAAGAGGAGCGCCAGCGGCACGAGCGGCAGAAACCAGACAAACGCCCATTGCAGGACGGTCAGAACGGTGCGGCGCCAGCCGATGGCGGCGGTGATGGGAGCGGTATTTGCTTCCCCTGCCCTGCGTGCCACCAGCAGTCCGGTGAGGCCGGCACCGAGCACCACCAGTGGGAACGGTAGAGCGAACACGAACAACGCGATGAAAGCTGCAACAGCGAGCCCGAGGCTGAGCCGGGTTTTCAGCGCGCGACGTCCCATGCGCAGCGTCGCTTCGATAACGATGACGAGCACGGCCGCCTTGAGGCCAAAGAAGATGGCGGTCAGCCACCCGGCGTCGCTGAAGGCACCGTAGGCGGCCGAGAGCGCCAGAATGCAGGCAAGGCCCGGCAGGACGAAGAGCAGGCCGGCGATGAGGCCGCCGCGCCAGCCATGCAGGGCCCAGCCGATATAGGTTGCGAGCTGCTGGGCCTCGGGGCCCGGGAGCAGCATGCAGAAATTCAACGCGTGGAGGAAGCGGGACTCGTCGATCCAGCGACGCTCGTCGACGAGCTCGCGGTGCATCAGCGCGATCTGTCCGGCGGGACCACCGAAACTGAGAAGGCCGATTCGCGCCCAGACAGCGGTGGCATCACCGAGGCTTGGGCGGACGGGATCCGAGGATGTGGCTGGGTCGATCACGGGTCGCTGCTCCTCGGCGGTACGGTGCCGAGTGCAGCAATTGCATGTCACAATCAAGCTGTCGCCAGCCTGGCTGCGTTCAGGCACCTGATGAGGAGTTCAGGGGAAACCCTGGTGCGGTCGAGAAGACTCGAACTTCCACGCCTTGCGGCACAGCGACCTCAACGCTGCGCGTCTACCAATTCCGCCACGACCGCACGCCGAGGGAAAACGCCGCGCCGATCCGGCGAAGCGAGGCAGCGTGTAGCAAAACCATTTCGGGGGCTCAAGCGTTTAATTGCCCTATCGAGCGAAAGGTCGGGGATGGCCAGGCCGGCTACATGCGGCGGCGGAGCTTTTCGGTGATGGCGATCGCGAGCTTGCCGTCTTCGACCTTTACCTCGCCATGGGCCACCAGCGTGTTGTTGGCATAAACGCGCAGGGGATCGTTCTCGGTGGTGTCGAGTTCGATGACCGCACCGCGCCCCATGCGCAGCAGGTGGTGAATGGGCATCGTGGCCGCGCCGAGCTCGACCGTGATATCCACTTCAATCTTGTCTAGAGTGTTCATACATAGTCCACAAACGACCGAGCCAGCGTGAATCGCGCCGGCCACCCGTAGCCAGAGCATTGGGGCCGCATGCTTACCGAAGCGTTAACAGATGTCTCGCGTTGCGACAGTTCGGCGGCTTTGCTGCGTGCGGACGCGCGGCCGGTCGAGTGGCGGATCGAGGAGGGGCTGGTCCCCTACCCCGTGGCACTGGAGACGATGAAGGCGCGCGCCGCAGCGATTGCGGCCGGCGAGGCCGGGGAGCTGGTGTGGCTCGTGGAGCATCCGCCGCTCTATACGGCCGGCACGTCGGCCAATGCCGATGACCTCCTGGCACCCGACCGCTTCCCGGTGTTCGATGCCGGGCGCGGCGGGCAGTATACCTATCACGGTCCCGGACAGCGGGTGGTCTACTTCATGCTGGACCTCAGGGAACGCGGGCGGGATGTCCGTTGCTTCGTGCAGGGGCTGGAGGGGCTGATCATCGACACGCTGGCGGCGTTCAATATCGAGGGCGAGCGGCGCGACGGGCGGATCGGGGTCTGGGTCAGGCGGCCGGACAAGGGTTCTGGGCGCGAGGACAAGATTGCCGCGATCGGTGTGCGCGTGAGCCGGTGGGTGAGCTTTCACGGGATTTCGCTGAATGTCGCGCCCGAGCTCAGCCATTTCGACGGCATCGTGCCGTGCGGGATTTCCGACCAGGGTGTGACCAGTTTCGAGGATCTGGGGCAGCTCGCATCGATGCCGGAGGTGGACAGCGCGCTGAAGGTGGCGTTCGAGCGGCGCTTCGGGCCGGTGGCAGCCATGCCGGCCGGGGGACTTGTGTCTGCGGCATGAGCGCCGCATCCTTAGGCGAATGCCCGATTCAATCGAGGAGGCGACTACGATGACATTGGACGATCTGAAGAAAATCTTCCTCGGCAAGACGCTCTTCCGGCTCGACACGATCCTGTCGCCCAAGCTTGTCCCGGTGCTTTATGGCGTCGGGCTGGCGGCGCTGCTGCTGTGGGCGGTGATTCACCTGTTCGCGACGTTCGGGCGCAATTTCGGCGACGGGCTGTGGGGTCTGCTCGAGATCGCCGTGTTCGGCATGCTGGCGCTGCTGGTGCTGCGGATCGTCTGCGAGTTCCTGCTGGTCTATTTCAAGGCCAACGAGACGGTGGTTCGGGCGGTGGCACTGTCGCGCGCGCCGAGCTCGCTGCTCGATGAGGTCAAAGACGCGATTTCCGATATTGCCGACGAAACCGAAGAGGCCGATCCGCACGCCGAATTCGGCAGTGACGACCCGGCGCCGACGGTGCGGCGGACGGCCCGGCGCAGCCCCAAGACCACGCCGGACCTCTAGCTTCCTAGGCGGTCTTGCTGCGCATGGCGTCGACACTCCAGACGCCGGGGCCGGCGAAGACGAAGTAGAGGAAGGCAAAGCAGAACAGGATGGCGGCGTCGCCGCCATTGTTCACCGGGAACGGATTGGCCGGGGCATGCGCCATCCAGTAGGCCACGGCCATCAGGCCCGAGAGGACGAAGGCCACCGGCCGCGTCATGAAGCCGACGAGAATGGCGAGACCGCCGAAGACCTCCAGGATACCGGCCACCCCCATCAGCGACATCAGGTTCGTCGGACCCCACTCTGCAGCCGGGAAGCCGAACAGTTTCTGGGTGCCATGGGCGATGAACAGCAGTGCGGTGACGATCCGGAGGACCGAAAGGGCCTGGGGCTGGTAGCGGCTCAGGTTGGCGAAATTCATAGACTATCCTCGTGTTGACGCGCCACGGGCGCAGAGACAAAACACGATTATCGTGGTCAGCAATTCACGCAAATGAGCGTTTGGTAAGCTGACGCGCTTGTGATGGCGCGTGATCAGACCTGCCATGCCGGGCAGGTTGGGCGCTTTTCGTTGCTTTTGCGGCCAATCGGCGTATAGGCACGCGACCATGAACGACCTTGCCAAAGCCGCCCCGAAAATCGGTCTCGTCAGCCTCGGTTGTCCCAAGGCGCTGGTGGATTCCGAACGGATCATGTCGACGCTGCGCGCGCAGGGCTATGCCTTTTCGCGCGACTATCAGGGCGCCGATATCGTCCTGGTCAATACCTGCGGCTTTCTCGACAGCGCCAAGCAGGAAAGCCTCGATGCGATCGGCGAGGCGATCGGCGAGAACGGGCGCGTCATCGTCACTGGCTGCCTCGGCGTCGAGGAAGAGCTGATCCGCAAGACGCATCCGAGCGTGTTGGCCGTATCAGGCCCGCATCAGTACGAGCAGGTGGTGAGCGCGGTGAACGCGCACCTGCCGCCGGTGCCAAACAAGTTCGTCGATCTGGTGCCGGAACAGAGCCTCAGGCTGACGCCGCGCCACTATGCGTATCTGAAGATTTCAGAGGGCTGCAACAACCGCTGCTCGTTCTGCATCATTCCGCAGATCCGCGGTGACCTCGTGTCGCGGCCGATTGCCAGCGTGCTGTACGAAGCGGAGCGGCTGGTGGCATCGGGCGCTAAGGAGATCCTGGTGATCTCGCAGGACACCAGCGCCTATGGCGTCGACACCAAATACGCGACCTCGAAGTTCCGCGGGCGCGATGTGTCGGCACGGTTCCAGACGCTGGCCGAGGAGATGGGCAAGCTCGACGTGTGGACGCGGCTCCATTACGTCTATCCCTACCCGCATGTCGACAGCGTCATCCCGCTGATGGCGGAGGGAAAGATCCTCCCCTATCTCGATATTCCGTTCCAGCATGCCTCGCCGCAGGTGCTGAAGGCGATGCGGCGGCCGGCCAACCAGGAAAAGACGCTCGACCGGATCAAGTCGTGGCGCGCCGTGGCGCCGGACCTCGCGATCCGCTCGAACTTCATCGTCGGTTTCCCCGGGGAGACAGAAGAGGATTTCGAGTTCCTGCTCGACTGGCTGGAACAGGCCGAGATCGACCGGATCGGCTGCTTCGAATATGAGCCGGTGACGGGCGCGCCCGCCAACGATCTCGGCAACGAGATCGCGCCAGAGCTGAAGCGCGAGCGCTATGAACGGCTGATGGAAGTGGCGCAGGATATTTCGGCGCATGTGCTGTCGAAGCGAGTCGGCCGGACCATCGACGTGCTGGTCGACGATGTGGAGCCCGAGACGGGCCGCGCCGTTGGCCGCAGCCAGTGGGACGCGCCGGAGATCGACGGCACCGTGATCATCCACGAAGCCGATGGCATCAAACCGGGCGATATGGTGTCGGTGACGGTGACCGAGTCCGACGAGTACGACCTTTATGGCGTGCCGGCGGCGAAGTTCGTGGCGTCCTAACTGCGTTTCAGCAGCGCCAGCAGGCTGGCGTAAGGGGCGGTGGCTTTTGCCTGATCGACCGAGGCATTGCTGTTCCAGGTGGCGGCGACGCAATAGCGGGTGCCGTCCTTGGCGGTGACCAGGGTGGTGAGGTTCAGCACCCCGATTTCGCTGCCACCTTTGAAGGCGACGGATTTCCAGTCCGAGGGGTTGGCGACGCCCGGGTTGATCTGCGTGACATCGCGATCGGCGACTGACCCGATCAGATCGCACAGGGCGCTGGCGGAGAGGTTCCACTCCATCTCGGGATGGTAGGGCGTGTTGACCTTGCTCACATCGGGGAGCGGGCGTGAGGCGAGTTCGGCCAGCACGCGGCGACGCTCTTCGAGGTCGCCGGAGATATAGCGGGCGGCGAGTTCCGGCTCGGCCTTGAGGGTGAAGAGTTCGCGGGTCGTGAGCACCGGCGCAATGCCGAGCGCGGCCTCCACCTGATCGCGGCCAAGAATGCGAATGAGCGTGTCGGTGGCGGTGTTGTCGCTGATCGAGATCATCATGGCCGCCAGTGTGTGGAGCGTCAGCGGCGCGCCGGTCGGCCAGGTCTGCAGCGTGCCGCTGGGCAGCGACTTGTCGGCGTCGGTGAGCGCGGCGACATCGCTCCAGGCGCGCTTGCCGGAGTCGATCTCATCGCGCAGCGCCTTGAGGACGCCGAGCTTGAACGCGGAGCCGATGGCGAGCGGTTGGTCGGGATTGGCGGAGTGGAGCAAGACGCCGTCGCGAGTGACGGCAAGACCGAAGGATGGGGCCAGGGCCTGCATCTCAGCCATGATGCCGGCGATATCGGCGGTCTTGGCGATGGCGGGGCGGAACAGCAGGCCGGCAATGCGATCGCTGGCGTCCAGAGAGATCTGCACGGGCAGCGCGTGGGTCGCGGTGTCGACGAGATAGTCGGCCCCTCCCCGCGCCTCGACGGTGAGGACAGGCCCGATCTGCTCGCGAACCTGGGCCACGACCTGCTCGAGGGTGGCCGCAGGTACGGCGCTCAGGAATTCCGGGGTGAACAGGCTGGTGTTGACGGGATCGGTGCCGAGCAGCGTCTTGATGGTCGCAATCTCACGCTCCCCGGCCATGGCGTCAGAGACCGGGAACAGCGTGAGGGCCAGCAGGGCCAACGCACGCAGGATTGAGCGCATACGACATCCTCAGGCGAGGGCGAGCAGTCGCACGGCCGCGTCGAATTCGCGACGGCGGAAGGCGCGACGCTGGCTGGCTTCGGCATCTTCGCCCCAGAGGCGGATGTTGTGATCCTCATCGACATGGGCGGCGGACCAGGCGGCGTCCGGTGCGACGAGACCATTGGCGAGCGCGATGGTGATCAGGCCCGAGCCGGTCAGCGAGATGAGCGAGGCCATGGCGGTGAGGCGCAGGAGGTTCTCGCCATCGAGAGCCGCGTCCAGCCGGGACAGGGTGCGCTCGGGCTGGGCGACGTGGACAATGCCGACGGTGGGCTGAAAGACGACATCGAAGTGCCGGGCCAGCGCGACGAGGACCGGGTCCCACGCAGCGTCCTGCGCGGCGACCAGTTCGCGCGGGCTGTCGGCGCGGTAGAGTAGCAGGTCGGTGCCGCAGTACTTGATGACCTCGGCGCGGAAATCGTCGCCGCGGCCATCGCCGGCCTCGATGCCGGAATTGACCAGCCGGACCAGCGGCATGTCGGCGAACTCGATGGTCTCCTGCTGGGCGCGCCACTCTTCGGCGATGGCCTCGGCGATGGCGCGCTGAGTTAGCCGGATTGGCTTCAGGCCCGGGGTGCGGACGGCCTTGCCGTCGAGGAGGACAGCAAAGCCCTCCGCGTCCTCGCCCACGGCGACTTCCTTGTAGAAGCGCTTGGGCGCCTGCTGGCGGGCGTGGGACTGGGCGGCACGGTAGCCGTCCTTGCGGTGGGCTTCGGCTTCTTCGAGGAACTCACGCATCCTGCCCCTCCAGTAGTCTTGCGATGGTCGGATCCAGGTCGTCGAAGCGGTCCACGATGACACTGGCTCCCTCCCGCTGAAGGTCTGGGGTTTCGTGATAGCCCCAGGAGACGCCAATGCCGCCGACGCCGGCGGCGCGGGCCATGCGCATGTCGTGAATGGTGTCGCCGATCATGACGGTCTGACGGCGGTCGGCGCCGACGCGGGCCATGGCCGTTTCGATCATCTGCGGGTCGGGCTTGCCGCGATTGTGGTCCGGGGTCTGAATGGAGTCGAAGCGATCGATGATGCCGTGGCGCTCCAGGAGCGTGATGGCGCCCTGGTAGCCCTTGCCGGTGGCGACCGCGAGGATGGTGCCGGGATCGGCCTGCAGCCGATCCAGCAGGTCGAGAGCGCCGGCAAATAGCGGTTCGCGCACGACCCCTGCCCGCGCCCGGTAATGCGTGCGGTAGCTGTCGAGGATCTCCGTCACCCGGTCCGGTGGTGCGCCGGGCGCGAGCAAAGCCATTGCGTCCCAGGCGGTGATGCCGGAGACCGAGCGGATGGTGGTCTCGTCCGGCACCGGCTGGCCGATGGCGGTGAAAGACTCGGTCACCGTCTCAACGAAGTGCTGGACCGAGTCGATGAGCGTGCCATCGAGATCGAAGATCACCAGCTTCATGAATCGTCCTCGGGGTCCTGGTATTGGGCGTCGTACCGTTCGGCATCGAAGCCAAGCACGTCGAAGGTCGCCTGCATGTGCGGCGGCAGCGGGGCGGAGACGTCGAGCTCCTGTCCATTGCGCAGCGGCAGCCGGATGCGGCGGGCGTGGAGATGGAGGCCCTTGGCGATTTCCGCGGGCTGTTCCCAGTTCTGGATGTTGAAGTAGCGCGGGTCGCCGATGATCGGGTTGCCGAGCTGAGCCATGTGGACGCGCAACTGATGGGTGCGGCCGGTGACGGGCTTCAGCGTTACCCACGCGTAGCGGCCGGCGGCGGTGTCAGTGGTGGAATAGTAGGTCATCGAATGCTGTGCGCCGGGGGCGTTCTGCGGCACCACGACCATCTGCTCGCCATCAGTCGTCGGCTGCTTGGCGAGGAAGCACGAGATCGAGCCCTGACGCGGGTGCGGCGCGTGCCAGACCACAGCCCAGTAGATCTTGCGGGCCTGGCGCGAGGCGAACACCGTGCCGAAATGCGCTGCGGCGGCCTTGGTCTTGGCGACGACGAGGCAACCAGACGTGTCGCGGTCGAGCCGATGCACCAGCCGGGGCGGCTCGCCCTTCTTGTTGGGGAGGCTCTTCAAGAGGCCATCCATGTGGCGTTTGGTGCCGCTGCCGCCCTGCGAGGCGAGGCCATGGGGCTTGTTGAAGACGTAGAGTTCGTCGTCTTCGTACAGGATCAGGTCGCGTAGGAAGTCGGCGTCGCGGGAGTTGACGGCGCCCTCGGCGCGTTCGGGTGCGGCATCGATGGGCGGGACGCGGACGACCTGGCCGGAGGTGAGCCGCGTGCTGGTCTTGACCCGGCCGGAGTCGACACGGACCTGACCCGAGCGCAGCAGCTTTTGCAGATGGCCGAAGGTCACCTGCGGGAAATGCGTCTGGAACCAGCGGTCGAGCCGCATGCCGTCCTCGTCGCGGGCGACGACCTGCTGCCGGACCCCGCTCATGCCAGCACCCGCACGGCGCTGAGGCCGGCCCAGAGGCCGGCGATGGCGAGGAGCGCCGAGCCGACGACGTAGGCGGCAGCCAGCAACGGCTCGCCGCGCTCGATCAGCACGATGGTGTCCAGGGAGAAGCTGGAGAAAGTGGTGAAGCCGCCGAAAACGCCGACGGCGACGAAGAGGCGGATCTGCTCCTGATATTCGGGCGTCCATTTCGCCAGCGCGCCGACCAGCACACCCATGGCCACCGAGCCCAGGATGTTGACGATCAGCGTCCCGAGCGGGAAGCCGTTCGGCAGGTAGCCGACCACGGATTGCATGGCGAACCGCAACATGGCGCCGATGGCGCCGCCGAGGCCAATGAGGAGATATGGGGTCATGGACGTTGGCTTAGGGTCGGTTTGCTGCAAAGATCAAGTGCTTTGATAGGATGGGTCAGATGGAACCCAGACTGGTGTGGGACGAACCGAAGCGGCTCGCCAATCTGGACAAGCACGGCTTGGACTTTTCCGAGCTATCGATCAGCTTTTTCGTAGCGGCGATGCACCGCCCGGCGAGAGCTGGAAGACGACAGGCGATTGGGTACTTGAACGGACGCCCGGTGAGCGTCATCTTTTCCTATCTGGGCAGCGAGGCGCTTGCTATCATATCGCTGCGTATCGCCGACCCGCAGGAAAGGAGATTGCTCGATGGCTCCCGCTAAGCAATCGTCAGGCTTCGTGCCCGGTCGTGGATACTCGCAAGAGGACTGGGATGAGGTTTCGGACAACCCCCAGTGGACCGCCGAGGACTTTGCCAACGCCAAGCCGTTCGCCGAGGTGTTCCCGGAGCTTGCCAAGAGCATCGCGGAAGAAGGCATTGTGGTCGTGGGCGACCCAAAGCTCAACAAGATCGTCGCGCTGGATCGCAGGGTCGTCGAGAAGTTCGAGAGCGAGGGCGGTGACTGGCAGGAGCGGATCAACGAGATCCTGCGCAAGGCTGTCGGGCTTTAGTCGCTCTCTTGCTCCTCGCTGCGCCGCTGTTCCCGGCGGCTCACCCAGAACTCGAGGCGCTTCCTGATCTCGCGTTCGAAGCCGCGTTCGTTGGGGACGTAGAGGGCGGGACGGTTTTCGCCGGCGAGTTCGTCGGGGAAGAACTCCTGGCCAGAGAAGGCGTCGGGCCAGTCGTGATCGTACTGGTAGCCCTTGTTGTAGCCGAGTTCCTTCATCAGCTTGGTCGGGGCGTTGAGAATGCTCTTGGGCGGCGCGAGTGAGCCGGTCTGCTGCGCCAGCGCCTTGGCATTGGCGAAGCCGACATGGGCGGCGTTGGATTTGGGGGCTGTCGCCACATAGGCGATGGCCTGGGCCATGAACAGCTCGCCTTCGGGCAGGCCGGTGCGCTCGAAGGCGGTCCAGGCGGTGATGACCTGCACCATGGCCTGCGGGTCAGCCATGCCGACATCCTCGGAGGCGGCGCAGGCAAGGCGGCGGAAGATGGTGTCGGGGTGCTCGCCGCCGACCAGCATGCGCTGCGCCCAGTACATTGCGGCCTGCACATCGGAACCGCGCAGTGACTTATGGAAGCAACTGAGGAGGTTGTAGTGCTCCTCCTGGCCCTTGTCGTAGACCGGGGCGCGCTTCTGGACGGTCTCGGCAAGACCGGCGACGTCCAGCACCGTGCCGGCGGGAAGGGCGAAGAGCTCTTCGCAGAGGCCGATCAGGTAGCGGCCATCGCCATCGGCCATGTCGAGCAGGGCATCGCGGGCCTCTGCGTCGATGGGCAGCGGCTTCTTCGCATAGGCCTCGGCGCGCTCGGCGAGGATGGCGAGGTCGGGCTTTTCGAAGCGCTTGAGGACATAGACTTTGGCGCGCGAGAGGAGCGCGGCGACCATCGAGAAGCTTGGATTCTCGGTGGTCGCGCCGATGAGGATGACGGTGCCATCCTCGACATGGGGCAGCAGCGCATCCTGGACGTTGCGGTTGAAGCGGTGGAGTTCGTCGACGAACATCACGGTCTGGCGCCCTGCCCCGGCCCGTAACGCCTTGGCATCGGCGATGACCTTCCTCAGGTCAGCAACGCCGCTCAGCACCGCGCTCAGCTGGACGAAGTCGAGCCCGACCTCCTTGGCGACGAGGCGCGCGATGGTGGTCTTGCCGACACCGGGCGGTCCCCAGAGGATGAAGGACGAGACGCGGCCGGCGGCGACCATGCGGCCGATCGGGCCGGAGGGGCCGAGCAGATGATCCTGCCCGATGACATCGGCCAGCCGCTGCGGCCTGAGGGCCTCGGCGAGCGGCCGCGGTGCCGCGTCATCGAACAGGGATTGCATTCAGCCACTCACCTCGGCGCGGAGGATCCGCCCGCCCCGCTGTAACACGATGCGCCAGCGATCGGGACGGGCGTTGGCGATGGATGCAAAGCTTTCGGCATCAACGAGGTCCTGGCCGTTGAGGCTGAGGAGCAGATCGCCGGTGCGGATGCCGAGATCGTCGGCCGGTGAGTTACGCTCAACCTCACGGACCAGGACCCCCCTGGTGTCAAACGGAAGGCCGAGTTCCTGGGCGAGAGCGGCGGTGATGGTCGCGGCGGTGGTGCCGGCAAAGCGGGTATTGCCGGAGATTGTGACCGGCTCGCCCGCAGAGGGTGCGGCCTCGAGGGTGATGGTCGCCTTCTGAGTCTTGCCGCCGCGGAAGAACTCGATCTCGGCCTTGTCACCGACTGGCTTGGTGGCGAGGCGGAAATCCAGCGCACTGGGTTGCTGAATGGCGAAGCCGTCGACGGCGACGATGACGTCGCCATCCTCGAAACCGGCGCGTTCGGCGGGGCCGCCCGGGGCGAGTTCGCTGATCAGGGCGCCACGGGCGAGACCGATGCCGAGGCTGTCGGCGAGGTCGGCGGTGACCGATTGCAGGCGAGCGCCGAACCACGGGCGGACCAGCGCGCCCCCGGCAATGCCGGTCTCGGCGACGAGCTTGGCCATATTGGCCGGGATAGCAAAGCCGATGCCAACCGAACCGCCGGAACGCGAGACGATGGCGGTGTTGATGCCGACGAGGCGGCCGGCCAGATCGACAAGCGCGCCGCCGGAATTGCCGGGATTGATGGCGGCGTCCGTCTGGATGAAGAACTCGTAATTGTCGCTTTCGACGCCGGTCCGAGCCAGGGCCGAGACGATGCCGGAGGTGACGGTCTGGCCGACGCCGAAAGGATTGCCGATGGCGAGCACAAGGTCGCCGACCTCGAGCTGGTCGGAATCGGCGAATTGCAGGGCCGGGAATGTCGTCCCTTTGGGATCCTTGACGCGGAGCACGGCGAGGTCGGTCTTGGGATCGTCGAGGACGAGGTCGACGGCATATTCCTGGCCGTCGGTGGTGGCGACGCGGATATCGGTGGCGCCCTCGATGACGTGATTGTTGGTGAGGATGACGCCCGAGGGGTCGATGATGACGCCGGAGCCGAGCGATTGCGACTTCTGCGGGCGGCCGCGCATGATTGGGCTGTCGCCGAAGAACTGTTGGAAGAACGGATCGTTGAGGAAGGGCGAGGTGGCGCGCTGGCTGATGGTGGTGGCGTAGACATTGACCACCGATGGCGTCACCGACTTGACGATGGGTGCAAAGCTCATCTGCATGGCGGCGCGCGATGCGGGCGCTTCGCGGACAGGTTGCGACTCGGCGGCCGAGGCGGCGATCGCCAGTTTCGGCGCGGGGGCGCGCTCGACAAACTGTAAGCCGCCGAGAACAAGGACGGCGCCGATGGCTGCGCCGCCGGCAGCCAGGAGCCAGCTGTGTTTCGACATTGGAATCTCCCTGCGATTTCACCGTGAAGCGGTCACGAAAAACGCGCAAAATCAGGCAGCTATTTGGTGGCGGGATTACCGATTGGCAATGCTGAAATATGACGTTGCGACGGGGGGCAATCGCCCCTATATGCAGCGCTCGTTTTCGCCGCCCCGGCAGACCTGACCGGAGCCCCTTCTCTCGGACCACGAAAGGTTCAAAGCCTATGTCTGAGACGCCGACGATCTTCGCCAATACCTCCCAGCTGATTGCCTCCGAGGAGCCGGATTTTCCGGCGTTCCTGTATTCGGCCAAGGAGCTGCACCGGGCCGTGAAGGTGTTCAGGAAGGGGTTCGACGGGCTGTTGACCTATGCGGTCAAGTGCAACCCGTCGCCGCACGTGATCAAGCAGCTGCACGAAGAGGGCCTGAAGGCCTTCGACGTGGCCTCGAACACCGAGATGGAACTGGTGCGTGATTACGCGCCGGGCGCGGTGATGCATTACAACAACCCGATCAAGAACAAGCGCGAGATTGAGCGCGCTTATGAAGAGTTCGGGGTCCGCAGCTTCACCATCGACCATCCGCAGCAGCTGGACCAGCTGGCGGCTGTAGTGTCGCCGAGCAAGGACATTGAAGTCACCACCCGTTTCAAGGCCGGCAAGGCGCTGAAGTCCTACGACTTCGGCATCAAGTTCGGCGTGATGCAGGACGGCGCGGCCGAGATCGTCAAGCTGGTCGACCAGATGGGCTATACGCCGAGCCTCTGCTTCCATGTCGGCAGCCAGTGCGAGGACGTCTATGCCTATGAGCGGCACATCGCGGCGGCAGCCAAGATTGCCGAAGAGTCGGGGATCGAACTGAAGCGCCTGAACATCGGCGGTGGCTACCCGGCCCCCTACCCGACGTCGGAAGCGCCGCCGATGGACTATTATTTCGAGACCATCGCAACGGCGGTGAAGGACAATTTCGGCAAGTCCAGGCCCGAACTGATCATCGAGCCCGGTCGGGCGCTGGTGACATCGTCGACCTCGCTGCTGCTTCGGGTCAAGCATCAGCGCGGCGGGCAGTCGGTGTATCTGAACGACGGGGCCTACGGGGCGCTGATGGAAGTGAAGTTCATGCACTTCACGCCGCCGACCCGGGTGTGGCGCGGCCCGCGCCTCCACGACAACGATGGCGAGTTCTCGGACTTCACCATCTGGGGCCCGACCTGCGACAGCTATGACGTGCTGCCGCAGACCTTCACCCTGCCCTCGGATGTGGACGAGGACGACTGGGTCGAGTTCGGGCTGATGGGCGCCTACACCCAGGCCTCGTTGACGCCGTTCAACGGCTTCGACCGCCGCGACCAGTATTGGGTCGAGGAAGTCTATACCGGCAAGGACATGGCACCGGCCGAGTAAGGCTATCTGCCGGAGCTGATAGGGGCCATCCTGCGGGGTGGCCCTTTTTCATCTGAGGGAGGACCTGATGAGCGATTTTCCGCCTCTCGCCAGCCTGGGCGAGCGCATCATGATCTGCGGGCCGTCGAACGCCGGGAAGTCGACGCTTGCGGTGGCGCTGGGAAAGAAGCTCGGCAGCGAGGCCTTCCATGTTGACCTGTTCCGGCATCTCCCCGATACGGACTGGGTGCAGCGGGCGGACGAAGAGTTCGCCGCGCTGCACGATGCGGCGATCCGCAAGGACCGCTGGGTGATGGATGGCAATTACTCGCAGCTGATGCCGCAGAGGATGGCGCGGGCGACTGGCATCATCATGCTGGGAGACAGTCGCTGGGCCAATTTTGCCCGCTATCTCAGACGGACGCTATTCGAGAAGCGGCAACGGCCAGGGTCGCTCGCCGGGGACAAAGACAGCATCAAGTGGGAGATGGTCCGCTGGATCCTTCTCGTCCAGCCGACCCTGCGCGAGCGGAACCTGGCGCGAGTGCGGTCGGCGGGGCTGCCGCTGGTTGAGCTCGCCTCGATGCGCGAGCTGCAGCGGCTCTATGAAGCGTGGGGGCTGGAGCGCTAGCTCTTTGGGACCGGTTTGGTCACCAGTCCGAGCCGGATGGCACTCTCGGCGGTGGCGCGGATGGCGTCGGGGCCGGAGATGAACTTGCGACCAAGCAGGGCCTCGCCCTTCGAACCATCGAAGATCTTCTCGTTGCCGATGTCGTTGATGATCTGGCGCGCGGGGCCGCCGAACCGGGCGATGAGCTTGATCAACCAATCGGGCACGGTCTTGGTGGTGATGGTCCAGTCCGGATAGGCCGCGCGGACGATGTCGGCCACTTTCGGGAACGGCATGTAGTCGGAGGTGGCGAGGTAGCGCTGGCCGATGGTTTCGGGCTTTTCGAGCGCGGCGACATGCAGCGCCGAGACATCGCGCACATCGATGATGGAGAAGCCGTTGCTAGGCATGGCGGGCACCTTGCCGGCAAGGAGGCCAGTGACGAGGCCGATCGAGATGCTGGCGTGCTCATCGAGCGCCGGGCCGATGATGGCGCCGGGATGGATGGTGGTGAGTTCGAGGCCGCGCTCCTTGGCCAGCCGCCAGGCCAGTTGCTCGGCACGCGTCTTGCCGATGCAATAGGCCCAGGTCCAGCGCATGGCTTCGAGATTGGTGAAGTGCGTCTCGTTGTAGACGCGCCGCCCGGAGGTCTGGCCGTGGCCATAGCCGACCGTGGCGATCGACGAGGTCAGGATGATCCGCTTGATGCCCGCATCGGCGGCAAAGCGCAGGACGCGCTCGGTACCTTCCAGCGCGGGACGGATGACGAGGCTCTGGTCCTTGGGTTCATCGCCACGGATAGCGGCAGCGACATGCATGACGGCGGAGATGCCCTGCATGGCTTTGGCCCAGCCGGTGTCGTCGAGCAGATCGGCCTCGACCAGCTCAAGACGCTCCAGGGCTTCCGAGGCCCCTGCCCCAAGTTCGCGCTGGAGCGTATCGGTGACCTCGCTGGAGCGGGTGAGTGAGCGCAACGTGCCGCGGACGGGGTAGCCGGCACGAAGCAGGTCGAGCGCCACCCATTTGCCGACAAAGCCGGTGATGCCGGTAACGAGAATGCGTCCCTTGTCGGTCATACTGCGTGCCCCTCCGTTGCGCCTCGACAAAGGGGATAGGCGAATTGGATCGGGATGCAAACAAAAAGGCGGCCCGGAGGCCGCCTTTCACAAACTCTGCGATCGCATCGCGCCGATCAGGCGGCGACGTTCTCGTCGTCATACTCGCGCGCCTGCACGGGGCCCGAATCGAGACCCTTGGCATCGGGGTCGCGGTCGACGAGTTCGATGACGGCCATCGGGGCGTTGTCGCCGAAACGGAAGCCGGCCTTCATGATGCGGATATAGCCGCCGTTGCGATCCTTGTAGCGCGGACCGATGGTGGCGAAGAGCTTCTTCACCTGATCCTCGTCGCGCATCTGCGCGATGGCCTGGCGACGGGCGTGCAGGTCGCCGCGCTTGCCCAGCGTGATCAGCTTCTCCACGATCGGGCGAAGCTCCTTGGCCTTGGGCAGAGTGGTGACGATCTGCTCGTGCTTGATCAGCGAAGCCGACATGTTGGCGAACATGGCCTTGCGATGGGCCGAGGTCCGGTTGAGCTTACGGTTGGTGTTACCGTGGCGCATTTTGTTACTCCCTAAACGCCGGGCGTCTCACGACGGGCGGTTGTCAGTTTGCGCGATCAATAATGGTCTTCGTAGCGCTTGGCCAGATCATCGATGTTCTCAGGCGGCCAATTCGGCACATCCATGCCGAGATGGAGACCCATCTGGGCGAGAACTTCCTTGATCTCGTTGAGCGACTTGCGGCCGAAGTTCGGCGTGCGCAGCATTTCGGCTTCCGTCTTCTGGATCAGGTCGCCGATGTAGACGATGTTGTCGTTCTTGAGGCAGTTGGCCGAACGGACCGACAGCTCGAGCTCGTCCACCTTCTTGAGCAGCGCCGGATTGAAGGCGAGCTCCGGAACGGTGTCCTGGGTCTTTTCCTTGGTCGGCTCTTCGAAGTTGACGAAGACCGACAGCTGGTCCTGCAGGATGCGCGCGGCATAAGCCACGGCGTCCTCGGGAGAGATCGAGCCGTTGGTCTCGACGGTCAGCGTCAGCTTGTCCTTGTCGAGGCTCTCGCCGGCGCGGGTGGCGTCGACCTTGTAAGAGACACGACGGACAGGCGAGAACAGCGCGTCGACCGGGATGTAGCCGATCGGCGCATCGTCCGGACGGTTACGGTCGGCCGGGACATAGCCCTTGCCGGTGTTGACCGTGAACTCGATGTTGATCTCGGCGCCATCGTCGAGGTGACAGATGACGAGCTCGGGGTTCAACACCTCGATGTCGCCCGTCACGCGGATATCGCCGGCGGTGACGGCGCCGGGGCCCTGCTTGTTCAGGGTGAGGCGCTTGGGCCCCTCCCCGTTCATGCTGAGTGCGATTTCCTTGACGTTCAGCACCAGGTCGGTGATGTCCTCGCGCACGCCGGGGAGCGAGGAGAATTCATGCAGAATGCCGTCGATCTGGATCGCGGTGACGGCAGCGCCCTGCAAAGAGGAGAGCAGGACGCGACGCAGCGCGTTGCCGAGGGTGAGGCCATAGCCGCGCTCAAGCGGCTCAGCGGTGACCGAAGCCACGCGCGTATTGCCGCTGTCCGAAACGATGTCCAACTTGGTCGGCTTGATCAGTTCCTGCCAGTTCCGCTGGATGGTCACGGTGGTGTCCTTTCAAATCGGCGGTCCGCCTAACCGCCTGTTCAAAGCAATGTACCTATGGGCCCGGCGCGCGGTGGTGCACGCCGAGCCGATCGACCGTGACGAGTTACACGCGGCGACGCTTGCGCGGCCGGCAACCGTTGTGCGGGATCGAGGTGACATCGCGGATGCTGGTGACGTTGAAGCCAGCAGCCTGCAGCGCGCGAAGCGCCGACTCGCGACCCGAGCCCGGGCCACGCACTTCGACCTCAAGGGTCTTCATGCCGTGTTCCTGGGCCTTCTTGGCCGCATCTTCCGCCGCAACCTGCGCGGCATACGGGGTCGACTTGCGCGACCCCTTGAAGCCCATCACACCCGAGGACGACCAAGAAATGGTGTTGCCCTGCACGTCGGTGATGGTGACCATGGTGTTGTTGAACGACGCGTTCACGTGCGCCACACCGTTGGTGATGTTCTTGCGTTCCTTGCGCTTGACGCGCGCGACTTCTGGCTTGGCCAATTTTCGTCCTTTGCTTCGATATCGTCGCTGCCGTAGTTCCAGCAGCTACATCGGGGAAGTGGGAGATACCCACGACCCCAACCCGGATTCTGCTCACGCTCCTCGGGAGCGCGGCACTTACTTCTTCTTGCCGGCGATCGGCTTGGCCGGACCCTTGCGGGTGCGGGCATTGGTATGGGTGCGCTGACCACGAACCGGCAGGCCACGACGGTGGCGCAGGCCGCGATAGTTGCCCAGGTCCATGAGCCGCTTGATGTTCATCGCCACGTTGCGGCGAAGATCACCCTCGACCACATACTCGCGGTCGATGGTTTCACGGATCTGGATGACTTCCGCGTCGGTCAACTCGTTGACACGACGTTCGGCCGGAATTCCGACCTTGGTGCAGATGTCCTTGGCGAACTTGTCGCCGATCCCATGGATATACTGCAGCGCAATCACAACGCGCTTGTTGGTCGGGATATTGACGCCAGCAATACGAGCCACGTCCGCTCTCCTTTGGTCGGTTCGGCACCAAGCCGGGCCGTCTGATTCTGATAACAACAAGGGACCGGAGTCCGACCCCTCACTCAACTGAGGAACCGAATCCAGCCCGTTAATCCATGAGACTGGCGCGGTTCATAAGGACAGGTCCCCGGCTTGTCAACTGCCGGCGGCCCGATCCCAGGTGGTCTAGTTGTGCACGGCGCGCCTGATGGCTGCCGTGACGGCCTCGACGGGCTGCATGCCGTCGACGCTCTTGAGCAGCCCCTTGCCGCGGTAGAACTCCACCAGCGGAGCGGTCTGCTCGCGATAGACGCTGAGACGGTTCCGGATGACATCCGGATTGTCGTCGGGGCGATTGCTTTCCTTTGACCGGTTGACGACACGCGCAACCAGCACGTCGGCGTCAGCGGTGATCTCGATGACCGCGTCGAGCGCCATGCCCTTATCGGTCAGCATTCCATCGAGGGCCTCGGCCTGCGGGATGGTGCGCGGGAAACCGTCGAGGATGAAACCTGCCTTGCAGTCTTCGGCATCGAGACGCTCGGAGACGATGCCATTGACGATGTCGTCGGACACGAGGTCGCCGCGATCCATGATCTCCTTGGCCGCGAGACCCATCGGGGTCTTTGCCGCGATGGCGGAGCGCAGGATATCGCCGGTGGAGAGCTGCGGAATGCCGTAGGCCTCCACCAGGACCTTGGCCTGGGTCCCCTTCCCCGCTCCCGGCGGCCCCAACAGGATCAACCTCATTTACGTCTGCTCCCCAATCGCGACCGCTTCACTAGTCCCTCGTACTGCTGGGCGATCAGATGGCTCTGGATCTGACTGACCGTGTCCAGCGTCACCGTCACCGTGATCAGCAGCGAGGTGCCGCCGATGAACTGACTGACGCTGAGTTGGCTGTGGATCAGTTCGGGCAGGAGTGCCACGAACACCAGATAGGCGGCGCCGACGACGGTGATGCGGGTCAGGACGTAGTCGATGTAGCTCGCGGTCTTCTCGCCCGGGCGGATGCCCGGAATGAAGCCGCCGGAGCGCTTGAGGTTGTCGGCCGTATCCGTCGGATTGAAGACGATCGAAGTGTAGAAGAACGTGAAGAACACGATCAGAGCGGCGAACAGGAACAGGTAGAGCGGCTGGCCGCGGCCGAGCAAGGCGGCCGTGGTCTGCAGCCAGCCCGGGGCCCCGCCCTGGGAGGCAAAGGACAGCACGGTTGCCGGCAGCAGCAGCAGCGACGAGCCGAAGATCACCGGGATCACGCCCGAAGTGTTGAGCTTCAATGGCAGGTGCGAGGTGTCGCCCTGGAACATCTTGTTGCCGACCTGGCGCTTCGGATACTGGATCAGCAGCCGGCGCTGGGCACGCTCGAAGAAGACGATGACGGCGATGACGCCGATGGCGATCAACAGGATGCCGATGACCCAGAAGGTGGAGAGCGCGCCGGTGCGGCTGAGCTCGAGGGTCTGCACCACGGTAGCCGGCAAGTTGGCGACAATGCCCGCGAAGATGATCAGCGAGATGCCGTTGCCGATGCCGCGCGAGGTGATCTGCTCACCCAGCCACATCAGGAACATGGTGCCGCCGGCGAGGGTGATCACCGTGGACAGGCGGAAGAACCAGCCCGGATTGAGCACGACGCCCTGGCTGTTCTCGAGCCCCACGGCGATGCCATAGGCCTGAACGGCGCAGAACAGCACCGCGAGGTAGCGAGTGTACTGGTTGATCTTGCGGCGGCCCGACTCGCCTTCCTTCTTCAGCGCTTCAAGGCGCGGAGACGCGGTGGACACCACCTGCACCACGATCGAAGCGGTGATGTAAGGAATAAGGCCGAGAGCGAAGATCGCCATACGCTCGACCGCGCCACCGGCAAACATGTTGAACATGCCGATGACGCCCTGCGACGCGTTCTGGAAGGTCGCAGCATAGGCGTCTGGATCGATGCCGGGCACCGGCACAAAGGTGCCGAAGCGGTACACGATCAAAGCGCCCAGGGTGAACCAGATGCGCTGTTGCAGGGCCTTCGCCTTGGCGAAGGTCCCGAAGTTGAGATTCTTGGCCAGCTGTTCGGCTGCGGACGCCATACTCGCTCCCTATGGCTTCAAGGCCAGGTGCGCTCGAAACGCTCAGGCGGCAGAAGCCCGCTTCCCGGCGCTACAAACCAGAAAAAGGCGCACTCGACCGCGCGGCCGAGTGCACCCGTGCCGATGGATCAACCGGCGTGCGGAGTCTTCTTCCACGGCGCCTTGGCCGGGATGATATCGATCTTGCCGCCAGCGGATTCAATAGCTGCGGTGGCGCCAGCCGTCGCATGGTCGACCTTGAAGGTCACCTTGGACGCGGTGAAACCGGAAGAGCCGATCAGGCGGACGCCGTCCTTCTTGCGACGGATGACGCGGGCAGCGATCAGCGCCTCGGCATCGATGACGCCCTTGGCATCGAGCTTGCCGCTATCGATGTAGCCCTGGATGCGGTCGATACGCACTTCATTCCAGTCACCCGGATTGAGGGCGTTGAAGCCGCGCTTGGGCATACGCATGTGCAGCGGCATCTGGCCGCCTTCGAAGCCGTTGATGGCAACGCCGGAGCGTGCCGTCTGGCCCTTGCCACCGCGGCCACCGGTCTTGCCGACGCCCGAGCCGATACCGCGGCCGACGCGAACGCGCTTCTTGTTGGCGCCCGGATTGTCCCGGAGCTCGTTCAGACGGGTCATGGTTCTCGTCCCTTAATTTGCGTCGACGACGCGCACGAGGTGCGGGATCTTTGCGATCATGCCGCGGACCTCGGGAGTGTCCTTGAGAGTCGATTGCTTGCGGATCTTGTTGAGGCCAAGCCCGACCAGCGTCGCCCGCTGATCAGCGGGACGGCGCGAGGGGCTAGCGATCTGCTCGATGGTGATGGTCTTGTCGGCCATTGGTCTTGCTCCCCGGCCCTATCAGCCTTCGACGGTCTCGCCACGACGGGACTGAAGATCGGAGACCTTCAGGCCGCGACGGGCAGCGACCGAACGCGGGCTGTCGGCGCGCTTGAGCGCATCGAACGTAGCCCGCACCATGTTGTACGGATTGGCAGTGCCCTGCGACTTGGCGACGATGTCGTTGACCCCGAGGGTCTCGAACACGGCGCGCATCGGGCCGCCGGCGATGATGCCGGTGCCGGGGACGGCGGCACGCAGAATGACCTTGCCGGCACCGTGGTGACCGATAACGTCGTGGTGCAGCGTGCGCGCTTCGCGCAGCGGCACGCGGATCATCTGGCGCTTGGCCTGCTCGGTGGCCTTGCGGATGGCTTCCGGCACTTCACGGGCCTTGCCGTGACCGAAGCCAACGCGGCCCTTCTGGTCGCCAACGACCACAAGCGCAGCAAAGCCGAAGCGACGGCCACCCTTGACGACCTTGGCGACACGGTTGATGTGCACCAGGCGGTCGACGAACTCGCTATCGCGTTCCTGAACGTCTCTCATAGTATTTCCTTCCGCCCGATCAGAACTGCAGGCCGGCTTCGCGAGCCGCGTCGCCGAGGGCCTTCACACGGCCGTGATAAATGTAGGCGCCGCGATCGAACACGACCTGAGACACCTTGGCTGCGAGGCCACGCTCGGCAATCAGCTTGCCGACATGCGCGGCAGCTTCCGAGGTCGAGCCATTCTTGAGGGACGACTTGACGTCCTTCTCAATGGTCGAAGCGGCAGCCAGCGTACGGCCCGAAGCATCGTCGATGATCTGGGCGTAGATATTCTTGTCCGAGCGGTGAACGCTGAGACGCGGCCGGCCATTGGCGTTGGCCTTGAGCGCCTTGCGGACCCGGGCCTTGCGGCGTTCGGCACCTTTGAGGGAAATCGGCATCTCAAGCGTTCCTTACTTCTTCTTGCCTTCTTTGCGGGCGACGAATTCGCCAGCATAACGCACGCCCTTGCCCTTGTAGGGCTCCGGCGGACGCCAGGAACGAATATCGGCGGCCACCTGGCCAACCTGCTGCTTGTCGATACCCGTGACGGTGACTTCGGTCTGTGTCGGCGCGGCAATGGTGATGCCAGCCGGCGTTTCGAAAATGACCTCGTGGCTGAAGCCGAGCGAGAGCTTCAGATCCTTGCCCTGCATCGCAGCGCGATAGCCGACGCCCTGGATGGTCAGCTTCTTGGAGAAGCCGTCCTTGACGCCAACAACCATGTTGTTGATCAGCGCGCGCGTGGTGCCCCAGGCGGCGCGAGCCTCCTTGGAGTCGTTCGCCGGCTCGATGACGATGCCGTCATCGGTCTGCTTGGCGTTGACGATATCCATGAGGGTCAGGGACAGTTCGCCCTTGGGCCCCTTGGCCGTGACCTGCCGATCAGCGATGGTTACTGTGACGCCACTGACCGGGGCGACTGGCTTTTTGCCTGTACGGGACATTCTCGTTTTTCCTTCGGAGTCATCGTCACACCCCGTCTCAAGATCCGAGGACCTTAGAAGACGCGGCAGAGTACCTCACCACCCAGGTTCTGGGCCTTGGCTTCATGATCGGCCATCACGCCCTTGGGGGTCGACAGGATCGACACGCCAAGGCCATTCGCGACCGAGGGAATATTCTTGACCGACGCGTAGACGCGGCGGCCGGGACGGGAAACCCGCTCGATGGTGCGGATCACCGGAGTGCTGTCCGCATATTTCAGCTCGATGTCGAACTGAGCGACGCCGTTGTCCATCTTGGACTCGGAGTAGCCGCGGATATAGCCCTCGGACTTGAGCACGTCGAGCACGCGACCACGAAGGGTCGAGGCCGGGGTGGTGACCACGTCGCGACGGCGCAGCTGCGCGTTGCGGATACGGGTCAGCATATCGCCGATTGGATCGGAAAGGCTCATTGCAGTTCGCTCCTTACCAGCTCGACTTGACCATGCCGGGGATCAGACCCAGGCTGCCCAGCTGACGCAGGGCGATACGGCTCATCTTCAGCTTGCGGTAGTATCCGCGCGGACGGCCGGTCAGCTCGCAGCGGTTGTGCACGCGGGTCGGCGCCGAGTTGCGCGGCAGCGCGGCAAGCTTGAGCTGCGCGCTGAAACGCTCTTCCATCGGGATGCTCTGATCCCGAGTGACGGCCTTCAGCTTGGCGCGCTTTGCCGCAAACTGCTTGGACAGCTTCTTGCGACGGTTGTTCTTCTCGATGGAACTGGTCTTTGCCATGTGACGTCCTTCTCTCTTCCGTTACTGGCGGAAGGGGAAATTGAAAGCCTTGAGCAGAGCCCGGGCTTCGTCGTCGGTGCGCGCCGTGGTGCACACGATGATGTCCATACCCCAGACCTGATCGATCTGATCGAAATTGATCTCGGGGAAAATGATGTGTTCCTTGATGCCCATGGCGTAGTTGCCATTGCCATCGAACGAGTTCGGGTTGAGGCCGCGAAAGTCGCGGACGCGCGGCAGTGCGATGTTCACCAGGCGATCCAGGAACTCGTACATGCGGGTTTTGCGCAGTGTGACCTTGACACCGAGCGGCATCTCTTCACGCACCTTGAAGCCGGCGATCGACTTGCGGGCGTGGGTGATGACGGGCTTCTGGCCGGCGATCTTCTCGAGATCGGCAGCAGCGGCCTTCACCTTCTTGGTGTCGTTGACGGCCTCGCCAACGCCGATGTTCAGCACGATCTTGTCGAGGCGCGGGGCCTGCATGACATTCTTGTAGCCGAACTGCTCGATGAGAGCCGACTTGATCGAAGTATCATACTGCGTCCGCAGACGCGGAACGTAGACTGTCTCAGCCATCGATCACATCTCCGGTGCTCTTGGCGACGCGCACCTTGGTGCCGTCCTTGATCTGAAAACCGACGCGGGTCGCCTTGCCGTTGGCATCGGCCACAGCGAGGTTCGACAGGTGAATCGGCGCTTCCTTGGTGAAGATGCCGGCGTCCTGGCTCGCGGTCTGCTTGGTGTGGCGACGCACGAGGTTGATGCCCTGCACCAGCGCCTTGCTCTCATCGGGAATGACCTGCAGAACCTGCCCGGTCTTGCCCTTGTCCTTGCCGGCGAGAATGACGACCTTGTCGCCCTTCTTGATTTTTGCCGCCATCACAGCACCTCCGGTGCAAGCGAAATGATCTTCATGTGGTTCTTGGAACGCAGCTCGCGCGGCACTGGCCCGAAAATACGGGTGCCGATCGGCTCGGACTGATTGTTGATCAGCACGGCGGCGTTGCGGTCGAAACGGATGACGGTGCCATCGGTGCGGCGGACCGGGAAAGCGGTGCGCACGACGACGGCCTTCATCACCTGGCCCTTCTTCACTCGGCCGCGCGGGATCGCGTCTTTGACCGACACCACGATGATGTCGCCCACTGACGCATACTTACGGTGCGAACCGCCGAGCACCTTGATGCACATGACACGACGGGCACCGGAATTATCGGCAACGTCGAGATTGGACTGCATCTGGATCATGGCTTGATGCCTTCTTCACTTTTTGCGGGGTCTACCTACGCGGAGAGCCCTAACTTGCCGTTTACGCCTCGGTCCGAAGGACCCAACGCTTGTTCTTGGAAATCGGAGCCGATTCCTCGATCCAGACGGTATCGCCGACCTTGGCCGAGTTGGCCTCGTCATGGGCGTGATACTTCTTGGACCGGCGGACGGTCTTCTTCATCACCGGGTGGGTGAAGGCGCGGTCGACGCGCACCACCACGGTCTTGTCGTTGGTGTCGGAGACCACAGTCCCCTGCAGAACGCGCTTGGGCATCTGGTTCTCCTTACTTCGCCGCGGCTTTTTCGCCGAGGATGGTCTTGACCCGCGCGATTTCGCGGCGGACCTCACGCACCCGGGCGGGCTTCTCCAGCTGCTGAGTTGCACGCTGGAACCGCAGGTTAAACTGTTCCTTCTTGAGGCCGAGCAGCTGATCCTTCAGCTCGTCCGGGGTCTTGCCGCGCAGATCGGCGGTGCCGCCCTTGGCCTCGTTGTTTTTCTTGGCTGCCATGGCTCTTAATCCGCAATGCGGGTGACGACCCGCGTGGTGATCGGAAGCTTCATGGCGCCGAGGCGCAGCGCTTCCTTGGCAACGTCCTCAGGGACGCCGTCGATCTCGAACAGGATCCGGCCGGGCTTGACCCGGGCCGCCCAGAATTCCACCGAACCCTTGCCCTTACCCATGCGGACTTCGGTCGGCTTCTTGGACACGGGCAGATCCGGGAACACCCGGATCCAGACGCGGCCGGCGCGCTTCATCTGGCGGGTGATCGCGCGGCGGGCCGCTTCGATCTGCCGGGCGGTGACGCGCTCGGGTTCCTGCGACTTCAGGCCATACTGACCGAAAGCCAGCTCGGTGCCGCCCTTGGCGTTGCCGTGGATACGGCCCTTATGCGCCTTGCGGAACTTGGTGCGTTTTGGCTGCAGCATCTGTCTGTTGCCTTCTTAGTTCGCGGACGTACGTTCGCGGCGATCTTCACGGTCGGACCGCTCGCGACGCTGCCCCTGGCCACCCTCGCCACCACCTTCGGTGGCACGGCGCTCGTGGGCCGACGGATCGTGCTCGAGGACTTCGCCCTTGAAGACCCACACCTTGATGCCGATGATCCCGTAGGTGGTCCTGGCTTCAGCGGTGCCGTAGTCAATATCGGCGCGGAGCGTGTGCAGCGGCACACGGCCTTCGCGGTACCACTCGGTGCGCGCAATGTCAGCACCGCCGAGACGGCCGCCGACGTTGACGCGGATGCCACCGGCACCCATGCGGATCGCGGTCTGCACGGCGCGCTTCATGGCGCGACGGAAGGCCACGCGGCGCTCGAGCTGCTGGGCAATGCCCTGGGCGACGAGGGTCGCATCGGTCTCCGGCTTGCGCACTTCAACGATGTTGATGTGCACTTCGCTGTCGGTGAACTGCTTCACCTTGGCGCGGATCTTGTCGATGTCAGCGCCCTTCTTGCCGATCACGATGCCCGGACGGGCAGTGTGGATCGACACGCGGCACTTGCGGTGCGGACGCTCGATGACGATCTTGGAGACCGCAGCCTGCTTGAGATCCTCGAGCAGGGTGTTGCGGATCTTCAGGTCTTCCTGCAGCAGGTCACCGTACTCGGAACCGTCGGCGTACCAACGGGAATCCCAGGTGCGGTTGATGCCAAGGCGCAGACCGATCGGGTTGATCTTCTGACCCATTATGCGGTCTCCTCGACTTGGCGAACCACGATCGTCAGGTTCGAAAACGTGTGCTCCAGGCGAGCGGCGTGGCCGCGGCCACGGGCCATGAAACGCTTCATGATCAGACCGTTGCCGACATAGGCCTCGGCAACGACCAGGCTGTCCGGGTCGAGACCGTGATTGTTCTCGGCGTTCGCGATGGCGCTTTCCAGCGTCTTCTTGACCGGACCGGCGACACGCTTGTGCGAGAACTCGAGTTCGGCGAGCGCCTTGTCGACCTTCTTGCCGCGAATGGTCGCTGCCACGAGGTTCAGCTTCTGGCCCGAGGTGCGAAGCATGCGGAGAACCGCCTTGGCTTCGTTGTCCTTGAGCGCGCGCGGGGTTTTCGGCTTGCCCATGTTACTTCCTCTTGGCCTTCTTGTCGGCCGCATGCCCGTAATAGGTACGGGTCGGTGCGAACTCGCCGAACTTGTGGCCGATCATTTCTTCCTGGACGTTCACCGGCACATGCTTGTGGCCATTGTGAACGCCGAAGGTCAGACCGACGAACTGCGGCAGGATCGTGGAGCGGCGGCTCCAGATCTTGATGACTTCGTTACGCCCGCTGGCGCGGCTGGTCTCTGCCTTCTTGAGCAGATAGCCGTCGACGAACGGGCCCTTCCAGAGTGAACGCGCCATGGCTTAACGGCCCTTCTTCACGTGACGCGAGCGGACGATGAACTTGTCCGTCGACTTGTTGCTGCGGGTCTTCTTGCCCTTGGTCGGCTTGCCCCACGGAGACACCGGGTGACGGCCACCCGAAGTACGACCTTCACCACCACCATGCGGGTGATCGACCGGGTTCATGGTCACACCGCGGTTGACCGGCTTGCGGCCGAGCCAACGGTTGCGACCGGCCTTGCCGATCGAGGTGTTCGAGTGATCCTGGTTCGAGACCGCGCCAACGGTGGCGAGGCACGAGCCGTGGACCCGGCGCTGCTCGCCAGAGTTGAGGCGAAGGATCGCCCAACCGGCGTCGCGACCAACGTACTGAGCGTAGGCGCCGGCGGAGCGGGCAATCTGACCACCCTTGCGCGGCTTCATCTCGACGTTGTGCACGATCGTGCCGACCGGCATGCGCTCAAGCGGCATGGCGTTGCCCGGCTTGACGTCGGCGGCGCCGAGCGTCGAGACGACCTTGTCGCCGGCAGCAAGGCGCTGCGGAGCAACGATATAGGCCAACTCGCCGTCTTCGTACTTGATCAGTGCAATCCAGGCGGTGCGGTTCGGATCGTATTCCAGCCGCTCGACCGTCGCCACGTCATCCCAGCGGGTGCGGCGGAAGTCGACCATGCGATACGAGCGCTTGTGCCCGCCGCCGCGATGGTAAGCGGTGATGCGACCGGCGTTGTTGCGGCCACCCTTGCCGGACAGGCCGACGGTGAGACCCTTGACGGGCGCGCCCTTCCACAGCTCGGAACGATCCGTGGTGATCAGCTGGCGGCGACCTGGCGAGGTCGGATTGTAAGTCTTCAGACCCATGGCTCTCTACTCCCTCAGATACCGGTCGACACGTCGATCGACTGGCCCTCGACGAGGGTCACGATGGCTTTCTTGACATCCTTGCGGGTGCCGAGTTCCTGACGGAAGCGCTTGACCTTGCCCTTGCGGACCAGGGTGTTGACCGCCTTCACCTTGACTGCGAACAGCGCCTCGACGGCCTGCTTGATCTCAGTCTTGGTTGCGTCGATCGCCACGTCGAACACCACCTGACCATGCTCGGAAGCGAGCGTGGACTTTTCGGTGACGACCGGGTTCCGGATCACGTCGTAGTTGCTGAACTTGCTCATGCGAGACGCGCCTCCAGCGCTTCGAGCGCGGCCTTGGTCAGGACCAGCTTGTTGCGACGCAGAATGTCGGCAACGTTGATGCCCTGCACCGGCAGCACGTCGATCTGCGGGATGTTGCGGGCGGCGAGAGCGAAGTTCTTGTCCACCTCGGCGCCATCGATGATCAGCGCATTGGTCCACTCGAGCTTGCCGAACTGGGCGCGCAGCGCAGCGGTCTTGGCTTCCTTGGTGGCCAGCGTGCCGACGACGGTGAGCTCACCGGCCTTCACCTTGGCGCTCAGCGCGTGCTTGAGAGCCAAGGCGCGGACCTTCTTGGGAAGCTCGATCGCATGGCTGCGGACTTCCGGACCGAAGGCACGGCCACCGCCGCGGAACTGCGGAGCGGACTTGGCGCCGTGACGTGCACCGCCCGAGCCCTTCTGCTTGACGGACTTCTTGGAGGTGTAGGCGATCTCGGAACGATGCTTCACCTTGTGGGTGCCGGCCATCGCCTTGAGCTGCTGATAGCGCACCATGCGGTGCAGGATGTCAGCGCGCGGCTCGAGACCGAAAATCTCGTCCTTCAGAGTGACCGAACCGTCGGTCTTGCCGTCCAGAGTCGTGACCTGGAGTTCCATTATTTCGTCTCCCCGGTCGCCGCTTCAGAGACGGCGGCAGCCTTAAACGAACCCGGGAAAGCAGCGCCCGCGGGGGCCGGCTTCTTGACCGCGTCCTTGATCTGGATCCAGGCGCCCTTGGCACCCGGCACAGCGCCCTCAACCATGATCAGCCCGCGCTCGACATCGGTGCGGACGACTTTGAGGTTCTGCGTGGTAACGCGACGGTCGCCCATGTGGCCGGCCATCTTCTTGTTCTTGAACACGCGACCCGGATCCTGACGCTGGCCGGTCGAACCGTGCGAGCGGTGGGAGACGGACACACCGTGGGTGGCGCGCAGGCCACCGAAGTTCCAGCGCTTCATCGCGCCGGCGAAACCCTTACCGATCGAGGTGCCGGTGACGTCCACCAGCTGGCCCTCGACGAAGTGGTCCGCCTGCATGACCGCACCAACTTCGATGAGGTTCGCAGGATCGACACGAAACTCGGTTAGTTGACGCTTGGGCTCGACCTTGGCGACCGCAAACTGCCCGCGATCAGCCTTGGTCAGGTTCTTCGCCTTGACCGTGCCTGCGCCGAGCTGGAGTGCCGTATAGCCGTCCTTTTCCTGAGTCCGCTGGCCCACCACCTGGCAGTTCTGCAGGCCCAGCACTGTCACGGGGACGTGTGTACCGTCGTCCATGAACAGGCGGGTCATGCCCAGCTTCTGTGCGATCAAACCAGAACGCATCGGTTCCTACCTTCTTTCTTGGCACTTGACCGGGTCATTGTTTCCCAAGAGGACCCTGTTGGATGGTCAGCGCGAAAACTCTTTACTCAGAGCTTGATTTCGACGTCCACACCGGCGGCGAGATCGAGCTTCATCAAGGCGTCAACGGTCTGCGGCGTCGGATCCACGATGTCGAGGAGACGCTTGTGCGTCCGGATCTCGAACTGCTCGCGGCTCTTCTTGTCGATATGCGGCGACCGGTTAACGGTGAACTTCTCAATCTGCGTGGGCAGCGGAATCGGCCCGCGAACCTGCGCGCCCGTGCGCTTGGCCGTATTGACGATCTCGCGCGTCGAATTGTCGAGCACACGGTGATCGAAGGCCTTTAGCCGGATGCGGATATTTTGACCGTTCATCTTGCTTTCCCAGCGAAAAATGGAACGCGGCGCACGCTATCGGCGCGCCGCGCCCTGGTGTTCCAGGCCTTACTTCAGGATCTTGGCGACGACGCCCGAACCAACCGTGCGGCCGCCTTCACGGATAGCGAAGCGGAGCTTCTCTTCCATGGCGATCGGCACGATCAGCTGAACGCTGATATTCACGTTGTCGCCCGGCATCACCATCTCGGTGCCTTCGGGGAGCGTGACAACGCCGGTCACGTCAGTGGTCCGGAAGTAGAACTGCGGACGGTAGTTGGCAAAGAACGGCGTGTGACGGCCACCCTCTTCCTTGGTCAGGATGTAGGCCTCGGCAACGAAGTCCGTGTGCGGGGTCACCGAACCGGGCTTGCACAGCACCTGGCCACGCTCGACCTGAGTACGGTCGATACCGCGGATCAGCGCGCCGATGTTGTCCCCGGCCTGGCCCTGATCGAGCAGCTTGCGGAACATCTCGACACCGGTGACGGTGGTCTTCTGCGTCGCCTTGATGCCGACGATCTCGACTTCCTCGCCCACCTTGACGATGCCGCGCTCGACACGGCCGGTCACCACGGTGCCACGACCCGAGATCGAGAACACGTCTTCGATCGGCATCAGGAACGGCTGGTCGATCGGACGAGCCGGCTGCGGGATGTACTCGTCAACAGCGCGCATCAGCTCAAGAACGGCGTCGTGGCCGAGCTTCTTGTCGGAGTCTTCGAGGGCGGCGAGAGCCGAGCCCTTGATGATCGGAATATCGTCGCCCGGGAACTCGTACGACGACAGCAGCTCGCGAACTTCGAGCTCGACGAGCTCGAGCAGCTCGGGATCGTCGACCATGTCGCACTTGTTGAGGAAGACGACGAGAGCCGGCACACCGACCTGACGGGCGAGCAGGATGTGCTCACGGGTCTGGGGCATCGGGCCGTCGGCAGCGGACACGACCAGGATCGCGCCGTCCATCTGGGCAGCACCGGTGATCATGTTCTTCACATAGTCGGCGTGGCCCGGGCAATCGACGTGAGCGTAGTGACGGTTCTGCGTCTCGTACTCGACGTGCGCGGTGTTGATGGTGATACCACGCGCCTTCTCTTCCGGAGCGGCGTCGATCTGGTCATAGGCCTTGAAGGTCGCGCCACCGGTCTCGGCGAGCACCTTGGTGATCGCGGCGGTCAGCGAGGTCTTGCCGTGGTCGACGTGACCGATGGTGCCGATGTTGCAATGCGGCTTAGAGCGGGAAAATTTTTCCTTAGCCATCACTAGTCTCCGTATTCAGCCCGACTGGCTGGAGTTGGGTTTTCTTTATTCGAAGCTCAGTCGATCAGGCGTACTTCGCCTGAACTTCGGTGGCGACCGCCTGCGGGACCTGCTCGTAGTGGTCGAAAGTCATGGTGTACTGAGCACGCCCCTGGCTCATCGAGCGAAGGGAGTTCACGTAGCCAAACATGTTGGCAAGCGGCACCATGGCGTCGATAACCTGGGCAATGCCCCGGCTCTCGGTGCCGCGGATCTGACCACGGCGAGAATTCAGATCGCCGATGACGTCGCCGACATAGTCTTCCGGGGTGAGAACTTCAACCCGCATGATCGGCTCCAGGATCCGCGGAGCCGCCTTCTCGATGGCCTCGCGGAAGCCCGCACGGCCGGCGATTTCGAAGGCGAGGACCGAGGAGTCCACGTCGTGATAGGCACCATCCGTCAGCGCGAACTTCACGTCCACGATCGGGAAGCCGATGATCGGGCCTGAGCCCATGACCGACTCGACACCCTTCTGCACGCCCGGGATGTATTCCTTGGGCACGTTGCCGCCAACGACTTCCGAGCTGAACTCGAAGCCCTTGCCCGGCTCGTTGGGCTCGATGCGGAACTTGATGCGGGCGAACTGGCCCGAACCGCCGGACTGCTTCTTGTGGGTATAGTCGTGCTCGACCATGCGGGTGATCGCCTCGCGATACGCCACCTGCGGCGCACCGATATTGGCTTCCACCTTGAACTCGCGCTTCATGCGATCGACGATGATGTCGAGGTGCAGTTCGCCCATGCCCGAGATGATGGTCTGGCCCGATTCCTCGTCGGTCTTGACGCGGAAGCTCGGATCCTCGGCAGCCAGGCGAGCGAGGGCGAGGCCCATCTTCTCCTGGTCGGCCTTCGACTTCGGCTCGACGGCGATGTCGATAACCGGCTCGGGGAATTCCATGCGCTCGAGGATCACCTTGCTGTTCGGATCCGACAGGGTGTCGCCCGTGGTGGTGTCCTTGAGGCCAACGATGGCGACGATGTCGCCGGCGAAGGCTTCGTTGATCTGCTCACGCGAGTTGGCGTGCATCTGGAACATGCGACCAACGCGTTCCTTCTTCTCCTTCACCGTGTTCTCGAGCATGGCGCCCGCTTCCAGGTGACCGGAGTAGATGCGGCAGAAGGTCAGCGAGCCCATGTGCGGGTCGTTGGCGATCTTGAAGGCCAGCATGGACAGCGGCTCGCTGTCAGACGCGTGGCGCTCGACTTCGGCTTCAGTCTTGACGTCGATGCCTTTGATGGCCGGGATGTCGGTCGGCGACGGCAGGAAGTCGATCACGCCATCCAGCAGCGGCTGCACGCCCTTGTTCTTGAAGGCCGAGCCACAGAACACGGGGTAGAGCTTGACGTCGCAGGTGCCCTTGCGGATCAGGCGACGCAGCGTGTCGTTGTCCGGCATCTCGCCGTTGAGATAGGCCTCGGTGGCCGCATCGTCCATCTCGACGGCGGTCTCGATCAGCTTCTCACGGTATTCGGCGGCCTTGGCCTTGAGGTCGTCCGGAATCTCGACGACGTCCCACTGGGCACCGAGCTCTTCGTTGCGCCACACGAGCGCATTCATCTCGATGAGGTCGACGACGCCCTTGAACTCGGTCTCGGCGCCGATCGGCAGCTGCATCACCACCGGCTTGATGCCGAGGCGCTTGTCCAGCGTGTCGAGGCAGAAGTAGAAATCGGCCCCGGTCTTGTCCATCTTGTTGACGAAGATCAGACGCGGAACGTTGTACTTGTCAGCCTGGCGCCAGACGGTTTCGGTCTGCGGCTCGACGCCCTGGTTGCCGTCGAGCAGCGCGATGGCGCCGTCGAGCACGCGGAGCGAACGCTCGACTTCAATAGTGAAGTCCACGTGGCCGGGAGTGTCGATGATGTTGAAGCGGTACTGGTTGCCAGCGCGGTCTTTCCAGAACGTCGTCGTTGCCGCCGACGTGATGGTGATCCCGCGCTCCTGCTCCTGCTCCATCCAGTCCATGGTGGCGGCGCCATCATGCACTTCGCCGATCTTGTGGCTCTTACCGGTATAGTAGAGCACGCGCTCGGTCGTGGTGGTCTTGCCGGCATCGATGTGGGCCATGATGCCGAAATTGCGATATCGATTGATCGGGTAGTCGCGGGCCATTTGGGTCGAGCCTTCCGTTACCAGCGATAGTGCGAGAAGGCACGGTTGGCGTCAGCCATACGGTGCGTATCTTCGCGCTTCTTGACCGCCTGACCGCGGCCGTTGACGGCATCCATGAGCTCGCCGGACAGGCGCTCGCGCATGGTGTGTTCGCCGCGCTTGCGGGCGCTGTCGATGAGCCAACGAATGGCGAGAGCCTGCTGGCGATCGGCACGAACCTCGACCGGCACCTGGTAGGTGGCACCACCGACGCGGCGGGAACGGACTTCCACAGCCGGGCGGATGTTGTCGAGAGCCGAGTGGAACACCGCGATCGGGTCCTGCTTCAGCTTGGTCTGCACGATATCGAAGGCACCGTACACGATGCTTTCAGCGGCCGACTTCTTGCCGTCCTTCATGAGCGAGTTCATGAATTTGGTGACGATGATGTCACCAAACTTGGGATCGGGATTGACTTCGCGCTTTTCGGCGGAGTGGCGACGTGACATCTAAAACGCTCCTTACTTCGGCCGCTTCGCGCCGTACTTCGAACGGCGCTGCTTGCGATCCTTGACACTCTGCGTGTCGAGAACGCCGCGCAGCACGTGGTAGCGCACGCCCGGAAGGTCGCGAACGCGGCCGCCACGGATCAGCACGACCGAGTGTTCCTGCAGGTTGTGGCCTTCGCCCGGGATGTACGAGATCACCTCGCGCTGGTTCGTCAGACGGACCTTGGCCACCTTGCGAAGTGCCGAGTTCGGCTTCTTCGGGGTCGTGGTGTAGACACGGGAGCACACACCGCGCTTCTGCGGATTGGCTTCCATCGCCGGGACTTTGTTCCGCTTGGGCTTGGAGACCCGCGGCTTGCGGATCAACTGATTAATGGTCGGCATTCACGCTCTTTCCATCCGTCGGAAACTCGTTGCGAAAGACAAAAACAAACCAAAGGGGCGCTTGGACCCGCCCCGAAGGGGCAGAAGCGCCTCATACTGCAGCGGACCACGGGCCGGAGCCGGTGTTCATGCGCACAAAGATTTATCGTCGTCTCGCCTTTGGCAGTGTGTTTGAAGTTCCTGGATGCCCGCACAAGGTGGCAGATACCCGCGTGAACTTCACGACCGACCGCTAAGGTTGCGCGTCTATACGAGTGATGAGTCTGTGCGTCAAGGATTCTTTCATGCGCGGGCCGCATGGCGTGACCGCGTGCTTGCATGGCCCAAACCGGCGCGCGACGCGGGGTTGCTGCCGGAGCGACGCACAGCTTGTCGGGAACCAGCCCCCTCTTCCGTCGCTCTTCGTGGTGCGTGACCGCCGGGCTGGCCTTGCTGGGTCTTCGGGACGGTGTAGACTGCGCTATGGAGGAGTTTCGACCATGCATCGCACCGCCGTCAACGTGATCGCTGCCCTGCTTCTCGCCTTGGTGCCTGCGGCCGCCTCGGGCCAGGAGTTGGTCGATGGCGGCGATGTCGAGACGATCCTCGAAATTGCCAAGGCACATGGCGAGGCCGAGCTCGAGTCGCGTACCAGTGGCGATCCGCGCATCTCCGGTCGGATCAACGGGCTGGGCTATCAGCTGTTCTTCATGAACTGCACCGATGGCAAGGATTGCGAGGACCTGAACTTTTACGCCGGTTTCGCAGACCTCAAGCCGACGGTCGACGCGATCAATGACTGGAATCGCAACAAGCGGTTCGGCAATGCCTATCTCGACTCCGATCTCGACGCCGTCATCGAGTTCGACGTCAATCTCGAGTTCGGCGTGGCACGCGACAATCTCGACGCGGCCTTCGGGCTATGGGAGCTGCTGCTGCAGCAATATGCGGAACATATCGGTTACCGGCCCGGCGCCTAGCTCTCAGTCGATGACCATGATGGCAAAGCCGTCCCAGCCCTTGGCGCCGACGGTCTGCAGCGCAGTGGCGCGGAGCCGCGGGTGGCTGGCGATCATGTCGAAGGCGGCGCGAGTGCCGATCACCCGTGGATCGGTGTTGTCCGTGTCGATGACCTGACCGTCGCGGATGACGTTGTCGAGGATGATAACGGTGCCGGGGCGGCCGAGCCGGATGGCCCACTCGAGATAAGTCGGATTGTTCGGCTTGTCGGCGTCGATAAAGATGAAGTCGAACGGCTCGGAGTGGCCAGCCGCCAGTTCCGGCAGCGTTTCGGCAGCGGGGCCGACACGGATGTCGACGAGGTGGCCGACCCCTGCCCCAGCGATATTGCTGCGTGCCACTTCAGCGTGATGCGGCGAGTACTCCAGCGTCACCAGTTTGCCGTCTTCGGGGAGCGCACGTGCCATCCAGATGGTCGAGTAGCCGCCGAGGGTGCCCACTTCCAGGATGCGTCGTGCTCGGGTGATCGAGACCATCAGGTTGAGGAACTTGCCCTGTGCCGCCGAGACATCGATGGGCGGCAGGCCGGCGGCCTGATTGGCGGCCAAGACTGCTTCGAGCATCGGGTCGGATCCGAGCAAGCGGTCCCCGATATAGGTGTCGACGCGGGCTGAAAGGTTGAGGTCCATGGCTTTCTCCACAGTCCTGCATTGGTTGGCTAAGGTGACAGCACCGTGACGGTGGACAGAAAAGAAGGGGCCGCATGGGCCCCTTGCTGTCTGAAGATTTGCCTTGCCGTACCTAGAGTGCCAGGTCGAGACCGTCGACGATGACGTCGCCGTTGCGGTCAATGTGGCCGCGCACGGTGGCGGGCACTGTAATCGACTGGTCTGTGCGACCCGAGGTCTCATCGTTGTAGGTGAGCAGTACGTCAGCGAGGCCTTCGAAGCGGTTGCCTTCGAGGTCGAAGTCCGCGGGGCGGAAGTCGACCGCAAACAGCGCCGGTTGTTTCAGCGCATGGTTGATCTCCGACCACGCACCGAGACGCCGCAAGGTGTCGAGGTCCAGTTGCCTCTCCAACTCGTCATAGTTGAGGGTCATTTCCGCCTCCTGGGCAGCCGCCGTCTCGATGAAATCATCCGACTTCGCCATTACCGTCGAGTAAATGCCGGCAGGGTCGCCTCCCGACAAGAGGGACACAGTGTCGCGAGACGCGTCAAGCTCGATGCGTCCGTGGGAGGTCAAACGTGCTGCTGCGCCTTCTGGTTTCATGGCGTCTGTCCCTCTAGTTCTTGTATTGCCAAGCCAATGTGGCGCAGTGCGCTGCGACATCGACAAGCAGGCGGCTCTGGTTCACGCCAAGCACGTGCAGGATTTGCTGGAACTGGCCTTTGTCGACGCCAGGAACTGGCACACGCTTCAGGAAGCGTGATGGTGTCAGGACCCATGGAGCGGTCGGATCCGAATGCACGGAGAACAAGCCCTGCTGAGCCGTTATGCGGGACACGGTGGCAGGCACGCGCATCAGCAGCGGAGTTGGCGTTCCGGTGTTGAACGGATCGAACCCAGGATAGTCATCCCTGACGCCGCGATTGCCGCGTATGCGCATCATGATCACCTCACCATCCGCGCCTAGTTCTGTAGAGGCAGCGAACCATGCCGCGACAAGCGGATTGGTCGACCAGTCCAGGAGCCGTGTCGGCAGACCGTGGTGCTGGCCGAAGGCGAGCCGCTCCATCGGAGTACTCAGGTGCCGTTCCCAACGCGGGAGGTCCCGTGAGAAATCATCAAACAACCGCCGTTCCCGCCGACGCTGATACAGGCGACCATAAACTGTTGGTCGCCCCGCCGTAGGAACCAACGGCCAGTTCGCATCGGCCTGCCCACGAAAGATCCATGACCCGTCGCTCGCCTCGGTCATGGCAGACAGAAACGCATCCCAGCTTGCACTTGGTCCTGCCAATCCCAACGCCCTCAATACTGCCCTCGGAGCTTATCCACGCCAACTTGGAGTCGCCCTCTGCTGCCGACTTTGTACTCAGATTTGGGTTTGTACTAGTGGGTTCGGGATTCTACCAATTCTCTGTTGCATGAATGACAAAGGGCCCCGACGGGGCCCTTTGCATACTTATCTCTGGCGCAGCCTTACTCGGCCGGCTCGACCGGGGTCGGCGTCGGGGCCGGGATGGCAGCGGTCTCGGCCTGTCGGCGACGTTCCTCAAGGATCAGCTCGTCGCGACGGGTCGCGATCAGCTTGGCCTTGGAGCTGCCGGCACCGGTGCCCGCCGGGATCAGGCGGCCGACGATGACGTTCTCCTTGAGGCCTTCGAGCAGGTCGGCCTTGCCGGACACCGCCGCCTCGGTGAGGACGCGGGTGGTTTCCTGGAAGGACGCGGCCGACACGAACGAGCGGGTCTGCAGCGACGCCTTGGTGATGCCGAGCAGGACCGGGTTGGCCTCGGCCGGCTTCTTGCCCTCGGCGACCAACTGGTCGTTGAGCTCGTCGAAGTCGAGGCGGTCGATCTGCTCGTCCTTGAGCATGCCGCTGTCGCCGGGCTCCGTGATCTCGACCTTCTGCAACATCTGGCGAACGATCACCTCGATGTGCTTGTCGTTGATCAGCACGCCCTGCAGCCGGTAGACCTCCTGGATCTCGTTGACCAGGTAGCGTGCCAGCTCCTCGACGCCCTTGATGGCAAGGATGTCGTGCGGTGCCGGGTTGCCGTCCAGGATGTACTCACCCTTTTCGATGGTGTCGCCTTCCTGCAGATGGAACGGCTTGCCCTTCGGGATCAGGTACTCGACGGGCTCGGCGCCCTCCTCGATCGGCTCGACGATAATGCGGCGCTTGTTCTTGTAGTCGCGGCCGAAGCGGATGGTGCCGCTCGATTCCGCGATGATGGCGTGGTCTTTGGGACGACGCGCCTCGAACAGTTCCGCAACGCGCGGCAGACCACCGGTGATGTCCTTGGTCTTGGCGCTTTCGAGCGGGATACGGGCCAGAACGTCACCCGGCGAGACCTTCTCGCCCGGCTCGACGTTGATGACCGCGTCGACGGAGAGCAGGTAGCGGGCTTCGCCGCCACGATCGAGCTTGACGATGGTGTCGCCGCGCTTGATCGCGATGGCCGGCTTCAGGCCGTCGCTACGCTGGCTGGTCCGCCAGTCGGAGACGACGCGCTTGGTGAAGCCGGTGGTCTCGTCGGTGGTTTCCGACACCGAGGCGCCATCCACCAGATCCTCGAAGACCACTTCGCCTTCCACTTCGGCCAGCACCGGACGGGTGTAGGGATCCCATTCGGCGATACGCTGGCCGCGCTTGACTTCGGCACCGTCATCGACACGGAGCTTGGCACCATAGGCAACGCGGTGCGTCGACCGTTCCTTACCCTCGGGGTCGAGGATGGCGATCGTGACGTTACGACCCATGGCAACCAGCTGGCCGCCATCGACTTTGGCAACGTTGCGGTTACGGATCTCGATCTTGCCCTCGGCGCCGGCCTCCAGATACGAGGAGTCGACCACCTGAGCCGTGCCACCGATGTGGAACGTGCGCATGGTGAGCTGGGTGCCGGGCTCGCCGATCGACTGAGCAGCGATGACGCCGACGGCTTCGCCGATATTGACCGGCGTGCCGCGCGCAAGGTCACGGCCGTAGCAGGCGGCGCAGCAACCCTGGCGGAGATCGCAGGTCAGCGGCGAGCGGATGCGCACCGACTGGACCTTGTAGCTCTCGACGACCTCGACATCCTTTTCCGTGAGCAGCGTGCCCTTGGGGATTATCAGATCGCCATTCTCCGGGTTGACGATGTCGTCAGCCGTGGTGCGGCCGAGGATACGCTGGCCCAGCGAGGCAACGATCTGACCGGAGTCGACGATTGGCTCCATGGTGAGGCCGCGTTCCGTGCCGCAGTCGATCTCGGTGATGATCGAGTCCTGTGCCACGTCGACGAGGCGACGGGTCAGATAACCCGAGTTCGCGGTCTTCAGGGCGGTGTCGGCCAGGCCCTTACGGGCACCGTGGGTCGAGTTGAAGTACTCGAGCACGTTCAGGCCTTCCTTGAAGTTGGCCGTGATCGGGGTTTCGATGATCGAGCCGTCCGGACGGGCCATCAGGCCGCGCATGCCGGCGAGCTGCTTCATCTGCGCCGGCGAACCACGGGCACCGGAGTGGCTCATCATGTAGACCGAGTTGATCGGCTTCTGACGACCCGTCTCCTTGTCGTACTGAACGGCAGCAATGCCCTTCATCATTTCTTCGGCGACCTTGTCACCGCACTTGGCCCAGGCGTCGACGACCTTGTTGTACTTTTCGCCCTGAGTGATCAGGCCGTCATTGTACTGCTGCTCGAACTCTTCGACGAGCTTGCGGGTATCCTCGACGATTTTGTACTTCGAGGCCGGGATGACCATGTCATCCTTGCCGAACGAGATACCGGCGCGGGCGGCGTGCTTGAAGCCGAGATCCATGATGCGATCGCAGAAGATGACCGTCTCCTTCTGACCGCAACCGCGATAGACGGTGTCGATCATCTTGGAGATCATCTTCTTGGTCATCAGCTGGTTCGCTGTCGCATACGGCACGGCCGGATGCTTCGGCAGCAGCTTGCCAAGGATCATGCGGCCCGGGGTGGTTTCGACCAGTTCGGTCGTCCGGTTGCCCTCGGCGTCATAGACGTCGACGCGGCCCTTGATCTTGGAGTGCATGGTGACGACGCCGGTCGCCAGCGCGTGCTCCAGCTCGCCCATGTCGGAGAAAGCCATGCCCTCGCCGGGCTCCTTCTCGTTCATCAGCGACAGGTGATAGAGCCCGAGCACGATGTCCTGGCTCGGCACGATGATCGGCTGGCCGTTGGCGGGGTGCAGAATGTTGTTGGTCGACATCATCAGCACGCGGGCTTCCAGCTGCGCCTCAAGGCTCAGCGGGACGTGCACGGCCATCTGGTCGCCGTCGAAGTCGGCGTTGAAGGCGGCGCAAACCAGCGGGTGCAGCTGGATGGCCTTACCCTCGATCAGGTGCGGCTCGAAGGCCTGGATGCCCAGACGGTGCAGCGTCGGCGCACGGTTCAGCAGAACCGGGTGCTCGCGGATCACTTCGTCCAGGATATCCCAGACTTCCGGCTTCTCCTTCTCGACGAGCTTCTTGGCCTGCTTGACCGTCGACGACAGCCCCTTGGCCTCAAGGCGCGAGTAGATGAACGGCTTGAACAGCTCGAGCGCCATCTTCTTGGGCAGGCCGCACTGGTGCAGCTTCAGCTCGGGGCCGACGGTGATCACCGAACGGCCGGAATAGTCGACGCGCTTGCCGAGCAGGTTCTGGCGGAACCGGCCCTGCTTGCCCTTGAGCATGTCGGAGAGCGACTTCAGCGGACGCTTGTTGGCGCCGGTGATGGTGCGGCCGCGACGGCCGTTGTCGAACAGGGCATCGACCGCTTCCTGAAGCATGCGCTTCTCGTTGCGGATGATGATGTCGGGCGCGCGCAGCTCGATCAGGCGCTTCAGGCGGTTGTTGCGGTTGATGACACGACGATAAAGGTCGTTCAGATCGGACGTGGCGAAACGGCCGCCATCCAGCGGCACCAGCGGACGCAGCTCTGGCGGAATGACCGGGATGATGGTCATGATCATCCACTCGGGCTTGTTGCCCGAGACGATGAATTGCTCGACGATCTTCAGGCGCTTGGCCAGCTTCTTCGGCTTCAGCTCGGTGGTCGACTCGGCGATCTCGACGCGGAGGTCAGCGGCGATCTTTTCGAGGTCGAGCGACAGCAGCATGTCACGAATGGCCTCGGCGCCGATCTTGGCGGTGAAGGCGTCCGCACCGTACTGGTCCTGGGCGTCGATATACTGCTCCTCGGTGACCAGCTCGTTCTCGCTGAACGGGGTCAGGCCGGGATCGAGGATCACGTACTGCTCGAAATAGAGAATGCGCTCGATATCCTTGAGCGTCATGTCGAGCAGCTGGGCGATACGGGACGGCAGCGACTTCAGGAACCAGATGTGCGCGACCGGCGCGGCGAGCTCGATGTGGCCCATTCGCTCGCGGCGCACGCGGCTCAGCGTCACTTCGACGCCGCACTTCTCGCAGATGACGCCCTTGAACTTCATGCGCTTGTACTTGCCGCACAGGCACTCGTAGTCCTTCACCGGCCCGAAGATGCGGGCGCAGAACAGGCCGTCACGCTCGGGCTTGAACGTGCGGTAGTTGATGGTCTCGGGCTTCTTGATCTCGCCGTAGGACCAGCTGAGGATCTTCTCAGGGCTCGCGATCGAGATCTTCATCTGGTCGAACATCTGGACCGGAACCTGCGGGTTGAACGGGTCCATGACGTGGTGGTGCGAATTCATCAGTATGCTCCTCGTTTCGGAGCCCTCGGGTCATGCCCGAGGGTTCACGAAGGAAATGGGGTTAGAACTCGGCAGACGGTTATTCCGCCGCGTTCTGAGGAGGTGCGATCTGGTCGGCGGGCGTGCCGGGTTGCGGCAACTCGGTTCCGTCGATGGTGTCGAGCTCGACATTGAGGCCCAGTGACCGGATTTCCTTGACGAGCACGTTGAAGCTCTCGGGAATGCCGGCCTCGAAAGTGTCGTCACCACGGACGATCGCTTCGTAGACCTTGGTACGACCGGCCACGTCGTCCGACTTGATGGTGAGCATTTCCTGAAGCGTGTAAGCGGCGCCATACGCTTCGAGGGCCCAGACTTCCATTTCGCCGAAGCGCTGACCACCGAACTGCGCCTTGCCGCCCAGCGGCTGCTGGGTCACGAGCGAGTAAGGACCGATCGAACGCGCATGGATCTTGTCGTCGACGAGGTGGTGGAGCTTGAGCATGTAGATGTAGCCCACGGTGACCTGGCGGTCGAACTGCTCGCCGGTACGGCCGTCATAGACGGTCGACTGACCAGAGGTCTTCAGCCCTGCCCGCTCCAGCATCGTGACGATGTCGCTCTCCTTGGCGCCGTCGAACACCGGCGTCGCAATCGGAACACCCTTGGACAGGTGCTCGCTGAGACGCAGCATGCCGTCGTCGTCGAGGTCCTTGACGTACTCGTCATTGTCGTAGAGCGCCGAGATTTCCTTCTTCAGCGGGGTGAGATCACCCTTCTGATGATAGACGCGGAGCATCTCGTCGATCTTCTTGCCGACGCCGCGGCACGCCCAACCAAGGTGCGTCTCGAGGATCTGGCCGACGTTCATGCGCGAGGGCACGCCGAGCGGGTTCAAGACGATGTCGACGTGGGTGCCGTCTTCCAGATACGGCATGTCCTCGATCGGGACGATGCGGGACACCACACCCTTGTTGCCGTGACGGCCGGCCATCTTGTCGCCCGGCTGGATCTTGCGCTTGGTCGCCACGAAGACCTTGACCATCTTCATGACGCCCGGCGACAGCTCGTCGCCACGCTGCAGCTTGTCGACCTTGTCGATGAAGCGCTGCTCGAGCAGCTTGCGGCTCTCCTCGTACTGGGCGTGAAGCGCCTCCATCTCGGCCATGACCTTGTCGTCCTCGATGGCGAACTGCCACCACTTGGAACGGGGCTGGGCGTCGAAGATCTGGTCGTTCAGCTTGGTGCCGTTGACATAGCCCTTGGGGCCAGCGGTGGCGGTCTTGCCGAACAGCATCTCCTTGAGACGGGCATAGACGTTACGATCGAGAATGGACTGCTCGTCGTCACGGTCCTTAGCCAGGCGCTCGATTTCCTCGCGCTCGATGGCCATGGCGCGCTCGTCCTTGTCGATGCCGTGGCGGTTGAACACGCGCACTTCAACGACAGTACCAGCATCGCCCGGCGGCACGCGCAGGGAGGTGTCACGAACGTCGGATGCCTTCTCGCCAAAGATGGCGCGGAGGAGCTTTTCTTCCGGCGTCATCGGCGATTCACCCTTGGGGGTGATCTTGCCGACAAGGATGTCGCCCGCAGCCACTTCGGCACCGATGTGCACGATGCCGGCTTCGTCGAGGTTCTTCAGCGCCTCTTCCGAAACGTTCGGGATGTCGCGGGTGATTTCCTCAGGACCGAGCTTGGTGTCACGGGCCGAGACTTCGTACTCCTCGATGTGGATGGAGGTGAACACGTCCTGCATGGCGATCTTTTCGCTGAGCAGGATCGAGTCCTCGAAGTTGTAGCCATTCCACGGCATGAACGCGACGAGCACGTTCCGGCCGAGCGCGAGATCGCCCAGTTCGGTCGAGGGACCGTCGGCGATGATGTCGCCGGCATCGACATGGTCGCCTACCACCACTAGCGGACGCTGGTTGATGCAGGTCGACTGGTTCGAACGCTGGAACTTCATCAAGTTGTAGATATCGACGCCGGACTTGCTGGCATCGGTCTCTTCGGTGGCGCGGATAACGATACGGGTCGCATCCACCTGGTCGATGATGCCCTTGCGCTTGGCGACGATCGCGGCGCCGGAGTCACGGGCGACGATGCGCTCCATGCCGGTGCCCACGAACGGCGCCTCGGCACGCAGCAGCGGCACAGCCTGCTTCTGCATGTTCGAGCCCATCAGAGCGCGGTTGGCGTCGTCGTTCTCGAGGAACGGGATCAGCGAAGCCGCAACCGAAATCACCTGCTTGGGCGACACGTCCATCAGGTCGATGGTTTCCTTCGGCGTCAGGCCGTTGTCGCCGGCGTGGCGGGCAACAACCAGATCGTCGGCGAACTCGCCCGTCGGGGTCAGCTTGGCATTGGCCTGGGCAACGTAGTGCTTGGCCTCTTCCATCGCCGACAGATAGACGACCTCGTCGGTAACCTTGCCGTCCACGATCTTGCGGTACGGCGTCTCGATGAAGCCGTACTTATTGACGTGGGCGTAGGTCGCGAGGTTGTTGATCAGACCGATGTTCGGGCCTTCCGGCGTCTCGATCGGGCAGATACGGCCATAGTGGGTCGGGTGCACGTCGCGCACTTCGAAGCCGGCACGCTCACGGGTGAGACCGCCCGGCCCGAGGGCCGACAGGCGCCGCTTGTGCGAGACTTCGCTGAGCGGGTTGGTCTGATCCATGAACTGCGAAAGCTGCGAGGAGCCGAAGAACTCGCGCACGGCGGCGGCCGCCGGCTTGGCGTTGATCAGGTCCTGCGGCATGACGGTGTCGATCTCGACCGAGCTCATCCGCTCCTTGATGGCACGCTCCATGCGGAGCAGCCCGAGACGGTAATGGTTCTCCATCAGCTCGCCAACCGAACGCACGCGGCGGTTGCCGAGATTGTCGATGTCGTCGATCTCGCCCTTGCCGTCGCGCAGCTCGACGAGGGTGCGGACCACCTCGACGATGTCTTCCTTGCGCAGGATGCGCACGGTGTCTTCGGCGGTCAGGTCGAGGCGCATGTTCATCTTGACGCGGCCAACGGCCGACAGGTCATAGCGCTCGCTGTCGAAGAACAGCGACTTGAACATGGCTTCGGCGGTTTCCACCGTCGGCGGCTCGCCCGGGCGCATGACGCGATAGATGTCGAACAGCGCGTCCTCGCGGCTCTCGTTCTTGTCGACCGCGAGCGTGTTGCGCAGGTAGGCGCCGACCGTCACATGGTCGATGTCGAGGATCGGCAGCTCGTCGAAGCCGGCGTCCTTGAGCTTGGTCAGCAGCTTCTCGTCGATCTCCTCCCCGGCCTCGGCGTAGATCTCGCCGTTCTGGAAGTTGATCAGGTCCTCGGCGATGAAGGTACCGTAGAGATCTTCCTCGACCACGGCGAGATGGGTGAGACCACCCTCGGCCAGCTTCTTGGCCTGGCGCGGGGTCAGCTTCTTGCCGCCTTCGTGCACCACATCGCCGGTATTGGCGTCGATGAGGTCGAAGCTCGGCTTGGCATTGCGCATCTTGTCGGCGTCGAACGGCTTCTTCCAGCCGGTCTTGGTCTTCTCGTAGGTCACCGTGTCGTAATAGGTCGACAGGATGTCCTCGGCGCTCATGCCGAGCGCCTTGAGAAGCGAGGTCACCGGAATCTTGCGGCGGCGGTCGATGCGCGCATAGACGATGTCCTTGGCGTCGAACTCGATGTCCAGCCAGGAACCGCGATAGGGAATGATGCGGGCAGCAAACAGCAGCTTGCCCGAAGAGTGGGTCTTGCCCTTGTCGTGGTCGAAGAACACGCCCGGAGAGCGGTGCATCTGCGAAACGATGACGCGCTCGGTGCCGTTGACGATGAAGGTACCGTTCATGGTCATGAACGGCATGTCGCCCATATAGACGTCCTGCTCCTTGATGTCCTTGACGGACCGGGCGCCGGTTTCCTCGTCCACTTCAAACACGATCAGGCGCAGCGTCACCTTGAGCGGCGCTGCGAAGGTCATGTCGCGCTGCCGGCACTCGTCGACGTCGTATTTGGGCTGTTCGAACTCGTACTTCACGAACTCCAGCGAGGCCGTGTTCGAAAAGTCGGTGATCGGGAAGACAGAACGGAAAACCGCCTGCAGCCCCTCGTCGGGACGGCCACCCTTGGGCTCGTCCACGAGGAGGAACTGATCGTACGAGGCCTTCTGGACCTCGATCAGGTTCGGCATCTCCGTGACTTCGCGAATGGACCCGAAGGACTTGCGTACCTTACGACGGCCGTTGAACGTGGTAGCCATACCAGCTCCTCATCTTTCTCGATGTCTCGGAGGCAAATGTCCAAAGACCCGACTATCAGCCGTCGGATATCAGGACATCTGCCTTGTTAATTTGTCGTCGAAGCCCCGTGAGTGGATGGAGCCCCGGTAAAACGCGCAACTTGAGGCAACGGGAAACACAACTGCTCCGTTGCCACCGCAGTCAGCCGGTGCCGCTACACAAGCGTCATCTCAGCCCTACCAATTTCGATTGTCCCACCCGGCCATCCAATCGCGCGAGCAGAGCTGCGTCCCAGATAACACAAATGAGACACGAATAAGGCAGCGCGGGATATTTCCCGCGCTGCCCAGATTTTGGTCGTAGACGAACTTACTTGAGTTCGACCTTGGCGCCGGCAGCTTCGAGCTTCTTCTTGATGTCTTCGGCTTCGGCCTTCGAAGCGCCTTCCTTGACGGCCTTCGGAGCAGCCTCGACCAGAGCCTTGGCTTCGCCCAGACCCAGACCGGTGATGGCGCGGACTTCCTTGATGACGTTGATCTTGTTGTCGCCGAACGAGGCGAGGATCACGTCGAATTCAGTCTGCTCTTCGGCCGGGGCAGCGGCAGCGGCACCCGGAGCAGCGGCGGCAACGGCCACCGGAGCGGCGGCGGAAACGCCCCACTTCTCTTCGAGCATCTTCGACAGTTCGGACGCTTCCAGAACGGTCAGGGCAGACAGGTCGTCTACGAGTTTGGCGAGATCAGCCATTTGAGTTCACTCTCTATGATCAGTTTCGGTTCAAACCGTGGAGGGCCCTTGGGCCCCTGGGGTGAGTTGGTGCCTTAGGCGGCGTTGCTCTTGTCGGCATGGGCCGAGATGACCCGTGCAACCGCTCCGCCCGGAGCCTGCAGGACAGACGCGATACGCGAAGCGGGCTGCTTGAGCATGCCGGCGAGCGTGGCGCGGAGCTGATCCAGCGAGGGCATCGTGGCGAGCGCCTTGACGTTGTTCACGTCCAGCCCGGTCTTCCCCATCGCGCCGCCCAGAATAACGAACTTCTGGTTCTTGTCGGCGAATGCGGCTGCGACTTTCGGCGCAACCATGGGATCGGTGGCATAGGCGACGACGGTCGGGCCGGTAAACAGGCCCGAGATGTCCGCGGTGTCGGTTTCCTTCAGAGCAAGCTTGGCCAGGCGATTCTTGGCAACCTTGACCGAGCCACCGGCCTGCTTCATCTGCTTGCGCAGACTCTCCAGGTCGGCAACGGTCAGGCCGGAGTTCTGGGCAACGACAATCGACCCGGCCGCCGCAAACGACGACTGGAGCGAGCTGACGAGCTCAGCCTTTTCCGCTCTTTCCACTGCTAGTCTCCACATTTGGTCCGGTGTTGGTCGCCGGACCTCTGCCAATTGCTGCCCTCCTTGCGAAGGAACAGCGGTTGATGCCTGTCAACCGGCTGACCGCGGAGGGCGAAATGCCCGTTTGGCGGCAACTGGCCTGGTTCGAACCGGAACGAATTCCGGTCTTCACCCCATCTATGCAGGCCCCGTTCCTTGTTCGCGCCAGGCGAATTCGGGCAGGGTTTATGCGGTTTCAGACGCACCCGCAGTCTCGGACAGGACTTCTGCCGGCCGTAAAGCCGGCGATCCGGCGGCCGGAGCCGCCGGAAACTTAGACCTCAGCTGTTCACCGAGGACGGATCGACATGCACGCCGGGGCCCATGGTGGACGACACGGCGACGCGCTTCATATAGGTGCCCTTGGCACCAGCGGGCTTGGACCGCTGCACGGCATCGGCGAACGCCTTGATGTTCTGCAGCAGCGCTTCCTCGCTGAACGAGGCCTTGCCGACGCCGGCGTGAAGAATGCCGGCCTTCTCGACGCGGAACTCGACAGCGCCGCCCTTGGCCGACTTCACGGCGCCAGCGACGTCCGGGGTCACCGTGCCGACCTTGGGGTTCGGCATCAGGTTGCGCGGCCCGAGGATCTTACCAAGGCGGCCGACCAGCGGCATCATGTCCGGAGTTGCGATGACGCGATCGAACTCGATCTTGCCCGACTGGACGATCTCGACCAGATCTTCGGCGCCCACGATGTCGGCGCCGGCGTTGCGGGCCTCGTCGGCCTTGGCATCGCGGGCGAACACGGCAACGCGCACGGTCTTGCCGGTGCCGTTGGGCAGGTTCACCACACCACGGACCATCTGGTCGGCATGGCGCGGGTCGACGCCCAGGTTGAAGGCGACTTCGACGGTTTCGTCGAACTTGGCCTTGGCGCGCTCCTTGACCAGCTTCACCGCGTCGGTGAGGGCGTAGAGCTTCTTGCGGTCGATACCGTCACGAAGGGACGTGATACGCTTACCTGGCTTGCTCATGATCAGCCCTCTACCTGGATGCCCATGGAACGGGCGGAGCCGGCGATCATCGTCATCGCGGCGTCAACGTCATAGGCGTTGAGGTCCTTCATCTTGGCTTCGGCGATCTCACGGATCTGCTTCTGCGTGATGGTGGCGGCAACGTCCTTGCCGGGCTGCTTGGAACCCGAGGCCGGCTTCTTGCCGATCTTGAGACCGGCGGCCTTCTTGAGCAGATAAGTCACCGGCGGGAGCCGGGTCTCGAAGGTGAAGCTCTTGTCGGCATAGATGGTGATGACGACCGGGGTCGGTGCGCCCTTTTCCACTTCCGCCGTCTTGGCGTTGAACGCCTTGCAGAATTCCATGATGTTGAGGCCGCGCTGACCGAGCGCGGGGCCGATCGGCGGCGACGGGGTCGCCGAACCGGCAGGGACCTGAAGCTTCAGGTAGCCCGTAATCTTCTTTGCCATTTCGTTCTCCTAACGATGCCCACGATCGGGCCTTTGATCCGCGTCACCGGACCGGCGAGACGCCGTGGTCTGGGCGGAACAGGCGGCTGGCGACCGCCCTACCCTCCCACGGATATTCCGTAACCCGGAGGCTACGTTATCCGGCCGAAGCCGGAAACTTGGTCGTGCTTACGCAACGACTGGATCAGGCCTTCTCGACCTGACCGTATTCGAGCTCCACCGGAGTGGGACGCCCGAAGATCGAAACTTCCACCTTGAGGCGCGAGCGTTCCTCGTCAACCTCTTCCACCACGCCATTGAAGCTGGCGAAGGGACCGTCGGAGACGCGCACCTGCTCGCCCACTTCGAACGAGACGGAGGGCTTGGGATGCTCCACGCCTTCCTGCACCTGCTGCAGGATGGCCATGGCCTCTTTCTCGGAGATCGGCATCGGCCGGTCGCCCGAGCCAAGGAAGCCGGTGACCTTCGGCGTGTTCTTGATCAGGTGATAGGCCTGATCGGTCATGTCCATCTTGACGAGGACATAGCCCGGAAAGAACTTGCGCTCAGTGTCGACCTTACGTCCGCGCCGCACCTCGACGACCTTTTCGGTCGGCACGATGACGTCTTCGAACAGATCTTCCAGCTTCTTCTGCGCAACTTTCTGGCGGATGTCTTCCGCCACCTTGCGCTCGAAGTTCGAATAGGCCTGGACGATGTACCAGCGCTTGGCCATGCCGCGTCGTAGCTCCTCAGTGGTATCCGTTGCCGCTTAGCGGATCGACAGCATCAGCTGCACGAGCCACGAAATGATCTGGTCGGCCGTCAGAAAGAACAGGCTTGCCAGCACAACGAACACCAGCACCATGATGGTGGAAATCAGGGTTTCGTTGCGCGACGGCCAGGTCACCTTGCTGACTTCCTGGCGCACCTCTTGCAAGAATTTCAGGGGGTTGGCACCAGCCATCAGATCATCTTCCGTTGCAGCCGCGAGGCCAAAAACATGCAACCGCGCGAGTCACCCCGAGCGGCTGTGGGGCGTATCTAAGGAATCGGCGACCCGAATGCAAGGGCTTTGAACGGCCGGACGATGTCGGGATCAGCTGGCAGGGGCAGAGGGACTCGAACCCACGACCCTCGGTTTTGGAGACCGATGCTCTACCAACTGAGCTATACCCCTAAAACCAGCGCGATCCGTCTAGTGCCAAAGCCGGGATTGCGCAAGAGGCAACCATGCTGGAGCCCTCTTCTCCTTGAAGTCTTGCGGCGCTAGCGTGTCACCGGGCGCGCGGAGGGCGCGCCCGTTCAACAGAACAACAGGGGTCAAGCCTATGAAGATCGTACTTGCTGCGGCGATCACGGCCGCGATGCTGGTCTTGCCAAGCGTGCCGGTCCATGCCGCCACGCTTAGCGACACCCAGAAAGACTGCCTGATCTTTCCGATGTTGAAGAAGGCGTGCTGGGAGCTGGGCGCCGAGCAGGCGGCAGATGCCGGCATGGCGGTCACCGCGGCCGCAGCCGAGGTCAAGGTGCCGGTGCGCTGGTGGAATTGCACCCGGGCCGCCAAAGGCGCGGGCTATCTCTACGAGTGCTGAAAACGCCCGGGTCCGGCCGCTGGCCGGGCCCATTCATCGCCAAGTCTGCCGAAGATTGGAGCGGGTGAAGGGAATCGAACCCTCGTCATAAGCTTGGAAGGCTTCTGCTCTACCATTGAGCTACACCCGCGCCGGTTGCGCGACGCGCCTGGACGGCCGGGGTGGTGGAGGGGACTGGATTCGAACCAGTGTACGCTAAGCGAGCAGATTTACAGTCTGCCGGATTTAACCACTCTCCCACCCCTCCACAGAGCCGGAGAAACAAACGGCGCCCGTCTCCGGGCGCGTCGTTCGGGGCGGTTTATGTCGAGGCCGATGGCGCCTGTCAACACTCAATGCAACGACATTGTCATAGCGTGCCGCCACTTGATGGATGTCGGCTGCCGGCCACGCCTTGGGGAAGCGCGCCGGCAGCCTGAGGTCCGGAGCGGCGGCACGCGCCGGACTTAGGGATCAGTCGTCGTCGCCGTCGCGATCGCCGCCATGGTCGTCCCCGTGATCGTCGTTGGAATCGTCATCCGAGTCGTCGCTGTCGTGATCGGAGCCGTGATCGTCATCATGGTCGTCATCGTCGTCGCGGGAATCGTCGTCATCGCGGCCATCGCTGTCGTCGAATGCGTCGTCGTCATCGTCCGAACCATCCACGCGATCATCGCTATCGTCGGCGGCGTCGTTCCGGTCATCGCTGCCGATGATCAGGTCTTCGGCCTCGCAATGAATGGTGCCGGAAACGACGGTGTTGTCGCTCAAGGTGACCGAGGCGCTGGTATGGGTGTCGACGCCGACCTTGGCGCAGTAGGATGCGAGGTCGCTGTCGGAAAGATATTGCTTGATGTCGCGGGCTAGGGCTGGCTGGGTCGCGGCCATCGCGACGAGCAGCGTCGTGACAGAGGCGAGGGAGACGGTGCGGATCATGTTGTCCTCCAGTGCGTTTTTTGTTCGACCCGCACACTCTATCGGAGCGCTGCTGACAACCGCCCGGCGGGGGGCGTCAGCAGCCTGTCAGCTTCCGGCTGTTAGGCTGGTTCAATGAGACGTCGTCAGCTGCTTTTGCTCGCTTTTCTGGGACTTGCCCAACTTGCCACTGCGCCCAGCGCGCTGGCGAAGGACGGTGAGGATGACGGCGACGATCATGACTCCGATCACGAGAGCGACGACTCGGACGACGATTCCAGTGACGACCACGGCGATGATGGTGGGAGCGACGACGACGGCCACGACAACGGCGGGGACGACGATAGCGGCAGCGATGATGACAAAGGTGGTGACGACAGTTCCGGGGGGCATGATGACCGGGACGATCACGACCGGGCCTACGAGGCGGTAAGCTCCGGAAAAGCGGTTCCGCTCAAGCAGGTATTGGCGGCGTTCGCGACGCAGTTCGGCGGTACCGTTGTCGATGTGAAGCTGGTGGTGGGCAGCACGCTGCGCTACCGCATCCGCTTCGTCGATGGTGCCGGACGCGTGCGCCACGTCTATTATGACGCCACCAATGGCAAGCTGCTGCGGTAGACCATGCGCATCCTGCTGATCGAGGACGACGATGGGATCGCGGCCAATGTGCAGGCCGCGCTTGAGCATGCCGGTTTGCTGGTCGAGCGCGAGAAGGATGGCGAAATCGGCTGGTTTCGCGGCGACAGCGAGGACTTCGACGCGGTGGTGCTCGATCTGGGGTTGCCGGTTGTCGATGGGCTGACGATTCTGAAGCGCTGGCGCAAGGCCGGCCGGGTCATGCCGGTGCTGGTGTTGACGGCGCGGGGCAACTGGGACGAACGGGTTGAGGGCATCGACGCGGGTGCCGACGACTACATGGCCAAACCGTTTCGCGTCGAGGAACTGCTGGCCCGGGTCAGGGCCCTGCTCCGCCGTGCCGCCGGGGTGGCCTCGCCGGTCATCGAGGTGGGCGACATTGCACTGGACACGAGAGTGATGCGGGTGGCTCGCAACGGCATCCCAGTGTCTCTCAGCCCGCAGGAATACCGGCTGGTGGCCTATCTGATGCATCACCGGCTGCGGGTGGTGGGCCAGCCGGAACTGACCGAGCACCTCTACTTCCAGGATCGGGAACTCGAGTCGAACGCCATTGAAGTGCTGGTTCGTCGCGTCCGCCAGAAGCTGGGGGCTGACGCCATCGAGACGCGGCGCGGGTTCGGCTATGCCATGAAGGGCGCGCCGGAGTGAAGTCGCGCTCGCTGCGGCTGCGGCTGCTGATTCTGTCGGCCGGGACGGTGGCCATCGCGCTGCTGCTCGCCGGCATTGCCATCACGGCGATCTTTGCCAACCACGTGGAACGCAATCTCGAATCGCAGCTACAGGCGCAGATGACGCGGCTGACGGCGCTGCTGAACGTTGCCGCAACACCGCCGAGCCTCACGACTCCCATGGCGGACCCGAGGTTCGACGTGCCGGCGGGCGGGCTTTACTGGCAGGTCGCGGATGAAGCGGGCCAGCCGCTGCTCCGTTCGCGTTCGCTTTGGGACGCCGCGATTTCTGTCCCGCGCGCCGTGCCGGACACCGGCAGTCTGGCGCGAGTGAGCGACCCCGCCGGCATGCCGGCGCTTGCATTGACGCGGCGGCTGGTGTTCGAAACCGATAACGGCTCCCCTACCCGCGCGCTGCTGCTGACGATTGCCGAGCGCACAGACGGAATCGATGCGGCCAACGCGGCGTTCCGCGATGACCTGGTGCTGGCCCTGTCAGTCCTTGCAGTGGCACTGATGCTGGCGGCAGCGGTACAGATCCAGCTTGGGCTGCGGCCGCTCGATGAGGTGCAACGCGGGATCGCGGCGATCCGTTCAGGCGACGCGCCGCACCTCTCCAGCGACTATCCCACCGAGGTCATGCCGCTGGTCCACGAGGTGAACGAGCTGCTCGACCTGCAGGAGCGCAGCATCGGGTTTGCGCGCAGCCGGGCGGCGGACCTGGCGCACGGACTGAAGACCAGCCTGACACTGCTCAATGGCGAGGCCGCGGCGATCCGGCGGGCGGGAGCCCCAGATGCGGCCAACCGCATCGAGGTCATCGCGGGTGAGATGCTGGCAACCGTGGATCACCAGTTGCGGCTGTCGCGGCTGCGGCATCGGGCGCGGCTCGAGCGTCAATCGACGCCACTGGCCGACACGGTGCACCGGATCGTGGAAACGCTGCGCCGGACGCCTGCGGGTGCCGAACTCACCTGGCAGGTCGTGCTGTCCGAGACACTGAGCTTCCCGCTGGACCGGATGGACCTGATGGAACTGCTCGGCGTGCTGCTGGAAAATGCCGAGAAATGGGCCGGCTCGCGCGTCGAGGTTAGCGCCAATGGCGATGTGCTGCGGATCGAAGACGACGGCCCGGGCGTCGATGATGCCGTTCTCGCAACATTGGGCGAACGCGGGATGCGGGCCGATCAATCGCAACCGGGGGCAGGACTGGGCCTCGCCATTGCCAAGGAAATCGTCGCCATCAACGGGGGGCGCCTTAGCTTTGGTCGATCGGCGCTTGGCGGGCTAAAGGTCGAGGTGTCGATCGGCCGCGGCTGAGCTTGCTGGCGGCCGACAAAACCGCTACGCGATCACAATGAGCCGCAACAAGTTTCCGCCCAAACCCCGCTATGATCCGGACACTGGTCCGGTCTACCTGTACGGCATGCACACGGTGCGCGCGGCGCTGGACAATCCGCTGCGCGAAAAGCGTAGCCTTCTGGTTACGCCAAACGCCCTGCTCCGCCTGACGGAGTCGGGCGGCCTTGGCGGGATGCGCCCGGTCGAGACGACGCCCAAGGAACTGGACCGCCTGCTCGGAGCCGATGCGGTGCATCAGGGCGTGGCGCTGGCAGTCGACCCGGTTGGGCGCTTTGGGCTGAACGATCTGCACAATCCGCGCCTCGTGGTGGTGCTCGACCAATTGACCGACCCGCACAATGTCGGCGCGATCCTGAGAACAGCCTGCGCCTTTGGCGCCGATGCGGTGATCACCACGTCGCGACACTCCCCGCGCGAGACTGGCGTTATGGCGAAATCTGCGTCCGGGGCGTTGGACCTCGTGCCGATGATCGAGGTGCGCAATCTCGGCGACGCCATCGAGAAGCTGAAGGAGCGCGGCATGACCGTGCTAGGGCTCGATTCGGAGGCGCCGGAGCTGCTGCGGCCGCGGACCGATGACACGCCGCTGGCGGTGGTTCTGGGCGCCGAAGGCAAGGGGCTGCGGCAGCGCACGCGGGAGTTGTGCGACCAGATGGTGCGGCTCGACATGCCGGGGCCGATCAAGTCGCTCAATGTTTCCAATGCGGCAGCGATCACGCTGTTCGCCGCGACCGCCGGACGGCCGGCAAAGCCGACAGCGTAACGGGTTGGCGGCGCTACTGCGCCGCCGCTTCAATTGCCAGCTTCGCATCGGCCGCGCCACGCGCTGCGGCATCGCTCACCGGAACACTGGTGACGGCCTTGGCAGCCGCTGCCACAGCGGCGGCGGCGTCCGCAGCGGCTCGGGCCGCAACATCGGCGGCGGACTGATCCGCGGCCGCCGTCTGCGCTGCCGCCTCGGCCTCAGCCGCGGCCATCGCTTCGGCTTCGGCCTTGGCGGCATCGAGCGCCGCTGCAACATCGCTCCTGGCGCGATCCACAATGGCGGCCCTCGCAGCCATTACTTCGGCCTCCGCCTTCGCACCTGCGATTGCAGCCGTGACATCGTCGGCCGCACGAGCGCGCACCGCCGCAGTGAGGGTCGCCGCCTCGGCGGCCGCCGCCATTTCCTTGGCCTCAATCTCGGCAGCAGCCACGGCTGCCTCGACATCGGCCCGGGCGCGCGCCGCGATCGCGGCGGCAGCGGCGAGGCGCTCTTCCTCCGCCTTGGCAGCTTCGGCGGCAAGCCGTTCTTCTTCGGCTTTTGCCGCGGCTTCAGCAGCCAGACGTTCCTCTTCGGCCTTGGCCGCAGCCTCGGCGGCAAGGCGTTCCTCTTCGGCCTTGGCCGCAGCCTCAGCCGCAAGGCGCTCCTCTTCTGCCTTGGCGGCAGCTTCGGCAGCGAGTTTCTCTTCCTCAGCTTTCGCAGCGGCTTCGGCAGCCAGCCTTTCTTCTTCCGCCTTGGCGGCTGCTTCTGCAGCAGCAGCGTCCTCGGCTGCCGTGTCGGCGGCCGGCGCTGGCGTCGAAGCAGCCGGGGCTTCGGCCGGCGGCGGGGGCGGTGTCTCGTTATTGCCGCAGGCCGCGACCAGAAGCAGCGCTCCGAGCGCGATGGGAAGACCGATTGCCGTCAGCCGCATGCGTGCCATTTGTACTTTCCTCCAGATCGAGCGCGGCCACAGGCCGTTGCTGCAGACTAAACCATCAAGCGCTGCCCCGGCGCAACCGCGCTGGGCTCAGTTGCCGGCTGCCGTCACCACGACATTGACCGTGGCGGCAACCAGCACGGTGTTGAACAAAAACGCGAAGATCGAATGCATCAGCACCAGTCGACGCATCGACGGCGAGGTCACCTGCACGTCGGAGACCTGCGCCGTCATGCCCACGACAAAGCCGAAATACAGAAAATCGACGCCCGACGGTTCCGGGCAGTCGGGAAAATCGAGCCCGCCGACCGGCTGATCGGCCCCGTCATCGGGGTCCTCATAGAACTCGTGCGCATAGTGAAGGCTGGCCATGGTGTTGATGGTGAACCAGCCAAGCAGCACCGATGTGACGCTCATGGCAATTTCCACCAGATTGATCGGACCACCATGGTTGAGGGTCAGAAACAGGAAGGTGATTGCGACGATGACGATGAGGATCGCCGCGGCGAAGATCGCAGCCACGGGCGAGTCGGCATCGGCGGCGCGGCGCCGGAGGAAGGCAGGACCGAGCTGCGGCAGCTCCAGAGCGACCAGCGCCAGGTAGACGACAAACATGATGTTGGTGGCGATGGCCACGGTGTAGCCGGGCGCCAGGATCAGGCACAGGACCGCAGAAACTAGTCCGGCCGCGAGGCCGAGATAGAACGGGGCCTGGCGCGGGAACTGCCAGTTTCGGGCGGCACGCTTGTTCAAGCCGTTCCCCCTCGGGTCGCCACGTTCATCGCGGTGGCGCTGGTGCCGGCAGCAGGATTTGAACCCGCGACCTTCTGATTACAAACTAGCGGGCACGATGTCACAGCGCGACACATACCGCTGCATCCGTCCGCGGAAATCCCATGAAATCCTTGCGGCTCGGCGCCTAGACTGTCACATTGCGTATCGCTGGGCAACATGCAAACACTGACCAATGTGTTGCCCAGACGTTGCCCATTGTTGAGGTGCGCCGATGGCGAGGATCGTACTTACCGACCGCAAGATCCAGTCTCTCAAACCCGCCGCTTCCGGGTCGCGGTACGATGTCATGGATGCTGTGGTGCCCGGCCTTGGTGTTCGGGTGACCGACAAGGGCAAGGTGACTTTTGTCTTGGTCGCCCGCTTCCCTGGCAGCTCGAACCCGACTCGGCGCGCCATCGGCGAGTATGGCGCTCTGACACTGGAGAAGGCGCGCGAGAAGGCCCGCGAATGGCTGGAGATGATCCGCAAGGGCTCCGACCCGAAGGTGACCGAGGAGGAGGACCGAGCGCGCGAGATGGTGCGGCAGGAAACGACCTTCCAGGCGGTTGCGGACGACTTCATCAAGCTCGCCGTCGTTGGCAACGATCGCGAGACCCCGAAGCAGCGGAAGGGGCTAGTGGTTGAGCGCGACCTGCAACGGGAGTTTGTCACGCGCTACGGCAAGCGGCCGATAACCTCGATCACCCAGCACGATATCATCCGCGTCCTCGACGAAGTGGTCGACCGGGGCGCCATGTATCAGGCGCACAACCTGCTTGCCTATGTCCGTCGCATGTTCAATTGGGCGATCGCCCGCGGTACTTACGGAATCGACCGCTCCCCATGCGACCGGATGCGACCTGCCGACGTGATCGGCAAGAAGGCGCCACGCTCACGTACCCTCACAGATGAAGAAATGACGGCGTTCTGGCGAGCATCGCGGCGCGTCGGTTATCCCTTCGGGACGATGTATCAAGTCCTGCTGCTGACCGGCCAGCGCAAGAGCGAAGTCAGCGATGCGCGCTGGCGCGAGTTCGATCTCAAGCGCAAGATCTGGATCATCCCGGCCGATCGCATGAAGGCAGATGCGCCGCACGTCGTGCCGCTCACCGATCATGTGATCGAAATCCTCGAGAAGCTGCCGCGGTTCAAGAAGGGCGATTACTTGTTCACCACGACGGCCGGCGAGAAGCCCGTCAGCGGGTTTTCAAAGGCCAAGGCGAGGCTAGACCGGGAAATGCTGCGCAGCCTGCGGGCGATGGCCCGGAAGCGCGGAGAGCACTACGAGGGCCTGCCTCCCTTCGTGATCCACGACGTACGCCGCACGATGCGCACGGGACTGTCGGGCCTGCCGGTGCCAAGCGACGTGGCCGAGCTGGTAATCGCCCATACCCGGCCGGGGCTGCGCAAGGTCTATGACCAGCACGCCTATCTCGACGAGAAGCGCCGGGCGCTGGAGCTATGGGAGCGGCAGCTCCGGGATACGCTCACGCCGCCGCCGGCCAATGTGGTGCGGTTGGAGACGCGGGCGTGACACCGATAGATGCGCTGGCGAAACGGCTCGACGAGATGCGAGAGCAGTATCAGGATGGGACCAAGCGAGGCGCCGTCGCGTGGCAAAGGCGGTTGGTGGCGCACCAGTCTCTCCTTGCCGTGATCGAGTTCATCGACGCAATGCCTGGGTGGCGGGGCAGGGATTTCGCCCTGTCGGATTTGCTTGAGGGGCTGACAGACATCGACGCGGGGCGGCAAGTCGACTGGCTATCGAACGTCGCGCCGAACCGTCCACCAGTATCAGCGCGGGTTTCGATATTGCGCGCCAGATTGGCGGGCGTGATGGAGTACCTCATGCAGCAGGGCAAGTCGCGCAAGGATGCCGCGCAGTACGTGCTCGATCACGTCCCGGACGGGCTCCGGGAAGATCTGTTTGAGAAGAGAACCAAGCCCGTGTGGCGGACTGTCGCGGGCTGGCGCGACACCGCTAGAGGCGAGCACGATGAGGGCTACGAGACCACTGTAACGATCCTCAATGACTTGGCAGTCGGTGAGGCCGATGACCGTGCAAAGAAGATGATTGGGATGCTGGCGAAACAGCGTTCGTAAGAAGGGTGCCTGTTTTCACGAACGCTCGTCTCCGAACCTCAAGTTGCACAAAGCAACACGAGGTTACGGCATGTCCATTCGACTTATCCCGATGGGGGCGCTGCGCTCCGAGAAGGGCGTCGACTACACCCGCACCCACATCTATCGGCTGATCAAGGCCGGTGATTTCCCTAGGCCCATCCGTCTCGGCTCGAACCGTATCGCGTTCGTCGAGTCTGAGATCGATGCCTACATCGCCGCGAAAATCCGCGAGCGTGACAACCTGGGGGAGGCCGCATAATGCAGCGCCCCGAAATGGACGCCGCCGCTCCCGGGAGGCAACCGGGTAGCAGCGGCAAAGATAGTCTGACACCCCTCTTCTACCGCGAACCGGCCGACATCGCAACCGACCTCGCCGTTGCCGTCTTCGCCATGCGTCACCGCCTGCCGATCACCATCGCCCGCGTCTACTGCGAGCTGAACGGGATTGGGGGCCGCCATGAGTGACGAACCCCTCAACCGCCAGCGCAAGTGGCAACTGGCTCACCCAGAGCGCCGCACGGCCCATCAGCGGGTAAACACCGCCATCCGCTCCGGCCGGCTTCAGAAGCAGCCATGCGAGGTCTGCGGCACGACCGAGAACATCGATGGGCACCACGATCGCTATGATCAGCCGCTCGTCGTGCGGTGGCTCTGCCGGCTCCACCATGCCCAACACCACGCAGCCGAACGCCGCGGTGCATCGAAATGAGCAAGCGGGGTCGGAAGTCATCCGGCCCGCCGTTCGTCCAACTGCACAAGTGGTTGATGGCAACGGCGGCCTGGCAGCATTTGGCGCCCAATGACCGGTGCGTCTATATCGCGATCAAGGCAAGGTTCAACGGCACGAACAACGGCACGATCGCGTTCTCGGCGCGCGAGGCGGGAGCCGCGATCAACGCCAGCCACCATACGGGCAACCGGTCTCTGAATAGCCTGGTCGAGCACGGCTTCCTCACGGTGACAGAGGATAGCGACTTCAACCGAAAGTTGAAGATGGCACGGACGTACCTTCTAACCGAGCTGCCCGACGATCGGCCCAACAAGAGCAGGATCGCGACGAAGGATTTCGCGAGCTGGAAGCCGCCGAAAATTCAGAACACAGTCGCACTGGTGAACAGCACAGTCTCACCAGTGCGACTGAGGCTGGTGAAATGACGACCAAAAGGCAGTCACAGTCTCATGGGTGCGACTGTCAGGGACCAGATCACCCGGTTCACAGTCTCATGGGTGCGACACTTATACATTCTAGCCATACCCAGCGGTGGAAAGCCGACGGCGCGATGCATCCACACAGCAAGCGCGTCGGCGGCTTTCCTGGTAGCCGGCGTCAAGGTTTTTCGGACATCACCACGCGAGGGCGACGAAGATTAATCTGGAGTCACAACGCGCGGGAGAAACCGGCCTGTAAAGGAAATCAAAAGGTCGATCGGCCCGGCCCTGCCGGTGTCGACAAATGTCAACATCGCCGATCCCCGTGAACAGATATGAACAGACTTTTGTCGGCCCCTAAACGATCTGTCGAGAAGATTTAAGCGGGGTCACAACGCGCGAGCAGCTAGAGGAAATAAGAGGGTCAAGGCCGCTAACCGGGTCCACCGCGTCCGACAGAAGTCTGCAAATTTGCAGACTTATCGGGCCGATGCGGTCTGGCTCGGCACCTCGGCAAATTTGCCGACCTGGCGGGCCGGGGCGTCAGCGCCGAAACCGGCAAATTTGCCGCTTTCGAAAAATACTCGGATGGAGCTACTGGTGCTGCATCAGTGGGTCTATCTGATCAAAAGCCTTGAAAATCAGGGTATATCGCGCGATAAGTGACGCGGGTAACGCGATTTGGGCAACGGGGTGGCAACAAGGATGTCGATAGATAGCCCGCTGAAGGCCATTCAGAAGCCGCAGGCTAGGAGCCGGGTGACGAACGGATCGAAGCTCGGCGCGGGCGTTGACGGCCGCACGGCCTGGGCTCGGCGCCTTCGCGACCTGATCTCGCTCTACACCGACGACGTGCCCGGCGATGCCAACGAAGCCCAGAAGGCGATGATCCGCCGCGCCGCCGCGCTGACGGTCGAGCTGGAGGGGCTTGAGCAGCGTTTCGCCACGACTGGCGGCACGGCCGAAGACCTCGATCAATACCAGAGGGCGACCGGCTCGCTGCGGCGGCTGCTGGCGTCCCTGGGCCTCATCCCCCAGCGGGGGAAGACTTCGGAACAGCAGGGGGCTCGATAATGGCCAGATTGCCTTCAGGCTATGACTTGAGCGGGCCAGAAAGCCTCCGCTCGGGCAGGCAGATATCCAGTGCTGACGCTTCCGCCAGCGGCCGGGGCATGGCCTCGCTGGGCTCCTCGATCGGCCAGGCGGGCAGTGTCGCGGCAGCGATCGCCGCCAAGGAAAAACAGAAGACGCAGGTAAGCGATCTGGCATCGGCCAACACCGGCCTGACTGAAGGATCAATCAACCTCGAAACCAGCTTCGAAAATGATGTCGACTTCGACACGCTGGAGGCACGGGCAGCAGAAAAGGCGAAGAAGCTCATTGGCGAGAAGGCCATGCTGATCCGCGATCCGGAAACCCGCAATCTGTGGACGACAAGAGCGGAAGCCGAAGCTGCCGCCCTGGTCGGGAAGATAGCCGAGAAGGGACGCGGCCGGCTGCGCGTCGTGCAGCAAGTGACGACGGATAATATGCTCTCAGTGCACCGCAAGGTGTATACTGACCCCCGGAGTACACCGGAGCAGAAGGCTAGCGCACGAGCGGTAATCGAGGGGACGATAGCCGCGGCATCCGGCTCAGGGATATTCGATCCCGTTGAGGCCGACCAGCGCGTCAAGTTCTACCTTGAGGGCGCCGACTTCGACCGCGGTACGCTCGATCGCAACATCGTGCCACCGCGAGAGGGCTACTTTGCAGCGATCAGGGCGGCAGAGAGCGGGGGCGACGATGCCGCCCGCAATCCGAGTTCGACCGCAACGGGGCGATACCAGTTCACCGAGCCGACGTGGAACGGCTTGATGGAGCAATATCCGGATGCGGGGCTGACCGTCGACGGGCGCACCGACGCAGGACAGCAGGAACGCGCGATCCGGTTGTTCACTGCCGAGAACGAGCGGCAGCTTGCCGAGGCGGGCGTCGCCACCACAAACAGCAACCTCTATGCCGCGCATTTTCTGGGGGCAGCCGGCGCCGTGAAGGTGCTGAGCGCACCCGATGGCGCTGCCATGGAGGGCCTGGTCGACGGTGCCGTGATCGCGGCCAATCCATTTCTGGCCGGCATGACGGTCAAGGATTTCAGGGACTGGACAGAGGGGAAGACCGGACGTGATCCGGCAATGCCGGACTATTTCGAGCGGCTGACGCCAGAGCAGCAGCAAACCATTTTCGACATGCGCAATGCCGAGATCCAAAAGGCGGCAACGGAAGCGAACGCGCAGGCCACATTGGACTATCGTCGCGCCGACGATGCGGTGACCCTCGGTATTGTGACCGGCGATATCGTTTCCGAGCAGCAGATTTTTGATGCTGGGCTCGACGACGCCGACACGGCCAAGCATCTCAAGGCATTCCGATCGGCTCAGGACGTGGATGCTGGCGCAGCCGAGCTGTTGAACCGCCTGGCAGCCGGTGAGGTGGTGGACATCAATCCGTATGACGCCAACGATACCGCGCGGGTCGACAAGGCGTGGGAGGCGTTCGTCAGCCGTGAGCCAGATGCCAACAGCCTGGATGTCGCTTCCAGCTTCGTTGCCGCAACCGGCGCGATTCCGAAGGCCGTTGCCGCCGATCTGAGGCGTACGATCAACTCGCCAGATATCGGCGCTGTGGCGCAAGGCTTGCAGTACGCGGCACGGCTCAATGATGTCGCCCCCGACGCCATGCGAGGCGCTCACGAGGATCTGCGCGATGCCGTCGCCACGTACCAGACGCTCGTCAACGCTCAGGGCATGACCCCAGCCGAGGCCGCGGCGGAGATGGTGCGAGCACGTGACCCGGCAACCCGGCGCTCCGATGAACTATTGGGCGCTGCCTTCAAGCAGGCGGTCAAGGATGGGCGATTCGGCTCCAACGACCTGCGGTCGGAGTTCGATACCACGTGGTTTTTCGGTGGTGAGCCGCGTCTAGGCGTGACGCCCGCTCAGGAGATGACGCTGGCGGAGGACTATCTGACCTTTGCCGAGCGTGCATTTCGCAGGGCGAACGGTAACCCCGACGTTGCGCGTAGCATCGCCATTCAGGAGATGCGGAAAACCTACGGCGTGACCACCGTTTCGGGCGAACCCGTTCTGATGCGCCTACCGCCCGAAAACTTCTACAAGCCGATCGATGGCGGCCACGCCTATCTGCGCGAAAAGGCGCTGGAGGATGCCAAGAGCATCGATCCGAGCGCGACCAGCGTGTCGCTGTGGCCGATCGAGCGAGAAACCGCCCTCGATATCCAGGCCGGCCGGCCACCGCGGTACAACCTGCTTTACCTGACCCCAGACGATGGGTGGCAGATGGCGGCCAATGCCTTCGTGGTTTCGCCGGTCGAGTTTGCAGCCTTGCGCGAGGCGGCGTCGCTCAGGCGTCACCGGCAGTTCGACGAGGCCCGCGCCAATCAAGAGGCCGGCCCGGCGATAACCTACCGCGGCGTTCTCCCCGGCCCGATGCCGATTGTTTTGGGGGGCGTCCAATGAGCCTTGTGCCCCGCAGCCGCCCGCTGACGTACAACGACTACGCCAACACCGCGATCGATATAGCGCCAAACCAGCCGGACAATCGACCCGTCGACCTTTTGGCGACTACTGCCGCCGCCTTCAGGCAGGAAAATATGGTCGGCTCGGTTTTGTCCCGGCATTGGGCCGGCGGGCCGGCAGTGGCCGACTACAACCCATGGGATGACATTAAGGGTACGGAGTATGAGGAGCATTGGGATAGCTTCACGCGTGCGCGAAACCCGGCTCAGACGGCGGCGCTGAAACGCCAGATCGATATGGAGCGCGAGGACCGGCGCACGATTGCGGCGGCTGGGGGCTGGGGATTGCTAGCCTCGATTGGTGCGGGTGTGTTTTCGCCAGAGAATTTCCTGCCCGGTGGAGCAATCTATCGCGGGGCGCGGTTTGGCTCGAGCGTCGGACGGTCCTTCATGTCCGGCGCGGCCGCGTCGGCTGCTGCTAGCGGGATATCCGAAATCGCGCTGCAGGCAACGCAGGAAACTCGGTCGCTTGAGCAGAGCGCGTTCGATATCGGTGGTTCCGCCATTATCGGCGGCACCTTGGGCGGCGTCATTGCCGGTGTGTTGTCGCGGGCCGACGTGGCACGGCTTGGCAAGGCTATGGCGCGCGAAAATGAAGCGGCTTTCAACGCGCCTGATGTGGACGAGGCCGAGGTGCTGCGCATGGCAGCTGCCGATGCCGGTGCAGCCGCCCGGTCGGTCGACACACTGGACGATTTGACCATTGCTAGCGCCTCTGCCCAAGGGGTGAGTGCCGGCCCCCTGTCCCGCCTTAACCCCGTGCTGCGCGTGCTCCACTCGCCTTCTGCACTTGTGCGGGACGTGGGCACCCGGTTGTTCGAAAACCCCGCCTATCTCAAGAAGAATCTTGAAGGCCGAGCCTCAGCGCCTGGCGTCGAGACCCTGGTCAAGCAGTACACCCAAGGCGCCGTCGCCCGCGCCATCGACGGGACCAACCGGATCTATCGGGAGTACCGAAAGACCGGCCGCCTGAATCGGAGCGAGTTCAACGAGGCTGTTGGGCGCGCAATGCGCCGGGGCGATGCCGGCAGCGATCCCGCGATTACCGCGGCGGCCGAACAGTGGCGGTCTCTGGTGTTCGACCCACTGAAGGAGCGCGCAATTTCCGCGCGCCTGCTCCCTGCTGACGTGTCGGTCGATACTGCGATGAGCTATTTTTCGCGGGTGTACAACAAGCCGCTGATTGAAGCCCGCGAGGTTGAATTCAAGGGCATTGTGCGGCGCTACATCTATCAGCAGGTCCGAAATGCAGAAATCCGCTCGGAGCTATCCCAGATCGAAGGGACCCGCGTCGCTCCGCCCAAGAATGATCCGCCGGCATTTGTCAGCGAAGCGGATCGCGCCAGCTACGTCGACGAGATCACGAACAACATCTATGACACGATCACCGGTCGCAATGTCGACGGGGATATTCCCCGCGATATCGTGGCGGCAACCCGCGGGCCGCTGAAAGACCGAACTTTCTCCATTGCTGACAGCGAGATCGAGGAATTTCTGGAGTCGAACGTCGAGGCCGTCGGCCGTCGTTACGCCCGTTCAATGGCGGCCGATATCGAGATGACGGAGGTGTTCGGCAGGGCGGACCTGAAGGACCAGATCGACGCTATCCGGGCGCAATACAACGAGTTGCGCAAGGGAGCCAGCGAGGCCGAACGGCGCAAGCTCAACGCCTTGGAGAAGTCAGATATTCGCGACATCCGCGCGCTCCGCGACATGATCCGCGGCGCCTACAAGCGCGAGGAGAATTCGAGCAATTTCGCCCGCGTTGCCCGGGTCGCCGGGATCGCCAACTATGTTCGCGTCCTTGGGGGCGTTACGCTTGGCTCCTCCGCCGACGTGGCGCGCCCCCTCATGGTCCACCATCTGTCTGGCGTCATGCGTGACGGGCTGTTGCCGCTGATCCGGAACTTCAAAGGTTTCCAGATGTCAGTCGAGGAGGCCAAAATTGCCGGCGCCGTGACCGAGGGGATCTTAAATACCCGCATGGCAACGTGGGCCGACATCACGGATCCCTACTCGATATCCTCACCGTTCGAGAAGTTCGTCGAAAACTTCGCCACCGGCTTCTCACGCCTGACCGGCATCACGCTCTGGACCGATAGCCTCAAGGCGTTTTCATCCGTGATCACGCAGAACCGCGTGCTCCGCAACTCCACCGACTACGCCAACCTCAACACCCGCGAGCGGTCATATCTGGCCTATCTCGGAATCGATGGCAGCATGGCGGAACGGATTGCCCAGCAGTTCGAGCGGCACGGCAGCGTCGAGGCGGGCGGCATCCGGGTCGCACATACCGACGATTGGGACGACGAGATCGCGCGCCGCACTTACCGGGCAGCGATCCTGAAAGACACCGACACGACAGTTGTCACCAAGGGCGTTGGTGACGTGCCGCTGTTCATGAACACGCCGACGGGTCGGCTGGCGATGCAGTTCAAGGGCTTTGCCTTGGCCTCTCATCAGCGCGTCCTGATGCGCGGTTTGCAGGAAGGTGGCGACGGTCGGTTTCTGCTGGGGATGATGTTCGCCGCAACCATGGGCATGATGGTCTATGCGCTGAAGTCTCTGGAATCGAACCGCACCGAGGATATCAGTGACAATCCGGGGCGTTGGATCGCCGAGGGTTTGGACCGTTCCGGCATCTTCTCTATCGCTTTCGAGGTCAACAACACCATTGAGAAGCACTTCAATCTGGGTGCCTATGGCGCGTTTCAAGCCGCGTTCCCCGATGCTGACCAGAGCGGCAAGTCCTCGCGCTATATGACGCGCTCTGCGTCCTCTACGATCGTCGGCCCGACCGGCGACCTGATCGACGCCATGATCATGGCTGGCAATGCCATCAAAGGCGACGGCAAGCCTTGGACCGAAGCAGACATCAACTCGATTAAGCGGCTGGTGCCTGGCGCGACCCTGCCGGGCATCCGCTCGCTTGTCGAATACCTCGGCGTACCTGCCGCAAAACAAGCCCTGGGGGCGCAATGATGACAGAGGATACACTCGATACCCGTAAGGCAGAAGTTACCGAAAGGCTGGCCGATTTGCGGCGCCAGCGCGGTGCGGCGTTGCTGGACGGAAACGCGTTCGATCATGCTGAGATTGACCAGCTCACTGCCGAACTATCGGCGATAGAGGCCGCCGAGGCCGAGGCCGTACGGCGGGAACGGGCCACAAGCGCCGAACAGGGCAGGCAACGGCGCCGAGAACTGTTGGCAGCCTTCAAAATTGAAGATGCGCGGCGCTTGAAGGCCGTCGCAGATGCCGAGACCGCCGCAAAGAGGCTGGGTGAAGCGCTGGCCGAAGCTCTTGGCGCCGGGGCCGACTGCGTATTGCTGATGCAGGCCCTCGGGCTGAAACCAAAGACCGCCCTAGAGAAGCGAGACTCCGAAATTCGGTTCGGTGGGCGTCTCGCGGTGGCGCTGCGACCCGTGACCGGCCACCGGCAGACCCTGGGCCACCTGATCCTGCCGCCGCCGGCGCCAAGCCATTCGGCCGACTGGGTAGAAGACGAAGCATACATCTGGGCCGCCGAAGTGGCCGCCATCGAGAACATGGAGATCTAGGAATGTCAGTCGCAACCAAAGCTCTTGCAGGTGCACAGGCAGATAAGCCGAAGGCGCTGCCGACCGTGATACCGGCGAACGTCACCATCAACTTCGACGGCACGGTGTTTCGCCAATTCTTCGTTCGATTGCCCGAGGGGCTTATCGCGGATGATTTGAAAGAGCCGGGCATCTGGTCGAAGGTGCAGGCCAGCGGCAGCGGCAAGGCATTGCGCAGGCATGACCACATCTACGCGGTAGCGTTCGACGAGACTTGGGCAGCGGACATCGTGGTTGCTGACGCCAATGGCTCGCAGGCGGTGCTCTGCAAGCCGCGGCTGATCGCCTTCCCAGAGCGGTATGAGAACCTTTATCAGGACGACAAATATCGCGTGAAATGGTGCGGCACGGGCTACGTCGTCGAGCGCAAGTCGGACGGCTTCAGGATGACCCAGCCCGCGGCGACGGCCGGCATTGCCGAGCGCGACCTGATCCGCCTCTACCCGCGAGTGGCATGATGGGAACGGAGCTGACGCCTGCCGAAAATTCGGCATACCCAGATCGCCGAACCGAGATCGAGCACATCATGCGGACGGATATCGCCCGCTATGAGCGGGATGGCCTGCGGCGGGAGTACAACGCGCTTGTCGAGACCGACATAGAGGAAGCCAATCCGGACGCGTTGGACCCGACGCGATCGATGCCGGCCGACGTATCACGTTCTGCGCTAATGCAGACCCCAGAGGGGCGTCGCCTGGTCGAGTTTTGGGAGAGTACCGGCAACTTCCAAGTCCAGCTCCAGAACGCGCAGAAAGCGGCCCGCAGCATTGTCAGCCAACTGGGGGACCGCCGAGAGCAAAGGGCGTTCCTGGAAAGATTCAACAGGAACGTGCCCGAGCCGGCGCGGCTCGCGATCTATGCTGACCTGGCGTTCGGGCGACCGACGTTCGTACGCCCCGCCGAGCCCGCCGATATCGAGCATTTCTCAACCGAGGCCGTCGGTCGCGAACTGGTCGCAGCGTGGGGCAGCAAGGCGGCAGAGTATGTCGCCGTCATTCTCAACCGCATGGATCGTATCTGGGACACCCTACAGGAGGATGACGCCCTGGCGCTGGCAGACTGGTTCGACGGGCTTGCGGATCGCGACGCGAAACAGTTGGTCGCCGCGCTCGCCAACTAGAGGGATCCCGATCTCAAACGTACGGAGAAATCATGCTTGGACTAGTTGCGCCGCCGTTCTTCTATGTTCCGCCTTCCGGTGCGCCTATCGTTGCCGGGACTAACGTCTATGGCGGAGGCTCGTCATCGTCTCACAACGTCAACTTGCCAGCGAGCATTTCTGCAGGCGACCTTCTCCTCTTGTTCATCACCTTGGGCGGGAACGACACCATCTCCTCGGCGCCGTCTGACTTCTCGTTGCTGCAAAATGTGGCTAGCGGCTCCACCGCGTCCGACCGGCGGCTCTTCACATATTGGAAGACGGCGACTGGCTCCGAGGGCTCTACAGTCGCAGTTGGACTAGGCTCCAGCCAATCACTCTCTGCGAACAGCTATCGCATTACCGGCTGGTCCGGCACGCCGGAAATGCCGACCGGTGCATCTGGAACATCTGCCAACCCAGACCCGCCTGCATCTACCCCATCATGGGGCGGTGGCAGCACCCTTTGGGTTGCTGCATTCGGTGGGCGTGCTGCTTCGGTTTCGGCCTTTCCGTCAGGATACAGCGGAGGAATATCAGAACTTGGCGGCAGCAACCGAGTTACGGGAAGCGCATATATCAGGACTTCGGCCACAACCGAAAACCCTGGCACATTTACGATGAACGCCTCCGACACGTGGGCTGCAGGAACTGTGGCCGTCCAACCTGCATGAGATCAGTTCCTGACATCGGGACGCTGAGCTTCCCGCCCGGCGAATTTGCTGGTGCGCTAGGACTGGCGCCCAAGCCAATCAATCTCGAACGTGACATCGCGCAGGCCGTCGATGACGAGAGCTAGTTGCACGATCACGATCGCCAGCCCAATCAGGACCGCGATCTGGAACCAGTTATCGCGCAGAAAAGTGATGATCCGACCCATGAGCAAAATTGGGCATGGGTCAGCGGCGGCGTCAAGTGCAGCCTATTTCCCAAGCCCCTTGTCGACCAACCGCCGCACCGCTTCGGGCCGTGAGGGCTTGTCCGGCTGATCTGCTGCCCAGGCGTCGAGACGCTGAAGCTGATCAGGTGGAAACCGCACATTGACCGGCGAAGCGTTTACCGCCGGCCGACCGCGTGATTTTCTAGCGCTAGTTATTGCTTTGCTCATTTTCTGGCGCTAACAATAGACGAGCCGGGAAGGCGATGCAACGCCGACCCGGCCCTAACCGCAACCGACCATAGGAGGGTCGATCATGGCTGCCCGTGCAGATAGCACAGGTGCGACAGGAAATCCGCTCGCGCCAAAACCTTCCCAAGTTATTCCGTTCCGGCCCGCCGCTTGCCCCGAAGGCATAGAGCCGCGAGTGTGGCGCAAGGAGCTGCGTCGGCGAGTGAACCTGTATCTCGGCATAGTCACCGGCCTCCTGGCACTTCTCGACGATGTGGACGGGGATTGTGATCTAGAGGACGCTGGCGACTTTGAGCCGTCGCTTGGTGGCCTGGACATCTTCATTGCTGGCGAGCTGGAGAGCGACCTCGAACTCGACGACATGGACAGCGAAGGCGACGTTTTGGACACGCGCGAAGGTGACGAGCGAGAGGACGCTGAATATTCGCTAGGATGGTCAATCCCGTCCCCGAGCAGCACGCAGCTCTATGGCGAACTGCTGGCCGGCTACAGCAACGGCGACCTCGAAGCCGTCAATGAAGATGGCGACCCCGGCTTTTACGACAGCGGCCTCGTACCGGAAGGCGGTGGCTATCATGTCTAGCCGGACCGCGACCAAGCGCGACGAGAAGAGGTCGAGTGCAACTACGAGAATCGCATAGCGTTGCCCAAAATGTTGCCCAGTTCCAGAATCCCCGACCCGATGGTCGGGGATTTTCCGTTTAAGTCTTTGAACTTACTGGTGCCGGCAGCAGGATTTGAACCCGCGACCTTCTGATTACAAATCAGCTGCTCTACCAACTGAGCTATGCCGGCATTGCCCGGTCGATAGCATCGGCGGGCGGCAGGGGCAAGCGGGCTAGAACAGCCCGCCGCGCCCCTGCGTCACATCGTTGCCAAATGCGGGATCGCCCGACTGGATCGCCATGAAGGCATCGGAATTCACCCCGATCACCGAGGTGACGAGGTTGGGACCGGTGCCGGGTTTGAACGCCTCGTTGATGGCGACATCGCCACCATTGGCCTTCACGCCGGTGGTGGGGTCGATCCAGACCTGGGTCATCCCGGTGGGCATGTTGAACGGCGTCGGCGGCTTGCCAGCCAGTGCCTTCTCGACAAAGGAGGTGAAGATCGGCACGGCCATTTCGCCGCCCGTCGCCTGCCGGCCCATGTTGCGCGGCGTGTCGAAGCCGACATAGACGCCGACGGCCAGCTCCGGGGTGAAGCCGATGAACCAGGCATCCTTGTAATCGTTCGAGGTGCCGGTCTTGCCGGCGACCGGCCGGTTGAGCCGCTTGGCGTGGGTGCCGGTGCCGCGCTGGACCACGCCTTCCATCATCGAGGTGATCTGGAAGGCCGTCATCGGGTCGAGAACCTGCTCGCGATTGTCGATGATCAGCGGCTCGCCCTGCCCGCGCCATTCCTCGCCGCTGCAGCCGTCGCAGACGCGTTCGTCGTGCTTGTAGATGGTCTTGCCATAGCGGTCCTGGATGCGGTCGATCAGCGTGGGCACGATCTTTCGGCCGCCATTGGCAATGGTGGCATAGGCGGCGGTCATCCGCATGTCGGTGGTTTCGCCGGCGCCGAGCGCCATCGCGAGCACCGGATTGAGCGAGTCGTAGATGCCGAACACCTTGGCGTATTCGCTGATCAGCGGCATGCCGAGATCCTGCGCGAGACGCACGGTCATGACGTTCCGGCTGCGCTCGATGCCGCGCCTAAGGGTCTGCGGGCCGTAGAACTCCTGGGCGTAGTTCTCCGGCCGCCAGATCGAGCCGTCGGAATTGACCACCTCGATGGGGGCGTCGAGCACGACGGAGGCCGGGGTGTAGCCATTGTCGAGCGCGGCCGAGTAGACGATCGGCTTGAACGACGAGCCAGGCTGGCGGAGCGCCTGGGTGGCGCGGTTGAATTCGGACTCGGCGAAAGAAAAGCCGCCGACCAAGGCCAACACGCGGCCCGTGCGTGGGTCCATGGCGACGAGCGCACCTTCGATCTCGGGAACCTGCTCCAGCGTGTAGTGGCCGGGCTTGTCGGCGACCGGTGACACATAGATCACGTCGCCGGGCTTGAGCAGAGTGCCGAGCTTGCGGCTAACCCACTTGATGTCCGGGCCGGAGAGCGTGCCGGTCTCGCGTGCAGCCGAGACGCCACCGCTGACCTCGTTGCCGGGACGAAGGCCGATCTTGCCCTCGTTGTCGCCCATCTCCAGCACCACCGCGAGTGTCCATTCCGGCACATCGCTGAGCGGTCTGATGGCGTTGACGGCCTCGCCCCAGTCGGTCGAGATATCGACGGTTGCGACCGGGCCACGGAAGCCCTCGTTGCGGTCATAGGAGATAAGCCCGTCCATCAGGGCGCGGCGAGCATATTCCTGATATTTGGGCTCCAGCGTGGTGCGGACGCTGAGGCCGCCGCCATAGAGTTCGGCCTCGCCGTAGAGGCGACCCAGCTGCCGGCGGACTTCCTCGCTGAAGTATTCCGCAGAGTAGAGACGCGTGCCGGTTTCGCGCGGCACGACCTGCAACGGTTCGGCCTTGGCCGCTTCGCCCTCGGCCGGGGTGGTGTAACCATTCTCGACCATGCGGTCGATAACCCAGTTGCGGCGCTCGATGGCGGCCTTGGGGTAGCGGAACGGGTTGTAGTTGCTGGGCCCCTTGGGCAGGGCCGCAAGATAGGCGGCTTCACTGAGCGTCAACTCGTAAAGCGCCTTGTCGAAATAGTTCAGCGCGGCAGCGGCGACGCCATAGGTCTGGCCACCGACGGAGCCGAGGAAGATCTCGTTGAGATAGAGCTCGAGGATCTTGTCCTTGGAGAAGGTGCCCTCGATGCGGAGCGCCAGCAGCGCCTCCTGGATCTTGCGGTCCCAGGTCTGCTCGGACGAGAGGAGGAAGTTCTTGGCGACCTGCTGGGTGATGGTGGAGGCGCCGACCAGCGGGCCGCCGCTGCCCTCGAGCTTGGCCATGATGTTGTCGCGCAGGGCCCGGACGACACCGGCCAGGTCGATGCCGCCATGCTTGTAGAAATCCTTGTCCTCAGCCGAGATGAAGGCGTTGATCACCAGCGGCGGGATGGTTTCGATGGGCTGGAACAAACGGCGCTCGCGGGCATACTCGGCGAGCAGCGTGCCATCGGCCGCGTGGATGCGGGTGGTTACGGGCGGCTGGTAGTCTTTGAGCACCGTATAGTCGGGCAGCTCGGCGGTGACCTGCTGAATATAGACTGCGCCAACCGCGCCGGCCGCCAGCATGCAGAAGATGGCGAAACCGAAAAGCCAGCCGAGAAGTCTGAGCATAGAGAGGTTGTTCCCGTCCCGCGACGCAATGAAAGCGACGCCATATTCGGCGGAATCATATCAGAGAAGGGCGAAAATGTGGACAGACCCCGAACAGCGCGCCGCGGGCGCCGCTCGGATGGCCGGTTGTTGCCGCGCCGCCACGCTGCGTGTTGCCTATTCCGCAACGGTCTCGGTCTGCAGCTTGTCGAAATAGTCGGCGACGCCTCGCGCCAGCGCATTGACCACCCGGTCGCGCCATTCCGATTGCTGCAGGTTGGCGATGTCGCCGCCATTGGACAGAAAACCTAGCTCGACCAGTAGCGAAGGTACGTCGGGGGCCTGCAGCACGAAAAAGTCCGCCTGCCGAAGCGGGAAACGGCGCATGGCAACGCTCGGCTCAAGCTGATGGATCAGGGCCTCCGCAGCGAGGAACGAGCTTTTCCGCATCTCGCGGCGCATGAGGTCGACAAGGATATCCACGACCTCTGGGGACGATTGCGGTATCGCGAAACCGGCGACGATGTCGTAGCGGTTCTCACCGTCCGCCAGCACCTTGTCGAGAATGTCCGTGGCGTTCTCATCCCTTGTATAGACGCTGGCGCCTCGGATGCTCGAATCCTGGAAGCTGTCGGCATGCAACGAGATAAACAGGTTCGCGCGGTTGCGGCGGGCCAGGTCGACGCGCTCGTTGAGGGTGAGATAGGTGTCGTCTTCGCGGGTCAAGGCGACGTCGAAGCGGCCGGAATCGACCAGGACCTTCTGCAATTGCAGGGCAAAGGTCAGGGTGATGTCCTTTTCATGCACACCGTTCGGGGCGCTGGCGCCATTGTCGATGCCGCCGTGACCGGGGTCGAGCACCACCAGCGGCCTGCCTTCGGCTACAGTACCGTGCGTGCCCGGATCGGTCGGCGGGGTTGGCGGCGGCGCGCCCTGATTGGCAAGTGACGCGGCCAGATCGGCGGCCGCGCGCGCTGCGAAATCCTCAGGTGTGTCGAGAATGAAATCGACCACCAGTCGCGCGGGCTGATCGGCCACGGCATCGAGCATATAGGCCTGCTGAACCTGGGCGGGCACATTCAATTCCAGCAGGGTGCGTGCCCTGCCCTTTTCGGCCATGGCCACGTCGAAGCTTTTGATGATGCCGTCTCCGGCGACATCGGCTGGCGCCAGAATTCTGGTCTCGAAAGCCTTCACGTCGATCGCGATACGATCGGGATCGCGCAAGGTGGCAATCGCGAACTCGGTCGGCCCCGTCAGATCGATGATCAGCCGCGCGCGTTCGGCTGTCGTCGACACGCGCGCGTCGACGACATCGGGATAGTCGTCGATCGACTCGAGACTCGTCTGGGCGCTGACTTTCGCACCGCTCAGGAGCATCGACACGAGGATCAGCAAAGCCACCAAGACGCGGCCCGATCGCCATCGCGCGGAGAGAGAATTCGGCACCGGCACCCGCCCTTCACTTTGCCTGGTCGACTCGTCGGCAACACGCCGCAGCACTGGGGCAATTCTGCGGCGGTATATTCAGCACGCAGGATTTGCAACGCATGGCAGCCGTCAAGTGCAAGTGCCAGTGCTCACAAAGAGTTTCCTGTTGCCAATTTTGGGCAACACCCCTAAAGCCATCTTGAGGCGGTTTGCTGCGATGACCATATGGCTCCCTGCGGCGCAGAGTGTGCGCCAAGGCCCCGACAGGTCCGCAGCAGCGAAGCTGGGGTTTCCAGACCGGAAATTCCGCGTTTTGAAATGCGGCACATTTGGCGCCTCATACGGACGAATACCGGCCCGCTTCGGGCCGAAGAGTGGTCGACAGGCTAAGGCCGACCCCTCGCAAGGAAGAGGTCTGATGGCCAGCGGGCAGTCAATCGGCGACGCAAATGACTTTGGCGTTCGCGCCGTCGTTGTCGACCGCGCCCCGGCAGTCGTTCTCCTCTCCATGACCGGCGGTTTCACCGCCCTTCGCACAGGCGTCTCTGGCGCCCCTTCCCTAGAACCATTCGTCTCGCGCGGAAAACCGACATGGAGGCCGGCTTGCCGGCCCATGAGTGTCGGCGCGCGCAGACGCGGAGTCTCATTTTATGGCTACAAAGCGCATGCTGGTGGATGGCATCCACCCGGAAGAAACACGGATTGTCGTCACTAGCGGGAACCGGCTCGAAGAATTCGATTTCGAATCAGCGACCCGGCGCCAGCTGAGAGGCAATATCTACCTGGCCAAGGTCACCCGCGTTGAGCCGTCGCTGCAGGCGGCCTTCGTCGAATATGGCGGTAATCGCCACGGCTTCCTCGCTTTCAGCGAAATTCACCCCGACTATTACCAGATCCCCGTTGCCGACCGCGAAGCCCTGCTGCGCGAAGAAGAGCACGAGGACGATCACGAACACGAAGCACCCGCCGAAGCGGCCGCGGAAGGCGCCGAGGAGGACGCCGGCGAGGGCGAGAGCGAGGCGAGCCACATCGAGCAGGCGCCAGCCAATAGCGAGCCGGTCGAGAATGTCGGCAGCGGCGACGCGCTGGAAGACGTTCAGGAGCGCCGCCGCGCCACCCCGCGCCGCAACCAGTACAAGATTCAGGAAGTGATCAAGCGCCGGCAGGTGATGCTGGTGCAGGTGGTCAAGGAAGAGCGCGGGAACAAGGGTGCGGCGCTGACCACCTATCTGTCGCTGGCCGGCCGTTATTCGGTGCTGATGCCGAACACGGCGCGTGGTGGCGGGATTTCCCGCAAGATCACCAACGCTGCCGACCGCAAGCGCCTCAAGGACATCGTGGGCGATCTCGAAGTGCCGCCCGGCCAGGGGATCATCCTGCGCACGGCCGGCGCCAGCCGGACCAAGGCCGAGGTGAAGCGCGATTTCGAGTACCTGCAGCGCCTGTGGGAGAACGTGCGGACGCTGACGCTGCAGTCGACGGCGCCCTGCCTCGTCTATGAGGAAGGCTCGCTGATCAAGCGGACCATCCGTGACCTCTATTCGAAGGAAATCGACGAGCTCTACGTCGCCGGGGAGTCGGCCTATCGCGAGGCCAAGGACTTCATGCGGATGATCATGCCGAGCCACGCCAAAAACGTGCAGCTCTACAAGGAAGATCAGCCGATCTTTGCGCGGTATGGCGTCGAAAACCAGCTCGACCAGATGTTCTCGCCGCAGGTCACCCTGCCCTCGGGCGGCTATCTGGTGATCAATCCGACCGAGGCGCTGGTCTCGATCGACGTGAACTCGGGTCGCGCGACCAAGGAACACAATATCGAGGACACGGCGCTCCAGACGAACCTCGAAGCTGCCGATGAGGTGGCGCGCCAGCTGCGGCTGCGCGACCTCGCCGGGCTGATCGTGATCGACTTCATCGACATGGTCGAGAACCGCTCGAACCGAGCGGTGGAACGCCGGCTGAAGGACGCACTGAAGAACGACCGTGCCCGTATCCAGGTCGGCCGGATCAGCCACTTCGGCCTGATGGAGATGAGCCGCCAGCGTATCCGCGCCGGCGTCATCGAGAGTTCGACCCACAAGTGCCCGACCTGCGCCGGTACCGGCCTCGTCCGTTCGGTGGAGAGCGTGGCGCTGATGGTGATGCGCCAGGTCGAAGACCACGTGATGAAGAAGCCGGGCCAGTCGATAAACCTCAAGGTTCCGACCGACGTGGCGCTTTATATCCTCAATGCCAAGCGGCACACGCTGAGCATGCTCGAGGCCAAGTACGACCTCTCGATCAACGTGATGGCCGACGATCATGTCGGCACCCAGCACTTCGCCATCGAGCGCGGCGAGGCCCGCCAGCTTGAGCGCGGCGAACTGCCCGGGACTCACGTTCGCGTCGATACCGCCAAGCTGGTGGAAGACACCAGCGCGGATGACGATGTGATCGACGAGGTCGAGGACGAGGAAGAAGACAACGAGAAGGCCGAGACCCGGTCGGCTCGCGCCGATGAGGGCGGCGAACGCTCGGGCCGTCGACGTCGCCGCCGCCGTCGTGGTGGCGAGCGTGCCGAAGAACGTCAGGTGGAGCCGGCCGCCGCGGCCGATGCCGCCGACGAAGACTCCGAACCTGCCGATGGCGAGGCGACGCCCGCCGAAGCCGTTGCGGGCGAGGACGAGCCGCGCCGCCGCCGCCGTCGCGGCCGTCGTGGTGGCCGCCGGAACCGTCGTCCGGAAGATGGTGCCGAGACGGGCGCTGTCGAAGATGCCGAGACCTCCTCGGACCCGGTGATCGAGGCCATTGCCGAGGACGTGCTGGCTCAGGATGCCATTGCCGTCGATGCGGCGGCGACCGAGGTCGCGCCTGCTGCACCGGCTGCCGACGAGCCGGTAGCCAGCGAAGAAGCGCCGGCAAAGCCGAAGCGCGGTCGCCGTCGCAAGGCGGAGCCGGCAGCGGAGGCCGTTGCTGCGGCGGAGACCGTCGAGGCCCCGGCAGCGCCTGCAGCCGAGGAAGAGGCTCCCGCTGTCGAGGCCAAGCCCAAGGCGCGTCCCAGGACTCGGAAGCCGAAGGCGGCGCCGCCCGAGGCGGAGGTTGCGCTTGCAGCCGCTGAAGAGGTCAGCCCCGTTGTCGCCGAAGCCGCTGCAGAACCGGCCGTTGCCGAGGCCGTCGCTGCCGAACCGGCCGCCCCGGAGCCTCAAGCCGCCGCGCCCCGGCGTCGCGCCAAGAAGGAAATTCCCGATGGCGAGATCGTCACCAGCTCAACGGTCAAGGAGCCGGAAGCCGCAGCCGAGGACGACAGCGCCAAGCCCAAAAAGGCCGGTTGGTGGCAGCGCCGCTTCGGTCTGGGCAGCTAAGCCGTCAGGAGATTGAATGTCGAAGGGGCGGCCTGATGGCCGCCCCTTCTGCGTCTCTGCCACCTTGCCGCCACAGTTCGCAAACGCCGAATTAACCCGATCCATCGCATTGTAAGGATGTCGGGCAGCCATGCTCGACCTCCTAGGTTTGTGTCTGCGTCCGGAGCGAAAATTGGCAGGACTATCCCGGCTGTTGCTGGTGGCGCCCCTGTTTGCGGGGTTGCTTGCCGGATGTGCCGTTCTCCCCTTCGGCAATCTTTCGTCTCGCGACTGCCTCGCGCGGGCGATGTATTTCGAGTCGAACCGCTCGAGCGACGATGGGATGCTGGCGGTGGGAACGGTGGTGATGAACCGCGTCGCCGACAAGCGCTATCCGAACACGGTTTGCGCCGTGGTGGGCCAGAAGAACCAGTTCGCGCCGGGCGTCCTGTCCAAGCCGATGAAGGAGAAGGCCTCGACCGCCCGCGCCTACAAGATGGCCGACAAGGTGCTGTCTGGCGCGCGGCACAAGAACCTGAGCACTTCGGTCGTGCACTTCCACACCGCCGGTTACAAGTTCCCCTACGACAACATGTATTATGTGCTCGAGGCGGGCGGGAACAATTTCTACGAGAAGCGCAAGGCCGGCACGTTCAGCAACGACCCGTTTGCGGCTCTGGCCTACTGGTAAGCGTCAGAGCACCGGCGCCGGCGGCACTGCCCCCCAGCCCAGAAAGCTGAGGACAACCCCGGTTGCCCAGGTGATCAGCACCCAGTAGATGGCGGCGACGACCACAGTCGAGATGATGCCGACCAGTGCGCCGAGGATGATCCAGACGCCGTCGCGCTCCAGCATCCCGAGCGCGATGATGCAGATAGCGACCGAGGGCGCCATATTGGCGCCCGGGATCGGCAGCAACACCAGCAGCGCCATGACCAGCGCCACCAACCCGATCACGTGAACGGCCGGACGTCTCGCGAGAAAGGCGAAGCGCGGCTTCATGATGCCTTCTGCGCGGGCAAGCCAGGGCGAGGCCACCCTGACCACGCGGTGAAAGTCGACACGGCTGAGCGAGCGGTCGGAGATCAGCCGCGGCAACCAGGCGTTCATGCCCAGCATCAGCTGCGCCGTGAGGAACACCAGCGGCGCGCCGACAATGGCGGACACGCCCGGCGGCATGGGCAGTGCGGTGATGATGGCAAAAATGAACATCAGCGCGCCAAGAGCGCGGCGCTTCAGCGCCGCGAGAAGGTCGCCGACCGAGATGCGCTCACGGTCGTCGGCCTCGGCAATCGCCACGAGAATAGCGGAGAGACGATCCGCCCCCTCGGCCTCGTCAACGGTCTCGATGTGAATCGGGGTTTCGTGGTCGGTCATCGGCGGGATGATGCCCGCCGGCCACCGTCACACGCAAGAGGAAGCCGCGCTAGAAGTCGCCGCCGATGTCGAAACCGCCATCGTCAAAGCCGGAATCGCCGAAGTTGCCGCCGTCGCTATCGTCCATGCCAGCGTCCTGCCCGGTGTCGCCACCCTGCCCCGGGTCGGCCTCGCCGGCGGTTGCCGAGCCGGCACCCAGCAGGGAGCCAATGGCGCTACCCAGCAGCACACCACCGGCGACGCCGAGGGCAGTCTGCGCTGCGCCGGCGAGGAAGCCACCGCCGGCCGCGCGATCCCACGGGCCACGCTGGCGGGAGACGGCGCGGTTTTCGTCGCGATTCTGCCGGCCATGGGCGTCGTCGAACATGCCGCCGAACAGGCCGCCGCGGCCGCGGCGCTCTGCGTCGGCCTCCAGCTCCTGAATGCGCCGTTCTGCAGCCTCCAGCGCCTGCTGCTGCACGACAATGGTCTGCGCCATGTAATAGGCGGCGGCAGGTTGCCGGGACATTTCGGTCCGGATCAGCGCCTCGGCATCGGGGTCGCGGTGGGGCGACTGGCGGGCGGCTTCGGCCAGCCGGTCAAATAGCCCTTCGATTGCGGTGCGATCGTCACGGTTCATCATCTCACGGCTCCCCGACATAGTGTTGAGAAACACATGGGGACCGCGGCGCTTGCCCACAATGCCGAGGTCCAGGAAAATCGGACACCTGCCCTGACGCGATTGGGAATTGACATGACGCTGCGCCGGGGCACCCTAGCGCCCAACCCGCGAGGTGCTTTCTATGCCCAATGACGACATCCCCGAAGACAGCAAGCTAACCAAGACCAAGTCCCGCTGGGCGGAGCTCGGCAAGTTCCTGACCGGTCTGACCGCCCGGCCGGAGGATCAGCGCCTGCCGCCGGGGCAGCATCTGGTGCGGACCTGGCCGGTGCTGGATCTCGGGCAGACGCCCAATGTGCCGACATCGGTCTGGCGGATGGAGATTGCCGGACTGGTCGAACATCCGCAGACCTGGAGCTTCGACGACCTGATGGCCGAGCCGCAGGCCGAGTTCGTCTCGGACATCCACTGCGTCACCAGTTGGTCCCGCTACGACAACCACTGGCAAGGCGTGTCGACCCGGCACCTGATCGACAAAGTCGGCGTGCTGAGCGCGGCGACGCATGTGCTGTTTCAGAGCAATGACGGCTACACCACCAACATGGCCATCGAGGATTTCGCATCCGAGGCCGCGCTGGTCGCCCATAGCTGGGAGGGGGCGCCGCTGACGCTGGAACATGGCGGCCCGGTGCGGCTCGTCGTGCCGCATCTCTATTTCTGGAAGAGCCCAAAATGGCTCAACAAGATCGAGTTCGTCGACAAGGACCACAAGGGCTTCTGGGAAATCCGCGGCTATCACAACCACGCCGATCCCTGGAAGGAAGAGCGGTATAGCTGACGGCTAAAGAACCAGCGCTTCGACCCGCCCTGCCCTGAGAGTCACGATGCGCGTCGCACGACGGGCGAGGTCGTGATTGTGGGTGGCGATCAGCGCCGCGGCGTTCTCGGTGGCAATCAGTTCCATAAGCGCATCGAAGACAAGCGTGCTGGTGTCCGGGTCAAGATTGCCGGTCGGCTCGTCGGCGAGGATGATGCGCGGCCGGTTGGCGGCGGCGCGGGCAATGGCGACGCGCTGTTGCTCGCCACCCGACAGCTCTGCCGGGCGATGCTGGGCGCGCGGCGCCACCCCGAGACGGTCGAGAAGGCTCATAGCGCGCTGCTCCGCCGCCTTGCGCTCGGCCCCGGCGATCAGCTGCGGAAGCACGACATTCTCGATGGCGCTGAACTCGGGCAAGAGGTGATGGAACTGGTAGACATAGCCGATGGCATTGCGCCGCAGCAGCGTGCGACCGCGCTCGTTGAGATGGCTGGTCGGGGTGCCGACGATCTCCACTTCGCCCGATTGCGGCCGTTCCAGCAGTCCGCTGACATGCAGCAGCGTCGACTTGCCGGCGCCGGAGGGGGCGACGATTGCCACCATCTCGCCGGCGCGGACCTCGAGGTCGGCCGATTCCAGCACCTGCACGCTGGTCGGCCCCTCGCCGTAGTGGCGGTGCACACCGGTGAGCCTGAGGTTGATATCACTCATAGCGCAGGGCCTCGACAGGATCGTATTGAGCGGCACGCCACGCCGGATAGAGCGTGGCGAGGAAGCTGAGGCCGAGCGCCACCAGCGCGATCATCGCCACTTCCGACGGAATGGTCCTGGACGGCAGCGAGGAAAGATAAAACACCTCGGGCGGGAACAGCGTGAAGCCGAGGAGGTTGGAGAGCGTCGCCCGGATTGTCTCGGCATTGGCGGCGACGATGGTGCCGAGGACGACGCCGATCAGCGTGCCGCCGACGCCAATGGCGACGCCGGCAATGGCAAAGATGCGCATGATGGCGCCGCGCGTGGCGCCCATGGTGCGGAGCACGGCGATATCGGTGCCCTTGTCCTTCACCAGCATGATCAGGCTCGAGATGATGTTGAAGGCCGCAACGACGATGATCATCGACAGGATGACGAACATCACCGTGCCCTGGGTCTTCAGCGCCTCGAGGAAGTTCTGGTGCTGCTGCTGCCAGTCGGAGAGGACCAGCGGGCGTTGGGTGGAGCTGCCGATGCGCGTGCGCATGCGCTCGATATCATTGGGGTCGGTGACGAAGATCTCGATGGCGCTGGCGCGGTAGATGTGGTCGAAGGCGGCTTCGCGTTCCTCGTCGGTGGCGTCGGCCGCCGGCGGCGGCACGCCATCCTTCAGCACCCGGTCGAACATGTTGAAATAGTCCTGGGCCGGGCGCATGGGCATGTAGAGGTAGAAGGTGTCGAACTCGGTCATGCCGAGCGAGAAGATGGCGCGCACCGGATAGCTGCGGACCTGCGCCGAACGACCCTCTTCGCTGTCGAGGCCATCGGGATTGACGAGGGTCACCGGATCGCCCACCTCGACGCGGAGCTTTTCGGCAAGGCGCTTGCCGATGGCGACGCCGTTGCTCTCGTCCCAGCCGTCCCAGCTTCCGGCGACGAGATTGCCGTCGAGGATCTTGAGCTTGGCAACGGAGGCGCGATCCAGCCCCCGGACGATGACGCCCGTGGAATCGCTGCGCGGTCCTCCGGCAAGCGCCTGGCCTTCGACATAGGGCATGGCGGCGACGACACCGGGGACCACGGAAATCTCCTCGGCCGCGCTGTCATAGTCGGTGAAGCGCGCCTCGATCGGATAGGCCGAGAAGTGGCCGTTGAGCCCCAGCAGCTTGCTGACGATTTCGGCGTTGAAGCCGTTCATTACCGAGGTAACGACGATCAGCGTCGCGACGCCGAGCGCGATGCCGGTCAGCGTCAGTCCGGCGATGACCGAGACGAAGCGATCGCGGCGGCGGGCGCGAAGGTAGCGCCAGGCGACCAGAAACTCGAAGCGCGAGAACGGGCCGGCGGCGTCTCTGGTGTCGCTCATTGCCGCAAACCCTCCACCGGGTCGAGGCGGGCCGCGCGCCAGGCTGGATAGAGCGTCGCAAGAAACGTCAGGCCGAGCGACAACAGCACCACCAGCGTCACCTCGCCCTGATCGACCCGCGACGGCAGTTCGGCCATGAAGAACAGTTCGGGCGGGAAGATCGGGATATCGAGGATGCCCGAGATTGTCGCGCGCAGCGCCTCGGCATTGGTGGCAATAATCAGTCCGAGGGCCAGCCCGAGTAGGGTACCGCTGAGGCCGATGGCAAAGCCGGTCATCGAGAAGATGCGCATGATGGCGCCACGCGTCGCCCCCATAGTGCGGAGCACGGCGATATCGGGCCCCTTGTCCTTCACCAGCATGACCAAGCTGGCGATGATGTTGAAGGCGGCGACAAGGATGATCAGCGACAAGATCACGAACATCACGACGCGCTCGACCTGCAATGCGGAAAAGAAGGTGGCGTTGCGCTGCTGCCAGTCGGTGACGCCGAGCGTCGGGCCGGCAATCGCCTCGATGGCGGGGCGCATGGCGGCGATGCGGTCGGGATCGGCGACGAAGAGCTCGATGCCGCTTGCCTGATAGACTCGTTCATAGGCGGCGTCGAGTTCTTCCTGCGTGGCCATGACGCTGGGCTGCTCGGTGCCCTCCGCCAGCCGGTCCTCGTAGAGGCGGAAATAGACCTGGGCGGCCTGCATGGGCATGTAGAGGTAGTAGCTGTCGAACTCGGGCATGCCGAGATTGAAGATGACGCTGACCGGATAGGCCTGCTGCGCCACCGTGCGGCCGAAGGGCGTCAGCGCGCCATTGGGGTTCACGATGGTGACTTCGTCGCCAATGGTAACGCCGAGGCGCTCGGCAAGGCGCTGGCCGATGGCGAGGCCCCTGCCCTCGTCCCAGTTGTCCCAACCGCCCAGAACGGCGGCGCCGCGCAACAGCTGCAGCTTATCGAGCGAGGACGAGTCGACGCCCTTGACCACGATGCCGGTCGAGCTTGCATAGCCCGAGGCAAGAGCCTGCCCGCCGACATAGGGGATGGCGTAGAGCACGCCGTCCACCGTCTCGAGCCGCATTGCCAGGTTCTTGTAGTCATTGATGCCTGCGCCCTCGCCCGCTTCAACGACAAAGTGGCCGTTGATGCCGAGGATCTTGTCCAGCAGTTCGGTGCGAAAGCCGTTCATCACGCTCATCACGACGATCAGCGTGGCGACGCCGATGGCGACACCAAGCAGCGACAGCGTGGCAATGATCGAAACGAAGCGTTCCTTCCTGCGGGCGCGCAGATAGCGGGCCGCCACCAGCCACTCGAAGCGGGAGAATGGACCGGTGGCGGCTGTGTCGGTCAAACCGTGTCTCGCCGCTGCGGCACGATCAGCGCCTTGAGCCGGCCGACGGCCTCCTCGATGGACAGCGTCTCGCGCTCGCCGCTCTTCCTATGCTTGATCTCGACCTGCCCGTCCTTGAGGCCGCGCGGGCCGACGATCAGCTGGTACGGGATGCCGATCAGGTCGGCGGCGGCGAACTTGCCACCGGCGCCCTGGTCACGGTCGTCGAGCAGCACATCGATCCCCTCGTCGGAGAGCTCGGAATAGAGCCGTTCGCTGGCGGCATCGCTGGTGGCGTCGCCGACCTTGAGGTTGATGACCACGGCCTCGAAGGGCGCGACGCTGACCGGCCAGACGATGCCGTTCTCGTCATGGCTGGCCTCGATGATCGCGGGCACGAGGCGCGTCGGCCCGATGCCATAGCTGCCCATGTGGACGGTGACATCCTTGCCATCCGGCCCGGTCACCTTGGCGCCCATCGGCTCGGAATATTTCGTGCCGAAGTAGAAGATGTGACCGACCTCGATGCCGCGCGCGGCGAGTTGCGCGTCAGCAGGTACCGCCGCTCGGAACTCGGCTTCGGTGGTCATCTCGTCGGTCGCGGCGAACAAAGAGGTCCAATCCTTGAAGATCGGGGTCAGATCGCCACGGAAGTCTGTATCGATGCTGGGGATCGGCTTGTCGATGACGCCCTTGTCCAGAAATACCGCGCTCTCTCCGGTATCGGCAAGGACGTGAAACTCATAGCTCATGTCTCCGCCGATCGGGCCGGTATCGGCACGCATCGGCACGCCTACCAAGCCCATCCGGTGGAAGGTGCGCAGGTAGGCTACAAACATGCGGTAGAAGGCCTGCGTCGCACCCGCCTCGTCGAGGTCGAACGAGTAAGCATCCTTCATCAGGAACTCGCGGCTGCGCATGGTGCCGAAGCGTGGGCGCACCTCGTCCCGGAACTTCCACTGGATGTGGTAGAGGTTGAGCGGCAGATCCTTGTAGCTGCGTACATAGGTGCGGAAGATGTCGGTGATCATCTCCTCGTTGGTCGGCCCGAACAGCATGTCGCGCTCGTGCCGATCCTGGATGCGCAGCATCTCCTTGCCATAAGCGTCGTAGCGTCCGCTTTCCCGCCACAGGTCGGCGGATTGCAGCGTCGGCATCAGCAGCTGGATGGCGCCGGAGCGGTTCTGCTCCTCTTCGATGATCCGGACGATCTTGTTGAGCACCTTGAAGCCCAGCGGCAGCCAGGTGTAGCTGCCCGCCGCCTGCTGCTTGATCATGCCGGCGCGCAACATCAACTGGTGCGAAATGATCTCGGCTTCCTTCGGCGTCTCCTTGAGGAGCGGCAGGAAGTATCGGCTCAGGCGCATGGATTCTCCTCGGCGACAACCGGATTCGACTGCCCCTGCTATAGCGCAACATGGGCAAAAGTGGAGCGTCCAAATGCGCCTCGGATTTGGGCATTTGCGCGGCTGCGCCATTTGATTGAGCAGTGACGGACGTGGCCGTTACATCTTGCAGTTTCTATGTCTTTTGCTGATGGCAGCCATGCAGAATCTGCTTGGCAGGGACAGATTCAGTTGTTACGGTCGCGTGCATAAGAACACAGGCAGCCGCAAGTTGCCGGACGTCGACAACGTCAAGGGAGGAGCGTTGGCAGCCGCTTAACAGCGTGCCTAAGACCAGCGTAATTGTCGATCAACTTATAAAGCAGGGCCTTGGCCCTGCTTTTTTCGTTTCAGCTTCCGGTTGTGGCGCCTATCGGTTGATATATCGACCGAATTCGCGAAACAGACTCGACTTCTCTCAGCTCCAGTATTCGCGGAGCCACTCTGAACTCAGCCCCCAAAGCAGCAGAGCTGTGACCATGCCGGCAAGAACTGTGGTCACCAGCAGCTTGGGCCACAGGCGGACCAGACTGGGGGCGCCGCGTTCGCTGCCCTGCACCCAGGCGCCGTCATCGACCTGGTTGCGCACCTTGAAGGGCAGCACGATGAACAGGCACAGCCACCACACGATGAAGAAGATCGCGATGTAGGTGCCGATCTGCATGGCTAGACCCTGTGGACGAAGATGGTGACATTGGCCTTGCGGCCCCAATAGGCCGTAACCTCACTGCGCACGGCGCGCAACAGCGCGGTCTGCACCAGCTCTGCGTCACTGCGACGCTTGGGCGGGATCGACTTCAACGTGCCGCTGACAGCGCGGCGCACAACATCGCCAATGGTGTCGTCATCTTCCAGTTCCGGTACGCCTTCGAAGGCATAGTCCGGACCGGAGACCACCTGCCCGCTGGAATTGGTGGCCACGCTGACCACGATGTGCCCACCAAAGGCCAGCCGGCGGCGGCCCTTTACGCCGCTTTCCTCGGGCGTGCAGAGAATATTGCCGTCGAGATAGAGTTCGCCGACACGCACCTCGCCGGGGAAGTGCATGACCTCCGGGAACAGGCGCACCATGTCGCCATTGCGGGCGTGCACGACTTCAGGGATGCCGTGCTGGCGGCCCAGCAGCGCATGCGCCTCGAGGTGCTGGGCCTCGCCATGCACGGGCACCAGCACGGCAGGCTTCACCCAGTCATAAAGCTGCTTCAGCTCCTCGCGCCGCGGGTGGCCGGTGGTGTGGACGAGCGCATTGGACTGGGTGACCAGCTCAATACCGCGATCGACCAGGAGGTTCTGGATGTCGATGACTTCGCGCTCGTTGCCCGGGATGGCCCAGGAGGAAAAGATCACGCGGTCGCCGGCGTTGAAGGCGATTTCCGGGTGCTCCTCGCGGGCAATGCGGGCGATGGCGGCGCGCGCCTCGCCCTGGCTGCCGGTGCACAGCAGCACCACCTTGTTGCGCGGTAGGCTCTTGTACTCGTTCTGATCCAGAAACGGGTCGATGCCTTCCAGCATGCCGAGTTCGCGGGCGATGCCGGAGATGCGGTGCATGGCACGCCCGGACATCACCACGCGCCGGCCAGCCTTCTTGGCGGCGCGGGCGACCGAGATGACGCGGCCGACATTGGAGGCGAATGTGGTAACGGCGACCCGATGCGGGGCGTCGGCAATCAGGGCTTCCAGCGTCGCGGAAACCTCGTCTTCGCTGGGGCTCTGGCCGTCTTTCATGGCATTGGTAGAGTCGCAGATCAGTGCGACGCCGGAACTGTGGTCCGCGCCGATGGCCTGAAAGCGCGCCATGTCGGTCGGCGGTCCGCCCACCGGGTGCGGGTCGAGTTTCCAGTCGCCGGTATGGACCACACGCCCGATCTTGGTGGTGATCAGCAGCGAGCAACTTTCGGGGATAGAGTGCGCGACGTTGATCGCTTCAATGGTGAAGGGACCAACCTCGAAGGGCTTGCCAACCTGCATCGGGCGCACTTCGATGGGCTCGACGATGTTCTCGCTGATCCGCTTGGCGGACAGCATGGCCGAGGTAAAAGCGGTGGCATAGACGGGGCGGTCGAAGGCCGGCCACAGGTCGAGCACGGCGCCGTAGTGGTCTTCGTGACTATGCGTTAGGATCAGCGCCAGCACATCGTCGGCGCGCTCTTCGAGAAAGGCCGGATCGGGCAGGACCAGTTCGATGCCCGGCTGCGACGGTCCGCCGAAGGTCACGCCGCAATCGACGACGATCCATTTGCGGTTGTGCTCCGGCCCGAAGCCGTAAGCCGCCATGTTCATGCCGATTTCGCCCACGCCGCCAAGCGGCACGAACACCAGTTCATCGTTCCTGGCTTTCGCCATCAGGCACCCATCCTTACACTCGCTGTGGTGCCGAAGTGCACGTCACCAGCGGTAATTGTCACAGTTTGGCCCGGGCCGGTCCTGACGACCAGCCGGCCGGTTTCATCCACGTCTTCAAAGATGCCACGGACCACGTCGCCATCGCGCTGCACCGCGACTTCTGCGCCGAGGCCGGCAGCCGAGCGGCGCCACAGGCCCAGTATGTCGGCAACGCCCCTGCCCGCGTTCCAGATCTCGTAGGCCGCAACCCAGGCGTCGGCCAACTCGGCGAACACCTGTTCGGCACTCGTTTCGATGCCGAGCTGGCGCAACGAGGTCGCCGGATATGGCAGGCCCTCGGGCGCTGCCACGACGTTGACGCCGAGCCCGATGACCACGGCGGTGTCGCCCTGCGGCCGCCGGACCGCCTCGAGCAGCAAGCCGCTCAGCTTGGCGCCATCGGCGAGAACGTCATTGGGCCATTTGAGCGCGATGCGCCCGCCGGCGAAGTCGGCCCCATCGATGCCGCTCTTGATGTGTGCTGTCGGCACGATGCGACGGAGCGCCTCGCCCAGCGCCACGCCGGCGACGAAGCCGAGAGTGGCGGTTACGCCCGGTTCGGTACCGGGTACGACCAGCACGCTGGCCGCGAGATTACCATGAAGCGTCTGCCAGGGACGGCCACGGCGCCCCCGGCCCGCGGTCTGCTCGAGGGCGCAGAACCAGACATCGCCGGCGTCGCCCAGACGGGCGGCACTGGCTGCCTCGATATTTGTCGAGCCGACACTGTCGAACCCGTTCAGTCGGTAGCCACGCGCCGCAGCCTGGGGGCCAAGCCAGAAGCCTGCCACTAGAACAGGCTTCCCGCAGCACTCTGGGCGGCGTCGGTCAGTGGGCCGCCCACCGTGACGAAATAGGTGATGATCAGGAAGCCGACGCCGGCCATGACAATGCCGAGTTCGGCGGGCACCGCGCGGTACTCGACGACCGGCTCATCGAAGTACATCACCTTGACGACGCGCAGGTAGTAATAGGCGCTGACAGCACTGGCGAGCACGCCGATCACGGCGAGGACGAAGAGGTTCGCCTCGATCGCGGCGAGGAAAACCTGCCACTTGGCGAAGAAACCGGCGAGCGGCGGCAGACCGATCAGCGAGAACATCAGGAGCGCCATGATCCCGGCGATGTAGGGACGCTTGCGGGCAAGGCCGGCGAGTTCGCCGATGGTTTCCACCGGGCCGCTCTCGCTGCGCAGCGACAAGAGGCACGCGAAGATGCCGACGGTCATCGCCACATAGATCGCCATGTAGACCGCCACGCCCTCGACGCCCACCGCAGTGCCCGCGCTGAGGCCGACGAGTGCGAAACCGACATGGCCGATGGAAGAATAGGCGAGCAGGCGCTTCAAATTCTGCTGGCCGATGGCGGCAAAGGACGCCAGCACCATCGAGGCGATGGAGAGGAAGATGATGATCTGCTGCCAGTCCTTGGTGACCGGGCCGAAGCTGACGGTGACCACGCGGATCATCAGCGCCATTGCGGCAACCTTGGGCGCGGCGGCGAAGAAGGCGGTGACCGGGGTCGGCGCACCTTCATAGACGTCCGGCGTCCACATGTGGAACGGCACGGCGGAGATCTTGAAAGCGACGCCGGCAAGCAGGAACACCATGCCGAAGATCAGCCCGAGCGACCGGTCTTCGAGCGCGATGGCGGCGACGATCTGATCGATCTGGGTGGTGCCGGTGAAGCCATAGACCATCGAGGCGCCGTAGAGCAGCATGCCCGAGCTCAGCGCACCGAGGACGAAGTATTTGAGGCCCGCTTCGCTGGCCTTGCCATCTTCGCGCTTCATGGCGGCAACGACGTAGAGCGCAAGGCTCTGCAGCTCGAGGCCGACATAGAGGCTCATCAGGTCGTTGGCCGAGACCATGACCATCATGCCCAGCGTCGCGAGCAGGATGAGCACCGGGTATTCGAACTTGTTGAGCGCGTGCTCGGTGGCCGAGGGCAGCGAGATCAGCAGCGACAGCGCCGACGCACCGACGACGAGGGCCTTCATATAGAGCGAGAAGCCGTCGACGATGAAGACCCCGTTGAACACCACGCCGAGGGTCGGCTGCATCAGGATCAGCGCGAGCACCGCCGCGAGCAGCACGATGGCCGCCCAGGTGATCACCTTGCTCGGGTTGCCCTTCGAGAACAGCGAGATGAGCAGCAGCACCACCGCGCCGATGGCGAGGAGCAGCTCCGGATAGGCCGGGGCCAGCGCGGCAAAGCTCGTGATATCGGACTGCATGCCCGTCTCCTAGTGGCCGGTTGCCGCGACGACCGCCTGCGGGGCGGCGCCGATGGCATTGGCAAAGTTTTCCGCGACAAGGTTCACCGAGGCGGCAGTCGCATCGAGGATCGGCGCGGGATAGAAGCCGAAGAGAATGGTGAGGATGACCAGGGGCACCAGCACCGCGATCTCGCGTGCGTCGAGATCGAGAATGCCCTTGAGTGACTCTTTGGTCAGTGCCCCGAAGATCACCCGGCGATAAAGCCACAGGGCATAGGCCGCCGAAAGGATCACGCCCGTCGCCGCAAAGAAGGCGACCCAGGTGTTGGCCTGGAAGGCGCCGAACATGGTCAGGAACTCGCCAACGAAGCCCGAAGTGCCCGGCAGGCCGACATTGGCCATCGTGAACACCATGAACACCACGGCGTAGCGCGGCATGCGCTCGACGAGGCCGCCATAGGCGTCGATGTCACGAGTGTGCATGCGGTCGTAGATCACGCCGACGCAGAGGAAGAGCGCCGCCGACACGATACCGTGCGAGATCATCTGAAAGATCGCGCCGTGGATGCCGTACACATTGCCCGAGAAGATGCCCATGGTGACAAAGCCCATGTGCGCTACCGAGGAATAGGCGATCAGCTTCTTGATGTCGGTCTGCACCAGCGCCACCAGCGAGGTGATGATGATGGCTGCGACAGACAGGGTGAACACGAACGGCGCGAAGTACTGCGAGGCGTCCGGGAACATCGCCAGCGAGAAGCGGATGAAGCCGTAGCCGCCCATCTTGAGCAGGATCGCTGCCAGGATCACCGAGCCACCGGTCGGCGCCTCGACGTGTGCTTCGGGCAGCCAGCGGTGGAACGGCCACATCGGCATCTTCACGGCGAAGGAGGCAAAGAAGCCGATCCAGAGCCAGAACTGTGCCTCTGGCGGGAACTGGAAGGTCAGCAACGAGCGGATGTCGAGCGTGCCTGCCTGCCAGAACATGTACATGATCGCCAGCAGCATCAGCACGGTGCCGGTGAAGCTGTAGAAGAAGAACTTGTAGGTCGCCTGGATACGCCGCGCGCCGCCCCAGATGCCGATGATCAGGAACATCGGGATCAGCGTGCCCTCAAAGAACACGTAGAACATGGCGAGGTCGAGCGTCGCGAAGGCGCCGATCATGAAGGTCTCGAGGATGAGGAATACGAGCATGTATTCCTTCACCCGCTTCGTGATCGAGCCCCAGCTGGAGAGGATCACGGCCGGCATCAGCACAGCGGTGAGCGGAATGAACAGCACCGAGATGCCATCGACGCCCATGCGGTAGCCGATCGAGTCGCCGATCCAGCGGTAATTCTCGACAAACTGGAAACCCGGATCGGTCGGATCGTAGAGATACCACAGCCACAGGCTGAGCAGCGCGGTGACGCTGGTCACCACCATCGCGATCCAGCGCGAGAGGTTTGCCGTCTCGTCGCCCTTGCCACCGACGAGCAGCAGCAACAGCGCGCCCAGCAGCGGCAGGAAGGTGATGACGGTGAGAAGGTGATCGCCGAGGATCATCAGAGCAGCCCCCCGGCGGCAATAGCGTAAGTGAGCAAGGCCGCGATCCCGATCAGCATGGCGAAGGCATAGTGATAGAGGTAGCCGGACTGCAGCTTGACGACGCGCGCCGTCACGTCCTTCACCCGGTTGCCCAGGCCTTCGACGATGGTGCGATCGACGAGCCAGTCGTCAAAGCCCTTCCAGAGCGCGTTGCCCAGCCAGATCGCCGGCTTGACGAAGATGCGGTCATAGAGCTCGTCGAAGTACCACTTGTTGAGCAGGAACCGGTAGAGGCCCGGATTGGCGTCGGCAACGCGCTTGGGCATGGCCGGATCGCGGATATACATCTGCCAGGCCGCGGCGAAGCCGAGGATCATGGCAATGGTCGCCGACCACTTGGCCCAGAGCGGCACGTGGTGGGCGGCGTCGAGGAGTTCCTCGTTAACCACCACCGAGCCCTGGAAGAAGTGCTCGATATGCTCGGCATGGCCGAAGAACAAATCGTTGAACAGCACACCGGCCAGCACCGCGCCGACGGCAAGGACGCCGAGCGGCACCAGCATGACCAGCGGGCTCTCGTGAGCGTTGTCGTAAGCGCTGCCATGGTGGCCGTGCCCGTGATCGTCATGGGCGGCATGGTCGTCGTGACCATGGCTCGTATGCGCCTCGCGCGGCTTGCCGTGGAAGGTCAGGTGAATCAGGCGCCACGAGTAGAAGCTGGTGAACAGCGCAGCGATGACCAGGGCCCAGAAGGCGATGTAGCCGGTGGATTCGCCTGCGGCATAGGCCACCTCGATGATGCCGTCCTTGGAGAAGAAGCCGGCAAAACCCAGTGGCGTGCCAGGAATGCCGACGCCGGTCAGCGCCAGGGTGCCGATGATCATCATCCAGTAGGTGAACGGGATCTTGTTCTTCAGCCCGCCCATGTTCCGCATGTCCTGCTCGTGGTGCATGGCATGGATCACCGAGCCGGCGCCGAGGAACAGCAGTGCCTTGAAGAAGGCGTGGGTGAACAGGTGGAACACGCCCGCCGAATACATGCCCGAGCCCAGCGCGACGAACATGTAGCCGAGCTGCGAACAGGTCGAATAGGCGATGACGCGCTTGATGTCGTTCTGGACCAAGCCGACGGTGGCAGCAAAGAAGGCGGTGATGGCACCGATCAGCATGACGGTGGTCATGGTGATCCCGGACGCTTCGAACATCGGTGAGAGTCGTGCGACCATGAACACGCCAGCCGTCACCATGGTCGCGGCGTGGATGAGCGCCGACACCGGGGTCGGGCCTTCCATGGCGTCCGGCAGCCAGGTGTGCAGCAGGAACTGCGCCGATTTGCCCATGGCACCCATGAACAGCAGCAGCGTCACCACGGTCATGGCGTGGAGGTCCCAGCTAAGGAACCGCATGGTGGTCTCGGCGTGCTCGGGCACGGCGTGGAAGGCGCCATCGAAATCGAGATGACCGAGGATCACGAAGGCCCCGAAGATGCCGAGCGCGAAACCGAAATCGCCGACGCGGTTGACCACGAAGGCCTTCATGGCGGCCGCATTGGCCGAGGGGCGCGTGTACCAGAAGCCGATCAGCAGGTAGGACGCGAGGCCCACGCCTTCCCAGCCGAAGAACATCTGGAGGAAGTTGTCGGCAGTCACCAGCATCAGCATGGCGAAGGTGAACAGCGACAGGTAGGCGAAGAAGCGCGAACGGTGCGGATCGTCGGCCATGTAGCCGATGGAGTAGACGTGCACGAGGCTCGACACCGTGTTCACCACCACCAGCATGATGGCGGTCAGCGTGTCGACGCGCAGCGTCCAGTCCAGCGACAGGGCGCCCGAGTGGATCCAGCTCAGCACGACGACCTTGGTGGCTTCGGCGTGGCCGCCAGCCTCGGCCGCTTCGGGCGCAAACCAGTAGCCGACGAACACCGCCCAGCTCAGCACGGCGGTGAGGATCATCAGCCCGGTGGTGATGAACTCGCTGGTGCGATGGCCAATGATGCGCCCGAGCAATCCGGCGATCAGGGCCCCGACGAGCGGGAGAAAGACAATGGCCTGGATCACTTTCGGTCAGCCCTTCAGCGAGTTGACGTCTTCGACCGCGATCGAGCCGCGGTTGCGATAGAAGATGACGAGGATGGCGAGGCCGATTGCCGCTTCCGCCGCTGCCACCGTGAGGATGAGCAGTGCGAAGACCTCGCCGGCGAGGTCGCCGAGTTCGGAGGAGAACGCCACAAAGTTGAGGTTCACGGCGAGCAGGATCAGCTCGACGGACATCAGGATGACGATGATGTTCTTGCGGTTGATGAAGATCCCGAACACCCCGAGGGTGAACAGGATCGCCCCGACCGTCAGGTAGTGGCCGAGCCCGATTCCAGCTTCCTGAAGCATTTTAGAGCCCCTGCCCCGATTTGACCTTCACCAGTTCCACTGCCTCGTGCCGCTTGCGACCCGTCTGGCGGAACACGTCCTGCCGCTTGACGCCTTCCTTGTGGCGCAGCGTCAGCACGATCGCGCCAATCATGGCCACGAGCAGCACCGCGCCGGCGCCCTGGAACAGGAACACGTAGCGCGTGTAAAGCAATTGCCCGAGTTGACGGGTGTTCTCCATGCCGTCCTGCATCGGGACCATGGCGCTGGAGGCGACTTCCGGCGCAACCACGAAGCTGCCGGCCACCAGCAGCAGTTCGAGCAGAAGGATCAGCCCGACCACAACGCCGATCGGCGCATATTGCAGCATACCCTGGCGCAGCGTGACGAAGTCGACGTCGAGCATCATGACGACGAACAGGAACAGCACCGCGACCGCGCCGACATAGACCACGATCAGGATCAGCGCGAGAAACTCGGCGCCGGCCAGCATGAACAGCCCGGAAGCGTTGACGAAGGCGAGGATCAGGAACAACACCGAATGCACCGGGTTGCGCCCGGCAATCACCATCAGCGCCGAAGCCACTGCAATGGCCGAAAACACATAGAAGAAGAACAGCGGAAGGGTCATCTTCTGGCCTCAGCGATACGGGGCGTCGGCCGCCAGGTTACGCGCGATTTCGCGTTCCCAGCGGTCACCGTTGGCGAGCAGCTTCTCCTTGGAGAAATACAGCTCCTCGCGGGTTTCGGTGGCGAATTCGAAGTTCGGCCCCTCGACGATCGCATCGACCGGACAGGCTTCCTGGCAGAAGCCGCAATAGATGCACTTCACCATGTCGATGTCATAGCGCACCGTGCGGCGGGTGCCGTCATTCTGGCGCGGGCCGGCCTCGATAGTGATGGCCTGGGCCGGGCAGATCGCTTCGCAGAGCTTACAGGCGATGCAGCGTTCTTCGCCATTCGGGTAGCGGCGCAGCGCATGCTCCCCGCGGAAACGCGGCGAATAGGGCAGCTTCTCGAACGGGTAGTTGATGGTCTTCTTGGGCGCGAAGAAATACTTCATCGCCAGCCCGAAGGCCGAGACGAACTCGCGAAGCAGCAGGCCGTCAAGGAACTGGATAAAGCGCATCAGACGACTCCCCCGTTCCAGCCCCAGCCGGTCAGTTGCAGGATGAAAGCCACCACGATGACCATCAGCAGCGAGATCGGCAGGAACACCTTCCAGCCAATGCGCATCAGCTGGTCGTAGCGGTAGCGCGGCACGATGGACTTGGCCATGGCGAAGAAGAAGAACATGAAGCTGACCTTGGCGATGAACCAGATCGAGCCCGGCACCCAGTTGAAGGGCGGCAGATCGATGGGCGAGGCCCAGCCGCCGAGGAACAGTACCGTGGTGAGCGCGCACATCAGCAGGATCGAGATGTACTCACCCAGCATGAACAGCAAATAGGGCGTCGCAGAGTATTCGGTCATGAAGCCCGCCACCAGCTCGGACTCGCCTTCCACCAGATCGAAGGGCGGACGGTTGGTCTCGGCCAGCGACGAGATGAAGAAGATGACGAACATCGGGAAGAGCGGCAGCCAGAACCAGTTGAGGAAGGCCAGCCACGGCACGCCAAGCGTGGTGGCTAGGCCCATCTGGCCCTGCGCGATGACGATGTCGGTGAGGTTCAACGAACCGACGCAGAGCAGCACGGTGATGATCACCAGGCCCAGCGAGACTTCATAGCTCACCATCTGCGCGGCCGAACGGAGCGAGCCGAGGAACGGATATTTCGAGTTCGAGGCCCAGCCGCCGATGATCACGCCGTAAACGCCAAGCGACGAAATGGCGAAGATGTAGAGCACACCGATATTGATATCGGCCATGGCCCAGCCGAGATCGATCGGGATCACGGCCCAGCCCGACAGTGCGAGGATGGCTGTGACGAGCGGCGCGAGCAGGAACAGCACCTTGTCGGAACCTGCAGGAATAACAGGCTCCTTGAAGACGAACTTCAACAGGTCCGCAAAGCTCTGCAGCAGACCGAAGGCGCCAACCACGTTGGGGCCGCGACGCTGTTGCACGGCGGCCCAGATCTTACGATCGGCGAGGAGAATGTAGGCGGTGAACAGCAGCAGGCCGACCAGCAGCCCCAATGCCTTCCAGACAAAGCCGACCTGATCGCCCCACCCCAGGAACGGGATGCCGAGCAGATAGTCCAGCGCTGCAATCACGAAGTCCATACCGGGCCCCTTACTCGGCAGCCTGACGCAGGCCGGCGGCAAGCGCCGCACATTCCCCCATCGTCGCGGAAGCGCGCGCGATCGGGTTGGTCAGGTAGAAATCTGCAACCGGCGAGGTGTAGCTCGCCGACTTGGTCTTGATCGCCGCACCCGCCAGCTTACGGATATCGGCGGTGTTGCCAGACGCGATCTCGTCGAGTCGCGCAAGATGCGGAAACTCGGCATAGAGCGCGGCCCGAAGCTGCGCCAGCGAATTGAAGGCCAAAGGCTTGCCGAGCACCGCGCTGAGCGCGCGGAAAATCGACCAGTCTTCCTTGGCGTCGCCGGGCGGGAACACGGCGCGCTCGGCGAGCTGCACCCTGCCCTCGGTGTTGACATAGGTGCCGGACTTTTCGGTGTAGGTCGCGGCCGGCAGGATGACGTCGGCGCGGTGGGCACCGGCATCGCCATGGGTGCCGACATAGACGATCAGGGCGTTGCCCATGGCGCTCATATCGTACTCATCGGCGCCGAGCAGGAACAGCACGTCGAGTTCGCCCTTGCCGGCAAGACCGATCTGGTCGGCCGAGCACACGCCGCCGTCATGCGGCACGAAGCCGATATCGAGCCCGCCGACGCGGCCGGCGGCATTGTGCAGCAGCGCAAAGCCGTTCCAGCCTTCGGCGACATTGGCACCAGTAGCAAGCTTGGCAGCGAGTGCGATGGTATCGCGGCCAATCTGCTTGGACTTGGCGGCGCCATGCGAGACGGCGCCCTCGCCCACGATGATCAGCGGCTTGGTGGCCTTGGCCAGCACTTCGGCGAAGCTGCCCTGGCCATTGGCCAGATCGGCCAGCGTCGCAAAGCCATTGCCCAGATATTCGTACTCATAGGTCAGGTCGGCCTGATCACCGATCACGGCGATCGGCACGCTCTTGTTGCGCCAGGTCTTCCGGATGCGGGCATTGAGTACCGCAGCCTCGCGGCGCGGATTGGCGCCGACGATCAGGATGGCGTCAGCCTCTTCGATCCCGGCAATGGTCGGGTTGAAGAGGTAGGCCGAGCGCGGCATCGACGGGTCGATGCCCGACATCGGCGGGCGGCAATCGGTCATGCCGGAGCCGAGCGAGGTCATCAGCGCCTTGAGCGCATACATGTCCTCGACGGAGGCCAGATCGCCAGCAATGGCACCAACCTTGTTGCCACCGCCCGAGGCCTTGATCGCCTTGGCGATGGTGGCGAAAGCCTCGTCCCAAGACGCCGGCTTCAGCTTGCCGTTGTGGCGCACATAGGGGCGGTCGAGCCGCTGGTTCTTCAGCCCGTCCCACACGAAGCGGGTCTTGTCCGAAATCCACTCTTCGTTGATGGCGTCGTTGACGCGCGGCAGGATGCGCATCACTTCGCGGCCGCGGCTGTCGACCCGGATGTTCGAGCCGACGGCGTCCATCACGTCGATGGATTCGGTCTTGTTCAGCTCCCACGGGCGGGCATGGAAGGCGTAGGGCTTACTGGTCAGCGCGCCGACCGGGCAGAGGTCGATGACATTGCCCTGCAGCTCGCTCGACAGCGCCTTCTCGAGATAGGAGGTGATCTCCGCATCCTCGCCGCGACCCAGCAGGCCCATTTCGGTGATGCCGGCAACCTCGGTGGTGAAGCGGACGCAGCGCGTGCAGTGAATGCAGCGGTTCATCTCGGTCTTCACGAGCGGCCCGAGATACTTGTCCTCGACGGCGCGCTTGTTCTCGGCGAAGCGGTTCTTGTCCACGCCATAGGCCATGGCTTGGTCCTGCAGGTCGCACTCGCCGCCCTGGTCGCAGATCGGGCAATCGAGCGGATGGTTGATCAGCAGGAACTCCATCACGCCTTCGCGGGCCTTCTTGACCATCGGCGTGTTGGTGAACATCTCCGGCGGCTCGCCGTTCGGGCCCGGACGCAGGTCCTTGACCGACATGGCGCAGCTGGCCTGCGGCTTCGGCGGGCCGCCCTTCACCTCGACGAGGCACATGCGGCAATTGCCGGCGACACTCAGGCGCTCATGGTAGCAGAAGCGCGGAATTTCGGCGCCCGCGGCCTCGGCCGCCTGCATCAGCGTGAAGTAATCGGGGACTTCGACGAGCTGGCCGTCGACTTTGATGCTGGCCATTTTACTTCTCTGCCCCAACGAGATCGAGCCGACGCTCGATCCGTTCAATCCTCAGTTCCATGCGATCAAGGCGCCTGTGAATTCCGGCCTGACCCTCTTCGAGCGAGGTTACCCTCACCTTCAGGTCCTGCACATCATCCACAAGCCGATCGAGCTTGGCGTCCATCCGTCGGAGCATGACCAGAACGATGTTGTCGGGTTCTTCCGCCATCGCCCTACTCCGCCGCAATCGAGGGCACGGCGCCCTCGCTGGTCGAGGACCAGGTATACTGGTCGATGCGCTTTTCGATAACGTCGCGGAAGTTGCGGATCAGGCCCTGGACCGGCCAGGCCGCCGCGTCGCCGAGCGCACAGATGGTGTGCCCTTCGATCTGCTTGGTCACCTCGAACAGCATGTCGATTTCGCGCTTCTGGGCGCGGCCCTGGACCATGCGTTCGAGCACGCGCATCATCCAGCCGGTGCCTTCACGGCACGGCGTGCACTGCCCGCAGCTCTCGTGCTTGAAGAAGGCTGCAATGCGCCAGATGGCCTTCACGATGTCGGTGGACTTGTCCATGACGATCATGCCGCCAGTGCCGAAGCTCGACTTCTTCTCGCGCAATCCGTCGAAATCCATGATGGCAGTCATCATGTCTTCGCCGCGGACCACCGGGCAAGAGGCGCCGCCGGGGATCACGGCCAGCAGGTTGTCCCAGCCGCCGCGAATGCCGCCGCAGTGCTTTTCGATGATGTCCTTGAAGCTCTCGCCCAGCGCCTCTTCGAAGGTCGCCGGGTTGTTCACATGGCCCGAGACCATGAACAGCTTGGTGCCAGTATTGTTCGGCCGGCCGATGCCGGCGAACCAGGCGCCGCCGCGGCGGAGGATTTCCGGCACGACGGCGATGGATTCGACATTGTTGACGGTGGTGGGGTTTCCATAGACGCCCATCGCCGCCGGGAACGGCGGCTTCAGGCGCGGCTGGCCCTTCTTGCCTTCCAGCGATTCCATCAGCGCGGTTTCTTCGCCGCAGATGTAGGCGCCGGCGCCGTGGTGGACGACGATGTCGAAGTCCCAGCCGTGGACGTTATTCTTGCCGATCAGCTTGGCGTCATAGGCCTGCTGGACGGCCGCCTCGAAGTTCTGGCGCTCGCGGATGAACTCGCCGCGGATGTAGACATAGGCAATATGCGCGCCCATGGCGCGGCCGGCGAGCAGGCAGCCCTCGACCAGATGGTGCGGGTCGTGGCGCAGGATCTCGCGGTCCTTGCAGGTGCCCGGCTCGGACTCGTCGGCATTGACGAGGAGCTGGCTCGGACGGCCCGGCGTTTCTTCCTTGGGCATGAAGGTCCACTTCAGCGCCGTGGGGAAACCCGCACCGCCGCGACCGCGCAGGCCCGAGCCCTTCACTTCGCTGACGATCCAGTCGCGACCACGATCGATGAACGTCTTGGTGTCCTGCCAGGCACCGCGGGCGCGGGCGCCTTCAAGGCCCCAGTCGCCGGTGCCGTAGAGATTGGTGAAGATGCGGTCTTTGTCTTGCAGCATGTCGACCTACTCCGCGCTCTGGCGCGACAGCATGAACAGGAACCAGAACAGGATGCCGATGGCGGCGCCCGCAATGGTGTAGACAGCGCCCGGCGGCAGCACCATCGGCAAGAGCCAGGTGAACAGCGCGAGCGACACGAAGACGAATGCCACCCCGAGCACCAGATTGGTGGCATTCAGCTTGATGGTGAGGCGGGGCGCAGCCATCAGCGCGGTTCCTTGGTGTCGGATTTGGCCGCGCTCGTGCCTTCGTCGATCTTGCCGGCCGGCGACTCGGCGCCGGTCGCGTTCTCACGCATGGCGCGGTTCGGCTCGCCATTGGCCTTGGCGGCGGCGTTGTTGGCCTTGCGCTCGCCTTCGGTCTTGGCCTCGCTCACTTTTGGCGCGCCCGGCGCTGGACCCTTTACGGCCGGGGCGGCTTCCGCCGACACGTCCTTGGGGGCGGCCGCGGTGGTCGGCGCCTGGGCCGGAGCCGGGGCAGCATCAGCCGGGGGTGGCGGCGGCGGGAACGGCGTATAGGTCCGTTTCGCGGTCGGCGCTTCGGTCAACGTCGTCTGGCCGCTGGCGGCTGCCGCGTACTGGCGGGCGATCTGCGGGCCGGGCTTGATCGTGTCACCCTTGCCGGCGGCGAAGGCGTCGATGATCTCTTCCATCCGCTCGGGGGTCAGGTCTTCGTAAGTGTCGTGGAAGATCGCGACCATCGGGGCATTCACGCAGGCCCCCAGGCACTCGACCTCTTCCCAGCTCATCGTGCCGTCGGCATTGGTGTGATGCGGCTCGGGATGGATCTTCTTCTGACAGACGGCGCGGATATCCTCGGCGCCGCGCAGCATGCAGGGCGTCGTGCCGCAGACCTGGATATGGGCGCGCGTCCCGACGGGCTGCAGTTGGAACTGCGTATAAAAGGTCGCGACTTCAAGGACGCGGATATAGGCCATGCCGAGCATGTCGCCGACGCGCTCGATCACGGCGCGGCTGACCCAGCCCTCCTGATCCTGCGCGCGCATCAGCAGCGGGATTACCGCCGACTGCTGGCGGCCGGGCGGGTACTCGGTGATCTTCTTTTCGGCCCAGGCCTGGTTCTCCGCCGAAAAGGCGAAGGTCGCGGGCTGGACGGCATCATCTGCAAGACGGCGGACGGACATTACCGGTCAACCTCACCGAACACGATATCGAGGGAACCCATGATGGCGGTCACGTCCGCCAGCATGTGCCCGCGGCACAGGAAATCCATGGCACTCAGATGCGCGAACCCGGGGGCGCGGATCTTGCACCGGTACGGCTTATTGGTGCCATCGGAGACGAGGTAGACGCCGAACTCGCCCTTGGGCGCCTCGACGGCGGCATAGACCTCGCCGGCCGGCACCTTGTAGCCTTCGGTGTAGAGCTTGAAGTGATGGATCAGTGCTTCCATCGACTTCTTCATCTCGCCGCGATGCGGCGGCACGACCTTGCCGTCGGTCGAGGACACGGGCCCCTTGCCTTCCGGTGAATTCAGCAGCGCGATGGCCTGCTTCATGATGCGGATCGACTGGCGCATCTCATCCATGCGGACGAGGTAGCGATCGTAGCAGTCACCGTTCTTGCCGATCACGACGTCGAAGTCGAAGCGATCATAGCACTCATAGGGCTGCGCCTTGCGCAGGTCCCACGCAGCGCCGGAACCGCGGACCATCACGCCGGAGAAACCAAGCTTCCAGGCCTCGTCGAGCGTCACCACGCCGATATCGACGTTGCGCTGCTTGTAGATGCGGCTCCCCGTCATCAGCGTCTCGATATCGTCGAGCACCTTGAGGAACGGGTCGCAGAAGGCTTCGATATCGTCGATCAGCGCCTGCGGAAGGTCCTGGTGCACGCCGCCCGGGCGGAAATAGGCCGCATGCATGCGGCTGCCCGAGGCGCGCTCGTAGAAGATCATTAGCTTTTCGCGCTCGTCGAAGCCCCAGAGCGGCGGGGTCAGCGCGCCGACGTCCAGCGCCTGCGTCGTCACATTGAGAATGTGCGACATGATGCGGGTGATCTCGGCATAGAGCACGCGAATGGCCTGCCCACGGATCGGCACCGTCAGCCCGAGCAGCTTTTCCACCGCAAGGCAGTAGGCATGTTCCTGCGCCATCGGCGCGGCATAGTCGAGCCGGTCGAAATACGGAACGGCCTGCAGATAGGTCTTGGTTTCGATCAGCTTTTCGGTGCCGCGATGCAGCAGCCCGATATGCGGATCGGCGCGCGTCACCACTTCGCCATCGAGCTCGAGGATCAGACGCATCACACCGTGGGCCGAGGGATGGATCGGCCCAAAGTTGATGGTGAAGTTGCGAAGTTCTGCCTCGGCGCTCATTGCTTGGCCTTCTCGTCGCCCGGCAGCACGTAGTCGGTGCCTTCCCATGGGCTCAGGTAATCGAACTGCCGGAATTCCTGGGCGAGCTTGACCGGCTCATAGACGACGCGCTTGCGCTCCTCATCGTAGCGCACCTCGACAAAGCCCGTGGTCGGGAAGTCCTTGCGCAGCGGATGGCCGTCAAAGCCGTAGTCTGTGAGAATGCGCCGCAGATCCGGATGACCGGTGAACAGCACACCGTAGAGATCGTAGACCTCGCGCTCGAACCAGTCTGCGCCCGGGAAGATACCGGAAATCGAAGGCACGGGCTCGACATCGTCGGCCTCGAGCTTCACGCGAATGCGCAGGTTCTTGTGCGGGCTCAGCAGGTGGTAGACGACGTCGAAACGCTGTTCGCGCTCGGGATAGTCGACACCGCAGACGTCGATGATGCTGACGAAGCGGCACTGCGGGTCGTCGCGAAGGAAAGTGACCACATCGAGGATGGCGTTGCGTTCGACCGTCACGGTCAACTCGCCGAACTCAACCTTGTGCGCCACGACCTTGGGGCCAAGCGCCGCAGCCACATGGGCGCCGAGCGTCGCGAGCGGATCGGCGGCCGGAATCTCGTCGGATGCCATGAACTACCTCTCGATCGTGCCGTCGCGGCGAATCTTCTTCTGCAGTAGCAGGATGCCGTAGAGCAGCGCCTCAGCCGTGGGCGGGCAACCGGGCACATAGACGTCGACCGGCATCACACGGTCGCAACCGCGCACCACGGAATAGGAATAGTGATAATAGCCGCCGCCATTGGCGCAGCTGCCCATGGAGATGACGTAGCGCGGCCCCGGCATCTGGTCGTAGACCTTGCGCAGCGCGGGCGCCATCTTGTTGGTCAGCGTGCCGGCGACGATCAGAGCGTCTGCCTGCCGCGGCGAGGCGCGAGGCGCGGTGCCGAAGCGCTCGATATCGTAGCGCGGCATCGACATCTGGATCATCTCGACGGCGCAGCAGGCGAGGCCGGTCTGCATCCACATCAGCGAGCCGGTACGGGCCCAGGTGACCAGCTGCGACACGGTGGTCGCCAGAAAACCCTTGTCGGCGAGTTCGTTGTTGATGCCGACGACGAACGGGTCGTTGGCGCCAACCGGTTGGCCGGAGCGCGGATCGACGATGCCGCGCGGCGCCGGCGCAACGAGCGTGCCGCTATCAGCGCTCAATCCCATTCCAGTGCCCCTTTGCGCCATTCGTAGATGAAGCCGATCGTCAGGACGCCCAGGAAGATCATCACCGACCAGAAACCGAACCAGCCGACATCCCGGAAGGCCACCGCCCAGGGGAAGAGCCAGGCCACTTCCAGATCGAAGATGATGAACAGGATCGACACCAGGTAGAAGCGCACATCGAACTTCATGCGCGCATCGTCGAAGGCTTCGAATCCCGCCTCGAAGGCCGACACCTTTTCGGGGTCGGGCTGCTTGACAGCGACGAGGAATGAGGAGGCAAGCAGAGCGATGCCGATCACGGCGGCGAGGCCGACGAATACGACAATCGGCAGGTAGTTGCTGAGCAACTCGTTCATTGGGCAGCCTAGTGGTCAATGGCCGGTCAGGTGACCGGTTCGGGCGGCCTGCCGGGCAATTGCGGGCTGGGCGGGCGACACGAAATCGGTGGGATGGGCTTAGCCCACGACCATTGGGGTTTCAAGGAAAACAAAACATGAGCGCAGCCATCACCTTTATGGCTCTGCGCCAGGCGCAAAGCCCCGAAAAGCAAGAAGCCCCGGAGGTGACGCCGGGGCTTCTTGGAGAGTGACGGAGCGATCTCAGTTCATGTGCCAGAGCACGCCGCCCGTCAGTCTGCCGCCGTCGAACCATTCGCCCCAGGTGCCCGTGGCCATGCCCTCGCCGCGCACGCTGATCGAGTCGGTCAGCGCCTGCTCGATACCGAGGCCCGCCGCATAAGAGCCTTCGCCATTGACCCAGCCGGCACCGGCCGTACCGTAGAGCAGCGTTTCCTGCGCGAGATAGCCGCCGCCCTTGCCGAGGAACAGCGCGTCGCCGCCGGTGATGCCATCATCGTTCCAGTTGAGATTGCCCTGGAATTCGACGCCGGCAAGCGAACTCTCGGTGAGCGCGAAGTTGGAGCCGGCAACGACACCGACCTGCCCCACGCCGCCTTCGCCCGGGACCTTGCCGACGCCGGCGGTCACGCCCGTGTAGAAGCCTTCGAAGTTGAACATCGGGCTCTGGTAAATGGTGTCGGCGCCGCCGATCAGGAGATCGCCGGCGGTCGCGGGGGTGACGATCAGGGCAGCGGCGACAAGGATGGCGAGCGGACGGGTGAACATGTTTCCGGTTCCTTGACAGGATAGTTGCAATTGCACCGATTGTGCGCCGTCGACGCCCGCGCGCCCACCCACGCGAAGACAAGAGTTCGCCAACGCGGCTAATGAACCCCTACCCTCAGTGCGACGACCCTCGCCCGACGACCCGGATGTGTCTCAATACGGGACAGGCCGGGGGTCGTGAGTCGATGGCTAGAAGTGAATATTGGCGCCGAAGGTAAACTGGTCGCGGTTGTCGATGCCGTCCGGGGCAAAGCCACGCAGATATTCGGCCCGCAGCGACAGCGAATCGGAGACCGCCATTTCGAGACCCCCGCCCGCGAGGACGTCGCTCGTGCCGCCGCCAAGTTCGAAGCCGTAGCCGGCCGCAGCGTAGATCACCACCTCGTCTGTCAGCAACAAGCCGGCACGACCGGTGACCTGACCATAAGCCGTCTCCAGCGGTTCCGCCGTGGTCGCCTGCAGCGCCACCTCAGCGCCAACCAGTACAACGTCGAACTGCGCATTGATCCCGAGGTCCACACCGAGGCCGAGATCGGTGCCATCGTCACGGTTGCCCGCGGCGACGCCGTAGATGCCAGCGTAGAACCCAGACCAGTCCATTGGTCCGGCCGCGACCGGAATCCCTTCGGGCTCGGACTGCAGGCTGACGACGACTGGATCTGCAGCCTGGGCGGAAAAGGTCGACAACCCCAGGCAGGCAACCAGCAACGCGAACTGTTTCACCATTCGGGGCCTCCTGATGCCATTAGAGCGCAACGCGCGAAGCACCTGTCGGTTGCGGCAGAACAGACAAAGCGGTCGATCCCGCCTGCCCCGTAAGACAATGCCGGGCGGCTTTGGCAACGTTGTGGCAGGAGAAAAGCGCAGTGCTAGGACGGCGAGCCGCTGATCAGCGGACAGCATAAGCGCTTAAGGCGCTGGCCGTCGCCACCCTACATGTATCGCAATTTCATGAGAAAGGGTGGCGCGAGAGACGGGGCTCGAACCCGCGACCTCCGGCGTGACAGGCCGGCGCTCTAACCAACTGAGCTACTCCCGCAGAGCGGCTTTGCCGCGCAACGTGGCGTCCGTTTAGAGGGCGGGTTGGGGCAAGTCAAGCGACAAAAATCACGTGCCCATGAACTCTTGTGTCAATCGCGTGACGGCGCAGCCGCAAAGCACCGCCAATGCGAAGCTTCACTGGAAGAATCGCCGCCAAACTATTGAAGAGGAGGACAGAAGCGGGCCTGGGAGCGCCGTTGTTCCGGCGGGCCGTTTCGGCAATGGCCCGTAGGCCGGCCGACCCAGAAGGCTGGTGGGCGGTGACGGTTTCGAACCGCCGACCCTCTCGGTGTAAGCGAGATGCTCTACCGCTGAGCTAACCGCCCAATATCCAGCCGTCTGCGGCCGCCTAACTATGAGCTTCGTGGCAATCGGTCAACTGCCGCCACAAAAATCACTGTGGCCCCGGCGCTTTGCACGGGGCCACGGAAAACGACCGGACGATGCCGGAAGTTGTCTTAGTTGATCGCGTCCTTCAGGCCCTTGCCGGGCTTGAACTTCGCCTGGTTCGAGGCCGGGATGTTGATCTCGGCACCGGTTGCCGGGTTACGGCCCACGGTTGCCTTGCGCTTGGAGACGGCAAAGGTGCCGAAACCGACGAGACGCACTTCGTCGCCGCTCTTGAGGGAAGCAGTGATGGCATCGAACACCGCATCGACAGCTTCACCGGCCTGTGCCTTAGTCAGGCCGGCCTTTTCGGCGACAACGCCGATCAGATCGTTCTTGTTGGACATTTTGTTTCCTCACTGTGGAATGCCCGCCTGGACTGGCGAACCAAAACGCGGTGACCCTTCTTCGATTCTGACGGGAACGCAAGGAATTCCGGGGGTTTCAGCCCCTTCAACCCCGCTATTCTGTTAATGAAACGTCAAATCCGGCTCAGGCGTGTCCGGCCTGCGGCAATGGTGTGGCAGGCGGTGTACGGCGAATACGGAGCAGCAGCGGCAAGGCCAGGAGGTACAGCCCGCCTGCGACCAGCCAGATCGCCCCCGGCCAGAAGGGTTTCACGGCGAAATAGACCGTCGAGAACAGCAGAGGGCCGAATACGGCGGAGAGGCTGACGAGGCTCGAAAGCACGCCCTGCAGCTTGCCCTGGTTGTCCTCGTCGACCTGCCTTGTGGTCATCGACTGCAGCGCCGGCATGCCGATGCCACCGAGGGCGAACACCGGCGCCAGAGCGAAGGGCACCCACCATGCGGTCGCGATGCCCATCAGCACCATGGCGAGGAGTTCGAACCCCATGCCCACCACCATGGCCCAGCGCTCGCCGAGCAGTCTGGCCGCCGGTCCGGTCAATAGCGCTTGCGCCCCTGCGTGGAAGACGCCCCAGACGGCGAGCGACAAGCCGATCATGTTGCCATCGAAGCCGAAGGCGTCCTCGCCGAAGATCGCCCAGACGGTCCCGTAGATGGTGCCGACGAAGTTCATGATGACGAAGATCGCGATCAACGGAAGCAGCGGTGCGAAGTTCAGCGCCCAGCCCAAGGGCCGGAATGGATTGAGGCTGGCCGGGTCGAAGCGGGTCTCGGCGGTGCCCTTGCGCGATTCCGGCAGCACGAACAGCGCGAGGGCGAAGTTCAGGGCGTTGAGCGCTGCTGCCAGCAGGAAGGGAGCCCGCACCCAAATGTCGCCCAACAGTCCACCCAGCACCGGCCCCACGATGAAGCCGATGCCGAACATGGCGTGGAAGAGACCGAATCGACGGGCCCTTTGCTCCGGCTCAGAGATGTCGGTGATGTAGGCGGTGGCCACGGCCATGTTGGCGCTGGTGATCCCGGCGATGGCACGGCCGAGGACGAGCAGCCAGAGCTCGGGCGCAAAGGTCATCAGCAGGTAGTCCAGAGCGGCGCCAGCGAGCGAGATCAGCAGAATCGGCCGGCGGCCGAACCGGTCGCTCAGCACGCCAAGGACGGGCGCGAACAGGAACTGCATGGCCGAGTAGAGCGCCAGCATGACGCCGATCAGGGTCGCAACCTCCCCCGTGTGCGTCACGTCTCGCAAGAGCGCCGGAAGAATCGGAAAGATCAGCCCGATGCCGACGGCGTCGAGCAACACGGCGGAGAGAATGACGATCAGCGCCTTGTTCATGAAGCCCTCGCGCCCCGGAGAGCGCGTTCTATATTCGTTCCGATGTGGGGCGGCAAGCCGCCCCCCGACCCCGCTAGAGGTAGCGGCGGCCCGCCACCCAGATGCCGCCGACAACCGGCAAATCATCAATCAGCCGGACCCGCACGATGTCGGCCCTGAGGCCCGGCTCGAGTCGACCTCGGTCGGCAAGCCCGAGCAGGTGAGCCGGAGCCGACGTCACCATGGAGATGCCGGTGCCCAGATCGCCCAGTTGCCGGCCGACCAGAATGGCACCATGTAGCAGGCTGGCCGGTACGTAGTCGGAGGTCAGCACATCGAGGCAATCGGCTTCGGCCAGGTCCATGGCGCCGACATTGCCGGAATGCGAGCCGCCCAGCACGACATTGGGCGCGCCCATGACGATGCGTTGGCCCTTCGCCCGGGCGTGGCGCGCTGCGGCAAGCGTGGTCGGAAACTCGCTGATGGTGATGCCATCGCCTTCAGATTGATCGACATCGGCGAGGGTGGTGTCGTCATGGCTCGCCAAACGAATCTGCTTGTCGCGGCCATGAGCGGCGATGATGGCGCGAGCCTCGGGCACGAAGCGCTGCTGCTGGGCCACCCGCTCGTCGAGATAGGCCTGCCACTCGGCGTCCGACCACACGCGGTTGTTCTTCTTCCTGCGGAACTCTCGATAGAGCGCCACGTCTTGCCACTGCCGCTGGCCGGGCGTGTGGTCCATCATCGAGAGCAGCAGCAGGCGCGGGTTATCGACATGCTGCTCGATGATCGGCAGCAGGCCGCCGTCGGAAAGCTCACAGCGGAAATGGAACCAGTGGTCGGCGCGCAGGAGGTTGGCTGCCCGCGCCGCTTCGATGCCATTGATGGCCGCGTTCAGCATCTTCGTGCGGGCGCCGGCGGTGTCGTAGTCGCCCAGCGACAGCGAATCGAGCACCGTCGTAATGCCCACCGAGAGGATCTGGCTGTCATGCGCCAGCGCCGCCGCGAGACCCGAGGGCCACGTCACGCCGGGGCGTGGGTGAAAGTGGTGCTCGATATTGTCGGTGTGGAGGTCGATGAGACCTGGAATCAGCAGGTCGCCTTCACAGTCGATGATCTGAGCGCCCGGCAGGGGATCGGCGGTGATGCGCCCGTCGCGGAACGCCAGTTCGGTGGCGCCTGTCGCCTCCGGGGCCAGCACCCTTGCGTTGGTGAGCACCACACCCTTGCCGTCAGCCGTTGTCATCATCTGCTCCATGGTTTCCGAGCGCCGCCGATAGTCTGGCGGCATTACAGTCTTGCGACGCTCCAAACGAAAACGGCGCCCGAAGGCGCCGTTCCAGTCTTCATTGCGAGTTTGCTCAGTGCGGCAGGCTTGACGTGGCCTCGTCGCCTTCGACCACGGGTTCGATCTTGGGCACAGCGGCCGACTTCTCGTCGTCGTAGGTCCACTCGATCGGCTCCGGCTCGCGCACAAGGGCGTGCTTGATCACCTCGCCCATGTGGCTCACCGGGATGATCTCCATGCCTTCGGTGACGTTGTCCGGGATCTCCTTGAGGTCACGGGTGTTCTCATGCGGGATCAGCACGGTCTTGATGCCGGAGCGCAGCGCTGCCAGCAGCTTTTCCTTGAGCCCGCCGATCGGCAGCACCCTGCCCCGCAGCGTCACTTCACCGGTCATTGCCACGTCGTTGCGGACCGGAATGCCTGTCATCAGCGACACGATGGCGGTGGCCATGGCGATACCGGCGGACGGACCGTCCTTCGGCGTTGCACCTTCCGGCACGTGCAGGTGGATATCGCGCGTGTCGAAGGTTGGCGGCTTGATGCCGAAATCGATGGCCCGCGACCGGACATAGCCCGACGCTGCCGTGATCGACTCCTTCATCACCTCCTTGAGGTTGCCGGTGACCGTCATCCGACCCTTGCCGTGCGTCATCACGCCTTCAATGGTCAGAATCTCACCACCCACGGATGTCCAGGCGAGACCCGTCACTGCGCCGACCTGCGGCTCGGCATCGAGCTTGTCGTTCCGGAAGAAGGCCGGGCCGAGATATTCCTCGAGCCGTTCGGGCGTGATTTCCACCTTGGTGGCCTTCCTCGACATGATGTCGCGAACGGCCTTCCGCATCAGCTTGGAGATTTCGCGCTTGAGGCTCCGGACGCCGGCTTCCCGGGTGTAGTCGCGGATGACGGCGCGCAGTTCCGCGTCGCCAAGCACGAATTCCTTGGCCTGCAGCCCGTTTTCCTTCAGCGTCTCGGGGATCAGGTGACGCCGGGCGATCTCGAACTTCTCGTCTTCGGTGTAGCCCGACAGCCGGATGATCTCCATGCGGTCCATCAGCGGACCCGGAATGTTCAGCGTGTTCGAAGTCGTGACGAACATCACGTCGCTCAGGTCATAGTCCACTTCGAGATAGTGGTCCGAGAACGTGTTGTTCTGTTCGGGATCGAGCACCTCGAGCAGCGCCGACGACGGATCGCCGCGGAAGTCCTGGCCCATCTTGTCGATCTCGTCGAGCAGGAAGAGCGGGTTGGACTTGCCGGCCTTCTTCAGCGACTGGATGACCTTGCCGGGCATCGAGCCGATATACGTCCGCCGGTGGCCACGGATCTCGGCCTCGTCGCGCACGCCGCCCAGCGCCATGCGCACGAACTCGCGGCCGGTCGCCTTGGCTATCGACTTGCCGAGCGAGGTCTTGCCGACGCCCGGGGGGCCGACGAGGCAAAGGATCGGGCCCTTGAGCTTGCCGGTGCGGCTCTGCACCGCCAGGTACTCGAGGATGCGTTCCTTGACCTTCTCCAGCCCGTAGTGATCCTCGTCCAGCACCTGTTCGGCATAGGCGAGATCGCGCTTGACCTTGGACTTCTTGCCCCAGGGCAGCGTCAGCAGCCAGTCGAGGTAGTTGCGCACCACCGTCGCCTCGGCCGACATCGGGCTCATGGTTTTGAGCTTCTTGAGCTCGGCGTCCGCCTTGATGCGGGCCTCCTTGCTCAGCCGGGTCTTCTTGATCTTGTCCTCGAGCTCGGTCAGCTCGTTGGAGCCTTCCTCGCCGTCGCCCAGCTCGCGCTGGATCGCCTTCATCTGCTCGTTGAGGTAGTACTCGCGCTGGGTCTTCTCCATCTGCCGCTTGACGCGGGAGCGGATGCGCTTTTCGACCTGCAGTACGCCGATCTCGCCCTCCATCAGGCCGAGGATCTTGTGGAAGCGCTCGGAGACGGACAGCGTCGCAAGCAACTCTTCCTTCTGCTCGATCTTGATGACGAGGTGGCTGGCAATGGTGTCGGCCAGCTTGGAATGGCCGGTGATCTGGCCAACTGCGCTGACGACCTCGGCCGAGACCTTCTTGTTCAGCTTGACGTAGTTCTCGAACTCCGACTGCACCGAGCGGGCCAGGGCCTCCAGCTCGGTCTCGTCCTCTTCAGGCTCGAGCAACGTGGAGGCTTCCGCCTCGAAATATTCATCGGTCTGCAGATATTGATCGATCTTGGCCCGGCGCAGCCCTTCGACCAGCACTTTCACCGTCCCGTCCGGCAGCTTCAGCAGCTGCAGAACCGAGGCAATGGTGCCCGTCTCATAGATGTCTGCCGGCGCCGGATCGTCGTCCTGCGCATTCTTCTGGGTGACCACCAGGATGTGCTTGTCATCCCGCATCACCTCTTCAAGGGCCTTCACGGACTTCTCGCGCCCCACAAAGAGCGGCACGATCATGCCCGGAAACACCACGATGTCGCGGAGCGGCAGAACGGGATAGACCCGCTCGCGATCAAAACCGCCGCCCTGAGTACCTTCCGACATTGTTTGTCCTTTCCCGAAGCGCGCCAGATACGGGAGGGAAGTTGGCGCGCCTCCAAAGCAATCCAGCCGACGCCCAGGATGGGCCGCAAGCCTGATTCCATGAGATTAAATAGGGCGCTGGACGCAAAGGGCAAGTCAACCTGCCCAACATGGCGGGTCTTTGGTTACCCCGACAATTGTGCCTCTGCTGCATCAGAGCTGGCCCGGCGCGGGACCGGTGTAGCGAGCACGCGGGCGGATCGGGGTGCCGCTCGTTGCCTGCTCCAGCATGTGGGCCAGCCAGCCGACTGCGCGCGACAGGGCGAACAGCATCGTCGGGGCCGCGCCCGGCAGCCCGAAATGCGCGGTGATCGCGGCAAGGGCGAAGTCGACATTGGGGGGCTCGCCCACCACCTCGGCCGCCGCCCGCTGCAGGACACGGTACTCCGGCGGAACGTCGAACTGCGCCAGCAGCGCGTGGGCGCGGATATCGCCTTCCGGATAGAGCCGGTGACCGAAGCCCGGCACGCCACGTCCCTCGCCGAGCCAGTCGCGCAGCGCCATGGTCGCGTCTCCGCCCAGCGTCCCGATATCCTCGGCCAGCGCCGCCACCTCGGCGGCGGCCCGGCCATGGCGCGGGCCGCCCAGGGCGGCGAGGCCTGCCAAGGTTCCCGCGGCGAGCGAAGCGCCGGTGGAAACCGTGACCCGGGCAGCAAAGGTGGAGGCGTTGAGCTCGTGGTCGGCCAGCAGCACGAGGGCGCGCCGCAGCAGGTCGGACGCCTCCGGCACCCGCCAATGCGTCGCGAGGCGCAGGTGCAATGGCCACTGCCCTGGTCCGATCAGCGAAGCCGTCAGCTGGGTCAGAATCTCTGCAGCATCGACGCGCAAGGCGGTCACCGGCCGCGCCGGGGTCGGCGGCATCCTGGCGGCCAGATGCGCGACCGCGACCAGAGCCGCTTCCCAGCCGATATCATCCGCCCTGCCCGGCCCCACTTCCGGGGCTTCTCCCCAGAGCAACCCTGCCACGGTTTCGAGCTCGGCGGTTTCGCTCAACCCGACGGCGTCGACGCCCCGATAGTAGAGCCGCCCACCGGCAATGGTCGTTAGCGATGAAGCGAGGACCGGATCCCCCCAGCTGATCGCTTCGGCCGCCACCGTTGCCGAGCTCCTTCGGCCACGCGCTCTCGTGGCCAGCCGCTCGACATCTTCGGAATTGTAGAGACTGCGCCGGCTGTCGGCAGGATCCGGTTTGGCGCGAATCCGGCCCCGGCTGACGCTGGCATAGAGCGATTGCGGCTTGGCCTTGAGCCTGGCCAGCGCCTGCTTTGCGGTCAACCACATGCCGGAAGCTCACATTGATCAATATGGTCAAGATTGACGTCAATGTTAGCGCGCCTATCTTCGCCGGCACAAGCGTGAGGTTTTGTCATGAGCAATGGACTTGAGAATGTCGTCGCCGCCGAAACGGTGCTTTCCGATGTCGATGGGATAGCCGGACGGCTGGTGATCCGCGGCTTGCCGCTCGCCCTCATCGCCGGCCACATGAGCGCCGAAGAGGTGACGGCCCTGCTCTGGCAGGACTTCTTCGAAGGACTGCCGCGCGACCTCGCGCGTCCCATTGCGCGGGCGCGGGTGTTCGTCTGGGAGGCGCTCTCGCCGCATGTCGCCTCGGTCGCCGACCTCTCGCTGTTCGACGGATTGCGCGCCCTGATGGCGCGGTTGCCCGACGGCAACGCGCTGGATGACGCCCTCAATCTCGTGGCGGCACCGGCTGTGTTGCTTCCGGCCCTGCTGCGCCAGCAGCGCGGACTACGGCCGATCGCGCCCGATGCGGATCTGGGACAGGCCGCGGACATGCTGCGCATGCTGGATGGACGCGACGCCGAGCGGGCGCGCGTCGCCGCACTTGACGCCTATCTGGTCACAGTCGCGGATCACGGGCTCAACGCCTCGACCTTCGCGGCGCGCGTCGTTGCCTCCACCGGCGCCGGGCTCACCTCATCGGTGCTGGCGGCGCTGGGCGCGCTGAAGGGCCCGTTGCATGGTGGCGCTCCCGGCCCGGTGCTCGATATGCTCGATGCGGTCGGCAGCGCTGACCAGGCGGATGAGTGGATCGCCGCCGAATTGGCGGCGGGGCACCGGCTAATGGGCTTCGGGCATCGCATCTATCGCGTCCGCGATCCACGCGCCGACGCGCTGGGTGCGGCCATCGAGCGGCTGCGTGAGGCAGGCGGCGGCAATTCCGAGCGGCTGGCGCTGGCGGCGGCGGTGGAAGCGGCGGCGCTCGCCGCCCTGGCGCGCCACAAGCCGGATCGCCCGCTGGCCACCAATGTCGAGTTCTACACGGCGCTGCTGCTCGAGGCGGTCGGCTTTCCCCGCGACGCCTTCACGCCGGTGTTTGCGGCCGGACGCGTCTCCGGCTGGCTGGCGCATGCGCGCGAGCAGTTGGCGACCGGCAAGCTGATCAGGCCGAAATCGACCTATATCGGCCCGGTGCCCCTGGCGGCGTGACGAAAAAAGGCCCTCACCAATGTGAGGGCCTTATCGTTTACGCCATTGTCCGCGCCGCCTGATGTTCAGGCGGTTGCCGTCAGGCCGTCTTCGGCGGCAGGTGCTGGCCGGGCGTCGACATCGAGATTGCGACCTCTTCCTCGGTCATGTCGGACGGCACGTCGGCGAAGAGCGGAGTCGACAGATAGCGCTCGCCGGTGTCGGGCAGCATGCAGAGGATGGTCGAGCCCTCGGGAGCGGATTCCGCCACCTTCAGCGCTGCCGCAAAGGTGCCGCCGGCCGAGATGCCGACAAAGATGCCTTCCTGCTGCGCCAGTTGCATCGACGCCTTGAGACCTTCCGGCCCCGCCACCGGGACGACCTCGTCGAACAGCTTCTCGCTAACGGCCTCGCCGGTGATCTTGGGGATGAAATCCGGGCTCCAGCCCTGATAGGGATGCGGCTTCCAGGCCGGGTGGCTGCCGGAGGCGGGCTGCGGCTCACCGCTCGCCAGCATCGCCGCGCCATCGGGCTCGGTGACGATGATCTTAGTTTCCGGGCGCTTGTCGCGCAGCACGCGCCCAACGCCGGTCAGGGTCCCGCCGGTCCCGAAGCCGGTGACGAAATAGTCGAGCTTCTCGCCGTCGAAGTCGCGCAGGATTTCCTGGGCCGTGGTCCGCGAGTGCATCTCGGGATTGGCCTCGTTCTCGAACTGCCGGGTCTGGAACCAGCCGTTCTGCGCCGCCAGTTCCTCGGCCTTGCGCACCATGCCGCCAGCGCGCTCGGCGGCCGGGGTCAGCACAACCTTGGCGCCGAGGAAGCGCATCAGCTTCCGCCGTTCCACCGAGAAGCTCTCCGCCATGGTGATCACCAGCGGGTAGCCCTTCACGGCGCAGACCATGGCGAGACCGATACCGGTATTGCCGCTCGTCGCTTCGACGATGGTCTGGCCCGGCTTCAGCGCGCCGGATTTCTCGGCAGCGTCGATCACACCATAGGCGAGACGATCCTTCACCGAGCCGAGCGGGTTGAACGCCTCGACCTTGACGTAGAGCTTGACGTGCTTGGGGGCGAGCTTGTTGATCCTGACGACCGGCGTATTGCCGATCGTCCCGAGAATATCGTCGAACTTCATTGCAATGGCTCCTCGTTCTGCGCCCAAACTACAACCGCGCCCCAAGCGGCCGCAAGACAAGCCGCTCGCAGCCCGTTCTCAATCCGCGCCATCGGGAGAAAATCTGTCTCCCCAGCGCAGCTTCCGCGCAAGCTTGAACGCCGGCTTGTTGCGGCTGGCGATGACCGGCTGCTCGAGGCCCTGCGGGCCGCAGAGCGACAGGGTCACCGAGAACTTGTTCTCCTCGGGCGGGCGCAACACCCGTCCAGGCGCCGGCCGGCCAATGCCGGGCCGAACGAGCACGAGGTAGCTGAACTTTTCGTCCTCATAGCCCAGTGTCGCGCCCTTGAGCCGCATGTGGTCGCGGGAGCGTTCGAGTCGAACCGCGAAATGGCACCAATCTGGCGCCTGCAGGGGGCATTCGAGATCGTGCGGGCAAGGCGCGAGTACCGTGGCGCCAAGGTCAACCATCCGGGCGCGCAGCGCCATCAACCGCTGGTAGTCACGCGGCCGGCCGGGCTCGATGATCGCCAGCGCCCCTTCGGTTGCGGCCCAGAGTCTTTCGGCGGCGCTTGCCAGGGCCGCATCGTCGAGCTCTGTCAGGGCGTATGCGCAGGTGACGAGCGGGTAGCTGGCGGCCAGCTTGAGCCCGGTCAGTTCACCACGTTCCACCCGCACCGCACCGGCTGCCGTTTCGGCGCCCAGCGAGCGCGCCAGGTCCAGAAAGGCTGGGTTGTGATCGATGAGCGTCGCCGCGATGCCCGGAAAGGCCTCGGCCACGGCCCAGGCCGCCGTTCCCGGCCCTGCCCCCACATCCAGCACCCTGTCGGGCTCGAAACCGGGGGCCAGTGCCCTGAGTTCTGCAACAACGCTCGCGGCCGCCGCGTAGGTTGCCGGCATGCGGCTCAGGGCGTAGGCGATGGCATCGTTCTCGCCGCCGATCACCTCGCGGGAAGCACCGCGCTCGCGGTAATGCGCCGATATCCGCCCAGCGCTCTGCTTCAACCCGGCCCGCTCGGTCGCCAAGGCCTGAACTGCGAGCCGCAGCTCCGTCGGCAGTCCGCTCACAGGCCGCGCCGTCCGCGCAGCTCGACAATGGCGATGGCGCCATCGAGCGCCCGCTTGAAATTGTCCTTGTCCTGGCTGGCGTGCTCGATGATCTCCTTCACCCGCCAGAACTCGCCGCCGCCATAGGGTCCGACATTGGCCCGGACGAAGACTTCGGGCCGGAACGCCGTGACGGTGGCGTCGACGATGCGTTGCGACATGATCTCGCTGGCGACGATGGCGCTGTCGAACATGCTCGGTTCCTTGACTGCCAGGGTCGGGTCGGGCGAGCGCTGCACGTCGATGCCGACGGTCAGGTCGCACTTGCCCTGCAATTGCGCCAGCGGCAGCGGATTGGTGACGCCGCCATCGAGGAAATAGCTGCCGTTGAGCCCCACCGGCCGGAACAGGCTGGGGATGGCCATCGAAGCGGCAATCGCCGGCCGCAACGGACCGCTATCGAAGATCACCTCGTCCCAGCTGTAGAAATCGGTCGCCACCACCGAAAACGGCACCTTCAGTGCCGAGAAATCGTCCGGAAAGCCCTCAGGCAGGAAGGCGTGGGCAACCCCTTCGCTATCGACCTGGATCGACAGTCCCTTGGCGAGGAGCTTGGTCAGCGACGTCATCCCCCGGTTCCAGAAAGTCGTCGCGATCAGTTGCAGGCTGCCGAGGACGCTGTAGGCATGCTCGCGCAACTCGCTGCCCGTCATGCCATTCGCCCAGCCCGCACCGATCAGCGCCCCGATCGAGGTGCCCGAGATCACCGCCGGCCGGAGGCCCATCTCGTCCATGGCCTCGATATAAGGGATGTGTGCCAGCCCGCGCGCTGCACCCGAGCCCAGGGCCACCCCGATCTTCATGATCACGTCCTCGCTGCGTTCGCGCCGAAAATCACGCCACCCCGCTGACTTGGCAAGGGCGAAAAAGGTCCATGAAAAGCACGAGGGCTCCGCTGGCATCGGCCGGCGGAGCCCTCAACTACGTGCTGACCGGGGTCAGGCGCTGGCCGAAGCCTCTTCCTTCTTGCGGTCCGAATAGATGTAGAGCGGACGGGCGTCCTTGCCGTTCACCACTTCCTCGCTGATCACCACTTCCTCGACGCCCTCGAGCGACGGCAGGTCGTACATGGTGTCGAGCAGGATGCCTTCCATGATCGAGCGAAGGCCACGCGCGCCGGTCTTGCGTTCGATGGCGTGCTTGGCGATGGCCTTGAGCGCGTCCTCGTGGAAGGTCAGTTCGACCTCCTCCATCGAGAACAGCCGCTGATACTGGCGGACCAGCGCGTTCTTGGGTTCGGTCAGGATCTGGATCAGCGCCGGCTCGTCGAGATCCTCGAGCGTCGCCAGCACCGGCAGACGGCCGATGAACTCGGGGATCAGGCCGAACTTGACCAGATCCTCGGGCTGCACGTCCTTGAGCAGATCGCCAACGCGGCGGTCCTGCGGATCCTTCACCGTGGCGGCAAAGCCGATGCCCGAGCCCTCGGAGCGCGATGCGATGATCTTCTCGAGACCAGCAAAAGCGCCGCCACAGATGAACAGGATGTTCGTCGTGTCGACCTGCAGGAATTCCTGCTGCGGGTGCTTGCGGCCACCCTGCGGCGGAACGCTGGCAACCGTGCCTTCCATGATCTTCAGCAGAGCCTGCTGCACGCCCTCGCCCGACACGTCGCGGGTGATCGAGGGGTTATCGGACTTCCTGGAGATCTTGTCGACCTCGTCGATGTAGACGATGCCGCGCTGCGCCTTCTCGACATTGTAGTCGGCGGCCTGCAGCAGCTTCAGGATGATGTTCTCGACGTCCTCACCGACATAACCGGCTTCGGTCAGCGTCGTCGCATCGGCCATGGTGAACGGCACATCCAGGATTCGCGCCAGCGTCTGGGCCAGCAGCGTCTTGCCGGTACCGGTCGGGCCGATCAGCAGGATGTTGGACTTCGACAGTTCGATGTCCTGGTTCTTTGTGGAGTGATGCAGGCGCTTGTAGTGGTTGTGCACCGCCACGCTCAGCACGCGCTTGGCCCGGAACTGGCCGATGACATAGTCATCCAGCACCTTGCAGATTTCCGCCGGCGTGGGCACGCCATCGGAGGATTTCACCATCGAGGTTTTGTTTTCCTCGCGGATGATGTCCATGCAGAGCTCGACGCATTCATCACAGATGAACACGGTCGGGCCGGCGATCAGCTTGCGAACCTCGTGCTGAGACTTCCCGCAGAACGAGCAGTACAGCGTGTTCTTGGAGGATTCGCCGCTGGTGGTATCCTTCGACATTCGTCACTCCTGGGAGACCCGGCTCCCGAACCCACGCGATAGCCAAGGCTAACGTGGGACACCTGAAGAAAAGGTAAGCCGGACCGACCTTAACGGCCAGCCCGGACCCATGCAATCACGCGAGTGTCACACTTGCGTCGTGGTTTGGATTGGCGTTAACGCGCCGCCCGGTCACGAGGCGTCCGGCACGGCACGCTTGTCGTGCACCTGGTCGATGAGCCCGAATTCCTTGGCTTCTTCGGGGCTGAGGAAGCGGTCACGCTCAAGCGCGTTCTCGATTTCCTCGTAGGTGCGGCCAGTGTGCTTCTCGTAGATTTCGTTCAGCCGGCGCTTCAGACCCTCGACCTCGCGGGCGTGGATCAGGATGTCCGTCACCTGGCCCTGATAGCCACCGGAGGGCTGGTGAACCATGATTCGGCTGTTGGGCAGCGCGCCGCGCATGCCGGCCTCACCGGCCGCCAGCAGAAGCGAGCCCATCGAGGCCGCCTGCCCCATCACCAGCGTCGAAACCGGCGGACGGATGAACTGCATGGTGTCGTAGATCGAGAGCCCCGCCGTCACCACGCCGCCCGGCGAGTTGATGTAGAGGTTGATTTCCTTCTTGGGGTTCTCGCTCTCGAGGAACAGCAGCTGCGCGACGATCAGCGAGGCCATGTTGTCCTCTACAACGCCGGTCACGAAAATGATGCGCTCCTTCAGCAGGCGCGAGAAGATGTCGTACGAGCGCTCGCCGCGGTTGGTCTGCTCGACCACCATGGGTACGAGGTTCATGTAGGTTTCGACCGGATCTCTCATCGGGAGATTTGCCCCTTCGGTGGGTTTTGGAATCAGCGTTGCGGCCGAGTTCAGGCGGAAAGCCTTTAATGCGCGGTAAAGCGACACATAGGCGGCACTGAGGCAGCCGGCAATATCCCCAATTTGGCGCAATGCAACCGATCTGCGAAAGCTGCCCTGTTGGGGAGGCGCGGCGGCGAACCAATGCGCCACTCGTGCGTTGCCTCACCAGCCGGTGGTCCGGCGGGGGAAGCTATGCCCAGCCTACATGTCCTGCTCAACAGCCGCTCCGGCACCGCGACGCTGACGTCTGCGCAACTGCGCGAGCGGCTCGAATCCCTCGGCTACGACGTCACGATCGACGACGACCACCGAGACGCGTTCTCGGCGCGGCTACGGAACGCACGCCAAAGCCCTGCGGACATCCTGGTCGCGGCCGGCGGCGATGGCACGGTCACGGCGGTTGCGGATGTCGCTGCAGAGACAAACCGGCCGCTGCTGGTGGTGCCGTTCGGCACCGCAAATCTTCTCGCCCGCGACCTGGCGCTGCCGCTCGATATCGATGCCTGGCTGGCCGCCCTGCCCGACTTCGTCGAGAGGCGGATTGATCTGGGGCGGGTCAATGACAGGCTCTTCCTCCACAAGGTGGTGATCGGCTTCGTGCCGGGCATTGCCGCAGCGCGCGAGAAGATCCGCGGGATCGAGGCCCTCGGGGCGCAACTCGCCTTCTTCGGCTACGCCATGCGCCGGATTCTTCGTGCGCGCCGAATTGCGCTGGAAATTACCCGCGATGGTGCGCCGCCGCATATCGACCGGCTGCAGGCCGTCGCCATTGCCAACAATCACTACGACGAAGCCTTCGGGCACTTCTTTTCCCGCGCAACGCTCGATGGTGGTCACTTGTCGGTCTACAAGCTGCAGTCGATCACCCCGCTGAAAGCGATCGGCCTGGCCTTGGGCGTGTTTCTCGGGCGCTGGCAGGACGACGCCGCGCTGACCATCGAGACGGCGGAGACGCTCGTGATCCGCTCGCGACGTAAGCGGCTGAAGGTGATGCTGGACGGCGAAGTGGAGACGATGCTGACGCCGCTGCGCTTCAGCGTCGAAAAGCAAGGGCTCCGCGTGCTCGCGCCGGCCGTCGTCGCCGAGGACACTTCGGAACCCAATATCGAGGCCACCGCATGAAGATTGCCCACGTCTCCGACCTGCATTTCGGTCGCCACGATCCGGCTCTTGCCGATTCGCTGGCGGCGGACATTCGAGGTCAGGCGCCAGCCCTGCTGATCGCCAGCGGCGACTTCACCCAAATCGGCAGCAGGTCGGAATTCGTCGCGGCGCGGCAGTTCCTCGACTCGCTCGGGTTGCCGTATCTCGCCGTTCCGGGCAATCACGACGTGCCGGCAGTGAACCTCCTTCGCCGCTTTCTCGCGCCATACGCCCTGTATCGGCGCCACATCGCCCAGCAGATCGAACCGTTTCTGGAAATGGGCGGCGTCGCCTTTGCCGGCCTCAACACCGCGCGCCGCATGCGGCTCGAGCTCAACTGGTCGCATGGCTCGATCAGCCGCAGCCAGCTGCGGGCGCTGGAAAGGCGCTTCGAGCAGGCCAGCCCCGACGCAATCCGCGTGGTGATCGCGCACCATCCCCTGTTGCAGCCGGAGGTGGCGGGAGAGGTGAAGATGCGCCAGGTCGACCGTGCCGATCAGGCGCTGGAAACGCTGTCACGCCTCGGCGTGCGGCTGGTGATGTCGGGGCATTTCCACCTCTCCTACGTCCGTCGCCACACGCAAGCCGCGCAGGTGGTGGAAGGCGCGCCACTCGGCGCGCGGAGCGCAGCGGCGGCGCCGCTGCTGGTGGTGCAGGCCTCGTCTGCCATTTCGACGCGGCTCAGGGGCGAGCCCAACGCCTACAACATCATCACATTCGGGCCTGAACCGGATCGCATCGATATCGAGATGCGCGAATGGCACGAGAGCGGCTGGCGGGCTCGCCCGCAGGATGTGCCGAGCAAGCTCCCCGCCGCCGCTGTCAGCTCTTGAACGCCACCGTCACGCCGCGCTGACGGAAATAGGCCTGCATGAGCTTGCGGCCCTGGCGATTGTTCTGGGCGAGCTTGGTGGGATCAAACACAGCTTCCTTGGCGCCCTCGCGTGCCAGCGCCGCCTTGAGCGCGGCAATGTGGCTATCGAGGTCGGCATTGTCCGCGCGGATGGAGGCGTAGATCGCCTCGATCGCTTCGTTCACACTGGTGTCGGCCATTTCGCAAGGCTCCATGCTTTTCGTTTCGCAGTCCCTAGCCGATCCGCGCGGCCATGCAAGGGGGAATAGCGGCAACGTGCGTTCGGCCCTTCCCTCGGCTCACCCCGCCTGTATAGCTTTGGGCGAACGTCACCGGTGAGCAACGCCTTGTCCCGACCTGCCTTCGAACTGAACGACCGCCGCGCCAAGGCGGCGCCGCGCGATGCGGCCTTCTATGCCGACCCCTATGCCTTCTACGATGTGGTCCATGACCAGTCGCCGGCCTTCCATTGGCAAGACTACGGCCACTGGTGCTTCGCCGGCTTCAAGGAGGTCAATGCGCTGCTGCGCGACCGACGCTTTGGCCGGCAGATCCTTCACAAGATGACGCGCGAACAGCTCGGCATGCCACCGCCGAAGCCGCATACCGCCGATTTCGATCTCACCGAAAAATACTCGCTGCTGACGCTGGAGCCGCCCGATCACACGCGGCTGCGCACCCTGGTCAATCGCGCCTTCGTTTCGCGCAATGTGGAGCAGCTCAGGCCCCGCATCGCAAAGCTCGCCCATGAGCTGATCGACGGTTTCGAGGCGGATGGCGGCGCCGAGCTCCTGCGCGGTTTCGCGACCCCGATCCCCGCCATCGTGATCGCCGAGATGATCGGACTGCCTGCCGATATGGCGATGCAGCTGGTCGCCTGGTCCAACCGCATGGTGGCCATGTACATGTTCGGCGTCACCCACGAGACCGAGCTCGATGCCAATGCGGCCGCCGCCGAATTCACCGACTATGTCCGCAGCATGATTGCCGAGCGCCGCCGCCAGCCGCGCGAGGACCTTCTCACCCACATGCTGACCTCCGAGGTCAACGGCGAGAAGCTCAACGAGGAAGAGGTGATTTCGACCACCATCCTGCTGCTCAATGCCGGGCACGAGGCAACGGTGCACACCACCGGCAACGGCATCAAGGCGATCCTCCAGTCGGGTCTGCCGGTTGAGACTTTGTTCGCCGACGCGGCGCAGACCGAGGCAACGGTCGAAGAGTGCCTCCGCTTCGATGCACCGCTCCACATGTTCACCCGCTACGCGCTGGAGGATGTGACGCTCGAGGGCGGCCTCAGCTTCCGCCAAGGCGAAACCATCGGGCTGATGCTGGCCGCCGCCAATCGCGATCCGTCACGCTTTGCGGACGCCAACCGCTTCGACCCGTTCCGTACCGATGGGCAGAATGTCAGCTTCGGTGCCGGCATCCATTTCTGCATCGGGGCGCCGCTGGCGCGCATCGAGATGCAGGAGGCGCTGCGCGTGCTGTTCCAGCGGCTGCCGGGCCTAAGGCTGACTGGCAGCCCGGAGTATCGCAACATCTACCACTTCCACGGTCTCGAAAGGCTCGACGCCACATGGTGACCCGCATCCTCCTCACCGCCGCCTTCGCGCTCACGGCAACCGCCGCCTTAGCCGAGCCGCTGGAATTCTCATCCGAGGACGGCCCAGCGCTGAACATCGCCCGCAACCTGATGACCCAGGAACGCGGCGAGGCGTTCACCGAGGGCGAGAGCGTGTCGATTGCGCTCGTCGATCTCAATGGCGACGGCACCCGCGACATCTTCGCCTTCGCCGATTCCAGCTATTTCTGCGGCTCCGCCGGCTGCATCCCGCGGCTCTATCGCCTCGAGGCGAGCACGGCGAAGTGGCTGGAATTGCCCATCGAGTCCGACGCGATGATTAATGGCGAACCTGCCATGTGGACCGTTGGCGAGCCGGACAGTTCCGGCTGGCGCACGCTCTCATTCCGTAACGATGTGGTTACGCTCGAATTCCACTGGGACGGCGGGGCGTATGTAAACTAGCCGTTCCGTTCGGCCAGTTCCGCCAGCACCTCCGGCACCAGCCCCGGCAGATCTTCGGCAATCAACCCGGGCTTGCCGAAACGCGTGGCTGCCGCCCCGTGGATCCACACCGCGGCACAGGCCGCTTCAAACCCGGCCATGCTCTGTGCCAAGAGGCCGCCGACGATCCCGGCAAGCACGTCGCCGGAGCCGGCCGTGCCCAGCGTCGGCGGGGCGTTGTCATTGATCGCGGCGCGGCCATCCGGCGCGGCGATTACGGTGTCGCTGCCCTTGAGGATGACGACCGCGCCGGAACGCGCTGCCGCCTCACGCGCCCGCTGCAGCTTCGAGCCGGCGATCTCACCGAACAGCCGTGCGAACTCGCCCTCGTGCGGGGTCATCACCACGGGACGGTCGGGGTGGGCCTTTATGGCAGTGAACAGGGCCTCCGGCTCAGATTTGAAGCTGGTCAGGGCGTCGGCATCGAGCACGGTGGCTAGCCCGGCCTCGAGCAGCGCCAGCACGTTGTCGCGCGTTGCTGCCCCGATGCCTGCGGCCGGGCCGATGATCGCGGACCGCACCTTGTGTTCGCCAACGATTTGGGCGAGCCCCGCGACGTCGTCGAAGCGCTTCAGCATGATGGCCGTGACATGGGCGGCATGGACGCGCAGTGCGGCGTCTTCGCCAGCCAGTGACACCAGCCCTGCCCCGGTTCGCAACGCCGCCATGGCGCTAAGCCGGCTAGCGCCAGTCGCGAGCGGACCGCCGGAGACAACGAGACAGTGGCCGCGCGTGAACTTTTGGCCAGTCGCAGTCGCCATCGGCACCTGCCATAGGCCGGGCGTGTTCCGCGACGCGCTGACGCCGATCGCAGAGAGCACCGCGTCCGGAATGCCAATCTGGGCCAGTGTTACCTCGCCACACAACTCGCGGCCGGGCAGCAGCAGGTGACCAGGCTTCAGCCGGAAGAAGGTCACCGTTCGCTCCGCCTCGATGGCCACGCCGCGCACCGCGCCACTCGCGCCATCGACGCCACTCGGCACGTCCACCGCGACGACCGGCGCGCCCGAAGCGTTGATCGCCTCGATCAGTCCTGCCAGCTCGCCCGTCACATCGCGGTCGAGGCCGGCGCCAAGTAGGGCGTCGACGATCACGGTGGCGCCGCCGAGTGTCACATCTCGCGCCCTCTGCACCGGCCCCGTCCAAAGCCGAGCGTTCGCTGCGGCATCGCCCTTCAGATTCTCGTGTGCACCGAACAGCCCAAGGGAAACGTCCCGCCCAGCTTCGGCCAGCAGCCGCGCCACGACAAATCCGTCGCCACCATTATTGCCTGGGCCGCACAGCACCACGACCCGGCCGCTTGGATAGTGTTGCGCTACCACCTCCGCCACTGCCCGCCCGGCATTCTCCATCAGCGTCAGCGACGGCACGCCGGCGGCGACCGCAAGCCGGTCTGCCTGCTGCATCTCGGCTGGCGTCAGCAGCTCGTTCATCCTAGCTGCCCGGCCGCTCATGATAGCTCGGCACATCCTCGAGGTGATCGTCCCAGTTGGCGCGCGATCCCGCGAAAATATGCGCCTCGGGGCGCAGCGAGACCGGCGTGTCGAGGCTGCCTGCTGGCACCTTCAGGCGCCCATTGGCCGCAACATTGGGGAGGAAGGAGCCGCAATTGCTGCAGAAGCTGCGGGTGAAGCGGGTCCCTTCCACGGTGTAACTGCGCACCTGATCCTCGCCCGACAGCCAGGTCAGGCGCGCCGAGCTCGAGAAGAGGTTCGAGGCATGCGCCGTGCCGCTGCCCTTCCGGCAGCGGCTGCAGTGACAGAGAAAGAAGTGCTCGAACGGCCCCTCGATCTCGAAGCGCACCGCGCCGCAGAGGCACCCGCCGCTATGATGGGTCTCGGTTTCAGCGTTCGCAGTCATCTCGTCGCTCCAGTTCTTGCCCTCAGCCGTCTCGCGACGTTTCCCGGCGCCAAGGTCGCCACGGTTCGCGGCCTCGCGTCAATGTGGAAGCCAGCAGAGTTTCCGGCCAATACCCCGAACGAAAAGGGCCGCCCCACGGGACGGCCCTTCTCAGAGACTTATGCAGCCGACTTAGTGGTGATGCTCTTCGGGGACTTCGTCCTCGTCGGCCGCGATGATCTTGGTCAGCTCTTCGCGGGTCATCTTCTTGTCGGTCTTCTGCGCCTGCTCGCCGACGAACTCGACCACCTTGTTCTCGAACACCGGGGCGCGGAGGCCGGCCAGTGCCTGCGGGTTCTTGCGGTAGTAGTCGTAGACCTGCTGTTCCTGGCCGGGGAAGCGACGCACTTCGGCGATCAGTGCCTGCTGGTGCTCTTCCTCGGTCACTTCCACCTTGTTCTGGTTGCCGATCTCGGCAACGACCAGCCCGAGGCGCACGCGGCGCTCGGCGATCTTCTGGTACTGTTCCTTGGCGGCTTCCTCGGTGGTGCCCTCATCCTCGAAGGACCGGCCGTGGTGCTCCACTTCGTGGACGACACGCTGCCAGATGGTGTTGAACTCGGCTTCGACGAGCTGGGCCGGCACGTCGAAACGGTGGCCTTCGTCGAGCTGGTCGAGAATCTGGCGCTTGATGGCCTGACGGCTCATCTGCTGCAGGGCGCCGCCCATCTGCTCCTTGACGGCTTCGCGGAGGGCCGCGACGTCGCCGAGGCCGAGGCGCTTGGCGAACTCGTCATCGAGCTCACCGGCGTTCGGGCCATCGGCATGCAGGATGGTGACTTCGAAGTCGGCCTTCTTGCCGGCGAGATCAGCCTGGGCGTAGTCCTTGGGGAACGTAACCTTGACGGTCTTGGTCTCGCCCTTCTTCATGCCGATCAGCTGCTCTTCGAAGCCGGGGATGAACTCACCCGAGCCGACGACCAGATGCGCATGGTCCGAGGTGCCACCGGGGAAGGCTTCGCCCTTGATCGTGCCCTTGAAGCTCAGGCCGAGGCGGTCGCCATTCTCGACAACGGCGTCGTCGCCCTTGTCGGTATAGCCGCGGTTCTCGCGGAACACGCGCTGGACTTCCTTTTCGACATCCTCGTCGGCGATGTCGACGACCGGGGTCTCGATCTTGATGGTGCTGAGGTCCATCAGTTCGACCGGCGGCAGCACTTCGTAGCTGACTTCAAAGCTCAGGTCGGCGAGACCATCAAGCACCTTGTTGATGGTGCCCTGATCTTCCGGCAGGTCAACCTTGGGCTGCGCCGCGGCGCGCTCGGCGCGGGCGTCCAGCGTCTCGGCGACGGTGGCATTGATGGCGTCGGACAGCACTTCCGACATGGCGGAACGGCCATAGACCTTCTTCAGGTAGGTCATCGGCACCTTGCCGGGGCGGAAGCCCTTGATGTTGGCCTGGCCCTTGATCTCGTCGAGCCGCACGTCGAGGCGGTCGTTGAGGTGCTGGGCCGGGATGACCACGGCCAGTTTGCGCTTGAGGCCCTCATTGAGGGTTTCGGTGACCTGCATTGGGTTATCCCGTTGTAAAATCTTCGTTCTTGGCCGATCCGCCATTGCTCCAAACCGGAGCTGGTGCGGGTGAGAGGGCTCGAACCTCCACGCCTTGCGGCGCTGGAACCTAAATCCAGTGCGTCTACCAGTTCCGCCACACCCGCAAGGGCCCCGTCGGCCGGGTCGCGTGCATATATGGCAAGATATCGACAAGGTCAAAGGGCGATCTGGCCGATGCGCCGCTTCATCCAAGCTTTCCGGGCGCCGGCGAGCTTCGGGCAAGGTCCCGGCACCTGGCGCGGCTATTCCTGCATCATCTTGCACATGTTTTAGGCAATGACATTGCCCAAACGTCGCCCCCGTTGCACCATGGGACCAGATAACCTATTGATGTTACATCGATATCGCTGTGCCGGACCACCATTGGCACGCCCCCTGCATAAATGCGAGCGGCACCCGACCGGTGCCGAGTGGAGGCCTGAATGAAAAAGATCGAGGCTATCGTAAAGCCGTTCAAGCTCGACGAAGTGAAGGAAGCGCTGCAGGAAGTAGGACTGCAGGGCATCACCGTGACCGAGGCCAAAGGCTTCGGGCGTCAGAAAGGGCATACCGAGCTTTACCGTGGCGCCGAATATGTCGTGGATTTCCTGCCCAAGGTGAAGGTCGAGGTCGTATGCCCCGACGAGCTTGCCGAAAAAGCCATCGAGGCGATCCGCGCCGCAGCGCAAACCGGTCGCATCGGCGACGGCAAGATTTTCGTTTACACCGTCGAACAGGCCATCCGCATCCGTACCGGCGAATTCGGGGACGACGCGCTCTAGAGCTGATCTCGGCGCGACGTGCCTGCCCAATTGCAACCCAGAATTACACAGGGGAACTGAATGACCACAGCTGCCGACATCCTCAAGCGCATCAAGGACGAGGATATCAAGTACGTTGATCTCCGCTTCACCGACATGCGCGGCAAGCTGCAGCACGTGACCTTCGATCAGACCATGATCGACGAAGACATCTTCGAAGAAGGCACGATGTTCGACGGCTCGTCGATCGCGGGCTGGAAGGCCATCAACGAGTCCGACATGGTGCTGATGCCCGATCCGGACTCGGCCTATATGGACCCGTTCTTCGGCGCCTCGACCCTCGCCATCAACTGCGACGTGCTCGACCCCCTCACCTACCAGCCCTATGACCGCGACCCGCGCACCACGGCCAAGAAGGCCGAGGCCTATGTGAAGGAACTGGGGATCGGCGACTCGGTCTATTTCGGCCCCGAGCCCGAATTCTTCATCTTCGATGACGTCCGCTACTCCACCTCGACCTACAAGGTCGGCTTCCAGGTCGACTCGAGCGAGCTGCCGACCAACAGCGACACCGAGTACGAGTCGGGCAATAACGGTCACCACATCGGCCTGAAGAAGGGCTACTTCCCGGTTCCGCCGCTGGACACCGCGCAGGACATGCGTGGCGAGATGCTGGCCGCCATGGGCGCCATGGGCGTTCCGATCGAGAAGCACCACCACGAAGTGGCGTCGGCCCAGCACGAGCTCGGCATCAAGTTCTGCCCGATCATCAAGGCAGCGGACTCGGTGCAGATTTACAAGTACGTCATCCAGCAGGTGGCACAGGCCTACGGCAAGACCGTGACCTTCATGCCCAAGCCCGTCTATGGCGACAACGGTTCGGGCATGCACTGCCACCAGTCGATCTGGAAGGACGGCAAGCCGCTGTTCGCCGGTGACCAGTATGCCGGCCTGTCGATGGATGCGCTCTACTACATCGGCGGCATCATCAAGCATGCCAAGGCGATCAACGCCTTCACCAACCCGACCACCAACAGCTACAAGCGCCTGGTGCCCGGCTTCGAAGCCCCCGTGCTGCTGGCCTACTCGGCCCGCAACCGTTCGGCCTCCTGCCGCATCCCCTTCGGCCAGTCGCCGAAGGCCAAGCGCGTCGAAGTGCGCTTCCCCGATCCGCTGGCCAACCCCTATCTCGGCTTCGCCGCGATGCTGATGGCCGGCCTCGACGGCATCAAGAACAAGATCCACCCGGGCGACCCGATGGACAAGGATCTGTACGAGCTGCCCAAGGAAGAGCTGAAGCAGATCCCGACCGTCTGCGGCTCGCTGCGCGAAGCCCTCGAGTCGCTCGACAAGGACCGCGAGTTCCTCAAGGCCGGCGGCGTGTTCTCCGACGACCAGATCGACAGCTATATCGAGCTGAAGATGACGGAAGTGATCAAGTTCGAGCACACCCCGCACCCGGTCGAGTACGAGATGTACTACTCGGCCTGATCGGCCACACATCGACGAATTGGAAAGGGCCCCGCGGGGCCCTTTCTCTTTACAGCGTGTTGCGGGCAAAGCCCTTGACCAAGATCGGACCGGTCGGCCGCCCCGTCGCCGAGGCCGGGGTCGGCTCGCACCGACCTCGGCTTCAGCTGCCCCACACCGCTCTCAGCGCCGCAATCAGCTTGCCCGGTTCGTAGGGCTTTTTCACCACCGGGGCGTATTGCAGGTCTTCGGGCACCATGCCGCTATCGCCGTAACCGGTGGCGAACACGAATGGCACGCCGCGCTCGTGCAGCAGTTGGGCCACCGGGATCGACGTGCCATGGCCGAGGTTGATGTCGAGAATTGCCACTTGCGGCAGCTGCTGGGCGATGTGCCGCAAGGCGCTTTCGGCAGAGTTGCAGGTCGTCACCGCCCGGAACCCCTCGTCCTCGAGCATCGACTCGACATCCAGCGCGATGAGCATCTGGTCTTCGACCAGAAGGATGCGGGTGTCGGGATCGATACCGCCCTCCGCATTGGCCGGTGCCGCTGCCGTTGCCACTGTCGCCTGCACTGGCGCTGCCGCTCCCGCCATCCGCCGAACATGCCGCGCCGGCAGTCTGAACTGGGCCCTCACCCCGGCGGCATCGTAGGCAATCCGGCTCTCGCCACCCAGGTCATAGGGGATGGTGCGGCTGAGGAGCGCCGTGCCGAACCCCGACCGGCCCGGTTCCCGCACCTCCGGACCGCCGCTTTCCTGCCAGACGATTGCCAGATCATCTTCCGCCGTCGTCTGCCAGGTGATGTCCAGCCGGCCGCCGTCCTGCGACAGCGCGCCGTATTTTGCCGCGTTCGTCGCCATCTCGTGCAGAACCAGAGCCATCACCGAGAAAGCCCGCGCGTCCATCCAAACGCTGGGACCGGCCAGCACAACGGCATTGCGTTCGGTGCGGTAGGGCGTCAGCTCGGCGTTGAGCAGGTCGCTCAGGGTGCCGCCGCCGTCGCCTCGAGTGATCTGGTCATGCGCGAAGGCGAGCGACTGAATGCGCCCCTGCAGGGTTTCGACGAACTCCTCGATCCCGCGTCCCTCCGACACTGGCTGGCCGACAACCGACTTGATCACGGCGAGGATGTTCTTGACGCGATGGTTCAGCTCTTCATTGAGCATGCGCCGGCGCACTTCCGCCTTGGCCTGCTCCTCGGCCATAGCCTCGCTGTGTCGCAGCACGACTTCCACCAGCGCCGCTCGCGCTGCCTCGGCGATCTCCTGGTCGGCTTCGGTCCAGGGCTGCGCCTGCTGGTGGACGCTTTCCTTCCAGATCGCAAAGCTCTTGCGGGGCGTCAGCCGGTCGCCCATCGGGCCGGTCGTATAGGATTTCTCGGGGTTGCCCGCCCAGTTGAGCGTTCGAACCATCTCCCGCCGGAAGAACAGCAGATAGTCGCGCGGCAGCTGCGACAGCGGAATGACGAGCACACCCGAAGCGATCTCGCTATAGCGTTCGGCATCCGGCAGCGTGGCCGCCAGCTTGTGGGTGGCCCAGACGCGCCCCTCCGACAGCGTGTTGATCGCCGTCACCAGTTCGGCCACCTGTGCCTCATCGGGCGTGCTGCCGTGGGCGATCCATTCGCCGCCCAGATAGAGTCCGTAGCCGTCATTGGGCAGCAGCCTGCCGAAGTCGGCGAGATTGTCCTTCAGAAGGTCGGAGATATCGCCGTGGCTGGCCATGGTCAGCACGCGGTCGAGATAGCTCCGGGCGCGCTGCGCGGTTTCGAGCTTCTGCTTCTGGCGCAGCGAACTGAGGTGCAGCGACAGGAACTCGCCGAACATCTCCGCGGCCACGCGCAGCGACATCGACAGCACCTTGTCGGAATAATGGTGGCAGGCGATCATGCCCCAGAGCTGCCCATCGACGATGATGGACACCGACATCGAAGCGCCGACGCCCATGTTGCGCAGATATTCGAGATGGATCGGCGACACGCTGCGCAGATGCGCGTGCGACAGATCCAGCGGCGCGCCCTTGGCATCCAGCACCGGCACCAGCGCCACCGGCCGGTAGTTCGCCGAGGAAATCACCCGGATGGTGTTCTTGAGGTACAGCGCCCGCGCCTGCTGCGGGATGTCGCTCGCCGGAAAATACTGCCCGAGGAAGCTCTCGAGATCGGGGCGCTTGACCTCGCTGACCACCTTGCCCGCCCCATCGGCCTCGAACTGGTAGACCATAACCCGGTCATAGCCGAGCGCGCCGCGCACCAGCCTGGCCGTCTGCCGGATGACTTCGTCGATGCTGTCGAGCCGGCTGATCTCGCCGATCAGCAGGCGCGCCAGTTGCAGCGGCTGCTCGTGGACGGCCCCGGTGGGCTCGAATTCCACAATGATCGCATTGAGATGCTGGTGCAGCGAAATGTCGACGCGGACGCCGGACGGCATGGTCTGCCCGAACAGCAGCACCGGCCGTGCCGGGTCGCCGCCCACAGGCAAGGCGTTGCGCAGCGCATGGGTCAGCTCGATGCCGAGCAGGTCCTCCGCCGCCTGGCCATTGATGTCGCCATCCATGCCGAGCAGCGTGGCCGCATTGGCCGAGTGACGCTCGACGACGGCGAAACGCGAATCGAACGCCAGCAGTGCGCCGTGCGGCTGGATGCTGCCCGGAATGTGGATCGGCTCGCGGTCGCAATTGGTCAGGTCGACCTGTTGCTCGTCGGACATGATCAGACTCTCTGAAAGGCCTGCGACGCTGCCTCAAACATCGCGAGCGAGGCGGCAGTCGCGGTTTCGATATCGAATGGATCTGCGGATTCGAGCTGGTCGAGAAAGCCTCTCCAGCTGTCCACATTGGCCTGGATGGACAGGTGCCGGGCGCCGAACCGGTCATCGAGCCCGAGAGCTCGCGCACGGGTCAGCAGCAACTGCGCGCCGAGCGCAGAGCCTTCCAGGACATAGAGCGCCCCCATCAGGCGGCTAAGCTCCGGCTCCACCTCGAAGGCTGGGCCGGCGGGAGGCTGCAATGCCAGGTCGGCCAGATCGCGCGTCAGCGCGTCGCTGATCGCCCGGGGACGCCAGCTGCCGAGTGTCTGTGGCCACACCACCTTCTGCAACCAGTGCTCGACGGGCTGCCGGAAGGCATACATGGACAGGAGATAACGTTCGTAGTCTTCGCGGGTATCGAAGGCGCCGATTGCCTCATCCAGTACGGCATGAGCTTCGGCTGTTCTCTTCCGCAGGGTCCACCGCCGCTGCGTTTCGTTCATCTAGTCTCCAGCTCTGCCAGCACGTCGAAACGCATCCCCCAACACCGTTCAGTACGCGATGCCGGCCATGCCCCGCTATTAACTTTCTCTATCGCCGCGCGGGTGTTTTTGCCGAGCCCACGACTCGAACACCAGTCTGCATAAACGCGTAGCGCCAAACCCCGGCGAGAAGGGACTGGATGCGGCGATCCCTGGCGCAAATCGCAGCAACCTTGGGCCGACCCAGACGGTTTGTGGCTGGATGGGTCTGTGCAGCCGGCCGACAGGATCTTTGCCGCCGCTGCCAGTCGATATGCCTTGCCCCCTTGCAGCGCCTGGGGCCATGAACGAGATGATGCGTTGGCGGTTCGGCGCCGTGATCGCCGCGATGGAGACTGTGATGAGCGTCGGACTACTTGGCCTGCTGGATGACGTGACCGCGCTCGCCAAGGTTGCTGCCGCATCGATCGACGATGTGGCCGGCCAGGCCACCAAGGCCGGTCTCAAGGCGGCCGGCGCGGTGATCGACGACACCGCTGTGACGCCGAACTATGTCACCGGGTTTTCCGCGGACCGCGAACTGCCGATCGTCGGCAAAATCGCCATGGGCTCGGTGCGCAACAAGCTGCTGATTCTGCTCCCCGCGGCGCTGGCGCTCAGTGCCTTCGCGCCGTGGATCATCACGCCTGTCCTTATGCTGGGCGGTGCCTACCTTTGCTACGAAGGGGCCGAGAAAGTCTATGCGGCGCTGTTTCCGCACGCGGCGCATGAGCTGGAAGCCGAGTTCGATGCGACGGCGGACAATCCCGCCGCGCTCGAGACCGAGCGGATCAATGGCGCGATCCAGACGGACTTCATCCTGTCGGCCGAGATCATGACCATCGCGCTCGGCACGCTGCCGCATCTGCCGCTGTGGGAGCAGGCGCTGGTGCTGGCCCTCGTCGGCGTCGGGATCACCGCGCTGGTCTATGGCGCCGTGGCGCTGATTGTCAAAGCCGATGATATCGGCCTCGCCATGGCGCGCGGCGCCCGTACCGGGCTAGGCCGCGCCACCGGCCGCGGCATCCTCGTTGCCATGCCCTGGGTTATGCAGACGCTCAGTGTCGTTGGCACGGCGGCGATGATCTGGGTGGGCGGCGGCATTGTGGTTCATGGGCTCGCCGGCTTCGGGCTTGCGGGAGTCGAGCACCTGGTCGAAGGCTTCGCCCATGCCGCAGAGAGCGCCCTGCCCGCCATTGCCGGCCTTGCCGGGGAACTGGCAACCATTGTCGCCGACCTGGTGATTGGCCTGCTGCTCGGGGCGCTGCTGATCCCGGTGGTGCAGTACGGCATTGGCCCGCTCTGGGGTTTCATCCGCGCCCGGCTGCCCGGAAAGCGCACCACCTGAAACAAGAAAGGCCGGGATCGCTCCCGGCCTTTGTCATGGCTTCAGTTGCCAGCCGTCAGTTCTTTTCCTCGGCGGGCTTGTCGGCAGCCTTGGTCTCGGCCTTCGCCTTGCGTGGCTTGGGCAGCGCCTTGGGCTTGGCCGGGCGCGGCGGCACCGCGATCAGCTCCAGCTTGGCGTCGGGACCAACGCCGACCAGCGCCACCGTCACCGAACCGCCATTCTGCAGCTCGCCGAACAGCACCTGATCGGCCAGCGGCTTCTTGACATGCTCCTGGATGACGCGGCCCAGCGGACGCGCACCCATCTTCTCGTCATAGCCGCGGATCGCGAGCCACTCGGCAGCTTCCGGCGTCAGCTCGATGGTCACGCCACGCTCGGCCAGCTGGCCTTCGAGCTGCAGCACGAACTTCTCGACCACGCGACGGACAACCACCGGCGGCAGCGGGCCGAACGAGATGATCGCGTCGAGCCGGTTGCGGAATTCCGGCGTGAACATGCGGTTGATGGCGTCCTCGTCGTCACCCGCCTCGCGCTTCTTGCCAAAGCCGATCGGCGACTTCTGCAGCTCCATGGCCCCGACGTTCGAGGTCATGATCAGGATGACGTTGCGGAAATCCACCGACTTGCCGTTGTGATCGGTCAGCTTGCCGTGGTCCATCACCTGCAACAGGATGTTGAACAGGTCCGGATGGGCCTTCTCGATCTCGTCGAGCAGCACCACGCAATGCGGATGCTGGTCGACGCCATCGGTCAGCAGACCGCCCTGGTCGAAGCCGACATAGCCCGGAGGCGCGCCGATCAGGCGGCTGACCGTGTGCCGCTCCATATATTCCGACATGTCGAAGCGCAGCAGCTCGACGCCAAGCGTATCGGCGAGTTGCTTGGCGACCTCGGTCTTGCCGACGCCGGTCGGGCCAGTGAAGAGGTACGAGCCGATCGGCTTTTCCGGCTCACGCAGGCCGGCACGCGCCAGCTTGATGGCCGAGGCGAGCGCGGTGATCGCTGCATCCTGGCCGAACACCACGGTCTTGAGGTTGTTTTCGAGATTGGCGAGCAGCTCGCTGTCGGTCTTGGACACCGACTTGGGCGGAATGCGCGCCATCGTCGCGATGGTCTGCTCGATATCTGTGACGTCGATCACCGCCTTGCGGTTCTCCGGCGTCAGCAGCATCTGGCTGGCCCCGGTCTCGTCGATGACGTCGATCGCCTTGTCCGGGAGCTTCCGATCATTGATGTAGCGCGCGCTGAGCTCGACGGCCGCCTTCAGCGCGTCGTCGGTGTACTTGAGCTTGTGATAGTCCTCGAAATACGGGCGCAGACCCTTCACGATCTCGATGGCATCGGGAATCGTCGGCTCGGCGACGTCGATCTTCTGGAAGCGACGGACCAGGGCCCGGTCCTTTTCGAAGAACTGCCGGTACTCCTTGTAGGTGGTCGAGCCGATGCAGCGGATATTGCCCGAGGCCAGTGCCGGCTTCAGCAGGTTCGATGCATCGAGCGCGCCGCCCGAAGTGGCGCCCGCGCCGATCACGGTATGGATTTCGTCGATGAACAGGATCGCGTCCGGCTTCTTCTCGAGCTCCTTCATCACGGCCTTCAGCCGCTCTTCGAAGTCGCCGCGATAGCGGGTGCCGGCCAGCAGCGAGCCCATGTCGAGCGCATAGATCACCGCATCGCGCAGCACCTCGGGCACTTCGCCCTCGACGATCTTGCGCGCCAGCCCTTCGGCAATAGCCGTCTTGCCCACGCCGGCATCGCCGACATAGAGCGGGTTGTTCTTGGACCGCCGGCAGAGGATCTGGATGGTCCGCTGCAACTCGGAGTCGCGGCCGATCAGCGGGTCGATCTTGCCGGCACGGGACTTCTCGTTGAGGTTGACGCAGAAATCGGCAAGGGCCGAGCTCTGGCCATTGCCGCCGCTCCGCTCGCCCTCTTCGCCCTGGGCATTGCCCGGCGTTTCCGCGCCGCGAACGCGACGCTCCTCGCCGGCACCGGACTTGGTGATGCCGTGCGAGATGAAGTTGACCGCGTCGAGCCGGGTCATGTCCTGCTGCTCAAGGAAATAGGCGGCGTGGCTCTCGCGCTCGGCAAAGATCGCGACCAGCACATTGGCGCCGGTGACCTCCTCCTTGCCGGAGGACTGGACGTGAATCACCGCGCGCTGGATGACGCGCTGGAAGGCGGCAGTCGGCCGCGCATCCTGACCATTGGGCACAACGAGGCTGTCGAGTTCTTCGTTGATGAAGTCCTCGAGGTCGCTCTTCAGCGCTTCGATATCGACGTCGCAGCCGTTCAGAACCGCGATGGTGTCGCGGTCGTCGGTCAGAGCCAGCAGAAGGTGCTCGAGCGTCGCAAATTCATGCGCACGCTCGCGGGCGAGATTCATCGCCAGGTGCAGGGCCTTCTCGAGTCCGCGTGAGAATGAGGGCATTTCGGGTTCCTATTGCTTCTCCATCACGCATTGCAGCGGATGCTGGCTCTTGCGTGCGGCGTCCATGACCCGGGTGACCTTGGTCTCGGCCACCTCGTAGGGATACACGCCGCATTCCCCCACTCCATGATTATGGACATGCAGCATGATGCGCATCGCGTCTTCGCGGGTCTTGTTGAAGACGTCCTGCAGGATGAGGACCACGAACTCCATGGGAGTGTAGTCGTCGTTGAGCAGCAGCACGCGGTAGAGGTTGGGCCGCTTGCTGCGGGTTTTCGGGCGGGTGATCGTCGCCGTATCGTTCTTGCCGCCAGGGCCAGCCGGCCCCTTGCCGCCATCGTCGTCGGAGCCTCGCAGCGGGCCCACCGGGGGCGCCCCCAGCCGCGTCGAGCGGTCGTTGGCAAAGGCATTCCGGCTTTGATCGGGATCGAAACGAAGCACCATGGTGAGCGCATTATGTAGGCAAAAGCGCGCGGGTGTTAAGGCCCTATCACCTAGCCTTTGGGGGAGGCTTGCCCGCCGCGCCTCCACCACCGAAGCGTCGGATTTTCATCGCATTTTACGGTTTCGTAATGGGGGCAGCCTAAGCTTGGCTCACAGAAGGGTGTCTTCCGTCGCAGGTTCGAGGCGGTCGAGCTCGTCGCCATAAGCATGACAAAACGGGCTGTGTATGAGCCCGGCTTGAGTTGGAGTACCGGGTGTTTACCCTCGCCAGAACCACAGCCCGTCGCGGGCAGTTTTCATCGCTCATTCTTGCGCTTATTGCAGCGCTCTGCGTCTTCGTCCTCGTCGCCCAGCCGGCCGCGGCCGCTTCGGTTCCGCGCAAATATGCCGGCATCGTGATCGACGCGAAGTCCGGCAAGGTTCTCTACGAGTCCTCCCCCGACGCAGCCCGTTATCCCGCGTCCGTCACCAAGGTGATGACCCTCTACGTGCTCTTCCAGGAGCTGGCGGCAGGCAATATCAGCCTCGACACCAAGTTCAGCGTTTCCAAGTATGCGGCGGCCGCCGTCCCGACCAAGCTCGGCATCAAGGCCGGATCGACGATCACGGTCGAGAACGCCATCAAGGCGCTGGTGACCATCTCCGCCAATGACATTGCGCGGGTGATTGCCGAGAACATCTCGGGCTCCGAGAGCGCCTTCGCCAAGCGCATGACAGCGACGGCCAGGGCGATGGGAATGACCCACACCACCTACAAGAACGCGTCGGGCCTGCCCGACAGCGGTCAGGTGACGACGGTTCGCGACCAGGCCATCCTCGGCATCGCTGTCTACCAGCACTTTCCGAAGTACTACGAGTACTTCCAGACCAAGAGCTTCACCTACGGCAAGCGGACTTATGGCAACCACAACCGGCTGCTGGGCTCCAATGGCGTCGATGGCATCAAGACCGGCTATATCAATGCCTCCGGCTTCAACCTGTTGACGGCAGCGCGCGCCAATAACCGCCACATCGTGGTTGTCGGCTTCGGCTTCGACTCCTCGGGTGCCCGCGACGCCAAGGTGCGCGAGCTCGTCAAGAAATACCTCGGCAAGGGTCGGAGCGGCGGTTATCTCGATGTCGCCATGATCCCACAGCCCGGCCGCAAGGGCGCCACCGTCATGGTCGCGGCCACCGGTCCGGTGCCGGTTGTCCCGATGCCTTATCCAAGCTTCCGGCTGGCTCCGGTCGCTCCGACGGCCACGGCGGAAGCCGCAGTGGCACCGGTGCCGCCGCAGGACCAGATTGTCGTCGCCAGCATCGACAATGGTCCGGTGCCTTCCGCCCGGCCGCAGGATCTGTCGTTCGATCCGGGTGTGCAGGCGGCAGCCAGCATCGCTGGGGTTCCGGCGCAAGACGATCGCCCCCTCGACGTGATTGGCGCGTGGCTCAGCGACACGTTCTCGCTCGGCGCGCCGCCCGCCGAACTCGGCTCGACCCAGCCCTCGGCTCCCATGCTCCCGCCGGTTGGCATTGGCGATGCCGGTGAGCCGATCGACCTGATGACCTCGGGTGGCATTGGCGACACCGCGCCGGACATCATCGAGAACCAGGCCGCGCCCGCCGCACTGGCACCCCAAGCACCTGCCGGCTGGATCGTCCAGGTTGGCGCTGCCGCCAGCGAAGTTGGCGCACGCTCCCTCCTCGGCGACGCGACGGCCAAGGTCGGTGAGCTGGGTGGATTCCGGCCCTATATCGAGCGTTTCGACAAAGACGGCCAGGTGTTCTTCCGGGCCCGTTTCGACGGCTTTAGCGGGCGTGACGACGCGTCCGGCATCTGCAACGAACTCAAGAAAGCAAAGCTGAGCTGCCTGGCGATGCAGTCGTAGCACGCACCAGTCAGCCGCCCCAGGGAAGCACGTTTGTGGCCTGTGTTTGGAGTAGCCCAAATGAGCAACACGTCTAGCCTGTCGGAACTCGCCCGCTTTGTCGGTCAGTCCCGTCTCACCACTGCCGATGCCGACGAGCACCGGGTCGCCGTCAATGCGATCGCCTCGCGCCTCGGTCCGCGCCTTCCCCGCCGTGGCGTCGGCGAACTGCTGTCGGCCGTGATGGCGCTCTCCGCCCGCACCCGGCGCATGTTGTTGCCGCCTGTCGGCATCGAGCTCGACGTGTTCTCGCCAAGCGGGTCGCGCGCTGTCCGGGTGATCATGCGCGGCCGCTGACCCCCGGTCAGTCTGCCGGCGCGGGCTCCGGTTCAGCCATAGCTGAGCCCTCCGACAGGAACGCTGCTGCCATCGGCTTTGCAACGCCGCGCGGGTTCTGCGGCAGCTGCAGCGCTTCCACAAGCGCCCGGTATTCCTGGCGCGCGCTGACATGCGACATCGACGGCGCGCCGCCGAGCAGCTCGGGGTCGAGTGGATCGAACACCGTCATCCCGGTCGGAAATAGCGAGCGAAAGATCACCCGTTCGGCGATGCCGTCGGCAACGCGACAGCCGAGGCGCACGGCGATCTTGTCTATCGCCGACTGCACCATTCTGGTGCTGCGCGACTGCAGCATCGAAATCCGGTTACGCACCAGCACCCAATCGATGGTGCGGCCATCGATCGACAGCCGCTCGGTCCGCGCGCGCTGCACCAGCCGCGAATAGTGGCTCATTTCCTTGGGATCACCGGTTTCAGGATCGAGATGTGCCATCACGTCGAGGTCGATGATCGAGTCGTTCAGCGGCGTTAGCAGCGTGTCCGCCAGCGAGTGCGCCAGCCGGGTCAAGTGGGTATCGAATCCGGGTGTGTCGACAATCAGGAAGTCGCTTTCGCCCTCGATCTCCATGATCGCCTGGCGGAACAGGTCGAATTCGAGCCGCTGATTCTCCCGGATCGAGTCGGATTTCGACAGCGGCAGGTGGAAATGCCGGGCGTGCGGGATCTCGAGCTGATGCGACTGCGCCCAGTTCCGGCGGTTGCGGACATATTGCGTCAGCGTCTGCTGGCGGCCGTCGACATCGATCGAGGCCACCGAAAAACCCTGATACATCAAGTAAACACTGAGGTGGAAGGCCGTGGTCGATTTGCCCGAGCCGCCCTTCTCATTGCCGACGACCACCACATGCGTGCCGGTCCTTGCCATGCCCGTCTCCCGCGCTACGGCCCGTGGCAAAAGTTCACCGCGCCTCCGGGTCGTCGATCTACGTGTTGCCGCTATGCACTGGAGAGTGCTTGCAAGCAAGCAATCGACGCAAGAGCCAGACTTGGCATGGCCTGGTCACAGTGGCGCGACATCAGCCGAGCCGCTTCGCCAGCGCTTCGGCATCGGCGAGGAACAGCACCTCTCCCCGCCGGGTCGTCTCGCGGACGAAGTCGGCCAGCGCGGTGCTCGCGGCGGTGTGAGGGCTGATGTCGCCAAGGATCGCGACCCGCAATCCGTAGTTCTGGAGCTTCTGCAGGATGGCACCGGCAAGCCCGGTCCGCAGATCGAAGAAGTCGGGCGCCAGCTGACTGACCTCAAAGACCACGAGGTCGACGCCGGTGCCATAGAGCGCTCCGATCACGTCGAGGCTCGCTGCCTCGCTCGCGATCAACGGGCCGTCTGACGGATAGATGGCGATGGCAGTGCGCCCGAGCATCTCGAGCTTCAGGTTCAGCGGAATCTCGTTCATCAGATCAGTCCGAGTTTGGCCAGTTCTTCAGCCAGTTCGGCCGAGCCGCCATCCTCGAAGCCGCCCGCGTCGAGATCGGCCGGCGCGTCCTTGGGCTCGAGATAGCGCCAGCCCTGGAACGGCGACTTCGGACGCGGCACGGTGCGGATCATGTCGCGGGACATGATGATGTCGCAGCAGGCGAGGCCCTGGTCGTCCACGGCGGCCGCAAGGCGCAGGATCGGCTGGCGACAGCGGATGACACCGGAGATCACCCAGTAGATCGAGCCCTGCCCTTCCATCTCGTCGCGGCGCTTCGGCATGGTGCGGGTGCGGTGTACGTGCACGTCCTCACCATAGTCGGCACCCCACCAATGCGCGCGCTCGTCGCGATAGGACTCGAGCTCCTCCAGCGTCGCCACGCCGACGCAGAGCTTGATCATATGCATCATCAGCGGGCGGCCGCTCGCGCCTGGATGATGTCGATCTCGTCGTCGTCGACCGTCCACGGTTCCTTGATGGCCAGCGCCAGCCATTCCTGGAAAGCCGGCAGGGCATAGATCGCCTCGACATACTCTGCCGCCGAGTCCGATACCGGCAGATCGTAGGTGCGGATGCGTGTCGCCATCGGAGCGAACATGGCATCGGCCCCGCCGAAATTGCCAAACAGATAAGGGCCGCCGGACCGGTCGGTCAGCTCGCCCCAGATCTGTTCGAGCCGCCTGAGCTCGCCGGCCACCGAGTCGATATCCACCTTGCCCGGATGCGAGGCCCGCAGGTTCATTGGCGCCGACTTGCGCAGCACCGGGAACCCGCCATGCATTTCGGCCGCCGCCGCGCGGGCACGGGCGCGCTCCAGCCGGTTGGAGGGCCAGATGCCCTTGGCCGGGTACTTGTCGTTGAGATACTCGATGATCGCGAGGCTCTCCGGGATCGTCAGCTCGCCGTCGATCAGCACCGGCACCTTGCCCGAGGGCGATTTCTTGCGAATGGTCTCCCGCCAGCCTTCGCCCGAGAGCAGCACCTGCTCCTCATCGAAGGCAAGATCGAAATGCCGCAACACCAGCCAGGGCCGCAGCGACCAGCTCGAATAGTTGCGGTTGGCGAAAATGAGCTTCATTCGGTACCCCAGCATAGAGAAAGGCGCCGTGTGGCCCGGCGCCTTTCGAATTCTTGACGACGTGGGACCCTGAGGTCCAGTGCGTTCGCTCTCTTGGCGTTCCCTTGGTTCAGCTGCTGGTGATGACCGCGAGGACGGTCGCCATGACCAGGCAGCAGACCAGTGTCCAGGACACCGTTGCGAGTGTGGAACGTCCCATTACGGCCTTCGAATGACTACGCATCGAGACTCCCTGTTACCGTTTCACCGCCGTCGATTTCCATTTGCGTCAGAAATACGACAGCAGCAATTTGTTAACCCGCCAAACAGGGTTAAGCAAGTGTTGCGGCTTTGCTACAGAAGCCCGAACCACAGGGCCGCGAGGCCGAGGAAGGCGAAGAATCCGAGGATATCGGTGACCGTCGTCACAAACACCGAGGAGGCGATCGCGGGGTCGATCTTCAGCCGGTTGAGCGCAAGCGGGATCAGCACGCCCGCCGTGCCGGCGGCGATCATGTTGATGATCATCGCCATGCCGATGACGAGGCCGAGGCTCGGATTCATGTAGCGCAGGGCCGTCACCGTCCCGATCAGGATGGCAAAGATGCTGCCATTCAGCACGCCCACGGTCATCTCGCGGAGGATCAGCCGGCCAACCCGCGCCCGGTCGAGATCGCGGGTCGCCAGCGCCCGCACCGTGATGGTCATGGTCTGGGTGCCGGCATTGCCACCCATCGAGGCGACGATCGGCATCAGCGCGGCCAGCGCCACCATCTGCTCGATCGTGGCATCGAACAGGCCGATCACCGTCGAGGCCAGAATGGCGGTGATCAGGTTCACCACCAGCCAGGGCGCGCGCGACCTGACGGCGCTGAACACCTTGTCTGAAATCTCTTCGTCACCGACGCCGGCGAGGAGCTTCATGTCCTCGGTCGCCTCTTCGTGGATGACGTCGACCATGTCGTCGACAGTCAGCACGCCGACCATGCGCTGGTTCTCGTCGACCACCCCGATTTCCACAAGATCGTAGCGCTCGAAGGTGCGGGCGGCCTCTTCCTGATCCTCGGTGGCGTCCACCGTCAGCACGTCGTGGTTCATCAGGTCTTCGATGCGCACGGTGCGCTGCGCCCTCAAGAACTTGTCGAGCGGGATGGTGCCGAGCACGCGATAGCCCGGGTCGACGACGTAGAGCTGGAAGAACTCGTCCGGCAGCTCCTTTTCGACGCGCAGATAGTCGATCGTCTGCCCCACCGTCCAGAACGGCGGGATCGCGATGAAATCGGTTTGCATCCGCCGGCCGGCGGAATCCTCGGGAAAGTCGAGGCTGCGCTTAAGGCTCAGCCTCTCGAAGGCCGGCATCTGCGCAAGGATTTCCTCGCGCTCGGCATCGTCGATGTCCTCGAGAATGGTGACGGCGTCGTCATTGTCGAGCGCGGCCACGCCGCGCGCCACTTCCGCCGTCGACAGCTCTTCGAGCAGTTCGTTACGGATGGAGTCGTCGACCTCGGTCAGCGCCTCATAGTCGAAGCGATCCCCGAGCGAGCGCACCAGCGTCAGCCGCTCTTCGGCGTTCAGCGCTTCGAGCAGGTCGCCGGCATCCGCCGCATGCAGCGGCGCCATCAGATCGGCGACGTCGCCAGTCTCGCCCGCATCCAGATGCGCGCGCAACCGTTCGAGCCACATCGGGTTGATGTGCTCGTCCGCATCGCGAAATGCGTTGGGGTCGAGGCGGGTATCGCCGTACTCGACGGTGTTTTGTTCTTCGGTCATGGAGACCCCGGGAGGCTGGCGCTTCGGGTTCGTCCGCTGGTGTAGCCAATCGGCACCGGATGCGCCAGACTTGGCGTGGCTGCCAACGTGGATTTGTCTGCTGCAAAAAGGAGATGACCATGACGAGGCATGGCGAGGACGACTTCGCCCGCATGCTGCGGCTGTGCCGCATCCGAGATCTGCCGGAAATCAGTGAGGGCACCAGCTATGGCAACCCGGCGCTCAAGGTGAAGGACAAGACCTTCGCCTCGCTTCGGGCACCAGGCGAGATGGTGCTCCACTGCCCGATCGAGCAGAAGGCGCTGCTGATGGAGATGGCGCCGGAGATCTATTGGGAGACCGAGCACTTCCGCAACTGGCCGGGCCTGCTGGTCCGGCTCGCGGTCATCGGTGACGAGGAACTGGCGCTCCGCCTCGCCGATGCCTGGCGTTTCCGCGCGCCAAAGACTTTGGCTGGAAAGTTCGTCAAAGACACAGAGAAACCGAACGGAGCCACCTGATGCGGATCTGGCGTGCCGCTGCAATTGCGGGAGCGGTGCTGGCCCTCGCGGGCTGTTGGACGAGCAAGACAGCCGTGCTGACTTCGGAGAACTCGGTCCAGGTTTCAGGGGTCTACGAGGGCCGCTATTGCCATGCCGAGAACAAGCTCTTGCCGCCGCAGGTCTCTGTCACGTTCGCGATCAGCGACAGCCTCGGCGAGAATCGCTGCCGCGACCTGCGGTTCGATCCGGCCACGGGGCGCTATGTGGACGGCTTGTCGCCAAACACCATCTTCCGGATCGGCGACACCGATGGGCCGCTCCACCTGTTGCAGGTGCAGACGTCTCCGGCCGCTTTGGCCCGTTTCGCACCGATCGCCGTTGTCGACGGCATGTTCGTCCAGTTCGATCCCGCCGGCACGTGGCCCGACGGCCTGGTCGAAGCCTCCGGGCTGACGCTGGACAATGAGGGCGTGCTCGAGGCGGCCGATCCCGACCGCGTCGCGCAACTGCTGCGTCAGGCGCTCGATGTCGCCCTTGAGCGGTTCAGGAACGACATAGCCTATGTCGAGGACGAGGCCGGACCGCGGCTGTCGTTCTCGGACCTCGATACGGCCTATGGCTACATCGTCTATGTTCGGGAGGACTGGAATGGCAACGCCGCTGAGATGCAGCGTGCCATGCTCGCCATCGCCGACCTTTTGGGTCTGCAGAAGCTCGACCGGCCGCGCAATCCAGCCGACTAGGGCGTCAGGTCGCTGGGCGGCGTCAGCCCATTGATCAGCGACGCGGTGGTCACCGTGTTGGCCAGCAGGCAGACGATGGTCATCGGCCCGACGCCACCCGGCACCGGAGTAATCGCGCCGGCGACTTCCGCCGCTGCCGCATAGTCGACGTCGCCGAGCAGCCGGGTCTTGCCCTCGCCGCGCTCGGGTGCCGGAATGCGATTGATACCGACATCGATCACCGTGGCGCCCGGCTTGATCCAGTCGCCCTTGATCATCTGCGGCCGCCCCACCGCTGCGACGACGATATCAGCCTGCCGGACGATCTCGGGCAGGTCGCGGGTCTTGGAATGCGCCACTGTCACCGTACAATTCTCGCGCAGCAGCAGTTGCGCCATGGGCTTGCCGACAAGGTTCGAGCGCCCGACCACCACGGCATGGAGACCCGTCAGGTCGCCGAGCGTATCGCGCAGCAGCATCAGGCAGCCGAGCGGCGTGCAGCTCACCGGGCCCGGCAGGCCGATCTGCAGCTTGCCGACGCTCGAGGGGGTGAAGCAGTCGACATCCTTGTCGGGAGAAATGGTGGCGATCACCTTGTTGGGGTCGATTTGCTTGGGCAGCGGCAGCTGCACCAGAATGCCGTGGATGGCGGGGTCGGCGTTGAGCCGCTCCACCAGCGCCAGCACTTCGGCCTCCGAAGTGTTCTCGGGCAACTCGTACTTTTCCGAATGCATGCCGACCTCGACGGTCTGCTTGGCCTTCTGGCTCACATAGATCTCGCTGCCCGGATCATGACCGACGATGACGACCGCAAGGCCCGGCGTCACGCCGTGCTCGGCCTTGAGCCGGGTGACGTGGTCGGCGATGCGGGCGCGAAGGCCCTCGGCATAGCTCTTGCCGTCGATGATCCTGGCCATGTGGGCCTCCCTCGTTCCGAGGCCGCCGATATGGCGGGAATCGTCCGGGCTGGCAACCTTCTATGGCGCCGCAACCGCGATCCCGGTCTTGCCGAGTGCGTCGCGCACGGCATGGGCAATCGCCACCGCCTCGGGTGTATCCCCATGGATGCAGAGCGAGCGCGCCGCCGTCTTGAGGATGCTGCCATCGGCGGCAACGATCTCGCCGGAGCGGGCCAGCCGCACGGCGCGTTCGGCGATGGCCTCGGGATCGTGCAGCACTGCCCCCGGCGCGCCCCGCGGCAGCAGCAACCCATCGGATGAGTAGCCGCGATCCGCATAGGCCTCGCGCTCGAAGGGAAAGCCGAGCAGGTCCGCGACCTCCACCTGCGCACTATTGTCGATGGCGAGGATGCCGAGCCCCTGTTTCAGCCCCGTCACCGCGGCAAAGGCCAGCATGGCGACCGCCGGGATTTCCGCCGCCATATTGGCCAGCGCACCATGCAGCTTGACATAGGACACCTCGACCTCTTCCTCCGCTGCCAGTTCGAGCAGCCGCGACACCTGTCCCCGGATCTGGGCGTCCAGTTCCTCGGGCGGCAGCGCCAGCCGGCGCCGGCCGAAATGCTCGGGATCGGCAAAGCCGGGATGCGCGCCGACCCTGACGCCCCTCGCCTTGGCCGAGCGCAGCGCGATGCGCATGCTGATCTCGTCACCGGCATGCCCACCGCAGGCAATCGAGGCCGACGAAACGATCGACAGCAGCTCTTCGTCGCCGGGCAGGCCCTCGCCGAGATCGGCATTGAGGTCGAGGCTGGTCATGGTCTGGCTCCAAGCAGGGCATGGGCAGCGGTAACGGTCACCGGCTGGAAGCGCACTTCGCTGCCCGGCCGCAATTGCGCGAGCCGGTCGAAATCGGCGCTGACGATGGTGGCGATCCGCGGATAGCCGCCGGTCGGCTGATGATCGCGCAACAGCACCACCGGCGTGCCGTCACCGAGGATCTGGATATCTCCGGGAACGATTGCATCGGACACAAGCCCCAGCAGCGCCAGTCCGCCGAAGACGCCTGCCGGGTCCTCGAGCCGCGCGCCCATGCGGTCGAGCCGCGGCGAGACCCGGAAGGCTTCCGTAACAAACCGGTTGCGCATTTTGGTGCTGAACCGGTCGGCATGCAGCCCCCAGATCACCCGGATCGGGCCGGTCTCGGGCGCCGTCGCAACCGGCTCCTGTCGCTCCATCGCCACCAGTTGCGGCCCGAGCGGCAACCGATCTCCGGCCAGCAGCGCGCGTCCCGAGATTCCGCCCAATCCAACCACCGTATTGGTCGACCGGCTGCCAAGCACCGGCCGCAGTTCCATCTCGCGGTCGAAACGCAGGTAGCCGTAATTGCCCGCCGGCCCCGGGCGAACCTCCAGCCGGTCGCCGGGCTGCAACTGCACCTGCAGCGGCCAGGTGTGCGCTTCGCCGTTCACCTCGGCCGAGAACCGCCCGCCATCGCCGGCGATGCTGACCACCCCGCCTTCGACCTCAATCTCCAGCCCCGCCATGGTGAACTCGATGCCCGTCCTCCCGGCCGCGCCGAGCCATGCCCCGGCCCGTTCGAAGGCGCCGCGATCCATTGGCCCCGAAGCGCCGACGCCAGCCGCCAGCCAGCCCGGCCGGCCGCTGTCCTGCAGGGTGGTCAGCGGCCCTGCCCTGAGGATGCGGATCGCGGCGCTCATGAGGCCGCCTCGAAGCTGACCTGGTCGCCCGCCACAACCCGCACCGGCGGTTCCGCGTTCGCGTCGAAATTGCGCAACTCGGTATGACCGATGACGTGCCACCCGGTGGGAATTGGCGTCGCGGCAATTGCCGTCTGCCCGGCCGCGAACAGAACCGTGCCGGCAGAGACCTGCGGGCGCACCGTTGCCCGTCGCGGTAAATGCAGCTCCTGTGGGTGAAAGCCGCAATAGAGAAAGCCGGGCGCAAAGCCCACGGCCAACACCCGCAACGGCATCGCACCGTGTGCGGCGACGAACGCTTCCGGTGTCAGGCCAATCGTTGCAGAGACCTCGGCAAGGTCCTCGCCATCGTAGCGCAGTGCGATCCGGTGCTCGGCGCCCTGCACCTCGGCTCGATCCCCCGCCAGCAGCAGCCGGACCTCGCCCGCCAGCCGATCGAAGCCTATCTGCCTCGGATCGTAGCGCAGCAGCACCGAGACAAGATTGGGCGCGATCTCGGTCACGCCTGGCAACGGGTGCGTCGCCACATGCTGGGCGAAGGCCAGTGCCGCAGCATTGGCGGGCTCCGACAGGCTGTCGGCGAAGCGCACCAAGAGGCCGCTATCACCAAGCGGCACGATCAGGGGCAGCGGAAGCGGCGACGCGGAGGGCATGCCTCTCCTCTAGCATCTGGCAGCCGACGGCCAAGCCCGAAATCGCTTCACCGTCGCCGCCCATGGCGGTAGGACGGACGCGACGCGCCGCAACGAGGAGGGCATGGTGACGCCGATTCAGTACGAAGGCCATGCCATCGTTTCCGAAGACGGGATGATCGCCGACGCCGCGGGCGAGATGCCGGACGCGCTGCGCAGCGAGGCCGACTGGCGCTATTTCCAGTCCGCGCTGGACCGCGCCGCCCTCGTCGTGCTGGGGCGGAAGGGCCATGCCCGTCACCCCAATCCCGGCCGGCGCCGGCTGGTATTGACCACCGGCATCGCCACCCTGGCACCGGACAGCGCCGATCCGCTGGCCATGCTGTGGAACCCCGCCGGTCTGCCCATCGAGACGGTGCTCGACGAGTTGGGTATCGCCGAGGGCATTGTCGCCGTGACCGGCGGCACCGGCACGTTCGATCTCTTCCTCCCGCTCTACAGCCGCTTCGTGCTTGCCGAGGTGCGCGGGCTGTCGCTCCCGGGCGGTGTGCCGTGCTTTTCCAAGGGGCATCCGCGCTATGTGCTCCCGGGCGCAGGCTATGCGGCGCGCGACATGCAACTGATCGAACGCGGCGTGGTGCAGACCACTTGGCAGCACACACCGCCCGTGACGAAGTGACGAGCCGCCCGCTTGTTGTTGCCGACCGGAACGCGGAGAGTACCCTAGCACGGACTGCTATCGAGACGTCGACGCCGCACATTCAGGAGGGTTGATCATGGCGGGTGCGCAGGTTTTCATCCTGCTGTTCCGCGGTGTTGGCGGCAAGACGCAGTTGCCGGTCGCGCCGCTCCGCGCGGCATTGCTCGCCGACGGCTTTCAGAAGGCCGCGACCTATATCAATAGCGGCAATGCCCTGGTGCTCACCGATCGCACTGCGGCAGACGTCGTGGCGCGTACCGCCGACATCTGCCGCAAGGCGTTCGGTTTCGACAAGGACATCTATGCGCTGACCCGCGCCGACTGGCAGGCGCGCATGGCCGCCAACCCCTTTCCCGAAGCCACGGAGCCGGGGCGGTTCCTCCACATGGCGGTGCTCTCCCGCGCCCCCGATCCGGAACGGCTCGACGCCCTCCGCGCCGTCGCGGGGCCGAACGAGCGGATCGCAGTGGTCGGCGAAACTGCCTGGCTCCACACCCCCGACGGCTTCGGCACGTCGAAACTCGCGGCAAAGTTCGACAAGGGGATCGGCGTCGCCAACACCGCCCGCAACTGGAACAGCGTGGTCAAGCTAGCGCAGATGGCAGACGCAATTGCAGAGAGCTGAGGGTTGGCGGGCAGGGAGGGATTCGAACCCCCGGAAGGCTTGCACCTTCGCCGGTTTTCAAGACCGGAGCAATCAACCGCTCTGCCACCTGCCCGTCGTGCTCGCGTTTAGCGAAACCCCGGCCCGCTGTCCACTCAGGGGATGAGCAGCGTGGCGCCCGTCGTCTCGCGCGCCTCGAGCTTCCGATGCGCTTCAGCTGCCTCGGCAAGCGGCAGACGCTGGCCGATTTCGATCGTCAAGATCCCGTCGGCAATCGCCTTGAACAGCGCGGAGGCCGCCGTGCGCAGCGCCGCGGCATCGGGGAAATAGGCGTTGGACGTGGGCCGCGTCACATAGAGCGAGCCCTTGGTGGCGAGAATCCCGAGGCTCGGCACCGAGACCGGCCCCGAGGCATTGCCGAAGCTCACCATCAGGCCGCGCGGACGGAGGCAGTCGAGCGAGGGCTCGAAGGTGACCTTGCCCACGCCGTCATAGACGACGTCGACCCCCCTGCCCCCGGTGAACTCTTTCACCCCGGCGACGAAATCCTGCTCGCGATAGTTGATGGCGAGATCGGCACCGAGCTTGGTGGCGATGGCGCATTTCTCCTCCGAGCCTGCGGTGGCGATCACCACCGCGCCCTTGGCCTTGGCCCACTGCACCAGGATCTGACCGGTGCCGCCCGCAGCCGCATGGATCAGCAGCCGGTCGCCCGACTTGACCTCGTGGGTCCAGTGCAGCAGGTAGAACGCAGTCGTGCCCTTCAGCATGGCCGCGGCAGCGATCTCGTCGCTCACGCCATCGGGCACCGGCACGGCCTTGTCGGCCGGCAGCAGCCGCTCATCCGCATAAGCGCCGACCGGGCCGGAATAGGCCACGCGGTCGCCGGTCTTGAAGGCGGTGACACCCTCGCCGACGGCAGTCACCTCGCCCGCCCCCTCGCTGCCAGCAACGAAGGGCAGCGGCACGCTGTAGAGCCCGGTGCGCTGGTACGTGTCGATGAAGTTGAGCCCAATGGCCTTGTTGCGCAGCTTGATCTCGCCCGGCCCGGGCGCGCCGAGTTCGCGGTCCTCGACGCTCAGGACTTCCGGCCCGCCATGCGAGCGAATGAATACGGCGCGGCTCATGACTTCTTCCTCGGCGCAGATTTCGGGCGGGACTGGGCGCGGGCATGGGAGGACGCACGCGGCTTAGGCTTGGGCGGCGCAATCGCCTCGGCCGCGATATTGTCGGGCACCGCCGATGCCATCTGGGCAAGATGCGGCAGGCCGGTGCCGGCGCGCTTCGCCTTGCGCGATTTGGCGATGATGTTGATGGCTTCGACCAGCACCGAGAAGGCCATGGCCGAGTAGATATAGCCCTTGGGAATGTGGAAGCCGAGGCCGTCGGCCACCAGCGAGGTGCCGATCAGGAGGAGGAAGGCGAGCGCCAGCATCTTGGTGGTCGGATGCTCGGAGACGAACTTCGCCACCGGACCGGACGCAACGAACATCACGCCCACCGCGACGATCACGGCTGCAATCATCACCTCGACATCGTCTGCCATGCCGACCGCGGTGACGATCGAGTCGACGGAAAAGACCGCGTCGATGATGATGATCTGGCCGATGATGGCGGCGAACGCCATCGAGGCCTTCTTGCCGAGGTCCTCGGTATGGGGCTCCTCGATCTCGGCATGCATCTCATGCGTCGCCTTGTAGATCAGGAAGCCGCCGCCGACGATCAGGATCAGGTCCTTCCACGAGGGCGCAAAGCCGAAGAGCTCGAAAGCCGGCTGCGTCAGGCTGATGATCCACGAGATGACCAAGAGCAGCGCGATGCGGAAGACCAGCGCCAAGGTCAAGCCCAGCTTGCGGGCGCGGTCTGCCTGCTCCTGCGGCAGTCGCGACACCAGCACCGAGATGAACACGATATTGTCGATGCCCAGCACGATCTCCATCGCGGTCAGGGTCAGGAATGCGGCCCAGACGGCGGGATCGGAGAGAAGTTCTAGCATCGGCAGCTCCACGGCGGGTTGGTGTCGGTGGCGACATGTTTATGGCCGGCGGGCACGCGATGGAAGGGAGTTTGCCCGCTTCGCCATCGGCGTGCGGGCTTTTTCTCCCGTTCGGCTCGCCCATGGCATCAACGCGTCGCCGTGTCGCTGGTTCACTTCATGACCGGGTGCTAGAAACCCGCCATCTCAAAGGGATCGTTTCATGGCCAATTTCGCCCCCCTCCCCGCGCTGCTCGGCGGCATGCTTATCGGCCTCGCCTCGGCCGTGCTGTGGCTCGGCCTTGGCCGCATTGCCGGCATCTCCGGCATTTTCGGCCAATTGCTGCCACCGGCCCGCACCGTGTTGTGGCGCCTGGTGTTTCTGGTTACTCTGGTTGCGGGCGCGGCCGGTGCAGCCTGGCTGGTCCCCGGCCTCGGCGTCGGTGGGCCCGGTGGGACGGCGGCGCAGCTCGTCGCCCCGCCGCCGGGCTGGGGCATCAGCCCGCCGATCTGGATCGCCTCAGCCGGCCTCCTTATCGGCTTCGGTACCAAGCTCGGCAATGGCTGCACGTCCGGTCATGGCGTTTGCGGCATCGCACGCCTCTCGAAGCGCTCGATGGTCGCGGTCGCCGTGTTCTTCTCGGTCGCCATCCTCACCGTTACCGTCACCGGAATCGTCTGACCATGGCCAACCCCACCCGCCTCCCCTATCTCGCCACGGCCGCCATCAGCGGCCTGCTGTTCGGTGCCGGCCTTTACGTTTCGCAGATGGTCGACCCGCTGAAGGTCCTTCGCTTTCTCGATTTCACCGCCATCGCGACCGGCGGCTGGGATCCGAGCCTCGCCTTCGTCATGCTGGGTGCCATTCCCGTCATGTTCCTCGCCATCCGCTTCGGCCGTCGCCGGCAGGCACCGCTGTTCGACACCAGCTTTCATGAGCCGGAGTTCAAGAAGATCGACTGGCCGCTTGTCACAGGCGCCGCGCTGTTCGGCATTGGCTGGGGCATGTCGGGCGTCTGCCCGGGGCCGGCCATCGCACTGGTCGCGTTCTGGCCGCCCGATCTGCTGATCCTGCTCCTGGCGATCTTCGTTGGTTCCTATGCCGGCTCGGCGATCATTCCTTCGGGCCGCGAACGTCGCATGGAGGTGGCAAAGTGAGCACAAGCTTCGATTGCATTGTTGTTGGCGGGGGATTGTCGGGGGTCGCGGCGGTGGCGGCTGTCGCCCGCTCCGGGCTACGGGTGCTGCATGTCGCCCCCAAGGCGCCGGCCGACCGGCGCACATCGGCGCTGATGCAGCCGAGCGTCGACTATCTGGTCCGTGCCGGGCTCATCGGCGATCCGGCGGCCATCGGGCACCCGCTGACCGAGATCCGGCTGATCGACGCCACGGATCGCCTGCTGCGGGCACCTGAGACGCTGTTTTCCAGCGCCGAGGCGGGAATAGCCGCCTTTGGCTGGAACTTTCCGAACACCGAGCTGCTCACCGCTTTCGACGCGGCGCGCAGCAAGCTCTCCGGCATCACCACCATCGAGGGCATGGCCGCCGACCTCGTGTCCGGACCGGATGGCTGGACGCTCAGCCTTGCCGACGGGCAGCAGTTCAGCGCGCCGCTGATCGTGGGTGCCGACGGCAAGAAGTCGTTCATCCGCTCCGCCGGCGGTTTCCGCTCGCGCGAGCATGGGTTTTCGCAAGCGGCGCTAGTCTGCGACCTGGCGCTCGGGCGCCCGCTCGGCGGCACCTCGGTCGAGTTTCACTATCCGCAGGGTCCGTTCACCCTGGTTCCAGCCGGCGGCGACAAGGCCAATCTCGTCTGGATCGACGATCGCGAGGTGCTGCGCGCCGCCCAGGCCGAGGGCAAAGAGGCGCTGCGGCAGCGCTTCATCGAGAGATCGCAGCGGCTGTTCGGCGACATCGCACTGCTCACCCCGTCGCACATGTTTCTGTTGAGCGCGCTCAACGTGCCCGAGGCCGGGCATAACGGCCTCGTCCTCGTCGGCGAGGCGGCACATGCCTTCCCGCCCATCGGCGCGCAGGGGCTCAATCTCGGGCTCAGGGACGTGGCCGATCTGGAGCAGTCGCTGAGCCGCGTGTCGCGAAACAAGGCCGACTGGGCCAACACTGTCAGCGCCGAATATTCCCGCGCCCGGGTCGCCGATCTCGCGCGCACAGGCGGGATGGTCGACACGCTGTTCCGCTCGCTTCTGGCCGATCTGCTGCCGGCGCAGGCATTGCGCGCCGGGGGGCTTTGGGCGCTCAAGACGTCGCCGGCGCTCCGCAAGCAGGCGTTCCGCCTCGGCATGGGCGCGGCCTGATCGCCGCGACCACCCTAGGAATCGAAAGGGGCGCCACTGGCGCCCCTTGTTGTTTCCGGCTTTCCGAAGCCGCACTTATTGCGGCGCGGCGCCATCCGCCGGAGCGGCGCCGTCGGCGGGCGCCCCGTCCAGCTGGCGACGCAGTTGCTCGGCGCGATCCTGGAGCTGCTGCTCGAGCGCGTTCGGGGTCGCACCGGCAGCACCCTGCTGGTTGAACTGGTCGAAGGTCATCGCCGCTTCGCCATCATAGGCGGCCGTGAACCCGGCCAGGTTGATGTTGATGACGAGATCCTTGTTCTGGCGGTTCTTGGCCGTCAGCTTCAGCGTGCCGCCCTGCTTGAGGCTGTTCACGTAAGCCTCGTTGATCACCAGCTGGGTGGCGCAGGACTGCGGGTCGCACAGCATGAAGGGCACGCGAATCGGCTTGCCGCCATCGATCTGCCACGTCAGCCCGAAGGGCAGCAGCACCCCGAGCGGCACCGCGGCAACCGCCAGCAGGCGGCTTTCCTGGCCGGGATCGTCGCGCAGCAGGAACGAGCCGAGGAACTGGCCATTGGCCACCACGACCTGGCGCATGATGCAGGCCTTCTGGCCGTTCTCGAGCGGATCGCAGACCTTGAGCCAGTTCTGCGCCGGCGACGGGGCCGCGGCCGGAGCAGCCCCTTCCGCGGGCGCCGCCGGGGTGGTGGCATCCTGTGCGTAGGCGGCCGGCGTCAGCGACAGTGCCGCGACAGCGATACTGGCCACCAAGAGCTTTCTGAGGGTCATCGGGTTTCCTTGTGGTTTTCTACCGGCGGTGACTCTTCGGCCACCTTTGTTTCAGCGTGTTTCAAGGGATCAAATCGGGCAATAGCATGGCCGAGCCGGACTGCGGAAGCATTATCGACCCACTGTGGTAATACCGCCGCCTTCGGCAGCAAGACGGGCCATCTTGGAGAGGATTGCTGCCGTACCTTTGAGGCGGGATTCTGCATTGGGCCATTCACGGGCAAACACGATCTTCTGATCGGGCTTGATACGGGCCTGCATCTGCGGTTCCGACACCAGCCGCACCAGTCCGGCCGGGTTGGGAAACTCACTATGGCGCAGCGTCACCACCGCGCCCTTCGGACCGGCCTCGACCTTCTCGACATTGGCCGTGCGGCACAGCGCCTTGACGAGGATCACCTTGAGCAGCGCCTCGACTTCCTCGGGCAGCGGCCCGAACCGATCGATCAATTCGGCCCCCGCGGCATCGATCTCGCGCGCGTCACTAAGGTCGCCAAGCCGCCGATAGAGCTGCATCCTCAGCTGCAGATCCGGCACATAGTGCTCGGGAATCATCACCGGCATGCCGAGCGAAATGGTGGGGCTCCACTCGTTGCGGTCTTCGTATTCGGTATCGCCTTCGCGCAGCGCCGCCACTGCCTCTTCCAGCATGGCCTGGTAGAGTTCGAAGCCGACTTCGCGGATATGCCCCGACTGCTCATCGCCCAGCAGGTTGCCGGCCCCGCGGATATCGAGGTCGTGGCTGGCGAGCTGGAACCCTGCCCCCAGCGATTCGAGCGACTGCAGCACCGACAGGCGCCGCTCGGCGGTGTCGTTGAGCTTCCGATCCGGTGGAATGGTGAATAGCGCGTAGGCCCGCTGCTTGGCACGACCGATGCGCCCGCGGATCTGATAGAGCTGCGCCAGACCGAAATTGTCGGCCCGATGCACGATCAGCGTGTTGGCGTTCGGGATATCCAGCCCCGATTCGACGATAGTGGTTGCCACCAGCACGTCGAAGCGGCCGTCGTAGAAATTGTTCATGATGTCGTCGAGCTCGGACGGCGGCATCTGGCCATTGGCGACGACGAAGCTCACCTCCGGCACCTGCGTGCGCAGGAACTCGGCAATGTCCGGCTGATCCTTGATGCGCGGCACCACATAGAAGGCCTGTCCACCGCGATATTTCTCGCGCAGCAGCGCCTCGCGGATCGACAGCGGATCGAATGGCGAAATGAAGGTGCGGATCGCCAGCCGGTCGACCGGCGGCGTCGCAAGCAGACTCAGGTCGCGCACCCCGGTGAGTGCAAGCTGCAACGTGCGCGGGATCGGCGTCGCGGTCAGCGTCAGCACGTGGATATTGGCCTTCAGCTCCTTCAGCCGCTCCTTGTGCGCCACACCGAAATGCTGCTCCTCGTCGACGATCAGCATGCCGAGGTCCTTGAACTTGATGTTCTTGGACAAGAGGGCGTGCGTGCCGACGACGATGTCGATCTTGCCGTCGGCCAGACCTTCCTTGGTGGCCTTCAGCTCATTGGCCGTCACCAGCCGCGACGCCTGCGCCACGCGCAGCGGCAGCCCGTTGAAGCGTTCGCGGAAGGTGCGGAAATGCTGGCGCGACAACAGCGTCGTCGGCACCACCACCGCCACCTGCCGCCCGGACATCGCCACGGCAAACGCCGCCCGGAGTGCAACCTCGGTCTTGCCGAAGCCGACATCGCCGCAGACCAGCCGGTCCATGACCTTGCCGGCAGAGATGTCGGTGAACACCGCGTCGATCGCCGCGAGCTGGTCCTCGGTCTCCTCATAGGGGAAACGCGCCGCGAATTCTTCATAGAGACCGGGGGCGACGTCGATGGGGTCGGCGCTGACCAGCTGGCGCTGCGCCGCGATCTTGATCAGCTGATCCGCCATCTCCCGGATGCGCTGTTTCAGGCGGCTCTTCTTGGCCTGCCAGGCGACGCCGCCCAGCTTGTCCAGTTCCACCACCGCGTCGGCGCCGTAGCGCGACAGCAGTTCGATATTCTCGACCGGCAGGTAGAGCTTGGTCTTCCCGGCATATTCGATTTCGACGCAATCGTGCGGCGCGCCCTGCACCTCGATGGTCTTCAGCCCGAGGAAGCGGCCGATACCGTGGTCGACATGCACCACCAGGTCGCCGGCCGCGAGGCCGGCCGCTTCGGTCAGCGCATCCGAGGCCTTCCGCCGCTTCTGTGGCCGGAGCATGCGCTCGCCCAGAATGTCCTGCTCGGAGAGCACCAGCAGGTCGTCGGTCTCGAAGCCGGTCTCGAGCCCGAGAATGACAAGCGCTGTCGTCTCCGGCGAGGTCGTCTCGGCATCGCGCCAGTTCTCCGCCATGCGCGGATGTTCCAGCCCGTGATCGGCCAGCACCTGCGCCATGCGATCGCGCGAGCCCTCGCTCCAGCAGGCGATGATGGTCCGGCGCTTGGCCTTGCGTTCCCGCGCCAGCAGCTTGACCACCGCCTCGAACAGGTTGACGTCCTGCGCCTGACGTTCGGCGGCAAAGCTTGGGGCGATCCGCCCGCCCGCATCGTCCGCCTTGCGGCCGCCCGGCGCGGCGAAATGCGAGAGCTGCGTCACCTTGCCGGCCGGCGCCAGCTCATAGGGATGCAGATCGGTCTCGTAGAGCAGGTCGGGCGGCGCCGGCTTATAGGGCGCGGCGTTCGTCGCCTGCTTTTCGTGCCGGGCCTGCTCGCGCGCCTCGTAATAGTCGGAGACCTGCGTCTGCCGCTCGGCGAAGGCTTCCGCCGCCTGCTCGTCGAAAATGAACGGCGCATCCTCCGAATAGGCCGTCAGCCGGTCGAGATGCTCGTAAAAGAACGGCAGCCAGTGCTCGACGCCGGGATAGCGCTGGCCGGTGCTGACCGCCGCATAGAGCGGATCGTCGACGGTGTTGCCACCGAAGGTCGCGGTGTAGCGCTGGCGGAAGCGGCGGATGCCGTCTTCGCTGAGCAGCACCTCGCTCATCGGCGCCAGCGCGATCTGCCGCAGATTGCCGGTGGTGCGCTGTGTGTCGGGATCGAAGGTGCGGATGGTCTCGAGCTGCTTGCCGAAGAAATCGAAGCGCATCGGCGCTTCGGCACCGGCCGGATAGAGGTCGATCAGTCCGCCGCGCACCGCATATTCGCCGGCCTCGCGGACCGTCGGCACGCGCAGGTAGCCATTGCCGCTGGCCCAGTTGATCAGCTTCTCGCTGTCGACCATCTGGCCGGGGCGCGCCACAAAGCTCATCCCCGCCACAACGTCGCGCGGCGGCAGCTTCTGCACCAGCGCGTTGACCGTCGTCAGGACGATCGCGCCGCGCTCAGCCCCGCCTGCGAGCAGCGACAGTGTCGTCATGCGCGCGGCAATAGTAACGCCGTTCGGAGACACACGGTCGTAGGGCAGACAGTCCCAGGCTGGCAGTGTCAGCACCGGATGGCCCGGCAGCAACTGGCCGAGGATCTCGGCCATGCGCTGCATGCGGCGCCCGTCGCGCGCAACGAAAACGATACTCGCCGTTGCGTCCGGCCGCGCCTGCAGTTCCGCTTCGACGAGGCGCGCCAGCACCACCGGCTGCATGCCGTCGGGCACGTTCGATAGCGTGCGGTCCGCCTTGTGTTCAGTCATGGCTTGCGGTCCTGAAAGCGAGAACGGCGGCCAGCAGCGCATGGTCGGCATCGACCGGCGCGGCTTCCTGACCCAGCAACCATTTCTGCAGATCGGTGTCAGCCTCGTTCAGCAACCGCTCGAAGCGGTCGAGCGCACCTTCGTCCATGCCGTCCACTTCGGCGTCCGCATAGGGCCCGAGCAGCAGGTCCATTTCCTGGGTGCCACGATGCCAGGCGCGGTAACGGGCGCGCTTGCGTCGTATCGATAGACTGTCGGTGGCGGTCATTGGGCCGAGCATGGTCCTGAGGAGTCCGGCGGACTATCTACGCGTCGAAGTCCGGCTTGTCAGCCTCCTACGTGCCGCGTGGCGAACAGGGGCACCGGTCGTCTCCCACGGAGCAGCCTGTCACCGGCGACGCGAGACTGTTTCGCGACTCCCGCCTTGGCCTATAAGGAGGCATGGCGCGCCCGCAAACCCTCGATCCGCTGTTCCGCTCGCTGCACTCCATCAAGGGCGTGGGCGACAAGCTGTCGGCGCTGCTGACGCGGTTCTTCGGCGCGCCCGAGGGTCAGGAGGCGGTGGCCCTCGACCTCATCATGCACATGCCGTCCGGCACCATCGACCGGCGGCGCATGGATGGGGTCGCGCAGACCTATGTCGGCCATGTCGCGACGCTGAAGCTGCATATCGACCGGCACCAGCCGCCTCCCAAGGGCAAGCCGCAGGTGCCGCACCGGGTCTTCGCGCATGACGAGACCGGCGAAATCCAGCTCGTCTACTTCCGCGCCCAGGGTGGCTGGGTGGAAAAGCTGCTGCCGGTCGGCGAGGAGTGTTACGTCTCAGGCACCATCGCCTTCTTCAATGGCGAAAAGCAGATCACGCACCCCGACTATGTCGTTGCCGCCGACGCCTTCGACAAGTTGCCGCTGGTCGAGCCGGTCTATCCGCTCACGCATGGACTCAGCGCCCGTCAGCTCCACAAGCTGGTCCGCGACGCGCTCGATCTGGTCCCGAACCTGCCGGAGTGGATTCCGCCCGAGCGGCTGGCGCAGTTCAAATGGCCGGGCTTTGCGGAGGCCCTGCGCGCGGTCCACATCCCCGCAACGCCCGAAGATGCGCAGCTCTGGGGCCCTGCCCGCATGCGGCTTGCCTATGACGAGTATCTCGCCGGCCAGCTCGCGCTGCTGATCGTTCGCTCGCAACTGGTGGCGCCGCGCGGCATTGCGCGGCACTTCACCGGCGAGATCACCGCGCGGGTGACCGCCGCCCTGCCCTATGCACTGACCGCGGGCCAGCAGCAGGCGCTGGCCGATATCCGCGCCGATCTCGCCATGCCCGAGCGGATGTCGCGGCTGCTACAGGGCGATGTTGGCGCTGGCAAAACCGTCGTGGCCCTGATGGCCATGGCCGCCATGGCCGAGAGCGGCGCGCAATCGGCGCTGATGGCGCCCACCGAACTCCTCGCCGCCCAGCACTACCGTACCCTGCAGCCAATCTGCGAAGCCGTTGGGCTCGGCATCGCGCTGCTTACCGGCAAGATGTCGGCCGCGGAGCGCCGCGGCATCCTCGCCGGCATTGCCTCCGGCGCCACCAGCATCGTCGTCGGCACGCATGCGCTGTTCCAGGCCGACGTGACGTTCCACGATCTCGGCCTCACCGTCGTCGACGAGCAGCACCGCTTCGGCGTCCACCAGCGCCTCGCGCTTTCGGAGAAGGGGCTGCACGCCGACCTCCTCGTGATGACCGCCACGCCGATCCCGCGGACGCTGGTCCTCACCCATTTCGGCGATATGGCCGTGTCGGTGCTGCGCGAGAAGCCGCGCGGGCGCCAGCCGATCGACACCGCGGTGCTGTCGATCAAGGATTATCCCCGCGTCATCCAGCGGCTGCAAAACAGGCTGGCCGAGGGCGCGCAGGCCTTCTGGGTCTGTCCGCTCGTCGAAGAGAGCGAAAATCTCGACGTCGTCAGCGCGGAAGATCGTTTTAATGAGCTAAAACAGGTCTTTGGCGATCAGGTCGCCCTCGTTCATGGACGGTTGTCTGCCGTTCAGAAACAAGGCGAAATGGCGGCATTCGCCTCTGGCGAGAAGAAGCTGCTCGTCGCCACCACGGTCATCGAGGTCGGCGTCGACGTCCCGAATGCCTCGATCATGATCATCGAACATGCCGAGCGCTTCGGCCTCGCGCAGCTCCACCAGTTGCGCGGCCGCGTCGGTCGCGGCAGCCAACGCTCCGCCTGCCTGCTGCTCTACAAGGATCCCCTGAGCGAAACCGCCAAGGCCCGGCTCGAGACGATCCGCAACACAGAGGACGGCTTCGAGATCGCCGAGCGCGACCTCGAGTTGCGCGGTGAGGGCGACGTGCTCGGCACCCGCCAGTCCGGCATGCCGGGCTATCGGCTCGCGGTACCGGATGTGCACCGGCACCTGCTCGAATGGGCGCATGATGACGCAAAGGCGGCGCTAACTCGTAACCCCGGCCTTACCGGAGCGGAGGGCGAAGCCCTCCGCTCCCTGCTCTACCTGTTCCGCAAGGACCTCGCGATTCCGCTGATCCGGGCGGGGTAAGCGTCATCCTATCGAATGAACATGGACGCAGATCTAGCGGATTCCCTTCTCCCCTTGCGGGAGAAGGTGGCGCGCAGCGCCGGATGAGGGGTCTGCGATCTCAGCAAGAGACCCCTCATCCGCCCTTCGGGCACCTTCTCCCGCAAGGGGAGAAGGAAAGCTGGTGCCCTCATGGGGAGGTTTGCCTGACTGCAGACGAGGTCAGCCGATCGTCCGCGGGTCGAGATCGGCGCTGTAGTCGACGCCGCCAAGGCCGAAGCCGAACAGCTTCAGGAACTCTTCGCGGTACTTGCCCAGATCGGCGAGGCTCTCCAGCGTTTCGGTCGACAGCAGCGCCCAGCGGCGCTTCATCTCGTCCTGCACGGTCTCGGACAGTTCCCAGTCATCGACCCGCACCCGGCTCTCCTCATCGAGCGCCAGCGCCTGCAGCTTGTCGCGGAACAGGCGATCGATCTGCTCGATGCAGCCTTCGCCGATGCCCATCTCGTCCATCACCTTGAGCAGCAGCGTGCCGTAGAGCGGCACCACCGGAATGGCCGAGCTCGCCTGCGTCACCACCGCCTTCAATGCCACCACATGCGCGGCATGTTCGCCGAACTGCGCGCGGATCGCGCCCGCGGCCCGATCGAGGTCGGCCTTGGCGCGGCCGAGCGTGCCCTTGTGGTAGATCGGCCAGGTCAGCTCGCTGCCGAGATAGGTGTAGTTGAGCGTCATGAAGCCATCGGCGAGAACGCCCGCCTCCGACAGCGCCGCGATCCAGAGTTCCCAGTCCTCGCCGCCCATCACCTTGACGGTCGCTTCGGCTTCCTCGTCGGTCGCCGGCTGCACTTCGATCTCGGAGACCTCGCCGGTGCCGGTATTGAGCGTCTTCGAGGTCACCACCGTGTTCATCGGCTTGATCGCCGAGCGATAAACCGTTCCGGTCTTGGGGTCGGTGCGCACCGGCGAAGCGAGGGAATAGACGATCAGATCGATCTGCCCCAGATGCTCGCGGATCTTGGCAACGGTCTCGGCCTTGATGGCGTCGGAGAAGGCATCGCCCTCGACGGTCACGGCAATGCGCCCCGCCGCTTCGGCGCGCTTCTCGAAGGCGCGGTTATTGTACCAGCCTGCGGAGGCCGTCTTGGTCTCGGCCGGTTCCTTTTCGAACGACACGCCCACCGTATCGGCGCCCGAACCGAAGGTGTTGACGATGCGCGAGGCGAGGCCGTAGCCGGTCGAGCAGCCCAGCACCAGCACGCGCTTCCGCTCAGACGGGATCGGACCCTTCACCACCACATGATCGATCTGGCGCTGCACATTGGTGGCGCAGCCGATGGGGTGGGCTGTGGTGCAGATGAAGCCACGGATTTTGGGTTCGATGATCACAGGCGCAACTCCATGCGAGACTGTGGTCGGGCTGCGGCGCCGACCTTGTTGGTTTCGGGTTTCTAGTGTGCTGCGGCGCATTGCGCCAGTGCAACCGCGAACTGGTGCCCAGTTCAGCTGAGGTCGAAGGCGAGCTTCTTCAGCTCTGCGAACGGTACCACGTCGAGCATGAACTCGTGCGTCGAACGCAGGGCGATGCGCGGCGCAGCCCCGGCCTGCCAGGCTTCCAGCCAGCGCTCGGCCACCACGCACCAGCGGTCGCCGGCCTTCAGACCGACAAAGCCGTACTCGGGCCGCGGGGTCGACAGATCATTGCCATGCGCCTTCGAGAAAGCAAGGAATGCATCAGTCGCCTCGACACAGACGAGATGCCGCGCCCTGCCCTCGGCCCCGGCGCAGCAATGGCCATTGCGGTAATAGCCGGTGACCGGGTCCATCGAGCAGGGCTCGAGCGGCTCGCCGAAGACGTTGCGTTCTTCCTCGTTCACTCGACCGTCACGCTCTTTGCAAGGTTGCGCGGCTGGTCCACGTCCGTCCCCATGAAGGTCGCCGTATGATAGGCGAGCAGTTGCACCGGCACCGTCGCAAGGATGGGGGCGACGAAGCTCGTGACCTTCGGCAGCACGATGATCTCGGCGACACCCTGGCCCACGGTGGCGGCACCCTCCTCGTCGGTGATCAGGATGATCTTGCCGCCACGCGCCGCCACTTCCTGCATGTTGGACAGGGTCTTTTCCATCAACTCGTCCGACGGCGCGACGACGATCACCGGCATCTGCTCGTCGACCAGCGCGATCGGCCCGTGCTTGAGCTCGCCGGCGGCATAGCCCTCGGCGTGGATATAGCTGATTTCCTTGAGCTTCAGCGCGCCCTCGAGCGCAATCGGGAACATCTGGCCACGCCCAAGATAGAGCACGTCCTTGGCCTTGCTCAGCCCCTTTGCGATCCGCTCGATCTCCGCCTCGCCCCCCAGCGCCGCCGAAATAGCGCTGGGCAGTGCCACGAGGCTGCGCACCAGCTCCGCCTCCGCCGCAGGTGCAATTGCGCCGCGCGCCACGCCTGCCGCGACCGCGAGGCTGGCGAGTGCCGTCAGTTGCGCGGTGAAGGCCTTGGTCGAAGCAACACCGATCTCGGGTCCGCAGAGCGTTGGGAACACAACCTGGCTTTCCCGGGCGATGGTCGATTCCGGCGAATTGAGCAGCGAGGCGATATACTGCCCCTCGCCAGCGCAATAGCGCAGCGCCGCCAGCGTATCGGCCGTCTCGCCCGACTGCGAGATGAAGAGACTCAGCCCGCCCTGCTCCAGCGGCGGCTCGCGATAGCGGAATTCCGACGCCACATCGACATCGACCGGCAGCCGCGCATAGCGCTCGAACCAGTATTTGGCGACAAGCCCGGCATAATAGGCCGTACCGCAGGCCGAGATCGTCAGCCGGCTCAGGCTGGCGAAATCGAAAGGCAGCGTCTCGCGCAGCGCCACCTTCTCGGCGCCCATGTCCACGAAGTGGCTGAGGGTGTGCGAGATGGTCTCGGGCTGCTCGTAAATCTCCTTGGCCATGAAATGGCGGTGGTTGCCCTTGTCGACCAAGAGCGCCGAGGCATTGGAGACCAGCGTCTCGCGCTGGACGATCGCATCGGCGCCGTCGCGGATGGTGACGCCGTTCTTGGTCAGCACCGCCCAGTCGCCGTCAAGCAGATAGCTCAGCCGCGAGGTGAATGGGGCCAGCGCCATGGCGTCCGAGCCCAGATACATCTCGGTCGCCCCATAACCGATGGCCAGCGGCGCGCCGCGGCGGGCCGCGATCAGCAGCGCCTCTTCGCCCTTGAACAGCAGGGCCAGAGCAAAGGCACCGCGCAGCGCCTTCAGCGTCCGCGCCACCGCCATTTCGGGGTCGAGCCCGCGGTCGAGTTCGCGCGTCACCCACAGCGCCACCGATTCCGTGTCCGTCTGGGTCTGCGGCAGGTACCCGTCCTTGGCGAGGTCGGCGAGCAGCTCGTGATAGTTCTCGATGATGCCGTTGTGCACCACCGCCACCTTGTCGGTCGCATGCGGGTGGGCGTTGTGCTCGGTCGGGGCGCCATGCGTCGCCCAGCGCGTGTGCCCGATGCCGATCTGGCCGCCCAGCGGCTCGAAGCTCAGCTTCTGCGCCAGATTGCCGAGCTTGCCCTCGGCGCGGCGGCGGACGATTTCTCCGCCCTCCAGGGTCGCGACACCGGCGCTGTCATAGCCGCGGTATTCGAGCCGCCTGAGCGCGTCCACCAGCCGGGGGGCGACCGGTTCGACGCCGATGATGCCGACGATTCCACACATGCTGGTCGCTCCTCGAAGGAAACCGGCGGTCAGCCCGCCTTGCTCGATTTCTGCTGCTTGATCGCCAGGGCCCGCGCCTTGATCTTGGGCGCATAGCCGGGCTTGTTCTCCTGCCGCGCGCGGCCAAGCGCCAGCGCGTCCGGCTCGACATCCTTGGTCACCACACTGCCCGAAGCGATATAGGCGCCGTCACCAATCATCACTGGCGCCACCAGCGACGAGTTCGAGCCGATGAAGGCATTGGCCCCGATCGTCGTCTTCGACTTGTTCACGCCATCATAATTGCAGGTGATGGTGCCGGCGCCGATATTGGTCTTGGCCCCGATCTCGGCATCGCCGAGATAGCTGAGGTGCCCGGCCTTCACGCCATCATGCAGCACCGACTTCTTCACCTCGACGAAATTGCCGAGATGAACATTCGCGCCCAGTTCCGCCCCGCCGCGCACCCGCGCGAAGGGCCCGATCGAGGCCCCCTCGCCGATGCTCACATCCTCTAGGTCGCAGAACGCCCGGATCTCGACGCCGTCGCCAATCTTCACCCCTGGCCCCAGCACCACATTGGGAAAGATCGTCACGTCACGGCCGATCTCCGTGTCCCAACTGAAATATACGCTGTCGGGGTCCTTCAGCGTCACCCCGGCCGCCATGAAGTCGTCGCGCCGCAGTTCCTGGAACTGCTTTTCGGCTGCCGCGAGCTTCTTCCGGTCATCGACCCCCATGACCTCGCTGGGGTCGGCTTCCATGAACTCGACGCGCTTGCCGTCGCGATTGGCCAGTTCCACGGCATCGGTCAGATAAAACTCGCCCTTGGCGTTCTTGTTCTCGATCCGGTCGATCACGGCGCGCAGCGTGTCGGCGCGAAAACCCATGATCCCGGAATTAACGAGACCGATCTTCAGCTCGTCCGCACTCGCATCGGCGAACTCCCGGATCGCCAGCAGCCGACCGTTCTCGGTCAGCAGCCGCCCGAACCGCGCCGGATCGTCTGGGCGATAGCCCACCACCACCAGGTCGGCGCCCTTGTCGAGCTTGGATGTAATCGCCGCGACCGTTGCATGTGAGACCAGCGGATTGTCGGCATAGAGCACCACCACGTTGCCCGTCGCCGCCGCGAAGGCGGCTCGCGCCTCGCGCACGGCGTGGCCGGTGCCCAACCGCGTCAGCTGACTGGCAAAATGCGCCTCCGGCATGTGGCGCATCACTTCGGCCTGCACCGCCTCGTGGCTGGGGCCGATCACCACCGACACCGCCCCGGCGCCGGCCGCCCGAGCAGTGCGCACGACATGGCCCACCATCGGCAGCCCGCCCACCGGATGCAGCACCTTGGGCAGCGCCGAGCGCATGCGGGTGCCTTCGCCCGCGGCCAGGATGATGGTCAGCAGTTCGGTCATCGGTGTCCTCGTCCCCGGAATCGGCTTTCCACCCCGTTTATGGCGCGAAGATGTTGGGAATCCGATAACAGGGTTACGCAGTGGTAAACTAACCTGCGACTGCGATTCGACAGTCTTGACTTGGGGGCGGCTCTTGGCCGGGCAGGCGGAATTCCGCGCGGGCGACGTGACGGTGTGGGGCATGATCACGCTCGGCATCTGGGCCGTCGCGGTTCTGGGGGCGAATATCTCCGGCATGGTGCCGCAGAGTGCCTTTGCGGCGCTCCACGCCTCGCGCCTCGATGGCGGCACGCTGAACCAGCTGCGCAGCCAGGTGGCGACACTCGAAGAGGAAGCGGCCCGCATGCGCCGCGAGAACAATCAGCTGCTGCAGCGCTTCGCCATGAACGAGGATGCCGCCGGCGCCGTCACCCGCCGAGTCGGCGCACTGGAGGCCAGTGTGCCCAAGATTCTCGAAGAGCAGCGCGTGGCCCTGTCGTCGCCCCAGGCGATCGACCCGACCGCCACTGGATCGATCACCAGCGGCAAGGTCCTGACCTTCGAGGTCGAGGGCGGCTCCGTCGCGGTGCGGCAGAAGCCGCTCGGGCCGATGGGCGAGCCGAAATTCTCGATCGTGCCGCTCGATGACAGCATGCCGGCCGAAATCCAGCGTCCGGCCGAGGTCGCCGCGTCCACGCCGGCACTTGGGGTCGCACTGGGTTTTCCCATCGATGCCGGCGACGCCGAAGCGGCCTGGCAGGAACTGCTTGCCCGCGCCGGCGACACGCTGAACGGGCTGACGCCCCTCCTCGCCCCCGCCGACGCCCGAGGCTCACGCCGCATCGTTGCGGGCCCGGCTACCGACGCCTTCGCGGCGCAGGAACTGTGCAGCCGGCTCGATGCCATTGGCACGCCCTGCGAGCCGGCACCGTTTACCGGCGACCCGATGCCGCTCCTCAACTGAGAGATGCCTCCGCGCCGCCGCAATTGCGGTTGACACGAGGGGGGCTTTCACTATGTTCCGCGCACTCTGCGCGCCCGTAGCTCAGTGGTAGAGCATCCGACTTTTAATCGGATGGTCGATGGTTCGAATCCATCCGGGCGTACCAGTCTCCCCTCCTCGCAGCTTTCCTCCTCCGTATCGCGACGCGTGTTGCGTTGCCCAAAATTCGGGCAATCACGCAACCAATCGCGATCTCGTGACTTCCTGTGGCAACAATGCGTCAACACAGGAGCATGACTATGAACGGAATCATCTATCTCGTCGGCCTCGTGGTCGTCGTCCTGGCGATCCTGTCCTTCTTCGGCCTGCGTTGAGGGCCGGCACCATGAGCATGCCCTCACAAACGGACGTCATCGTCGCCACGGATACGGGCGCAGCCGGTTCCTACGTGGATTGGCCCGCGATCATCGCCGGCGTCATCCTCGCCTCCGCAATCTCCCTCGTTCTGCTGACCTTCGGCTCGGCCATCGGCCTCAGCTTCATCAACTTCCGTTCGGCGGAAGGCGTGATGCCGCTGTGGGTCGGCATGGCAGCGGCCCTGTGGCTGCTCTGGGTGCAAGTCTCCAGCTTCATGGCCGGTGCCTATTTGACCGGCCGGCTGCGTCGCCGCCACAACGATGCCAGCGAGCATGAATCCGACGTTCGCGACGGCGCCCACGGCCTCCTCGTCTGGGGTGGTGCCCTGGTCGTCGGTGCCATCATCGCCACCGGTGGCGTCGGTGCTGCGGCCAATGCCGTTGGTTCGGCGGTCGGCACGGCCACCGAAGCGGCCTCGAATGTCGCCGATGACGCCGATCTCGACCCCAACGCCTACTTTGTCGATACGCTGTTCCGCACTGCCCCCGGGGCCGCCCCGGCCGTCGCTGGAACCAATACCACGGAAGTCCGTGGCGAAGCCGGCCGTATCCTCCTGCAGGGTGCTGCCGATGGCGTCGGCGAGACCGACCGAGCCTATCTTGCCCAGCTGGTCGCGGCCAATACCGGGCTCACCGACGAGGAAGCCACGGCTCGCGTCAACGAAGTCATGACGGCCGTCGAGCAGGCCAAGGCCGAGGCGGTTAACGTGGCGGAGAATGCCCGCAAGACCGGCGTGCTGGCCGCCTTCCTCACCGCCGCCGCGCTGCTGGTCAGTGCTGCCGCTGCCTTCTGGGCCGCGCAGAAGGGTGGCAACCACCGCGACGAAGGCACCGCCTTCCTCGATGTGTTCCGTCGGACCTAAGGAGAAAATCGGATGTTTCGTGCACTCGGACTTTGGCTTCTCGGGATCCCGATCTGGCTGATCATCATCATCGTGCTGTTCATCAACTGAACGGTGCAGACAAAGAAGGCGGGCCCGAGGTCCGCCTTTCTCTTTCCGCCCGGTGCTGCGACTCAGGCCTCGAGGCCGGTCACCACCACTGCGCCGCGTTTGGTCGCAACGATCGTGTGCTCATACTGCACGCAGAAGGCGCCATTGTCGGCGGTCAGCGTCCATTCGTCATTGCGCGATTTCTGCACGGCCTCGTGCCCACCCAGCGACAGGAACGGCTCGACGGTGAACACCAGTCCGTCGGCAATCGTCCGCCGCTCGCTGCGGTCCGGCCAGGTCGGGATTTCGCCCGGCTCGTCATGCAGGCTGTCGCCGACGCCGTGGCTCGCGAGGTTGCGGATCAGCGTGTAGCGGTTCTTCCTGGCAAAGGCGCCGATCGCCTCACCGATCCCGCCAAGCGGGGCGCCACTGCGCACGGCTCGAATCCCTTCCCACATCGCCCGCTTGCCGTCGCGGCAGAGCGCTGCGAGCTTGGGGTTACCTTCCGGCACGAGATACGAGGCGCCGGTATCGGCGAACACGCCGTTCAGCTCCGCCGACACATCGATATTAACGAGGTCGCCCGCCGCAATCACCCGCGCGCCGGGGATGCCGTGGGCGATCTCCTCGTTCACCGAGATGCAGGTGGCGCCGGGAAAATCATAGGTGACGATCGGGGCCGACTGCGCGCCATGCTCGTCAAGAATGCGGCGGCCGATCTCGTCGAGTTCCAGCGTGGTGATACCGGGCCGCAGCGCTGTCGCCATGGCCTCGCGCGCCAATGCGCAGACACGCCCGGCTGCTTTCAGCTGCTCGAGCTGCTCTTCGGTGGTGATGGTCAACCGCGTCAGCCCTTCATCTTCAGATAGGTTGCGACCAGCCCCTTGGTCGAGCTGTCATGGCCATCGGCCCTGGCTTCGCCACGCACTTTCGGCAGCAGCGCCTTGGCGAGCTGCTTGCCGAGCTCGACGCCCCACTGGTCATAGGAGTTCACGTCCCAGATCGCGCCCTGCACGAACACCTTGTGCTCGTAGAGCGCCACGAGGCTGCCGAGCCGCTCGGGCGTCAGCTTGGGATACATGAGGACGTTCGACGGCCGGTTGCCGGGGAACTCCTTGTGCGGCGCCAGTGCCTTGATCGCTGCCTTGGGCAGCCCCTGGTTGGCGAGTTCGGCCACCACCTCTTCGCGCGTCTTGCCCAGCATCAGCGCCTCGGCCTGCGCCAGCACATTGGCCACCAGCTTGTCGTGATGCGGCGGCAGCTGTTCATGCGGCTGCGCGGCAACGAGGAAGTCGACCGGGATGACGTTCGTCCCCTGGTGGATCAGCTGATAGAAGGCGTGCTGGCCATTGGTGCCCGGCTCGCCCCAGACGATCGGGCCAGTGCTGTAGTCGACGGGCTTGCCATTGAGGTTCACCGACTTGCCGTTCGATTCCATGTCCTGCTGCTGCAGGTAGGCGGCAAAACGGCTGAGCCGCTGGTCATAGGGCAGCACGGCATGGGTCGCGAAGCCCCAGGCGTTGCGGTACCAGACGCCGAGCAGGCCCATGATCACGGGCAGGTTCTTTTCCAGCTTGGTCTTCAAGAAGTGCTGGTCCATCTCGTAGGCGCCGGTGAGGAACGCCTCGAAGTTCTCGAACCCGACGGCAATCGCCACCGGCAGGCCGATGGCCGACCACACCGAGTATCGCCCGCCCACCCAGTCCCAGAACCCGAAGATGCGGTCGGACTTGATGCCGAAGGCGGCGCAGGCCTCGAGATTGGTCGAGAGCGCCGCGAAGTGGTCTGGCACCGCCGCCTCGCCGAGGCCATTGGCGATCCAGGCGCGCGCCGTCGCGGCGTTGGTCATGGTCTCGTCGGTGGTAAAGGTCTTGGACGCCACGATGAATAGGGTCCGCTTCGGGTCGAGCCCCTTCAGCGTGTCGTGGATATGCGCGCCGTCGACATTGGAAACGTAGTGGGCGCGCAAGTCCTCGCGGGTATAGGGCGCCAGCGCCAACGTCACCATGGCCGGGCCGAGGTCCGAGCCGCCGATGCCGATATTGATCACATCGGTGATCGTCTCGCCCGTCGCGCCCCGGATGGTCCCGTCGCGGACCTGGGTCGAGAACAGCTTCATGCGTTCCAGCACATCACGGACGTCCGGCATCACGTCGCGACCGTCGACCTTGACCGGCTTCTTGCCCTGGTAGCGCAGCGCCATGTGCATGACGGCGCGGTCTTCGGTGGTGTTGATATGCTCGCCCGCCCACATGCGGTCGCGCTTGTCCTCGACGCCAGCCTCCCGCGCCAGCTCGAACAGCGCGGCCATCGCCTTTTCGTCGACCCGGTTCTTGGAATAATCGAGCAGCAGGTCGCCGGCGGTTGCCGAGAAGCTCTTGAACCGGTTCGGATCGGCAGCGAACAGTTCGCGCATCGTGGTCTCGCCGAGGCGCTTCCGTTGCTTCATCAACGGGTTGAGCAGGGATTTGCGGCTCGACGCCATGGCGCTTTCTCCTGAGAATGTGGATGTCCCGCACGTCGCGGCGCGGAAATCGGCCGCTCTTGGACGGTGCGTTTCAGACCGGCGGCAAGTCGCCCCGCGCCCAGTCAGCACGGGTTTGTGCCGCATAATCGGCAAAGGTGCCAGCCCCGATGGCGGCGCGCGCGCCGATGCAGAGCTGCTGGTAATAGGCGAGGTTGATCTGGCTGAGGATCATCGCACCCAGCATCTCCTCGGTGCGGATCAGATGGTGCAGATAGGCGCGGCTGAACCGGCGGCAGTTCGGATTGGGCGAAGTCTCGTCGAGCGGCCGCGGATCGTCCTTGTGACGGGCGTTCTTGAGGTTGATCACGCCCATCTTGGTATAGGCATGGCCGTGCCGTCCGGCCCGGGTCGGATGCACGCAGTCGAACATGTCGATGCCGCGCTCGATGCCGCCCAGAATATCGTCGGGCTTGCCGACGCCCATCAGGTAGTGGGGCCGATCTTCCGGCAGTTCCGGGATCAGGTCGTCCAGCACGCGGAACATGGTTTCCTGCGGCTCGCCCACTGCCAGCCCGCCGATCGAGTAACCGGAAAAGCCGATAGACCTGAGGCCCGCAGCCGAACGGGCGCGCAGCTCGGCATTGTCGCCGCCCTGCACGATGCCGAACAGCGCACGCTGCGGCTGGTGGCCGAACGCATCCTTGCTGCGTTGCGCCCAGCGCAGCGACAGCTCCATTGCGCGCGCCATCTCCTTGTACTCGGAAGGCAGCGGAATGCACTCGTCGAGCTGCATGATGATGTCGCTGTCGAGCAGCGTCTGGATCTCGATCGAGCGCTCCGGCGTCAGCTCATGCGCCGAGCCGTCGATATGCGAGCGGAAGGTCACGCCCTTCTCGCTCAGCTTCCTCAGCTTGGCCAGCGACATGACCTGAAAGCCGCCGGAGTCCGTCAGGATCGGGCGCTGCCAATCCATGAAATCATGCAGCCCACCCAGCGCCGCGACGCGCTCGGCGCCGGGCCGCAGCATCAGGTGATAGGTGTTGCCCAACAGGATATCCGCGCCAGTCTCGCGCACCTGTTCGGGATACATGCCCTTGACGGTGCCGACGGTGCCCACCGGCATGAAGGCCGGCGTGTTGACCTCGCCGCGATGCGTATCGATCCGGCCCTGGCGGGCACGTCCGTCGGTCTTGAGCAGGGTGAAGGCGAAGTCGTTCGATTGTGCGGTGCTGGCGGTCATGGCGCGCGGAATAGCAGAGACGCGTCGCCGTAGGAATAGAAGCGATAGCCGTTGGCAATCGAGTGCGCATAGGCCGCGCGCATCGTCTCGTAGCCGGCGAAGGCCGAGACCAGCATCATCAGCGTCGAGCGCGGCAGGTGGAAGTTGGTCATCAACACGTCCACCACGTTGAAGCGATAGCCCGGCGTGATGAAGATGTCGGTGTCGGCCGAGAACGGCTCCAGCGTTCCCGTCGCCCGTGCCGCGGACTCCAGGAGTCGCAGGCTGGTCGTCCCCACCGCAACGACGCGCCCACCCGCCGCCTGCGCGGAGCGGATCCGCTCGACGGTATCGGGCGCGATCACGCCCCACTCCGCATGCATCTTGTGGTCGGCGGTGTCCTCGACCTTCACCGGCAGAAACGTTCCTGCCCCGACATGCAGCGTCACCCGTTCCAGCGTCACGCCGATCTCGGCGAGCCGGGTCAGCAGGCTTTCGGTGAAATGCAGGCCCGCCGTCGGCGCCGCCACTGCGCCGTCATGCTTGGCATAGACGGTCTGATAGTCGGAGCGGTCGCGCTCCTCCAGCTCGCGCTTGGCGCCGATATAGGGCGGTAGCGGCATGGCGCCATGCGCCTTGATCGCCTCGTCCAGCGCCCCTGCCCCGAGCGCGAAGCGCAGCGTCACCTCGCCGCCATCCTTGGCGATGACTTCCGCGGCCAGACTTTCGTCATCGCCCAGTTGCAGGCGATCACCGACCGCCAGCCGCTTCGCCGGCCGCGCGAAGGCCAGCCAGGTTTGTGGATCGACGCGCTTGTGGAGATTGAACGACACCTGCGAGCGGTTCTCGCCGCGCAGCCGCGTTCCCGTCAGCTCCGCTGGCAGCACCCGCGTGTCGTTGACCACCAATACGTCGCCGACCCGCAGCCACTTGGTGAGGTCGGTGACCACGGCGTCGACCAGCGCCTCGCCGGGCCGCACCACCAGCAGGCGCGCGCTGTCCCGTGGCTCAACCGGGTGCAGCGCGATCAGGTCCTGCGGCAGTTCGAAATCGAAATCGTCGACGCGCATCAGGGGCCGAAACAGCTCACGGCCCAGGCGCCATAGCCGGGAATGCGCAGCGTGCCGCCATAGGCGTAGGCATCGCCTTCGGTAGCCTTGAACAGCCGCAGCTCTGCGATGAAGCTGTCGAGTTCCGGCGTCATGGCGTCGATCAGCACCATTTCCGGTGTCTCGAACGCCTGCGCCACCACCACCAGGTCGCCGGGGCCGTAGGCCGGGTCGGTGGCCCAGACCTGCTCGCCCACGGTGATGGTCATCCCCACGACGCTCAGCACGTCGAGCGTTCCCGCCAGATAGTCGAAACTGGCCGCGCCATCGGGCGCGGCGCAGTTGACCCATTCCGTCGCCAGCGACGGAGTGGCAAGGCCGCAGACAAGCGCGGCGGCTGTTGCGGCCTCGCGGATCATGCGGCGATGTCGGCCGCGACCTTGACCGAGATCATCTTGTCGGGCTCGCGCACCGGCTCGCCGCGCTTGATCTTGTCGACATTCTCCATGCCTTCGATGACCTTGCCCCACACCGTGTACTGGCGGTCGAGGAAGCGGGCGTCGGCAAAGCAGATGAAGAACTGCGAATTGGCGCTGTTGGGGTCCTGCGAGCGGGCCATCGACGCGACGCCGCGCACATGCGGCTCGGCGTTGAACTCCTGCTTCAGGTTGGGGTAGCTCGAGCCGCCCATGCCGGCGCGCGAGGTGTCGCCCTTGTCGGCATTGCCGAACTTCACGTCGCCGGTCTGGGCCATGAAGCCGTCGATCACGCGGTGGAAGACCACGCCGTCATACTGGCCTTCGCGCGCCAGCTTCTTGATGTGCTCGACATGGCCGGGGGCCAGGTCCGGGCGCATCGCGATCACGACATTGCCCTTCGTGGTCTCGATAACCAGCGTGTTCTCGGGGTCTTCATAGGCCATGGCTGGCTCCTTTATTCGTAGGTGATGGTGGCAGAGATGATCTTGTCGGGGTTCGCCGGCGGCTCGCCACGCGTGATCTTGTCGACCGCTTCCATGCCCGACACGACGCGCCCGAACACGGTGTAGTTTCCGTTGAGGAAGGTGCAGTCGGCAAAGCAGATGAAGAACTGCGAGTTGAAGCTGTTCGGATCGTTCGACCGGGCCGCGCCAACCGCGCCGCGGGTGAAGGATTCGGCGTTGAACTCGGCCTCGACATCCGGCTTGTCCGAGCCGCCCATGCCGGTGCCGGTCGGGTCGCCCGACTGCGCCATGAAGCCGTCGATGACACGGTGGAAGACGATGCCGTCGTAGAACTTGTCGTCGGTCAGCTCGACGATGCGCGCGACATGCTTGGGCGCCACCTCGGGCAGCAGCTCGATATCGACCGTGCCGTCCTTGAGCTCGATGATCCAGTGGGGCTTGCCGTCCTGGGCCATGGCGGCGTGCGGGGCCGCGATGGAAATGGCAAAAAAGGCGGCCACAGCCGCGGCGAAGACGCCGAGGATCAGGCCGGCGCGCTTGATGGGTGCGTTCATGACTTCCGCTTCAATGCTTCGATGACGATGGGCGGCACGAACTTGGAGATGTCCCCGCCAAGCTGGGCGATCTGGCGTACGAGAGTGGCCGAGATGTGGCGGACGGGCGGTGAGGAGGGCAGAAACACCGTCTGCAGGTCCGGCGCCATCTGCGCGTTCATCCCCACCATCTGCATTTCGTAATTGTAGTCGGTGGTGTCGCGCAGGCCGCGAATGATCAGTTTGGCGCCATTGGCGCGCGCCGCATCCACCGCAAGGCCGTCGAACTCGACGATGTGGAACTCGGTATCGGTGCGCTTGCCCACCGGTTCCAGCACCGTCCGCAGCAACGCCAGCCGATCCTCATGCGAAAACAGCGGCGTCTTGGTGGCGTGCCGGCCGACGGCGACCACCAGCGTATCGACCAGCTTGCAGGCGCGCTCGATCACATCGAGATGCCCATTGGTCAGCGGGTCGAACGACCCGGGATAAAAGCCGACAATACGGGCCATTCGCCTCCCCCATGCAAACTGCGCCGGTTTTTGTCATGGGCAGGCGATTATGGCAAGCGCGGCGGCTCAGGCCCGTTTCTGCAGCGCCAGCCAGACACCACCCAGCATCAGGATCACACCCGACACCCGCGACACCAGCCGCACCCGGACGGCGCTGAGCAGGCCGCGCGCCCGTCCCGCCACCACGGCGTAGACGCAGTCGGTGGCGCCGGCGATGGCCATGAAGATCAGCCCCAGCACCATCACCTGAGGAAAGGTCGGCTGCGTCGGCACCACGAACTGCGGCAGGAAGGCCCCGAGAAAGATCAGCATCTTGGGGTTGGACAGCAGCACCAGGAAGCCCTCCACCGCGATCCCGAAATTCGACTTGGTCTTCTCCGCCACGGCCGTGCCCAGCCGCCCGTCGCTGCGCAGCATCTTGTAGCCCAGCCAGATCAGATAGGCGGCGCCGATCAGCTTGATCCAGTCGAAGGCCCAGCCCATGAAGGCGATCAGCGCCTGCATGCCCAGCGCCACCACCAGCGTCATCAGCAGCACCCCGGCCTGCGTCCCCGCAATGATCGCAAGCCCTGCCGCGGTACCGCGCTGCAGTGAATTGGCGACAATCACCGTGACGGTCGGGCCCGGCACGATCGCAAGGGCCAGACAGGCGACGAGATAGGCGGCGAGACTCGACAGGGTGAACATAAGCAGGCTCCGGATCTGACCTGGAGACCAAGCCACCGCCCTGCCCCAAAAGCAAGCGGCCGGATCGTTGGATCCGGCCGTGCACATTCTGATCACCAGGATGGACTACGCCTCCGGCGTTTCCCCGCCCTCGTCGCCTTCCGGCGCCTCGTTCTCGACCGGCTCACTGATCCGCTCGACCGACACGACCTTCTCGTCCTCGGCAGTGTCGAAAATCGTCACGCCCTGCGATGAGCGCCCGACGATGCGGATGCGATTGTCCGAACCGGCATCGACCGGCACGCGGATCACCTGGCCACCATTGGTCACCAGCATGATCTGGTCGGCATCGTCGACCGGGAAGCTGCCGACCAGCGGGCCGTTGCGCTTGTTCACCGCCATCGCGACGATGCCTTTGCCGCCGCGTCCGGTGATCCGGTACTCGTGGCTGGAGGTGCGCTTGCCGTAGCCGTTCTCCGAGATGGTCAGGATGAACTGCTCGGCCGCCGACATGGCGGCGTAGCGTTCCTGACTCAGCTCGCCAGCCGGCACTGCGTCCTCGGCGTCCTCGGACACGTCCTCGCTCTCGCCTTCGCCGCGCACCGCACGGCTCATCTTGAGATAGGCCGCACGTTCCGACGCATCGGCGTCGAAGTGGTGGATCACCGCCATCGAGATGACACGATCGCCATCGGCAAGGCTGATGCCGCGCACGCCGGTCGAATCGCGCCCCTTGAACACGCGAACCTCGTCGACCCGGAAGCGGATCGCCTGGCCAAGGGCGGTGGTCAGCAGCACGTCGTCGTTCGCCGTACAGGTCGCGACCTCGACGATGCCATCGCCTTCGTCCAGCTTCATCGCGATCTTGCCGTTGCGGTTGATCTCGACGAAATCGGCCAGCGAGTTGCGGCGCACCGTGCCGCGAATGGTCGAGAACATCACGTCGAGCTGGCTCCAGCTCGTTTCGTCCTCGGGCAGCGGCATGATCGTGGTGATACGTTCGCCCTGCTCGAGCGGCAGGATGTTGATCAGCGCCTTGCCACGCGCCTGCGGCTCGGCCAGCGGCAAGCGCCAGACCTTGAGCTTGTAGACCTGTCCGCGCGAGGAGAAGAACAGCACGGGCGTGTGGGTATTGGCGACGAACAGCCGCGAGACGAAATCCTCGTCGCGCGTCGCCATGCCCGAGCGGCCCTTGCCGCCGCGCCGCTGCGCCCGATAGGTCGAAAGCGGCACGCGCTTGATGTAGCCGCCATGGGTCACGGTGACCACCATGTCCTCGCGGGCGATCAGGTCTTCGTCCTCGAGATCGCCGGCCGCATCGTCGATGGTGGTGATGCGCGGTGTCGAGAACTGGTCACGAACGGCAACCAGCTCCTCGCGGATAATCGTCCGCACCCGCTCGCGGGAGCGCAGGATCGAGAGATATTCCTCGATATCCTTGCCCAGCCCGTTCAGCTCGTTGCCGATCTCATCCCGTCCGAGCGCCGTCAGCCGGCTGAGGGTCAGCGCCAGTATGGCGCGGGCCTGCTCATCGGACAGCCGGAACGTGCCGTCTTCCTTGATCTGGTGGCGCGGGTCGTCGATCAGCGCGATCAGCGGCGCCACGTCCTTGGCCGGCCAGTCGCGTTCCATCAGCGCTTCGCGAGCAGCGTTCGGGTTCGGCGACGAGCGGATCAGCGCGATGACCTCGTCGACATTGGCCACCGCCACCGCGAGGCCGACCAGCACATGGGCGCGGTCGCGCGCCTTGTTGAGGAGGAACCGGGTGCGGCGAGTCACCACTTCCTCGCGGAAGCTGATGAAGGCCGTCAGCATGCCGCGCAGCGTCATCAGCTCCGGCTTGCCGCCATTGAGCGCGACGAAGTTGCAGCCGAACGAGCTCTGCAGCGGGGTGAACCGGTAGAGCTGGTTCAGCACCACGTCCGGCACGGCGTCGCGCCTCAGCTCGACCACAACGCGCATGCCGTCGCGGTCGGATTCGTCGCGGATATCGGTGATGCCCTCGATGCGCTTGTCGCGCACCAGTTCGGCGATCTTCTCGATCATCACCGACTTGTTCACCTGATACGGGATCTCGGTGATGATCAGCGCTTCTTTGTCCTTGCGGATCTCCTCGGTGCCGACCTTGCCACGCACCAGGATCGAGCCACGCCCGGTCTCGTAGGCCGAGCGAATTCCCGAGCGCCCGAGGATGATACCCGCGGTCGGAAAATCCGGACCCGGCAGCACCTGCATCAGCTCTTCGGTGGTGATGAACTCGTTGTCCATCATCGCAAGGACAGCGTTGATGACCTCTCCCAGATTGTGGGTCGGCACATTGGTCGCCATGCCGACGGCGATACCGCTGCCGCCATTGACCAGCAGGTTCGGGAAGCGGGCCGGCAACACGGTCGGCTCCTGTTCGGAGCCGTCGTAGTTGTCCTTGAAGTTGACCGTGTCCTTGTCGAGGTCGTCGAGCAGGCTGTCGGTTACCTTCTCCATGCGCACTTCGGTGTAGCGCATGGCCGCCGGCATATCGCCGTCGATCGAGCCGAAATTGCCCTGGCCGTCGATCAGCGTGACCCGCAGCGAGAATTCCTGCGCCATGCGGACCAGCGAGTAATACACCGCGTCGTTGGAATGCGGGTGGTACTTACCGATCACGTCGCCCACCACACGGGCGGACTTCACGTAGGATTTGTTCCAGGTGTGACCCTGGTCGTACATCGAATAGAGGATGCGCCGGTGCACGGGCTTCAGCCCGTCGCGCACGTCCGGCAGCGCCCGGCTCACGATGACGCTCATCGCATAGTCGAGATACGACTTGCGCATTTCCTCGGAAATGGAAATCGGGGCGATGTCGGAGGGCTGTGCCGCGCCGCTATGGTCGTCGTTATTGTCTGTCACTGGACCGTTATCAGGTTGTTCGCGCCATCAGCCGGTCTATTTGATTCCCGGGGGATACACCAAGGATTGCCGGCTCCGGCTGCCAGCGGGGCGCTGGTCTTCCACTGCTATTGCATATAGGCCGCGTTCGCGCCGAAATCGAGGCCGGTTTGGCCGCGCGCCGCGGGAATGTCGGCTCCATGCCTGTCCGGACTCTGGACGATCTGGCGAACACACCTTACTAACTCCGCCGTCAGCGACCCCGCCGGAGCAGATTCTTGTCAAGTGATGGCTTTTTCAAGCGTATCGGAGAGCGGCTGTCGCGCCGCAAGTCCATAGGTTTCGGTCTGGAGCGACTGGGCTCGCTGACATTGGCGCATCCGCGTATCGTGGCGATCATCCTGGTGCTTCTGAGCGGGCTCGCCGTATCGCAGCTGCACAAGGCCAGTGTCGACGGCGACCTGTTGCGCGTCTATGCCCATTCGGGCCCGGAATACGATGCCTACAAGCGTCTCGCCGATACATTCGGTACGTTCGAGAACGACATCTATATTCTCGTCAGCTCGCCCACCCTCACCCAGCCGGAAACGCTGGAGACGGTGCGTGAACTCGCGCTCGAAGTTGGCCTCAACGAATATGCGGCGGGGACGCTCTCGCCCTTCTCGCTGCGCAAGCCCGATGCCACGGGTGGCACCGTCCCCTCGGTTCCCGAGGGCATGACGAGCCCCGACGAGGTGGCGGCAGCGCTGACGGATCTGCAGCAGAACGATCCGATGATGCGCAACCTGATCAACCCGGACCTGTCCGGCGTGGTCATCATCCTGTTTCCCGATCCCGAACTCACCAAAGGCGGCGGCGTCAAGCAAATGGTCGCCAGCCTCAATCAGCTGGCAGACATCTATCGCAGCGACTCTATTCAGATCGACCTGACCGGCCCGCCGATCTGGACCGGCGAGATGCTGAACGCGGCCGTCGACGATCAGATCAAGTTCACCGTCTGGGGCTTTGGGCTCGGAGCGCTCATCGCGCTGTTCAGCCTGCGCTCCTTCTGGGCGGCAGTCCTCGTCGCGGCCACGCCGTTCATCTCGGTGCTGTGGACCATGGGCATCGTGCTGCTGGTGTTCGGCTCGTTCTCGTTCCTCACCATCATCGTCACGACGCTGGTGCTGGTCATCTGCTTTGCCGAGAGCCTGTTCTTCGTCTTCAACTGGCTGGCCTATTGGCGCGATGGCATGGACCCCAAGGCCGCTATCGGCCACACGCTCAGCCATGTCGGCCCGGCCGCCGCACTCAGCCTGCTGACCACGCTGATCGCCTTCGGATCGCTGGGCTTTGCCGCTGGCCAGGGGACCACCGAGTTCTCCATTGCCGGCGTGATCGCCTGCCTTCTGACCTTTGTCGGCATCATGTGCCTCTTGCCTCTGCTGCTGCACCTCGCGCTGAAGCTGAAATTCAAGGCACCGAAGGCCCCGAACTTTGCGCTGATGGCGCCGGTTCCCCTGTCCTGGTTCCTCGCCACCCGCTTCGGCCGGCCGCTGGCGATCATCGGCATCGTGGTCACGACGCTGTTCCTCGTCCCCTACTTCCTGATCCAGCCGCACTTCTCGTTCGAAGACGTGATGGCCGAGGATTCCACCGCGCTGACCGCCGCCGAGCAGATCGATGAAGGCGTGGGCGGCGTGGCGCCGCTCTATGTCCGCGTGCCGCTCAAGCAGGGACTGGTCGATATCGGCGACGAGGATTTCGCCCGCATCGAGACCGTCCACCAGATTCTCGAGAATCGCCTGGGCAAGAACAAGGTCATCTCGGCGGCCGCCTTCCGGCACTACTCGGAGTCCGGCTTCACCCGCGACGAGATCTTCAATGCCGTGGGGCCGTTCCTCAAGAAGCGGTTCGTCACCGATGACGGGACGCAGGCGTTGGTCACCGGCTTCATGCCGACCATCATTTCCTCGGACAATCTCAAGGTCCTGGTCGATGGCGTGAACAGCGACCTGCGCGCGGCCGGCATGACCGACGCCGAGGTGGGCGGCTTCCGCATCCTCACTACTTTCGCCACCGACACGATCGTCCGCAACCTGCAACTGGCCCTCACCGGCAGCGTCCTGGTCAACCTGATCATCATCGGTATCGCATTCGGCTCGTGGCGGATCGCACTGGTCTCGGTGGTGCCGAACCTGTTCCCGATCCTCGGCACCGAGGCGTGGCTGTGGTGGAGCGGCGCCGGGCTGCAATTGACCACCGTATTGGCGCTGACCATCGCCTTCGGCATTGCCGTTGACGACACCATCCATTTCCTCTCGCGCTACATGAGCGAGCGCCGGGAAAATGGTCGCAATCACCTCGATGCGGTGAAGGAGACCATGGAGCGGATCGGTGGCGCCATCGTCGCGACGACAGTCATTCTCTGCGCCGGCACCGCCATCGTGGCGTTCTCGGAGTTGCCGCAGGTTGCCTTGTTCGGGTCTTTGTTTGTGATAACACTGGCCTTGGCCCTGCTGGGAGATCTGTTCATCCTGCCCGCATTGCTTGTCGCCGGGGGGCGATTCTTTAATCCGGTTGGAGGCACTAGAAAATGAAGTCTGTCGGACCCCTGTCGCGAATTCTCGCGCTCGCAGGTCTGTTGCTCGTCGCTCCCCTGTCTGTGACGCCTGTCATGGCCGCCACGGCCGACGTGGAATTGCTCCAGTCCTATATCGGGGACTGGCGCGGCAAGGGTGAAATGGTCGGCGCCGAGACCGAGACGGTCGTCTGCCGCCTGAGCCTCAGCAAGGGCAACCAGGACAAGGTCAACTACTCCGGCCGCTGCTCCCTGGCGGGTACGGTGCTGTCGGTCAACGGCACCCTCGCCTATAACGACGCCGCAAACCGCTTCGAAGCGGCCATGTCGTCCAACGCCACCTTCTCCGGGCTCGCCGTCGGCAAGCGCCAGGGCAGCGCGCTGGTGTTCAATCTCAAGGAACGCAACAAGGACGAAGCCGGCAACGATCTGACCGTCTCCGCCGCGATTACTCTGCGCAAGGAAAAGATCAATGTCGATTTCAAGGTCGTCTTCAACGCGACCGGCGAGTCGATGACAGCATCGGTTCCGTTCAGCAAGTAAATCGCAGGCGAGCCGCTTGCGATTCACCGTCTAGTGATGAGGGGGTGGCCATGGGCCGCCCCCTCTGCTTTTCAGATGGTCTCCGAATACGCTCGTATCCAACCTAAGCGCGATGCGAGCTCTTAACCAATGGCCTGATACATTCGTTTCCGGAACTTGATCATCCCGGGGACGCGCCCATTGCGAACAGCCAAGGCCAGACCGACCGAAGCCCGTGCAGGAATCTACGTGCTGGTGGCCTGCATGGCGGTCATCGTGCAAGGCGCGTGGAGCGAGTTTCAGGGCTATGTCGCCAGCCTGTCCCGCGCGGCCGAGGTGACGCAGGCGGTGTCGATCGCGGTGAGCCGCAGTGCCGACGACACCCTGCATATTGCCGCTCAGGAGCTGGTTGGCGCTACCGCAAAGGGCCCCCGGCCCAGAGACATTCGCCCGGCCGGACGCGCCGGCTTCGGTCCGGTTTATGCCTATGGCGGGAATGGCGAACTGCTCTGGGCGAGCGGAGTGGGTGACGAACCGCCGGCATTGCCTGCGCCGGAAGAGATTGCCACGCGCTATGCCCAGGGCGAGACCGGCCAGCTGGTGACGCCGATCACCGCGCCATGGGACCCCGGCGAAACGATGTTCGCGATCAGCCGCCCGCTTGAGGGCGCGCCGGGTGGCTTCGCAGTGGCACTGGTGCTGCCTGCCGTGTTCCGGGAGTTTTTCGTCGCTTTCGCCGAAGACGAGATCCTGAGCATCAACCTGACCGACCAGTCCGGGCGCACCATTGTCGGGATCAATACCGGGACCCTTCCCGCCGAAGGCACCGCGGCACTCGCCCGCGAGCTGTTCTCGCCGGCCGGAGCTACGCTGCTCGATGACGGTGCCGCCCCCCATAGCGAGCTGCCCGGTCGCATCGTCGGGCACAGCATGGCCGCGCATTTCCCGGTCCTGTCTATTGTCACCATCGGCGAAGCCGACGCTGTCCGTGACTGGCAGAACTGGCTGCCCTTGCGTGTGCTGCTGCTGGTAACCACCGTCGCGATCCTGGCGCTGCTCGGGCATCGGCTCGCCGATCAGGTCCGCGGCCGGACCGCCATCGAGAAGGAACTGAAGCGGCGCGAGGCGGAGTTCCGGCTGCTGGCCGAGAGCGCTGCCGATGTCGTCGAACGAATCTCGGGTGACGGCACGCGCCTCTACGTTTCGCCCGCCATCACCCGCCTGCTCGGGCGCAAGCCCGAAGACCTGATCGGGGGAAATGTCTACGAGACCATTCACGAGGATGACAGGACGGTCATCCTCGAAGCCGCGGCGCGGCTCAGGAGCCGCACGTCCGCCGTTGAGACCATCAGCCTGCGCGTCAGGCATTCGGACGGACACGAGATCTGGGTCGAGACCTCGATACGGCCGTCGGGCGACGGCACCGTCGTCGCCATCACCCGCGACATCAGTGATCGCAAGCAGTTGGAGCAGAAGCTCGAGGGTCTCGCCCGGCTTGACGGCCTGACCGGTCTCGCCAATCGCCGCGCTTTCGATGACGCCATCAGCGAGGAGGTGTCGCGCAGCATGCGCACCGGCCGGCCGCTGTCCCTGCTGATGATCGACGCCGACCAGTTCAAGCGATTCAACGACGATTACGGGCACCTGGCAGGCGATGCCTGCCTCAAGTCGATCGCGTCTGTCGTGCAGATGGCGGCACGGCGTCCCGGAGATCTCGCGGCCCGCTACGGCGGCGAGGAGATGGCGCTGCTGCTGCCCGACACCGATGCCGACAGTGCCCACGACATTGCGCGCAATCTCTGCCGGCAGGTGGCATCGCTGCGTATCCCGCACGAGCGCAACCTGCCCTGGAAGATCGCCACCATCAGCGTCGGCGTGGCGTCGGTCGACCCGCGCGTCAAGAACCGGGACTACAGCAGCGAGTGGCTGATCAGCACGGCCGACCTGGCGCTCTACGATGCCAAGTCACAGGGACGGAACCAGGCCATCGCCGCGCCGAAGGAGTCCGAGGACCCGGTCCGGCTCGTCGGGTGAAGACCGGCGAATCCGCGCCCCTGCTCTGAGCAGCACCAACCCCACGGCCTCCTTCCGCAGTCGCGGGGAGCACCGCCTGGGGGCCAAACACCGGCACGCACCCGCGCCGTTGAAGCCGCACGCGCGACTGCATATCTTCAAGGAACTGGAGCGGCACCGATGAGCGTTGACGCGGACATTGCGGCGAACACCGGGAGCTACGCCACCGAGGCGAAGGCGCTTCAGGCGGTGGTCGGCCGGATCGTCAGCGCGGTTTCTCCCGTGTCCATCTATCTGTTCGGGTCGCGCGCGCGCGGTGATCACCGGCCCGACTCCGATTTCGATCTGCTGGTGGTAACGCAACAGAGCGATGGGGAGGCCGGCTCTGACTACGACCGTGTGTATGCCCCCGTGCTCGGTACCGGCGTAGGTTGTGACGTCGTTCCATGCCGCGAGGATGACTTCAACCGCGAAGCACTCAGCTCCTCGGGCCTCGTCCGAGAGGTGCTCACCCATGGGGTGAGGCTCTATGACCGACAAGGTCGATAGCCCGATTGTTTTGGCGGAAGAAGATCTCGAGCTGGCCTCCCAGCCGACCACACCGCCTCGTCCTGCCGCCTACCACATTTCGCAGTCGGTCGAAAAAGCCGCACGCGCCGTCTGCGCATATGAAGGCTTCGAAGTGGGCCCGACCCACAACATCGGTCAGATCGGCGCGCTGTTGCCCGATGCTCATCCGCTGCGCCAAGTGATCGAGGCTCAGAACTACCATTCCGCGGCGTCAACGCGCTTCCGGTATCCCGATCCGGCAGGCAGGCTCCCCAAGGAGCTTCCGAAAGAGGAAATCTCGCGCCGCCTCGACGATGCCCGGGAATTCATCAAACGGGTGAAACGCCCCATCTACGGCGCCTCATGACGTCCAAGAGCGTTTCACCGTTTCGTTGAAACGGCAAGACTGCTCAAGTCTTTGCTTGTCGCGCTTCCGAACCGAAAGAGCGCTGCCATTCTTCCTGGCAGCGCTCCATGATCTGGGGTTGCCAACAACGCCACGAACTGACTGTCCCGGTGAACGGTCGTCGCGCCGCTGAGGGGCAATCTGTGTCTGGCCGACGGTGCTGGGGTCCCAGCGCTGCCGGATGAGAGGATGCAGCCCCGAGGCGCCGGCTTCAGCCGCGTCAGAACGGAATGTCGTCGTCCATGCCGCCGGATTCGAAGGCCGGGGCACTGGATGCGGGACGGCGCCCTTCCGAACGGCCGCCGCCGCCGAACGAGGCGCTTTCGCGCGGGCCGGAGAAACCGCCAGACTGGCCGTCGCCTTCACCGCGCCCATCGAGCATGGTCAGGGTCGAGTTGAAGCCCTGCAGCACGATCTCGGTGGAGTATTTGTCCTGGCCCTGCTGATCCTGCCACTTCCGGGTCTGCAGCTGGCCCTCGATATAGACCTTGCTGCCTTTGCGCAGGTACTGCTCGGCGACGCGCACCAGGCCTTCCGAGAAGATCACCACACGGTGCCACTCGGTGCGCTCCCTGCGCTCTCCGGTGTTCTTGTCGCGCCAGTTTTCGGAGGTCGCGACGCTCAGGTTCACCACCTTGCCGCCCGACGGCAGGTTGCGCACTTCCGGATCGTTCCCGAGATTGCCGACGAGGATAACCTTGTTGACGCTGCCTGCCATGGTGCTTCCTTCCAATACTTTCCCGGAGACGCACCGGGCTCAGACCGGCGCGCATCCTACCGCCTTCGTGCGAACGACGCGCGCCGCAAGGGACGGATGCCCACAGCTTCGTCGTTCCTGTTATGTTCCATAAATACGGCGGACACGGCCCGCCGTCAATGGCTCACTCGCAAAGGCCCTGCGCCTCGAGCGCCGCGAAGCGCTGCATCTGGGGATAGATGGTCTCGCTGTAGAATTTGAAGAAGCCACGCGTATCGGTGGCCGTTGCGTGGACCTCGCCATCGATCAGCACGTCGAGGGAAAAGCCACCGGCCAACATCCCTTCCAGCAGCGCCTTGGCACTGGCGGCGTCGATGATCAGGTCGCGTTGCGTCACGCCGAAGGCCGACGGGCCCACCGATAGCGTACCCAGCTCCCCAGCCGCGCCGTTGAAGCGGAAGGCGACCGGCAGCCCGTTGCGAAACCCGTAGTTCACCGCCGGCTCATAGTCGCCCTCATGGGGCACCAGCACCACCGGCAGCTTGAACACCAGCCCCCTGGGCAGCAGTGGCTGGCCGGGTCCGGCGCGCTCGATCATGGTGGTGAAACTGGCTACCTGGACGGGCGCCATGCCCATCTCGGTTTCGACTTCGGAGATCAGCGTCCGGCCCTCGCCGACCGCGGTCATTTCGAGCTTGTACTCGATCTCGGCGCTGTGGGGCCGCACGATGTAGTTTGGCAGCATGTCCTCATAGCGCGACATCCGCTGCGCATCCCAGCACCGCTCGGCGGCCATCGCCTGGCCCGTCAGCAAAGTCAGTGTCGTGGCCAGCCACAGCGCCCTGCTCCGCCTCGCACGCTTCGCTTCGGCTGGCAACCGCTTGGAACCCTGCATGTTCTCCCCCATATGACAGCAACACTGTCAAACATGACGCCGGCCGGCGCAACATCCTTGGGCCACGCCCGGGGCAGCGGCTTGACGGACTCTACAATGTTCTGCATACGTTCTGCCACATGGCAGCCTGTCGCATCGGGTCGGTGACAGCGCCCGGTGGAACGTGGTTATCTCTGCCGCATTGCCAACCTAAGGGGGGCAATCGCTCCTGAACACGCGATCCTGACATGATCTGGCGCCAGCTGTTCTATGGTCGCGCGCCGCAAGTGGGAAACCTATGACCAAGACGCCCTCCACCAATCGTGACCTCGTCATTCGTGGCGCCAAGGAGCACAACCTCAAGAACGTCGATCTGAGGTTGCCGCGCGACAGCCTGATCGTGATGACGGGGCTGAGTGGGTCGGGAAAATCGTCACTGGCTTTCGACACCATCTATGCCGAGGGCCAGCGTCGCTATGTCGAGTCGCTGTCGGCCTATGCGCGGCAGTTTCTGGAGATGATGCAGAAGCCCGACGTCGAGACCATCGAGGGCCTCAGCCCGGCGATCTCCATCGAGCAGAAGACCACCAGCCGCAATCCGCGCTCCACCGTCGGTACGGTCACGGAGATCTACGACTATCTGCGCCTCTTGTTCGCGCGCGTCGGCGTGCCCTATTCGCCGGTCACCGGTCTCCCCATCGAGAGCCAGACTGTCAGCCAGATGGTCGACAAGGTCATGGCGCTGCCGCAGGAGACCCGGCTCTACCTGCTCGCGCCGATCGCGCGCGGCCGCAAGGGCGAATACAAGCGCGAACTGAACGATCTGATGCGGAAGGGTTTTCTGCGCGTGAAGATCGACGGGGAGTTCCATGACATCGAGGACGCCCCTGCCCTCGACAAGAAGATCAAGCACGACATCGAAGTCGTGGTCGACCGCATCGTCACGGGTCCCGATATCGCCTCGCGCCTCGCCGAAAGCTTCGAGACGGCGTTGCGGCTGGCCGACGGCATCGCCTTTGCCGAGTTCGCCGACGAGACCGAGGCCGATGGCAGCCCGAAACGGCTGATCTTTTCGGAAAAGTTCGCCGACCCGATCTCGGGCTTCACCATCCCCGAGATCGAGCCGCGGCTGTTCTCGTTCAACAACCCCTATGGCGCCTGCCCGGTCTGCGACGGCCTCGGCACCGAACGGAAGATCGATCCCAATCTGATCGTCCCCGACAGCAGCCTGTCGCTGCGCGATGGCGCCATCCTCCCGTGGTCCAAGACCAGCGCGCCCTATTACCAGCAGACGCTGCAGGCGGTGGTGAAGCACTATGGCGCTTCGCTCGGCACGGCCTGGGAAGAGCTGCCCTTCGAGGTGCAGCACGCCGTGCTTTATGGCACCGGCAAGACCCAGATCAACTTCGTCTATGACGACGGCCTCCGCACCTACAAGAGCACCAAGGCGTTCGAGGGCGTCATCGGTAATCTCGAACGGCGCTACAAGGAGACCGAAAGCGCTGGCATGCGCGAGGAGATCGAAAAGTACATGTCGCAGGCGCCCTGCGTCGCCTGTGGCGGCTATCGGCTGAAGCCGGAGGCCCTGGCGGTGAAGATCGACGGGCTCCATATCGGCCAGGTCAGCGAGAAGTCGATCCGCGCCGCCGCCGCCTGGTTCGAGGAGCTACCGCCCAAGCTCAGCGCGCAGCAGAACCAGATCGGCGAGCGCATCTTCAAGGAGATCCGCGAGCGGCTCGGCTTCCTCAACGATGTCGGGCTCGACTACCTGACGCTCGCCCGCAATTCCGGCTCGCTGTCGGGTGGTGAGAGCCAGCGCATCCGTCTCGCCAGCCAGATCGGCTCCGGCCTCACCGGCGTGCTGTACGTCCTCGACGAACCGTCCATCGGGCTGCACCAGCGCGACAATGAGCGCCTGCTCGAAACCCTGCGCCGCCTGCGCGACCTCGGCAATACCGTCATCGTCGTCGAGCATGACGAGGACGCGATCATGACGGCGGACTATGTCGTCGATATCGGCCCCGGTGCCGGTGTCCATGGCGGTCATATCGTCGCCGAAGGCACGCCGGAAGACATCCTGCGCAACCCCAAGTCGATCACCGGCAAGTATCTCAGCGGCGAACTGAGCATCGCGTTGCCGGCCGAACGGCGGACGCCAAGTGCGACGCGGAAGCTCCATCTCGACGGTGCCACCGGCAACAATCTCAAGAACGTCTCGGTCGATGTGCCGCTCGGGCTGTTCGTCGCCATCACCGGCGTCTCCGGCGGCGGCAAGTCGACCCTGATGATCGACACGCTCTACCAGGCCGTCGCCCGCCGCCTCAATGGCGCCCGGGTCAACCCGGCGCCACACAACCATCTCACCGGGCTCGAATTCCTCGACAAGGTCATCGACATCGACCAGTCGCCGATCGGGCGTACGCCGCGCTCGAACCCCGCCACCTATACCGGTGCCTTCGGCCCGATCCGCGAGTGGTTTGCTGGCCTGCCGGAAGCCAAGTCACGCGGCTACGGCCCCGGCCGCTTCTCGTTCAACGTCAAGGGCGGCCGCTGCGAGAAGTGCGAGGGCGATGGCGTCATCAAGATCGAGATGCACTTCCTGCCCGACGTCTATGTCACCTGCGAGGTGTGCAAGGGTCATCGCTACAACCGCGAGACGCTTGAGGTGCAGTTCAAGGGCAAGTCGATCGCCGATGTGCTCGACATGACCATCGACGAGGCGGTGGACTTCTTTGCCGCGGTGCCCTCGATCCGCGACAAGTTCCTGACCCTGCAGCGGGTCGGGCTCGGCTACGTCAAGGTCGGCCAGCCGGCCACCACCCTCTCGGGTGGCGAGGCGCAGCGCGTCAAGCTCAGCAAGGAGCTCAGCAAGCGCGCCACCGGCCGCACCCTCTATATGCTGGACGAGCCGACCACCGGCCTTCACTTCCACGACATCGCCAAACTCCTCGAAGTGCTGCACGAGCTGGTGGAGAGCGGCAACACCGTTGTCGTGATCGAGCACAATCTCGAGGTCATCAAGACGGCCGACTGGATCATCGATATGGGGCCCGAGGGCGGCGATGGTGGCGGCGAAGTGGTTGGCGTCGGTACGCCCGAGGACATCGCCGACAACAAGCGGTCCCATACCGGGCACTTCCTCAAGGAAGTCATGGCCCGCCGGCCGCAGCGCAAGGCCGCCGAATAGGCGTTTTCGGGCCTCGCGGGGCCCGGATTCCCGTTCAGATACCGTTCATCTTCGTGGCTGAATCTGGGCGCGGCGGCCGCCGATCCTATTCGCGTGCCTGTCCACAGTGACGAATCCGTGACAATTGCATGCATTCAGCGCATGGCACGACTTCCCATTGCCCCCTAACCCTCCCCGGCAAATCACCCCATCCTCCTTTCGTCGTAGCGAGACAAGGAGACCTGCGCGATGTTCGTGAGAGCCGTGTGGCGCAAGCGCCGGCTGGTCGACCTTCGCCAGGGCCTCAGAGAGACCGAAGTCCCCACGATTCGGGATGCTCTTGGGGTTTCTGGCGCCGACTTCCGGAAGATGACCAATGGCCTTTTCGACCGCTGAGCGGTCGCTGCCTGGACGCCATTCGCAACGGCCGCCGCGCCACCCGGCGGCCGTTGTTTTGCCGCAAATCCAAACCGGAAGTGAACGCGAACACGATAAGCCATGCATCAGACGCATGTCGGTTCTGAGACTTTCCCGTCTGCTCATCCGACCCGAACGCGCCTATCTATTGGGCGTAGAGAAAAGGAGACACCCAAATGGGCATTCGTACGACCATCAAGAAGTGGGCCGCTTACCAGCAGACCGTCCGTGAGCTTGCCGCTCTCGACAACCGCCAGCTGAGCGACCTCGGCATCACCCGCACGGACATCTCGCGCATCGCCCGCGATCATGCTCGCACCCTCTAATAGCGGTTCGACTGACAGCTCCTGCGCAACGCCAAGCACCTGAACGCCCGCTTCCTACGAAGCGGGCGTTTGTCGTTTCGGGGGCGACCTACGAGTTTTTCTCCCGCACTTATCCCCGCGCCTGCTGCTTCGGCTAATCTCACTGCGCTGAAGTTGCACTGGTTGTTCGCGCTTGCTATCTGCGCTTCATGCAAAAACAACCCATTCACGTCATCGGCGCCGGGCTCGCAGGTTCGGAGGCCGCCTGGCAGGCAGCGGAGGGGGGCGCTAGCGTCATCCTTCACGAGATGCGTCCGGTCACCAAGACCGACGCGCACAGCACCGAGAAGTTCGCGGAGCTGGTCTGCTCCAACAGCTTCCGCTCGGACGACCACGAGCACAATGCGGTGGGCCTGCTGCATGAGGAGATGCGCCGCTGCGGCTCGCTGATCATGCGTGCTGCCGATGCGCACAAGCTGCCCGCTGGCGGTGCCCTCGCCGTCGACCGCGAAGGGTTTTCGGAGGCAGTCACGACCGCCGTCCACACTCATCCGCGGATCACGGTCGAGCGCGGAGAGATCGCCGGCTTGCCGCCAGAGGACTGGGAGAACGTCATCGTCGCCACGGGGCCGCTGACCTCGCCTGCCCTCGCCTCGGCGGTTCATGCGCTGACCGGCGAAGACGCCCTCGCCTTCTTCGATGCCATCGCGCCGATCGTCCACGCCGACAGCATCAACCACGACATCGTCTGGGCCCAGTCGCGCTACGACAAGGTCGGGCCGTCAGGTACGGGTGCCGACTATCTCAACTGCCCGATGGACGAGCAGCAGTACAACGCCTTCGTCGACGCCCTGATCGCCGCCCCGCTCCACGAGTTCAAAGAGTGGGAGAAGGTTCCGTATTTCGACGGATGTCTCCCAATTGAGGTCATGGCCGAGCGCGGCCGGGAAACCCTGCGCCACGGCCCGATGAAGCCGGTCGGCCTCACCAATCCGCGGAACCCCACCGTCAAGCCCTATGCCATCGTCCAGCTTCGGCAGGACAATGCGCTGGGCACGCTGTGGAACATGGTCGGCTTCCAGACCAAGGTCCGCTATGGCGTCCAGACCGAGATCTTCCGGATGATCCCCGGCCTCGAGAACGCGCAGTTCGCGCGGCTCGGGGGCTTGCACCGCAACACTTTCCTCAACTCGCCCAAAGTGTTAGGCCGCGACCTCAAACTCAAGGCAATGCCCCGGCTGCGCTTCGCCGGCCAGGTCACCGGGGTCGAGGGCTATGTCGAGAGTGCCGCCGTCGGCCTCATCGCCGGACGCATGGCTGCCGCTGAAGCGCGGGGTGAGCACCTGGCCGAGCCACCGCCGACCACGGCCATGGGCGCGCTGATCGCCCACATCACTGGCGGCCATCTTGAAGCCGAAGCCTATTCGGGTGCCCGCAGCTTCCAGCCGATGAACGTCAATTTCGGGCTGTTCCCCCCGGTCTCGATCAAGAAGCCGGAAGGCCATGTCGGGCGCTGGAAAAGCACCGACAAGACTCTCGCCAAGAAGCGCGCCTTCACGTCGCGGGCACTGGCCGATATCGCCGGCTGGGCCTGAGCTCAGCCCTTACGTAGCTGCCACCAGGCCATGGCGAAGAGCTTCCGCAGGTCGCTGAGATCGGGAGGCACCGCGAATGGGTGCTGGTGGCGCAGCAGCAGCGCCAGTTGCGGACGCAGCAGGGCTGCAGCCACAAAGGCCGGGCGTACGTCGCGCGGCAATTGCGCCAGTGCCGCCTCGCCTTTCGCCACATGCTCCTCGGTCAGGTCGGCGATTTGTGCCAGGGCCGCAAGCACTTGCGGGTCGGCTTTGCCACCGAGAATCGCGTCCTCCGTCGCGCCATTGGCCGAGAAGATGCTGAGCGGCAGGAAGATGCGTCCACGGCTGGCATTGTAGCCAAAGGCCCTCAGATGCCCGACCAGGGCCCGCGCCACGCCGAAATGGCCGGCCGTATCGCCCGGCAGCTCCTCACCACCATTGAGCAACATGGCGGAAAGCTGGAACAGCACCGACTCGGTTTCGCCCGCATAGCCCTCGAAGCTTGCGACATCCGGCATGGGGTCGTGAAACAGGTCGAAGCGGCGAGCCCGCAAGAGCCGCACCAGCGCGCCTGTGGGGATTGCCGACGCGGACAAGGCATCCAGCAAAGCTGCCGTCAGCGGGTTCTGCCGCACGTCCCCGTGCCCAGACCCCTCAAGGGCGTCGATCCACCATTGCAGGCGAATCTCGCCGGCGGCCGGCTCCCGCACGCGCGCCTGAATACTGGCGACATCGGAGGCAAAGGCGAGCAGCGCCTGCACAGCCGGGCGCCTGGCGGCCGGCACGAAAAGCGTCGACAGGTAGCGCTCCCGGTCCGCCTCCCGCAGGTAGCCGGCGACATAGCCCTGCGCTTCGCTCATCGTACCCTGTCGACCGCGATCAGCGCAGCCCCCACGGCCCGATCCTCAGCCATCAGGACGTTGTAGGTCCGGACCGCGCCGCCGGTCGCGATAGCCTCCACAATCACGCCGCGCTCACGAAATGCAGCAACGATATCCGGATCGATCCGGACGATGTCGGTCCCTAGGCCGATGAACAGCACATCCATCCTGTCGGCCTCATCGAGCATCGGCGCGAGCGAGGCAAGCGTCACCTCTTCCGGCCGCGAAACCGGCCACGACCGCATGCCGGAGGGCAAGCACAGCAGGCTCCCGCGATGCGAGGTGCCCTCGAAGCGGAAGCCGCCCTTGCCATAGGCGTCGATGACCACCTGGCGCGGGTAGCCCTGCTGTTCGGCTTCAGCCACCCGTTAGACCGCAGCGCCGTCCGCGCGGCGCGGCGTCTTCGACTTGTCCTCAGCCACATCCGCACGCGACTTCAGACCGAAGAGGATGAGCAGCGGCGCGCCGACGATGATCGACGAATAGGTGCCGACGAACAGGCCGAAGGTCATGGCGATCACGAAGCCGCGGATCACTTCACCACCGAACAGCACCAGCGGAACCAGCGCCATGAAGGTGGTCAGCGTCGTCAGCAAGGTGCGCGCCAGGGTGGAGTTGATCGAGAGATCGATCAGTTCCGGCAACGGCATCTTCTTGAACTTGCGCAAGTTTTCACGGATTCGGTCATAGATAACGACGGTGTCGTTGAGCGACAAGCCCACCAAAGTCAACACCGCCGCGATGGAGGTCAGGTTGAACTCGATCCCGGTCCACGCATAAAGGCCGATGGTCAGGATGACGTCGTGCGCCGTGGTGATGATCGCACCGACGGCAAACTGCCACTCGAAGCGGAACCAGACATAGGCGAGGATCGCGACCAGCGAGACCAGCACGGCAATCGTGCCACTCCACACCAGTTCGCCCGAAACGGTACCGGACACCGCCTCGACGCGACGCACTTCGTACTGCTCCTCGGCCAGCGCAGACGTGATGCGCTGAACCGCCTCCTGCTGGGCAGTGTCGTCGCCCGGTTGCTCTTCAATGCGGATCAGGACGTCCTCTGGCGTTCCGAAACTCTGGACCTGAACCTCACCCAGATCGAGACCACCGAGCAGTTCGCGCAAAGCCGCCGGATCGGCAGGACCGTCCTGATGCTGCACCTCAATGGCCGAGCCGCCCTTGAAGTCGATGCCGAGGTTGAAGCCGTGGAACACGGCCCCACCCACCGAGAGCAGCATCATGACGATCGAGAAGATCGCCACCGGGCGCGCCAGCTTCATGAAGGGGATCTTGGTGCCGTCGGGGACCAGCCGCAGCTTCTGGATCTTGATCGTTTTGGGACGACGGAAGTGGAACCAGACGCCCACCTGGAACAGCGTGACGGTGTAGGCGGTGAACAGCGAGGTCAGGATGCCGAGCCCGAGGGTCACCGCAAAGCCCTGGATCGGACCTGAACCGAGGAAATACAGCACGATCGCTGAAATCAGCTGCGTCAGATGCGAGTCGACAATGGTGCCCCACGCGCGCTCGAAGCCGGAGCTGATGGCGGCGATGACGGACTTGCCTGAGTTGATCTCCTCGCGAATGCGCTCGTAAATCAGCACGTTCGCGTCCACGGCCATGCCGATGGTAAGGACAATACCGGCAATACCCGGCAATGTGAGTGTGGCCCCCAGAGCGGAGAGCGCTGCGAGCATCAGAACAACGTTGAGGACTAGCGACACGACGGCGAAGGCGCCGAACATGCCGTAGGCGACCAACATAAAGAGCACGACGGCGGCGCCGGCGACCAGGCCGGCCGTGATGCCCGAGGCAATGGAGTCCGCCCCAAGGCTCGGACCCACCGTCCGCTCTTCAACGATGTCGAGTGTCGCCGGCAGCGCACCGGCGCGGAGCAGCACCGCGAGATCATTGGCAGACTGCGGCGTGAAGTTGCCGCTGATCTGTCCACTACCGCCAGTGATCGCTCCTTGAATAACCGGCGCAGTGATCACCTGGTTGTCGAGCACGATGGCGAAGCGCTTGCCGACATTGGCCGACGTAATTTCGCCAAACACGATGGCGCCGCGGGTGTCGAACGAGAAACTGACCACCGACCGGCCGGACTGCTGGTCGAAGGCGGGCTGAGCATTGGTCAGCGACTCGCCGCCCAACTCGACGTTTTCGTTGAGCAGTTCTTCGCCGCCATCGGCGCTGGGCATGATCATGTAGCCGGGCGGAATGCCTTGCTGCTCAGCCTGAGCGGCGGTCATGGTAGGATGGACAAGGTGGAAGGTCAGGCGCGCCGTCCTGGAAATCAGTTCTTTCAGGCGCGTCGAGTCCTGGAAACCCGGAACCTGCACCAGCACGCGATTCTCGCCCTGCCGCTGAATGGTGGGCTCGGTGGTGCCGACCTCGTCGACGCGATTGCGGATAACCTCGATCGACTGGGCGATCAGGGCCGACATGCGTGCCGTGATGCCTTCCTGGGTCAGCGTGACCGCCAGTTTGCCGTCGGGGAGCTCTGAGAAGGCCAGTTCAGGGACGCCACCGACGCCCAGCGTTGCGGCGATGTTGTTCTGCAGCCCCTGCAGCGCCGTCAGAGCGGCATCCTTCTGGCTGGGATCGGTCAGTTCGACGGAAATGCCATCGGGCGTCGCGGTGATGATATTGCCGATGCCGTTGTCATTGGCCAGCACCGAGCGCGCGTCGCGCCGCAGTTCCTTGATGCGCTCGGTGACGATGGAGTCGCGATTGACCTGCAGCAGCAGGTGCGAGCCGCCCTGCAGGTCGAGACCCAGCACCAGTGTCGACTTGGGGAGCCATGTCGGCCAGGCGTCGTAGACGGCCTTGGGCAGGAAGCTGGGGACAGCGAGCAGCAGCCCCACGACGGCAACGATGGCGATAATGGCGGCGCGAACCGGGGAGATTGACATGCTGGGCTGTTGTCCTGCTCGGGCAAGCGTTGCGCTTTCCCGGAAAAGTCGATGGCCGGCGCTCGTGGCGCCGGCCCTTAGGTCGTCCTGAGATTAGGCAGGCTTGTTGTCGTTGACCGGGGTCGACTTGGACCGGACATCCGAGATGCCGCCGCGCGTGACCTTGACGCGGGTGCCCTGCGCGATCTCGACCTCGAGGTCTTCGCCATCGACAGCCTTGGTGACCTTGCCGACGAGACCACCCGTGGTGACCACGGTGTCGCCGCGCGTGATCGCCGCGAGCATCGCCTGGTGGGCCTTCATGCGCTTCTGCTGCGGGCGGAAGATCAGGAACCAGAAGATCACCACCAACAGGATGATGGGGGCGAACTGGATCAGCAGATCTCCAGCGCCGAGCTGCGGCGCCGCGGCGGCGTCCTGCGCGAAAGCGGGGGTCACGAACATTGAGTAGCTCCTTGCTAGTGGCTGTCGGCGCGTCGGATCGGCCGCTGCGTGACCCATATAGGGCCGGTTTCCGGCGTTGGGCAGTCCCACCCGGTCGAAATCGCGCGGAATATAGTGGTGGCGTTCATGGATTGCAAAGCGAAACGGGGTGCGGCACAACGGACACACAACAGTTGGATAAGTGCCTGATGGAAGTAGAACATTCGGCCGCAATGCTGGCGGTCCTCGAGCGCATCGCTGCCGGAATCGAGGGTCTGCGCCCGCGGCTTGATGCCGGTGACATCGAGATTGGCCCTGCCGATGCCTATCACTGGGACGCCGCTCAGGGGCGTCTGCTGGCTGTCCCGAAGGTGTCGCGTGTGCCATTCGCGCTCCTGCGCGGCATCGACGACGTTCGCGACACGCTGCTCGCCAACACTCTGCAATTTGCACGCGGTCATGGGGCCAACAACGCGCTGCTCTGGGGCGCGCGCGGCATGGGCAAGAGTTCGCTGGTCAAGGCGGTGCACGCCGAGGTGAACGACAGCCAGGAGGCTGGCCTGAAGCGCCTGATCCTCATCGAGATCGCGCGCGAGGACATCGAGTCCCTGCCCCGCCTGATGCGCTCTATCGCGCGGCGGGAAGAGCGTTTCGTGGTGTTTTGCGACGATCTGAGCTTCGACAAGGACGAAACCAGCTACAAGGCGCTGAAGACCATTCTGGACGGTGGCCTCGAAGGTCGGCCGGACAATGTGCTGTTCTATGCCACGTCGAACCGCCGGCACCTGATGCCGCGGGACATGGTGGAGAACGAGCGCGCCACCGCGATTTCGCCGGGCGAGGCGGTGGACGAGAAGGTCTCACTTTCGGATCGCTTCGGGCTCTGGCTTGGGTTCCACAATTGCGACCAGCCGACCTTCCTCGCGATGATCCGCGGCTATTGCGACGCCTTCGACCTCGAGATCGACGACGAGACGCTGCGGGCCCGGGCCATCGAGTGGTCAATGACGCGCGGGGCGCGATCAGGCCGTGTGGCCATGCAGTTCGTGCGAGCCCTGGCTGGTGAAATGGGCAAGGCGGTCTAGCGGAAGGCCTGTCAGACAATCGCGGCGCGAGGGGCGCTGCTGGAGGAAGATGCAATGAAGGACCATCGACTTAAGTGGTCGCACGGCGAGGCACGCGTGGTCGACACAGCGGCGACCGTGACCGACTGCACGTTTGCGCTGCCCAGCGGCGACTTCAAGCCGTTTGCCCGGGCACCCTGGGTGGACACGCTCGATGATCCCGGCATAACCGGCCACCTACGGGTGCTGTCCGGCGACTTCGTCGGTGTTCCGTTTGGGACTGGGCGCGAGTTGACGGGTGCTCCGGAAGCGTGGGCGAAGCTCGGTCCGACGGCACCGGTCAAGACCATCCACGGCCCATCGGCCGACGAGGACTGGACCATTGTCGAAGGTGACGACACCCACGTGACGCTGCGGTTGGACTACCCCAGTGACAGCCCGATCGACCATCTGGAGCGGACCATTACAGCCCGGGCGGGGGCCCCTGCCCTCGATTTCGAGCTGCGGATCTATGCCCGCCGGCAGGCGAAGGTCTCGGCCGGACTGCATCCGAATTTCCGCTGGCCCGACGCACCGGGTCGGCTGGAGATCAAGGTGGATTTCGCCTTCGGCCTGACGCATCCCGGCCAGACCCCGCCGGGTCAGCCGCAGGAGTTCAACGACTTGACCAAGGTGCCCAAGGATGGCGAGCTGGTGGACATGAGCCATCTGCCACTGTCGCCGCCGGTCGAAAAGAACATCATTCTATGCGGGGTGCGCGGACCGGTTCGCGCGACCTGGCTCGACGAGGGCAAGGGCATCGAGATGGAATGGGATCGCGAGCTGATGCCTTCGCTGATGTTCTGGCACACGGTTGGTGCGATCAGCGGCGGCCCCTTCAAGGGCGCGTTCCAGGGTCTCGGTCTCGAACCCCTCGCATCGGCCTTTGATCTTCACACCGACCTGTCGGCGGGGCCGAACCCGATCAACGCCCGCGGGATTAAGACCGCGCTGGAGATCGACCCGGCAGCGCCAGTGGTGATCCGTCACTCGATCTCTGGCTTTGAGGTCTGAGAACATAGGCGACAAATGCAAAAGACCCCGGGGTCACTGGGGTCTTTTCTATTCTGGATGACGCCGCGATCAGCTGGCAAGCAGCGGGATCGGGTCGACCGGGGTCGCGCCCTTGCGCAGTTCGAAGTGCAGTTGCGGCTTGGACACCGAGCCGGTCTTGCCGGCGGTCCCGATATTGTCGCCACGGCTGACGATAGCGCCCTTGGCGACGTTCATGTCCTTGAGGTGAGCATAGGCCGACACATAGCCGTTCGGGTGCCGGATGAGGATCAGGTTGCCATAGCCCTCGACACCGGAGCCGGCATAGATCACCTGACCACCCTCGGCGGAGCGGACCGCGGCCCCTTCCGCTGCCTCGATATTGATGCCGGTGCCCTTGGAGTTGGCGAAGTCGGTGATGACGCGACCCGAGATCGGCCAGCGGAACTTGTCGGCACCCGACATCACAGGCTCTGCCTTCGGGGCCAGGGGCTGCTGCTGCGACGGGGCAATGCTGGCCTGCTGCACCGGCTCGGGCTGCTGGGCGGGTGCCAGCGGCTTGACGGTCGGCTGCAGGGTGGCCAGTTCATTGGCTGGCTTGGCCACCGGGGCAATTGCCGCCGGTGCGGCTGGCGCGACCGGGACGGTTGCGGCGGGATCGGCACTCGCGACCTGGGTCGGCCCCATCTTGGCGAGCTGGTCGGCGCGGCCCGGGATGACGATTTTCTGGCCCACATAGATCTTGTCGGGCGAAGAGAAGCCGTTGGCCTGGATGATAGCCTGGGCCGTCACGTTGTAGCGGCGGGCGATCGTGTAGAGGCTTTCGCCGCTGGCGATCTGGTGGACATAGGCATCGGAGGGAACGGCGACGAGGTTGCTGGCCGGCGCCGCAACCGCGGCGGGGGTGACAACCGGGTTGAGGGGCTGGGCGGCGGGCATCATCTGCTGGGTTCCATTGGCTGAAGAGGAAAGCACAGGCAAGTCTTCGGACATCACCGAGCTGGTCGGCTGCGACGTCATCGCCGGTCCGAGCACAGTCACGCCCGGGCCGCCACCAATGTCATTGGGTGGGACAAAGCTGTTCGCCGCGACCTGAGTGGGCGCCGACAACGTGCGGGGTATGGTCTGGTTACTCTCGACCTGAGCAGACGAGGCGACCGAACTGGTCGCCGTCCTGTCGAAGCCGAGGCCCCCCAGCGAACTGCATCCTGACAACGCAGTCGCACCGGCCAGCAGTGCCCCAAACGTCGCGGTCCTAAGCGCCTTGTTACTCATCAGTCCACTCGTACTCAGGTACTCGATGGACCTAGGATTAGGGGGTTAAGGTAAAAACTGACTTAAGTGCGATGCGATTTGCGCAGAAACCGGAGCGCCTGATTCAGCGCTCCTTAGGGTTACCGGCCAAGGGATGGGGCTCAGCCGAGCCGCAGTTTCAGCGACAGCCGGGCGATCATCTCGCTATCGGACTGCTGCAATTTCAAGGGCGTAACGGTTATGGCGTCCGTCCGGTGCAGCAGATGGAAGTCATGCGCCGGGTCGAGCGGCGTCGGCGTCTTGGGGATGGCGATGAAGAATTTTCCGGCGTTGTCCGATGGATAATAGGCCATGGGCGAGCGGGAGAATCGCTGTGCCGCCGCCACTTCGACGCCGGAAACGCGGTCGGGCGGGCAGAACGGGAAGTTGACGTTGTAGTAGTGCTCGCGCCCCTCAGCCTCCCGGATCAGCGACGCGACGACCTCGGGCCCGTAGCGGCGGGCATTGGACCAGTCGACATGGTCGCCCTGCTCGTAGTTCACCGCCTGGCTCATGGCGATGGCGAGCGCGCCATGCATGGCGCCTTCGCGGGCGCCGGCCGCGGTGCCCGAGCAGTTGATGATGTCGCCGAGGTTCTGGCCATTGTTCACGCCCGACAGCACCACGTCGGGTCGATGGTCCTTGCACACGTGGGTGAAGGCCGCGACGACGCAATCGGCGGGCGAGCCGCCGACCACCGCAAATGTCCGCTCGTCCCGCCGGTCGAGCGAGAGCTCGCGGCCGAAGGTGAAGCGATGCGCGGCCCCCGACTGGTTGCCATCGGGCGCCACCACCCAGACGTCTTCACTCACGCTTGCCGCAATCTCCCGCATCACCGAGAGACCCGGAGCGTCAACGCCGTCGTCGTTGACGATCAGAACGCGCAACGCGCTCACGACCGCCCGCCAATCGACGTCGCACCATTCATATACCGGCGGAGAACCTCGGGGATAAGTATCGAGCCATCCTCCTGCTGATAGTTCTCCATCACCGCGATCAGAGCGCGGCCGACGGCGACGCCGGAGCCGTTGAGGGTGTGGACATGGCGGGTCTTGCCATCCTTGCCCTTCACCCGCGCCTCCATGCGACGGGCCTGGAAATCGCCGCAGACCGAAACCGAGCTGATCTCGCGATAGGTATCCTGTCCCGGCAACCAGGCCTCGATGTCGTAAGTCTTCTGGGCGCCAAAGCCCATGTCACCGGTGCACAACGTCATGACACGGTAGTGAATGCCGAGCTTTTTCAGCACGTCCTCGGCGTCCGACAGCATCTTTTCGTGCTCATCGTTCGAAGCCTCGGGCGTGGTGATGGCCACCATCTCGACCTTGTTGAACTGGTGCTGGCGCAGCATGCCGCGCGTGTCGCGCCCGGCCGAACCGGCCTCGGACCGGAAGCACGGGGTCAGCGCAGTGAAGCGCAGCGGCAGTTCGTCCTCGGCGAGGATCGACTCGCGGACGAGATTGGTCAGGGGGACTTCAGCGGTGGGGATCAACGCGAGGCGTCCCTCCCCGTGCGGAACGAAGAACAAGTCCTCCTCAAACTTTGGCAGCTGGTTGGTCCCGAACAGCGCCTCGTCGCGCACCAAGAGCGGCGGCAGCACTTCGGTGTAGCCGTGCTCGTCGACATGCAAGTCAAGCATGAACTGGCCGATGGCGCGCTCGAGGCGCGCGAGCTGCGACTTGAGGACGACGAAGCGGCTGCCACTGAGTTTGGCGGCCACTTCGAAATCCATCTGGCCCATGGCCTCGCCGGTTTCGTAGTGCTCCTTGGGCTTGAAGCTGAAGCTCGGCTTGGCGGGACGCGCGGCGGCGGCGGTCGCCGGGCTGCCGTTCGGGCCGTAATATTCGACATTGTCGTGCTCGTCGGCGCCGACCGGCACCTCGTCGAGCGGCAGGTTGGGCATGACCAACAGCGCGTTGCGCAACGCCTCGTCGGCCTTGCGGCGGGCGTCTTCACCGGCCTGGATGGTGTCCTTGAGGCTTGCGACCTCGGCCATCAGCTCGTTGGCCTTGGCGTCGTCCTTCTGCGCCTTGGCCTGGCCGATCTGCTTGGACAGCGCGTTCCGCTTGGCCTGCGCGTCCTCGACGGAGGCGATGACGCTCTTGCGCTGATCGTCGAGCGCGAGCAGCTCGTCGGCGGTGAAAGGAACGTTCTTGCGGCCGGCGGCGGCCTTTTCGAACGCCGCGCGATTGGCCCTGATCCAGTTGATGTCGAGCATTTGACCTGCCTTGGGAAGGGCTTTCGTTTACCGCAACGGGGCGGGAGTGCAACCCCTGCCCTGTGCGACGAAGACGATGAGCTCAAAAGGTGGGTTGGGCACAGGTTCCCTTCTCCCCTTGCGGGAGAAGGTGGCGCGCAGCGCCGGATGAGGGGTCAGTGATCTCGCCGCTCGCACAGAACTCACTCGTTCTGACGACCAAACAAGATACCCCTCATCCGCCCTTCGGGCACCTTCTCCCGCAAGGGGAGAAGGCGACAGGCCGCCACGTCCCTGCCGATATGCGACTGTACGGCGGCTCAGCCGTGCCAGGCGGCGACGGTCTTCAGCACCGAGAAACCATAGAGCGCCTCAAAACCCTTTTCGCGGCCGTGGCCGGACTTGCCGACACCGCCGAAGGGGAGTTCGACGCCGCCGCCGGCACCGTAATTGTTGAGGAAGACCTGTCCGGTCTTGATGGCCTTGGCCATGCGCATCTGACGGCCGCCGTCGCGGGTCCAGACGCCGGCGACAAGGCCGAAATCGGTGCCATTGGCGATGGCGATGGCCTCGGCTTCGTCCTCGAACGGGATCACGACCTGCACAGGCCCGAAGATCTCATCCTGCGCCAGCCGGTTCTCGGGGCTGACGCCGCTCAGCAGGGTCGGCGCGAGATAGTGGCCGCCACCCGGCAGTTCGTCGACCAGTTCGCCGGTCGCGGCGATGGTGGCGCCACCGAGATCATCGAGGAAGCCGCCGACGATCTCGCGCTGCCGCTGCGAGACCAGCGGGCCGAGATCGAGATCGGAAATGGCCGGACCGACGCGGAGGGCGCGGTAGCGGGCGGCCATACGCTCGAGCAGCTCGTCGTGGATGCTGGCATGGACAAGAATGCGGGAACTGGCCGAGCAGGTCTGCCCGGCATTCTGGATGCCGGCATTGACGAGGAACGGCAGCGCCCGGTCGAGATCGGCGTCTTCGAACACCAGTTGCGGTGACTTACCGCCGAGCTCGAGCGTCACCGGCACGACATTCTCGGCCGCGGCATGCTGGATCAGCTTGCCCACCGCGAGCGAGCCGGTGAAGGAGATGTGGTTGACGCCCGGGTGGGCGGTGAGCGCGGCGCCGGCTTCCTCGCCGAGGCCGGGCACGACATTGAGCGCGCCGGGCGGCAGGCCGGCTTCCTCGGCCAGCTTGGCGAAGGCGATGGCGGTGAGGCAGGCCTCTTCCGCAGGCTTCAGCACCGCGGCATTGCCCATGGCGAGCGCCGCCGTAACCGAGCGCCCGAGAATCTGCATGGGGTAGTTCCACGGGATGATGTGGGCAGTCACGCCGTGCGGCTCGCGCAGGGTGTAGACGGTGTAGCCATCCAGATAAGGGATGGTCTCGCCGTGGATTTTGTCGCAGGCGCCGCCATAGAACTCGAGATAACGGGCCAGCGCGAGAGCATCGGCCCTGGCCTGCTTCAGAGGCTTGCCGACATCCATGGCTTCGATGCGGGCAAGGTCATCGGCGCGCTCGAGCACCATCCGGCCGATGCGGGAGAGGATGCGGCCGCGCTCGGCGGCGGGAGTCTTGCCCCATTGGCCAGACAGCGCCGCCTGTGCGGCAGCGACCGCGGCCGCAATGTCCTCGGCGCCACCGCGCGGCAACTGGCCGATGGTCTCGCCGGTCGAGGGGTTCTCGATGGGCAGGTAGTCACCGCTGAGCGGGGTGACCCACTGGCCACCGATGAAGCATTTGGTGGAATCGAAGAAGAGGTCGAGCTTGGTCATGATGCTTGCCTAGCGTTTGGCGGTCGGGAGCTTACCCCTCATCCGCCCTTCGGGCACCTTCTCCCACAAGGGGCGAAGGCGATGTGGCACGATCTCGCCCAGGCCTACCTTCTCCCCTTGTGGGAGAAGGTGGATCGGCCGCAGGCCGAGACGGATGAGGGGTAATTCACATGCAATGCTAACGTCCAGATGCCTCGCGCTCGGCCAATGCCTCTTCGAGGTGAGGCGTCGCCGAGAGCAGTTCTCTGGTATATGGGTGCTGCGGGTTCTGAAACACGCTTTCGGTTTCACCTTCTTCGACAATCTTGCCGGCCCGCATCACCAGCACGCGGTCAGTGATCGAGCGGACGACGGCGAGGTCGTGCGAGATGAACAGGTAGCTGATCTGCAACCGATCCGAGAGATCGGCGAGGAGATCGAGCACCTGGGCGCGCACCGAGACGTCGAGGGCGGAAACCGCCTCGTCGAGGATGATAAGGCTCGGCTCGACGATCAACGCGCGGGCGATGGCGATGCGCTGGCGCTGGCCGCCGGAGAACTCGTGAACGTACTTTTCGGCGTCGGCTTCAGTAAGTCCGACGGCTTCGAGGGCGCGGGCGACGCGCTTCCGACGGTCGGCGCCTTCCGGCGCCTCGCGCCCGAGCAGGTGGAAGGGCTCGGTCACCAGCCGCTCGACGCGGTGGCGCGGGTTGAAGCTGCCATAGGGGTCCTGGAAGACCACCTGCAGCTTGCGGCGGATGGCGAAGCTGGCGTGACCGCGCGGATCGAGCGCCTCGCCATCGATACGGATGGCGCCGCCCTGAGTGGCTTCCAGCGCCATGATGGCACGCGCCAGGGTCGACTTGCCGCAGCCCGACTCACCAACGAGGCCGACATTCTCGCCGCGCTCGATCACGAGGCTGACGCCGTCGACGGCGCGGGTGACCTCGCGCTTGCCGAACAGGCCACGGCGCGGGCGCGGATATTCGCGAACGAGGTTTTCGACCGAGAGAACTGGCGTGCCGCCGGTCTTCTCCGGAGGGATCCGAGGCGGGACGTGCTTGGAGGCTTCGAACAGCGCCTGCGAATAGGGATGCTGGAGATTGCGGAACAGCGCAACGGTCGGGCCGGCCTCGACCACATCGCCACGCTGCATGATGGCGACTTTGTCGGCGAGGCCCGCGACGACGCCGAGATCGTGGGTGATGAAGATCATCCCCATGCCGTCTTCGTCGACGAGGCGCTTCAGAAGCTTCAGGATCTGGGCCTGGGTGGTGACATCGAGCGCGGTGGTCGGCTCGTCGGCGATCAGCAGCTTTGGGCGCATGGCGATGGCCATGGCGATGACGACGCGCTGGCGCTGGCCGCCGCTGAGCTCGTGCGGGTAGCGGTCGAGGCCGAAGCGATCGGCGGGGAGTTCGACGCGATCAAGGGTTTCCCGGGCGCGGGCCAGTGCTTCCTGCCGGTTCATGCCGGCATGGATCATCGCGGTCTCGGCGACCTGGTCGCCGATGGTCTTCAGCGGATTGAGCGCCGTCATCGGCTCCTGGAACACCATGCCGATGCTGCCGCCGCGGAGCTGGCGCATTTCGCCCTCGGGCTTGCCAAGGATTTCGCCGCCATCGAAGCGGATGGAGCCGCTGGTGACGGAGCCGGTGGGAAGCAGTTGCATGATGGCGAGTGCCGTCATGGACTTGCCGGAGCCGGATTCTCCGATCACGCCGAGCACTTCGCCGGCGTCGACGGAGAGATCGATGTCGCGGAGGATGGTGGCCTGGCCGATGGACAACGACAGGTTTTCGACTTCGAGCAGGGCCATCAGCGCGACCGCCTCAGCTTCGGATCGAAGATGTCGCGAAGGCCGTCACCCAGCAGATTGACGCCAAGCACCATCAGGACGATGGCGAGCCCGGGCACCAGCGCCACGTGCGGGGCCAGCGCAATCATGGTCTGGCTGTCGGAGAGCATCTTGCCCCAGCTCGGGGTTGGTGGCTGGACGCCGAGGCCGACATAGGCGAGCGCGGCTTCGGCAAGGATGCCGAGTGCAAACTGGATGGTCGCCTGCACCACCAACGTGTTGCCGATATTGGGCAGGATGTGCTCGAGCGAGATGCGGGCGGCGCCCTTGCCGGAGACGCGAGCGGCCATGATGTATTCCCGCTGCCACAGGCTCAGCGCCCCTGCCCGCGCCAGCCGCGCGAAGACCGGGGTGTTGTAGATGCCGACGGCGATGATGGCGTTGATGGCGCCCGGGCCGAACACCGCGGTGATCAGAATGGCGATCAACAGCGCCGGGAAGGCGAAGACCAGGTCGTTGGCGCGCATCACCACTTCGTCAAGCAACGAGCCGCGCTTTGCGGCGGCGAGCAGGCCAAGCGGCGTGCCGACCAAAACCGCGAAGGTGACGGCGATGAAGGCGACGGCGATGGAGGTGCGGGCGCCGACCATGATCATCGAGAACATGTCGCGGCCGAAATGATCGGTGCCCAGCCAATGCTCGGCGCTCGGGGGCTTGAGCTTCATCGGAATGTTCTGGGCGGCGTAGTCGTAGGGCGTCCAGACGAACGAGATGAGCGCCAGGGCGACGAAGACCAGCGTGATCAAAGCGCCGACGAGGAAATTCGGCGAGCGCAGCGCGGCGCGGACAAGGCTGTCACGCGGGATGGGAGCGGCGGCTTGCACGGTCATCGGGTCGCCCTCCGCAGGCGCGGATCGACCAGCGCATAGGTGACGTCGACGAGGAAGTTGACGACGATGACGGCAAAGACCAGCAGCATGACGACGGATTTCACCACGATCAGGTCACGGGAGGTGATGCCCTGGAAAACCAGGCGGCCGAGACCGGGCAGGAAGAAGACATTTTCGATGATGATGGCGCCCGCGAGGAGAAACGAGAATTGCAGGCCGATGATGGTCAGCACCGGGATCAGGGCGTTGCGCAGCGCGTGGCGCCAGAGGGTCTGCGACTGGCTGAGGCCCTTGGCGCGGGCCGATCGAATATAGTCCTCGCCCAGCGTGTCGAGCAGGCTCGAGCGCATGACGCGGGCAAGGATCGAGGCCTGTGGGAGTGCCAGCGCGACCGCCGGCAGGGTCAGCGATTTCAGCGCCAGCAGCGGATCCTGCCAGCCCGGAAAGCCGCCGGCGGAGAACCAGCGCAGCGTGACCGCGAACAGCAGCACCAGCAGCATGGCGAACCAGAAATTCGGAATGGCAACGCCAACCTGGGTGGCGCCCATGATGGTGACGTCGGTCGCCGAGTTGCGATTGACCGCGGCGAGCACGCCGACCGGAAAGGCGATCAGCGTCGACAGCGCCAGAGCGTAAATGGCCAGCGGCAGCGAAATGCCAATGCGGTCGACGATCAGACCCGAGACCGGCACCTTGTAAGTGTAGCTGATACCGAAATCGCCCCGCAGCATGCCGAAGGCCCAGTCGAAATAGCGTTCGACCGGCATGCCTTCGAGCCCCAGGGTCTGGCGGAGCGTCTGCACGGCCTCCGGGGTGGCGTTGAGCCCCAGCATGAACTGGGCCGGATCGCCGGGGACGATCTCGAGGACGAGGAAAATTACGACCGAAGCCGCGATCAGGCTGAGGACGAGCGAAATGAAGCGACCGAGCAGGAACGCGGGCATCAGCGATGCACTCCCGGCCGGTCAGCGATGGGCGGACAAGGTTTGGTCAAATCGAACTAGAGACCGGGGCGGGCCGAGGCCCGCCCTTATGTCTCACTCTTCCCAGTAGACGGCCGTCAGGTCGGTCGCCTGGGTGGGGGCATTGTCCCACAGGCCCTTGAGCTTGGCATTGGTGATGCCAACCTTGGCGAGCTCGAACAGGAAGCCGACGGCGTAGTTGTCGGCGAGGTTCTGGGCGGCAGCCTTGGTCAGCTCCGAGCGCTTGGCCGGATCAGAGGTGACGGCGAGGTCAGCGATGATCTGGTTGAACTCGGGGTTGTTGTACTGGAAGTAGTAGTCCGGCCGGGCGAAAATGCCGATGTCGTTGGGCTCGGTGTGCGAGATGATGGTGAGGTCGTAGTTCTTGTCGGTGAACACCTCGCTCAGCCACTGCGCCCATTCGAGATTGGTGGTCTCGGTCTTGATGCCGACGGCATTGAGCTGCTGGGCAATGATCTCGCCGCCGCGCCGGGCATAGCCTTCAACCGGCGGCAGCTTCAGCGACAGGGTCAGGTCGGTGATGCCGGCCTCAGCGAGCAGGGCCTTGGACTTTTCCGGGTCGTAGTTCGACTGCGCGGTCAGATCGACGTAGTCCGGGCTGGCGGGCGACAGGAAGGTGCCGATCGGCGTGCCGTAACCGAACATGGCGCCATCGATGACGGCCTGCCGGTCGATGGCGTGGGCAATCGCTTCGCGCACCTTGACGTTGTCCAGCGGCGGCTTGCCGTTGTTCATCGACAGGATGGTCTCGCCCTGGGTGGCGCCGATCACGACGCTGAAGCGCGGATCGCCCTCGAACTGGGCGACGGTTTCGGGTGCCGGATAGTTGGGGAAGCTGTCGACGTCGCCGGCCTGCAGGGCTGCAAAGGCTGCGGTGGGGTCGGCGATGAAGCGGAAGGTCGCGCTTTCAAGCTTCACCGGAGTGCCCCAGTAGCTCTGGTTCTTGCTCAGCGTGATGCTGTCGCCTTCGACGCGATTGGTGAAGACGAAGGGACCCGTGCCAATCGGGTTGGTCTTGTTGTTGTCGGCGCTTTCGGGCGCGACGATCACGGCGTCACCCCAGGCGAGATTGTAGATCAGGTTGCCGTCCGGCTGCTTCAGCGTGACCTTCACGGTTGTCGGGTCGACGACTTCGACAGAGTCGATCGAAGCATAGAGCGCCTTCTGGGCATTCAGCGAGCCTTCGGCATTGATGCGGTCGAGCGAGAACTTGACGTCCTCAGCATCGAAGGCGCTGCCATCGTGGAAGGTGACGCCTTCATTGAGCTTGAAGGTGTAGGTCAGCCCGTCCTCGGAAATCTCCCAGGACTTGGCCAGCGCCGGGACGATGGAGCCGTCGGCAGCGAAGCGGGCGAGGCCTTCGAACACATTGGCGTAGACGACTTCGTCCACCGCGGCCGCAGCCTCAGCCGTCGGGTCGAGACTGGGGGGCTCAAGCACCAGGCCGATCTTCACGTCGGTGCGCGTCTGCGCGATGGCCGGCGTCATCGCCGTGGTCATCGCCAGAACGCCGGCAAGTGCCAGCACTACCACTGATTTGCGCATGATTTTCCCTTTGACTTCGGCCGTGTTCGCCACGGTCCAGAACTGATCCTAGGCACGTTGCCCCGCGGCGTGAACCGGCTGCGGAGAAGGATTTTGGCATTGTGAGGTGAGAGGCCCAAAGCGTTTTGCCTCACAATGCCTGAACGTTAGTCCCGAGGACCGAGCAGGTCCAGCAGGCTCAGGGCCATGACCTTGGCCGAATCCTGCATGTCATCGACGCCCACCCACTCATCGGGCTGATGCGCCAGATCGAGAATGCCAGGACCATAGGCAATGCAGTTTTTCAGCTTGCCGATGCGATCGATGTGTTTCTGATCGTAGGTGCCCGGCGAGACGACATATTCGGGGGCGATGCCCATGACCTCGCCGATGGCCTTGGCAACCGACACCACGATGGGCGCCTCGCGCTGGGTCATGGTCGGCGCGACGCCCCACATGTCGCGGATCTCGTAGCTGAAGCCGGGGCGCTCCGCCTTGAGCTTTTCGAGCAGATCGACCACCTCCTGCCTGACCTCGGCCGGGCTCTCCTCAATGAGGTAACGCCGATCGATGATGATGCGGGCCGAGTGGGCAACCACTGCCGAGGGGAAGCCGGTGAAGTCCGGGTCCGGTTCGGGCAGACCGCCATGCAGCGAATTGATGTTCATGGTCGACTGGCGCGCGCCGGGGGGCACCACCGGCATAGCGGTGTGCTTGGCGCCGAGCGCCGGATAGAGCACATCCTCGAAGGCCCGCAGCACAGCGCCCATGTGGCGGATGGCGCTGTCACCGAGGAAGGGCATCGAACCATGGGCGATGCGCCCGAACGTTTCGATCTCGGCCCACCAGACACCGCGATGGCCGAGGCAGATCCGGTCCTTGTTGAGCGGCTCGGGGATGATGACGTGCTGTACACGCTCGGGCGAGAAATAGCCCTTCTCGGCAAGGTAGGCGACGCCGCCATAGCCGCCCGATTCCTCGTCGGCCGTCGCCGAGATCTCGATGGCGCCGTTGTAGTCCGGCACGGCATCGGCAAAGGCCTCGGCGGCAATGATCGAGGCGGCGAGGCCGCCCTTCATGTCGCAGGTGCCGCGCCCATAGACGCGGCCGTCTTTCAGCTCGCCGCCAAACGGATCGGTGGTCCAGCCGGTGCCGACCTCGACCACGTCGTGGTGGGAGTTGAAGTGGAGGGTATCGCCCCTGCCCGACCCCTCGCGGCGGCAGACGACGTTCCAGCGTGGGTATTTGTCGCTGTCACCCGGGGTGCCTTCGGCCCGGACCATGTCGACGCTGTAGCCGCGCGCCTTGAGCCGGTTACCGACATAGTCGCATACCTCCCGGTAATACTCACCGGGTGGGTTCAGGGTCGGGATGCGGATGAGATCCTGGGTCAGCGCAATCAGGTCTTCGCGCCGGTCGTCGATAGTCTGCCGGATGCGATCCCGGCGATCAGGCGATGATAAGGTGGTCATAGGCGCGGACACTGGGCATTGACCGCGCGGCTGTCAATGCGGCATCCGATGACAGACGACCTTCGCGACACGTCATCCCAAGCCATTTTTGCGGAGTTGCCTCATGCCCTTTGCCAACCGGCGTCCCGGCGCCGCGGATATCCTCTACATCATGGCATTGCCCGCAGAATATGGACCGCACCTCAAGTCCCGGATCGATCCTGTGATGACCGGGGTTGGCCCGGTTGAGGCGGCGATGGTGACGACGCAGGCGCTGGCGCAGCTTTCGGCCGACAAGCGCTTGCCATCCCTGGTGGTGTCCCTGGGCTCGGCCGGATCGGCGTTGCTGGAGCAGGCAGAAGTCTATCAGGCCAGTACGGTTTCCTATCGCGACATGGACGCCAGCCCGCTGGGGTTCGAGCCCGGAGTGACCCCATATCTCGACCTGCCGGCAACCGTCGGGCTCGGCCCGTTTGTCCCGGGGATCCCGAAAGCATCGCTGTCGACCGGAGCCAATATCGTCTCCGGGGCCACCTATGGGCGCATCGCGGCGGACATGGTGGACATGGAGACCTATGCGGTGCTCAGGGCCTGCCAGCGGTTCAACGTGCCGCTGGTCGCGTTGCGCGGCATCTCCGACGGGCGAGAGGAGCTACGCAAGCTCAGCGACTGGACGCGCTACCTGCATGTGGTCGACGAGAAGCTGGCGCATGCCGTGGACCTGCTCGAGGCGGCGATCAGCGCCGGAACGCTGGAGTAACGCTCACAGCCGGTCTCGCTTGGCCTTGCGGCTGCGACGCCAGTTCTGCCACTTGCGCTGGGCCCAGAAGGTCAGCCGGTTCAGCGGCCCCTGCAAGAAGGGCAGATCGAGGGCGATCAGGAACAGCCCGAGCGGGAGCATCCAGATGCCGAGAACCGGCAGGAAGCTGAAGACACCGCCAAGGATCAGCAAGATGCCCAGCGGGATGCGAACGAATCGCGACGATGGCCGCCTGATCCAGCCCAGGAAGCCAGCAGAAGCCGGCACGGCCCGGCCGATGCGATCGAATTGCCGATTGAGGCGGGCGTTTTCCTTGTTGGCCACTGGCGGTCTCCCTTTGTCCTGCAGCAGATGGGGCTGCGCCCGTCGCCAGACAAGCGGGGCCTCAAAGATCACCAAGTTCTGACTTCGCGTTCTGGGGGAATGCCTCTAGGCTGCGTCATGCGTAGCCTCGAATTCGACCTGCGCACTGCCGCAGTTCCGAGGCTGCCTCGTTCGACCGAGGGGGACTGTCATGAGCGTTCCGGCCTATCTGACGACGAGTACCAGCAACCCGGCCCTGCCCGAAATCCGCACGCTGCAGTTTTCGGATCTCGGCGCAGCCCTCGCGGAGGGCTGGAAGGACTTCTGGCGCCGACCATCGCACCTGGCGTTTCTTGGGCTGCTGTATCCGCTGATCGGCACGGCCTTGGCCGTGTGGACCTCCGGCAACAATTCCTGGCCGCTGCTCTACCCGCTGATCAGCGGCTTTGCGCTGGTGGGGCCATTTGCGGCCCTGCCGATCTACGAGATGAGCCGGCGGATCGAGATGGGCCTCGACACGGGATGGACCGGGGCGTTTTCGGTGTTCCGCTCCCCTTCCATACGGTCGATCGCGGCCATTGGCGTGTTCCTGCTCGCGCTGTTCACTGTGTGGCTGATGATCGGCCAGTCGCTCTATGAGGACCTGTTCGGCCCAGGAGCTCCGGCGTCGCTTGCGGCTTTCGTGGCGGAGGTGACGACAACACCGGAGGGCATTTCCCTGATGGTGTGGGGCAACCTGATCGGCTTCTGCTTTGCCCTGGTGGTGCTGGTGTCGACGCTGATCAGCGTGCCCCTGTTGCTTGATCGGGATGTGGGGGCCGCAGTTGCTGTGCACACGTCGCTGCGCGTGGCGCTGCGCAGCCCGCTGGTCGTTGCCGCCTGGGGAGTGATCGTGGCGGTGCTGCTGCTTGCCGGTGCCCTGCCACTGCTGATCGGGCTCTGCGTCGTCGTGCCGCTGCTGGGGCATGCCACCTGGCATCTCTATCGGCGCGCCGTTCCCGTTCCTGCCGCAGCACTGCCCCGAGGAGCACGCTCACGCTAGGCGGTCAGTCGCGTTGCATCTCGTAGAGATCGAAGGCAGCACGCGGCGTCGTGCGCCGGTGCGCGATGAGCTCGTCAATCTGCTCCAGTAGCACCTCACCGAGCTGCGGGATGAACGCATCCTGGTAATGCGCCGGATCGAGGATGGCGTGCGCGTGACCAGTTTCGCGCACAAGCTCGGTGGGATCGAACCAGGCGATCTCCGCCTCGGACGCGGCCTGTTGCATCGCCTCCACGATGAGCTGGCGCTGTCGCACCGGTTTGCCGGTGGCCGTGATATTGAAGTGCGAGACGAACAATACCGGGCCGGGCAGCGCTTCATTGATCGCGAGGATATCGTCGCGGACGGCCTCGAGCGACTGCTCGTCGCAGACAGCTGCGGCAGCGATCTCGTCATCGACCCCTGAAATCGTGTCGCGACGTTCGCCCCTGTAGGCGGCCACGTCGTTCCGGCCCGTCCGCAACAATGGCGACCACCAGTTCTGCTCGAGCCCCGGCGAGGTCACGAGGATCTCTCGCGTCCGATTGATCTGCAGGAACATGGCCTTGAACCGCAAGAGGCGGATCGAGGATATCTCGACCACGAAGGCGTCGGTGCGGGCGAAGCGGTAGCGGGTGGCGGTATTGGTCGAGGCCGGGTGCCAGGCCCATTTGCCCCGAATGTTCAGAAAAGGGCGCAGGCGCGTCGGCACATCGATGCGGCCGGAGAGAATGTCGAGTTGCTGCAGCACTTCGCGCGAATTGTGGACGTAGCCGTAGATGTTCTGCTGGTTCATCCGGGCGCGGCCGGCCTTCTCCATCTCCCGGATGGGATCGTAGACCCGGCAGCTGCCGAACACAGTAACGGTCGGTACGGTTGCCATGTTTTCGCCTTCTTTGGTCAGCGCTCCAGTCGTTTCAGGTAGGACTCTATCCGATTGATGCCCTCGGCAACTGTCTGTTGGGTTCCCGCGTAGGAAAATCGCACGAAGCGATGACCGTTCACCCGGTCGAAGTCTATTCCCGGCGTCGCGGCGACACCGACCTGATCCAGCATGTCCTTACAGAAGGCCAGCGAGTCGTTAGTGTAGCGGGAGAAATCGACGAGGGCATAAAACGCGCCATCGGGCTCCTGACCCATTTCGAGCCCGAGCTGGGCGAGACCGGCACCGAACAGCTCACGGTTGCCGCGATAGAGCGCCTTCTGCTCCTCGGAATAATCGCGTTCGCCAAGGGCGACGCGGGCGCCAACCTGACTGAGGGTCGGGGCGGAGATGAACAGATTCTGCTGCAGCATATCGATGCGGCGCAGCAGAGACTCCGGCACCACCATCCACCCGACGCGCCAGCCGGTCATGCAGTAGTATTTCGAGAAACTGTTGAGGACGAGCGCGTCCGAGGTGAACTGGAGCGCCGAGGTCGAGGGGCCGCGGAAATCGAGGCCGTGATAGATCTCGTCGGAGATCAACCGCACGCCAAGGCGCTGGCAGGTCTCGACGATTTCGGCGAGGCCTTCGCGGGTGACGGCGGCGCCGGTGGGATTGGCCGGTGAGGCAAAGAGCAGGCCCTCGAAAGGAGTCTGACGGTAAGCGGCCTCGATATCCGCGGCGGTCAGACGCCAGTTGTTGGCCGCGTGGACCGGGATCTCGATGGCCTGGTAGCCGAGGCCATCCATGGTGTTGAGATAGGCCGGATAGCCCGGGCGGGTGACAGCGATGCGGGCACCCTTCTCGAAGGCGCCGACGAAGGTGAGGACAAAGCCGGCGGAGGAGCCCATGGTGACGATGATCTGGTCCGGATCCACCGTCACACCATGCTGGGCGCGGTAGTAAACGGCGAGGGCGTCGCGCAATTCGCGCTGGCCGGATGAAGCGGTGTAGTGCTGCGGCAGGTCGAGCACGGCGGCAACGGCTTCGCGAACCCGAGGCGCCGGTGGGGCGCCGGGCTCTCCCGATTCCATATGCATGACGGTGCGGCCGGTGGCCTCGACCGCCTTGGAGCGGGCGGTGATCTCCATGACATAGAATGGCCGGAGGCCAAGCAGCGAGGCGGGGTCGGTGGTATCCATGCGTTCTGGCTAGCCAATGCCGGGGCCGGCCTCAACTGAAATTGATGCGGCGACGTGACAAGGGGTCGCCTTTCCCGGCAAGTTGTCTGATAGCACGTTGATCGCCCGCAGCTTACCCGGATGCACCATGTCTCGGACCAGCCTCCTCCTCGCTCTCGTCGTCGCCGCCATCATTGGGGCGACCGCGACACAGTGGCTCCGGCCGATGGGACCGGACGAGGCGCAGGTGCGCGCCATCGTTTCGGAGGTGGTGGCCGAAGCCCCGGCGCGGACCGACAAGGCGGCCATCGAAGCGATCGTCGCCGAAGTGCTTGCCAAGCAACCGAAAAACGACCTGCCGCACTCAGCGCCGGTGGACGCGGCTACCATCAACCCGATGATCGAGGACTATCTCGTCAGCAACCCGCGCATCCTCGAAAGGGTGTCGGCGGCGCTGGAGGCGGAGGTGACGGCGGCACGCATCGCCGAGACGAAGGCGGCGCTCGAAGAGTTGCGGCCTCGGATATACGAGGCGGCCGACCAGATCGTCATCGGCAATCCGGACGGGGACGTTACGCTGGTGGAGTTCTTCGACTACAATTGCGGCTATTGTCGGCAGGCCCTACCCGATCTCGCGGCGCTGCTCGAAGAAGACAAGAACCTCAAGGTCATTCTCAAGGAATTCCCAATCCTGTCAGAGGGTTCGCTGGAAGCGGCGCAGGTGGCGCTGCAGGTGGCGGACAGCGATGCCGACTACTGGGCGTTCCATCAGACCCTGTTCAGCAGCCGCGGTCAGGTGAATGGGCAGGCCGCGCTGCAGGCTGCCGAAGCCATGGGACTGAGCCGCGTGCCCCTGGAGCTCGGGATGAAATCGCCCAAGGTGAAGCAGCAGATCACCGAGAGCTACGAAATCGCGCAGGCCCTCGGGATTTCCGGGACGCCAAGCTACATCCTCGGCGACGAGGTGATCCCCGGCGCCATCGGCGTCGACCAGTTGCGCGAGCGGATCGCCAACATGCGCGCCTGCGGTTCAACAGTGTGCCCGGCGGTCGGAACGGGGGGATAAGCGGCACAAACTGCTGATTGTCCCAGATTTTTCGGGTGCGGCGCGGTGCAGATCGTTCGGCGGGCCCTGGCAGGAAAGTGGCCGCTGCCACACATCAGCCCTGTAGATGAACGGTATCTGAACGGATTTTCGAGGCCCCGGGCCTCGCCGCACTTCTGCCCTTTTTCGTGCATTACTCCGCGCCGCGCTTGCGCCCGCTGGAGGGCCGGTGCAAAAGGCACGAACCATGGCCCACCGCGTCCTCGTCCTCAACGGACCGAACCTCAACATGCTCGGCGTCCGCGAGCCGGCCACCTATGGCAGCCAGACCCTCGCCGATATCGAGGCGATGTGTGTCGCCGAAGGTCAGGCGCTGGGGCTCGAGGTGAGCTGCAAGCAGTCGAACCATGAAGGCGAGCTGGTGACTTGGATCCAGCAGGCGCTGGGGACGGTCGACGCGATCATCATCAACCCAGGCGCCTATTCGCATACCTCGATCGCCATTCATGACGCGCTGCGCGCCGTGGCGCTGCCGGTGATCGAAGTGCACCTGAGCAACATCCATGCCCGCGAGGCCTTCCGCCATCATTCCTATGTATCGCCGGTGGCGACCGGAGTGATTTGCGGGCTTGGCGCGACGGGTTATAAACTGGCGCTCAGCGCGCTGGCCGAAAAACGATAAGAGGCACCCAAATGACCAAGGCGTCCCCGAGCCCCGAGCAGGCCCTGATCGAAGCCATTGCCAAGCTGCTGAACGAGCAGAACCTGGCCGAGATCGAGATCGAGCGTGACGAACTGCGTGTCAGGGTCACCCGGTCCTATCCCAGCCAGGGTGTGCAGCAATATGCCGTGCCGGCGATGGCAGCCCCTGCCCCGGCACCCGCACCGGTTGCGCATGCGGCCCCCGCGGGCGCCGCTGCCGGGCTCAGCGCTGCCGCTGACGATCTCGCCTCCAATCCCGGCACGCTGACCTCGCCGATGGTGGGCACCGCCTACCTCGCGCCCGAACCCGGCAAGCCGGCTTTCGCTTCGGTGGGCAGCAAGGTCAGCGAGGGCCAGACGGTGCTGATCATCGAAGCGATGAAGACGATGAACCAGATTCCGGCGCACCGCTCCGGCACGGTGACCCGCATCCTCGTCGAAGATGCCGCGCCGGTCGAATACGGCCAGCCGCTCGTCGTCATCGAGTAAGGCCAGAGCCATGTTCCAGAAGGTCCTCATCGCCAATCGCGGCGAGATCGCGCTCCGCATCCTCAGGGCCTGCAAGGAGCTCGGGATCCAGACGGTTGCCGTGCACTCGACGGCCGATTCCAACGCCATGCATGTGCGCCTTGCCGACGAAAGCGTCTGCATCGGGCCGCCGCCGGCCAAGGACAGCTATCTCAATATCCCGGCGATCATGGCGGCCTGCGAGATCACCGGCGCAGACGCGGTACATCCCGGTTACGGGTTCTTGAGCGAGAACGCGCGGTTTGCCCGGATTCTCGAAGAGCACAAGGTGACCTTTATCGGGCCCTCGTCGCACCATATCGAAATCATGGGCGACAAGATCACCGCCAAGCAGACGGCCAAGGAACTGGGCATTCCGGTGGTGCCGGGCTCGGAAGGCGAGATCAAGACCCCCGAGGACGCGATCGCGCTGGCCCGCGACATGGGCTATCCGGTGATCATCAAGGCGACGGCCGGCGGCGGCGGGCGCGGCATGAAGGTGGCGCGCAACGACGACGAAATGCGCGTGGCGCTGTCGACGGCGCGCACAGAGGCCAAGGCCGCCTTCGGCAATGACAGCGTCTATATCGAGAAGTACCTGCAGAAGCCGCGCCACATCGAGGTGCAGCTGATGGGCGACGGCAAGGGCAACGCGGTGCATCTGGGCACCCGCGACTGCTCGCTGCAGCGGCGCCACCAGAAAGTTCTGGAAGAGGCGCCGGCGCCGACCGTGCCGATGGAAAAGCAGCTCGAGATCGGCGAAATCTGTGCCGCGGCCATGCGCAAGCTGAAATATTCCGGCGCGGGCACCATCGAGTTCCTCTATGAGGACGGCGAGTTCTATTTCATCGAGATGAACACCCGCGTGCAGGTGGAGCATCCGGTGACCGAGCGCATCACCGGCGTCGACATCGTCTACGAGCAGATCCGCGTCGCTTCTGGCGAGACGCTGTCGATCAAGCAGGAGAATGTGAACTTTTATGGCCATGCCATCGAAGTGCGCATCAATGCCGAGGACCCGCAGAGCTTTGCGCCCTCGCCGGGCAAGATCACCTTCTACCACCCGGCCGGTGGCGTGGGCGTGCGCGTCGACAGTGCCGTGTACCAGGGCTATTCGATCCCACCCTATTACGACTCGCTGATCGGCAAGCTGATCGTTTATGGCCGCACCCGCGAAGAGTGCCTGATGCGGCTCCGCCGCGCGGTGGACGAGTTCGTGGTGGATGGCATCAAGACGACGCTGCCGCTGTTCCAGAGGCTGATCCAGGAGCCGGATGTCATTGCCGGCAACTACGACATTCACTGGCTGGAGAAGTTCCTCGCGGCGAACAAGGCCTGACCCGATGAATGGCTGGCTCATCGCTTTGGCAATCGCCATCGTGGTGATCGGCGGCAGCTATGTCGCCGCCAACATGTTCGTTTCATGAGCACGCCCGATCCGCTCGAGAGCATGCGCCGGAACCGCCCGCTGGTGATCGGCATCTCGCTGGGCGTGCTCGCGACCTTTGCGCTGATGCCGGAAGCGGTGCAGTTTCCCTGGCGCTATGTCTGGCTGCTCGCCGGGGGCGCCGTCGGCGCCGGCCTCGGGTGGCTGGCGCGGTGGTATCTGGACGGGCGCCCGAAGCCGTAGGGCGGGCGTTTATGGTTAACGCCAGATGAATGCACCTCTCAGCGGTCGCTCAGCATGAGTGTGGCAAAAGGTTCCCATCACGGGGAGCACAGCCATGCCGCACCTTTACGATCTCATCGACGCCGCGATTTTTCTGACACCGGTGCTGGGTGCGGCAGTTTGGTTGGGCTGGACGGTGCTGGGTGGGATCGGGCTGCGGACGGCTAGGTGACTAGAAGCCTACAAGACTTCTGCTCACACACTGCGCTACACCCCCAATGCTTCGTTACCCATCGCGAACCCGCGGCTGCTTCACGTGTCTTGTACCCGACGCAAGATGGCGCCGGTGTCGGCGCGCTGAAGACTCCAGCAAATGCGACAGTTTGGCTGCGCCACGACATAGTAGAGTCGTCTTCCGGGTGGCATGATCACCGCCATGAGTCACTCCCCGGAAACCGGAACGGTAACCCTTGATCTTGCGCGTGCGGATGACCTTGCGCGCTTTCGCAAGGACTTGCAGGATGCCTTCGCTGTGGCTGTGGTCGAAACCCACGGGCAATTGGACGGCGGGCCGATTCCGTCTGACGAAGACATATCGGCGTCATTCGATGCGCCCAATGCGGTCGTTCATCGAATTCTCATCGACGGACGATGGGTGGGCGGCGCCATACTGTCTATCGACGCTAAGACCAACCTCAACTCGCTCGAGTTCTTTTATGTCCGAGCCGATGAGGTGGGGCGCGGGATAGGCCGGAAGGCCTGGGCTGCAATCGAGGCGGCATATCCGGACACGAAGGTTTGGACTACCCACACACCATACTTCGAGAAGCGGAACATTCATTTCTACGTCAACGTTTGCGGCTTCCACATCGTCGAGTATTACCACTCCCGTCATCCGGATACCGGGCATCCCGATACGCTTGAGCAAGCGGAAGACGATTTCGAGATGTTTCGATTCGAAAAGCGATATTCGCCAGACTGGTCTGGGCGTTGCGGGTAGCGTTGACAGACCATGCCGCGGAGGGGACACTCCAAAGCGCACGGGCGCGAGGGCGTTTCCTAAGCATGGTGCAGGTGCTTCCTGCACTGGGAGCACTCCAACTCCTACGGCACCACCGCCTCCAAGAACCGGACCATCTCGCCGCGGTAGCGCGCCGGGTCTTCCTTGTGGCTCAGCAAGTGGTTCGCCTGTGTGCGCAAGTAGGTCGTGGGGCCCTGGCGCAGCGGAACCAGTTCGTCGCTGATCGCGACGGGAACCAGCGTATCGGCGCTGCCGTGCGCGAGAAAGAGCGGGCCGGGATAGCGGATGAATTCCGCGCGGGTATCGGCGTCGCCCAGGGTGGAGCCATGGGTGAAATCGAACAGCGACAGCCCGGCGCTGGCCAGTTCGCTTGCGAGGGGCAGGTGCAGTTGCTCGAGAGTGGCGGCGACCACGCGGTGGAGGTCGAGCGCCGGGGCATCCAGCAGGATGGCGTCGACTTGGCCGACCTCAGCGGAATGCCGGAGGAACTGGCCGGTGATGGCCGCGCCCATAGATTCTGCGACGATGATCACCGATGGGGCGCCCTGCCTCAGCGCCCAGGTGACGGCAGCGTCGAGATCGGCCCATTCGGTGGTGCCGAAGGCGTGGAGCGGCCGGGGCGAGACCGGTGCCCCCCGATCGTTGCGATAGGTGATCATCAGGGTGGTCAGGCCGGCTTCGTGCAGGGCCGCAAGCTGCTTGTAGCCGTTCTCGCGGATCCCGCCGATGCCGTGGACATAGATGGCCCAGGATGCGGCAGTCTTGGCGCCTGGGACCAGCCATGCCTCGGCCGCGCCGAGCTCGGTGGGGTAGACGACGGTTTCGAAGGCGACGCCCAATGCCGCAGCCGGGTCGCCACGATAGCCGAGTTCGAACGGATCAGCGGGTGGATTGGGATTGTTGGCGCCACTCCAATCGACCGTGCCGGGCACGGTCAGATGGTTGAGCAGCATGGCGGTCCCGACCGTTCCGACCACGAAGTAGAGCGCGACGATGGCGGCAAGCGCAGCCGCAAGTTGTCCGAAACGCCTGCTCATGCTGTCGGCCATTGTCCCTCCCCCGTTGCCCGTCGGCCCGGCACGGCCCATATTTGCACGATGAGCCGTCTACCCGATCCCTTCGCCGTCGAACTCACCCCGGAACTGATCATCCGAGCCTATCAGGCCGGGATATTTCCGATGGCCGAGGACGAGACCTCGACCGAACTGTTCTGGGTGAGCCCGCTGAAGCGCGGGATCATTCCGCTCGATGGCTATCACATCTCGCGCAGCCTTAGAAAAACCCTGCGCAGCCACCCCTATCAGGTGAAGGTCGACACCGATTTCGACGCGGTGATCGAAGGCTGCGCCACCGAGGGCGAGGATCGGGATTCGACCTGGATCAATGCCGATATCCGCCGGCTCTATGGCGCGCTGTTCGCACGCGGCATCGTGCATACGGTCGAGGTCTGGGACGGCAGCGACCTTGTCGGCGGGCTCTACGGCGTTTCGCTGGGCGCGGCGTTCTTCGGCGAATCGATGTTCCACCGGCGCACCGACTGCTCCAAGATCGCGATGGCGCACCTGCTGATGCGGCTCGAAAGGGGCGGCTACCGGCTGCTCGACACGCAGTTCGTCACCGATCACCTCAGGACCTTCGGCGGCGTCGAAATCCCGCGCGAGGACTATGAGATGCGGCTGAGCGAGGCGCTGAAGCGGCGGGGCGACTATTTCGCCATCGACAAAGGTTAGTCGCGCAGCTTCACAGCCAGAATGGTCTCCCATTGCGCCGGCGGCAGCGAGGCCATGTCGTTGGTGTAGGTCTCCAGCCGGCAGGCGAAGCGCTCGCCATCCGGGGTGGGCTCGCTGTCATAGGTCACGCCATCTACCGCGCCCCAGGCCTGGAACATCGCGGTGACGTGGACCAGTTCGTCATAGTGGCCGTGATAGGTCAGCGTCTGATAGCGGCCCGACGGCAGCATGCCGGTGACGATGCCCTCGCTGGCCGGCAGCAGGCTGCTGGTGGGGAAGCCGAACTCGACCTCGAGCCGTGGCATGTCGATGAGATTGTACTTGATGAAGAACGGCCCATTGGGCTCGGCCTGCTGCGTTGCCAGCCAGGCGAGGACTTCGCTGATGGCGGGGCCGATGGCGTCGTCGAAGGGAATGGTGACCTTACGCCGCGCGGCAACATAGGGCTGCGCGACGCGCTCGACGATGGTGGGGAGGGTCAAGGTGTAGGCGGATGTCTCGTCGGTCTTGACCCACATGTCTCTTGCCCCTCCCAAGGCAGTAAGGCGATCAGCCGGTGAAGTCGCGCTTGCCGACCGGCACGCCATTGTGACGCAGGATGGCGTAAGCCACGGTCAAATGGAAGAAGACCTGGGGGATGGCGTTTTCGAGCGCGTGCGGCAGGGCGGCCACCTGCACGTCTTCGCCACGCTGCTTGATGGTCAGGGTCTTTCCCTCGGTGCCCTCGAGGTCGGCCTCGGTGTAGCTCTGGATGTGCTCTTTCGCCTTGGCGACGCGCGCCCGCAGATCGGCGAGCGTCACCTCGTCATCGGCCCAGGACGGAGCCGGTTTGCCGGTCAGGCGGGCGAGCAGCAGCTTCATGCGGTCGGTGGCCGACTGCACCTGGAAGGTCAGCGGGAACATGTCGGGGGCGAGGCGGGAAGCGCCGAGCACCTCGGGCTTGATCTTGCGCTCGGTGGCATTGGTCTCGGCGGTGGCGAGGATGGCATCGAGATTGTCGAGATAGCGCACGAACACCGGCACGGTGAGCGCGTACATGGAAATGGTCATGATTGTCCCTCGGGAAATGGACCGCTCCGGTCCATCGGCAAGCAACGATATAGCGGGACGGTCGCGGCGGCGCCAGCGCCGACTACCAGCTGTTGTAGACGGTGCGGGCCGTGGGGTCGGGCTGTGGGATGCTCGGCCAGTTGTAGTCTTCGGGCCGGACCACCTCGAAATCGAAGCTGGTCAGCGGCGTTCCATCGAGTTCGAGCTCGAAGCGGTGCGGGCCGACCGGGTCTCCGGCGGCGACGCACCAGCCATTGCCCAGCCAGCCTTCGGCATCCGGGGCAAAAGTTGATGTGGTGATGGCAGCGGTGCCATCGGCCGAGATCTCGACATTGTCGTCGGGATTGGTGGCCAGCGCGCCCCAATCGGCCAGCGGCTCGGGCAGGACGAGTCGTTCGACGAGTGTGGTGGGCACAGGCGCGCCCGTCTCGGCCGGCGCCAGCTGGACGGACCAGCTGTAGCAGGCATTGCCGGGCAGCAACGGCACCAACGGATCGTCGTAGCGCTCGTCGTAGCCGGCATAGTTGAAGCTGACTTCCAGGCGCTGGGCGAGAATCTCGGCCGCGCCGACGGGCGTGACGACGGCGCAGAATGCGGCCAGAACTAACGCGCGGCTCGGCATGGCAACTCCTCCAACGGCTTGAGCCTAGTGCAAATCGTCGGCGAGGTGAATCGGGGAGTTGCCGGTGGCGATGCATTTGTGCCGTCTTCGCCGATGGGCCCGACCAAAGAAACGGACTGGCCCAAGCGTCCCATGTGCCGCTAGACCTATCAGCAACAACAATCGACGCCGAGGAGCCCTGACATGTCCCGAGCCCTATCCGCCGCGCTGGCGCTTGCGCTGCTGCCGATGTGCCTCCCCGTTTTCGCCCAGGATGGCGCGACGGACTATTCGAGCTTCGTGCCGGACAGCGGGCTGTTCACCGCGACGGAAGACCCGCCCGACACCGAACTGGTCCGGCGGTTGTTCACGCTGGCCTTCAGTGAAGAGTGCGGCCCGGCGATCGATGGGGGCTATGGTGGTTCGGTGCCCGAGATCTATGATCTCGAATACAAACCGAGCTATGTCGGCGCTGACGAGCCGGCCTATCCGTTCCGGCTCTATCGGTTCAACTGCTACGCTGGCGCCTACAACGTCAACTCGGTCTATTACGGCTGGGACAGCCTCGACGGGGTTCGCCCGATCAGCTTTGCCGTGCCGAGTATCGAAGTGACCTACAAGGACGAGCTCAGCGAGCAGGTCGACACCTTCAGCCAGATCGGTTTCGAGACGCGCCGGATGGTGACGAATTCCGCTTACGATCCGGCCAGCCAGACCATCGTCGGCGGCGCATACTGGCGCGGCCTCGGCGATGCGTCGGAGCTGGGCGTCTGGCGCTTCCGCGATGGTCGCTTCGTCCTCGAACGGTATGAGGTCGATCCGAGCTATAATGGCCAGGTGGACCCGACAACCCTGCTCGACTTCACGCGGCCTGACGATCCGCCCGCACCGGGACGCCCCTCGTTCGAGGAGGAAGAGGGTGAGATCGGCGAAGAGGGTGACGCTACCAGCTGATTGGCAATGAAAAGACCGCAGCACCGTCTCCGATGCTGCGGTCCCGAAAAGAGGCGGCCGCACTGTTGAGGGCTTGGGGGCAGCGGCCAGAAACTCTTTTCCTGCTCACCGGTGCATGGGTCGTCTGCAGTATTCCAGTGAACTGCACAAAAGATGGCGCATCGGTGCGGCATTAAAAGGGGCCTCACTGCAGTGTGATATTCATGGACGGGGCGTAATGCTTCGCCCAAACTGCCGGCATCGACCTTGCACGGGAGGACGGGACCATGGTCTGGGCGGATGACGACGCCGTCACCGGCTTTCTGGCGACACTCGGCTCGGAGACACAAAGGCGCGACGCCGAACGGCTGGCGGCAATGATGGCCGACGCGACGGGCGCGCCGGCGAGGTTGTGGCCGGGCAAGATCGTCGGGTTCGGACAGTATCACTATCGCTACGATAGCGGCCGCGAGGGCGACGCGATCCTCGTGGGGTTCTCGCCGCGCAAGCCGGCATTCTCGATCTATCTCGCCTGTCTCTACAGCGAGACGGAGCAGGCCGAAACCGAGGACCTGCTGTCCAAACTCGGCGCGCACGACATGGGCAAGGGGTGCCTCTATGTGAAGCGGCTCAGCGACGTGAACGAGACAGTGCTGGCAAGGCTGATCACGCTGTCGGTGGCGAGCCTCAGGCGGCGCTATCCCGAGCAGGTGGCCGGTGCTCGCGGCTGACCGCGGGCAGTTGCCGAAGCCGGCCGGGCAGCCTATTCAGACGCTAAGACCGATGCCGGGCAACTGCCCTGGAGACTGTTGCCATGGACCTGATTTCGCCGCCGCCGATGCCGCACCGGTCCTTCACCGACCCCGAGAGCGCATGGGCCTATCTCGCAGAGATCTACCACCGCAATACCGGCTTCATCCGCGACCAGCTGCTGCAGCTGACCGGCGGACGGGTGCCGAAGGGACGGGTTCGGGCGTACTACCCTGAAGTGCAGGTCGCCTCGACCAGCTATGGCAAGGCCGACAGCCCCCTGCCCTATGGGTATCTCCATACGCCGGGGATTTACCGCACGACGGTGACGGCGCCCGACCTGTTCAAGACCTACCTGATCGAACAGTTCACGGTGATCCTGAAGAATCATGGCGGGGCGATCGAGGTCGGGGAATCGAAGACCCGGATTCCGCTGCATTTCGCGATTCCGCCGACCGAGCGGATCGATGGCGAGGCGATCAACGCGCTGCCGATCCCACTGCGCGACCTGTTCGACGTGCCGGACCTGACCGACACCGATGACGAGATCGCCAATGGCAATCTGGTGCCGCCGGTGGGCGGCCCCTATCCGCTGGCGCATTTCACCGCGCCGCGCGTCGACTATTCGCTGCAGCGACTGGCGCATTACACCGGCACGGGGCCGGAGCATTTCCAGAATTTCGTGATCTTCACCAACTACGCCTTCTACATGGACGAGTTCGCGCGGCTGGCGCAGCAGTACATGCAGGAGGGGCACCCGGACTATGAGAGCTTCGTCGAGCCCGGCGGGTTCGAGACGCGCAACGCCCGGCTTGGTGGCGGCACAGTAGGGGTCAAGGCGACACGCGTCCCGCAGATGCCGGCGCTGCACCTGACGCTGCCGCGCAGCCGCGGCATCACCATCGTCAATATCGGTGTCGGTCCCTCGAACGCGAAAACCATCACGGACCATATCGCGGTGCTCAGGCCGCATGCCTGGATCATGCTGGGGCACTGTGCGGGCCTGAGGAACAGCCAGGAACTCGGCGACTACGTGCTGGCGCATGCGTATCTGCGCGAAGACCACGTGCTCGACGCCGACCTGCCGGTGACGGTGCCGATCCCGGCGCTGGCCGAGGTGCAGGTGGCGCTCGAAAAGGCGGTGGCCGAAGTCACCCATACCGAGGGTCTCGAAACCAAGCGCATCATGCGCACGGGGACGGTGGCGACCTTCGACAACCGCAACTGGGAGCTGCGCGACCAGGCGCAGATCACACGCCAGCTGAGCCAGAGCCGCGCGGTGGCGCTGGACATGGAATCGGCGACGATTGCGGCAAATGGATTCCGCTTCCGGGTGCCCTATGGCACGCTGCTCTGCGTCTCTGACAAACCCCTGCATGGCGAATTGAAGCTGCCGGGGATGGCGTCAGACTTCTATCGGACCCAGGTCAACCGGCACTTCCAGATCGGCATGCGGGCGATGGAGATCCTCCGAGACCAGCCGCCGGAGCGGCTGCACAGCCGCAAACTCAGGAGCTTTGCGGAGACGGCGTTCCAGTGAGCGACGAGCCGGAGAACCCCCTGACCGGCGGGCGGATCACTCCGGGGGTGGTCAGGGTCGGCGACACGGTGCGGCGGCCGGACAAGCGGGGCGCGGTAAATCTCGAGGCCCTGCTCTGCCTGCTCGCTGCGCGCGGGTTCGACGGCGCGCCGCGCCATCTTGGAGTCGATGCCTCCGGCCGAGTGATGCTCACCTTCCTCGAGGGCGAGGTTCCGGGTGACCTTGGTCACTTCGAGGATGCGCAACTGGAGGCGGCGGCCCAGCTCTTGCGCGCATTTCACGATGCGACGGAAGGTTCGGCGCTGGTGCCGGCGGGTGCCGAAGTCATCTGTCACAATGATTTCGGGCCGCCCAACGCGGTGTTTAGCGGCGGATTGCCTTGGGCAATGATCGACTTTGATACGGCTGCTCCGGGAACGAGGCTGTGGGACCTCGGCTATTCGGCCTTCTCGTGGCTCGATCTCGGCGACAGGGAATATAGCGGGCCTGAGCAAATCCGGCGGCTCCGATTGTTCACTTCCGCCTATGGCCATGCGGCTTGTACGCCGGAACTGGTGGCGGTCCATGCCGTGGCAAGACAGACGAGCCTTGCGGCGCACGGCCGAAGGATTGGCGACGCGGCAATGGCAGACTGGGCTGCCGCTTGCGGGGCGTGGACGGCAGAGCGGGTGCTGGAGGCGATGCTGCCGACGGGATTGCCGGGCACTGATCGGTGCTGAACGGCTAGACCGACCCTGTACCGGGGCAACCGGCGTTCCTGTAGCACCGGTTCGTTGTGCCTGGCAGCGGAGGGTACCCGGGCGGGTTTCCAATCGGGGTTACGTGACTTATCGTATGCAGTGGAGATGTGAGATGCGTCCGTCCGAAGTGTTCGAGCAGAATCGTGAGCTGGTCCGCGAAGCGGTGGGCCGGTATCCTATGCGGAACCCTCGCATATTTGGGTCTGTCCTACATGGAACAGACAAGGAGGGAAGCGACATCGACCTGTTGGTGGACGCTCCGCTGGGAACGACGTTGCTGGATCTGATTGGCCTTGAGCAGGAGCTCCAACAGAAGCTTGGCGTGCCCGTACAAGTCACGACTTCCGAGGGCCTGCATCGCTTTATTCGCGACAAGGTCCTCGCCGAGGCCCAGCCGATTTGATGGACGATCGGCTGTACACCTATCTGGAGAGTATGCATCGCGCCGCCGCGAAGGCACTGGTGTTCATGGAGGGCCAGTCCTTGGATGCGTTCCTGCAGGATGAGAAGACGCAAGCAGCCGTGTCGATGAGCCTGATCGTGATCGGGGAAGGTGCAAACAACATCGCGCTACGCGCGCCCCAGTTCGTGGCAACGCATTCGGATTGGCCCTGGGACAGGATGCGAGGCCTGCGCAATCGGATTGCGCATGGCTATGACGCGCTTGAACTGTCGGTAATCTGGTCGACGGTCGTCGACTACCTGCCAACTCTGATTTCGGCAATCGAGGCGCTTGGCGAACTCGACCCGCGGTTGTGGCCGAAGGAGTAGGCCTTCGAGCTGACACCCCGCCATCCTCGAACCTAGCCCTGCTCCCTCACATATTCGATCAGCCAGTCCGGCCAGTTGATGGTCATGCCGTTGCAGCCGATCTCGGCGGCGGCGATCATCTTTTCGCGGCTGGAGATGCCGGAGCTGCGGGCTTCGAGGCCCAGCGAATGGGCGAGGTCGACGATCTCGCGGGACTGGTTGGTGGCGTTGAGCGTGATCATCGAGAAGCCGTTGCGGGCGCAACGGCGAACGGCCTCGGCGGGATCGGTTCGCAGCAGTGTTTCGGGCGCCCAGGCGATGCGCAGGCGCGGCTCAAGCGCTTTGGCGCGCAGCAATCCGGCCTCGTCAACGATGGAAAACAGGTAGACCCTGTCGGCGAGACCAAACCGCTGGATGCAGGCAACAACGGCCTCGACCAGACCCGGCATCGGCTTTTTCAGCTCGACATGGTAGGTCAGGGTGTCGCCGAACTCGGCGAAGAGCTGCTCGAGTGTGATCAGCTTTTCGCCGGCATAGCTGCGATCCCAGCTGAGCCTGGGATCATGCCAGGAGCCCGCATCAAGTTCGAGAAGTTCGGCCAGCGTCAAGTCTTCCGGCAGGCCGGTGCCGTTGGTGGTGCGCTCCAGCGTCTCATCGTGGAAGAGGATCAGCCCGCCGTCTTTAGTGAAGGCGACGTCCGTCTCGACTTCCGTGGCACCCATTGCAACAGCACGGCGAAAGCTCGCCATGGTGTTTTCCGGGGCGTAGCCGCTGGCGCCGCGGTGGGCGATGATGTGGAAGGGTGAGGCCAGCGCCATCGGCCTCACACCGCCTCGTAATCAATCTCCAGGAACTGCTCGACCTCGCGCTTCCAGCGCTCTTCGACGAATTTCACGTGCTTGGGGTGGGTGTTGTAGGCGTCGTAGGTGGCCTGGTCCCTGAACTCCATCGAGAAGCCGAACTCGTAATCGTTCTTCTTGGACACCTGGCGCAGGCGTTCGAACTTCTCGACACCCGGAATTTCCGCCAGCACCATCGCGTCGCGCAGGAAGGCCTTTTCCTGCAGCGAGCCGTGGGCGTGCTTGAGCACGAAAACGACGGTGTGACGGATCATATAGTTCTCTCCCGGTCTATTGGTCGTCAGGAGGTTGCGAGGAAGCTGCCTGCAACCTCCTTCCCCTCACTCCTCGAGTGACACCGCTTCTGTGGCGGCAATCGCCGCCATATTGACGATTCCTCGGCTGGTGGTCGAGGGGGCGAGGATGTGCGCCGGGGCGCTCGGACCCATCAGGATGGGGCCCACCGAAAGCGCGTTGTTCATTTCCTTGAGCAGCGTCATCGAGAGGTTGGCGCTGTCGAGGTTGGGGAACAGCAGGAGGTTCGCTTCACCCTGAAGGATCGTGTCGGGGACGTAGCGCTCGCGCAGTTCCCCATTGAGCGCGAGATCGCCCTGCATCTCGCCCTCGACCATCAGTTCCGGCGCCGCCTGCTTCAGCAACTTGTAGGTCTCGCGCATCTTGAAGGCGCTGTCGCCATCACGGGAACCGAAGTTCGAGTAGCTGAGCAGCGCGGCGCGGGCTTCGATGTTGAAGATCTGCAGCCTGTCGCGGGCCTGGAGCGCGATGGCGACGAGTTCCTCGGGGGTGGGGTCCATGTGGACATAGGTGTCGGCGAGGAAGAAGACGCCGCGCGGCATGATCAGCATGGAGAGCGCGGCGACGTCCTTGACGCCATCGCGGAGGCCGATGATCGAGCGGATGTCGCGCACGTGCTTGATGTAGCGGCCTTCAAGACCGCAGAGCAGCGCGTCGGCCTCGCCGCGCTTCACCGCCAGCGCCCCGATGACGGTGGTGTTGGTGCGCACGATCGTGCGGGCGGTGTCCGGGGTGACGCCGGAGCGGCCGACCAATGAGTGGAACAGCGTGACATAGTCGCGGTAGCGCGGATCGTCCTCGGGGTTGATCACCTCGAAATCGCGCCCCGGCTGGATGGTCAGGCCGAAGCGCTGCAGGCGTGCCTCGATGACCTGCGGGCGGCCGATTAGGATCGGCTGGGCGATACGGTCTTCGATCAGCACCTGGGCAGCGCGGAGCACGCGCTCGTCCTCGCCATCGGCGAAGGCGACGCGTTTGCCGTGGCCCTGGGCCCGGTCGATCACCGGCTTCATGACGAGGCCGGAGCGGAAGACGAAGCGGTTGAGGCTGTCCTGATAAGCCGGGAAATCGGCGATCGGTCGCTTGGCGACGCCGGACTCCATGGCGGCGCGGGCGACGGCCGGCGCGATGCGGAGGATCAGCCGCTGGTCGAAGGGGTTCGGGATGATGTGGTCGGGCCCGAACACGGCGGGCTGACCGGAAGTCGAAACCTCGAGGCCGGGATCGTGCGCCAGCCGGGCGATGGCGCGGACGGCGGCGAGCTTCATTTCCTCATTGATCGCCGTGGCGCCGACATCGAGCGCGCCGCGGAAGATGTAGGGAAAGCAGAGGACATTGTTGACTTGGTTGGAGTAGTCCGACCGGCCGGTGCAGACCATGGCATCGGGGCGGAGGGCCTTGGCCTCCTCGGGCAAGATCTCGGGATAGGGATTGGCGAGCGCCAGGATGAGCGGGCTCGGGCCCATCTTCATCACCATCTCGGGCTTCAACGCGCCCTTGGCGGAGAGGCCGAGGAAGATGTCGGCGCCGTCGATCACCTCGGCGAGGGTCGTGGCGTTCGAGGGGCGGCAGAAGCGGCCGCGCCACTTGTCGTTGACGTCGTCGCGCTTGTCGGTCAGCAGGCCATCCTTGTCGGCGACCCAGATGTTCTCGAGTTTTGCGCCGAGCGCGACGAGGATGTTGAGGCAGGCGATGGCGGCGGCGCCGGCGCCGGAGGTGCAGATCTTGACGTCCTCGATCTTCTTGCCGGCGAGCTCGAGCCCGTTGAGGACGGCGGCGCCGACGATGATGGCGGTGCCGTGCTGGTCGTCATGGAAGACCGGGATCTGCATGCGCTCGCGCAGCGCTTCCTCGATGGCGAAGCACTCCGGGGCTTTGATGTCTTCAAGATTGATGCCGCCAAAGGTCGGCTCGAGCGGGCGGACGACCTCGATGAATTTCAGCGGGTCGGTCTCGTCGATCTCGATGTCGAAGACGTCGATGCCGGCGAATTTCTTGAAGAGGACGGCCTTGCCCTCCATCACGGGCTTGGAGGCCAATGCGCCGATATTGCCGAGGCCGAGAACGGCGGTGCCGTTGGAGATCACAGCGACGAGGTTGCCGCGCGAGGTGTATTTGGTCACCGCCTCGGGATCGCTGGCGATTTCCTCGCAGGGGGCGGCGACGCCGGGCGAGTAGGCCAGCGCCAGGTCGCGCTGGTTGCCCAGCGGCTTGGTGGCCTGAATCTCGAGCTTGCCGGGCTTGGGATATTGATGGAAGTGCAGCGCCGCTTCGCGCCGCGCCCGCGCCTGATCCTGTGCGTCAGCAGACATGTGTACCCTCCCAGCTGTTCCGGTTCAGTGCCACTGATTGCGCCCGTTGGGAAGGGCATCGGTTCACGATGTGGAACGGTTGCTGCCCGCCCTGCCCTCAGGCGGCGGCGCGGCCCGCCATGACGGCGGCCGCCTCGGCGAGATCGGTCGCGGCCAGAACCCCACCGCCGCCGAGTGCGTTGGCAAGTTCGCTGAAGGCGGCAGCCTTCAGCGCGGGCGCGAACAGGTAGCCCTGCGCCATGACCACGCCGCGACCTCTGAGGTAGCGCGCCTGCGCTTCGGTCTCGACGCCTTCGGCGACGATCTCGGTTCCGAGCTCGCGCGCCATGGTGATCAGACCATCGAGGATCGGCAATTGCTGGGTTTCCGCTGTGATCGGCGCAACGAAGACGCGGTCGATCTTGATGATGTCGATGCCGAGCGTCTGGAGGTAGGAGAGGTTCGAATGGCCGGTGCCGGTGTCGTCCATGGCGATGCGCGCACCGAGGGCGTGGAGGCCGGCGATCACCGCGTCAACCTCGACCTGGCGCTCCAGCGGGTGGCGTTCGGTGATCTCGAAAACCAGCTGGCGGTACGAGATCGGCGAAGCGCCAAAGATCGCCTGCACGTCATCGACGACATCGGCGTTGCGGAAGTGGCCTTCGAACAGATTGATCGAGATCTTCAGCTCCGGCATCCGGACGCAGAGGTCGCTAAGGTCGGCGCGCACCTGCTGCATCAGGCTGACGGTCATGGGGATGGCGAGGCCCGTGACCTCGGCGTACTCGACAAAGGCGCCGGGCGGCACGATGTCACCGTTCTTCTTTTCCCAGCGCACCAGCACTTCGCAGCCCGCGAGAGCGCCCGTGCGCAGGTTGATGACCGGCTGGTAGTAGGGTTTCAGCTCGCCGGCAGCGATGGCGCGTTCGAGGTCGAAGGCCGGCAGGTTGGAGCGGCGGACATATTGCAGGGCCAGCAGCAGGAAGGCGGCGCACATCAACGCGGCGACGATGGTGAAACTGGCATCGAGATCGCCATAGTCGGCACGGACAACGGCAAAGGGGACCGCAGTGCGGACGCTGACCGGAATGTCGCCGGCAACGGCAGTGGCGACGAGATATTCGGTGCTGCCGCGGTTCTCGAAGGCGCGAACATCACCGACGTCGAGAATGCTGGTGCCGTCGGTGAGAGTCACTTCGACCAGCGAAGTCGGCTTCAGCCCATCGAGAAGGCTTTCGGGCTTGGCGGAGAGCACCGGCGCAAAGGCCGACACTGCTCGGTTGTCGCCGAAGCGCTGGATGACCCGAAAGGCCGGGATCTGGAGGCCGGCATACTGGACGATTTCGACGGTCTCGGTGCGCCCGGCAATGGTGAGCGGGCGGGAGATGGGCGAGTAGACCACGGTCTTGCCCAGCGCGTCGCAGTACTGCACCCCGTCGCGGTTCTCGACCAGCACCTGGCGGAGGTAGAGGCTGTCTTCCATCAGCCGGTGCACACTGGCCGTGAAGGCCGGCGTGCAGAGCGACGGGCTATCGGCCAGAATGAGGCGCAGCGCCGAGATGGTGTCGTAGGCCGTGGCCTGCATGCGGGTAGCGATGGCGTCGGCCGTCTGCTGCAACTGCGCCCGCTCGCGGACGCGCACGTAGGAATCGAGCAGGAAATCGACGGCGAGCACCGGCAGGAACGCGCAGATCGCGGCCAAGAGCATCAGCACATGAGAGTACTTTGATTTCACGACGCGCGAATCCGCCCCTAACCCGGCAATTCCTGCCTAGCAGTCTGCTCTTTAACGGATCGTTAACGCTAATTAACCGGTGCAAACCGCTTCACAGGAAGCGATGTGGCGAGAAGGCCGTGGGGTCGATGAAAGGCGCTTCGCCCACAAGCATTTCGGCGATCAGGCGGCCAGTCGCCGGGCCGAGGGTCAGGCCGTGGTGGGCGTGGCCAAAGGCGAACCAGAGGCCGGCATGGCGGGGTGCCGGACCGATGATCGGCATCATGTCCGGGGTGGTCGGGCGCGAGCCCATCCAGGGTTTCGGGTCGAGCGGGGCGCCGAGGGGAAACAGTTCGCGGGCGGCGGCTTCGGCGCGAGGCAGTTGCACCGGCGTGGGCGGCGCGTCGCGCAGGGCGAATTCAGCGCCGGTGGTAATCCGCAGACCCCGCAGCACCGGCACCAGCATGTAGCCGCGCTCGGCATCGTAGACCCAGTTGCTCAAGGGTTCGGTTTGGGGCTGGGCATAGTGCATGTGATAGCCGCGCTTGACCCCGAGCGGCAGTCGGTAGCCCAGACGCGAGACAACATCACCCGCCCAGGGGCCAAGGGCGACAACCACCTGGCCAGCCTCGATGGGCCCTTCGGCCGACGGCAATTGCCAGCCGACGCCGGCGCTGCGCTCGGCCAGTTGCATGGCATCGCCGGTGATGAAATGGCCGCCAAGGCGCTTGAACAGCTCAAGATAGCAGAGGACGAGGCCGTTGGGGTCTTTCACAGACCAGGGGTCGGTCCAGTGGATGGCGCCGATGACGCGGGCGTCGAGGCCGGGCTCGCGGCGGCGCATCTCGTCGCCGGTGAGGATGGCGTGACCGACGCCGAAATTGTCGCCGAGCCCTTTCGCATCGGCCGCGGCGGCGGCAAGGGCGGTATCGGTGCGGTAGAGCTTGTACCAGCCCTTCTTCTCGATGAGGTGCCCTGCCCTGGCTTCGTCGATCAGCGGCGCGTGTTCGCTGACGGCTTGGGCGATGAGTGGCGCATAGGCCGCCATGACCCGACGATAGTTTTCGGGGCGGGAGTGCCACCAATATTGCGCCAGCACCGGAGCGATGCGTGGCAGCGCCGACAGGTGGTAGTGCATGTCGATGCGGTTGTTGCGCGCGTAGGCGAGAAGCGGGCCGATGCCCTGCGGGAAGGCATGCGGGGCGACGCCCTCTTTCTGGATCAGACCGGCATTGCCGTGGGACGTCTCTTCACCGGCGCCGCGGCGATCGACCAGCGCCACCGTCTTGCCGCGCTTGGCGAGATGCAGGGCAACGGAGACACCGACAATGCCCGCGCCGAGAACGATGACGTCATACTGCATGCGTATAAACCCCTGCGTCACCGATCCGTTCTAGCGCCTGCTGCGCCGATGCGCCCTGAGGCATTTCATCCCGCCCACCGGCATCTGCCGCTATCCCGCGCGTTTGGCCCGGGTGACTGCCTCGTCGAGAGCCTGCAGAAAACTGGAGCGATCTCGCTGGGTGAAGCCGCTCGGGCGGTGGCTCGGCTCGCCGACCTCGCGCAGGTGCTGGTTGAGTTCACGCATGGCCAGCGCCATGCCGATGGACTGGCTGGTGAAGGGCCGGCCCGTCGGGCCGAGCGCGGTGCCGCCGGCGGCGAGGACGCGGCTCGCCAGCGGGATGTCGGCGGTGATGACGATGTCGGCCGGCTGGCAATGCTCGGCGATCCAGTCATCGGCGGCATCGGCACCCTGCGGCACGAGGACGTTGCGCACCAGCGGATCGCGCGACGGACGCAGGCCGGAATTGGCAACGAAGGTGGTGACGAGCCCGTGGCGGGCGGCGACCCGCAGCACCTCGTCCTTCACCGGACAGGCATCGGCATCCACAAGGATCTGCGGCAACGAAGCACGCTCCCAAAACGTTCTGCACGAAAGACGTTCTGCACAATGGCGCCGCAATAGCAGCGCAGGCCTTCAGATACCATCATCAGTACGGATTCGCCGATGCGCACGCTGCCAGTCTTGATCGCTCTCGTGTCGACGCTTGCCCTTGCGGCCTGCGACAGCAGCGCGCCGCCGGCACAGACGAGCAAGCCGGCAGTGACGACCCCCGCCGCTCCTGCCGCCAAGCCAGCGACACAGCCCGCTTCGGCAAGCCTGCCCGCCGCCGCCCGGCCGCTGCTGGGCACGTGGTCGGAAGCGCTGCAAAACTGCGGGGCAGCCTCGAACGTGTCGATCACCGCGACGACCTATACCTCGCCCGCGCGAAGCTGCCCGATGAGTCTCAAGGCGGACGGCGACGGGTTCGCGCTCAATTGCGACGGCACCGCGATGACGCTGGTGCCGGTATTCGCGCCGACCGGCGAAGGCATTCGGGTGAGCGTTGGCGGCGGCAAGCCGGTGACGCTGCTGCGCTGCACGAAATAGTGCGTAAGACACGGGCGTACGCCTGAGCGACGCGACGGGCTTTTCCGGGCGGCAAGGTGCTGGCATCCTTCGGCCATTGAAGGAGAATACGCATGGCCGAGCTGACCCCGTTCGAACGCATCACGCTGACGGTACAGGCGCAGATTCCGTTGGTGCGCGCCATGGAGGCGGCGCTCGGCAAGGAAAAGGCACATGAGCTGGTGCGGGCGGCGCTGGACAAGGCGAACCGTGCCGCCGTGGCGCAGCGTGGGAGCCTCCTCGACATTCCGACGCTGGCGGAGGAGTTCGCCGGGTTCGGCCAGGGTATTCGCTACGAGTTCGAGACGCTGGAGCAGAGTGACACGCTGCTGCGCAACCAGGTCAACCACTGCGACTATGCCGAGTTCATGGAGCAGATCGGGGCGCGCGACCTTGGTGAGTTGCTGATCTGCGACGGCGACTTCGCCATGGCGGACGAGCTTGGGCTGAAACTCGAGCGCACCAAGACCTGCATGAACGGCGATGGTGAGTGCAACTTCTGCTACCACGTGAAGGCCGGGCGAGCGGCTTAGGCTAGTATCATCGGCCTGCTCCCTCCCTTCTCCCCTTGTGGGAGAAGGTGTCGCGTAGCGAGGGATGAGGGGGCGGTGATGCTTCCTCAAAGCGGTGAATAGGAGACGTGCCTTACCCCTCATCCGCCCTTCGGGCACCTTCTCCCACAAGGGGAGAAGGATTCCCCACTGAACCCCGTGTGGTTTAGCCGCCCCACTTCTGCTGCCAAGTCGGCACGATGTCGCCCGGCGCAGGGGTAGCGAGGTAGACGGCGCGGGCGATGGCGCGGGCCAGGCAGACAGAGGCAGCGTGACCCAGTTGCAGGATATCGAGCACCGGATCGGTAATCGGCCGGCTACGGGTTGAGACCGAGAACACCAGGTCGCCGTCGACCTGGGTGTGGGCCGGACTGGTGCTGCGGGCCATGCCATCGTGGGCGGCAACGGCCATGCGCTTGAGCTGACCCTTACTGAGATCCGCATCGGTGGCGACGATGGCGATGGTGGTGTTGGAGATTGGACCGACCCAGTCGCGCTTCGAGCGGGCGGAGGCGGCGAAATCGAGCGGCGTCGGCAGCGGGCCGAGGCCACCGAACTCGCCATCGACCTCGAAGGGCGCGGCCCAGAAATGACGCGTGTCGCCCATGGTGACGCTGCCGGTGGGGTTGGCGACGACGAGGGCGCCGACGGTGATGCCATTGGGCAGCACCAGCGAGGCCGAGCCGAGGCCGCCCTTGAGGTTGGCCGTCAACGCGCCGGTGCCGGCGCCGGCGGTGCCCAGGGCGAAGTCGGCGCCGGCATTGAGCAGCGCCTGCCGCCCGAGGCCGCGATAGGGGTTCTCGGCCCAGTCCTTGTCGCCCTTGTTCAGCAAATCGAAGATGATGGCGCCCGGAACGATAGGGACGATGGCGGTTTCGACGCGAAAGCCGCGGCCGCGGAGGCGCATCTCGTCCATCACGCCGGACGCCGCATCCAGGCCAAACGCCGATCCGCCTGAGAGCACCAGCGCATCGATATCCTCGACCAGCTTGTCGGGGGCGAGCAGATCGGTTTCGCGCGCGCCGGGCGAGCCGCCCATGACGTCGACCGAGGCGCGGAAGGCGCGATCGGCGGTGAGGACGGTGGTGCCGGACTTGACGACATGGTCTTCGGCATTGCCGACGAGGAGGCCAGGGACGTCGGTGATGAGATTGCGCGGACCGGTTTGCATCCGGGCTCCTTGTCGTCGGGTGGAAAGAAGAGTCAGGCGGCGGCGCCGAGCTTGTCGTTGACGAGTGCGAGGGCCTTGAGGACGGGGACGCCCTCGGGGTCCCAGGTGCGGCGCATTTCGAGCATGTCGCGGGCCACCGCCCAGTTGCCGGCCTTGAGATTGGCGTCGAGCAATAGCTGCCCGAACAGGTCGCGCTGGGCGTGACTACCGCCGATCTCGACCATGCGCGGGTTGGCGATGGTGAGCCAGCGCACAGCATCGGCATATTGGCCACGGGCGTGGGCCAGCATGCCGCGCGCGGCGGGCAGCACGACATCGCGCCAGACGAGGCGATCGAAGGCCTCGGAGCGCGCGGCCTTGTCCTCGACGGCGGCCATCAGCCGGTCGGCTTCCGCATAGTCAGCGCGGGCGAGGCCATAGAGGTATTGCAGGGTCAGGAATGGCTGGACCGTGTCTTGCGCCCTGCCCCGCATACGGTCCGCCACATCCTGCCAGCGGTTGCCGACATCGAGGCCGGCGACCTCCATGCGGGCGAGCAGCGACACCGCCCCGACCTGGTCCTGTGAGTAGTCCGGCTCGATGCCCCAGACATGGTGGTCATAGGCGTCGAATACGGCCTGGTTGTCACCGAGACTGATGTGGAACAGCGCCTTGTGCCACCAGTTGTGGGTGTACATGAAGGAGTTGAGATCGACCCAGGTCTTGCTGGCTTCGGCCAGAAAGCGTTCGCCTTCGGTTACGCGTCCCTGCCCCAGCATGACGTGAGCGAGAGCGTGCTGAGCCCAGGGCTCCTTGTGCTTGAGCTCCAGCGCGCGCCGGGCCTCGCGCTCGGCAATGTCCAGCTGGTGCAGCTGCTCATGGGCAAAGGCCAGCATGCCGTGGAGGTGGGCATTGTCGGGGTTCTGGGTTTCGGCCAGTTGCGCGATGCGCAGCATCGAAGCGGCGTCGCCGCGATTGAAGCTATGATACTGGTGGAGCTTGACCGAGGCGAGGTCGCGCGGGTTAGCCCGGACGATCTCCTCGCCGATGGCCTGCACCGCGGGGACGTCATTGGCCACCCAGCGCTCAAGCTGGGCGAGCAGCATCAGCTCGCGGGGATTGGCGGCGGAAGCAACGGCGTTGGCGCGCTCGAGGTAGCGGCGGGCCATGTCGTTGGCGATCTCGGCTTCAAGGAACATCCAGGTGAAGCCGGCATAGATGTTGGCGAGCGGCGAGTCCGGGTCGGCATCGGCGGCGGCGATGATGTTGGCCGCCTTTTTCTCATAAGCGAGAAAGCCGGTGACGAAATCGTCGATGGCGCCCAGCGTCGCGCCCTCGGCGCGGCTGACGGCATTTCCCAAGGCGTCCACAGCCATTTTCACGTGCCAGTCTTGTCCGATTGGTCAAATATAGACCGATGGCCGCCGCACGCAACGCGACAGTGTGGCATATTGGTTTGATTTCATGAGCCTATTGCGAGAGCGGCGATGCCCGAACACCTGCGCGACGATGCCAGCCTCCACTATGAGATGGTCGGTGAGGGCCCGCCGCTGCTGCTGATCGCGGGGCTGGCCAGCGATAGCGCGAGCTGGGGACCGCTGCTTGCGGAGCTGCCGGGGCGACAACTGATCCTCGTCGACAATCGGGGATCGGGGCAGACACGGTCGGCGGGGCCGATCCGGTTTGCCGATCTGGTGGCCGATATTGCCAGCCTGATCGAGGCGCTGGGGATCGGGCCGGTGGATGTAGTGGGACACTCGCTGGGCGGCGCCATCGGGTTGTCGCTGGCGGCGGAGCATCCGCAGCTGGTGAAGCGGCTGGTGACGCTGACCAGTGGCGGTCTGACACCCTCGAAGGCCGTACTGCTCAAGGACATGGCGCGGATCGGATTCATCGTGCCGGCGGAAGACTGGTTCCGGCTGCTCTATCAGTGGCTGTTCTCGGACGCCTTCTTTGCCGACGAGGCCCATGTGGCGGCGGCCGCGGCGGCTTCGGCGGGCTATGCCTATCGGCAATCGCCGGGCGATTTCGGACGACAGGTCGCGGCGCTGGCAACGGTCGGGCCACTGGCGCGGGACCGGATTGCCTGCCCGGTGCTGGCGGTGTCGGCGGAGCGCGACCTGCTGGCGCCGTCTGCCGCGGTCGAGGCGCTGCATCAGGGGATCAGCGGGCTGGAACGGCGCGAGGTGCCGGAGGTGGGACACTCGATCCACTGGGAGGCGCCGCAGGCGGTGGGTGCAATGATCCGGGAATTCCTGGAGATGGCCGATGGCTGAGATCACTCCCCTCGCCTGCCGCTGCGGCGCCGTGCGGCTGGAAGTGGAGGCAGCGCCGATGATTGCGGCGGAGTGCTACTGCAACAGCTGCCGGAGCGCCGGGGAAAGGCTGGCGGCGTTGCCGGGAGCCGAACCGGTGCTCAACGACAAGGGCGGGACGCCCTATGAGATGTATCGCAAGGACCGGGTGCGGTTCGTCGCGGGTGTGGAACTGCTGCGGGCGTTCCGGCTGACGCCGACATCGCCGACGCGTCGGGTGGTGGCGAGCTGCTGCAACACACCGATGTTCACCGAATTTCAGAACGGGCACTGGCTGAGCCTTTATGCTGCGCTGTGGCCGGACGGCAGCCGTCCGCCGATGCAACTGAGAACGATGACCAGCGACCTGCCGCCGACAGTGGCGTTGGACGACAAGCTGCCGAACGCGAAGCACCAGACCTTCGGGTTCTTTGCGACCCTGCTCGGCGCCTGGGTGGCGATGGGTTTCAAGGTGCCGAAACTGGAGATCATCGAGGGAGGAATCGATGCCTGAGGACCACCAGATCGAGATCGAGAGCATCACCTCAAGCCATGTGCAGCGGGTGGATCGGAAGAAGTACACCGCGATGCGCGATGCCCTGCTTGCCGTGCTGCCGACGGAGGCGCCGGGACTGACAGTGGCGGCGGCCAAGGAGGCGCTGTTGCCGCACCTGCCCGAAGCGCTGTTCCCCGGCGGGGAGAAGGCCGGCTGGTGGCTGAAAGCCGCGCAGCTCGATCTCGAAAAGAAGGGCGTGATCGCCCGGGCAGCGGGGTCGCCGGTGCGGCTCTACCGCACCGGCAAGGGGTAAGCGGATCAGAGTTCGCTGTCGGAGATCGGCGCCTTGCCGTTCACCTTGATGCCGCTGCGGTCGATCTCGACGATCTTGGGACCGTCCTTGTCTCGAGCGAAGGTGCGGAAGGTGAATTTCACCTGGTGGCCCTTGGCTGGAGCGCTGGGATCGAGCGGAAGGTCGCAGGCGATGTCGTAGAGGATCTTGGCCGCGAGTGCCTCGCCGAGGACAAGGCTGCGCGCATTGTCGGTGCGCCAGTGGACACCGCCCATCGAGCGCCCCATGGCGACATTGTGTGCCAGCTTGTTGAGTTCGCCCTCGATGGTGAGCTGGCGCGCGGCATAGGGACCCAGATCGATCCGCTTCCATTCGCCGTTCTGCAGGCCGGTCACATAGGCCTTCATCGCGGTTTTCGGGCCGTACGGCTCGGAGCGCTCCACGAGCGTCGAGAATGGCAGCGGAGTGATATTGCCATTGGGCGCCTTTTCGAACGTCTTGAAATAGGCCTTGAGGATGGTCACGCAGGCGCCAGCGACCGTAGCATGGCCGGCCCCGTAAGCGGGATGCGTCGGGCTGCCAGGGGTATAGGCCATGGGCAGCAGATACCCGGGCGTTTTGTGCTTGATCTCCGAGGCGCGCGAAATGCGTTTGGCCGCGTCGGTGTCGAACAGCCAGTCCTTCAGACCATAGGCGCGGGTCCCCTTGCCCGGTACGCCGACCTTCTGCACGTGGGCGAGGCCGCCATAGGCTTCGGGGCGGAGCCGCAGGTGCACCTGCCACTTCTGGTGCCAGACGGCCTTGAGAGCCCGCGTCGCGACCTCCGAGACCAATGCCAGGATATGCGGACCGCCAAGGACGCCAAAGCCGGCATCGCGAGTCTTGTTCCCGGAAAACGGATTGCCGGGTGTCCATTCGGCGCCGCCCGAGAGCAGCAGCAGCGCGGCGTTGAAGTAGGCCTGGTGCAGGGCGTCCTTGTTCACGAAGCGCGCGAGGTCACGCATGGTGGAGATATAGCGATCCTCCGGCTCGAAATAGGCGCCGTCGGATTCGTTGGCGCCGGAATAGTCCTGACCATGGGCATCCCGCCCGGTGTTCTGCACCTCGAGCCATGTATCGAAGTCGGTCAGGTGGTCCATGCCCGCCTTGTAGGGGCGCTGGCGGGTGTCGATGGTCTGCGTGCCGAAGGCGACGGGGCGAATGAAGAACTGGCTGACCATCGGCCCCATGTCTTCACCCGCAAGACCGAGGCGAAACAGGTTGGCCGGGGTGAAGTCGGCGGGGTTGTTCGGCGATCCGGGCGTATCGATCCCCGGGCGGAGTTGCTGGGAGTCCACGCCCTTGTCGTCGCGGCCGTTGAGGAAGGCCGCATTGATATCTGCCGCGGCGGCGGCAACCCCGGGGTCTGCGGCAAAGGCGTCAAACGGCAGGTCGCGGAGCAGCGCCATCCAGTAGAGTTCCACCATTTCGGCGGCCGTGGCGTCCGACCGCACGGGAGGCGCGGCGGGAATGACGTAATGGTCTGGATTGTCGATCAAACGATCGGCGACAAGTCCCGCCGTAGGATTGGTCAACGGCGCGCTATCGCGCGGCATCGGGGGCACAGCGCGGAAGGGGTCGCCTGTGGGCCTGTCGTCGGCGGCTGTCTTCAGTGCCTTGAACGCGGGTTCGAGAACCTCCCCGTACGGGTTGTGCGGCAGGCTCTTGTGAAAGCTGCCGATGCCGACCGCGGTGGTGCCTCCCCCAATATCGAACGTCCTGTCCCGGTCCCCATTGTCGACCTGCTTGGCCGGAGCGGTTGCGACCGGGCCCTTCGTGTTGTCCTTCTTCGCCATTCGTCCCCTCCGGATGCCGATGCTGGACGCGCAGGCATGCGGCGCGGCTCTTAGCGCCGCGCCACCGATCGACAGGCCCGAGGGCCAGTGCGTCCACAGATTGCCGATGGGGCAAAGCAACGCTTTCGCGCCGCACTGCGCCATTCGGATCAGCTCGGGTCGGATAAGGTCCCTACGGGAATACGTAGTGTTCCGGGGCGAAGGCCGGCGGTCAGATCACCCTGCCGCCGTCGACTTCCAGCGCGACGCCGGTGATCATCGAGGCTTCGTCGGAGCAGAGGAAGCAGGCGGCGTTGCCCATGTCTTCGGGCGTTGAGAAGCGGCCGAGGGGGATGGTCGCGAGGAACTTTGCCCGGATCTCCGGGGTGTCCTCGCCCATGAAGGTCTTGAGCAGCGGGGTTTCGCCGGCGACGGGGTTGATGGCGTTCACGCGAATGCCGAGCGGCGCAAGTTCGACGGCCATCGACTTGGTGGCGGTGACCATCCAGCCCTTCGACGCATTGTACCAGCTCAGCCGCGGGCGCGGGCTGACGGCGGCGGTGGAGGCGACATTGAGGATGGCGCCAGTCTTTCGTGCCTTGAAGTGCGGCACGAGGTGCCGGGCGGTCAGATAGACCGACTTCATGTTGACGTTGAAGACCCGGTCGAAATCGGCCTCGGAAATGTCGTCGAGTGCGGCGGGCTGGTGCGAGACGCCGGCATTGTTGACGAGGATATCGACCTTGCCGAAGGCCATCAGCGCCGCGGCGGCGAGCTGGTTGACGCTGGCGTCGCTCGAAACGTCGACATGCCCGGCCTTCTGGTCCAGCTCGCGGGCAAGCGCCTCGGCACCTTCGAGGTTGATGTCGGCGATAAGGACGCGTGCGCCCTCGGCGGCGAACTTTCTGACGATGCCGGCGCCAAAGCCGGAGGCGCCACCGGTGACGATGGCGGTCTTGCCCTCTAGACGCATGAATTCACTCCGGAAGCTCAGGTTTCGGTGCCGGTATCCAGCCCTTCGGCGGCGAGCGCGGCGGCGCGGCGCTTTTCCACCCAGCGGACGCTGATGATCGACAGCTCGTAGAGCAGATACATCGGCAGCGCGAGGCCGATCTGGCTGATCGGATCGGGCGGAGAGATGAAGGCGGCAAACACGAGAATGATCACGATGGCGTAGCGCCGGCCCTTGGCCAGTATCTGGGACGACACCAGCTCAATGGTGGCGAGCAGCGTCAGCACCACGGGCAGCTGGAAGCAGATGCCGAAGGCGATGATCAGCGTCATGGCGAGGCCAAGGTACTCGGACACCTTGACCAGCATGGTGATTTCCTCGGTCTCCATCGCGTGGAAGAACTGCAGCGCCAGCGGCAGCACCGCGAAATAGACCATGGCCGCGCCGAGGAGGAAGAAGGTCGGCGTGGCGATCAGATAGGGGATGAAGGCCCGGCGTTCCTTCTTGTAGAGGCCCGGCGCAACGAAGCCGTAGACCTCCCAGGCGAGGTAGGGGAAGCCCAGGAACAGCGCGCCGAAAAAGGCGAGGCTGAGCTGGGTGAAGAAGAATTCCTGCGGCGCGGTGTAGATCAGCTCCACCGGCTTGGGCGCGACGGCGTGCCGATAAGGCTCCACCAGGATGTCGAAGATCGGACCCGAGATGAAGAAGCAGGCGATCAGAAGCAGGACCAGCACGATCATGGCGCGGATCATGCGCTTCCTGAGCTCGATCAGGTGATCGAGCAGCGGCGCCTCGCTGCCGGCAATTTCGTCGTCGACCTTGTCAGGCGGCGGAAGTGTGGGCTGTTCGGCCATCTATCAGGCCTTCTTGGTGGCCGGCTTGCGGGTGCGCGGTGCCGGCTTGGGCTGAGGCTCGGCGGCCTCGGCGGTGGGGGTCGTGGCGGCCTTTGCGCGCGTCTTCGCGGCGGAGGGAGCCTTGCCGGTTGTCGCGGTCGGCTTGGCAGCCTTGGGCGCAGCGGCTGGTTTTGTCGCGGCAGCGGGCTTGTCTTCGGCGGCGGTCTTCGGCTTCGCGGCAGCAGATTTTGCGGTTGCTGTCTTCGCAGCGGCTGTCTTCGCAGCGGCTGACTTGGCAGGAGCAGATTTGGCAGCAGCAGACCTGGCGGCGGGCTTGGCGGCGGGCGCCTTGTGTGCGGGGGCCTTCTCAGGCGCAGCCTTCTCGGCGGCAGCCTTGGCTGCGGTCTTTGCCTTGGGCGCGGGCAGCTCGGCAGACTCTACCGGCTTGTCGGCAGGCAGCTTGACGCGGGGTGCTCGCCTTGCCTTGACGGGCGCGGCGGCGGTCACAATGGCAGCAGCCTCAACCGGCTCGGAGGCCTTTGGCTCCTCCCCCTTGGCCATTGCAGCAGCAGCGGCGGCCGTCAGGGGCAGTGGCGCCGGCTTGTCCGTCGCCATGCCGGCCTTTGCCTTGATCTCGTCGACCACGCTCTCGACCTTGGGGTCGGTGGGCTTCAGGGCGCCCGAGGGTTCGACTTTGCCGGCCGCGGTGGTGGTGTTGAATTCCTTGCGGATCGCTTCGGCGGTCGCCTTGAGCGGCTGCGTCACCGAATTGCGCAAATTGGTGATCTCGTTGAGACCCGTGGTCTTGTTCAGCTCGCGCTGAAAATCGGTGCCCATCCGCCGGATCGTACCGGCGAACTTGCCGATACGATTCATGACGGCAGGCAATTCCTTGGGGCCTATGACAATCAGTGCCACGACACCGATCACCAGCATTTCGGTCCAGCCGATGCCCAGCATCAATAAGGCTCCTTGGGAGCGGTAGAGTCAGACGCCGATCAGGCGTCCTTCTTCTCGGTCTGCGTGGAGGCGTCGACCTGTGCGGCCGTATCGATCTGCGGGGCGGGCTTGGTGTCCTCGTCGCGCATGCCCTTCTGGAACGACTTGATGCCAGAGGCGACCTCGCCCATCAGCCCAGCGATCTTGCCGCGGCCGAACAGCAGGATCACCACGATGGCGACGACGATGATGCCCCAAATTCCCGGCGCGTGCATGCTCTGTCTCCGAAACTGTGCGTTAGGCGTAGTGTAGTGCGCAGAAATAGGTTCAATCCATGTCGAACACAAGGACGTGTTCCGGATTGAGGGTCAGGAAAACGTCACAACCCGGCACGAAGCGGCGATCGGACGGCTGACGCAGGGCCATCGGCCGGTCGAGACCGGCAATTGCGACCTCGCACAGGTCGATGCCGATGGCCCCGCGCTTGCCGAGCAGGCGCCCCGGAATCCCCGGACCTTCAGTGGCCATGGTCAAGGCGCCGATCGGACGGATCGCAACGATAACGGCGTCGCCGTCGGCGCGCCCCGGCGCCGGCACCGGGCCAAGCGGCGTATCGACGCGGCCGTCGGCGACCCGGCCGGCAATCTCGCCCAAGGGCGAGAAGAAGCGCGCGGCGCTGAGATCGACCGGGCGGGCATAGACCGCCGCGGCGCGATCGATCTGGGCGATCTTTCCGTGGCGCAGAAGCGCGATGCGGTCGCCGATGAGCATCGCCTCTTCGGGGTCATGGGTGACGATGATGGTGGTGGCGTGGGTCTCGCGCAGCACGGCCAGGGTTTCGGCGCGCACCGTTTCGCGCAGCCGGGCATCGAGACTGGAGAACGGCTCGTCGAGCATCAGGATGCCCGGGCGCGGCGCGATGGAGCGTGCCAGTGCCAACCGCTGCTGCTGTCCGCCCGAGAGCATGTGCGGAAAGTCGTTCTCGCGCTCGCCGAGGCCGACACGACGCAGTGCCTGGCGGGCCTGCGCCAACGCCGCGGCGCGGCCGAGTCGGTTGAGGCCGAAGGTGACGTTGTGGAGGAGGCTCAGGTGCGGGAACAGGGCAAAGTCCTGGAACATCAGCCCGATGCCGCGCCGGTCCGGCGGCAGGTGGATGCCCGGCCCCGAGACGACATTGTCGTTGATGCGCACCCTGCCCGACCCGATACGCTGGATGCCGGCGGCGACGCGCAGCGCGGTCGACTTGCCCGAACCGGAATCGCCGAGCAGGCAGACGATCTCGCCCGGCGGCATGGCAAGGGTGAGTCCGTCCAGGACCTTACGGCCGCCAAGTTCAACCGTCACATCATCGAAATGCAGGGCGGCGGCGAAGCTGACGCCGGCGGTGCCGCGCGGGCCCCAGCCGACGAGCTCGGTGGTTTCGTCAGTCATGGATTGGCCATTTCGTCGGGCACGTCGTCTTGCGCATCGCCGGGATCGCCCGGCTCCAGCGGGTCTTCGTCGTCGCGCAGATCCCCATCGAAGGGCAGCGGAATCTGGAAGGTCGGCGGCAGTCGATTCGACAGCAGCCCTGCCCCCTTCAGTTCGTCGAGCCCCGGCAGATCTGAAAGGCTCTCAAGGCCGAAGTGATCGAGAAAGGCGTCGGTAGTGCCATAGGTCACCGGGCGGCCTGGGGTGCGCCGGCGGCCGCGCATACGCACCCAGCCGGTCTGCATCAGGGTTTCGAATGTGGCGCCGCCGCTTTGCACCCCCCTCACCTCCTCCACCTCGGCCCGCGTGGCCGGCTGGTGATAGGCGATGATGGCGAGCACTTCGAGCGCGGCGCGCGAGAGCTGCCGGCTTTCGGTTTCTTCGCGGCGCAGCATCAGGGCGAGATCGTCGGCGGTGCGGAAGGCCCAGAAGCTGCCGCGGCGCACGAGGTTGACGCCACGGCCACGATAGCGTGCCTCGAGCTCGGCCAAGAGCGCAGGCACGTCAGCGCCTTCGCCGAGATAGGGCTGCATGGCCTCGGGCGACAGCGGGTCGGCCGAGGCGAAGAGCAGCGCTTCGAGCACCCTGAGGTTGCGCTCGGCGATCTCGCTGGTTTCGTCCGCCATGGCGGGCTCGTCGGTCATTGCGGCTCGTTTCCTTCGCTGCCGGTCTCGATATCGCCCCGACGGCGGCGCATCAACAGCGGACCGAAGGCCAGCGTCTGCCGGAGCTCGATCTGGCCCTGCCGGGCGAGCTCGAGACTGGAGGCAAAACTCGAAGCTGTAGCGGTGCGGCGCTCCTCGGGCGTGCCCAGATACTGGCTGAGATAGGCATCGAGCGGCACCCAGTCGAGATTGTCGCCGATCAGGCGGTTGAGGATCTCGCGGGCCTCCTGCAGCGACCAGACAGAGCGAACGAAAGGCGTATATTCCTCGGGCTCGAACTTGCCGCGGCCCGTGGCATAGGCCCTGAGCAGGTCATAGAGCGTCGCTTCCCACAGATTGCGGCGCTCGATGGTCACCGGGCTCGGGGCCCCGCGGGCGTGAACCTCGCGGCCCAGGCGCGGGCGGTTGACCAGCTTCATCGCCGCTTCGCGCATGGCTTCGAGGCGCTTCAGGCGGAACTGCAGCAGCGCCGCCATCATCTCGCCGGACGGTTCGTCGTCATTGGGCGTGCCCGGCACCATCAACCGGCTCTTGAGATAAGCCAGCCACGCCGCCATCACGAGATAATCGGCGGCGATCTCCAGCCGGCGCGAGCGGATGGTTTCGATGAAGGCCAGATATTGCTCGGCCAGTGCGAGAACGGAAATGCGGCCGAGATCGACCTTCTGCCGCCGGGCCAGATCGAGCAGCAGGTCGAGCGGGCCTTCGTAGCCAGCCACGTCGACATAGAGCATCTCGTCGTCGCGTGCGCGCGCGGCGTTGGCGACCCAATCGGCGTTGCGATCACTCATCAGACGGCCCCGCTCGTCATGCGCGAGCTTGGGCTGGCCCAAGGGCCAGCGTCAAGACGTGCCGCGTGCCGGTGCCAGCCGACGACAGCTCACCCGTTGATCGGCAGGCAGTCGTTGCCATTGGCCTTGATGGTGGCGCAGACCTGCGTGGCCTCCTGGAACGAGCCGGTGGGCAGCACCACGCGATACCAGATGCCCCGTGCGCCCAGATCGACCTGACGGATCTCCAGCGTAGCGCCGTTGACCCGCGACTGCAGCCGCGCGAGAGCCGAGCGCGCGTCCGCTTCGGTGGGCTGCGAGGAGAGCTGGGCATAGGCCCCCGAACCGCTCGAGGACACGGTGACAGGCGCCGCAGCAGGCGTTGTCGCGGCCGGGGGAGCAGCGGCGACTCGACTGGCGAGCGCCTGGCGATTGGGCGCGGGCATTGGAATGGGCGCGACGGCGCCGGACGCCGTGGTCACCGTGCTGCCAGGGACAACCGGTTCGCCCGTTGTCGGAGTGGTCGTTTCGGGCTCAACCGTGGCGAGCGTGCTGGTGGCGTCGGTGGCCGGAGTCGCCGAACTGGTCGCCGGGCTGTCATTGGTCGGCAGGGTTGCCAGCAACTCGGACGGCTGCACGTCGGCGCCAGGAAGATCGGGAACATTGGGGCGTGCGACCGGCAGCGCCTCGTTGCCGGCGACAGCCTCGTCGCCACTGACGATGGTGCCATCGGGGCGTACGGTGACCGTGCGAACCTTGCGGTTGGCCAGTTCGCCCTCGCTGAGGCCCTCGCCATCGCTGCCGACGGTGCGGGCCACATCGGCAATCGGGGTATCGGCGCTGTCGTCGCGCGAGACGAGCTGCTCGCCTTCGGCGGTGCTGGAGCCGTCGATCTCGGAGAAGACGACATTGCCCTGGGTGTCGGTGGCCGCAGGCGTGGCCGGGGCCGCCTGTTTGGCCGGCGTCGTGTCGGCCTGGAGGACCGGCACGTCGCCATCGGAGCCGCCGCCCATGCCCAGAACCCAATAGAGGCCGAAACCGGCCGCCAGCAGCAAGGTGCCGGCGACGGCCATGCCGACATACTGACGCATGCCGCCCGACAGCATGCCCCGCTGTTCGCGGCGGGCACGCGGGCGCTTGGCCGGGGGCTCCGCGTCGAGCTCGACATTGGAATCGGCGGCGGCGGCCGCGGCGCGGATCGCGGCCTCGGCGGAGGAGATGTTGATCTCCTTGTCCTTGAGGGCCGCACGCCGCGGCGCAAAGCCGGTGGTCAGGGGCGGGACGACCGGCGCCGGTTGTGCCGGCGGCGGCGGCACCTGAGTCGATGCCCGCGGCTCGACACGCGGTGGCGCGGCGCTTGCAGGAGCGGCCGCCGGGACAGGCCGGTCATTGCCGAGTTCGACCCGAACGGCTTCGCCGATCAGGCTCTCGATCTCGTCGATCGGGTCGCGGTCGACGTCCACAGCGGGTGCAGGCGCCGACACCGGACGCGGGGCAGCCGGAGCCGGGGCCGGCGTCGAACGAGCGGGCGGGCTGGCCGGGCTACCAAAGCTGGCGGCGGTGGGCGTGGCACGCGGCATGGGTGCCGACACAACAGGCGCGGCTGCCGCCGGGATGGGCCGGCTCGGGGCCGGCGAGAAGACGGGCGCCGAGGACGCCTCGTTGAGTTCATTGGCGTCGAGTTCGGCGGCGATCAGGTCGGCGATGAGATCGCCGGAAGACTGACGCTGCGGCTGGGAGGCCGCTTCGGGACCGGCGGCAGGCGTATCGGAACGCGGCCCGGGTGCTGTCGACTGTTCGGGCGCGTCGCCATTGAAGCCGAAATCGAAGTCGAAAGCGTCGCCCTCCGGCTGGGGACGGGCACCGGCAATGGCGCCGGCATCGCGCGATGCGGCAGAACTGGGCGCCTCCGCCTTGGGCGCTTCGGACTTGGGCGCTTCGGACTTGGGCGGCTCGACGGCGGACGGCGCAGCACTCGTCGCGCTGGGCGCACTCGAAGCGGCGGGCGTCGTGGAATAGGACGGCCGGAGTTCCGCCGGTGCAGCCGCAGGCTTCGGCGCCTCGGGCATGCGGAAGCTCACAAGGGGTTCCTGCCGGATGGGTTCGGCAGAGGGTGCCGGCCCCAGATCGACGGCGGACGGCCGCAGCACCGATGGCGGCTCCACACTGGGCGCCGGCTGCGGAGCCGACGTCATCGTCGCGGCCGGTGCAGGTTCGGGGGTACGCGAGGACGGGACCGGCTGATCCATGCCGGGAATGCGGATGACCGGAGCGGCACGCGGCGGCTCGACGGCGGGTGCGGGGCTGGTCGGCGTCGGGCTGGCCGGCCGCGCGGCCTCGGCAGGCTCAGCAGCCCGGACGGGCGCCGGCGTCGCTTCGGGCACCGACACCAGTTTCGGCCCTGGCTTGGCTTCCGGCTCCGACGCACTGGCGCCTGACGCCATGAGCCTCGCGAGTTCGGCGATCAGATCGTCGGATTTTTCCTGGCCGTCAGGCATCTGCTGTCGTCTCGCTGTCGTGGATATGCAGCGCCCTCAACATCCGGGCTATCGGACTCGACCCCCGCCGAGCTTCATCGGGAACTCGTCACACTAATGCGCCCGAATTATGAAAGCTCCTCGGGCGCAGTAACTCCAAGCAATTCCAGCCCATTGGCCAGAACCTGTCGAACGGCGGCGACGAGGGCGAGTCGCGCCAAAGTCAGCATTGAATCCTCGGCGTTAACAAACCGTAAGGCATGCTCTTCCTTGCCCTTGGCCCAGAAGCCGTGGAAGGCCGATGCAAGCTCGTAAAGCGCGAAGGCAATGCGGTGCGGTTCGTGGGCCAGCGCGGCGGCTGCGACCACCCGCGGCCACTGGGCCACGGCCCGGATCAGCTCGAGATCGGCGGCACTGGACAGCAGCGACAGGTCGGCGCCGGCCAGGGCAGACGAGCTGGTGTCCAGCTCCGGCATTTCCTCGGCGGCTTTCCGGAAAATCGAGTGGGTGCGCGCATGGGCGTACTGCACATAGAAGACCGGATTGTCCCGGCTCTGCTCCTTGACCACAGCGAAGTCGAAATCCATCGCCGCATCGTTCCGCCGATAAAGCAGCATGAAGCGGACGGCGTCGGCGCCAACCTCCTCGACCACGTCGGCGAGGGTGACGAGATCGCCGGAGCGCTTGCTCATCTTGAACGGCTCGCCGTTCTTCATCAGCCGGACGAGCTGGCAGATGCGCACATCGATATCGGCTTCGCCGTTGGAGACGGCCTTCACAGCGGCCTGCAGGCGGCTGACATAGCCGGAGTGATCGGCGCCCAGCACATTGATCATGTGCTTGAAGCCGCGCAGGTATTTGTTGCGGTGATAGGCGATGTCCGCGGCGAAATAGGTATAGCTGCCATCGGACTTGATCAGCGGACGATCGACGTCGTCGCCATAGTTGGTGGCGCGGAACAGCGTCTGTTCACGGTCTTCCCAGTCCTCGGGGGTCTTGCCCTTGGGCGGCTCGAGACGGCCCTGATAGACCATGTCTTCGGCACGCAGCCAGTCGAGGGTGAGGTCGATATCGCCCCCCTGCCCGTGCAGCTGGCGCTCGGAAAAGAACACGTCGTGCCGGACGTTGAGCTTGGCGAGGTCGGCGCGGATGAGGTCCATCATGGCAGCAACCGCCCGTTCCTTGACGAGCGGCAGCACCTCGGCCTCGGGCCGATCCAGCAAGGCACGGCCGAACTCGGCGGCCAGCGCCTCGCCCACCGGGATCAGGTAGTCGCCAGGATAGAATCCGGGGGGAATGTCGATGGTTTCGCCCAACGCCTCGCGATAGCGCAACAGGCTCGAGCGGGCGAGCGTGTCGATCTGGCTGCCGGCGTCGTTGATGTAGTATTCGCGGGTCACGTCATAGCCGGACCAGGCCATGAGCGAGGCCAGCGCGTCGCCGAACACCGCACCGCGGGTGTGGCCGACATGCATGGGGCCGGTGGGGTTGGCCGAGACGTATTCGATGTTGACCCGTTCGCCCCGGCCGATATCGGAGCGGCCATAGTCAGCGCCCTGCTGGGCGACCGCGGCCAGCGCGCGGTGCCAGATGGCGTTGCCGAGACGGAAATTGATGAAGCCGGGGCCGGCGACTTCGACGCTGGCGACGTCGGGATCGGCTTCGAAATGCTTGACCAGCGCCCCAGCGACCTCACGCGGGTTGCGGCCGAGCGGCTTGGCAACAACCATCGCGGCATTAGTCGACAGGTCGCCATGCGCGGCATCTCGCGGCGGTTCCACCACAATGCGCGCCAGAGCTTCATCGGAAAGCTCGGGATGGAGGGCCTTGAGGGCGTCGGAGACGCGGGCGTGGAACAGGGCGAAGACGTTCATGACGGACTTTCTGCGGGCGGTTTGCCCAGTGGCAGCGCCCTACCCCAAAGGCCTCGCCCCGTCAAACAGGCGGGCATATTGCTCGATGGCGTAAGGGTCGGTCATGCCGGCCACGAAATCACTGACGATGCGGGCCCGGTCGGCGTCATCGGGGGCCGTTTCCATGGCGTCCTGCCAGCGGCCGGGGAGTTCGGCACCGGCCATGTAGCGCTCGAACAGGCCGGCGACGATGGCCTCGCTGGCGCGAACCGGGGCCATCACCGCCTCGCTGCGATAGACCCGGCTGAAGAGGAATTGCTTCAGTCCCTGTTCCGCCTCGGCCACTTCGGTAGAGAACCCAACCAGCGTCGCACCGGCATGGCGGACCTCGTCGGGCGAAGCCGGGTGGTGCGCCGCAATCCGGCGGCCGGCTTCGGCGATGACGTCCTCGATGCCGAAGGTGATCAGCCGACGCTGCACTTCGTGGGCCTGACGATTGGGTTCGATGTCGGGCCAGCGGCCGAGCACCTCGCGGACAATCGGTCCCACCAGCGGCACCTCGGCCAGTTCGTCGATCTGGACGAGCCCGGCGCGCAGCGCATCGTCGATGTCGTGAGCGTTGTAGGCGATGTCGTCGGAAACGGCTGCCACCTGGGCCTCGAGGCTGGCATGGGTCGAAAGCAGCAGGTCCATGCTGGCCGGGATATCGAACAGGCCGAAGGGCAGCCCCTCCTCGCGATAGCGCCCGACAGGCCCGCCCTCGGCATCGAGCAGCGGTCCATTGTGCTTGAGAATGCCCTCGAGCGCCTCCCAGCTGAGATTGAGCCCGTCATGCTCGGCATAGCGGTTCTCCAGCCGGGTCACGACGCGGATGGCCTGCATATTGTGGTCGAAGCCGCCCCAGGCCAGCATCTTTTCGTGCAGCGCCCGCTCGCCGGCATGGCCGAACGGGGTGTGGCCAAGGTCATGGGCCAGCGCCACGGCCTCGGCGAGATCCTCGTCGAGGCGCAGGGCGCGCGCGATGGAGCGCGCCATCTGGCTGACTTCCAGCGTGTGGGTCAGCCGGGTGCGATAGTGCTGCCCCTCGTGGTGCAGAAAGACCTGAGTCTTGTACTGCAGGCGCCGGAAGGCAGTGGAGTGGATGATGCGGTCGCGGTCGCGCTGAAACTCCGAGCGCGTCGGGCTCGGACCCGTACCGTACAGGCGCCCGCGGCTCAGTGCCGGGTCGGCGGCGTAGGGCGGCCGATCAACCATTTCGTGCTGCCCCCTTTTCATCGTCACCCGACGATATTAAGTTTGTCGCCAGATCACCGGCGCCCCTGCCGGGCGAGAGGTATGCCATGTCCGAAGCTGCTCTAGCATCCCGAGATGTCGTTTTGACAGATCGCGCCGCCAAGCGCATCGGCCGTATCCTCAGCAAACAGGGTGAAGGTGCGGTGCTACGCATTGCGGTTTCCGGAGGCGGCTGTTCGGGCTTCCAGTACGAGTACAAGCTGGTCAAGGAAACCCCGAGCGACGACGATCTGGTGCTCAATAAGGACAGCGCCACGGTGCTGATCGACTCACTCAGCCTCGAGTTCATGGGCGGCGCCGAGATCGACTATGTCGACGACCTGATCGGGCAGAGTTTCCAGATCAAGAATCCGAACGCGGTGGCCGGTTGCGGCTGCGGCACGAGCTTTTCCGTCGCCTGACACTGCCGCCCCTCGGCGACTTGCATTTTCCGCGACGAAGTCGGTAGTTTCCTCCCACGTTTAGGGAGGAACTTACGTGAGTTTGCAGAGTAATATCGACGCCGCTATCGAGGCGGCGCTGGGCGACCGCATTGTTGGCTGCGTCGTTCTGGTCAACCAGAATGGCAAGGAAATCTATGCCCGTAGCGCCGGTCTCGCCGATCGCGAGGCCAATCGCAAAGTCGAGCGCAACGCCATCTGGCGGCTGGCGTCGATCACCAAGCCCATCGTTGCGACTGCCGCGCTGAAGATGATGGAAGCCGGTCTGCTCGACCTCGACGATCCGGTGACCAAGTACCTGCCCTATTTCACCCCGCCGAGCCCGGATGGCGTTGTACGTCCGATCACCCTCAGGCAGCTGCTCTCGCATAGCTCGGGCCTCTCCTATGAGGCGATTCCCGCCGATGCCTCGGCCGGCATGTCGGGTCCCTATATCTCGCTCGAAGAGAATCTCCGTCGCCTGGCCAAGGGGACCCTGGTGTTCGCTCCGGGCACCGGTTGGGCCTATGGCACCAGCATCGACGTCCTGGGTGGCGTGCTTGCTGCCATCAACAAGTCGACGCTTGAACAGGCCGTGGTCAAATATGCCGCCGGTCCGCTGGGCATGGCCGAATGGCGCTTCACGCCGGTGGACGCGACCCGCGTTACCGCCAATTATGCCAATGGCAACCCGCCGGAGGCGCCGATCGTGCCGCCGGCCCGCATCACCGAAGAAGAGACTCACGGTCTCGGCTTCCGGGTCGACCGCATCTTCCGCGCCGACGCCTGGCAGTCGGGTGGCGGCGGTTCGTGCGGCACGGCCGATGACGTGATGAAGATGCTGGAAGTCTACAATGGCTACGGCAGCCATCTGAAACCGGAGACCGTCGCAGAAGCGCTGCGCAACCAGATTGGGGACCTGCCGCGGCGCGAGCAGGATGCCGGCAAGCGCTTCACCCTCATCGGGGCGCTGCTGGACGATCCGCCGGCGGCGAAGAACCCGGCCCCGGCCGGAACGCTCGACTGGGGCGGCGCCTGGGGCCACAACTGGGTGATCGACCCGATCAACCGCATCACGATCCTCGTCTGCACCAATACCGCGCCGGAAGGCTGCAACGGCCCGTTCCGGGACGACATCCTCAAGGCAGTCTACGGCTGACATCAGGGCCGTTCACGCGCCGCGCCGGATGGCGGGGCGCGCCCAACGAGGCGAAGGGTTGCAGGCGCGGAGGCGCCCCGCCCTTCGTGAAGACGATTTCTCGACCCTCGCCGTCGCAGGGTTCCGAGACGCGGAGGTTTGCGCATGGATATCGAGAACAGGCTGGACGGAGCCGTTGGCCGCGCTTTGGCGGAGCGGCGCATCGTCGGGGCGGTGGTGCTGGTGCGCAAGCAGGGCGAGCTGATCTATGAGAAGGCGCATGGGCTGGCGGATCGCGAGGCCGGCCGGCCGATGCGGACCGATACGATCTTCCGGCTTTCGTCGGTGACCAAGCCGCTGGTGGCCACCGTGATTCTGGCGCTTGTCGATGCCGGAGCCATGGCGCTCGACGCGCCGGTCACCGATTATCTTCCCGATTTCCGACCCCGCCTTGCCGATGGCAGCGTGCCGACGATCACCATCCGGCATCTGCTCACCCACACCTCCGGTCTGCCGGTTACCTCGATCCTCTCGGCGAAGGAGCAAGCCGCTGGCGTCAATCGCTGGCGGCTCGGCGATGCCGAAATCATCCGGCGCTATGGGGCGCAACAGCTGCTGTTCGCGCCGGGGACGGGCTGGCAGTATGGTCCGTCGATCGACGTGCTCGGCTATATTGCCGGCCAATTGGTCGGCGGGCGGTTGGACGGCGCCTTGAGGAAATACGTTACCGGCCCGCTCGGCATGGCCGATACCGGCTTTGCGGCTCCCGACCGGTCCCGACTGGCCGCGGCCTATGCCGATGGCGCGGACGGGCCGGACCTGATGGGTGACCCACACACCATCCCCAACTATTGGGGCGGCACCACCACCTACGATCCCAACCGGATTTTCGATGCCGAGGCGTTCCAGGCGGGCGGCGGCGGGGCCGCCGGCACCGGCCCTGACATCATGACGCTGCTCGAAACCCTGAGGACGGGTGGCGGCGAGGTGCTGAAACCGCATACGGCGGCGCTCGGGCTTTCGAACCAGACGCCGCAGCTCGAACAGAGCGCCGGACCCGGCTGGAAGTTCAGCCTGTTCGGCGCCTGGCTCGACGATCCGGCGGCCGCGCGGGTGCAACACAATCGCGGCGCCAACCGTTGGGCCGGCATCTATGGACATCACTGGTTCATCGACCCCGACGAGGGCCTGACCGTGGTGTGCATGACGAACACCGGGTTGGAGGGGTCGGACGGACAATTGCGCGAAGACGTGCGCGATGCCGTCTATGGCGAGCCCGGCTGATCCGGACACTCGCCTTAAGCAATCGGGCGCGGCCGCCGCCCTTATGAGACGGAGAGTGCGCATGGATCTGGTTTCGAAACTCGACAGGATCGTCGATGCCGCTTTCGCCAGCGAGAAGCTGGTGGGCACCGTGACGCTGGTGAAGCGGCATGGCGAGAAGATCTATGGCCGGGCGGCGGGATGGCTGGACCGCGAGGCGCAGGTGCCGATGCGGCGCGATGCGATCTTCCGGCTGGCCTCGGTGACCAAGCCGATCGTCGCGGCGACGGCGCTCGCCATGATCGAGCGCGGGCTGATCGGGCTCGACAATGCGGTGAGCGACCACCTGCCCTATTTCCGGCCGAAGAACCCTGACGGCAGCGAGTCCCGGATGCTGGTGCGCCATCTGCTCAGCCACAGCTCAGGCCTCGGCTATGCGTTCAAGAACCCCGCGATCACCACGGGTCTGCAACAGACTGAGCTCGACCACGAAGCCAACCTTACGCTGATCGCCGCCGAGCCGCTGCTGTTCGCGCCGGGGACCGGCTGGGAATATGGCGTCAATCTCGACGTCTTGGGCGCGATCATCGCGGCGATCCATGGCGGCACGCTGGCCGAAGCGGTGGCGCACTATGTCACCGGGCCGCTCGGCATGGCCGATACAGGTTTCGAGGTGCGCGACGAAAGCCGGCTGGCGGTGCCCTATGCCGATGGTCCGCCGGGCCTGAGGCGCATGTGCGACCCGGACACGCTGGTCAATCCGGACGGCACCCCATGGCGAACCTTCTCGCCCTCCCGCATCTTCAACAAGCGCGCCTTCCAGTCCGGCGGCTCGGGCATGGTCGGGGTGCCGGACGAGCTGATGACCTTTTTCGAGGTGATCCGCACCGGGGGTGCCGGCATTCTGCGGCCCGAGACCATCGAGATGGCGGCGACGAACCAGGTCGGCGACCTGCCGCGCCGGCCGCAAGACGCCGGCCAACGCTTCGGGTTCCTCTCCGCCATTGTCGAGGATCCCGCCGCGGCGAACAGTCCGGTCGGGCGCGGCACCTTGCGCTGGGGCGGGGTCTATGGGCACGAATGGATGATCGATCCAGCCAACGGCATCACCATCCTCGTGATGACCAACACGCCGATGGAAGGCTGTGTCGGCCAGTATCGCTTCGATATCCGCGACGCGGTTTACGGGGTAGTGTGAGCCGAAGCGCCTGAGGATCAGAGCCGGAGTCGAGCATGCGGATCGCCACCTGGAACATCAACGGCATCAAGGCCCGGCAAGGGTTGCTGCTGCAATGGCTGCAGCAGCATTCGCCTGACATCGTGTGCCTGCAGGAAATCAAGACGGTCGACGAGGGCTTCCCGCGCGCCGATTTCGAAGCGCTGGGCTACAATGTCGAGACGCATGGGCAGAAGAGCTGGAACGGCGTCGCCATCCTCTCCAAGCTCCGTTTCGATGAGGTGACGCGCGGCCTGCCCGGTGACGATAGCGACGAGCAGGCGCGGCTGATCGAGGGGGTGTTCTCGCTCGATCAGGGCGTTGTCAGGGTGTGCTGCATCTATCTGCCGAACGGCAATCCGGTCGATACCGAGAAATTCCCCTATAAACTCAGGTGGATGGACCGGCTGATCGCGTTCGTTGAGGAGCGGCTGAAGCTCGAGGAGCCGTTCGTCCTGCTGGGCGACTTCAACATCATCCCGGCGCCGATCGATGCCAAGCACCCGGAATCGTGGTGGGGCGATGCGTTGTACCGGCCCGAGAGCCTCGCCCGCTTCCGCACGCTCGCCAATCTGGGGATGATGGACGGCTTGCGGGCGGTGACCGATGCGCCCTGCTACACGTTCTGGGATTTCCAGGAAGGCGCCTGGCGGCGCGACAACGGCATCCGCATCGACCACCTGATGCTCTCGCCGCTGGCGGCCGACCGGCTGAACGGCGTCACCGTTCATCGCGACGTGCGCGGCTGGGACAAACCGAGCGATCACGTGCCGGTGGAAGGCAATTTCGGGTTTTAGGGCAGCGGCAGGGAGTGCCGCTCAGCGGAGGTTCTGGCTGCTCGCGAGGAGTAGCGTGACGTCTTCCTTCGCCGGTACCGCTGCGACTTCCGTGACGCGGTCCGTACCCAGATAGTCGGCGAAAATGGCCTGCGCCTGTCCGAATGCATCGCGCGCCACCTCCCCGATATTGGCGGGGGTGAAAGCGATGATGGCCAGCATGAGAATGATCGGTAAGCGCATGATACCCGCTCCAACGAGTGAACGGGCACAAAGTTGCATTGTGGCGCTGAACCGGGGCTGAACGCTGAATTCAGCGGGCGATCACAGCCCGCCAAACCGGGTGCCGAGGCTGTCGGCCATCTCGACGCCCTTCTTGCGATCCTCGGGGGTGGCGAGGGACATGGCGTTGTTGAGCAGCTCCTCGATCCAGCCCTGGTCGACGGTGCCGACAGCGCGGCGGGAGGCGACGGTGAGCCACATCAGCCCTTCCACCGGGTCGCGCTCGATGCCCTCGCCGTTGAACAGCAGGTTGCCGAGCTTGGCCTGGGCGCCGGCATGCCCCTTGCGGGCGGCGAGATTGAGCCAGCGGGCGCTCTGCAGCGGGTTGTCGCCCAGCTCGGTGTCGTCGAGATAGAGCTCGCCGACACGGAACTGCGCATCGGCATCGCCGAAATAGGAGGCGGCGTGCATGACGAGGCGGTTGGAATAGTCCTCGTTCTTGCTGATCCCGGCTTCGGGCAGACCGCGGCGATAATATTCACCGACCTTGAGGAAGGATTGCGCGACGATGTCGGCTTCGACGCCACGCGGCGCCGCATCGGCATGCTCGTCGGCGATCTGGCTGAAATAGCCGAAGGCCTTGACCGGGTCCTTCTCGACGCCCTCGCCGCTCTCATACATCAGGCCGAGCTGGTAGAGCGCCATGGGCTGGCCGGCCAGCGCGGCGTCCTCGAGGGCTGCCACGAGGTCATCGTTGGAAATGCCGCCACCGGCGCCATCCAGCGAATTGGCCATGGCCAGCGCCGCTTCGGCCGCCGTCTGCGGGGAATTGGCCGGCAGGATGCCGACCGATTCCTGCGCAGTGGCAGTGGTCGCTGCGCTCGCGATGGCGAGCGCAGCCACAATCACGACGGAAACGAGGGACGGGGCCCTAGATGTCCGCATACTGCTCCTTCTCGCCCTTGGCGCCCGGGTTGGTCAGCGCGCCGAAACGCGCCGGCCCCACGAGCTGGGCATACTTCCAGATGGCGCCCGAGCCGTACTCATGCTCGCGCGGCGCCCAGTGCTGCTTGCGCCGGGCAAATTCTTCTTCGGACACGTTGACCGAAATCTCGCCGGTCACCGCATCGAGGGTGATGATGTCGCCGTCCTGGATCAGGGCGATGGGGCCGCCGACAGCGGCTTCCGGGCCGACATGGCCAATGCAGAAGCCACGGGTGGCGCCGGAGAAGCGGCCATCGGTGATCAGCGCGACCTTGTCGCCCATGCCCTGGCCGTAAAGCGCCGCGGTGGTCGACAGCATCTCGCGCATGCCGGGGCCGCCCTTGGGGCCCTCGTAGCGGATGACGAGCACGTCGCCTTCCTTGTACTCGCGCTTGTCGACGCAGGCGAAGCACTCTTCCTCGCGGTCGAAGACGCGGGCCGGACCAACGAAGCGCTGGTTCTTGAGGCCAGCCACCTTCACGATGGCGCCATCGGGCGCGAGATTGCCCTTCAGCGAGACGACACCGCCGGTCGGCGAGATCGGGTTGGAGGTGGTGCGGACCACATCCTGGTTGGTATTGAACTTCACCTTCTCGAGGTTTTCGGCAACGGTCTTGCCGGTGACGGTCATGGCGTCGCCGTGCAGATAGCCGCCCTCGAGCAGGGCCTTCATCACCAGCGGGATGCCGCCGGCCTCGAACAGGTCCTTGGCGACATATTTGCCGCCCGGCTTCAGGTCGCCGATGTACGGGGTCTTGCGGAAGATCTCACCGACGTCGAACAGGTCGAACTCGATGCCCGCCTCGTGGGCCATGGCCGGCAGATGCAGCGCGGCATTGGTCGAGCCGCCGGTCGCTGCCACCGTCATGGCAGCGTTCTCGAAGGCCTTGCGGGTGACGATGTCGCGCGGGCGGAGCTGCACCTTGAGCAGCTCCATCACCTGCTCGCCCGCCTGGGCACAGAAGGCGTCGCGGATTTCGTAGGGCGCCGGGGCGCCGCAGCTATAGGGCAGCGCGAGGCCGATGGCCTCGGCCACCATGGCCATGGTGTTGGCGGTGTACTGGCCGCCGCAGGAGCCGGCGGAGGGACAGGCGACGCGCTCGAGCTCGTCGAGGGTCTCGTCATCCATCTTGCCGACCGAGTGGAGGCCGACGGCCTCGAACAGGTCCTGGACGACCACGTCGCGGCCACGGAAGCGGCCCGGGAGGATCGAACCGCCATAGATGAAGATCGACGGGACGTTCAGGCGGATCATCGCCATCATCATGCCCGGCAGGCTCTTGTCGCAACCGGCCATGGCGACCAGCGCGTCATAGGAGTGGCCGCGCATGGTCAGCTCGACCGAGTCGGCGATGACGTCGCGGCTGGCGAGCGAGGACTTCATGCCGGCATGGCCCATGGCGATGCCGTCGGTCACGGTGATGGTCGCGAACTCACGTGGCGTGCCGCGGGCGGCAGCGACGCCCTTTTTGACGGCCTGCGCCTGGCGCATCAGCGAGATGTTGCAGGGGGCCGCTTCGTTCCAGGCCGTGGCAACGCCGATCAGCGGCTGATGGATCTGCTCGGAGGTCAAGCCCATGGCATAGAGGTAGGACCGATGCGGCGCGCGCTCGGGCCCCTCGGTCACATGCCGGCTCGGGAGATTGGATTTGTCGACGTAGTTCGTGGTCATGTTCTCGTCCCGCCTGTCCTGCCGGCCCCTCGCCGGCGTCTACTAGTCGCCGTTATCGAGCCGACAAACACAGGCCTCAAGGGCACAGAGCGCACGAATAGTCCGGTGCCGGAAACAATTTCCGCTCACGCTGTCGACGCCCGCCCTGCCCTTTTCGTCCTGTGCTTTGTTTAGGGTCAGATTGTGGCGCACAAGATCAGCAAATCGTTGATCGCCGGGGTTGGTTTCCGGGATTCAACTGTGCTGTTGCAAAAACGTCACGGCGAGTTCAGGAGGCGTTCAGAATTGCCGGACGCGGGGCGCGAAAAGCGTTCGCCCCCGCTTGCCTAGAGCCACTTGCGCTTGCGCATCCAGACGACGATGCCGATGCCGAGGGCAACGAGCGCGCCAGTGACCACCCAGAACGCAGCCGGAGAATCGGCGAAAGGAATGCCGGCGACATTCATGCCGAGGAGGCCGCTGATCACGGTGAGCGGCATCAGGACGACGGTCACGGCCGCAAGGATCAGCATGTTCTGATTCATCTGCTCGGCGCGGGTGTCGAGCAATTGCTCGTGAACCAGAACCGCACGTTCGCTGAGCGCCTGCAGCTCATCGCCGAGCCGGGCGGTGCGGGCCGCGGCCTCGCGCAGGCGGACCCGGTCGCGGTTCGATAGCAGCGCCAGGTCTTCGATCTCGAGCGTGTTAAGCACGTCGCGCTGCGGCCAGATCAGCCGGCGCATGTTGATGATCGTCCTGCGCAGGTGCGCCAGCCGGCCGCGGCTGTCGCCGGGATTCTGCTGGCGCATCACCGTTTCCTCGATCACGTCCAGCGTGTCGCCGAGCCGTTCGATCAGCGGCTCCATGCGGTCGGCAGCGCGCAGCGCCAGCCGGGCCACGAGGTCGGCCGGGCTCAGCGGGGCATGATGGGTCTGCTGCCACTGGCTGATGCCGAGGAACTCGACGATGTTCAGCTCTGACGCGATGATCACCCGGCCCTTTTCGAGCCAGAGGCTCAGCAGTTGCCGGCCGACGTCGTCGGGGTTGGCGCCCGGCCGCGCGACCCGCAGCACCACCAGCGCCTTGTCCTCGAAGATGGTGCAACGGCTGCGGGTCGAAGGCACAGTGATGAGGTCGGCGTTGAAGTCGCCGAGCTCCTTTTTCAGCCAGACCTTGAATTCGGGAGCCCGTGCGTTGCCGCTGATCAGCGCGAATCCCTTGGAATTGGGCGTGTACTCGGCTTCCTCGGCCTCGGTCAGCTTCCTGACACCACCCCGGCCATCGAACTGGACGATGGTCAGCCAGTCCTTGACCGGGGCGCGCTGGTTGCTGGCGGGAACCGGCTCGGCCATTGCCGTCAGCTTAACCGGGCCAGCGCTTCGGCGAGCTTTTCACGACGGGCGACGGCCTCGGCGCGGCGCTGGTGCTGTTCCTCGATCACCTCGGGCGGGGCCTTGGAGACGAACTGCTCGTTGCCGAGCTTCTTGTCGACCTTGGCGATATCGTCGTCGGCCTTGGCGATCTCCTTGCCGATGCGGGCACGCTCGGCATCGAGATCGATGACGCCGGCAAGTGGCAGGGCGAAGGTTGCCTCGCCGAGAACGATCTGGGCGGAGTCGCCGGGCACGTCATCGACATAGTCGACCGACTCGAGCCGCGCGAGGCGGGTCAGCGCCGCCAGCTGTGCTTCGACGCGGGTGCCGGTCTCGGCCCCTGCCCCGATCACCACTAGGCGCACCTTGGCGCTGGGCGGCACGTTCATTTCCTGGCGGACCGAGCGGATGCCGGTGACCAGCGCGATCAGCCAGTCGAGTTCGGCCTCGGCGTCCGGATCCTCGAGCCCCGCGAGTTCGGGCCAGCTGCTGGTGATCAGCAGGCTTTCGCGGGCCGGGCCGGTCTTGCCGGTTTCGGCCCACAGCTCTTCGGTGACGAAGGGCATGAAGGGGTGGAGGAGCTTGAGGATCTGGTCGAGGACGAAGGCAGCGGTCGCCTGGGTCTCGGCCTTCTCGGCTTCGCTCTCGCCGGCAAAGACGGGCTTGGCCAGTTCGACGTACCAGTCGCAGAAGGTGCCCCAGACGAAATCGTAGCTGGCATTGGCGGCTTCGTTGAACTTGTACTCCTCGATCGAGCGGGTGACGGCGGCCACGGCGCGGGCCGTCGAGCCGAGAATCCAGCGGTTGAGGGCGAGCTTGGTCCGCTTGGGGTCAAACCCCTCGGCGCGGGCGCAGCCATTCATTTCGAGGAAGCGGGCTGCGTTCCACAGCTTTGTGACGAAGTTGCGATAGCCCTCGACGCGGCTCATGGCGAGGCGCAGGTCGCGGCCCTGCGCGGCCATGGCTGCCAGCGTGAAGCGCGTCGCATCGGCACCGTAGCCATCAACGAGCTTCAAGGGGTCGATGACATTGCCCTTGGTCTTCGACATCTTCTGGCCGTGTTCGTCGCGGACCAGCGCGTGCACATAGACGGTGTGGAACGGCTCCTCGTGGAGGAATTCGAGGCCCATCATCATCATGCGGGCGACCCAGAAGAAGATGATGTCGAAGCCGGTTACCAGCACATCGGTCTGGTAGTACTTGCGCATTTCCGGCGTGTCGTCGGGCCACCCGAGGGTCGAAAACGGCCAGAGCGCCGAGCTGAACCAGGTGTCGAGCACGTCCTCGTCGCGGTGCAGCGGCGCCTTGGCGTCGGAGAGTTCGGCAAACGGATCGCGGGCCTTGCGGGCGGCCCAGACCTCGGCAGAAGCACGGTCGCGCTGGGTGGTGTGGAAATCGGCGGCCGCCTTGGCATAGCTGCCGGTGGTCAGGCCATCGGTATGCACCTCGACGGCGCGGCCATAATAGGCGCTGGCCAGCGCCACGGCCTCCGCTTCGCTGCCGGCGACGAAGCATTTCGGGCCGGCACTGCCATTGTTGAAGTCGGGATCGGTGTTCAGCCGCGGGCCGTACCAGGCCGGAATCTGATGGCCCCACCAGAGCTGGCGCGAAATGCACCACGGCTTGATGTTCTCGAGCCAGGAGAAATAGGTGTTCTCCCAGCTCTGCGGCACGAACTTGGTGCGGCCTTCGCGCACCGAGGCGAGCGCGGGCTTGGCCAGCACCTCGGCATCGACAAACCACTGGTCGGTCAGGAACGGCTCGATGACGACCTGCTTGGTCTTTTCATCGTAGGGCACCATGATCTTCTTCTCGTCGACCCAGACGAGCACGCCCTCGGCCTCCAGCACCTCCAGGACCTTCTTGCGCGCCTCGAAGCGATCGAGCCCGCGATACTCGGCCGGCACGTTGTTGTTCAGCGTGGCAGTGGTGGTGAAGATGTTGAGGGGCTTGAGGCCATGGCGCTGGCCGACCTCGAAGTCGTTGAAGTCATGGGCCGGGGTAATCTTGACCGCGCCCGAGCCGAGTTCGGGGTCGGCATATTCGTCAGCGATGATCGGGATCAGGCGGCCGGTGATGGGCAGCCGCACCTGTTTGCCGACGAGGTGCTTGTAGCGCTCGTCCTCGGGATGCACGGCGACGGCGAGGTCACCAAGCATGGTCTCGGGGCGCGTGGTGGCGACGGTGATGGTCTCGCTGCTGCCCTCGATGGGGTAGCGCAGGTGCCACATCTTGCCATTGGTCTCGATATTCTCGACCTCGAGGTCGGAAATCGCGGTTTCGAGCCCGGGGTGCCAGTTGACCAGCCGCTTGGCGCGATAGATCAGGCCCTTCTCATAGAGCCCGACGAACACCTTGAGCACGGCGCGGCTCAGGCCCTCGTCCATCGTGAAGCGTTCGCGCGACCAATCGGCGGAGGCGCCGAGCCGGCGCAACTGGTTCATGATGGTGCCGCCGGATTCGGCCTTCCATTCCCAGACGCGCTCGAGGAATTTTTCGCGACCCATCTCGCGGCGGCCGGGGAGCTGGCGCTCCATCAGCTGGCGCTCGACGATCATCTGTGTCGCGATGCCGGCGTGGTCGGTGCCGGGCTGCCACAGCACGTCCTTGCCACGCATGCGCTCGAAGCGGATCAGGATATCCTGGATGGTGTTGTTGAGCGCGTGCCCGATATGGAGCGAGCCGGTGACATTGGGCGGCGGAATGACGATCGAGAAGGTCTCGGCGCCGGGCTTTGCCCCTGCCCCGGCCTTGAAGGCGCCGGCCTGTTCCCAGGTATCGTAGATGCGGGCCTCGACGGCGGCCGGTTCATAGGTCTTTTCGAGCATTCCGGATTTCCAGCGGCAACGGCCGCCGCGACGCCGATGGCTGCCGGGCGGGCTCAGATGGGTGGCTAGGGTTTATGCGATGGCGGACCGAAAAGGCAACCGCAGACTGCGGTTGCGCGTGTTTCGGCGCCCTGCTCAGCGACCGCCGCGCGAAACGCGGGCGATTTCCTTTTCCACCATGCGCTCGACAACGGTGGGCAGGTTCTCGTCGAGCCATTCCTTGAGCATGGGGCGGAGCATCTCGCGCATCATGTCTTCAATGGTGACGGTGCTGGACACGGTGGAGAGGCCCGAGAGGCGGGCGAAGGTGCTCTGCACGGCGGACTGGGTGGTCGGCTCCAGCAGTTCGGCGGCCATGTCGGTGGTCAGCGTCGGATCGGGCAAGGGAGCGGCCTGGGCAACGCTGGCGGCAGGACGCGGGCGATCCACCGGCCGCGGCGGCGGAGTGAATGCCACTGGCTCCGGCTCAGGTTCGGGCTCAGGCTCGACTTCCATCTCCGGCTCGGCCTGCAGTTCTTCTTCCTCTTCGAGGTCCGCTTCGAAGGCCACATCGTCGGGATCGATCAACGCGGGACCACGGTCCGCGCCGCCGAGCCCCTGCAGCAGACCTTCGAAACTGGTACCTGAGCGGGCCTCATCGGCTGCAGCGGTCTCGCGCAGGATCTGCTCGGACGACAGCGCCAGGGGCTCGGACTCGATTTCCGGTTCGAACTCGGGTTCCGGTGCCCTCACGGGTTGCGGCGCAGGCGCTGGAGCCACCGCCTGCGGACGCGGCGGCACCGGAGCAAAACCGGTCACCGGCGCGGCGGGCTTCTTGGGCGCACTAGCCGCGTCGTCATCGGCGATGATCTGCCGGATCGACGACAGGATCTCGTCCATGGAGGGCTCTTTGGGCGCCGGCTTGTTCATTCATGCCTCACTTCAGCTGCCAGGTACGCGGCACGGGTCACCGAGACGGTCCGCCACCGAATCGTTGACACCAATGTAGTCCAAGCACTGGCGCTTTGTGAATCGATGGCACACCACCCATGGGGTCTTCCCCAGGCAAATTGCCACTTCGGCATCGGAATTCGGCCAAACAAAAGGCCCCGGCGCAAGCGACGGGGCCTCGGCAACCGGTAAAGGCAGGTTTACTCGTCGAGGGCGCGGAGCTCGGCCCAGACATCTTCGACCGAGGCGATATAGCCGTCGGCGGAATGGATCTTGACGTCCAGAGCAAGGTCTTCGGCCGAGAGGCGCCCAGCGGCGGAGATCAGCGCGAAGGTGGCAATCATCCGGGTCGCACGCGCCTGGATGAGAGTCTCCTGCGCCGAAATCAGCTCGGCCTGGGCGTCGAGCACGTCGAGCGTGGTCTTCTGTCCGACGTCGCGCTCCTGCACCGTGCCTTCGACGACCAGCCGGGTCGACTCGACAGTCGACTGGGCCGACTCGATCATCGAAGTGGCGTTCTGCAGCGTGCTCCAGGACGAGATGACCGCTTCGCGGATCTCGTCACGGGCGGCGAGCTCGTCCACTTCCGACTTGATCTGCTCGATATTGGCCTTGCGCATCGAAGCGCCGAGACGGCCGCCGGAATAGATGGGGATCGACAGCGACAGGCGGGCAGAGCTGGTGAGGCTGCCGCTGCGGCCGGTGTTCTCGTTCCAGCTGTTGGACGCCTCAATGCCGGCGACCAGCGCGAGCGTCGGGCCGAAGGCAGCGGCGGCGGCGTCCGAGCCGGCCTGGGCGGCCCGAATGCCGGCACGGGCCGAGAGCAGCGCCGGATGGCGAACCAGCGCGGACTCGATGGCGGCATCGATCGAGGCAGGGACCAGGCCATTGAACTTGAAATCGCCGCTCAAACCGGACGGCTTGTGGCCGACCCAGCGCTCATAGCTGGCCTGGCTGGTCTGCAGTGCAGCGACGGCCGAGCGGTAGGAAGCGATGGCCTGTGCCTGGCGGGCCTTGGCCTGCGAGACTTCGATCTTGGTGCCCTCGCCCAGCCGCAACCGATCGTCCGCGGACGTCACCTGGGCATCGAAGAACGCCATGTTGTCGGAGCGCAGCTGCACGAGCTGGGTATCGCGAATGACCTGATAATAGGCCTGCGCCACCGACAGCAGCACATTGGCCTCGGCGTTGCGCAGCGCATATTTGGCGACCTCGGTGCCGGCGCGCGCCTGTTCAATCTCCGCATCGGTCTGGTAGTTGTCGAACAGCGTCTGGCTGTAGTCGATGCCCAGCGACTGGCTGGCGCTGTTCGTCCAGTCCCCGCTCTGCTGCGACAGGGTGGACGCCACGCCCATGCTGCCGCTCATCGACAACGTGGGCAGCTTGCCGGACTTCGCAATGGCGATGCCTTCTGCCGTCGACTTCACGCTGAGCAGAGCCGTCAGGATGTTGGGATTGTTCCGGTAGGCGCTGCTGAGCGCCTCCCTGAGGGTTTCTGCGTGAGCCACGGTCGGCACGAGGCCGAGGGTGATCGCAAGAGCGGCCGCCCGCAACGCTCTCAAACTTAACATTCGACATAACCTCCGACAGGGCCCCGACACTACGGCGGGCACATTGGCGTCACAACCTCAACCTGCAAGTGTTGCGCGGTTTTAAACCTGAAAAGCGTTGGCGGCGTGCTGCAACGGCAACACTCTTCCGCGGCCAGTCAGTAGCGGCAACACTCAGAAAACAAACGTTTGCGGACGCGGCGCAAGCGGCAGCGGCGGCATAGCTGCATTGAACTCGGCGCGTCCCGCCACCTCAGTAGCTGAACGGACGTAAACATGCGCGGTCGCAACGCTGCCATTGCGGACAAGTGCGACCAGGCGGCCGCCTTCGGCGAGCAATGGGAAAAACGCCGAAGGCTCCTGATCGACGGTCCCTTCGATGACGATGACATCGAACAACCGGCCAGGTTCATAGCTGCCATCGAGCGGGGCATCGACCAGCCGCACGTGGGCGATGCCCAGTTCGGTGAGATTGCGCCGGGCGATGTCGGCCAGGATCGGATCACTCTCGAGCGCAGTGACCTCTCCGGCCAGCGCGGCAAGGACAGCGGTGGAATAACCGGTGCCTGCCCCGACATCGAGCACGGCGTCGTCCTCGACGATCTCGGCAAGCTGCACCAGCCTCGCAAAGGGCGCCGGCGCGGCGAGGAAGCGACCGGCGGCGATGGGCTGCACGACATCGGTATAGGCGATGGGCTTTTGGGCAGCGGCGACGAAATGCTCGCGCGGCACGGTCATCATCGCCGCCAGCAGCCGCTTGTCCGAAACACCGACAGTCCGCAGCTGGTTCTCCACCATCTGGGTTCTGGCGTGGGCGAAGTCGATCATCGGGTGCACCGAAAGCGGAACTGAGTTGCCGCAGTGCATACCCCCGTGATTGGCGGCCCACAAGGCTGGCGCGCGCATGGCTCGGCGGCGTGTCGTGCGTAAGCGACGGGCTTGTGCAGCTTCGCGCGAATGCCGCCCGTCGCCGATGTTTGCCCGCGGACCCCAATGCTGCGTTCGCTGTTCGAATGCCCGGCCAGCGCGGTGAAGTCTGACTGCATAATGCAACCATCTTGTTTGCTAAATGCAACTTCTATGCTAGCGTCTTCGGCATGAAAGCGATCAGCTACAGTCGCGACGCCATCAAGACGCTGACGCGAATGCCCGCGAATGTTGCGGCGTTGATCCGATCCAAGGTCGAGCAATACGCAGCCGATCCGTCGAGCCTCGCCAACAATATCAAGGCACTCAAGGGCGAGGCCGGGGTCTATCGACTGAGGGTGGGCGACTGGCGCGTGATCTTTTCGGAAACCGGCGAGGTTATCGCCATCATTCGGATCGCGCCACGCGGCGGCGCTTACGACTAGCATAGGAATAGCGAAGGAACCGCCATGTCCGTCCAGATCATCACCACCCCCAGCGGCGAGCGCCTGGTCTTGCTGCCGGAATCCGAGTGGCTTGCCATGCTGGATTTGCTGGAGGATCGCGCCGACGCGGCAGCCGTCGCGGAGTTTCGGCGCCGGCTGGCGGCCGGCGAGGAGGAGCTTGTGCCATCGGCCGTCGTCGATCGCATCCTGGCAGGAGACAACCGCGTGCGCGTGTGGCGTGAGTACCGCGGCATGGCACTGCGCGCCCTGGCGGAGGCGGCAGACCTCAGCCCGGCCTACCTGTCGCAGATCGAAACCGGTGCCCGGGTCGGCACACTCGACACCCTCAAGCGCATTGCCGGCGCGCTCGGCGTGGATGTCGATGATCTGAGCTGAATTGCCCAGTTTTCGCAGCAGGCAAGTCTTCTTCGACCCAAGTCGCACGTCCGGGATTTCGGGTGGCCCCACCGGGCTGATCAGGCTCCAGCCCGGTTCCTTCAGGTCTCACGCGTCTTGTGTTCTGCTTTTGTTCTCGTATGCTGCGCCCAAGGTGGTATCGGAGCAGAGCGGTCGTGAAGCACAAGCGTGTGCCGAGATGGGTGGAAGCGGCGGCGGCGCCGGCATTCGGTGGTGGGCGGAGCTGGCCGATCCTGTCCGACCTGATCGGCAGGATCGAGGTCAGCTGCGCGCAATGCCAGCGGCACGGGCGCTATCGCGTCGACCGGCTGCTGGCCGAGGTCGGCGACGTCTCGGTGCCGCAGGCGCTCGACGAAATCGCCAAGCGCGCCGGCTGCCCGCGCGCCCTGAAGCCGCCTTCGGTCGGGGACATCAACTATGCCAGCAGCAAGTGCCAGATCCGGCGCGTGATGTCGGAGTGACGGCGTTGCCACGCGCCTCGTTGGCGAGCGGTCCGGAACCGAAACTGCAAGGGAAAATGGAGGCCACGTCCGGAATCGAACCGGAATACACGGATTTGCAATCCGCTGCGTAACCACTCCGCCACGTGGCCTCGACGCGGGGGTTCTTATGGCAGGGCTCGGGTTTACGCAAGCTGAACGTCGTGGCGCAAAACCCTTCGCCCGACGGAATTTTCGTCGCGACGCGACAGCGCCCGCGCTAGTCTCGTCGAATGGCGGCGGGCGTGATCATTGCGGGTGGCGAGGGGCGTCGGCTCGGCGGTGTGCTGAAGTCGGAACTTCTGGTCGGCGGGGTCAGACTGATCGACCGGGTGGCGGCACGCTTTGCCGGGTGCGATCCGCTGCTTGTGGTGCATGGACGGCACGACGCCGGGCGGCTCTCGCTGCCGGCGGGCGCTGTGGCCGTGCCGGATCTCGAAAGCGATTACGGTGGCCCGCTGGCCGGGCTGGCGGCAGCGGTTGCGTGGCTGGCGACTCACGGCTGGTCCGGCGATGTGGTGATGAGCGCGGTCGACACCCCGTTCCTCCCGGCGGACTATGTGGAGCGGCTGATCGAAGCCCTCGCCAATGCGCCGGGCGCCGTGGCGCGCTACGGGGAGCAGCCCTACCCCACCAATTCCGCCTGGCGACTCACCGCGATTGCCGAGTTGCCCGACGAGGTGCGGGCCGGAACGGCTCCGCGCAGCCTGAAGCGCCTGGCCGAACGGCTCGGTGCAGCGTCGGTCGATTGGCCAATCGGCGCTGGGGGCGATCCCTTCGCCAATGCCAATACGCCCGAGGACCTCGCAGCGCTCGAGGCGCAGGCGCGCACCACCGGCTTGTGACGGCACGATGTCGGTTGCGGAAAAACAGGCTTGGCAAACAAAATCAAACCCGCTAAACGGGCGCTGCCTTTGACGGCAACGTGTTCCGCGGTAGCTCAGTTGGTAGAGCATTCGACTGTTAATCGAATGGTCCTTGGTTCGAGTCCAAGCCGCGGAGCCAATCTCTCAAATCCATAAAAGTACTGTGCGTCCCGTGGGTTAGGCCCGCCTGGGAACGCGTTCGCGCATCGGCTTCGCCGTCAGGTCAGGTTGGCCGTCAGGTCAGGCCGGCCTTTTGCAGCCCTTCGAGCAGATGCTCGGCATCTTCACGCCGCTTGAACGGCCGGGTGCCCATGAACAGCTCCGCCGAGAAGCCGGGCGTCCGCGACAGGATGGCCGCGCGCACGGCAGCGACCGACTCACCCAGTTGCGCCCGGGCGGCAGCAAGGCAAGCGAGCTTGCCCATCGAAGAATCGGATGTCATCGCCAAGGCATCAGCCGCCTCGCGGTAATTGCGGGCGCAGTAATGGGCGAGCCCGAGATTGCCGACATACCAGGCGGGGTAGGATTCGAAGCGCGCCATCGCCCGTTCCGCCCATTCTACCCCGGCCTCGGGCTTGCCGATGTAGGTCGCCAATGGCGAGCGCAGGGCCATGATGTGGGTGCTGTAGGGGTTCAGCGAGAAGGCCTTCTTGTGGTGAACCTCGGCGACGTCGAGCTCGCGCGCGTACATGGACACCTGTCCCGACACGAGATGGCACCAGCTCTCCGCCGGGTCGAGCGACAAGGCGTGGTCTGCTGTCCGCCGCGCCTCCGACAGGTCGACGGACTCGGGTTGCCACGACCACATGCGCAACCGCATCAGCGCCAGCCAGGCCCAGGCCAATGCATACCCAGGATCACGGGCGACCGCCGCTTCGAGGTGCCGGATGGCTGTCGCGTTGGACTGCTGATCCGGGCGATTGGCGAAATACACCCCCTGCAGGAACCGGTCGAAAGCGTCGGCGCTGTCGGGGCGGGCGCGGCGCACCGCCTCGATGCTGCTGTCCTCGATCCGGCCGGCCACGGTGGCGACGATGCGCTCGACGAGCTCGTCCTGAAACGTCAGCACGGTGTCGGCCGAGGCCGCGAAGCGATCGGCCCAGAGCGTTTGGCCGGAGCGGCCTTCCACCAGTTGCACATCGATGCGCAAGGCATCGGCAGCGCGCCGCACCGCGCCCTGGACAACGAAGGCTGCTCCGGTTTCGGCCGCGATGCGCATCGGCTCGCGAGTCGGGGAGACGCCCGGGCCGGTGACGGCCAGCTGGCGGAAGCGCGAGAGCCCGACGACCAGATCGTCGGCGAGGCCATCGGCGAGATAGTCCCCGGTTGCCGCATCGGCCGGCCGAAACGGCAGTACCACGACGAGGGTGCTGCGCACCGGGAACAGTTCGGTGGGTTGCGGATCGGGCTCCCCGACACGACAGCGGAGCACCCGCACCGGGCCGCGGATATTCTTGAGCGCCTGCGGTCCCATCTCGATCAGCGGCATATCGGCTATCGGTCCGGCCGCCTCCAGCACCTGCGCGGAGAGACAGACGCCACCGGGATAGGCCAGGCTCTCGATCCGCGCGGCAATATTGACGGCATCGCCCAGGAGGTCGGTGCCGTGCGGATGGACCGTGCCGTGATGGATGCCGATGCGATAGCTCAACAGGGCGGTGCGCGTGGCCTCGTCGCGCAGGCGGTGCTGCACGGCCTTGGCGGTCTCAATCGCGCTTCTGGCGCTAGCAAACTCTGCCAGCACGCTGTCGCCAGCCGTCGAGAAGACCCGCCCGCCCTGCCGCCCGATCTCGTCGAAGAATATGGCGCGGCTCGCCGTCAGGGCGCGCAGCGCGAGCGCCTCGTCCTCGCTCATCGCGCGGCTGTAGCCGACCGCATCTGCGGCAAGGATCGTCGCAACGCGACTCTCCATCGCTATGTCCAGCAAGGCTGTCGACCCCCGAGCACGAAACCCCGTCCGAATGCCTCAGGCGGGCGCCGGACACAATATCGGCTCCCCGGTTCTCGGCAAGAATGCTGAGTGTTTCAGCCTAGGGCACCCTCGTTCCCGGGCGGCACGTTGTCGCGCGACGGCGGAGCGCGCGTCCAATCGGCACATGGTCTGCCGAGCAAAGGTCGCAATATAGGATGGACTCACCTAGCATCAGATCGGCCATGCGGAGGCTGCGATGACATTCGGACTGACGGCGGAACTTCTGGCGCGCATCCAGTTTGCTTTCACGGTGTCGTTCCACTTCATCTTTCCCGCCCTGTCGATCGGGTTGGCGAGCTATCTGGCCGTGCTGAACGCATTGTGGCTCACCACGCGCGACACCGCATTCCTCAGGTTGTTCGACTACTGGAAGACGATCTTTGCCGTGACCTTCGGCATGGGCGTCGTCTCCGGCATCGTGATGAGCTACCAGTTCGGCACCAACTGGGCGGCCTTTTCGGACAAGGCCGGCCCGGTCATCGGGCCGCTGATGGGCTATGAAGTGCTGACGGCGTTCTTCCTCGAAGCGGGCTTCCTCGGCATCGCGCTGTTCGGGCGCAAGCGCGTCGGCGACGGGCTGCACATGTTCGCGGTGGCGATGGTGGCAGTGGGCACGCTGGTTTCGGCGACCTGGATTCTGGCCGCCAATAGCTGGATGCAAACGCCGGCCGGGTTCGAAATTGCCGAAAACGGCCAATTCCTGCCGGTCGACTGGTGGGCGATCATCTTCAACCCATCTTTCCCCTATCGGCTGACCCATACGGTGCTGGCCGCCTTCCTCACCACCGCCTTTGCGGTGGGCGCGGTGGGAGCGCTGCACCTGTTGCGCGACCGCGAGAACCGGCAGGCGCGCATCATGTTCTCAATGGCGATGTGGATGGCGGTGATCGTGACGCCGATCCAGATCTTCGTGGGCGACCAGCACGGGCTCAACACCTTCGAGCACCAGCCGGCCAAGGTCGCCGCGATGGAAGGCCATTACGAGACGCATAACGGGGCGCCGTTGATCCTGTTCGGCATTCCCGACGACGAGGCCGAGACGACGCATTTTGCCGTCGAGATCCCGAACATGGCCTCTCTCCTCCTCACCCATAGCTGGGACGGCGAAGTCAAAGGGCTGAAGGCGTTTCCGCCGGACGAGCGCCCCCCTGCCCTGATCCCGTTCTTTGCCTTCCGGATCATGGTCGGCATCGGCGTGTTGATGCTGGTGATCGGCGTGTGGTCGCTGTGGGCCCGTTACCGCAAGACGCTCTACACCAGCACCTGGCTGCATCGCGCCGCCGTGCTGATGGGGCCGTCGGGATTCATCGCGGTGCTGGCCGGCTGGTTCACCACGGAGGTCGGGCGGCAGCCCTATACGGTCTACGGATTGCTGCGCACCTCAGACAGCCTGTCGAACGTCGATGCGCAGGCGGTGGGCGCTTCGCTGGTCGCCTTCATCATTGTCTACTTCATCGTGTTCGGCGCGGGGACGTTCTACATTCTGAGGCTGATGTGGAAGCCGCCTTTGGGCGACGACGGCGAGATCCACCACGGGCCGACGCGCGCTGCGGGCATCACGCCGGCGATCCAGATGGACGGTGCGGGAGGCGGAAATGGTCGGTGATCTCTTCGACTTGCCAACAGTCTGGGCGGCGATCATCGCCTTCGCCATCCTTGCTTACGTCGTGCTCGACGGGTTCGACCTCGGCATCGGCATCCTGTTTCCGCTGTTTCCGGAAGAGCAGGACCGGAACGTGATGACCAACTCGATCGCCCCGGTCTGGGATGGCAACGAGACCTGGCTGGTGATGGGTGGCGGCGGCCTGCTGGCGGTATTTCCGCTGGCCTATGCCACGGTGCTGCCGGCGCTCTACATCCCGATCATCCTGATGCTGCTCGGGCTGATCTTCCGCGGCGTTGCCTTCGAGTTCCGCTTCCGCACCAAGCGCTGGCGGCGGGTGTGGGACTGGGGCTTTGCCATCGGCTCGCTGGTCGCGGCCGCCATGCAGGGCATTGCGCTCGGGGCGCTGGTGCAGGGCATCAAGATCGCCGACCGCGAATATGCCGGCGGCTGGTGGGACTGGCTGACGCCGTTCAGCATGCTGACGGCCCTGGCGCTGGTGGTGGGCTATGCGCTGCTCGGGTCGACCTGGCTCAACATGAAGACGTCCGGTACGTTGCAGGCGAGATCGAAGCAGATCGCGGTGGTCACCGCAGTGGGCACGGTGGTGTTGATCGGCGTGGTGAGCCTCTGGTCGGCGTTCCTGGTGCCGGTCTATTTCGAGCGCTGGTTCGCGTTTCCGACGGCGTTCTTCTCGTCGATCGTGCCGCTGCTGATCGCCGGCTGTGCGGTACTGCTCTATTTCGGGCTGGTTCGCGACAAGCACCTGATGCCCTTCCTCGCGGCGCTGGGGCTGTTCGTGTTGAGCTTTGTCGGGCTGGGGATCAGCTTCTACCCCTATATCGTGCCAGGCCAGCTGACGATTGCCGAGGCTGCGGCGCCCAAGGAATCCCTGGAGTTCCTGCTGGTGGGCGCGGTGTTCCTGATCCCGATCATCCTCGCCTACACCGCCTACGCCTACTGGGTGTTCCGCGGCAAGGTGGACCCCAATGAGGGGTATCACTGATGCCGGGCCGGCTCGCCTGGTTCGTCGGATTGTGGGCGGCGGGCGTGCTCGCCGTGGGCATTGTCGGTCTGATCATCAAGCTGGCGCTGGGCAGCTGAAGAGGATCAGTTCCCCGAGGTGATGAAGCAGCCGCCGCCGTCGGCGCGGATGGCGGCGCAGATGGTGTTGGCGCGCTCGACCGAAGCGGTCGGCACGCGCACACGGTAGATCGCCCCGGTGCTGCCGATCTCGCCGATATCGACCCGTGGCGCCGTATCGCCGAAGACGCTGGCCCAGCGGCTGGCGTAATAGTCGCGCGACCGGTCGGCCGCGTCGCGAGTGCCGAGGCTCGCAAGTTCGACAAAGGCGACGCCGTTGCCGTCCACCGGCTGGCTCGAGGGGGGCGGCAGGCTGACCGCGACATCGATGGGTTCGCCGCGATTGATGCCGAGCGCCACGATCTCGTCGTCCGAGAAGATGTACATGTCGTCGGGCGGGGTGCGCAGCATCTTGGAGATGACCGGCTGGGCTACCCCATAGGCTTCGAGCGCGTCCAGAACATCGCCGAGCGTCGACTGGGTGAAGACCACGTCCGCAACCTCCGAGGAGATCTGGTGGACGCCGAGTTCGCCGGCAGCCTGGCGCACCGGGCCGGCGAAATACATGTAGGCACAGGCCGAATAGCAGCCCATTTCGGGCGGGACATAGGTGCTGAGGCCGAGCTTGTGGATCTTGTTGGCCATGGTCAGGGCGCTGTCGACAGCGCCGCCGGGGCTGTTGAGCGCGACGATGCGGGCCTCGGGCCGCGCCGCCAGCGCCCGGTCGAAATCGAGCGCGGTGACGCTGGTGATGTCGGCATTGAGGACGATCAGCTCCGGCTGGTCAGGCGGCAGGCTGAACGCGCCGAATTCGGTGCGCGGCACCCCGGCGGCGACCTTCTCATCGGCGCCGGGCAAGGGCAGCGGCAGAGGCGCGAATTCCGCCGTGAGATAGGCGGCAATCAACGGACCATCCTCGGCGTAGCCCTCGCCCCAGGCGACCGTGAAACCGACGGCGGTGCTGCCGGCATCGAGCATGTAGGTGCGGTAGCGATAGGCCCCGACCACGCCGCCCACCGAAAAGCTCTGGCCGCGATAGTCCATCTCCTGCACTTCGCGGTCTTCATCGGACACCGAAAGGGCATCGAAGAGGCCGGGAAAGCCGCGGTCGTCGAGTGCGATGCGGATGGTTTCGAGCGACAGCTCGCCGTCGGCGCTGGAATAGCTGGTGCCGGTGCCGGTCGAGCGGTGATCGGTCAAGACGATGGCGGGGAGCTGCAGCTCGACCAAGGCGTCTTCGTCGGTGGTGCTGGCAAAGCCCAGCCGGATTTCCGCGGCGGCGGCCCGCATGGCGAGATCCTGCCGCTCTGCCGCAGTGAGCACGCCGGTGGCTTTACCGCCGGCATTGCCCTGCAGGGTGGTCAGCGCCAGGAGGGTTGCAGGCGAGAATTTTCCATCCGGCCGCTCGGCGAGAAGTCCGACGAGCACCAGTTCGGCTTCGAGCCGCAGCCGGTCGCCAGCGCTGAGGCGATAGAACCAGCTCTCACTGTCGCCGCTTGCCGCCAGAGAGGCCTGAGTCAAATGCAAGAACAGGCCGACCGCGACCAGAATCCGAGACACCACACGCATGATCCGACTGCCAAGTCCACCGCGACGCGCAGTGTCGCACCGTTCCGTGACGGCGGCAACAAAGCCGTCGGCCCGCACACAGGCAAGTCACGAGTGGCCGCGTTTCCGAACCGGAAAACCGCCTACCCTTCCTGCAAGCGCTCCTAGATCGAGTAGTCGCTGCCGGCCTCGAACAGGCGGATGTAGAGTTCCTCGGCCATCTGGGTTGGCTCGTGCAGGGCGCCGTGGAGCACCAGATCGGCGCGCTCGGGCGCCTCGTAGGGGCTGGAGATGCCGGTGAAATTGGCGATCTCGCCGCGCCGGGCCTTGGCGTACAGCCCCTTGGGGTCGCGCGCTTCGCAGACCTCGAGCGGGGTATTGACGTAGACTTCGGTGAAGGCGATGTCGCCAGCGATCTCGCGGGCCATGCGCCGCTCATTGCGGAACGGCGAGATGAACGAGACGAGGACGATGAGGCCGGCATCGGCCATCAGCCGCGCGACTTCGGCGACACGCCGAATGTTCTCGACGCGGGCCTCATCGGTGAAGCCGAGATCCTTGTTCAGGCCGTGCCGCACATTGTCGCCATCGAGGATGTAGGCGTGGCGCCCTTCGGCGGCGAGCTTCTTTTCGATCAGGTTGGCCACGGTCGACTTGCCTGAACCGGACAGGCCGGTGAACCAGACGATGCGCGGGGTCTGACCGAGCAGCTCGGCGCGGACCTTCCGATTCACGTCGAAGGCCTGGTAGCTGAGGTTCTGGGCGCGGCGCAGGCCGAAGTCGATAACCCCGGCGCCGAGCGTGGCGTTGGTCAGCCGGTCGATGAGGATGAAGCTGCCGGTCAGCGGATTGTCGGTATATGCGTCGAAGGCAATCGGCCGGTCGGTCGCGATGGTCACCGTGCCGACTTCGTTCAATTCGAGAGTCTTGGCCGGGCTTTGCTCGAGCGTATTGACGTTGGTCCTGAACTTCAGGTCCGTCAGCGTCGCCGAGACTGTCTGGGCGCCGAGCTTGAGCAAATAGGAGCGGCCGGGAATGGCCTGCTCGTCGTTCATCCAGACAAGCCGCGCCTGAAACTGGGTCGACATGTCCGGTGTCTCGCCGGGGTGAACGAGCACATCGCCGCGGGAGATGTCGACCTCGCGGTCGAGGACCAGCGTCACAGCCTCGCCGGCGATGGCCTCGTCCCGTTCGCCGTCCATTGTGACAATGCGGGAGAGCCTCACCGGCTTGCGCGAAGCGGCGACCAGCAACTCATCGCCGACCTTGACGCTGCCCGAGGCAAGGGTGCCTGAGAAGCCGCGGAAATCGAGATTGGGGCGGTTGACCCACTGCACCGGGAAACGCAGCGGACGCGCGGTGCGATCGGAGCCCACTTCGACGGTTTCGAGATAGGGCACCAATTGCGGCCCGCTGTACCAGGGCATGGCAGGGCTGGGCTTGAGGATGTTGTCGCCCTTCAGCGCAGACAGCGGGATGGCTTCGAGCGTCTTGAAGCCGAGATTCTGGGCGAAGGCGCGGTACTCGGCCTCGATGGTGCGGAAAACCTGCTCGTCATACCCGACGAGGTCGATCTTGTTGATGGCCAGCACCACGTGCTTCACGCCGATCAGGCTGAGGATGAAGCTGTGGCGACGCGTCTGCGTCAGCATGCCCTTGCGCGCGTCGATCAGGACGATGGCGAGATCGGCGTTCGAGGCGCCGGTGGCCATATTGCGGGTGTACTGCTCGTGGCCGGGCGTGTCGGCAACGATGAACTTGCGCTTGTCGGTGGAGAAGAACCGGTAGGCGACGTCGATGGTGATGCCCTGCTCGCGCTCGGCGGCAAGTCCATCCACCAGCAGCGAAAAGTCGATCCCCTCATCGCCGACGTGACGATTGCGGCTGTCCTTGCGCAGCGACGCAAGCTGGTCGTCGAGGACCAACTGGCTGTCGTAGAGCAGCCGGCCGATCAGCGTCGACTTGCCATCGTCCACCGAGCCACAGGTGAGAAAGCGCAGCAGACTCTTGTTGGTCTGCTCGGCGAGCCAGGACTCGAGCGCGGCGGTAGAGTCGGTGAACTGGGCGGTCGCGGCGGACTCATTCATGTCGCAGAGAACTCGGATGCAAGTTGGGAAATAGTGTCGATGGTAGGACGCAGGATGCGGATCGGCGCGTTTGGCGGGGGATTGCCGTTGCGGCTGGGCGACAACGCATAGTGATCCTTCAGCCCCTCATCGGCCGTCAGAAACCGGTCGCGTCCAAGACCCATCGCCGCAGCGATGTGGATGGCATCTGGCAGCTTCACCGCCTTGTAAGTAGCCCTCAAGACGGCGGCGGCCCGAAGCACCTGCAGGTCGGCCGGGACAACCTGTAGCCAATCACTGGTGATCATCCAGCTTTCGTACGCATCCACCAGGTCGTCGCGCCCTTCGGCGTAGGGCTTGGTCAGCAATTCCGCGAGCGTTATTTCGCAAGTGACCAAACGCGCGGACGCACTCGTCCCGGAGGCCGCAACCAGCTGAAGCAAAGAAGCCGGGAGATCGCCGAACCCTTCCTTGAGGTACACGAAGATGTTCGTATCCAGATAGACGGGCGCGGCCACGGGAGGTCAGTCCTCCCACTCGTTGCGAAGCTCGCCGATACGGGAGACGGCGTCCTCAAGAGAGATGCCTTCCGCCGCGACTTTCCCGGCCTTTTCCGCCTGAAGCTGCGCGACCAAGTCGCGTGCGGAGACGGGCCGAAGCGGGCGCACTACCGTTGTGTCCGCTTCCAGCGTCACGCGCACGGAAACATTGCGCCCGAAGCCCTCCCGCAGATCCTCGGGCAAGCGCGACACCGGATAGTGCTCGACGACGATCTTGTTCATCTGCGGCTCCACGGGCTCGGACACCCTAGAAATAGCCTTCCTGCTTCTTCTTTTCCATTGAGCCGACGCTGTCGCTGTCGATCAGGCGGCCCTCGCGCTCGGAGGTGCGGGAGGCTTGCATCTCCATGATGATCGACGGCAGGTCCGTTGCGTCCGAGCGGATGCCGCCGGAAAGCGGGTAGCAGCCGAGAGTGCGGAAGCGGATCATCTCCTCGCGGGCCGTCTCGCCGGGGTTGAAGCGGAAGCGGTCATCATCGACCATGATGAGGGTTCCCGAGCGCTCGACCACCGGACGGCGGCGCGCGAAGTATAGCTCCGGAATCTCGATGCCCTCCGCGTAGATGTAGGTCCACACGTCGAGTTCGGTCCAGTTCGAGATCGGAAACACCCGCATGCTCTCGCCAGGCGCGAGACGTGTGTTGAAGTTACGCCAGAGTTCAGGGCGCTGGTTCTTTGGATCCCACGCATGCTGGGCGTTGCGGTGCGAGAAGATGCGCTCCTTGGCGCGGGACTTTTCCTCGTCTCGGCGCGCGCCGCCGATGGCTGCATCGTACTTGCCGGCATTCAGCGCCTGGCGCAGCGCCTGGGTCTTCATGATGTCGGTGTGGACGGCCGAACCATGGTCAAACGGGTTTATGCCTTGTGCGAGACCGTCAGGGTTGGTGTGGACCAGCAGGTCGAGGTTGTGTTCGCGCGCCATCCGGTCGCGGAACTCGATCATCTCGCGAAACTTCCATTTCGTGTCGATGTGGAGGATCGGAAACGGCACTCGGGACGGGAAGAAGGCCTTGCGTGCCAGATGCAGCAGGACCGACGAGTCCTTGCCGATCGAGTACATCATCACGGGCCGCTCGAAGCTGGCCGCGACCTCGCGAAAGATCTCGATGCTCTCGGATTCGAGCGATTTCAGGTGGCTGAGGGCACGCGGTTTGGTCAAGGTCATGCGTCTCTGGGGCCGGTTTGGAAGATCGAAACGAGCCTGTCACATACGCGTTGGCACCGGGCGCGACAAGCTGAGCCCGCGCCGCAAAAACTGAACCAGAAGGCCAGTTTGCGCGTAGTTGCAGCTAAGCGGTCAGTCCTTGCCAAGGCGGGCTGAAGCTGGAAACGGCGCTGATGCCAATCGCCGCAAAAGGAAAATCCTTTTCATGAGCAAAGCTATGGGCGATGCGACCCTTGTGTGGCTGCGGAACGACCTGCGGCTGGCCGACAACCCGGCGCTCAGCGCCGCGGTGGCGGCGGGCGGCAAGGTGGTTGTCGTACATATCGAGCCCACGGATCCCGGCCTCCGCCGGCGCGGCGCGGCATCGCGGTGGTGGCTACATCACTCGCTACGATCGCTGGGAGCTGGGCTCGCCGCGCGCGGTATCGGCTTCGAGACCCTGTCGGGGCCGACCGAGGACATGCTGCGAGACGCCATCAAGCGCCACGATGCCAGCCGGCTGGAGTGGAACCGGCGGTATGGGCCGGCGGAGCGCGCGCTCGATGCACAGCTGAAGACCGCGTTCCGGCGCGATGGACTTGAGGTCCAGAGCCATGCCGGCGATGCCCTCGTCGAGCCGTTCGACATCACGACCGGGTCCGGCGGACCCTATGCCGTCTACACGCCGTTCTGGAAAACGCTGCGGCAGCAGCCCATCGCACGGCCGCTTCCCGCACCGAAGCCGGTCGCCCCTGCCCTGCCTGCCGCACCTATCGATGCCGATTACGCCGCGCCGCACTGGTCCGAAAAGCTGGCAGCGCACTGGCAGATCGGCGAAGACGCCGCCGCGGAGCGGCTGGCAGCCTTTCTCGAGCAGACCGTCGCCGACTATCCCGAACAGCGTGACATTCCGGCGATTGCCGCCACCTCGCGCCTGTCGCCGCATCTGGCCTTCGGCGAGATCAGCCCGCGCCAGGTCTGGCATGCCGCGCAGGTGATGGCACAACGGGCTCCGAACAAGACCGCCGCGATCGACAAGTTCCTCTCCGAACTCGCCTGGCGCGATTTCAACATCCACCAGCTTTACCACCGGCCGGACATCGCTGCCGAGCCGATGCAGCCCAAATACGCGGCGATGCCCTGGCGCGAGCCGGGCGAGGCGCTCGAGAGGTGGCAGCGCGGCGCCACCGGCATCCCGATCGTCGATGCCGGCATGCGCGAGCTGTGGGCCACCGGCTACATGCACAACCGGGTGCGGATGATCGTCGCCTCGCTCCTGAGCAAGAACCTGTTGATCGACTGGCGGCTGGGCGAGCAATGGTTCTGGGACACGCTGCTCGACGCCGACCCGGCCAACAATCCGGGCAACTGGCAGTGGGTCGCGGGCTGCGGCCTCGATGCCGCGCCGTTCTTCCGCATCTTCAATCCGGTGACGCAGGGCCAGCGCTTCGATCCCGAAGGCCGCTATGTGCGGCAATGGGTGCCGGAGGTGACAGGGCTCTCAAATGAGTGGCTGCACCACCCCTGGGACGCGCCGGGCCCGCCGCGCAACTACCCCACGCCCATCGTCGATCTCAAGGCGAGCCGGGAGCGGGCACTCGCCGCATCGCAGGCACTCAAGTCCTGACCGACGGAATGCCGTGCTGCGATTGTGGCGGGATCGGAGATTTCCTGCTCCCGGCGCGGCAAGCGGCCGAAATCGCATACCATTTCGGCACGGGCACCCTTGGCAGGCCCGGCGTGGCTCCTTAGTTTGCGGCCATCGCAACACGCCCCTCCGGTTCCATGACCACGCACCCCGACGTCATTTCCGCCATCGGCAACACGCCGCTGATCCGCCTCAACCGCGTTTCGGAGGCGACGGGATGCGAAATCTGGGGCAAGGCGGAGTTCCTCAATCCCGGCCAGTCGGTAAAGGATCGCGCGGCCCTCTACATCATCCGTGATGCCGAGCGGCGCGGGCTGCTGAAGCCCGGCGGCACCATTGTCGAAGGCACGGCAGGCAATACCGGCATCGGGCTGACGTTGGTGGCGAACGCCTTGGGCTATCGCTCGGTCATCGTCATTCCCGAGACGCAGAGCCAGGAAAAGAAGGACGCCCTGACCCTGATGGGCGCCGAACTGATCCAGGTGCCGGCAAAGCCCTACAAGAATCCGAACAATTACGTGAAGCTGAGCGGTCGGCTGGCCGAGAAGCTGGCGAAAGAATTGCCGGGCGGCGCCATCTGGGCCAACCAGTTCGACAATGTCGCCAATCGCGAGGCGCATATCGAAACCACCGGCCCCGAGATCTGGGAGCAGACCGGCGGCAAGGTGGATGGCTTCATCTGCGCGGTCGGTTCGGGCGGGACGCTGGGCGGCGTCTCGATGGCGCTGAAATCGCGTAACCCGAATGTTACGATCGGCCTTGCCGATCCCGAGGGTGCGGCGCTCTACAGCTACTACACCACCGGCGAGCTGAAATCCTCGGGTGGCTCGATCACCGAAGGCATCGGCCAGGGTCGGATCACCGCCAACCTCAAGGATGTCGTGGTCGACAAGGCCTACCAGATCCCCGACGCAGAAGCCCTGCCCTATGTGTTCGACCTGCTCGAGCATGAGGGGCTTTGCCTCGGCGGCTCGTCGGCGATCAACATTGCCGGTGCAGTGCGGCTCGCGCGCGAGCTCGGGCCGGGCAAGACCATCGTCACCATCCTCTGCGACTACGGCAATCGCTATCAGAGTAAGCTGTTTAACCCGGACTTCCTGCGTTCGAAGAACCTGCCGGTGCCGCACTGGCTGGAGACGCACACGCCGGTCGACTGGCAGTCCGTGGTGGAGCCGGAGCCGGTGGCGTGACGACCTTTCTGTTTCGTGACGACGCCTATCTGACCACGACCCCTGCCGTGGTGACGGCGGTGACCGACGCTGGTGTGGCCCTCGACCGGACGGTCTTCTACGCGACCTCGGGCGGACAACCGGGCGATACCGGCCGGATCGCCAGGTCCGACGGCAGCAGCATTGCCGTTACCGGCAGTATCCACCCGGATGGCGACAAGTCGGCTATCCTGCATCAGCTGGCGCCTGACGCAGGGCAACTGGCGGTGGGCGAGGCGGTGACGCTGGAGCTCGACTGGGCGCGCCGGCTGAAGCTGATGCGAATGCACACGGCGTTGCACCTCGTCACCGTGGTGCTTCCCTACCCCATCACTGGCGCTGCCGTGGGCGAGGAGAAGGGACGCGTCGATTTCAACCTGCCCGAGGTGCCGGACGCGGCCGAAGTCGAGACGCAGCTCAACGCACTGGTCGACCGCGACCTGCCGGTGACCACCGAATGGATCACCGACGAAGAACTGGCCGCCAATCCCGGGCTGGTGAAATCGATGAACGTCAAGCCGCCGATGGGCATGGGCCGGGTGCGCCTGGTGCGTATCGGCGATGTGGACCTGCAGCCCTGCGGCGGCACGCATGTGCGCTCGACCGGCGAGATCGGGCGGCTGAAGATCGGCAAGATCGAGAAAAAAGGCGCCATCAACCGGCGCATCTCGGTGCTGTTCGCCGAGTAGCGCCTTCGCTACTCCACCGGTGGTGCCAGCAGCAGGCCCCCGTTGATCCACAGCGCATTCTGGCCGCGCACCACGCCGGCACCGGTCTCGTTGCCGAAATTGCGGTCGAAGATCTCGCCGTAATTGCCGATGGTGCGGATGACATTGGCGATGAAGAAGCGATCGAGACCGATCCCTGGCCCGAATTCCCCCTCAAGGCCGAGCAGGCGCCGGACGCGATGCGTGCGGGTGGCCGACAGTGACTCGATATTGCGAGAGGAGACGCCCGCCTCTTCCGCGTCGATCATCCCGAACAGGGTCCAGGCGACAATGTCGAACCACTGGTCGTCGCCCCAGCGCACCACCGGGCCGAAGGCGTCCTTGGAGATGCGTTCGGGCAGGATGCGGTGGGTGGCGGGCTCGGGGAGACTGCGCCGCATGGCGTTGAGCCAGCTGGCCGGCGCAGAGACGGCATTGCAGAGGCCCGACGAGTAGGCGACCTGAAGATCCTCGCGATCCTCGTAGAGCACTTCGTCATAGGCCGCCTGGGTGTTGAAGAAGAACTCGCGGAGGTTGGCGAGCGCCTCGGCCTCGTCGAGAATGCAGATGGAGACGTTCTCCAGCTCATAGGCCGAGACGAAGCCGAGCGATTGCGGGACCATAATCGACTGGCCATCGAAAAAGGAGGTCGCGACGTAGCGCACCCCGTATCCGGTGTCGCGGCGCATGGTCCACGGCGCGTTGCGAGCGATGACGTCGATGCTGCCGGTCTGCAGCTGGGCGAAACGGGCGTCGCCAGAGAGCGGCACGAACTCCATGCGGGCCGGATCGTTGAAGATGGCGACGGCAATGGCGCGGCAGAAATCCACGTCGAAGCCGCTCCAGCGGCCATCGGCACCGGGTTGGGCGAAACCGGGCAAGGGATCGACGGTGGCGCAGATCACATGGCCGCGCTCGCGGATGGCGGCCAGCGTCGGCCCATCGGGCGCGCGCTGCGTCTGCGCCGCCGCTGGCGCGACGAGAGACAGAACAACAGCAATTGGAACGGCCAGGCGCCAGAGCGCTGCCAACAGCCTAATCGTCACACGCGCACTCCCGGCGCCCCAAGCAAGGCACTGTAAAGCGGGGTTCGCAGAGCGGGTCAAGGCGCCGCGCGTACACGGCGCCTCACGGTTCAGTGCAGGATCTGGCTGAGGAACAGCTTGGTGCGATCGTGCTGCGGATTGGAGAAGAAGTTGTCCGGATCGTTCTGCTCGATGATCTGGCCCTGATCCATGAAGATCACGCGGTTGGCCACCTGGCGGGCAAAGCCCATTTCGTGGGTCACGCAGATCATGGTCATGCCTTCCTCGGCGAGGCTGATCATCACCTCCAGCACTTCCTTGACCATTTCGGGATCGAGGGCCGAGGTGGGCTCGTCGAACAGCATGATCTTGGGATGCATGCAGAGCGAGCGGGCGATGGCCACGCGCTGCTGCTGGCCGCCCGAGAGCTGGCCCGGATACTTCTTGGCCTGCTCGGGGATCTTCACCCGCTCAAGATACATCATCGCCGTTTCCTCGGCCTCGGCCTTGGGCGTGCCGCGCACCCAGATCGGGGCGAGCGTCAGGTTCTGCAGGATGGTGAGATGCGGGAACAGGTTGAAGTGCTGGAACACCATGCCGACCTCGCGACGCACCTCGTCGATGCGCTTGAGGTCGTTGGTCAGCTCGGTGCCATTGACGATGATCTGGCCCTGCTGATGCTCCTCGAGCCGGTTGACGCAGCGGATCAGCGTCGATTTGCCCGAACCCGAGGGGCCGGCAATTACGATGCGCTCGCCGCGCATCACCTTGAGGTTGATGTCGCGCAGGACGTGGAAATCGGCGTACCACTTGTTCATGCCGATGATCTCGATCGCGACATCGGTCGTCGAGACCTGCATGTGAGTGGTGTCGACGTTCCGCTCGGGAACAGCCATTGCGTCGGTCATCACTACCTCTTGTATCCGGTATTCAGGCGCTGCTCGATCCAGATCGAGTAGCGGGACATGGCGAAACAGAACACCCAGAACACCATGGCCGCAAACAGATAGCCGGTCACGGCGCGGGTTGGAGAAGCCCAGGTATTATCAGAGCTTGCCGATTGCACGGCGTTGAGCAAGTCGAAAATGCCGACGATGGAGACCAGCGAGGTATCCTTGAACAGCGAGATGAAGTTGTTGACGATGCCGGGAATGGAGTGCTTCAGAGCCTGGGGCAGGATGATCAGCCCCATGGACTTCCAGTAGCCGAGCCCCAGAGCCGACGCCGCCTCCTGCTGGCCCCGAGGCAGAGCCGCAAGGCCACCACGGATCACCTCGGCGATATAGGCCGCGGTGAACAGCGTGACGCCCACGAGGGCACGCAGCAGTTTGTCGACGCTCATCCCCTGCGGCATGAACAGTGGCAGCATCACCGAAGCCATGAACAGCACGGTGATCAGTGGCACCGCCCGCCACAGCTCGATGAACGAGATACAGAGCCACTTGATGATCGGCAGTTTCGATCGCCTCCCGAGTGCCAGGACGATGCCCAGAGGCAGCGAGCAGATGATGCCGACCAGCGCGATGATCAGCGTGACCATCAGGCCGCCCCACTGCTCGGTGGGCACTTCCCGCAGCCCGAATGAGCCGCCCTGAAGCAGCACGAAGGCCACGACCGGGAAGACGACGAAGAACAGCACCGCATTGACCCGCTTGAAGGGTGCACGCGGAATCAACAGCGGGATCAGCAGCAGCGCCAGCATCAGGAAGACGAGGTTGACGCGCCAATACTCGGCTGCCGGGTAGAAGCCGTAGATGAAGAAGGTGATGCGCGCTTCGATATAGATCCAGCAGGCACCGACATTGGCGACGCGGCAATCCTCGACGGTCCCGTCGAAGACTGCGTTGCCGATGGTGAAGGTGTACAGGTTCGGCAGCAGCCAGGCGAGGAACAGCACGCCAAGCAGAGTCATCAGTGCGTCGCCCGGCGTGGCGAACAGGTTCTTTTTCGCCCACAGGATGGGGCCCGACGTGCGCTCTGGCGCCGGCTTGCTGGGCAACATCTCGCTGCGGACGTAGGTGGTGGACAGGTCGGACATCTTGTTACCTCTCCACCAGCGCGACGCGGGAATTGTACCAGTTCATCAGCGCCGAGGTGCTGAGCGACAGTGTCAGGTAAACCAGCATGGTGATCGACACGATCTCGATGGCGCGGCCCGACTGATTGAGCGAAGTGCCCATGAACACCGAGACGAATTCGGGGGGGCCGATGGCCGCGCCCAGCGAGGAGTTCTTGGTGATGTTGAGGTATTGGCTGGTCAGCGGCGGGATGATGACCCGCAGTGCCTGCGGGATGATCACCAGCCGTAGCCGCTGGCCTTCGCGCAACCCGAGCGACTGCGCCGCCTCGGTCTGGCCGTGGCTGATGGCCTGGATGCCGCCACGCACCGTCTCGCCGATATAGGTGGCGGTATAGAGCGACAGGCCGACAATCAGCGCCAGCAATTCCGGCGGAACCTGAATACCGCCCCGGTAATTGAAGCCCTGCAGAACCGGAGGTTCGAACTGCAGGTCGGTGCCGCTGAGCGGCATGGCGAGCAGCACGACCACGACGATCAGCCCTGCCCCCGTGAGGAAACTGGGGAACTGCTGCCCGGTCAGTTCCTGCCGGCGGCGAGCCCAGTTGGCAATCACCAAGGCGGCGACGACTGCCACCACGAAGGCGACGAACACGAAGATGAAGCGTTCGTCGAGCAACGGCCGCGGCAGGTATAGACCACGCTGGTTCAGGGCCCAGTCGCCGAAGAAGTGGAAGCTGTCCCGGACGGCAGGCATGGATTTCAGCACCGCGAAATACCAGACGAACAGCTGCAGCAGCAGCGGGACGTTGCGCACCACCTCGACATAGACTGCCGCGAGGCGCGAGACGATCCAGTTGCTGGAGAGGCGCGCGATGCCGAGCATGAAGCCAAGCACAGTCGCAAAAATGATGGAGATGACGGAGACGAGCACGGTGTTGACCACGCCGGTCAGCAACGCCTCCCAATAGATCGAGGTCCGGTTGAAGCCGGTCAGCGTGAAGCTGACCTCGAAGCCGGAGATGCCCCAGAGGAAATCGAACCCGGTGGTCTTGTTCTGCGCCTTGAGGTTGGCGCCGGTGTTGACCACAACCCAGGCGACAAACAGAGCGAAGATTACCGCGACGGCAATCTGATAGATCGCACCCCTGACCTTGGGGTCGTTGAGGAAGAATACCTTCGCATCGGGCTCTCGCCCGAGGTCAATGCTGGCCACGTGTCTCTCCTGCCCGAATGATCACGTCCTGCCGCGCCGGCACAGCGTGCTGGCGCGCTAACGGCTCCGGCGCCCGCAAGGGGCGCCGGAAACCAGGTTCAGGATTTAGCGGATCGGGGGCGCGTACTGCAGGCCGCCATCGACCCACAGGGCGTTCAGACCACGCGGCAGGTTGAGCGGCGAGCCGGCGCCAACATTGCGTTCGAAGATTTCACCGTAATTGCCGGTGCCCTTGATCGCCTGGTAGGCCCAGTCCTTGGTCAGCCCGAGCGGGGTGCCGAAATCGCCCTCGACGCCAAGCAGGCGGCGAATGGTGGGATTGTCGGAACCGAGCATTTCGTCGACATTGGCCTGGGTCACACCCTGCTCTTCAGCTTCGAGCAGCGCGTGGTAGACCCAACGGGTGATCTCGAACCAGGTGTCGTCGCCCTGGCGAACCACGATCGCCAGCGGCTCCTTGGAGATGATCTCGGGGAGCAGCATGTAGTCTTCGGGCACCGCAAATTCGGTGATGTTACCGGCGAGCTGCGAGGAGTCCGAGGTCAGCACGTCGCAACGGCCGTCTTCGAAGGCCTTCAGCACTTCGTCCTGGCCGGTAAAGGTGACCGGGTTGTACTCGAGATTGTTGGACGAGAAGTAGTCGGCGGCGTTCAGTTCGGTGGTGGTGCCGGACTCGATGCAGACGGCGGCGCCGCTGAGATCGAGAGCGGAGGCAATGCCGTCGGCCTTGCGCACCACGAAGCCCTGGCCATCATAGAACAGCGTGCCCACGAACATCAGACCCAGCGTGGTGTCGCGCGTCATGGTCCAGGTGGTCGTCCGTGCGAGGAGGTCGATTTCGCCCGAGCCGAGAACCGTAAAGCGGTCCGGCGAAGTGGTGGGCGTGAAGCGGACAGCCGTGGGATCGTTGAAGATGGCCGAGGCGAGTGCACGGCAATACTCGACGTCGAGGCCGGTCCAGTTGTTGCTTTCGTCGGGCTGGCTGAAGCCGGGCACGCCTTCCGTAACGCCGCACTGCACGAAGCCGCGCGCCTTGACGTCAGCGAGCGTATCGGCAAACGCAGCGCTGCCGGTAAGCCCGAAGGCGGCCGTCGCGGCTAGCAGGAGCAGTTGTTTTTTCATGGAGTTGACCTTTGTTCCTGACTTTATGTTCTTTGTGCCGACAACACCCGATAGCGCTGCCGGTTGGCACCCCCGCCTTTGCCGGCGGGTGCGATGCTGTTAGGTATCGAAGCGACAATTCCCGGTTGCGTCAAGCACTATGGCCGGATTTGGGCAGGATAGCTGACTGTTTTTTGGTCAGCACCGCGATGTGATCGGATTTTAATCAGGACAGCAAATGACTGAAAACCCAGCGAAATCGGGGCATTCGATGACCCCGGAAACGCTTGTTACGCATGGTGGGCGCCATCCCCAGGAACAGCTCGGCTTCGTTAACACTCCCGTGTTCCGTGGCTCGACCGTCCTGTTCAAGACCCTCGATGCCCTCGAGGACCACCATGTTCTCCCCCGCTATGGACGCAATGACAATCCTACCGTGCTGGCGCTGTGCGAGCTGGTGAGCGAGCTCGAGGGGGCAGCGGGCACCATTGTCGGGCCATCCGGGGTCGCGGCGGTCACCACGGCGCTGCTCTCGGTGCTGAAGGCGGGCGATGAATTGCTGGTCACCGACAGCGCCTATGAGCCGACGCGCAATTTCGCCAAGGAGACGCTGGCGCAATTCGGCATATCGGTCCGATACTACGATCCGCGGATCGGCGCGGATATTGCCGGGCTGTTCAGCGACAAGACCCGCGCCGTCATGGTGGAGAGCCCCGGCTCCTTGACCTTCGAGATGCAGGATCTGCCGGCCATTGCCGCTGCCGCGCGCGCGCGCGACATCTCGGTGGTCGTCGACAATTCCTGGGGGACGCCGCTGTTCCACCAGCCGCTGAAGCTGGGGGCCGATATCGTGGTGCATGCCGGCACCAAGATGTTCGTCGGCCATTCGGACGTGATGATCGGCACCGCCTCGGCCAATGCCTCCCATATCGATCGGCTGAAGCGCATGCGCTACCTGCTGGGCGTCACCACGTCACCGGACGACGCCTATCTGACCATGCGCGGCATTCGGACGCTGGCCCTGCGCATGGCCGAACACTCGCGCCGCTCGCAGGCGCTGGCCGCCTGGCTCGAACAGCAGCCCGAGGTGCTGCAGGTGTATCACCCCGCCCTGCCCAGCCACCCAGACCACGCCCTATGGTCCCGCGATTTCACCGGTGCCGGCAGTCTGTTCGCTTTCCGGCTGAAGGCACGCTCGCGCGCGGCGCTGGCGGCGATGGTGGACGGGTTCGAGCTGTTCGGCATGGGCTATTCCTGGGGCGGCTACGAAAGCCTCTGCCTGCCGATCGCACCCGCTTCCGCCCGCACCGCGGTTGCCTGGACGGCGGAAGGCCAGATGTTCCGCGTGCATGTCGGCCTCGAGGACTTCGAAGACCTCAAAGCTGATCTCGCGGCGGCATTGGCCCGCTACGCGGCTACCCCCGCCTGACCAGTCGCCCGATGCCGGCAAACGGCTTGCGGACGATGTGGCCATCGGCCGCAAAGTCGAACAGCCAGCCGCGCCGGGCGAAGAAATAGCGGATGGCGTAGGCGCCAAGCGTGCCGAGCACGGCTCCGCCGATGATGTCGGTGAGGTAGTGCTGGCCGGTGATGACGCGGGACAGGGCGATCAACAGGGCGGCGAACAGCGCGGGCCACAGCGTCTTCGGCCAGATGAACATCACCACCATCGCCATGGCAAAGGCGGTGGTGGCGTGGCCGGACGGAAAGCTCTGGTGATCGTACAGGGTCAGATTGGGCACAAAGGAGATCGGCGCCTCCGCCGTCCAGGCCTCCGGTCGCGCCCGGCCAATCAGGCGCTTGAACAGGGACGCTGTCAGGCTGGGCAGGCCGACCCCGACGAACACGAAGCCGGCGAGCACACGGACCTCGCGCAGGGCGTCACGCCAGACCTCGCTGCGGACCAGCGGGATCACCGCCAGGGTCAGGAGGAAGATCACGAGCGCAGGGATCAGCTGCCAATCCGATTCTCCCCAACGGGTGATCCAGTGCATGATCGACGGGATGGGCTCAGCCAGCCCCTGCCCCCAGACCGAAATCGGGCGATCGGTGAATTGCAGCAGCAAAAGCAGCGCAAACAGGCCCGAAAGGGCAACGAGCGCGGCCCTGCGGGTGGCGAAGGGCCAGCGGGCACCAAAATCGTTCATGAGGTCTCCTCGTGGTCTTTCCGGTCGCCGTTCTTGCACTTTCAAGCAAGTGCAGATAACGGAATGCCATCGTTCGGGGTATAGCTCAGCCTGGTAGAGCACCGGTTTTGGGAACCGGGGGTCGAGTGTTCGAATCACTCTGCCCCGACCACTTGTCTATCGAGGAGTGAGATGTCCGCACGCATTTTCCGCCCTGCGCCCAACGCGATGCAGTCCGGCCGCGGGAAATCCAAGGACTGGGTGCTGGTCTTCGAGCCGGAAGTGGCCCGCGAGATCGAGCCGCTGATGGGCTACACCTCCAGCCGCGACACCCGCCAGCAGGTCCGTCTCACCTTCCCCACACTCGAGGATGCCGAGGCCTATGCCCGGCGCAACGGGCTGGCCTATACGGTGCAGCCGGCGCATGTCAGCACCCCGAAGCGGACGACCTATTCCGACAATTTCCGGTCCGACCGCAAGACGCCCTGGACGCACTGAGATGACTGTGTGGCGCCGGCGAGGAACCGTCCCCGCCGCGCTGCTGTCGCTTGCGCTATCGGCAGCGCCCGCACTAGCCGAACCCGCCCTGTGGAAAGTCTCGGACGCGGACAGCCATGTCTGGCTGTTCGGCTCGGTGCATATTCTCGATGCCGAGCGCGAATGGCGCTCCCCCGGTTTCGATGCGGCGCTCGATGAATCCGAGTTGGTCTATTTCGAGGTGATCCTCGATGTCGACGCCTATGCGACGATGACGCGGCTGACCCTGACCGAGGGAATGAATCGCGGCGGCAAGACGCTCGACGATTTCCTGACGATCGATCAGCGCGCCATCCTGCGTTCGATCGCTGCGGCCAACGGGCTCGACTATGCGATGCTCAAGCGCATGCGGCCCTGGCTGGCTGAGCTGACGCTGATCCAGCAGGCCGGCCTCGGCATGGACATCAGCTCGGGCGCCGCCGGGGTCGAGACCATCATCGCCGACGAGATCGACGATGCGCGCGAACGCGAGTTCGAGACGCCGGAGTTCCAGTTCAACCTGCTTGCCGGCCGCTCCGAGGCCGACCAGGTCGCCTCGCTGATGGCAACCGCCAACAGTCTGAGCCGCCAGACGGGCATGCTGGGCGAGATGGTGGATCTGTGGCTGGCCGGAGAGTCCGAGGCGCTGCACGAAGTGATGGTCAGCGAGTTCGGTTCGGTCGAGGATCCGACCTACAAGCGCCTGCTCAGCGACCGCAACCGGGACTGGGTGACCCAGATCGAGGGCATTCTCGCGCGCAACGAAAGCGCAATGATCATTGTCGGCGCGGGGCACCTCGCGGGCCCGGCCTCGGTCCAGACATTCCTTGAGGAACGCGGCTATACCGTCACGCTGGAGAGCGCGCCGCCCGAAGGCGACGCGCCGGTGCCGGTCAAACCTCGCTGAACTTCGTCCACTTGCCGTTATTCTTCGACGACGTGACGGAAGCCATGATGAACTCGATGCCTTCGACGCCATCGGCGAGGCTCGGCAAGAGGCCGGCCACGTCCTTGCCCTCGCCGCGGATCACCTGGGCGAACTGGCTGTAGAGCGTCGCGAAGGCTTCGAGATAGCCTTCGGGATGGCCGCTTGGGATGCGGACATTCATAGAAGCGGCGGGCGGGGCCGAAATGGCGCCGCCGCGGGTCAGCAGCTGGCGCGGCTTGCCGAACTCGGTGAACCACATGTAGTTCGGGTTCTCCTGGCCCCATTCGAGCCCGGCCTTGTCGCCATAGACGCGCAGCTGCAGGCCGTTCTCCTTGCCCACCGCGACCTGGCTGGCCCACAGCATGCCGCGCGCGCCGCCTTCGAAGCGCAGCAGGATGTGGACATTGTCGTCCACCTCGCGGCCCGGCACGAAGCTCTGGAGGTCGGCGCTGACCGCCTCGGTCTTCAACCCGGTGACGAAGCGCAGGAGGTTATAGGCGTGGGTGCCGATGTCGCCGATGGCACCGCCGGCGCCGGAACGCTTGGGATCGGTGCGCCAGGAGGCCTGCTTGTTGCCGGGATCGGCGGCGTTGGTCAGCCAGTCCTGCGCATATTCGGCCTGCACCACCCGGATGTTGCCGAGTGCACCGGAGGCCACGAGATCGCGCGCCTGCCGGATCAGCGGATAGCCGGTGTAGTTGTGGGTGAGGAGGAATTTTGCGCCGTTCTTGGGCTGGATCTTGGTCAGGGCGCGCGCATCCTCGAGGGTCGAGGTCAGCGGCTTGTCGCAGATCACATGGATGCCGGCCTCGAGAAACACCTTGGCCGGGCCATAATGCATATGGTTCGGCGTGACGATCGACACAGCCTGAATGCCGTCCGGACGGGCGGATTCCTTGGCGGCCATCTCCTCATAGGAGGTGTAGATGCGGTCTGCCGCGAGACCGAGATTCTTGCCGGACTCGATTGCAGTCGCCGGGTTCGAGGACAGCGCCCCCGCGACAAGCTCGTAATCCCCATCGATACGGGCGGCGATGCGGTGCACGTAGCCGATAAAGGCTCCGGTGCCGCCGCCGACCATGCCCAGACGAATGCGCGGTGCGCCGTTCTCAGCCATTTTGTCCTGCTCCCTTGGTACTTTGTCCGCCCTCACCCCTCGCGCGGTGTCACCCTCGCCGACGGCTGGATGACACCGTGGATGGGGGAAACCCTCAGCTCAGCCCGAGGATCTTGCGGTTTGCCGCCTTGTCGGTGCCGGACGCAGCGAAATCGTCGAAGGCCTTCTCGGTGACATTGATGATGTGGCTCTGGATGAAGGGCGCACCCTCGGCTGCCCCCTGCTCCGCCGACTTGATGGCGCATTCCCATTCGAGCACCGCCCAGCCGTCGAATCCGTAGGCGCTGAGCTTCGAGAAGATGCCGGCAAAGTCCACCTGGCCATCACCGAGCGAGCGGAAACGCCCGGCCCGGTTCACCCAGGACTGGAAGCCGCCATAGACGCCCTGCTTGCCGGTCGGGTTGAACTCGGCGTCCTTGACGTGGAACATCCGGATCCGCTCGTGGTAGAAATCGATGTACTGCAGGTAGTCGAGCTGCTGCAGCACGAAGTGGCTCGGATCGTAGAGCAGGTTGGCGCGCGCGTGGTTGTTCACCCGCTCGAGGAACATCTCGTAGGTGACGCCATCATGCAGATCCTCGCTGGGATGGATCTCGTAGCAGACGTCGACGCCCTGGCGGTCGAACTCGTCGAGGATCGGGGTCCAGCGGCGGGCGAGCTCGTCGAAGGCTTCCTCGACCAGCCCGGCCGGCCGCTGCGGGAACGGGTAGAGGAACGGCCAGGCCAGCGCGCCCGAGAAGGTCGCGTGGGCCTTGAGGCCGAGGTTCTTGGATGCGGCAGCGCAGTGCTTCAGGTGCTGCACCGCCCATTCCTGCCGGGCCTTCGGATTGCCATTTACCGCCGGGATGGCGAAGCCGTCCGACAGGGTGTCATAGGCCGGATGCACGGCGACCAGCTGGCCGATGATATGGCTCGCCAGTTCGGTGATCTCGACGCCGGCCTCGTTCACGCGACCCTTGATCTCGTCGGCATAGGTCTTTGAGGTCGCCGCTTTTTCAACGTCGACGAAGTGCGATACCCAGGTCGGGATCTGGATGCCCTTGTAGCCGAGATCTGCGGCCCAGCGGGCCATGTTGTCGAGCGTGTCGAATGGCGCCTTGTCGCCCGCGAACTGAGCAAGAAAGATCGCCGGCCCCTTGATGGTGCGCATAAAGTCCCTCCCGTCTGGCGGCTTGCTGCCGCGCCTGGTGTACGTACGTCAGCCGATCTTCGCGGTGCGGTCAAGACCGCATTCCAGCTGACATGTCAGGGCGCCTACGATCACGCTCGGGCGCCGCGTGTCAAGGCACGGAGGTGGCTTGCCAGTGCGATGGCGCCATGATGAGTTCCATCCATAATGGATGGAGTGGTGATCCAATCGAAACGGTAGGAATTGTCGGTGGCGGCATCATGGGATGCCTCACGGCACTGGCGCTCGCGCGCGCAGGCAAACGCGTCGTGCTGTTCGAGCGCAGGGACCGGTTGATGGCCGGGGCAAGTCGCGGCAACGAGGGCAAGATCCATCTGGGGTTCCTCTACGGCCTCGATCGAACCGATGCGACCCGATCCGTGATGCTGCGCTATGGCGGCCGCTTCGAGGCGGCACTGGCAAGCCTGGTGGACACGTCCACCGAGACGCTCTTCCTGCACCGCCGGCAGTGCTATGCCATGCACCGCGACTCCGCCCTGCCGGACGAGCGCGCGGCCCGGCACATGGTCGCGATCAGCGCGGCTCTGCGTGAGGCAGGTGCTCCGGACTCGCTCGTCCGGCAACTGGGCCCGGCGGAGCGACAGGCGCTGTTCAGCGACAGGATTCGAGCTGTGTGGGAGGTGCCCGAGGCTACGGTGGACTGCGTGGCGCTCGGCAAGCTGGTGAATGCCGCCGTGCGGGCCGAACCGCGGATCGAACTCTGCCTTGAGCACCGCGTCGGTGCGATCTCCAACGATGACCGGCCCAGCATCTGCGACGCGGATGGCAAGGTCCTCGGTCAGTTCGACCGGGTGGTCAACGCGGCCTGGGACGACATGCCCCGCATCGAGAAGCAGGCCCGGGCCGCAACCCCGGACTATTGCCTCAGGGCCAAGGCCGGGTTCATCGCCAGAGTGACCGGCGGCGAGCCGGCAATGCCAGTGACGACGGTCTATGGCTCGTTCGGCGATATCGTGCCGCAGGGCGACGGCACGGCCTACATCTCGTGGTACCCGGCCTGCCTGATGGGGTTTACCACGGAAATCGACACGGGTCACGACTGGTACGAGCGGCTGGTCGAAGGGTTCGATTTCGACAAGGCGTTCCGTGACAGTGTAGCGGCATTTGCCGAACTGATCCCTGGCTTTGCGGCTGAACCCGCGCCGGTGCGCCGGCTAGGCGGGCCGATTCTGGCCGTCGCCGTCACCGACATCCCCGACCTCGGCAGCCGGCTGCATCAGCGCACGTTCTTCGGCTTCCACCGGCGCGGCAATGTGATTGCCGTCGATACCGGCAAGTTGACCTGCGGCCCCGGCCTCGCGCTGGAACTGCGCGATCTGCTGCTGGGGTGAGGCCATGGCTGTCGCGTCGATGCCCGAAACGGTGACCATCTGCATCCCCGCATACCAGGCCGAGCGTTTCCTCGCCGAAACGGTCGACTCCGCCCTGGCGCAGACTTACGGAGCCGTCCGGATCGTCATCGCCGTCGATCCGGGCAAGGACGATACGCCGCGGATCGCGAGGCGCCATGCCGGAACCCGGGTGTCGGTGATCGTCAACAGCCAGCGGCGGGGCTGGGTCGTTAACACCAATTTCGCGCTGTCGCAGGCGCGCAGCCGCTACGCCATGATCCTGCCGCATGACGACGTGCTGGCGCCGACCTATGTCGAGGCGTGCCTTGCGGAGCTGAAGCGCCATCCCGAGGCGGTCAACTGCTACTCGATGATTGGCATCATCGGCGATCCCTCCGTCGTCGTCCGCAAGGCGTCGCTCACCGGGTCGCTGGAACAGCGGCTGGAAACTCTCCTGGCCACCTGGTTCGACGCGTTGCCCTATCGCGGCATCCTCGATCTCGAAAAGGCCAGGCAGCCGTCATTGCCGGCGGCAACCGGCAACTATGCCGCCGATACGCTGTGGTGCGCCAAGTTGGCCTGTCAGGGCGAGCTGATCCAGGTGCCGGAAGTGCTCTACCACAAGCGCATGCTGCCCACCTCCGCTCACGCGGGCTGGTCGCCCCGGCATAATGACGAACTCTACGAGATGTGGGCCGTGCATTGCCTCGAGATGGTGTCGACTATCGTTTCGACCCGCCCCGATCTTCAGTGGAACGATACGCTGCAGGCCGCCTTCGAGTATCGGGTGCGCCGGATGGTCGGCTTCCCGCAATTCATCCCCAATCCCGCCCTCGCCGATCCATCGGTCGATATCGGCGCATATGTGACGGAAGTGGCGGAGCGGGTCCGGGCCCGTCCCCGCCCCTATTCCTGGGTCAAGACTTAGGCCCGATCACACCGCGCTGACCACCAGCGCGGCGTTGACGCCGCCGAAGCCGAAGGAATTCGACAGGGCGTGGCGGACGGCAAGCTTCTGTGGCACTTGCGGCACGAGGTTGAAGCGCTCGCCGACATCGGGATCTTCGAGGTTCAGCGTCGCCGGCACCACGCCCTCGCGGATCGCGAGGATGGAGAACACCGTCTCGATGGCGCCGGCAGCCCCCATCAGGTGGCCGGTGGAGGACTTGGTGGACGAGATGGCGAGATCCTTGCCGCGATTGGCGAACAGCGCGCCGATACCGGCCAGTTCCGCCGCGTCGCCGACGCCGGTCGAAGTCGAGTGGGCGTTGATATAGTCGATTTCACCAGTCGAGAGCCCGGCCATCTTCAGCGCGTTGCGCATCGCCACCTGCGCACCCGCCCCGGTCGGCTCGCCGGACGTGACGTGGTAGGCGTCGGCGGAGGTGCCGTAGCCCGAGAGGATCGCGAGCGGCGTCGCGCCGCGGGCCTTGGCATGGCTCAGCTTCTCGATGACCAGCACGGCGGCGCCTTCGGCCAGCACGAAGCCGTCGCGGCGGCGGTCGAAGGGACGCGAAGCCGCGGCCGGATCATCATTGAAGGCGGTGGAGAGCGCGCGGGCGGCGCCGAAGCCGCCCACCGAGATCGGATCGACCGAGCCCTCGGCACCGCCGACGACGGCGACTTCCGCCTCGCCGGTCAGCAGCAGCCGCATGCCGTCGCCGATGGCCTGGGCCGAAGCGGCGCAAGCGGTGACCGGGGCGCCGATCGGGCCCTTCAGGCCGTGGCGGATCGAGATCCAGCCGGCGGCAAGGTTGGCGAGGAAGCTCGGGACGGTGAAGGGCGATAGCCGGCGCGGGCCCTTCTCGATGATCGTCTCGACCGCCTCGGCCATCACCGGCGAGCCGCCGACACCAGTGCCGATGATGGTGGCGGTCGCTGCCTGGTCCTCCGGGCTTGTTGGATGCCAATTGGCCTGCGCCAGCGCCTCTTCGGCGGCAACCAGCCCGTACTGGATGAACAGGTCCATCTTCTTGACGTCCTTGGCGTCGATGGCCACCACCGGATCGAAGCCCTCGGGGTCATCGGCGATGGTCGGAACCAGCCCGGCGATCTTGGCGCCGAAATTGCTCACGTCGAAGCGCGTGTTGTGGACGATGCCGCTGCGGCCCTCGAGCAGCCGCCGCCAGGTGGTTTCAACGCCCGTGCCGAGCGGGCTGACGACGCCCATGCCGGTAACGACAATCGGATCTGTCTGGTTGGTCATCTGAAGCTCCTCGGGTTCGTGTAGATACACGGTGCAGGTTGCGGGTCGGGCTGGTTGTGGTGCGGCCTAAAGGCTGGCGAGGCGGCGAAGAGTGGCGACGGTCTCGTCGAAACCGCCCGGGCCGAGCTCGGCGCGGATCTCGGCCTGCGCCTTGCGCCAGACGGGCAGCAACTCGTCTTTCAAAGCGTGGCCCTTTTCGGTCAGCGCGCAGACGCGGCCATTGCCGTGCTCGGCCGGACGGGACTCGATCAGCCCCAGCTTCTGCAGCCGGTCGAGATTGCGGGTCAACGTGGTGCGTTCGAAGCCGCGGCGCTCAGCCAGTTCGCTCACCGACTGCGCGCCGGCGGAAACGAGAGTGCCGAGCAGCGAGAATTGCGTCGCCGTGATGCCGAACGGTCGCGCATAGGCATCGTAGCGCCGCGTGATGGCGCGCGCGGCCATGCGCGTGTTCGACACCATGCAGAGCGAGAAATCATCCATGGCCGGATAGGTAGAGTGTATATGCACGGTGTCAAGGGGGACGAGGCAGTCAACACCGGGGCCCTGCCCACCGGCCCAACCCCAAACTCGGTGTCACCCCGGCCCCCGAGCCGGGGCCCATCTCGCTGCTCGCGCCAGTGGATGGCTGGACCCCGGATCAGGTCCGGGGTGACAACGGTGAGTGGGCAAGGTTGTGCCCACCAACGGCACGTTGCGAGACTTATCCCCGTGCCCTCCACCTCATGCCACTCTCTCCCCGTCCGTCGCGTCGAAGCGAGATCATGACGAGTGGTTGGCGCGGGGGAGGTCGGGTGGATGGCGGGTCGCTGCCATCCAGGCCGAAAGCAGGTCGGCACGAACCGGTTCGCCGGGGACGCCGCTAGCAACGCGCGGGGCGGTTCCATGCGGAGCCGTTCCAGGAGACCAGGCTGCCACGCATGAGGCGGCCGCAGAGACCGGGCTCGGCAGGACCTCAGGTCCGCCCTTCGCAACGGACTGCACGGTCTTCGCGATGCGGCACGGGATGCGCCCGGGCCGGCTTGCCATACGCCCAAAACCCCGGTCGGCCGGCGAGGCGCGAGCCTCGTTACATTTTGCGGACTACCCGCGTGGGGCCAGCGCCTCGCCGGCCCCGCTTCTCTCCAAGCAACTCCGATGGCGAAAGCCAGTCGGGCCCTTTCGCTTGGCCAATTTCGTGCTATTAGCCCGGCATCCCATTTTCCCGTGCCGCTGAGGAGTTCCCGCATGGCCAAGATCAAAGTTGCCAACCCTGTCGTCGATCTCGACGGCGATGAGATGACCCGCATCATCTGGCAGGCGATCAAGGACAAGCTGATCCTCCCCTATCTCGATCTCGACATCGAGTATTACGACCTCTCGGTCGAAAACCGCGACGCCACCAACGACCAGGTCACGGTCGACGCCGCCAACGCCATCAAGAAGCATGGCGTCGGCATCAAGTGCGCGACGATCACGCCGGACGAGGCGCGCGTCGAAGAGTTCAAGCTCAAGAAGATGTGGAAGTCGCCGAACGGCACCATCCGCAACATCCTGGGCGGCGTGATCTTCCGCGAGCCGATCATCTGCAAGAACGTGCCGCGCCTCGTGCCGGGCTGGACGCAGCCGATCATCGTTGGCCGCCATGCCTTCGGCGACCAGTATCGCGCCACCGACTTCAAGTTCCCCGGCAAGGGCAAGTTGACGATGAAGTTCGTCGGCGAGGACGGCACGGTGCAGGAATATGACGTGTTCGACGCCCCCGGCGCCGGCGTTGCGATGGGCATGTACAACCTCGACGAGTCGATCGCCGACTTCGCCCACGCCTCGTTCAACTACGCCATCAACCGCAAGGTCCCCTGCTACCTGTCGACCAAGAACACCATCCTCAAGGCCTATGACGGGCGCTTCAAGGACATCTTCCAAGAGATCTTCGATCGCGACTACAAGGCGAAGTTCGAAGAACTGAAGATCTGGTACGAGCACCGCCTGATCGACGACATGGTGGCCTCGGCGCTGAAGTGGTCCGGCGGCTATGTCTGGGCGTGCAAGAACTATGACGGCGACGTGCAGTCCGACATCGTGGCGCAGGGCTTTGGCTCGCTCGGCCTGATGACCTCGGTGCTGATGACGCCCGATGGCAAGATCGTCGAGGCCGAAGCCGCGCACGGAACGGTGACCCGTCACTATCGCCAGCACCAGCAGGGCAAGGAGACCTCGACGAACTCCATCGCCTCGATCTTCGCCTGGACGCGCGGCCTCGCCCACCGGGCCAAGCTCGACGGCAATGCCGAGCTGGCACGGTTCTCGGAGACACTGGAGAAGGTCTGCATCGACACCGTCGAAAGCGGCCAGATGACCAAGGATCTCGCCCTGCTCGTCGGCCCGGACCAGAAGTGGCTCTCGACCCTTGGCTTCCTCGACGCGGTCGACGCCAACTTCAAGAAGGCCATGGGCTTCTAGGAAACAGCGACACGTCGCGATTGTCGATGCCGGCTCCCCTCGATCGTCAGCGATTGACCACGGAGGTGCTGAAATGGCCGACTATCGCGACGACGACCTGACGAGGCTGGAGCAATCCGGCATGCCGCCGCTGCCGCCCGATGGCGACAGCGGCGTTGTCTTTCGAGACGGCGCCGCGCTCTGGTGCGCCAGCTGGGGCAGCGGCCCGGCGGTGCTGCTGCTGCATGGTGGGCTCGGCAATGCCGGCAACTGGGGCCACCAGGTGCCCGATCTGCTGGCAGCCGGCTACCGCGTCATCGTCATGGACACACGCGGCCATGGCCGCTCGAGCTGGGACGGCACGCCGTTCAGCTATCACCGGCTGGCGGAAGATGCTCTCGCCGTGCTCGATCATTTCGGCGTCGCCCGCGCCGCCATCGTTGGCTGGAGCGATGGCGCCGATGCCGGCCTGATCCTTGCCATGGCACATCCCGAGCGCGTCGCCGGTCTGGTGTTCTTCGCCTGCAATGTCGATCCGACCGGCGTGAAGCCCTTCGAGATGACCGACACCATCGGGCGGATCTTCGCGCGCCACGTCGCCGATCACGCCGCGCTCTCCCCCGATCCGGGCGGATTCGAAACCATGCGGCACGCGCTCGAAGCCATGCAAGGCAGCGAGCCCAACCTCTCGGCGGCCGATCTCTCCGCGGTGCGTGTGCCGGTGCTCAGCCTGATCGGGGAGCATGACGAGTTCATCACCCGCGCCCATGCCGAGTATCTGGCGGCAGCCATCCCCGGCGCACGCTTCCAGCTGCTCGACCACGTCAGTCACTTCGCCCCGCTGCAACGCCCGGCCGTCTTCAACCAGGTGTTGCTGGATTTCCTCGCGGGAGTGCTGCCGGGGTAAACTTGCGGCAGGCGCCCAAGGGAGACTGGACGGGAGGCGTCCTACCGATGCTATCCTTGGGGCAAAAAGAGGGGACTCCGCCAATGCCAAGACTGCTCGCGCCACTTGCCGCCATCGCTCTGCTTGCATCCGCTGCCGCCACTCCAGCGGCCGCGGCGACCATTTCCATCGTCTCCATGCAATATTCCGCAGCCCACCCGGTGCCGCATCTGCACTATGAGGGCGGGACGGAGGATGGCGATCTGGCCACCCTCAAGCTGATGTATGAGCGGTTCGTGACCTGCGATCTCTCGTGCTCGGGCCCTGATGGCATGCCAACGGCGGTGCTGACCATGAACGGGCCTGGCGGCAGTTACTCGGAAGGGCTCGCGCTCGCCGATTTCCTCAGGGCCAACCATATTGCGACCGTCGTCGAACGTGGCATGCAGTGTTACTCGGCCTGCGCCTTCGCCTTTCTCGGCGGGTCGGCCTGGTCCAGCCAGGCTGGCGTCGGCACCTATATCGACCGCATGGTCGAACCGGGCTCGACGGTCGGCTTCCATGCCCCCTATGCCAACGAGGCCGCGTTCCTGCAGGCGCTTAGCGATCGCGGTGCCATGGCGGCGCAGAGCGACACCCGCAACAGCCTCGCCCTGATGGTCAAAGAACTGGTGAAGTGGAACGTCGACCCCGAGGTCATGTTCTACATGGTCGGCATGGGGCCGGACGACACCTACAATCTCAGGGCCGCCGACGACCTCTATCTGGCCCGCGTCGCCCTGCCCCCAACGCCGCCCGACAGCTGGATCACCGATATGCGAGAGGCCGTGCGCAATGCCTGCGCCCGGCTGATCGCCATCGACGAGAAGTTGGATCCGCTGGATGTCGTTGACCGGTTGCAGACCGACTGGATCGAGGGCATTGGCCGGACGGAGTATTCCGGGCCCATCTCCGGCTATCGACTGGGTGACCGCCTGCTCGACATCGGCAGTTGCGCCATCACCGAGGAGTCGATGGCCACTGCCGGCGACTACGAGATCGCGCTGTACTACACACCCGGCATCGCCGGATACAATGCAGCCGGGACGAGCTTCTTCAATCGGGTAAACGGCTGGTCTTCGGCTGGCACCGGCGGCAATCCGGTGAAGCGCATCATCCAGAAGGGACCGATGAACCACTACTTCCTGCCCATGGCGGTGGACATGGATTCGCTGGACCTGCCGGGCGAGATCGAGATCGAGAAGAACCGCTACGTGGTGTCTGAACCGCCGGCTTTTGCCAGTCTGCCTGAGGGCATGGCTATTGCGGAAGAGGCGGCGCAGTCGCGGATTTCCTACAGCGGCAACGTGTTCCTGTTCGAGCGGACCGGCCCTGCCAAGCTGTTCGACGACACCTTCGGCCGCGCGGCGTTGGGCCGGACCTATGTCGACCGGCCGATCGGCAACAGCGGGATGCTGCGCGAAGGCACCTACGATGCCGATGGGGCGCTGTTCACCCGCTTCGGCTACAAGACCGGCGACAGCAGCATCGTGATGGAGCTGGCTGTGATCCCGCCCGACGGCCAGCAGCCGACCAGCGCGGACTACGAGGAGCTGGAGCGGATCCGGTGCGGCGTCAGCTGGGTGGGGCTAGGCGACAGCTGCAGCTGAGTGCTGCTCAACAATCGAGTCCTACTCCGGCCATAAGTGTCTGCCATAGCTCGCAGATTGCCGAGGAGGGGACATGTTCAGGAAGATTGTTCTGGGAGTGGCGGCGGTCATCGTCGCCATTCTGGTTTTCAACACCGGGTTCTGGGTCAGCCCACCGGACGGCAGACCGCGCCTGATCGCGCATCGCGGCGTGCACCAGACCTTCGATAATAACGGGCTCAGCCGCGACGGCTGCAGTGCCGAGCGCATTTATCCGCCGACCACTACGTATCTCGAGAACACCCTGCCCTCGATGGCTGCCGCCTTCGCGGCCGGCGCCGATATCGTCGAATTCGACGTGCACCCGACGACCGACGGGCAGCTGGCCGTCATTCACGACTGGACCGTCGATTGCCGTACCGAAGGCACGGGCGTGACCCGCGAACTCGATATGGCGACGCTCAAATCACTCGATGTGGGCTACGGCTACACCGCCGACGGCGGCCAGACCTTCCCGTTCCGCGGCAAAGGCGTGGGGCTGATGCCGGAATTCGGCGAGGCGATGGACGCGGCTCCGCCGGGTGGCCGCTATCTCATCAATTTCAAGAGCCGCGAGGCGCGCGAGGGCGACATGATTGCCGAACGGCTCGCAGCGCATCCCGAATGGCGCGACCGAATCTGGGGCGTCTACGGCGGCGACGAGCCGACCTACCGCACAAAGGAGCTGCTCGCCGGGGACGGCAGCCCCCTCGCCGCTTACGGCACGCGGCAGGTGCGTGATTGCCTCGTGCAATACGCGGCGCTTGGCTGGAGCGGCTTCATGCCCGGGCCGTGCAGGAACACGGTGGTGATGGTGCCCATCAACATGACCTTCCTTGCCTGGGGCTGGCCGAACCTCTTCCAGCAGCGCATGGCCGCGGCGGGCACCGAGGTGGTGCTGCTGGGTGAGTTCTCGGCCGGCGATCCGGGGACGACGGGCATCGACGACGTCGAGACCCTGGCCAAGGTGCCGGACGGTTTCGCCGGCTATATCTGGACCAACCGCATCGAGGTCATCGGCCCCGCTGCGAGGGCGCGGTTTGGGACCTGAAGCCTCAACCCGCGGTGACGAGACAGGGGAAACCGCTCTGCTCAAGATCGGCGCAGGCGCCGGTCGCCTCGTCGCGGGTGGCGAAGCCGCCGAGGCGGGCGCGGAAATAGGTCGCCCCGCGGCTCTCGAAACGCTCGACGATCTGGCGGCGGCCGGCCAGGCCCTCGACCTGCTCGACGGCGTCGCCGAGCAGTTCGTTGGCGTTGGTTTCGGAGGGCGCGGCGCCGATCTGTATCAGCCAGCTGCCAACCGTCCCTTCAGCGGAGGCAATCGCAGTCATCGCCTCTTCCGCCTCGGCCGGCTCCATGAAGTCGAGCGGTGCCGAGGGACGTGTTTGACCAAGCGCGGCGGGCGGCGCGCCGAGCGTGCCCTGCATCGGCTCGGGGGGCAGCGACAATTCCGGTTCGGGCGCGAAGGCAACCACTGCGGTGTCTTCCGTGGCGAGCAGCGCTGCGATGGGATCCTCGCCGAGGCTCGCGGTCACGATGGCGGCGCCGCCACGCTCGCGCCTCGGCAGTGGGATGACGGCGACAACCGTCGGCGTATCCATCTCGCTCGGCGCCGGTGCCAGCTGGACCTGCGGCGGGTTGCCGCCCGTCTTGCCCTTGGGCAGGTAGGTCTTCACCAGTTCGCGCACCTTGGCGTCGCGCGAGGCGTGGCCGGAATAGCCGAACACGGCGAGCACCACCTCGCGGCCATCGAGATGGGCCGCCGTGAGGATGGTCGAGCCGGAGCTGGAGGTCCAGCCGGTCTTCAGACCATCTACCGCGCCCATGTAGCCGAGCACGTGGTTATGGGTGAGGTAGGTGCGGCCGTTGAACACGAACTTCTTGGTCTGGAAGTACTTGTAGTACTGCGGGAAGCGCTGCTGGATGGCGATGGCAAGCAGCGCCTGGTCGCGCACGGTGGTGAAGTTGTTCGGGTCGGGCCAGCCGGAGGCGTTGGCGTAGTTGGTGTCCTTCATCCCCAGCCGGCGCGCCGTCTTGGTCATGCGCTGGGCAAAGGCGGGTTCGGACCCGGAAATGGTCTCGGCGATCACCCGCGCCATGTCGTTGGCGGAAATGGTGACTAGCGACTTGATGGCGTCTTCGACGCTGATCGACTTGCCGGCTGCGAGGCCAAGCTTGGTCGGCCGCGCCGAGGCGGCATAGCTCGAAACCTTCATCTTGCTGGAGAGCGACAGCCGGCCCGACTCCAGCTCCTCGAACAGCAGGTAAAGGGTCATCACCTTGGTGACCGAGGCCGGGTAGCGTTTGCCGCTGCCATTGTGCTCGTGGAGGATTTCGCCCGAGCGCGCATCGACGACGATGCTGGCCGGTTTGGCCAAGTTCTCGATCGCCACCGCCGGCGCGGCCATCATCAGCGCCCCGATCATGATGCTCAGGAGCCGAAAGGCAAAGCGGCGATGCGACATGGACAACCTCGGGGGCAACGGCGTGGGACTGGCGATTGCGCGCGACGCGACGGCACCTGCGGGCACGATAACGCGTCACCCCCCAAGTGGCATCGTTACAATTTTATCGAATGAAATCTAAGGTTAAGCGCGGGTTAAGCCCCGCACTCAGCGGACAGTATAAGGCAGGGTGGCAAGCACCTTCATCTCGCCGCCGAGGCTCTGAAGGTAGCGAAGTTCGTATGCGCCCGGCTCCCGCGGTCGCGCGACCAGCACCGGGCTGCCGCTCCCCCCGACATAGGTGATGGACAGTGGCACGAGATCGGCGGCGGCGGCCCCGACGCGGGCGAACCCGATCCGGTCGAATGAGCTACCGGGCCCCGTCCAGTTCACCTCGACATTGCTGAGTGCGGGATTATCCGACGCGATTGCCAGCGTCGCCGTGGCTGGAACGACTGTGACCGCGTAGCGGGCGCGCACCAGCCGGTCCGGATCGAGGGCAATAACCTCGTAGCGACCCGGCTCCATCGGAGCGTCGATCCGCATCGGGTTGGAGACCAGGTAACTGAAGGTGCCGCCCTGGCCATCGAGGAACCTGTCCTCGCCGGGATAGACGAACTGTACCATCCAGTTGCTGGACAGGTTGCCAAAGCCGACCTCCACCTCGGCTCCAGCCTGTACTTCGGACGGGAGGAGGAGATCGACGAGACCACCGGCATCGGCGAGGGCCTGCTCGTACGCGGCCGCAACTCCCACCACAATGCTGGTGCGGCCAAGCACTGCCGCTTCGGGCTCGCTCCCCATCACATAGCGCAGCTCGAAAGTCCCCTCCTCGTCGGGCATACGGGTGCTGCTTGGCGAGTCGTCGCCAACGATGCTGGAGGTCAGCTCGACATCGTCGGGGTCGCCGGGTCGGGCAATGCGAATCCGATCATCGAAGCCACCGGGACCGGTCCAGGTGACATCGACCCACTCGCCCGGCCGCGCGGCGGCTGGCGCCGAGAGGAACACGGTGGCCGGCGTCACGGTGACGGGCAGGCGCCAGCGGATTTCGTAGTCCACCTGGATAACAGCGTCGTACTCCCCGGGAGTGTCCGGGGCATAGAGCTTCACCGGCTGCTCATCCGGTCTGCCGTCGGTGTTGCCGAACCGGTCATAGATCAACGCATCGCTCCCCCGGAGCGTGAAGCCGAAGCTCTCGTTGCCGGTGAGCGTGCCTTGATAGGTCATCAGGAAGGGCGCGCCTTGTGACACCTGGGTGACGGCACTGAACCCCTCGACCTGTGCCGACACCGGCGAGGCCACAAAGGCGAGCGGCAACAGGACAACCCGTTTGAGCATGAATGTTCCTCCCCCAATATCCATGAGAAATGGACGCCCGGCGCACGTCAAGCCTTTGGTCGGCCGCCATTCGGCGTGATCAAACGGGATGTTGGCGCACGGAGGGCGCGTCTTCCGGGCGGCGTTACTTTTTGCGCCTTGCGGTACTTTTGCCCATCGACGGCGACATGTGCCACGCGTATAGGATCGTACACAATCTGCCGTTCCCTCTTGTCGTGGATTCTCAGAGATGCCCGCCGGCGTCGGTTTTGCGCTTGCTGCGTACCTGCTCTATTCGTGCTGCGATGCCATCATCAAGGGGTTCGGGACCGGTCTCACCGTCTACGAGATCGCCTTCTGGACAGCATTGTTCTCGTTCATCCCCGCCATCTTCACCAAGCCCAAGGGTGAGCACTGGCGCGAAACGCTGCACATGAAGCACCCGGTGCTGGTGAACCTTCGCGCCATTACCGGCGTGATGGGCAATATGGCCATCATCTATGCCTTCACCCATATCCCCCTGGCCGAAGCCTATTCGCTGGCCTTCCTCGCCCCCATCTTCGTGGTCGCGCTTTCCTCCACCTTCCTCGGCGAGAAGGTCTCGCCACACCGCTGGATGTTTCTGGCGATGAGCTTTGTCGGCGTGCTGCTGGTGGTGCGGCCGGGCTTTCGCGAACTGCAGCTGGGGCACCTCACGGCGGTATTTGCCGCAGTGATGGGCGGCATCACCACAACGGTGTTGCGCAAGATCGCGCCCGTCGAGAAGCGCGTCAGCCTGCTCGGCATTCCGCTTGGCTACATCGTCATCTTCAACGGCATCATGATGATGCAGGATTTCCAGCTTCCGACCGCCGAGCAGTTCACCATGCTGCTGACCATCGGAGCGCTGGGCGGCACCGGCAATATCCTGTTCATAGCCGCCACCCGGCTGGTTCCCGCCAGCCAGCTGGCGCCGGGCCAATACAGCCAGATCCTTTGGGCGGTGATCTTCGGCGCCCTGTTCTATCGCGAGTATCCCGACCTCGTGACCTATGCGGGACTGGCCGTGGTGGTGACCGGCGGCATCCTCAACGTCATGTCGGATGGCGCCCGGGTCCGGATCTTCTCGCGCCTGTCGGTCTTCGGGCCGGCATCGGCTGCGGCGGCGGCCAGCCCGCCGATCGAGGAGATCGAGCAGATCGAACAGGCGGAAACTCCTGGCGATCCCAAGCACGCTGCGCACGGCAGCTAGCGGTGGCCGCTCCGAGCCGCGCCAGCCTGGGCATTGCGGTCGCGCTGCTCGCCTATGCCGTCTACTCGGCCTCCGATGCCCTGGTGAAGGGGCTGGGGCAGAGTCTCGGTCCGTTCGAGATCGGCTTTGCGATTGCGCTGTTTTCGCTGCTGCCGGGGTTGTTCGGCAAGCCGAAGGCCGAGCGCTGGGGCGACACGTTCCGGCTCGTCAATCCGGGCTGGGTGCATGCCATCGCCGCGTTGCGCATGATCGCGAACGTGCTGGCTGTCTATGCCTTCATCAGCATCCCGTTGGCCGACGCCTATTGCATCATCTTCATGATGCCGGTGTTCATCGCCGTGCTGTCGGTTGTGGTGCTGCGCGAGCAGGTCCCGCTCAGTCGCTGGGTGCTGGTGCTCGTCAGTTTTGTCGGTGTGCTGCTGGTGGTGCGGCCCGGCTTTCGGGAGCTGCAACTGGGGCATCTGGCGGCGCTGGGTTTCGCGATCGCGGCCGCGGCGGCGCTGGTCATCACCCGGATGGTGGCGGACCAGGAAAGGCGGATGAGCCTCTTCGCGCTGCCGCTGCTCTATACGCTTGCGTTCAACGCTCTGATGCTTCTCGGCGGCTTCACCCTGCCCGACGGCGTGACACTGCTTGTGCTGGCCCTAAGCGGACTCGCGGCGGGCGCCGGCTACCTGCTGCAAGTGGTGGCGCTGTCGATGGCGCCTGCGAGCCGCGTGGCGCCGATCCAGTACAGTCAGATCCTCTGGGCGCTGCTGCTCGGCGTGCTGTTCTTCAACGAGGTGCCGGACGCGCTGGCGCTGGCCGGGATGAGCATCGTGGTGGCAGCGGGACTGGCCAATGTCATCATCGACGGCAGGCGGGCACGAGTGGCCGGTCGGTTCGGCGAATTCCGCGGCCAGCGGGCCACCGACGCGCCAACCGGCGACGCCGGGCCTGGGCCCGACGCCGTCTAGTTGATCAAGCGATCAGAGCGCGGCGCGGATGGCCGCGATGGCGGCATCGGCCTTGCTGCCGTCGGGACCACCGCCCTGGGCCATGTCGGGGCGGCCACCGCCGCCCTGCCCGCCCAGCGCAGCCGTCGCGTGCTTGATGAGATCGGCGGCGGAGAACTTGCCCACCAGATCCTCGCTGACGCCGATGGCCGCCGTGCCCTTGCCGTCCTCGCCCTTGAGGACCAGCGCGACGACGCCGGAGCCGAGGTTCTTCTTTTCGATATCGACGAGCCCGCGGAGATCCTTGGCCGCGACGCCCTCAACCACGCGACCGACGAAGGCCACACCGTTGACGTTTTCGGCCGCCGGTGCGGCAGCGCCAGAAGTCCCACCGAGGGCCAGCTTCTTCTGAGCCTCGCTAAGCGCCCGTTCGGCCTTTCTCAGATTGTCCTGAAGCGCCTCGATACGGGTCAGAACCTCGGCCGGCTGTGCGCGCAGGAGATCGGCAGCGCTCTGGACGAGGTTGGTGTTGGTGCGGGCATGGTGCCGGGCATTGTTGGCGGTGAGCGCCTCGATGCGGCGGACGCCGGCCGACACGCCGGTGTCGCCGAGCACAGTGATCAGGCCGATGTCACCGGTGCGATTGACGTGTGTGCCGCCGCAAAGCTCAACCGACCAGCCCATGCCGTTGCCGGTGGGCTCGCCCATGGCGACGACGCGGACTTCGTCACCATATTTCTCGCCGAACAGGGCGCGAGCGCCGGACTGCTTCGCCTCTTCGACACCCATGAGGCGGGTTTCGACCTTGGTGTTCTGCAGGACGATGCGGTTGGCGATATCCTCGATCTCGGCCATTTCCTGCGGCGTGATCGGCTTGGTGTGGACGAAATCGAAGCGCAGGCGATCGGGCGCCACCAGTGAGCCCTTCTGGGCGACGTGATCGCCGAGCACGATGCGCAAGGCTTCATGCAGGAGGTGGGTAGCGGAGTGGTTGGCACGAATGGCGGAACGGCGGTCGTGATCCACGACAAGCGCCAGCGCTGCATCGCGCTTCAGCGTGCCCTCGGTCACCTTGACGCGGTGGCCGAAGACGCCGTGATTCTTGACGGTGTCGAGCACGTCGGCCGCAACACCGTCGCCAACCAGCTTGCCGGTGTCACCGACCTGGCCGCCGCTCTCGCCGTAGAAAGGCGTCTGGTTGAGGACGACGAAGCCCTCCTCGCCGGCTGTCAGCGCGTCGACCATCTGGCCGGACTTGACGAGAGCCGTAACCACGCCTTCGGCGGTTTCGGTCTCATAGCCGAGGAACTCGGTGGGACCGACCTTGTCCGCCACGGCAAACCAGACCTTATCCTCACCGGCCTCGCCGGAGCCGGACCAGCTCTTCCGCGCCTCGGCGCGCTGGCGGGCCATGGCGTCCTCGAAGCCCGACAGATCGACATTGATGCCACGCAGGCGCAGCGCATCCTGGGTCAGGTCGAGCGGGAAGCCAAAAGTGTCGTAGAGCTTGAAGGCGGTGACGCCATCGAGCATGTCGCCCTTGGCGAGATCCTTGGTGGCATCTTCGAGGATGGCGAGGCCGCGGCCGAGGGTCTTGAGGAACCGCTGCTCTTCAAGACGGACCGTCTCTTCGATCAGCTGCTCGCCGCGGACCAGCTCCGGATAGGCCTGTCCCATCTCGCGCACTAGCGTCGGCACAATGCGGTGGATCGCCGGCTCTTCCGAGCCGAGCAGCGTCGCGTGGCGCATGGCGCGGCGCATGATGCGGCGGAGCACATAGCCGCGGCCTTCGTTGGACGGCAGCACGCCCTCGGCGATGAGGAAGCTCATCGAGCGCAGGTGATCGGCAATGACGCGAAGGCTCGGGCTGGTGGGGTCGCCGTTGAAACCGGTGGCCTGCATGGTGGCGGAGGTCAGCGCCTTGAACAGGTCGATCTCATAATTGTTGTTGGTGCCCTGCATCACCGCGGCGACGCGCTCGAGGCCGGAACCGGTGTCGACAGAAGGCTTTGGCAGGTTGAGGCGGGTCCCGTCCGGCAGTTGCTCGAACTGCATGAAGACGAGGTTCCAGATCTCGACGAACCGGTCGCCGTCTTCCTCCGGCGAGCCCGGAGGGCCGCCCCAGTATTTGTCGCCGTGGTCGTAGAAGATCTCCGAGCACGGGCCGCAGGGGCCGGTATCGCCCATCTGCCAGAAGTTCGACTTGGCACCGAGCCGCACGATGCGATCCTCGGGGAGGCCGGCGATCTTCTTCCACAGCGCCATCGCCTCGTCGTCATCTTCGTAGATGGTGGCGGTGAGCTTTTCCTTGGGCAGGCCCCACTCCTTGGTCAGGAGCGTCCAGGCGAGCTCGATGGCGTGCTCCTTGAAATAGTCGCCGAAGGAGAAATTCCCCAGCATTTCAAAGAACGTATGATGCCGGGCCGTGAAACCGACATTGTCGAGATCATTGTGCTTGCCGCCGGCGCGCACGCATTTCTGCGCCGTGGTGGCGCGGCTGTAGGGGCGCTTCTCGATACCGGTAAAGACGTTCTTGAACTGCACCATGCCGGCGTTGGTGAACATCAGGGTCGGATCGTTGCGCGGCACGAGGGGGCTGGACGCGACGGCCTGGTGATCGTTCTTCTCGAAGAAGCCGAGGAAGCTCGACCGGATGTCGTTTACGCTCGTCATGGTCAGTTCTTTCTTCAGAAGGCCGACAGCAAAAGGCGAGGCCGGAGCCCCGCCATAGCAAAGGAAACGCCTTCTATCGCGGGGTGGAGGCTGCTGTCCAGAAGCAGCGGGTCCCGCCTGTCACAATGTGGCCATGGCGTCGCCGGCATTTGCCATGGAGATGAACGCTGTCTGAAGGGCTTCATCGCCCCCGATATAGCAAGAAGGGCGCCCGAAGGCGCCCTTGGAAGATCGACTGCAAGGCTCGGCCGATCACGCGTCGGCGTCGTCGGCCTCATCACCCTCGGGACCGGCCAGCAGCGCCTCGGACAGGACGCCGGCGCTCTGGCGGACGCCCAATTCGATCGCATTGGCGACCTCGGGATTGTCCTTGAGGAACTGGCGGGAATTCTCGCGCCCCTGCCCCAGCCGCTGGCTGTCATAGGAGAACCAGGCACCGGACTTTTCGACGAGGCCGGACTTGACGCCCAGATCGAGCAGCTCGCCGGTCTTGGAGATGCCTTCGCCATACATGATGTCGAACTCGACCTGCCGGAACGGCGGAGCCAGCTTGTTCTTGACCACCTTGACGCGGGTCTGGTTGCCGATGACCTCTTCACGGTCCTTGATGGCGCCGATGCGGCGGATATCGAGACGGACCGACGAGTAGAACTTCAGCGCGTTACCGCCGGTGGTGGTCTCGGGCGAGCCGTACATCACGCCGATCTTCATGCGGATCTGGTTGATGAAGATGACCATGGCCTTCGACTTCGAGATCGAGCCGGTGAGCTTGCGCATGGCCTGGCTCATCAGGCGGGCCTGGAGGCCGGGCATGGAATCGCCCATCTCGCCCTCGAGTTCGGCCTTGGGGGTCAGGGCGGCAACGGAGTCGACCACCAGAACATCGATGGCACCGGAGCGGACCAGCGTGTCGGCGATCTCGAGTGCCTGCTCGCCGGTGTCAGGCTGAGAAATCAGCAGCTCGTCGACCTTGACGCCAAGCTTACGGGCATAGACCGGGTCGAGCGCATGCTCGGCATCGATGAAGGCGGCGGTGCCGCCATTCTTCTGCGCTTCGGCCACGACATGCAGCGCCAGCGTGGTCTTGCCCGAGCTTTCCGGCCCGAACACTTCGACGATACGGCCGCGCGGCAGGCCACCAATGCCCAGCGCGATATCGAGACCGAGCGAGCCGGTCGAGATCGCCTCGACCTGCACGATGGCGCCTTCGCCAAAGCGCATCACCGTGCCCTTGCCGAAGCTCCGCTCGATCTGGCTCAGCGCAGCCGCGAGCGCCTTGTCCTTGTCCATTGATCCCTCAACCACGCGCAGAGGCGTTACAGATGCCATTTGGACCATCCTTATTTCACTTCGGTCTGCGGGGCGCAAACCAAGCCGGGTGAATTATGCTGTATGCATTTTGTTCTCATTTCGTTTCGGTTTCGTCAAGGGGAAAAACAAGAACATTGACGATAGGCCCCATTCGCTGAGGCACGTTGCGCAGACGAATCGGCGGCAGGCGTCGCCGCGGAAGTCGGGCTAGTGCTTTTTGCCTGATGCAAGGCAGCGCGCCGCAGGCTATAGGGGCGGAAACAGACAAGGCGGAGGAAAGCCCCATGCACCTGATCCAGTTCCTCGATGAGCAGGGCCGCCGCGCGGTCGCAGCGACCCAAGGCGGCGTGACCAGCACGGTTACCGGTGCGACGCGCGTCTATTACCTCGCGATGGAAGCGGCCGAGCGTGGGCTGAGCCTTCGGGCGGTGATCATCGAAAAAGGGCTGGGGCATCAGGTCGACAAGGCAGCGATTGCCGCCGAGGGCCGACTGCTGCCGCCGATCGACCATCCGGATGCGGCGCACCTCTATGTGACGGGCACGGGCCTCACCCATCTGGGCTCCGCCTCGACGCGCGACGCGATGCACAAGTCCGACCAGGCGGCTGCCGAGGCGCCGCTGACGGACTCGATGAAGATGTTCCGCATGGGCCTCGAGGGCGGCAAGCCCAAGCCCGGCGAAGAGGGTGTGCAGCCCGAGTGGTTCTACAAGGGCAATGGCCACATCGTCGCCAATCCCGGTGCGCCGATCCCCTCCCCGGCCTTCGCCAAGGACGCCGGCGAGGAGCCGGAAATGGCCGGCATCTACGTGATCGGCAAGGACGGTACGCCGTTCCGCGTCGGTTTCGCGCTGGGCAATGAGTTTTCCGACCACGTCACCGAGCGGGTGAACTACCTGTTCCTCGCGCATTCCAAGCTGCGCTGGTGCTCGTTCGGGCCGGAGCTGCGGCTGGGCGAGCTGCCGCGCAACGTCTCGGGCATGTCGCGCATCCTGCGCGACGGCAAGGTGATCTGGGAGAAGCCGTTCCTCTCGGGTGAGGACAATATGAGCCACACCATCGCGAACCTCGAGCACCACCACTTCAAGTACAAGCTCTTCCGCGAGCCCGGCGATGTGCATGTGCACATGTTCGGTACGGCGACGCTGAGCTTTGCCGATGGCATCAAGACCCAGGTGGGCGACGTGTTCGAGATCGAGGAGGCCCAGTTCGGCCTGCCGCTCAAGAACGCGGTGGCGTGGGACGCGGCCGAGCAGGTGGTGGTCAAGGCGCTCTGAGGGGGCGGGCTGCAGAGACTGCGCGGGACCCTTGGTCAGGCGCCGCTGGTGGAGCTCCTTGCCGGTCCACCCACCGCTGTCACCCCGGACTTGATCCGGGGTCCAGCTAACCCCTTGCGCGGGCCGCGAAATGGATCCGGGGTCAAGCCCGGGATGACATCGAGGATGGTCGTGGGCCGGCTGTTGCCAAGTGATCTTCTGCAGCGCCGCTGTCTGCACGTACCGTCAGCAACTGATGCCGACACTAAACGGGAGTGTCGGCAAACGGCTCGGCGGCGATCTGCGTGTCGTCCTCGTAGACGATGAAACCCGGACGGTGGGTTCTGAGCATCTCAACTGTGTAGCCGTGAGTGCCCAGGAGATCGGCCAAGGTTCGCATCCTGCGAATATGCTCGCCAGCACTATCCTTGTACCAGCTTAGCGCCGCGCGATGCGCGTGGGGCCTTGTGGAGCGCGACAGGCGGTCCGGAACAGGAAGGGATTGCTTGAACCAGTTGTAGGTTTCTTCGAGCAAGGCGCGTTCTTCCGGTCGCAGCGTTGCATGGCTTTCCAGCAATTGAATTGCCTGGAACAGACCCTGCCGGCGCCCGGAATCCTCATCTCTTTGCTGAATGACAAATCGAACATACATCCGCAAACTACGCCACAATTGACTTCCCCATTCAATGGGACTGGCTAGGGCGTGCCAAAGCCGAAGATGCCACACGCCTCGTTCGGACACCGCTGGACCTCAGGCTGGATACCTTGCCATTCGAGCGTAGCTCTCATGGCCTTCTCGGGGAGATCGGTCCACTGGACCGATCTCTTGTCCCTCGCAGTTCGGCGGTATGGCACCGAGTGTGGGGCGACATCGTCGCCGGCATCGCACCGCCAGAAAATGCCCCACTTCACCCTTGGTCGGCTTTACCGCAACTGACTAACATGTCAGTTTCCGGCGCCGTTCGGACAAGGGAGTCGAGGACATGACTGCATTCAAGAAGCGCCGCGTGGGCAGGACCAGCCTGGAGTTCACCGAACTCGGCTTCGGAAGCGCGACGCTGGCCGGGATGAACGGCACCGATGTGAGCGATGACACGGCGCGGGCGCTGGTGAGCGCGGCGCGCGATGCCGAGATCGGTTATTTCGACACAGCGCCGCATTACGGGTTCGGCCGGGCCGAGCACCTGATGGGCGATGCGCTACGCTATCGGGATGATGGCATCGCCGTTTCCACCAAGGTGGGGCGGTTGCTGAAGCCGGTGCGCTCGGACGCCGAGCGGACGGTCGAGCATCCGTGGACGCGGCCGTTTCCGTTCGAGATCGTCTACGACTACTCCTATGACGCGATCATGCGGTCCTACGAAGACAGCCTGCAGCGCATGGGGCTTGGGCATCTCGACGTGCTGCTGGTGCACGATATCGGCGTGCAGACGCATGGCGAAGAGCTCAACAAGAAGCACTGGGCGGACCTCTCCGGCGGCGGCTACAAGGCGCTGGACGAGCTGCGCCGGACTGGCGCGGTGAAGGCGATCGGGCTCGGTGTCAACGAGGTGCCGGTGCTGCTCAGCGCCTTCGATATCGGCGACTGGGACGTGTTCCTCCTCGCCAACCGCTACAACCTGATCGAGCAGACGCCATTCGAGGCGTTGTATCCGACGGCGGAGAAGCGCGGCACCTCGATGATCGCTGCCGGGCCGTTCGCGGCGGGCGTGCTCGCCGGTACTGATATCTGGGGGCCGAGCAATGGCGCCTATCAGAAGGCGCCGCCGCATATCGTCGAGAAGGTGGCAAAGCTCCGCGCCGTCGCCGATGCGCATGGCATTCCGCTGGGGGCAGCGGCGCTGCAGTTCTGCGTCGCGCATCCGGTGGTGTGCTCGGTGCTGACCGGGCCGAAGTCGATTGCCGAGCTCGATGGCATTCTCAAGTGGTGGAATACGGCGATCCCTGCCGGGTTCTGGGACGCATTAGCCGACCAGAAGCTGGTGGCACCGGGCACCCCGCTGCCGAACGGGCGCGTGGCCTGACGGTGTCTGTGCCGCGCCCGATCCGGGTGCTGATGGTGGATGTCGACGGGGTGCTGGTGCATGGCCGCCCCGCAGACGGCCGGCCGGTGTTTTCGGAGCTGAAGCAGGACCTCGGCCTGAGCGTCGAGCGGTTGCGGGCGGAGTTCTTCAACCGCTACTGGGAAGCAATCGTCACCGGACGGGAGCCGATGATGCCACGGCTGGCTTCGGTGCTGGGCGAGATCGCGCCTGAGATCAGCGCTGAGCAGCTGGTGGACTACTGGATGCGCAACGATTCACGCGTGTTGCCGGGGGACCTTGCGGCGCTGGATGAGGCGCGGGCTGCGGGGCTGAGGGTGTATCTGGCGACGAACCAGGAGCATATCCGGGCCGCCTACCTGCTGGCCGAGATGGGGCTGGGCGCGCATGTCGACGGCATCGCCTATTCGGCGGCACTGGGGGCGCGAAAGCCGGAGGAGGCATTCTACCGGCTGGCGATGGAACAGGTCGGGGCCGTGCCGGAAGAGATCGGGTTTGTCGACGACGTGGCGGACAATGTCGCGGCGGCGCGACGGGCCGGGTGGCGGGCGGAGCAGTTCACCGGGGCGGAGGCGTTCCGGGATGTGATTGCGGGGGTGGTAAATGCTTCCACTTTCGCACAAGGCTAGTCCCTTCGACCAAAGACCGGCCTGGATTGGGAGAGAAACTTGCATCTGCTGGTAACCAGAGACAGCGTGCACGCTTCTGACGACATCGATCCCCCGCACCAGCGCCGCTTCGAGATAGAGCAGCCGGTAGACGTCTTGAGGCTGGTCGAAACGGTGGCGAAGACCGGATACCTGCCGTTGATCATGGGTGGCAAGGCCACCTGGGTTGTGCTCTCGCCCGTTCCAGTTTGTATCTACACGCAACAGACTGGAACGGCGACGAGTGTCAGCATGGACGTGCGACTAGGGGAGCTTGAACAGCACGACGGCATATTCAGACTGCACTTCAGCTATCTCGCCCAGCTCGAACCTGAACTCGTGCACGTTGTCCTGTTACGGTTATCCAGGTCCCGAGAGATTCTCTGAAGGGCTACAGCCCCGCCGCCGTCTCCAGATAGTGGCGATGGATGCCGAAGAACGCCTTGGCGTCCTTGATGCGCTCCAGCGCGCTGTTGTCGCGGCGGCCGGTGCGGCGGGCGGTGATGAGGACGTTTTTCGGGGTGTGGACGTCGGAGACGAACTGGAAGACCTTGGTTTCGTAGCCGAAATGTTCGAGCACCATCGCGCGGATGGCGTCGGTGACCATTTCCGCCTGGCGTTCGAGGAAGATGCCGTGGCGGGTGACGAATTGCAGGGCGTGGTTGCCCCCTGCCCGCTCCATCTCGCGCCTGATCTGCTTGTGACAGCACGGGGCGACGACGATCAGTTCGGCTTCGGCGGCAATGCCCTGGGCGATGGCGTCGTCGGTGGCGGTGTCGCAGGCGTGAAGCGCAATGAGGACGTCGGCGTCCTTGGCGTCATAGTCGGCAATGCTGCCGGCGGCGAAATCGAGATTGGCGAGGCCGGCCTTGCCGGCAATGCCGTTGCATAGTGTCACCAGATCGGGGCGCAGTTCGACACCGGTGACCTTCGCCTCGCTGCCGAGGGTTGAGGCCAGATAGTCGGCGACCGCGAAGGTGAGGTAGCCCTTGCCGGCGCCCATATCGAGGATGCGGTGCAACCGGTCGGTCGGGATGGATTTCAGCAGCGGGCCGAGGATTTCGACATAGCGGTTGATCTGGCGGTACTTGTCGCCGGCGGTCTTCAGAACTTCGCCATCGGCGCCGGTGATACCGAGCTCGGTGAGCCAGGGGCGGCCGGCCGCCGGGATCGGGCGGGCCTTCTGGCGGTCGTGGGTGAGCGCGGCGGCAGCCTTGGAGGTCGGCGCGGTCCGCTTCAGGCGCGGCGTCTTGCCCTGCGCGTCGTATTGCAGATCAAAGCCGGTGGTGAAGAGGAAGGCCTGGTGGAAGTCCTTCTCGAGCAGACGGCGCAGCTGGCCGATGGCGCCGGCCGGCGGATGGTTCTGTACGAGGTCCCTGGTCTTGTGGTGGAAGGTGAAGCTGAGGTTCAGCGCCTCGCGGATCAGCGCCGGCTTGATGTCGACGCTGACCAGCGTGTCGTCTGCGCCGAACGGCATGCGAAGCGACAGTCGAACCAGGCTGCCATCCGCGGCGGCCTTGTCGACGGCGGTGAGGAACTGATCGAGGCGTGTCGGTGCAAGCGTGTTCATCCGCGCCATATAGGCCGCAAAGCGGCGGAGCGCCATGGGGCGCGGCCGGCGGCGGTCAGTCGGCGAGCAGCGTGCCCTTGCCCAGGACTTCCTTGACCTTGGAGTTGATCTGGTCGAGCGAGTACGGCTTGGGCAGGAATTCGACGCTGCGGTTATCGGCGATGTCCTGGCGGACATTCTCCTCGGCATAGCCGGAAACGAAGATGACCTTGAGGTCGGGGGCGCGCTTCCGGACGTGGGTCAGCAGCGTCGGGCCGTCCATTTCGGGCATGACGACGTCGGAGATCATCAGGTCGATGTCGTAGTCGCAGTCCTCGAGGATATCGAGGGCTTCGTCGCCGGAATCGGCTTCCATGACCTCGTAGCCGGTGGTGCGAAGGGCGCGCGCGGAGAAGGTGCGAACACTGTCCTCGTCCTCGACGAGCAGGATGCGCTCGTGGCCGGTGAGATCCTTGACCGGGGCGGCTGCGGCCTTGATCGGGGCTTCGTTCTCGGCCGGGATGTGGCGCGGCAGGAAGATGCGGAAGGTGGTGCCCTTCCCCACGACAGAGTCCGGGTAGATGAAGCCAGAGCTCTGCTTGACGATGCCGTAGACCGTGGAGAGGCCGAGGCCGGTGCCCTTGCCGAGTTCCTTGGTGGAAAAGAACGGCTCGAAGATCTTCTCGATGATCTCGGGCGGCATGCCGGTGCCGGTGTCCTCGACCTCGATCAGCACATAGTCGGCGGCGGGCATGCCGCGATAGGTGAAGCTGGCCGCTTCGGCCTCGCTGACGTTGCGGGTGCGCAGCGTGATGGAACCGCCATCGGGCATGGCATCGCGGGCGTTGACGACGAGGTTGATCACGACCTGTTCGAGCTGGACGAGATCGGCCTTTACCGGCCAGACCTTTGGGGCGTGCTCGACATTGAGCGTGATCTGCTCACCGATGAGGCGCTTCAGCAGCACGGTGAGGTCGTCGAGATGGCCAGGGACTTCCAGCACCTGCGGCCTGAGCGTCTGGCGGCGCGAGAAGGCAAGGAGCTGGCGGGTTAGCCCGGCGGCGCGGTTGGCGCTGTTCTTGATCGACATCAGATCGTTGAACGACGGATCGCCCGGCTTGTGCTTGAGCAGCAGCAGGTCGGAGAAGCCGATGATGGCGGTCAGGACGTTGTTGAAGTCGTGGGCGACGCCGCCGGCGAGCTGGCCGACGGCCTGCATCTTCTGGCCCTGTGCGAACTGGGCTTCGAGCTTGCGCTGCTCGGTCATGTCGAGGGCGTAGACGTTGACGCGCTCGGGCGAGCCGGCCAGCTCCTCGGAGGCCGAGACATAGAGGCGCACAGCATGGTCGCCGGTCCGCGACAAGGCGGCATCGACCGGCTCGATGTCTGACTTGTCGGCAAGCGCCGCAGCGATGGCTTCGGCGAAGGCCGGCCGGTTCTGCTCGGCGATCAGGTCGGCCATGGGCTTCATGTCGATGGTCTGCTCGCCGCCGGACCAGTCGAAGATGCGGCTGAACGGGGCATTGGTGCGGACGATGCGGCCTTCGCGGTCCAGCGTGGCGATGGCGAAGGGCGTGTCGTTGAAGAAGCGCGAGAAGCGCACTTCGGAGGCGCGGAGCGCCTCTTCCTTGTCGGTACCCTGGCGGCGATCGAGGACGAGGGTGCGGGTCTCGCCGAGTTCGCCATCGGCGAGGCGGGCGGCGCGATGCAACAGGCGGACAGGCAGCGTGGTGCCGTTACGGCGCACGAGATCAATGTCGATGATCTCGGTGCGGATTTCGCCGTCGGAACGGCCGCGCATCAGGAGGCTCGCACCGTCGCCGCGGACGATGTCGCTCATCTGGATGCGGTCGGACTCGAACTCGGCGAGGTCGTAGCCGAGCCAGTCCGCGAGGGTCGAGTTGAGGTACTGGATACGGCCGCGGGCATCGGCGGAAAAGAAGCCGGCCGGGGCGTGGTCGAGATAATCGATGGCCCGTTGCAGTTCGAGGAAGGCGTTGTCCTGCCGCTCGCGGTCGCGGGTGATGTCCTCGACGCTCCAGAGCACCAGCGGCTTGCCGGAACTGTCGAGCTGCGGAAGGGCGCGGACGCCGACGCGGTACCAGAACGCGCGGTTCGAGCCGCCGACCGAGCCGCCGAGGCCGCCGATGATGCGGATGTCCTCGTCGGCAGGGCGGCCCTCACGGGCGGCTCGGGAGACGCGGTAGATCGCTTCGCTGGCTTCGGACTGGCCGGCGAAGAGGCGCGGCACCGAGACGGGGACACCATTGCTGATGCCGCCGGCAAACTCGCCGTAATGGGCGTTGACGTAGGAGATCTTGCCGTCGCGATCGGTGACGACGGCGCCGTAGGGCAGGCTGTCCACGATAGCCCGTGACAGGCTCTGGGTCTCCTCCCCTGCCCCGAACCGCATCAGCCCGGCGGCGAGCGCAAACAGGCTGAAGACGCCGGTGACGGCCAAGAGGCCCAGAAAGATCAGGATCACATCGGCGGGGATCAGGTCGCCCAGGGTCGAGAGCAGGATGGCAACCACCACAAAGAAGCCGGCAAGCGCCAGCACGCGCCACAGCCCGGAGCCGCCGCGCCCCCGCGACACGAGCGGGTCGGGATAGTTGTCATCGTCTTGCGGAAGCGGCGCCATGCGCTGTCGTCTTCTCCCGGCGTACCCGCGAATCAGGCCTGCATCCGGTCTAGCAAATGGCTGCAAGGCTTGGGTAGCCGCAATGCTGTTTTCCCCGATGTGCGCCGCCCGGTTTGCCGAATGCGGCATCCTCCGCGGGCCTTCGGACCGCGCCGGCGCAGACTGCCAGAGCGGAACTGTTCCGGTCCGGAACCATTGTTCTGGGGCGTCTTAAGGGGATCGGTATGTTCAAATTCGTCGTCATGTCTGTGGGTCTGCTCGTCGCAGCAGCCACGCCCGCCTATGCTCAGGACAGCGCAGCACCTGCTCCGGAAGCAGCGCCGCAGCTCTCCGAGGAGTCGATAAACTCGGCCGACCTCGCATCGATCGAGGCTCAGTATTCGGCCGATGTGGAGCAGCCGACGCCCGATCCGGCCATTGTGCGGTTGCAGGTCCTTCTGGATCGTGCCGGCGCCTCGCCCGGCGTGATCGACGGCTTCGACGGTGACAATGTGCGCAAGGCAATCCTGGCGTTCGAGACGCTCAATGGGCTGCCGGCAGATGGCACGCTGGATGCGGAGGTCCTGGCAAAGCTCGGGACCGAGCCGGTTGTGGGCGTCTACGAGATTACCGAAGACGACGCGAAAGACGTCACCGGGCCAACGCCCGAGGACTACGCGGACAAGGCCCGAGAGACCTATCTCGGCTATCAGACCGTCGCCGAGGAGGTGGCCGAACGCTTCCACATGGACATCGACCTGCTCTCGGCGCTCAATCCCGGTGCGCAATATGCGGTGGGCGAGCAGGTCATGGTGGCGGCGCCGGGCAAGGCGATCGACGGCCATGAGGTTGCCCGCATCGTGGCCGACAAGGGCCTGAGGCAGTTGCGCGCCTATGATGCGGAGGGCGGCTTGATCGTCGCCTATCCGGCCACCATCGGCAGCGCGGACAATCCCTCACCGTCGGGCTCGCATGTGGTCGAGGGCGTCGCGACGATGCCGACCTATACCTACAACCCCGAGATCAACTTCCAGCAAGGCGACAATACCGAGGTGCTGACCATCCCGCCTGGCCCCAACGGTCCGGTGGGCTCGATCTGGATCGACCTCAGCGAGCCGACCTACGGCATTCACGGGACGCCCGAGCCCAGCCTGATCGACAAGACCGGCTCGCATGGCTGCGTGCGCCTCACCAACTGGGATGCCGAGGAGCTCGCGAAGATGGTGAAGCCGGGTGTGGTGGTGGATTTCATCAACGGCTGAGCCGGACCCTGCCCCGCAGCCAGCCCTGGGCAGCAGGTCGTGGAGTGACCGTAGCGTGGTCGTCCCGTGATCAGCCGGCCCGCCAGCCGCTTCGGGCCTTCAGGCGCATGACGAAGCCGATGACTTCGGCGACGGCCTTGAAGTGCTCGGTGGGAATAGTCTGGTCGATGTCGACCGAGGCGTAGAGGGCGCGGGCGAGCGGCGGGTTCTCGACGATAGGCACGTCGTGCTCTTTCGCCAGTTCGCGGATGCGCAGTGCGATGGCGTCGGCGCCTTTGGCCACGCATTGCGGGGCGCCCATCGAGCTGTCGTATTTGAGCGCCACGGCATAGTGGGTCGGGTTGGTGATGACCACGGTGGCGTCGGGGACGGCCGCCATCATGCGGCGCCGGCTGCGCTCGAAGCGGATCTGGCGGATGCGGCCCTTGATCTTGGGGTCGCCTTCCTGCTGCTTATACTCGTCCTTGGTCTCCTGCAGCGTCATCTTCATGCGGTTCCACCAGCGCTGGCGCTGGTAGATGAAATCGGCGATGGCGATGATCGTGACGATGGCGAGCACGGCGCCGAAGATCTTCATGGAGAGGTTCATGAAGTCGTGGAGGATCGTTGCCGGCTCCTCGAACATCATCGACTCGGCGCGCTCGGCCTCGGGCGCCAGCACGAACCACAGCACGGCGCTGACGATGGCGATCTTGATCAACCCCTTGAGGAAGTTGATCAGCGCATCCTTGGAGAACAGGCGCTTGAACCCCTGAATGGGGCTGATCTTGGAGAATTTGGGCGTGATCGGCTCGGTCGACAGCAGCGGCGGGTGCTGGATGAGGTTGGCGCCGATGGCGGCGGCGGCGAGCACGAAAGACGGCAGCATGGCCACCATCAGCATGTTGCCGGCCAGATCCATCCAGAAGGCCGAAAGCGCAGAACCGCCGATCTCGTATTTTTCGGCGTTGCCGAGGAGCGTGGCGAGGCTTCGCGACAGGCCCTGCGCCGTCGGGACAGCCAGCAGCAGAAAGACCAGCGCCGAACCGGCGAGAATGAACCAGGTGTTGACCTCCTGGGACTTGACGACATCGCCCTTCTCCTGGGCGTCGCGGAGCTTTTTTTCGGTGGGGTCTTCTGTTTTCGAAGACTGTTCGGGGGCTTCGTCGCTCATGTGCCGGCGTCAGCTCTCATCAGGCGCCACGGAGCGTCGCGAGTACGCCTTCGTAGTGCATGAGGTAGAGCCCCATCATCGAGCTGAGGAGCAGCGCCAAGAGAATAAGCCCGACGCTGACCGTGGCCGGCATGGCGATGAAGAACACCTGCAACTGCGGCATCAGCCGGCTGAGGATGCCCATGCCGAGGTTGAAGACGAGACCCAGCACGATGAAGGGCGCCGACATCTGGATGCCGATGACGAAGGCGGCCGCCACGGTTTCCAGCACGGTCTGGGCCGCATCGCCGAACATCAGCGGATCGCGGACCGAAAAGATCATGTAGCTGTCGTGAACGGCAGAAATGGCGACGTGATGGAGGTCGGTTGCGAAGATCAGCGCGATGCCGAGGAATGACAGGAAGGCGCCAATCAGGGCCCCTTGCGCGCCGCCATTGATCGGGTCGGCCGCCTGCGCCACCGACAGGCCCGACTGCGAGGCAATGATGGCACCGGCAGTCTGAGTGCCGGAGACTGCCAGCCGGGCGATGATGCCCAGCATCAGCCCGATGGCGATCTCGTGCAGGATCAGCGCCAGCACCTCGAAAACGTTGGCGGGGAGCGCCGGCATGAGGGACTGGACAAGCGGGTACAGCACCAGGGCCAGCGCCAGCGCGAAGGTGAGGCGCATGCGGGCGGGGATGCTGGTTTCGCCCAGCGCCGGGATCAGCATCAGCATCGAGCCGACCCGGGCAAAGATCAGCATGTAGGTAAAGGCGGTGCCCGGCAGCCAGTTGAGCGAGATCATTGCCGCCTAACCGCCGACGATGATCATGTCGACGAGGCGCTGCATATATGTGGAAAGGGTCGCCCCCATGAAGGGCAGTGCCAGCAGCATGACGACGAAGATCGAGAGGATTTTCGGCACGAACACCAGGGTCATTTCCTGGATCTGCGTCAGCGCCTGGAACAGGGCGATGACCACGCCGACCAGCAGGCCGACAATCATCATCGGCGCGGCGACGAGGATCATCACCCAGATGCCTTCGCGGGCGAGATCGAGAACCGTTTCGCCGCTCATGTTTGATCCCCCTGCCCGCCGGTTGCACCAACCCTTAGCGCGAGTCGCCCGCAGGCGGCTGCGGCTGTCAGATCGGCATCCGCATGATTTCCTCGTAGGCCGTGATGACGCGGTCACGCACGGTCACCATGGTTTCCATGGCGAGCTGGGTCTGGCTGATGGCGGTGACGACATCGACCATGTCGCCCTTGCCGTTGACGAGGTCCATGGCCTTGGCGTCGGCAACGTTGCCGTCATTGACCACGCCCTGCACGGCCTGGCTGACCAGCTTGCCGAAACTGTCATCGCCGCCGAGGCTGGCGACCTGATCGACGGCGGGCCGCGCCGACTGGCCCATCAGCCGGGCGGCGCTGGCATAGGCATTGGTGGCGGCAGCGAACGGAATGGCCATGGTTCAGGTCCTTAACTGCGCAGGATATCGATGGTGGAGCCCAGCATCTGCCGGGTGACGGTCACGACATTGAGATTGGCTTCGTAGCTGCGCTGGGCCTCGCGCATGTCCATGGTTTCGACCAGCGAGGTGACATTGGGGTAGCGCACGAAGCCGGAGGCATCGGCGGCCGGATGGCCCGGTTCGTAGCGGGTGTTGAACTCGGATTGATCGAGCGCAACGCGGCCGATCTTGACGACGGTGCCCCCTGCCTCGGCATCCATAACCGCCTTGAAGGTCGGAATCTTGCGGCGATAGGGTTCCTCGTCCGGGGTCTTGCCGACGGAATCGGCGTTGGCGAGGTTCTCGGCGATGACGCGCATGCGCGCCGACTGGGCATGGAGCCCGGTGGCGGCAATCTTCATTGAGCTGAGGAAGTCGTTCATCTTGGAGCCTCTGATGCTGCCTAGGCCTGTTTGCCGAGGGCGGTGCGGATCAGCTTGAGCGAGCGGGTGTAGAGAGCCGTCACGGTCTGGTAGTCGACCTGGTTGCCGGCGACTTTCATCATCTCGTCCTCGAGAGTGATGCCATTGCCCTCCGGCGTGATCTCGAAGCTGTTGAGTTCGCGGGAGTCGAAGCCGCCGGTGCCGCCGGCCGTGACGCTGAAATGTCCCGGCTGGGTGGCAGCCGTCGACATGGTTGCCGTCGACATGGGCGACATGCGATCATCCAGGCTGAAAGCCTTGAGGTCCTTGCCCCGATAGCCCGGGGTTTCGGCGTTGGCGACGTTCTCTGCCAGCAGCGTCTGACGGGTCTGGTGCCAGCGCATTTTCTCGGTGAGCGCCGTCAGGAGCTGCAGTTTCATGGCAGTGTTCTTGGCCGATCTGCCCGGAATTGGGACAAGTGGGCAAATGTTGCCGGGCAATGGTTAACCAGGCGTTAACTCTACGGGCCCTGCGGCAGTCCAGTCTCGCATTCTGCACAATTGCAGGCGTATAGTGGGCAGAATGTTCCTGCCAAAGCCGGTGGCCACCCGGCAGAAGGGGCGCAGCAATGCAGTTCATCACCGGCCTGATCGGCGAATCGGGAACCACGCTCCTCACCTCGGTGCTGGCGCTGGTGGCTGTGCTTGCGCTGGCCGTGCTGGGCCTTTGGCTGCTGAAGCTGACCATGAAAGGCACCTCAACCCTGGGACGCGGCCGCAACCGGCGGCTGGGCGTGGTCGAGCAATTGCAGATCGACCCGCGGCGGCAGGTGCTGATCATCCGGCGCGACGATGTCGAGCACGTGATCATGACCGGCGGCGGGCAGGATGTGGTGGTCGAAACCGGCATTCCGGTGGTGCGGACCAATACCGCCTCAGCCCAGTCGCCGCGCCACAAGCTGACCGAGCCATCCGGCAGCGAGACGGTGCCGCCTGTGCCCGCGCCGCCGCGCGCCGGCGCGCGGATCAAGGAAATGACGCGGGCGGCGGCGCTCCGGCAGTCGGGTTCCTTGCGGCACACCGGCCTGATGCGGCAGCGCACGGCCACGGAACCCGAAGTCATTCCGATGCCTCCGGCAACTGGGGATAACTCCGGCCAGCGTCCCCTCGACTCAGCTACAAGTCCCGCAGGTAAGGCGGATAACGGGCGAAGCGGTATTGGGTCGGCACGCGACTATTCCAGCACAGGACGAGCCGACGGCCGCTAGACGGCGGGTCATCGGGCGCATCGCCACGCTGGCCGCCCTGCTGGCGGCGATCCTTCTTCCCAGCCTCGCCTTCGGGCAGGACATCTCGGTCGATTTCGGCGATGACGCGACGCTGACAGAGCGCGCGGTGCAGCTGATCGGCCTGGTGACGCTGCTGTCGCTGGCGCCGTCGATCCTCGTGATGGTGACGAGCTTCACCCGGATCGTGGTGGTCTTGTCGCTGCTCAGGACCGCGATCGGATTGCAGACGGCGCCACCGAACTCGGTGATGATCAGCCTCGCGCTGTTCCTGACGCTGTTCGTGATGGGTCCGACGCTGCAGCAGAGCTACGACAACGGCATCGCGCCGCTGATCGCGGGACAGATCGAACTGCCCGCCGCATTCGACGCTGCGGCGGCGCCGATCCGGACCTTCATGGCGGCCAATGTGCGGGAGGCGGATCTCAGGCTGTTCGTCGACATGTCGGGGCAGGACGTGCCAGCCGACCCGGCGGCGGTGCCGCTGCAGGTGATGGTGCCGGCCTTCATGATCTCGGAACTCCGACGGGCCTTCGAGATCGGGTTCCTGCTGTTCCTGCCCTTCGTGATCATCGACATGGTGGTGGCCTCGGTGCTGATGTCGATGGGCATGATGATGCTGCCGCCAGTGGTGATCTCGCTACCGTTCAAGCTGATCTTCTTCGTGCTGGTCGACGGCTGGAATCTGGTCGCGGGCTCGCTGGTGCGCAGCTTCGTCGGCGTATAGCTCAGACGTTCGGCGCCGTGACCGTCTGCGGCATCAGTTCGGAATGGGCCGGGTAGAGCTTGCGGTACGAGGTGAGGAAGGCGTCGAGCGCGTCGATGGCGGCGACCTCGCGGGCGATGGCCTTGAATTCGTCGGACTGGGCTTCGACGTCGCGCGTCACATATTCGAACATCGGCCACTCGGCGGAGTTCGACATCAGCCCCGAGAACTTGCTGCGCAGGCGCGACAGGCCGAGCGCGTCGCCGGCAAGGACGAAGCCGACGGCGGCCTTGAGCACGCCGGTACGATCTGCCTGCGACATCACCGCATCGGAGCGATCCGGGGTGTAGATCATCTCGAGCAGTTCGGCGGCCATGCGATAGTTCTTCGATTTCCAGTAGCCGTCGATGCGGAGCAGGTCGATGTCGCGGCCGGAGAGACGCGAGACCAGGTCGAGCGCGAGATCCTGCCGGCCGGAATCGATCAGGGCGCGGGCTTCGAGGACGCGGCGCTGACGCTCGAGGGTAGGCGGCAGATCCGGTAGGCGGGTGGCGTTGAGCACGCGCAGGGCCGATTCCGGGTCACGGTCGGCAATGCGGATGATGGCCAGGTCCGCGGCGACCTGCGCCCGGCCGACGCCGGTCAGACGCTTTTCGACCTGGTACTGCAGCAGATCCCCCGCCTGCTGCAGCAGGTCGATGCGCACGAGGCGGCGGGCGAGGTTGCGGATCATCTCGTCGCCCTTGGCGCCGGGCGGGGTGAGATCGCGATAGTCGTAGTAGAGCGCGAGGGCGCCGAGGTCATCGAGGGCGTCGGCCGCGCCATCGAGGAACAGGTCCTCGAAGCGCTGCTGCGCGGTCTCGAGCAGGCGGTCGGTGACGGCACTGTTGGGGAAGCTGGCTGCGGCGATGCGCACCGTCTCGAAGCCCTGACGGTAGTCCTTGTTGCGGAAATAGAGATCGGCGAGCAGACCGCGCATGTCGGATTCGAGACGGTTGCCGCGCCACATCATGGCTTCGGCTGCGAGTGTCTCGGCGGCCTTGGGCAGATCTATGCGGTCGGTCTCGTCGAGGACGAGCAAGGTGCGGTAGACGGCCTCTGCCCGGGTCGGGCGGAATTCGGCACTTGCCACGAGACCATAAGCGTCGAGGGCATCCTCGGGTTTGCCTTCCAGCTCAGCCACCCTGCCCTGCAGCAGCTGGTAGCGGCTGACATCTTCCGGACTGAGCGTGGCGAAATCGATGTCGCTGAGCACTTCCAGCGAGAGCTTGAGATCGTTGGTTTCCACGGCGGCGCGCAGCGCGGCGAGGTGGAAGCGGTTGCGCACCCAGTTCGGATAGGCAGAGATCGCCTGCTGGCCGGCGATGGCGTCGAGACGGGCACCGGTATAGTCCTCGGCATCGACCCGCGCGATTGTGCGCCAGAGCAGCGCGTCGGTCTCTTCGGGGAACGTGCCGGAGGACAGCACCGCGATCGCGTCCGCCGGGCGGCCAGCGAGCGTCGACGCGATGGCCTCGACCAGACGCGTCTTCTTGCGCAGATCCTCATCGCTCAGCGTCGACGACAGGATGCGCAGGACGCCCAGCGCTTCGTAGCTCAACTCGTTGGCGACATAGAGCGTAGCAAGGTCGAGACGGGCAATGTCCCGAATGCGGCCCTCTCCGGCTGCGGCGCGGGCCATGACTTCGCCGACGCGGGCGGACAGCACCGAAGGGTCTTCCTCTCGCCACAGCTGCAGATCGAGGTAGCTGGCGCGCGTCGCCGCGGCGTTGCCGCCATCGAAAACCCGGGCGGCGTCGGCATCGGACAGGGTCAGGCCGCCCTCGGCGGTGATGACCGCCTGCTTGTCGTCGATGGCGACCTCGAGCGTTTCGTTGCGGGGCCGGATGACGAGACCATGGGCGGAGCGCAACGCCTCGAAGTCCACGTATTTCATGTCGCGGACGATGCCACGGGCCGGTGGCATGATGGTCACGATGCTGAGCGTGTCGCCGGCATCGGGATCGTGCAGGACGTGAACGGCGCCGGGCCGACCGAGATCGGCGCGCATGTCGAGCTCGCCCGTCTCGTCGCGTTCGCGGTTGAGCACCACCGGCTCGGTGGCGCCCAGGAGCACGTCACCCAGCGACAGCACCCAGGAGCGCCCCTCCGAGCCCAGGGTCGCCAGACGTTCGGTGGCAAGATCCATGCGGACGATGCGCGTATCGCCGGAGGACACAATGTCGAACTTGCGCGCGACGGCATCCAGCGCCTCCGACCTTTGCGGCTGGGCGATCGATTGCGGGCTGTCGAAGACCATCCAGACGGTATCGCCGCGGCGGAACACCGCGGCGGGCGTATCCTGGTCGAATGGAAAGGCGATGCGCACGGTGTTGCCGACCACGGAGGCTTCGGGGACGATCTCTCCCCCCGACGGCCGGCTGGCATCGGACTTATCCTCCTCGCCGGCAGCGGCATTGCCAGCGTCCACCGCGGCGGCGGCCTCACGGGCGCGCTGCTCGGCAGCCTCTTCCACCTTGAGGGCCGCAGGCACGCCCTCTTCGGCAGGCAGGTCAATGTCGATGACGAACTGGGTCGGAGATTGTTCGTAAAAGCGGGGCACCACCCCTTCGGCGAGGGCGAACCTCACCCGGGAGCCAGCGGTCCCAACGGTGTTGGTGACACTCTTGATCTGAGGCGGCAAGTCGGACTTGAGCGCATACAGATCGATCTCGACCGGCCAGTCGAATGTGAGATCGGCGCCCTCCGCGCTGAGTGCGAAGCGGGCCTTGGTGTCGGCGCTCCAGTCGAACTGCACGCGAAAGAAGGTCGGGTTTCGGCCGACCCGCAAGGTGGCGACCGGCTGCAGGGCCTCGGCCTCGGCGGCCTTCCGCTGCTGCTCGGCGACTTCGGCGGCGCGCTTGGCGCGATCGGCGAGCTCGGTCACCACCGCCTCCGGCAAGGAAGGCGGCAGACCCTGCCAGCCCGCGGGCAGCAGGTCGATGAAGAGCTGCTCGCCGGCTTCCATGCGGTTGACGGTCACAGCATTACGCAAGCCAACGCGAATGCCGCGATTGTCCGGGTCTGTCCGAGCGATGGTGGCGTAGCCGGGCATGGCGGATGAGATATCGGGCAGCGCGATCGAAATCGGCTGCTCAAACTCGATGGCCAGCACGTTGTTGTCGTAGCGGACCTCGTATTTCGGCAGGTCGAGGCGTCCGGGAAAGGACAGGATCAGCCGGCCGAACCCCTGCTCCTCGGTGGCGATCAGTTGCGCCGATTCGGCAGCGAGAGCGGGCTGGATCGAAAGCGAGCAGGCAACCAACAGCGACACGATGGCCACAAGCCGTCGCGCGGCCCTAGCGGCCATGCCAAGAAATGCCCCCGAAATCGCCATAACCGGCTTCTGCCGCCCATCCTTCTGGAGCCACAAGCATAGAAAGACGGGCTTAACGGGGGGCTAACCCAGAGCGGCAAAGTGCCGGAGAATTCGGGTTACTGCCCAACGATCTGCGGCAGTTCCCCTGCGACCGGCACGCCGGCCGGCGGCGGCTCCGGCGTCTGGGCTGCAACGAGCATGGCCGTGAGAGACTTGGCCTTGTTCGGGTCCATCTTGGCCATGATCGGCCCCATCTTCTTGGGGCTCATGGCCTGGGCGACACGCACCAGCACCGGCAGATCCAGCGCATCGAAGATCAGCGCGGCTTCCTTGGGCTTCATCGTCTCGTACATGGCGACCAAAGAGACGAACTGCTCACGCTCGACGGATTTCTGCTGATCGACCAGAGCGTTGACCTTGGCCTCAAGCGCCTTGAGCTCGGCGGCCCGCTGATCAAGCCGAAGCTCCGCGGCCTCGACCAGTGCCTGCCGCATCTCGAGTTCGGCCGCCTGCGAGTCGAGCGCCTCGCGCCGTTCACCAAGGCGTTCGACCAGCAGCGGCTGGCTGGCGCCGACACTGCTGTCGACCATGGGAATGGGCTTGCCCGTACCATCGAGGATCAACGGCATGCCGTTATCGGCGACTGGCATACAATCGGCTGGGGCCGCAGCGGCTTCCGCAGCCGCGCCGCCATGACCATCCGATGCAGCCTCGGCTTCGGCTGCACCGTCGACGGGGCATGGCGGGAGGTCGCTCGCAGCGGCGGCGTCAGTTGTCTCGGAAGCGTCCGCGGCGTGAGCGGCATCGGCTTCGTGCGCCGCTCCGTCCTCGGCGTGTTCCTCACCTGCGGCGGTCTCGGCGCCATGGTCCGAGCTTCCACCATGATCGGAAGCAGCTTCGGCCTCGAGGGGCAGCGTCTCGTCTGTGTCGGCAATGGTGGGGCTGGTGTCTTCCAGCGTGTGCTCGCCGGGCATGGTCACGTCGCCGCCCGCCTCACCCTCTGCGGGCGCCCCGCCGCCGTGGCCACCACCACCGCCGGCCGCGATGGCCGGGCTAGAACCGACCAGCACATAGCCGCCCTCGGTCACGAGACCGATGGTCTTGAAGACCAGCAGCGCGGTTGCGGCAACGATGAGGGTGGGAACCAGCCTCGGCGTGTTCACGCGGCATCACCTCGAATGCGCTGGCGCTGTGCCAGTTGGGCCAGTGCCGACTGGAGCCGGGTGGGCTCAGGCATGCGATCGTCGACGACCGGGACGCCGTTTCGCGCGGCCGTGGTGATCCGCGAGATCTTGTCGAGGATCTGCTGTCCGGCATTGACGTGATTGGCCAGTTCGATGCCGAACTTTTCTGCGGCCCCGAGCCGCATCTCCAGCACGGTCTCGGCGTCCTGCGCCGTGGCCTTGAGTTCCTGGATGGCGGCATTGGCCAGCGTCGTCGCAGAAACCAGGTCGCTCACCATCTTGCGCAACTGGTCGCGATCGGCATGAAGCCGCTTCAGGCGCTGGTTGAGGGTAATGCAGTAACCGATTGTGGTGGCGAGAAGGACCGCCACCAGAGTCTCCACAACCACGCCGAATGGCAAACCGAACATCAGCGCGCCTCCTCTTTGATATCGATGGCCTCGAAGGCCGCCATGGTGACCTTGGGCGGATTGAGCGGCCGGGAGACCCGGACCGAGACGTTGTTGCCGATATGACCCATGATCGCCTCGGTGATCTCGACATCGCCGCAGCGCAGCTTGATCGGATCGTTGGGCGAACGGTCGAACATGACGGTGTCGCCCGGCTTGAGACCCAGCACGCGGCTCAGCGGTAGCTTGACCTCGTGCAAAATGGCGTCGATCTCGACGTCGGCGGCGAAGATCTCGGTAGCGAGATGCCCTTCCCAGATCGGGTCGCGGCCGAACTTCTCGCCCATATACATCTGCAAGAGCTGCTCGCGGATGGGCTCGATGGTCGAATAGGGCAAGAGGATCTCGACCTTGCCGCCACGATCGTCCATCTCGATCCGGAGCTCGATCAGGATCGCGGCATTGGCCGGCCGGGAGATCGCGGCAAAGCGCGGATTGGTCTCCAACCGCTCGATGCGGAAATTGACTTCGGTGAGCGGTTCGAAGGCCTTGTGGGTGTCCTCGAGGATCACTTCGATCATGCGGCGGGCCAGCGCCATTTCGATGGTGGTGTAAGGCCGCCCCTCGATGCGGATGTTGCCACCGACGCGGCGCCCGCCCAACAGCACGTCGATCATCGAATAGATCAGGGCGGAGTCGACGGTGAACAGGCCGAAATTGTCCCATTCCTCGGCCTTGATCACAGACAGGATGGCCGGCAACGGGATGGAGTTGAGATAGTCGCCGAAGCGCACCGACGAGATCGAGTCGAGCGCGACTTCGACGTTGTCGGAGGTGAAGTTGCGCAGGGAAGTCGTCGACAGGCGAACCAGCCGGTCGAAGACGATTTCCAGCATCGGCAGCCGTTCATAGCTGACGAGTGCGGAGTTGATCAGCGCCTGGACGCCGGAGAGCTCGACGCCGGCGCCGGAATTGGGATCAAAGCCGAGGAGGCTGTCGATCTCGTCCTGGTTGAGCACGCGATCGGTGGCGCCATCGCCTTCACTGGCGGCCTCGAGCATGGCGGCCCATTCCGCACTGCCCTCGTCCACCCCTTCGCCGCTCGCGGCATCCCCGGTGGCAGCGGCAAGGGCGTCGTCGAGGCCCCAGTCTTCGCTCAGCTTGTCCTGGTCATTGGGTCCCGCCATCACTGCACCAGGATTTCCTTGAACAGGATGCTCTCGACCTGAGACGGGAAGATTGCGAGATTGACCCGACGCAGCAGCTCTTCCTTCAGCCGATAGATGCCAGCCGAGCCCTCAAGATCGGAGAGGCGCAGTTCGCGCAGGTAGACTTGAAAGGCGTCGACGACCTTGGCCATGCGCGGCTGAATTTCCACCATCACCTCTTCATCGGCGACTTCGAGCGCGATGGTCAGCTTCATGAAGCGGGCGACGCCATCGTCGGTGTTCAGGTTCACCGTCATGGGCGGCAGGTTGAAGATGAAGCTCTCGTGCACTTCGGCCGCATGCGCGTCTGCAGCAGCTTCCTGCGGCGCGGAGAAAAGCAGGAAATAGGCGGCTGCGCCGCCGCCGATCAGGACGACGCCCGCGACAATCATGGCGATGAGCATGATTGGCAGCTTCTTCTTGGTGGGGGCTGCAACCTCACCACCATCGACTTCAGCTTCTGCCGCCATGCGGAAACCCCCAGCAGACCGTACGATTCCGGCCGTGCAAGTGAGCTAAGCGCCTGAGGGTTAACGAATGGTTACAACGCACCCCGCAACCGGCAGAAATTGCCGAGCAGTTTGTGCCCGGTAACACTTAGTCTCCACGGCGCGACCGGCGCCCTGCCCCGATACTTCGTTGATTTTGCACACTTTCTCGATCTGGCATGCTTTCTGCAATGTTAACGGCGGATCGGACGGCCTGGGGAGGTCGAAGGGTCCGGGGACAGAACGGGGACTTTGCGCCATGGAAAATGCGCAGCTCATCAACCTGTCGCGGCAGATTTCGCTGCAGCGGCAGATGGAAGTGACGGCGAACAACATCGCCAACATGAACACCACCGGCTTCAAGGCCCAGTCGATCCTGTTCCAGGAGTATCTGGCGCCGGTGGCGCGCGATCGGGACTTCGCCTTCCCGGATCAGCAGCTCAGCTTCGTGGAATCCTGGGGTACCGTCGGCAACTTCAGCGGCGGCGACCTGGCCGAGACCGGCAATCCTCTTGACGTGGCGCTGGTCGGCGAGGGTTTTCTGGCGGTGCAGACCCCCGCCGGCGAACGCTGGAGCCGCGGTGGCACCCTGACCATCGACCGCGACGGCGTTCTGGTCGACCTTTCCGGCAACCCCGTCTTGTCCGATGGCGGCACGATCACCTTCGATGCCAGCGAGACCGGCATCGAGATCGCCCCCGACGGCACGATCTCGTCGAGCGCGGGCGAGAAGGGCACGCTGCGCCTCGTCGAATTCGACAATCTCTACGAACTGCGGCGCGAAGGCGGTTCGCTGTTCTCCGGCGGCACGCCGGTCGCGGCCACCGAAACGAGCGTGGTGCAGGGGTCGATCGAGAAATCCAACGTCTCGGGAGTCGCCGAGATGAGTGAAATGATCCGCGTACAGCGGGCCTACGAAAGCCTCGCCTCGTTGGCGCAGCGGCAGGACGACATCCGCCGCGACGCCATCAAGCGGCTCGGCTCGCTCAACGCCTAAGGAGATCGCACAATGAAAGCCCTCTACATCGCGTCCACCGGCATGTCGGCCCAGGAGCGCAACGTCGAAGTGATCTCCAACAACATCGCGAACATGCGGACCACCGGCTACAAGCGCCAGCGGGCCGAGTTCCAGGATATGCTCTACCAGTCGTTCCGGCCGGCCGGCTCGGCGACATCGGAATCGGGCACCATCGTTCCGGTGGGTATCGAGATCGGTTCGGGCGTGCGCACTGCCGCCACCCCGCGCGTGATGAGCCAGGGCACCCCCTCTCCGACCGAGAAGGAGTTGGACATCGCGGTCAACGGCGAAGGCTTCTTCGTCATCGACCTGCCCGATGGCCGCACCGGATACACGCGTGACGGCTCGTTCGAGCGGAGCCCGTCCGGACAGCTGGTGAATGTCGATGGCTACGCCGTGCAGCCGGGCATCGTCATTCCCGACACCGCCAACGAGCTGACCATTGCCGAGGACGGCACGGTCGAGGCGTTCCTCGGGACGTCGACCACCGCAACGCAGCTCGGTCAGCTGCAGCTGGCGCGCTTTGCCAACAAGGCCGGCCTCAAGTCGATCGGTGACAACCTGTTCGTCGAAACGCCGTCGAGCGGCCCGGCACAGACCGGCACGCCGAACAATGACGGCATGGGCGGGCTGCTGCAGGGCTATCTCGAAGCCGCCAACGTCAACTCGGTCACCGAGATTGCCGACCTGATCGCTGCCCAGCGCGCCTATGAGATGAATGCGCGCGTGATCTCCGGCGCCGACCAGATGATGCAAGCCACCACCCAGTTGCGCTGAGCGAGGAGAGATAGATGCGTTCGTTCCTGCTTTCCACGCTGTTCGCCGCTCTCGCCAGCACCACGGCGCTCGCCGTTCCGGTGTTGCGCGCCGAGGTCAGCGTCACCGCTCCGATCGTCACGGTGGGCGACATGTTCGCCGACGCTGGGGCGATGGCAGATACCCCCCTATTCCGGGCGCCGAAGCCGGGGACGGCCGGGTTGGTCAGCCTCGCCGAAATCGACGCTGCCGCGGCCCGGATCGGCTTTGCCGGCTACGCGATCGGCACGGTCGACAAGGTCCGGGTGATGCGTGACGCGACCCGCATCGACGCAACGATGCTTTCCGAGCTGGTGAGCGCGGCCATCGACAGCGAAGGGCTGCGTCCCGAGGGCACGGTGATCGATATCCGGCTCGCTGACGACAGTCTGGTGTTCAATGCCGAGGTGGCTGCCGAGCCGGTGCGCCTGCTCGGGCTAGACTACCGGGCCGGCGGCAGCGGCTTTACCGCACGGTTCGCGGTGGCCGGCGAGGAGTTGCCAGTAGAGGTGGCCGGCCGCGTGACCTTCCTTGTCGAGGCGCCGCACCTCATCGGAGAGATCCGGGCCGGCGAGGTGCTGGACGCATCGGATATCGAGATGCGGCTGGTGCCGGCCGATTTTGCCGATCGCAGCGGGGTGGCGCATCTCGATGAGCTGATCGGCATGGCGATGAAGCGCAATGCCCGGGCCGGGCTGATGCTGAAGACCGCCGATGTCAGCCCGCCGCTCGCAGTGAAGCGCAATACGCAGGTCACCGTGCTGATCAAGGCCGGCGCGATGACGCTGACCATGCAGGGCCAGTCGCTTGGCGATGCAGGCATTGGCGCTCCGGTCCGGGTGATCAACCCGGTGTCGAACAAAGTGCTCTCCGGGGTCGCCACGGCGCCCGGAACGGTTGAAATCCATACGGGCGGCGTTGCCGTCGCCGCTCTCCAGTAGGCGGAAGGACATTCCGATGAACGCCATCAAGATCACCGCCACTGCCCTCGTTCTCGCCCTGCTCGGCGGCTGCTCCACCATGGACCAGCTGGCTTCGGTCGGCGAGAAGCCGAAGCTGACAGCCATCTCCGACCCCACGGCACAGCAGGGCTACCGGCCGGTACAGATGCCGATGCCCGAAGTGGTCCAGGCCACCTACCAGCCGAATTCGCTGTTCTCCAACGAAGCGCGCGGCTTCTTCAAGGACCAGCGGGCGCACCGCATCGGCGACATCCTGACGGTGACCGTCACCATCGCCGACAGCGCGAAGTTCAGCAACAGCACCGAGCGCGAGCGCAGCTCGGCCAGCTCGGGCAGCGTCGGCGGCGTGCTGGGGTCGATCTTCGGCGGCAATGTGCCGCTGGCCGACGTGCAAGCCTCGGGCGAGCTCACCACTTCGGGTTCGCTGAACGACGGTGGCTCGGGTTCGATCAATCGCTCGGAGAGCCTCGAGACGCAGGTGGCCGTCGTCGTGACGCAGGTGCTGCCGAACGGCAACCTGGTCATCGAGGGGCGGCAGGAAGTGCGGGTGAACTTCGAAGTTCGCGACCTGATCGTCGCCGGCATCGTCCGGCCCGAGGATATCGGCTCCAACAACACCATCGAGTCCAGCAAGATCGCCGAGGCGCGCATCTCCTATGGCGGCCGCGGGCAAATCACCGCGGTGCAACAGCCCCGCTACGGCCAGCAGATCGCCGACGCGATCATGCCGTTCTAGCCGAACCATCCCATTCTCCGCCGGCACATTCCCCCATTGGTGCCGGTGGCAGGCGGCCAGGTCCAGAAGGGCCAGCCAAACGAGAGGGCGCAGTCTCCCCGGCTGCGCCCTTCCCCATTTGCGGTGGACATTGCGCGCGCCGCGACCTTCACTGGCCGGACACAGAACCGGGAGGCGACATGATCATCGTATCGGGATGGCTACGGCTGAAGCCGGGCGCGCGCGACGCCTTTATCCAGTCCTCGATGGAGGCGATGGCCCTGGCACGGCAAAGGCCGGGATGCCGCGGGTTCGTTGTCGCCGCCGACCCGCTGGAGGCCGATCTCGTCAATGTCTACGAATGCTGGGACAGCGAGGATGACTTGCTGGCCTTCCGCGAGGATGGCCCCGAGTCGGACATGCTGGCGATGATCGTCGGTGCCAAGGTGCAGCGGCACCAGATCGCCAGCAGCGGCCCGGCGTGATCGCCACACGGCTTGCCCGCGCCGGGTACAGGGTTTAACCAGACCTCCCGACCGCAGGAGTTCCGGATGTCTGCCAATTCCGCCTTTGCCAAGCTCGACGACCTCAACCGCCGCCTCGAGGCCATCGAGCACGCCCAGTCGATGCTCGGTGTCGACGAGGCGGTAATGATGCCGGTGGGCGGGGGCGAGAAGCGCGCCGAGGCGATGTCGGTGCTGGCGGGCCTCTATCATGAAATGGTGACAGCGCCGGAAGTGGGCGAGCTGCTCGACGCTGCAAGCGGTGAGCCGCTCGACGAGATGCAGGGCCTGGCCCTTGCCGAGTTCCGGCGCGTCTACACCAACATGACCTGCCTCTCGGGCGATTTCGTCCGCCGGCAGGTGACGGCCCGGATCCGGTCCGAGCAGCTGTGGCGCGAGCTGCGGCCGAGCGGGGACTGGAAGACTTTCCTTCCCGCGTTCGAAGGTGTGGTGGCTCTGGCGCGCGAAGAGGCGGCACGGCGGGCCGAGGTGCTGGGGCTTTCGCCCTATGACGCGATGATGGAGCAGTACGACCCGGGCAACCGGGTGGCCGATATTGCGCCGGTGTTCGATACGCTGAAGACCTTCCTCAAGGATTTCGTCCCCAAGGCGCTGGACCGGCAGGCCGAGAAGCTGGGCAAGCGTCCGCTGAAGCCACTGAATGCCCCCTTCCCCATCGACAAGCAGAAGGCGCTCGGTCTCGCGATGATGGAGGCGGTGGGCTTCGATTTCGACCACGGCCGGCTGGACATTTCGCACCACCCGTTCTGCGGCGGCGTGCCGACGGACGTGCGGATGACCACCCGCTATGTCGAGGCGGAATTCACCTCGTCGCTGATGGGTATCCTGCATGAGACGGGACATGGCCTCTATGAGCAGAACCTGCCGCTCGAATGGGCGCACTGGCCGGTAGGCCGGGCCCGCGGCATGGCGATTCACGAAAGCCAGAGCCTGTTCGTCGAAAAGCAGATCGCCCGCTCCGGAGAGTTCTGGGAATGGGCATTGCCGCATGTGCGCGAACATCTGGGCGAAGCGGCCCTCGAAGGCTTCGAGCTTGAGGAAATGCTCGGCCACATCCACCTGATCGAGCGCGGCTATATCCGCGTCGACGCCGATGAGGCCACCTATCCGCTGCATGTGATCCTGCGCTTCGAGATCGAGCAGGGACTGATCGACGGCTCCATCGCGCCGCGCGATGTGCCCGAGATCTGGGATGCCAAGATGCGCGAATATCTGGGGCTTTCGACCATCGACAACATGCGCGATGGCCCGATGCAGGACGTGCACTGGCCGGCGGGGTCGATCGGCTATTTCCCCAGCTACACGCTTGGCGCGCTGATTGCCGCGCAGCTGTGGGATGCCATCGAACGCGACCAGCCTTCGGCGCGCGAGGACATGCGGCATGGCCGCTTTGTCGGGCTGAACGACTGGCGGCGCGAGAAGATCTGGAAAGAGGCCAGCAAGTACTCGACGCCGGACCTGCTGGAGCGGGCAACCGGCGAGAAGCTCAACCCGGCGCACTTCATGGCGCATCTCGAGCGGCGCTACCTCGGATAAGGGAGTCCCGCGATGGCCAAGGACGGCACCGGCATTCTGCAGCCCCTGCAGTATCCGGCATACAGGTCCCTGTGGATCGCCAACCTGGCTTCGAGTTTCGGCGGATTGATCCAGGGCGTCGGCGCGGCCTGGATGATGACGGCGCTGACCTCGTCGGTCGATCTCGTGGCGCTGGTGCAGGCCTCGACGTCGCTGCCGATCATGCTGTTTTCGTTGCTCGGCGGCGCCATCGCCGACAACTTTCCGCGACGCCGGGTGATGCTGGCGGCGCAGGGGTTCATGTTCCTCGTCTCGGTGGCGCTGACCGTGACCGCGCTTCTGGGCTGGATCACGCCGTGGCTGCTGTTGAGCTTCACGTTCCTGATCGGCTGCGGCACGGCACTGAACAATCCCTCCTGGCAGGCCTCGGTGGGCGACATGGTGCCGCGCTCGAGCGTTGGCAATGCGGTGGCGCTCAACTCCATCGGCTTCAACCTGTCGCGTAGCCTCGGGCCGGCAGTCGGCGGCGTGATCGTCGCGGTGGCTGGCGCGGCCGCAGCCTTTGCGGTCAACGCCGTAAGCTATCTCGGCCTTGTCGCGGTGCTGCTGCGCTGGAAGCCGCCCGTCGCAGCTTCCACTCTTCCCCGTGAGGCGGTGGGCTCGGCGATGCTGGCGGGCATCCGATACGTTGCGCTCTCGCCTGGGCTGGGCAAAGTGCTGCTGAGGGCCAGCCTGTTCGGCTTCTCAGCGATCTCGATCATGGCGCTGCTGCCGGTGCTGGCGGCGCAGATGCCGGATGGTGGGCCGCTGACCTATGGGCTGCTGCTCGGCGCCTTCGGCATGGGCGCAGTGGGCGGTGCGCTGATCAGCGGCCGGATGGCGGAGCGGTTCACCAGCGAGACCATCGTGCGGCTGGCCTTCGCTGGATTTGCCCTCTGCACCGCAACGGCGGCGCTTAGCCCGTCGGCCTGGCTGACCGGCGCGGCGCTGATGATCGGCGGAGCGTGCTGGGTGCTGGCACTGGCCCTGTTCAACGTGACGGTGCAGCTCTCGACACCGCGCTGGGTGGTGGGCCGGGCCCTCTCACTTTACCAGACCGCCACTTTCGGCGGCATGGCGCTCGGCAGCTGGCTGTGGGGCCTTGCCGGCGAGACCTATGGCGTCAACGAGGCGCTGCTTGGAGCCGCCGCGAGCCTGCTGGTCGGCGGCGCCGTCGGGCTTTGGCTGGCCCTGCCCCGTCGGCAGGCACTCGACCTCGACCCGGCCAATCGTTGGCGGGAGCCGCAGATCAAGCTGCCGATCGAAAGCCGCTCGGGCCCGATCGTGGTCAGCATCGAGTACCGAATCCGCCCGCAGGATGTGCGCCGCTTCCTTCGGGTGATGGCCGACCGCAAGCGCATCCGGCTGCGCGACGGTGCAAAGGAATGGTCGCTGCGGCGCGATCTGGAAGAGACCAATCTCTGGACCGAGAGCTTCAAGACGGCGACCTGGGTGGAATATGCCCGACACAGCCAGCGCCTGACGCATGCCGACGAGGTGGTCAACGATGCGCTGCTGGAGCTGCACCAGGGCGAAGGACGCCCCAAGGTGCGCCGCATGATCGAGCGCCCGCCGAACTGGTTCGCCGCCATCGCCGCCAACCGCACGATCGATCCGCCCTAGATCATTTCACTGTTTGGTAGAAACAGCGAAATGATCCAAGTCTTTGTTTTGTCGCGCTTTCGAACCGGAAAAGTCTGCAACTTTTCCTGAAAGCGCTCTGAAGGACTAGCCGCGTCGCCGCAGCCACGCCGGCAGGATGTGGTCGCGGCTGAGGGTGGCGAGCTGGATTTCGCCGGGTGCCAGCGGGTCGATCCAGCGCAGCTCGGCAAGTTCTGCCTGGACCGCGAGCCCGGCACTGACCGCGGGCGCGAGGTGGACAATGAAGGCGTCGGCCTCGACCATGGCATCGGCTTCGTTGGCGGCCGGGGCGCGAAAGCGGCCGAGCGGCTGGCAGTCGGCGGGGTCGGCGACGAGGGCGAGCTCCTCGTGCAGTTCTCGAACAAGTGCGGCTAAGGCACTCTCCCCGGAATCGATCTTGCCGCCGGGCTGCATGAAAATCTGGGAGCCGTGCTTTCGCACCACGAGCGTCCGGCTATCGGGACCGGTCAGCACGGCGACCGCAATCCGGATCAGATGCGGCCGTGGCGCCGCAGGTTCGGTGTCTGGCACAAACATCGGCTCGTCATCGAAGGCGCGCATCCCTGCCGTTGCAGGCCCGCAGAAACGACAGGGCCCGCATCGCTGCGGGCCCCATTCAACTTATTCGTCGCGGTAGACCTTCTCGCGCCGCTCATGCATTTCCTGCGCCTCAAGGCTCAGGGTGGCGATGGGCCGGGCGTCGAGCCGGGCGAGCCCGATCGGGTCGCCGGTTTCCTCGCAATAGCCGTAGGTGCCGTCTTCGATGCGCTTGAGCGCAGCATCGATCTTGGCGATCAGCTTGCGCTGGCGATCACGCGTGCGCAGTTCCAGAGCCCGGTCGCTTTCGGAGGACGCGCGGTCCGCCATGTCCGGGTGATTCTGGCTTTCTTCCTGGAGGTTGTCGAGAGTCTCGCGGCTTTCGCGGAGGATGTCCTCACGCCAACGCTCGAGCTTCTGCCGGAAATACTCCCGCTGGCGCGGGTTCATGAACGGCTCATCATCACTGGGCCGGTATTCAAGAACTTCAGTCTGCATTACCTGACTCGATTCCAAACGCCCTATGAGCGGGCCTTATAGTGGCCGAGCACAGGCTGGGCAAGCGCAGAAGCATTGGCTGATTAACAGCACAAACATATGTCAGAACGCGGGAAATCGGCCGTACTTGGCGAGTTCGACCCGAACGCGGAGTTCGATGTCGTCGATCAGGGAGTCGAGGCCGGGTTCATCCCGTTCTCGGGCCTCGGCGAGGATAGCCAGCATGTCATCGAGCCGGGACGGATCCACCCGTCCAATGAGCAGGTCACGGCGCAGCGCTTCGAGCTGATCGAGCAGCCCCTGCCCGCGACGAACCGTCCGCCGTCGACGCTCGAGCGGATCGCCGACCGCCTGCAGGGCAAGAAGCCCCTCGATGCCCGAAACGCCGGTGGGCATGGCAACCGCGGCTGAGCGGCCGGGCGCTGCCGGGTTGCCGACGACGAAATCCGCCCCGGACGCGCCACGGGCGCCGCTGCGCCCTGCCACTCCCGATACTCGCGTATTGCTGTCGATCCGCACCAGACTCACCTTGGGCAACCCGTGATCGGCAAATTCTGCCGCTGGGAGTTAAGTAATGGTTAATCGACCCGGCAGGAACTGCCCCTGCACTCCGCCCCGCCTGAGCGATGTGACGGTTTTCTTCGCTATTTCAAAGCATTGGCCGCCTGCCGACGAGTTGGCACGGTTCTCGCTACTGGGAGGGCAGATGACGGTGCATGGGGATGCGCCGGATGTTCGGGGACGACGAGATGCAGAACCAATTGCTCAAGCGCCTGCTGGCCGGCCTGATGGCCGCCGCGCTGCTGCTCCAGCCGATGACCGTCCAGGCGTCCTCGGCGCGGATCAAGGATATCGTCAATATCGAGGGCGTACGCGACAACCAACTGGTCGGCTATGGCCTTGTGGTTGGCCTCAACGGCACCGGCGACAGCCTCAACAACTCACCGTTCACCAAGCAGAGCCTGCAGGCAATGCTGGAGCGGCTGGGCGTGAATACCCGCGGCGAAAGCATGCGGACCGCCAACGTCGCGGCGGTGATGGTGACGGCCAATCTGCCGGCCTTTTCGACCCAGGGCTCGCGGCTCGATGTCAATGTCGCGGCGCTGGGCGACTCCAAGTCCCTGCAGGGCGGCACGCTGCTGGTCACGCCGCTGCTCGGCGCCGATGGCGAGGTCTACGCGATCGCGCAGGGCTCGGTGACGATCAACGGCTTTTCGGCCGGCGGTGATGCCGCCTCGATCGTGTCGGGCGTGCCGACGACCGGCCGCATCTCCTCGGGTGCGCTGATCGAGCGCGAGATCGGCTTCGTCTTGGGCGCGCAGCGGTCGCTGCGGCTGGCGCTGCGCAATCCCGACCTCACGACCTCGCGGCGTGTAGCACTGGCGATCAACGATTTCATCGGCACGCCCTGTGCCACGCCGGAAGACCCGGCGACGGTGCGGATCAACCTGCCGCACAATTTCAACGGCAATATCGTCGACCTGCTGACCGATATCGAACAGCTGGTGGTGCAGACCGACATGCCGGCCAAGATCGTCATCGACGAGAATTCCGGCCTGATCGTGATGGGCAATGACGTGCGGGTATCGACGGTGGCGGTGGCGCAGTCGAACCTGACGGTGTCGATTGCCGAAAACCCGGAAGTGGTGCAGCCAAATCCGCTCAGCCTCGGCGAGACGGCGGTGGAGCCGCGGACCGACCTGACGGTGCAGACGTCCGACAGCAATCTGGCGCTGGTGCGGGAGTCGGTGTCGCTGCGGGAACTGGTCGATGGGCTGAACGCACTGGGCATCGCGCCGCGCGACCTGATCGCCATCCTGCAGGCGATCAAGGCGGCGGGGGCGCTGCAGGCCGAAATCGAGGTGATGTGATGAGCACGATCACCCCAGCGGCACCAGCGGCCGGCGCCATTTCGCCTCAGAAGATGCTGCAACTTCGCCAGCAGGCGGAGGAGCTTGAAGGGGTTTTCCTCAACACGCTGATGAAGCAGATGTTCTCGTCCATCAAGACCGACGAGAGCGTGATGGGCGGCGGCTTCGGCGAGGAAACCTGGCGGGGCATGCAGGCCGAACAGATGGCCATGAGCCTGACCCGCTCCGGCGGTATCGGCCTCGCCGACGCCCTGCTCCCCGACCTGCTCGCCATGCAGGAAGCCAATCAGACCAGCTTGAGACCTATTGGAGCATGACTCACATGCCGACTGCCGCTGAACGCCTTGCCTCGCTCGACCAGATGCCCGCCGCGGACCTGTGCGGGCTGGCGCAGACCACGCTCGATACGCTGGTGGGGGTGCTGAACCAGGAGACCGTGCTGCTGCGGGCCGGCCATGCGCGGGCTGCTAGCGCGCTCACTGCAGAAAAGACCCGCCTCGCGCAGGACTATATGGGGTTGGCGCGCGCCGTTCAGCGGCAACTGGAGCGGCTGCGGCGCGAAGCCCCGGTCCTGCTCGGCGCCTTGCAGGCCAGCCACGAGCGGCTCGCCACGCAAATGGCCGAGAACCTGCGCGTCATCGCGACGGCACGGGCAGTGACCGAGGACCTCTTGACCGATGTCGCCCAGGCGCTCGCCACCCGCGAGCGGCCGCGGACCTATTCGGCCAATGGCCAGATCGGCGGCGCGGCACCGAGGGCGGCGGCCGGCGTTTCGATCAACCGGGCACTGTAGGGACGGCCGCACGGGCGGCATAGCAGCCATTCCGGCGGCGGATTGACTTCGCGCCGGTGGCGGCAGTAGAGCAGCCGCCTCGTCGAACCAAGCAAAGGTACTCGGCGCCCTGGCAGCTCTCAGCTGCCACCGCAAGTCGGGCAAATATCGGCCATGACCAGGTTACGGCGGTCCATCCAGCATCCTGCCCGCCTTGTGCCGCTCGGGTTTCTTGGAGCCATCGCATTCGGCACGGCGCTGCTTCTGCTACCGGCCTCGGCAGCGTCGGGAACTGGTGCGCCGTTCCTCGTCGCGCTGTTCACCGCAACATCGGCAGTGTGTGTCACCGGGCTCATCGTCGTCGATACGCCGACCTACTGGTCGGGCTTCGGCCAGGGCGTCATCATGGTGCTGTTCCAGATCGGTGGCTTCGGCATCATGACCGGAGCAACATTGCTGACCCTCGTTGTTACGCGGCGGCTGGGGATCGGCGGGCGGGTCGCCGCCCAGGCCGAAACCAGGAGTGTGGGGTTCGGCGACATCGCCAGCGTGCTGCGCCTGATCTTCGTCGTCACCGTGCTGGTAGAAGTGGTCGTCGCGTTGATCCTCCAGGCACGGCTCAGCCTCGTCTATGGTGTACCTGCCGGCGAGGCCACCTGGCACGCGATCTTCCAGTCCGTGTCGGCTTTCAACAATGCCGGGTTCTCGACCTATTCCGACAGCCTGATGGGGTTCGCCAGCGATCCGTTGGTGCTGTTGCCGCTGATGGCAGCGGTGGTGATCGGCGGCATCGGGTTTCCGGTGCTCTACGACCTCTATCGACGCCGCGCGTCGGGATTGTCGCTGCACTCACGGATCACGTTGATGGGCACCGCGGCGCTGCTGGTGCTGGGAGCTGCGGGCACTGCGGCCTATGAGTGGAACAACACGCTTGCCGGGCTGGACGTGCCGGGCCGGCTGCTCAACGCCGCGTCGCACTCGGTGATGAGCCGCACCGCCGGGTTCAACAGCATCGATATCGGTGCTATGAACACCGAGACCCTGCTCCTGACCTACGCGCTGATGTTCATCGGCGGCGGCAGTGCCGGCACGGCCGGCGGTATCAAGGTCACCACGTTCATCCTGCTCGGCTTCGTCGTGTGGGCCGAAATCCGCGGATCGCGCGACACCAATGCCTTCCGCCGGCGCATCGGGCATGGAACCCAACGCCAGGCGCTGAGCGTGGTGCTGCTGGCGACCGCCTCGGTCGCTATCGGCACGCTGATCCTCGCAACGGTGACGGATTACCCGCTTGAAGACGTGCTGTTCGAGACGATCTCGGCATTCGCCACCGTCGGTCTGTCGACCGGCATCACCGCAGGCCTGCCACCCATTGGGCAGGTTGTCATTATCATCCTGATGTTCCTGGGCAGAGTGGGAACCATCACCTTTGCCACCGCACTGGCGCTCAACGAGCGCGTGCAACCTTACCGGTACCCAGAGGAGCGGCCAATTGTCGGATAATCCCAAACCGTCGCGTGATCGCCGTGTTGCCGTCATCGGACTGGGCCGTTTCGGCACCGCCGTCTCGGAGTCGCTGATGAGCCTCGGTCACGAGGTCCTCGGCATCGATACCGACGGTGCGATCGTGCAGAAATGGGCCGAGCGCATTTCGCATGCCGTCGAAGCCGACAGCTCGGACAGCGATGCTCTCAAGCAGCTGGGCATCCATGAGTTTCCCCATGCCGTGGTCGGGATCGGATCGAATATCGAGGCGAGCGTCTTGACTGTGCTCGCTCTCAGCGAGCTTGGGGTGCCGGATATCTGGGCCAAGGCGGTGACCGCCAATCATGGCCGGATCCTCGAGCGAACCGGCGCGCATCACGTCGTGCTGCCCGAGGCGGCCATGGGCGAGCGTGTCGCACACCTCGTGGTCGGCAAGATGGTGGACTTCATCGAGTTCGACGACGGTTTTGCTATTGCGAAGGTGCGTCCACCCTGGAGTGTGGTCGGGCAGAGCCTCAGGGCGGCCAATATCACCGCCAAGCACAATGTGACGGTGATGGGCGTCAAGCGGCCGCAGACCGCGTTCATGCCGGCCGCGCCCGAGATCGTCATCGACAAGGACGATCTGCTGGTCGTCTCCGGTTCGACGCGCCAGGTCGAGATGTTCGCGTCGCAGCCGCGGTAAGGCTCCGAGCCCCCGCATATCACCGGACTTCCTGCACCCTCGCGCCGTCGCATGGTGCCGGGACCGCTGCGTCGTCTTTCCATACCCCTCGCGGCAAGCTGGCGCCGGCTGCTTCAATTTGACTCAAATGCGCAGCAGGACGACAACGCGGGCGCAAGGTTCGTATAGCGATAGTCTGCCGGAATCTAACCGGAAGTACGGGCAATGAGCGCCAGAATAGCGCCTGAACCGATCCAAGCGAACGTGGCTGGTACTGGCTACCGCCCGTCGCTGTTCGATTCCATCTCCAAGTCCCCCTCGCAGCCCACCCCGGCGGAACCTGCTCCGCCGTCAGAGAGCAGCGCACCTGCCGGGCTCTCCCCCCTGCCCGCCCCTCCGGCACCGCCCGGCTCAGTGTTCGCCGTTGCGCTGATCAGCGGCCAGTTGGCTCCCAAGCCGACATCGGAGCGCGAGATCCTGCAGCGGCTGGGCAGCGCCAAGCTGCCGGCACAGGGGTCGTTGCCGCTTCGGGACATCGTCGTCTAGAGCGCAGCGGCGATTCCACCAGAATCGACAGAATTCCTAATGGCCGACGCTGGAGCCGTTGCACAACGGTGCAAGGCCCCGCTGAGCGTTGGGCCGGAAATCTCCAGCTATTCCAGGGGGTTTGGGCCCGTCCGTGGCAGTGTGGCAGGACAAAATTAACCCTGCTGGGCAGCGTCTTGTTAACCATATTTAAGCGGCTGGGGGCTAGGCTGACCACACTCTCAGGACGAGACAGTCAAGCCTAGCCAGAAGGACCCAGCCCAATGTCGGATATCAATCTCTCCAAAGCAGTTCGCTCGAATCTTTTGAGCCTGCAGTCCACCGCCGAGATGATGGGCAAGACGCAGGAGCGTCTCGCAACCGGTCTCAAGGTGAACTCGGCGCTCGACAACCCGACCAACTTCTTCACCGCCTCTTCGCTGAACAGCCGCGCCGGCGATATGGCCAACCTGCTCGATGCCATGTCGAACGGCATCAAGGTGATCGAGGCCGCCGACAACGGCCTCAAGTCGATCACCAAGACCGTCGAGACCATGCAGTCGACGCTGCGTCAGGCGCGCCAGGACAAGTCGTTCAAGACCGGCTCGTATGCTGTCAATCTGGGTGCAACGCCGGCCGGCACCGAAGTGCTTTCGCTTTCGGGCGGCGCGGTCGGTTCGACGGCCGTGGATGTCAGCCTGACCACCACCAGCGGCGGCACCACTACTCCGGCTGCGAATGCCGCGGTTACCGGTACTTCGGCTCTCAGCGCCATCGATACTGGCGGCACCGCGGACACCAACGCCGTCCTCACCGGCACCACTGCCCTCGGGTCGATCGACGCCTCGGGCGGCGATATCACCTTCGATATCAACGGCACGACGGTTACGCTGTCGACTACCGGTGGCACGAGCTCCGACGGCAACTATTCGGCCCAGGACATCGTCGACGAGAT